>QFCE01000960.1_pt1 | contig 550634 bp, 534 predicted proteins | sample 5346091 | NCBI WGS metagenome assembly QFCE01 (sample SAMN09062252, study PRJNA434731) | Human gut metagenome, whole genome shotgun sequencing project. | isolation source: stool timepoint A chromium assembly | host: Homo sapiens | collected 2015 | reverse complement strand
AGGGCTGTTAGTAGCGGCAATGCTGCTCACATCATTGCCAACAGCCGCATTTGCGGCGGATGATACGAATGCTGAAGCGCCTGACATCGGTGAAACCCAAACGATCCTACCTCAATCAGAGGAGGATGCGGAGCAGTCGACTGTCACCGCGCCAAGCTATGAAGTATCTACTACAGCTGAACTCAGCAACGCGCTAACGCAGATTGCGGTATCGGAGTCTGGTGAAGCTATGATCGTACTGAAAGCGGATGTCAATGCTCCGGCAGAAAGCAATGTTGCGTCCTTCGGCGCAAACGGCAAGCATATCACCGTTTGCAGCACGGCAGGCAATCTGTTTAAGCTTAATATGGCGAGTCGTGGTATTCTGACCGGTGACTGCACCTTTGATAATGTTGATGTGACCGGCAGCAGACTGTTCTGCAACGGTTATCGGACGATTTTCACCGAAAACGGTCAGATCCATTTGAGTGAAACGCTCTACAGCGGCGGTTACAAAAAAACGGTAGCCAGCACCTATGTTGTGATTGCGGCAACCGGTTATATCAACCCGACTTCTTCGAGTGGTTTGCACGACGTGATCGGCGGCTCCTATCAAGGCTCCGTTGAGGGAGATACCTATTTGGAAATCACGGGCGATATTCAAATGCAGAGCGGCAACCATCTGAACCCCGGCTGCATGAAGGGCGACGGCAGCAGCGGCGATGGCAGGAACGTGCCCGATGTCTATGTCGGCGGCAATGCTACGCTGATTTATGACAACAAAAATAGTACCGCTACCGCGTCTCCCTCAATTGAAGGCACATACGGCTGCGAAATGAAGGGGAATGTTACTCTGGATGTTCGTGCAGGCAGTGTAGTGGGCATTGCCGGTACGGAGGAGCCGCTGGAGAAATCCATCATTCGCGGCGATTTGCATATTATCGCAGGCAATCCTGATTATGAGAATACCGATCGGATTCTGCGGTTAGGTAGCAACTGGCCGATTGTCGGCGCAGGCAACCGCTTTGCAACCTATCCCGGTGTTGAGGGCAATTATACGGTAGGCGGCAACATTACAATCGACACCTATGAGAATGTCTGGAGCTGGGATAAGGGTGTAGACCCTACGACTGATCACGACAAGTGGTATGATATTCCTGAAATCTATGGCGCCATCCGTGGCAATGTTGGTTGTAGCATTACTATCAATGCTCATGGTTCTCATGTGGAAAATATCACCGGTGCATCGGATTCTTCGACGGTCGGCGGCGATGTGACCATCAACGCCACGAATGTTGAGCTGAAGAACTACTATTATGAGGACCCGGATTACGATGAGGGCGATATTTATGCAAATTACAGAAGTATAATCAATGGTAAATGCGCCATCAATGTGGATGGCGGCGATGTAAATATCGTTCGGTTGACCAATGGCAAAACGGTCAACGAGGATTCACAGATCACGATTACCGGCAGTCCCAAAATCCGTACTGGCGTACTTTCTACTTCTAATTATGACAAAACCCCGAAGAATGTAGCTGTTACGCTGACCGACTGTACTGCAACAATTCCGTTTATTCAATCATCTACGCATACCCGTGTGACCAACAATTCTGATGTGAAATTAAACGGCTTATGGCTCACAGGCAGTTTGACAGTTGACGAAGGCAGTATTCTCAAAACCGATGATTTAGACGATATGGAACTGTCTGGCAATGTGGTCGTAAACGGTACATGGGAACAGCTTTTTATCAACAGCTCGAGAGCAGCGGCCTATGATGTCACGATTGCAGGGACGATGGCAGTTGGGAAAAGCGGTAAATATATTGGTCACGGTTCAACTCATGTTGCTGGTGATGTGAATTCCTGTGGCATGATGGCGTTGATGAAGCCGTCTGAGTTTGGCGGGAACTATGCAGGCACAAACGCAGAGCTGCGCTTACCGGCAGTCGTGACGAATTACACAGCTGCTGATATCCCGTTGAAAATCGGCGGTCTTTCCACCGGCACCACCACGGTCAACACGGTGGACCCCGCTGACTGGCAGACTCTGAAAAAGCCTGCACTTGGTGACAACTACATTCTTTCCGAGAAAAACACCGATTCTCCCGCGCAGAATGTGTTTGTACTGGGCAATGCCGATGCCGTGGAAGACGGCTGGTTCCTCAAGCGCATGGCCGATGCCGATGGCTCGAACAATTACTATATGTGGCAGGTGGCAAACGGTATCCGCGTCATCTTCGATAAGAACGGCGGCGACACCGAAGCCTCTCCGCGTATTATGTCGCAGGAGAAGGTTGCAGGCAGTGCAAACCATTTTGACCTGCCGACGACCAATCCGACCCGCAGCGGCTACATATTCACGGGCTGGAATACTAAGGCAGACGGTTCGGGCGATGCCTTTACTGCTGCGACCGATGTGACCAGCAATATTACGGTTTATGCCCAGTGGAAGGACAGCACGACTTATTCCGTAACCTACAAGGACGGCGTGGATGGCACTGTCTTTGCCGATCAGACGACCGCTGATCTGCACGTCGGCGATACAACACCGGCTTTTTCCGGTACACCGACCCGCAGCGTCTACACCTTTACCGGCTGGGAGCCGTCCGTAGCCGCAACGGTAACGGACAATGCCGTTTATACCGCACAGTGGGCAAAGAACAGTTCCTCCTCCCATCATTCGACCCGCTATACGCTGCACTATGAGTCGAACGGCGGCACAGCTTACAAGGATGAGCGCTATTCTTCCGGCACGAAGGTGACACTCGATAAGACCCCGACCCGCGAGAGCTATACCTTTACCGGCTGGTATGCGGACCAGGCACTGACGCAGAAGATCACAACCGTGACGATGAACAGCAACAAGACGGTCTACGCAGGCTGGGAGGCTACCGGCGTACCGGACAAGCTCAACGGCGATGACCACTACGCCTATGTGATTGGCTACTTGGACGGCAACGTTCGTCCGAACGCGAACGTCAGCCGCGCTGAGACCGCGACGATCTTCTTCCGACTGCTCAAATCCGACATCCGTGGCGGAAATCTGATCGCCGACAACGGATTTTCCGATGTTTCGGACGGCCAGTGGCACAACAAGGCGATTTCCACGATGGCAAAGCTCGGTATCGTCAAGGGCCGCCGTGCGGACAGCTTTGACCCCGATGCCTCGATCACTCGTGCGGAGTTTGCGGCGATCTGCGCGCGCTTCAACACCAAACCGGTCGAGAACAGCGGCAGCTTCTCCGACATTTCCGGTCACTGGGCGGAAAACGAGATCGAGAGAGCGGCGGCGTTCGGCTGGATTTCGGGCTATCCGGACGGCACGTTCCGCCCCGACGCCCGCATCACCCGCGCTGAAGCCATGACCATGATCAACCGCGTGCTCTGCCGTATGCCGCAGAGCAAAAGCGACCTGCTGGACAGCATGGTAACGTGGCCGGACAACAAGCCGTCCGACTGGCACTACCTCGCCGTACAGGAGGCCACGAACAGCCATGACTTCAACCGTCAGGGCGAGGTCGGCGAAAGCTGGACGAAGCTGACGAGCGTCCCCGACTGGAAGCGGTATCAGTAAAAAAGTTAAAACGATATACAGGAAATTTAGTACAATAGCGTTATTCGAAAAGGACATTATGAATAAAAGAATTATTGCAAGTATTTTGACGGTTATAATGCTCATGACCATGCTTCCGACTGCTGCTTTTGCGGCAGACGGAGAGAGCACGGAGACAGGTGACTCGACCACCCCGGAAGCCGCCATTTATCTCGACCAGCAGCATGGCGCAGATGATAATGACGGACTGAGCAAAACGACTGCTGTAAAGACCATCGAAAAGGCAAACGAGCTTGCAAATGAAAAGAATATCAATGATATTTGTCTTTCGAGTTTTTATAAGGTCACAGGGACAGAAACTTGGGACCTTGGCGGAAAGACACTGCACCGCTATGGGCTCGGCGGCTATATGATCGAACTCGCCGATGCGTCTGCCTCGCTGACACTGAGTAACATTGTGATTGATGGCGCAGAGTGTACTGTGGATGCAGCACACGCTGCGGAGACCGACTCGATCATCAAGGCGGCGAACGGCGGCACTATCGTGCTGAACAGCGGTGCTATTTTACAAAACAATAAGGCGGCTCAGTTTGGTTCCGGTATTTTGGCGAATAACCGCGTCAACATAACGATGGAAGACGGCGCAATCATTCGTAACAATACAAACCGCAACTACGAATTGGGCGGCGGCATTCTGATTGGCAACAGCAGTACCTTCACCATGAACGGCGGCGAGATCAGCGGCAATACGGCGAATGGCGGAGGCGGTGTCGCGATCATCGGCTCAACGATGGTTATGAACAATGGTACGATCTCCAACAACAGCACCTACCGGACATCCGGTCAGGGCAGTTACGGTGCCGGTGTTTATGTTGCGGATTACGCCAACTCAAGTGGCGGCGATACATTGTTTACAGCTACACCGGCCTCTTTTGAAATGAATGGCGGCAAAATCACCGAAAATAAGGCACTTGACTACGGCGGCGGTGTTGTCACCTTCCCGCAGTACAGTAAGAAAATTACCATCAATATTAACAACGGCGAAATTTCCGGCAATAAGGTTACAGGTGGAAGCGGCGGCGCAGTCGCAGCGTTCTTCGGCGTAACTGAGCTGAATATCAAGGACGGCACGCTAACGGGAAATAGCGCTCGAAGCTACGGCGGCGGTGTTTTTCTGTATGACGCAACGAATGTAACGATTTCCGGCGGTACAATTTCCGAAAACAAAGCCTCGCAGGGTGGTGGCGTATACTTATGGCCAACATCCGCTGCTAAACAAACCGACGGTTCCATTGAAAACAATGTTGCAAATGCAGGCGGCGGTGTTTGTGGCGGCACCTATACCATGACAGGCGGTGTCATCAAGGATAATAACAATTCTCTGACCGAGGAAGCACGGCTTTCGACCAGAGGTGACGGTGTTTATGTAGGAACTGCCTTCAATCTGGGGGATGATGCTGAGATCAGCACGAATAACGATGTCTATCTGGTAAAGGGCAGCAGTATTCCCAAGGAAGGCCGTTATATCAATGTGATCTCCCAGTATACGGGCGCAAGCACCGCGAAACCGATTCAGATCCACAGCGAGGATCGCACGGTAGAGAATACCGAAATCGGTACGCAGCTTGTTCGTTATACGACGGACGCAGGCGGTGAAACTGCGGCGGCGACGGCCGATGCGGACGGTATTTTCGTCCCGAGCTGGAAAATGCCGGAGGGTCTGGCCATTGGACAGAGCAAGGCGGCAGGAAAGACCGACTGGATGACCTACGTACCGGCTGTTAAAATCCAGTATCAGTGGGTCAGCACGGATAACCCCAACGATGTAACACCCCCTGCGAATGATTATATCCGTACCGGCAGAGCATATACGGCGAAAGCACAGCAGAATTCCCACCAGGGATATACCTTTGATGGCTGGTACACGGATACCACATGTACAGTGCCGTATGTGAACGGTACGGTTCTGAATACGGATACGGTTCTTTACGGTCGCTGGAAGGCGGAGCACGGCAATCTGTCCGTTGCCAAGACCGTAGCCGGAAACAACGGAGATACCTCCAAGGCGTTCAACTTTACCGTGACGCTCGGCGATACCGGCATCAACGGCACATTTGGTGAAATGACTTTTGCCGATGGAGTCGCAACCTTCGTTCTGAAGCACGGTGAGAGCAAGACTGCTGTCGGACTGCCTGCAGGAATCACTTATACCGTAACCGAGGCGGAGGCAGATAAGGACGGCTACACCACAACGTCTGTCAACGCCAGCGGCAGTATCATCAAGGATGACACCGCAGCGGTAACCTTTACTAACACCCGAAACAGTTCCTCCTCCCATCATTCGACCCGCTATACGCTGCACTATGAGTCGAACGGCGGCACAGCTTACAAGGATGAGCGCTATTCTTCCGGCACAAAGGTGACGCTCGACAAGACCCCGACCCGCGAGAGTTATACCTTTACCGGCTGGTATGCGGATAAGGAACTGACTCAAAAGATCAGCAGCATCAAGATGACCAGCGACAAGACTGTCTATGCAGGCTGGGAGGCTACCGGTGTGCCGGACAAGCTCAACGGCGACGACCATTTCGCCTACGTCATCGGCTACCCGGACGGCAAGGTACACCCGAAGGGCAATATCAGCCGCGCGGAAACGGCGACAATCTTCTTCAGACTGCTCAAAGCGGACATCCGCGACGGAAATCTGACCGCCGACAACGGTTTTTCCGATGTTGCGAACGGCCAGTGGCACAACAAGGCGATTTCCACGATGGCAAAGCTCGGTATCGTCAAGGGCCGCCGTGCGGACAGCTTTGACCCCGATGCCTCGATCACTCGTGCGGAGTTTGCGGCGATCTGCGCGCGCTTCAACACCAAACCGGTCGAGAACAGCGGCAGCTTCTCCGACATTTCCGGTCACTGGGCGGAAAACGAGATCGAGAGAGCGGCGGCGTTCGGCTGGATTTCGGGCTATCCGGACGGCACGTTCCGCCCCGACGCCCGCATCACCCGCGCTGAAGCCATGACCATGATCAACCGCGTGCTCTGCCGTATGCCGCAGAGCAAAAGCGACCTGCTGGACAGCATGGTAACGTGGCCGGACAACAAGCCGTCCGACTGGCACTACCTCGCCGTACAGGAGGCCACGAACAGCCATGACTTCAACCGTCAGGGCGAGGTCGGCGAAAGCTGGACGAAGCTGACGAGCGTACCTGACTGGAAGCAGTATCAGTAATACAACAAGGAATTTTCGGAGCAGTGGCTCTCAAAGAATGACAACATCCCCTCTGCTACTCCAAGACGGCAAATATCTATACATTCACTATGCTTGCGGCATAGTGAGAGTAGAGTTGTTTTTCCCCGTTCAAGACACAGCCAGAGTTAAGGATGTTGCGAACGATTCCTATTTTTCACGGAAAGCTGGGGCATTTGCCCCAGCCTTCTCCAAGCGCTTGACCACTGGTGGAGCACTTGGAGAAGGTTCTCAGAATGATACCATATATTCCGCGCAAAGAAAGATTTACTGATTGATACAGAGATAGACAAAGGAAATTGCAGATATGGATATTCACAAAAATTTGAATCAGACCACAGAACTGGATAGCGCACGGAACGATCTGTCAGTGGAAAAGAAGCTGCTTGACTGTATTGAAAACCTTGTCATGAACGATGACTTCACAGCAGCGGTCAACTCTGGGCTGACGACTATCCTCGAATATTACGATGCGGATCGTACCTACATATTTGAATTTCAATGGAAGGAAAATCTTACTCGGAATACCTACGAAATTTGCAGAGATGGTATCTCTCCGCAGATTGAGAATCTGCAGACAGTGCCCGTTGATGTAGTAGCACGATGGGTGGATAGTTTTGAGGACCAGGAACAGAATACCATCATCTTTATCGGAGATGTTGATGCACTCAAGGATGATCCTACCCACCGCCTTGAGTATGATTGCCTGCATCCGCAGGGGATCAAGAGTCTTATTGCCGTTCCCATTTTTATAAATGGCAAACTGCACGGCTTTCTTGGAATCGATAATCCCCGTAGCCACATGGATGCGCTGACGTTGTTAACGCAGCTTACTTATATCATTGCAAACGAGCTGCAAAAGCGCCTGCTTACAGAAGCACTGACGAAAAAAAGCTATCAGGACCCGCTGACCGGTCTAAACAACCGCTTGGCCTATGACGAGATGTTGGATCATTTGCGCGGAAAGGAGTTTCCGGTAGGCGTAGGATTTTTGGACATCAATGGGATGAAATGGATCAACGATACGCTCGGTCATGACATGGGCAACAAAGTGATCCAAAAGATTTGCACTATTCTCAACGAGCACATCGAACAGCAGTATATCTACCGCATCAGCGGCGATGAGTTCGTTATGATCTGGCCAGATGTTGATTATAAGGTTTTTATGAGCGCCGCAAAAAAACTGGAGGCGGCGCTGTTTGACGAGAAAAACATTGCATCGTTTGGTTTTGTATGGGGAAAAGAAGAAGATACGGGTATTGCCGTTCGCAAGGCAGAGAAAGCAATGCAGACAGCAAAGAATAAGTTCTACGCCGCAAATGCCGAATTAAAAGATAGTCGCCCCGGCTATCTGGACGCACTATTGCAGGAGTTTCGGGACAGCACCTTTATCCCATATTTGCAGCCGCTTTACAGTATCCAGTATAACCGTGTTTACGGTGCAGAAGTTCTCGTCCGTAAAATCGATCCGCATGGTAATATCCAGGCACCCGTGGAATTCATTGACGTTATGGAGCGTGAGCACATGATCTCTATGGTGGACTTCACAATGCTGCGGCAAGCCTGCGAACTGATCCAGAAATGGAAACCGGTATGGCCGGATATTGTGCTCAATGTAAACTTTTCACGCAACACACTGATGGAGCCAGACTTTCTGGAGCGGATCGATCAAATTCTTTCCGAGACCGGTGCTGACCCGGCGCAGCTTATCTTTGAGATCACGGAATCTTCGCAAAACATTCAGCTGGAATCCCTGTACAGTCTGTTGGATGAAGTGAAACAACGAGGTATTTCGCTGGCAATTGATGACCTTGGCACCGAGGCTTCCTGCCTTGAAATGCTTTATCTGCCGCAGATCAGCGTTGCAAAAATTGATAAAGGTTTGATCGACAAGGCTGAACACATCGACCGTGAACAGCTTGTCATCAAACATGTTGTCGACCTGTGCCACGATTTGAATATGCGCTGTGTGGCAGAGGGTATCGAAACAGACAGCCAGATCGAATTACTGAAAAAACTCGGATGTGATAAGCTGCAAGGCTATAAGATTGGTAAACCCATGCTGCCGGAAGACTTCCTTCGCCAGTTTGGAAATAATCGATAAAATAACAACAGCGACATTAAGCATGCTATCGAAGGATAGCAATTCAAATAATACACGAAAACAGGAAAACGGATTATATTGCTGCATATTCTTACTTTGTCAGTGTCGGCGGCAATGATTTCTTTCAATATTGCTTAAGCTGTTCTGGCGCATTGAGTGTCTCTCTGAGCAAAAAATCCACATCGCACGCTTTTCTTTGTGGGGATGTTTGACGGTTACGAACAAAAACAGGCTGCTTTTTAGCAGCCTGTTTTCGTGTTACGGGAAGTTATGCGTTTTCATCATAGACTTCGATATCACAGTATTGGTGAGCGATCAAACCGCAGATCTATCCCTCTTTTACTAAAACCCCGCACCACATCTAACAATTTCGGCATTTTCCCTTTGTCGTGATACCGAATATATACCAAAGTGGCTTTGAAAATTTTTAGATAGCTTCGAGAAGCGTTACCGCCGTAGTTTCTACGGATTCCAACACATGAATATAGGTGTTATAAGTAACAGATACATTCGCGTGTCCGAGCCACTTGCTTACTACGGTAATCGGGACACCGGCGTTAAGTGTCTGTGTTGCAAAGGTGTGACGAAGCTGGTGAAGCGTGAACGGCTTGCTGATTTCAGCATATTTCAGCACACGATGGAGTACACGCTGCAACTGGTCGTTAGACAGCATATTGCCATTGAGCGACGCTACCACATTCGGACTGCAAATTCCTTTCTTGCGGTAGATGGTGTGCAGGTTTTTCAAAGCGGCAATCGCCTTTGTGTTCAGCGGAACAATGCGGTTGCCGCTTGTCGTTTTCGTGCCCTTGATTTTCGCCTTTTTGTGATTCTTCCGTTCACCGTTTCGGTCGCGGTCGCAGACCATAGACAGGTTCTTGTTCACTGTAACCGTTTTACTGCAAAAGTCAATGTCAGACCATTTCAAAGCCTGCAACTCACCGCAGCGCAAACCGGTATGCACGAGGAACACAATCAGATTCGCGTGCGTAATCAACGGCAGACCGTTCTTTCGCTTCATTACTGCTACCTGCTCCAACGCCCGCACTTCCTCGCTTTCCAGCGCGATGATTTCGCGTTCCGGTTTGAACAGCGTCTTTTTCGGCATCTTCACATTGCGCATGGGATTCTTCGCAATATCGCCCTCGGAATGAGCATACTGAAACAGTTCCGACAAAAGGAAATTGATCTTCTTCACTACACTGTACGAAAGCGTTTTGCTTTTCGCAACCAGCAGATTCTGAATCTCCTCACTGCGGATAGACGCAATCTGAATATCGCCCAATACAGGCTTGATATGATGCAAATAAATGCTTTCGTAACGGTCAAAACTGCTGTTTTCGACAGAGTGCTGCTTGAACGTGTAAAACCAGTTATCTGCATAATCACGAAAAAACACTTTCTTGCACGCAGTCAGACCGCGTGCCGTCTGCTTTTTCCAATCCCGCAGCTTGCGGCGAACCTCAGCTTCGGTTGAACCATAAAGGTACTGCGGTTTCGCCATTTCTTCATCGCGGTATTTTGCTACCCAGCGACCATCTTTGCGCTGATAAACACTGCCCTCCCCATAATGACGATTGGTTTTCGTTACTTTTTCTGTTGTATTGCTCATTTTCGCTCCTGACCCGGTGCGGCAGCTACAACAGCGAACATTGTTATTATACGCCATACTCTGCACGGTTCGCAACGTCTGGTTAATAGAAGATTTCACGTCCGCGATTGGCCGCGAACCAGCGGTCAAGTTCTGCTCGAGTGGTGATGTAATCACGTCCAACTTTGGTGACGGGCAGAACACCGGCCCGCAGTAAGGCGTTGAGTTTTGACCGGCCGAACGGAAACAGTTCCAGCAGATCATTCTGTGATAAAATTTCGTAATCAAATGACATGTAAAACCTCCATGAAGTGCGAAACCGGAAGAATACACGCAAAGAAGCGGTATTCTTCCGGTTTTATAATGATTTATACTGTTACTGTCAGTCTATTCGGCCTCACCCCCGACTGTGGGAAGCACCAAGCGATCGGCGGCGTACCGATTCCACAGGAATTTCACCTATCCGTTGTCCGACCTCATTGCCTGCGACGTTTTCACGCTCGGACGGTGACTGGTCGGGAGTATCATTATCTTCCGCGCGGGTCATTGCCATGATAGGAGCCACCCACAGTTCGCAGCTTTCCGCTGCAGCTCTCCGCGCCGAATTTGTACCTGATGCCTGAGTATGCGGTTGTCAAAGGACATTAGAAATATTTCCTCTTTTACTATAACGCCGAAATGTGGTCAATGGAATAGCCCCTGAAAAATATTTTTAATCATGCACAAGATTCGGCTTCAGTTTTTGTGCGATATGCTAATATCTTATCAAAACGCCGGTAAAAACCGCTTTTGAGGTGAGGGGAGAGGAACGAAATCCGCGCCGCCCGCGTCTTTCCTCTCCCCCTGCTGCGGTTGTGGATAACTCCCTTGCGGCAGTTACCCACAGCCGCAGCACCCCCTCACCATTCTCGCGGCGGCGAGCGCAGAGAAAAAACTTTGAAGTCTATAACAATAGACCCTCTCCGACGTAAGCAGTACACAATTTTAAACAAGTACTTGTTTAAGTACAAAAATATTTTTGTTGAAATTGACAAAGTAATAATTGACAAACACCCAGTAACTTAGTATAATTTGAATAACAAAATAACCCAAACTCTTAGGAGAATGGCAGAAATGGCAAAACAGAGGAAACTCTGCGGCGCAAAGCTATAGGATCTAAACGATTGTCCAACAATCGCATGACAGCCAGTTACCTACACCAGTCCCCGCATTACGGGCGCAGTACTGTGTGGACTACTATCCATGCGGTACTGCGCCCTTTTTTAACTGTTTGGGCACAAAAGAAAGGGAGCGATCGAAAAATGAAACGCACACGAATCAGCGTATTGCTTGTAATAGCCTTGCTGTTGCAGCTATGCGCGCCACTCACGGCAGGCGCGGCGGACTTTACGCCAAACCCACAGACGGAATATGCCAAACGGTTTATTGCCGCCTGTGAGGGACAGGCATGGTTTATCAACGAGATTGAGCGTCTGCTGAACGCACAGCAACGCACACTGGATACCATCACCGGAGCAGAAGACCTTGTGGAAATCAAGAGCATTGGTCTAAAAGGTCAGAACATCACCGGACATATACCGGCTGCAATTGGGGAACTTAGTGAATTGCGGTATCTGTTCCTCTCGGATAATCATTTGAGCGGAGATATTCCGTCTGTGCTCTATACGCTCCCGAAATTGCAGAATGTGGATTTAGGCGGCAATGATTATGCAGGTGCGATTCCTTCCGAATTTGGTACAATGCCCGCATTGAAAACGCTGGTTCTCAAAGATAACCAGTACACTGGTACGATACCGGACACGATTTTGAGCAATACCCAGATTGAGGTGCTGAACCTCATGGGAAATCAGTTGACCGGCGGTTTTCCTGCGGCAGTTGCCGGTATGAGCAGTCTGAAATACTTGAACCTTTCGGAAAATGCTATCGGCGGTACGATTCCCGACCTGTCTGCGCTGACGAATCTTATCTCGCTTTCGGCGTGGCAATGCGGATTGACCGGCACGATTCCCGAAACACTGTACACGCTTTCCGGTTTGCAGATTTTAGACCTGTCCGAAAACAAGCTGGAAGGCGAAATCTCTGCCGGTATTGCTAATTTGGCAGGCTTGCAATATCTTGCGCTGGACACGAACCCTCTGCGCGGTGTCTTACCGGACGCATTTACGCATACCGCGTTGTCGGAGATTCATTTGGAAAACACTTATCTGCGCGGTTTTGTTCCTGCTACGCTCAAAGCACGGCATGACGCAGGTGCAAAGGTGTATCTGAACAATAACTACATGACCGGCGCTGTCTTAAAGGATATGCCGAACAACAGCGGCAACTTTACAGATGGTGCCGCAAGCGAACAGCATCAGCTTACCAGCACTCGTTCCACGGTTACGGTCAGCAAGGACGGCACGGTAAACCTGTATGCGCTGCTGCTGAACAAGTCGCTGACTACCGGCAGCACGGCAAAGGTGCTGCTTAGACCGGACGAGTATGTTGTTACCTTCGATGATACCAAGGTGCAGGTTACTGCGGATAGCAGCGGTATCTATGTGAAGGCACTGACGGATATTCCGCAGAATACGAATTTCAGTATCACAATCCAAATCAAGGACAACACCGGCTCTGAATATTCCAAGGTAAAGCTGACCCTTACTACCGATGTTACCAGCGGTGGCGGCGGTGGTATCGGCGGCGGCACACCTGCAACGCCCAAGGCAGAACACAAGCTGTATATCAACGGCTTTACCGATGGTATGTTCCATGCCGAACGCAATATCACCCGCGAACAGACCGCGAAAATGCTGATTGACGCGCTGGGAAAGGAAACTGCCGAACCGGAGCAATCCTCGTATACCGATGTTGCCAATAACCGCTGGTCGTATCGCTGGGTAGAAGCAGCGTCCAAGGAAGGCTACATGGTCGGCTACAACGGCGGCGTGTTCAAACCGAAATCTGCAATCACTCGTGCTGAGATGGCAACGGCTTTGTCGCGTATTGCAGCAAAGGAAGGCTTGATTATGACCAGCAGTACCAAGACCTTCTCTGATGTGGCAGACGGCAAATGGTACAGCAGCTATATTCGTCAAGCGGTGCAGTACGGCTTAATCAGCGGCTATACGGACGGCACCTTCCGACCGGAGCAGTACATCACCCGCGCCGAAACCGTAACGATGATAAATCGTATGCTCGGCAGAAACTACGAAACGGCCGCCGAACTGCACAGCATGGCTTGTCCGTTCCCCGATGTCAGCCAGAGCAGCTGGGCGTATGGCAATATCATGGAAGCGGCTATCACGCACAAGCACTGATAGAAAGAATTAGAAACGGAAGAACTCCTGAACAGGTGGAGGTAAACCTATGAAGAAAGCATTAGTCCGCAGAGTGGTTTCTCTGTTCCTGTGCTTTTGCATGGTGATTGGATTCGTGCCAATCATTGACGCGCAGGCAGCAGAAATCAAGGGCGGCACATTCGACCCGCATACCGGTTATCTGGAACTGGAATTTGGGTATCAGCTTACGCAGTATGTAAATATCAATGTCTATGTCCGCAGTCCTTCGGACGATGGATTGAAGAAAGAATTTGTCGGCTCGATCGTCGAGAATTACCTGCTCTCCGGTGCAAACGATGTTAAAGCATGGCTTCCCGAAGATTCACCGGACACTATGGTATCGCCCTACACACCGGCAACCAAAACGGACGGCGGTTTGGTAAAACTGTCCGAGGACGGCATTTATCAAGCAGACAAGAACTTTGCCGGTGAAGATATTGAGCCGGTAGCCATGATGAAGCACACGCTTATATGGGACGGCTCTCTCAATGGTATTCCGATTATCGGTCCGAACCTCGATGAAGATGTGTTTTATCTGACCGTAGAAATTGAACCGCTCGGCAGACCGGATAAGAATGTTGAGTGTACCGACAGTGATGATAGCCACACGCACGGTCAGAACTATACTTGGCCGCAGAAGCAGGAGAACGGCAAGAAAAAGTTTGCTGTCAGTACCGAACTGCTGGTAGACTACCGTGATTATGTTGTCGGTGAAGATGGCACGGCGGCGTTCCTCATGCTGAAAGGCAGTTTGTCCGATGAAGTACGCAAGAAACTGTACGAGCAGTTTGTCAGCGGCAGTCTGGCGTGCAATGAATTGACCGGTTTCCCCGAACTGGAAGGCTTGGTGCTGGACTACCAGAACCTTGACCCTGTAAACATGGTAACAGGTGCGTACAACTTCATGTACGAGGACTTGAAGCTGGAAGGCATTATCCCGCTGACCTTCCTTCGTGTTTACAACTCGCGCTACAACAAGGGTGCGCTGGGTACTGGCTTTACGCACAGTTACGATTATTCGCTCATCAATGACCGTGGTATTATCCGTGTGACAATGCCCGGCGGTGAGGAGCAAATCTTCCTTACGCTCCGTGGCGGCGGCTATGATTCTCTGGCAGACAGCGGCTTTGTTCTGGAAAATGAAGCAGACGGCAGCTACCGCATGACGCACGAGGACGGCGCAGCGTTCATTTTCTCGAATGATGGCAAGAGCGGCAAGCTGCAAACCGTCTATAATCCCGATGGTACGCCGGTAGCACAGCTTACCTACAACGGCGATGAACTGACCGGAATTGACGGCATTGCAGGCAGCTATACGCTGGCATGGTCGAACGGACATATTTCGTCCGTGACCGATAACGCAGGCCGCACCGTATCGTATGAGCATGACGGCGATTTTCTGACCGGCGTTACCAATGCAGACGGTGATACGCTGCATTATACCTACGATGGCAACGGCTATCTGAACAGTGCTACCGACTTTGAAGGCGAAGTCTATATTGAGAACGAGTATGACGGCATAGGCCGTGTGGTAAAGCAGACCTTTATCAATGCGGACATTCCCACTGTTTCTACCGTTTCCTATGACGATGACGCGCGTGTTACGACCTGTGTAGACGCAAACGGTCTGGAAACACGCTACTACTACGATAATCACCGTAACATCCAGAAAATCGGAACAGTTATCGACGGCACGGAGTACACCACCAACAACACCTATGACGGCGATTATCGCGCCAACTCTGCAAGCGACCGTCTGAATGGTGCAACCGCATACGAGTACGACAGCAGCGGCAATGTGACGAAGGTTCGCTATGCGGATAATACCACTATGACGCTGACTTATACGGCGGGCGGCGATATTGCGTCCATCACGGACGCGCTCGGCAATACGGAAACCTATACCTACTCCGGACACAGCTTGACCGAGTTCCGCGACAAGAACGGACATACCACTTCGTACACCTATAATGCACTCGGTCTGCCGATTACGGTTACGGACGCACTCGGCAATCAGACCACCTATGCGTATGACGATAAGGGACGGCAGCTTTCTGTCACCGACGCTGAGGGCGGTGTTACCAGCTTTGAATACGATGCCGTAGGCCGCATCGTTGCAGAGCATACCAAGGTGAGTGATACGGCTACCGCAACGACCAAGCATACCTACTCCAAGGCGGGCAAGCTGCTGAAAACCGTAGACGCGCTGGGCGGCGAAACCTCGTATGAGTACAATGCCAACGGCTTTACCACCTCGACCAAGGACGCGCTCTGCGGCACGGTAACGACCGAATACGGCACGAACGGCGAACCGCTCAAACGCACGGACGCGAACGGCAATGAAACCACCTATGAATATGACAAGGATACCGCACAGCTTGTATCGGTAACAGACGCAGAGGGCAACGAAACCCGCTACACCTACAACGATCGCGGCCTGCTTATCCAGACTACGGACGCGGAAGGCAATGCGACTACCTATGAATATGACGCGCTCGACCGTGTAGCAAAGACGATTGACGCGCTGGACGGCGAAACGATCTATGCGTATGACAGCATGGGACGCACGGTTTCGGAAACCGACGCAGAGGGCAACAAGAAAACCTACACCTATGACGCGCTCGGACGAACCAAGACTGAAACCGACGGTGCAGGCAACAAGACAACCTATACCTATGACCCTGTTGGCAATCTGCTTGTCACAACGGACGCAAACGGCAATGAAACCAAGACCGAGTACAACGCCATCAATGCAGCGGTAAAGCAGATTGACGGCGAAGGCAACGAAACCACCTACACTTACGACAAGGTAGGACGGCTGCTGACCGAAACGGACGCACTCGGCGGCGTTACCGCGTACACCTACGACCTTGCGGGCAATCAGCTTAGTGTTACCGACCCCGAAGACAATGTGACAAAGTATGTCTATGACCTGCTGGGACGCGCCGTAGAGCAGATTAACGCAGACGGCAGCAAGACCCGCACGGTGTATGACGCGCTCGGACGCACGACAGAAAGCTATGACGAACTCGGCGGTAAGACTGCTACCACCTATGACGCAAACGGCAACCAGCTTACTGTAACTGACCCGAAGGGCAACAAGACCGCCTATCAGTACAACCGCAAAGACCAGATCACAGTCATCACCTATGCCGACGGCGGCGAAACCCGCTATACCTACAATGCGCTCGGAAATGTCAGCGAAGTAACCGACCAGAACGGCAATGCAACCGAGTACACCTATGACGCACTCGGCAGAACGCATACCGAAACCAACGCAGTAGGTGTTGTGACCGAATACGGCTACGACAAGGTAGGCAACACGGTTTCTGTCACCAAGGACGGAACAGTAATCGCAAAGAGCGAGTACGACGGTGCATATCGTGTGGAAAAAACGATTGACGGACTGGGTAATGCGGGAACAAAGCAATATGACGGCGTAGGTAATGTACTGGTTTCCACTGACCGTGAAGGCAATGCCACACAGTACACCTACGACAAAAACTATAACCTGCTCAAGACCACCGACGCAGAAGGCGGCGTGTCCTCGTCTGCTTATGACGCGCTGGGTCGTGTCGTTTCTGAAACCGATGAAAACGGCAGCGCAACGACCTACACCTACGATAAGAACGGCAATGTACTGACCGAAACCGACGCGCTTTCCGGTGTTGTTACCAATACCTATGACGCGCGCGGCAGAGTAGCAGCAACTACGGACAAGCTGGGTGCAACGACTACCTACACCTATGATGCAGCCGGTAATCTCCGTAAGGAAACCGACGCCAATAATGCGTATGCCGTTTATCTGTATGACGCGAACAATAATCTCATTCAGTACACCAACCGCAACAACGAATGGGTGAAGTATGCGTATGACTGCATGAATCGACAGGTCAAGGAAACCAACCAGCTTAACCATGCAACCGAGTACGAATACGACCTTGCAGGCAACCAGACGGCGGTAATCGACGGCAACAAGAACAAGACCATATACACCTATGACGGCTTGAATCGTCTTGTTTCCAAGACCAACGCCGAAGGCGGTATGTTCGAGTACCGGTATGATTCGTTCGGCAACACCGCAGGCACGACGATGTACGGCGGCGGTGACGAGAAGGCCGCGACCACTTATACCTATGACGCAGCGGGAAATCTGCTGACCGAAACCTCTCCGTTGGGCAGCGTGACTACCTACACGCATGACAAGGAAGGCAATGTGCTGACGCAGGTCGATGAAAACGGAAAGCAGACCGCTTACACCTATGATAAGCTGTATCGCATGGTGTCCCGCAAGGACGCGGACGGTACTGCGACCTTTACCTATGACAAGGCGGGCAACATGACCTCGGCCAAGGACGGAAACGGCACAGTATCATTTGCGTTCGACGCACTTTCCCGCACTACCAAGGTTACGAATGAGGACAGCACGACCACGGCGTACACCTACGACGCGGCAAGCAACCGTCTGTCCATCACCTACCCCGACGGCAAGGCCGTTACGACCGCGTATGATATTCTCGGCAATGTGAAGTCCCAGACCGACCATGACGGCACAGGTATTACCTACACGCGCGACGCGGAAGGACGCACGATCAAGGAAGGCCACAGCGACGGCAGCACGACCGAGTATGATTATAACGCCGCCGGTCTGCTGACGCTGCAAAAGGAAGTCACCAAGAACAACAGCACACGCCGTCAGACCGCGTATACCTACGATGACGCGGGCAATATCGTAAGTGAGAACCGTTCCGGTGTAGACATTGATAAGAAGGACGAGCTGGTACGCTACTACTACGATAAGGCCAATCAGCTTATCCGCACCAATGTTGAAGGCAAGAATACGAAGTATTCCTACGACCTCGCGGGCAATCTGCTTTCCGACGGTACGAACACTTACACCTACGACCTGCAAAACCGTCTGACCAGCAAGACCGGCAAGGACGGTACGACCACTTATACCTATGATGCAGCGGGCAATCTGATTAAGAAGGCTGCACCGGACGGCACGACCGAATATACCTACACGGCACAGAACAAGCTGAAAACCGGCAAGACCGAGGACGGCCAGAGCAGCACCTACACTTACAATGCGCTCAATGCACGCATTAAGAATGTACAGGTGCGCGACAACAAGAACGCCGGTCACGCAAACTCCGACTTGAAGGACGGTTCGCACGGCACTGATTATCTGGACTTCTTGATGGACGGACGCTTTTTCTGGCAGCGCACATGGGAAACCGAGGTAGGCACGACCTTCCAGAGCAACTTTGAAACCGTAACAAAGAACTATGTTGTAGACTATCTTTCTACGGCTAACCGTGATATACTGGTAACAGAGGACGGCAGCTTCACACAGCGTTATGTGTACGATGAGAACAGCACCCGAATCTCCGCAGAGTATGGCTATGCAGTCGGTACAAAGCGCGGTGAGGGCGGCGAAAACCTGCAAAGTGACTTTGCCGCAAACGATGTACGCAAGGTGTGGTATCGCGCCAGCCACCTTGGCAGCACGCTGTTTGCCGTAGACGAAAACGGCAAGGTGATCTCGCACACGATCTATGACCCGTGGGGCAATCCCGCTGACCGAAACTTACACGGATACGAATTTCAGCGGTATTGACAACTCTAACAATTACACCGGCTACACTTGGGACGAAGTGCTTGACCTGTATTTCGCGCAGAATCGTTTCTACGACCCTGCCGACCACAGGTTCACGCAGGAAGACCCCATCAAGGACGGCGAGAATTGGTATGCGTATTGCGGGAATAATGCAATTGCAGAAAGAGATATGTATGGTTTTGCAAAAGGCCTTAGATTTGTTCACCATGATCGATCTGAAATACGATTTTCTGCAAATGAAACCATTGATAATATAATCTTTACGGTAAATAAAAACACTGTAGTAACATACGAAGACATATCAGTACGCCGAGGAAATGTAAAGTGGGCGAAGGTTTCGTATAAAAGTAAATATGGCTGGATAAAAGCTGATAATTTGGGTGTATCTCCGATTAACTTACCTACTGCAAAAATAGATATGCCTGCTAGTTATCTGCCTGCAAAACCGGCACAAGTTCAGCAAAGTGGTTCCACATATAGTTTGTATGTACCTACCATTGTGAATGGTGCTAACACATCTACTACGCCCGCAGGCTATGGTAAGGGCACGGAAAAAAGAACCTCTTGGTTGGAAACTAACTGGGCTGCTGTTGGCATGCTAGCATTAGACTCAGGTGCTGATGTAGGTGATGTTTTACCATCCGGAAGTGCCCCCGGTATGTCTATGATAATGGGCGCGCAAATAATTCGCTCAATTTATGATAACTCGACTAGAGTTTATTTAACGTCTATAGCATATAACAGTACTTCCATGGGCAACAAACTAGTTTTAATTTTAGGATTTGATTTGGCTAAACGAACTGAATATGCTGGAAGCTATTTTTGCTATTCATATTGTTTTAGTCCTACGGGAACCTATTCTCAATCGAATATACAAAAGCAAATCGCTCAAGCCAATGGACTTAGTAAATATACTTACGCTGATTTCAAGGTGTGCGTAGACCTATATTGGAAAAATAGTAATGACTGGTTTTATATCGCGTTGGATAATGGTCATATGCGCGTTTATCCTATTAAGGCTAAGGGAGATTCTCGTAGTGTTATTTATAAAAATGGAAAGCAGTGGTCTACTGCCTTCGACTACAATTACCAATATAAGCAAGCATACACAGTACCGACTACACTGCAATCCAAAATAAGAAACCACGCTACAACGGATTTGGCAATTACTAATCTGTGAGGTGTACTATGAAAATAGCACGTTATTTCATTCGTTCCATACTTGTTGTTTGCTTAATTGTTATTGTTCTGACTATAGTCCGTGTGTTAACTCCCAAAGTTGATGTTTTTTCAAGTGTAACTACAGAGTGGACGCCAGATTTAAGTCCTAATGCTGTTCAACAGATTACTTGCAATTTTTCCAGAGAAAACTTTATGCAAGAAATTCTCCAAGTAAAACCGACTGCAAATTACCAAGATGTATTGGATTTTGCTGAATCCATGCAGGTCAATGCTGAAATAACAGATAGCTCTATCACACAATATGATGATGGGAAAGTATTCCGAATCGAGTATCGGGCATATATTACGCATTATGACCGGTTGCTAAAACGAAAACTTGGAATAATGTTTTATTCAAATTCGCTACAAGATTATATGTCCATGTGGATTTAGTATTAACGTGTTGGGACAGCGGATAGCCACCGGAGAATTTTCTCCGGTGGCTATTTATTTACTCCATTTCACTCGTCACCTGTGCAACAATCTTCCTATGCTTTTCGTTCAGCACCGTGCCGTCCAAAAGCTGCTGCACAAAATCCCGACCTTTCATTTTCTCAATCTCCTGCAGCATTTTGATGGACTTTGCGAATATTATCAGCGAACTATGTTGTGGACTATCTTTCTACGGCCAATCGTGATATACTCGTCACAGAGGAAGGCAGCTTCACGCAGCGGTATGTGTACGATGAGGACGGCACCCGTATCTCGGCAGAGTACGGCTATGCGGCTGGTACAAAGCGCGGCGAAGGCGGCGAGAACCTGCAAAGTGACTTTGCGGCAAATGATGTTCGCAAGGTGTGGTATCGCGCCAGCCACCTTGGCAGCACGCTGTTTGCCGTAGACGAAAACGGCAAGGTGATCTCGCACACGATCTATGACCCGTGGGGCAATCCGCTGACCGAAACTTACACGGATACGAATTTCAGCGGTATTGACAACTCTAACAATTACACCGGCTACACTTGGGACGAAGTGCTTGACCTGTATTTCGCGCAGAATCGTTTCTACGCCCCTGACGACCACAGGTTCACGCAGGAGGACCCCATCAAGGACGGCGAGAATTGGTATGGGTATTGCGGGAATAATGTGGTTAATTATTCTGATTGGGCTGGACTTGCATCATCGAATACGCGATATGTTGCTACTGATAATGTCTATATGCGTAGTGGCGCAGGCACATCATATAATGTCCTCGCGACATTGCAATATAATACTGCTGTTACATATTTAAACGAGAAGAAAAACAATAACAATTATAATTGGGCCAAAGTTCAATATGAAGGTAAAACAGGTTGGATTGCAGATAAGTATCTAAAAACAAGCAAACGCCCCAGCATATCTGCTACAATTGATTCGGTAGCTCAAAAATTTGGTTTTGAATACTCGTATGGTGGACAATATTTTTATTCATCTGAATATGGTTGGCAGCGGACATTTGGCTATATGGACCTTTTTGACAAGTATATGAATATTGTTCCGGGTATCAATATTAATTTCTTGTCCTGTATATTCCAATATAACAACAAAACATGGCGTGTGGAATGTTGGAAGGGCGAATACGGTCCTACTGCTGGCGGCGAAGTTGGTTTATATGTTTTGGATGGCACGATGTCGCTTAGTCAATATTTTCAAAAGATGCGATGCGATGGTGCAGTATTTACCGGAACAGAAGCATTTGATAGATTATTTTCTATGATAAAAAATACTGAACCGTTATCTAAAAATGTTGCATGGTACCGAGCAGCGTATTCCAGTGAATACATTGGCATGAGCATTGCATTTAGAGAAGTGGTACAAAAGAAAAACGGCGGTGATTCGTATACTACCAATGCTTTTGCTTCTCGTTCTTCGTCGGGGCATTGGTGGCTAACAGTCTTCAAACTTAATTCTGCCAAGAAAGAAAATATTATTATGGATGTTACACTAACATTCCCCAATAGTACAATGCGTAGTGCTTACGATGAGAAACTTTATTGGAAAAGTAAGTATGGCGGATATAAAATTATGAATCGTAAGTCGAATAACAAAGTGGAATCTTTTTCGTGGAGGTGAATTTATTCTTGAAGAAGGTGCTTTTATTGCTGTTATCTACTTTAGTAGGAATATTATCGGGATGTTCTGCCGGTAAACTATCGGTTCCTTCGGGAATATTGGCAACTGACCAAACCGTGGCCGATGAGTATATGACGGATAATTCCTTCTTGACTGCAAGATATGGTTCAGATTACACAGTCACATTTGTTGGCGGAAGCGGTGAGGGTGAAGTCAATCAATCAGGTAAATCAGGTATTATGTCGTTTCAATACATGATAAATGATACGGATTTATATGATGTAGAGGTTGTCAAAGAAAAACATGACGCATGGAAAGTGAAAGGTTTACTTTTAGAATCCACAACTTATTCGTGCGATGAATTAAGTTTTTCGTTCTCTCTGTGTTCAACAGAAAACTATTATGAAGCTAATGGAAACCTCAACATAAATGATACTTCTATACCCGTAATAGTGAGTGTTAATTGTAGCCTTATGACAGTTGAAAATGCTGAATTACGGCAACAATATGAAAAGGCATGGGAACAATTTTCTGTTACTGATGTAGAGAATATGAGTTCGGCAGAGCGTCAACAATGGGATGATCGTGAAAAGGCTTGCACGATGTTTACCTGTTCGGTTGAACCACAATTTGATTCGTTTACAGCCGTCATAAATTCTGATTATGCAGACTTTTTTGATAATACCGTAAACACATTACATTTTCACGAAATTGAACCATAATATTCGACTTTTTAAGCAAACAGCCACCGGAGAATTTTCTCCGGTGGCTGTTCTTTTACTCCAATCCGCTCGTCACCTGCGCGACAATCTTCCTATGCTTTTCGTTCAGAACCGTGCCGTCCAAAAGCTGCTGCACGAAATCCCGACCTTTCATTTTCTCAATCTCCTGCAGCATTTTGATGGACTTTGCGCTTGCTATCAAAGAACTATAAAAAACTCAGCCAATGCTTGCATTGGCTGAGTAGGTGTTTGTTTTTTCAATTATTCCTAGACTTCGGCATTAAGGTCATTTCCATGGCAGTGGGATTTTCGGAACGGAAGTCTGATTTAGAGAAGTTAACTGGATTGATCTGATATTCCTGCCCGTTGATCAGTGCATGGGAATTGTTTCTCTCGATAAACGTACCAAGCACTCGGAATACTCCCGTTTCTCCAGAAAGAGCGCGTTCGTATGTGCTCTTTGGCATTTTTATAGTAATCTCGCCTTCAGGCTTGGAAACGTAATAAGTCATTGCACATACTCTCGTTTCCTTATTCAGACGTTCATCTTTGACCAGAATCTGAATGGGATATCCTGCAAGCACAGACTTTTGATCGGTTTGAGAGCAGTAGGTATAGTAACTTACTGTCTTGGTCACGATTTCCTCACCGCAGGTGTCCAACAGGTTCTGATAGTCTGCGCTATACTTTCCGTAAGACGGATAATAAATATAATGAGGATCATACGCTGACAGAACGACGCTCTTAATTCCCTCATCACCTGCCGCACGATAATCAATATCACTGGGGCCGATTTTATCGCTGGTGGAGGGCGTTGTCGGCGCCGTGGGTTCCGTAGGCGTTACGGGATTTGTCGGCTCAGTCGGTGTCGTGGGTTTCGTGGTATTACCCGCGTTATCCTCTTCACCGTAACCTACAGTCGTCAGAATGTCGACTCGATTGGTTGCGAGATCGAACTTGACGCCGATGTTCATATCCTTACAAAGATCACGCAGCTTGTAATAGTTGTTATCGGAGATGTTGTATCCTGTGTAATCAGCCTTATTTCCATCCTTAAATACGGATGCCTTCGATTCCTTGGCAGTTTTCACTGCGCTAGAAGGAAGCGCCATTTCGCCGCCAACAACGGTGTATGCCTTGTTGGTCGTGAGATCGATCCGCTTATTCGTCTCATTCCAAGACACTTCAAACTGTTTTGTGCTTCCGTTGACCATCGCCGCAACATCCCTGAGTTTGAAGTAATTGTTATTGTTAATCATGTAAGCGGCGCCGTTAACCTTTGTGCCGTCTACATAGATTGTATTCTTGGTCGGGGTTGCGTTCACCGCGCCAGCACTCGTGAGAAGCGCAGCGCTAACAACGCCAATCATAAACATAGTGCGTTTGTTCATATTCTTTGGTCCTTTCTTTTCACGAATGAATCATCTTCGACTCCCTCAAGCTCCAATGATCCATATAAGGTGGGTTTGCTGTAATTACCTATACGTCCTTGTGACTGCCGATGTATACGCTGTAGCTCGCGCCATCCCATGCAACAGCCTGATCGAGTGCATTTGCAACGGCACGAACCGGCAGATAGGTCGTGCCCTTGTAAAGCAGCACGTCAACCGTCTTGCCGTTGACGTCGGTCGGAACAATCGGCTTGTCGTTCACATAGACCTTAACCCCGGTTTCAACAGCCAGCTTTTCCATTCGACGTTTCGCATTATACTCGCCCGAGGCCTTGCCGCCCAGAATGGACGACTGCGAGTTGGCGATAGCTTTCAGCTTGGAAAGTGCGATTTCCGGTGCAGGAGCCAGATTGCTAAGGGTATTATTCTGATGTCCATCCGTATTGTAGCTGCTAAATGTTACCCGATATTCCTTTGCAGAGTAATGCAGTTTGCCGAATTCTTTCCAATCGTTTTCTGTATCAATTACTTCACCAGTGAACAAGTCCGTATCCCATACTCTTACCGACTCATAATTCCAATCTTCATAGTGCCAGATGCCTTTCGTCTGCCACTGACCATTCACTACAGTCTCTATCCGCTCCATTGAATATGCTTTATTATTTCCTGCTAAATCACCATTGCTCATCCATACTAAATAATACTTTCCGTTTTGAGAAGCTATGGGCAGCACTCGCGGGAAATTACGAGAATCATTCTGTGTAAAGATAAACGGCACTTCATCTTCTACCAGTTTTACCGCAGAAGACCCATTCCACGAGTAAACCATATATTTGCTGGATGCATTTGTGCCATGCTTATCCCACTGATCAGCCGGAATCTTATCCTTCGTATTGCAAACACAAAGCAGTTCTTCGTTTCCGTCCCCATCAAAATCGATGAGCATCGCCGTCACCAGACCGCTGACGATACTGCCGCTGACAGCGCGCTTGCCGTACTTACTCTGCAGCTGCTCGATCACCGAAACATACGCTTTCGCACGGTTTACCGCATTCTGATCCACCTTATGCTCACCGAGATACGCACTGGACGTCGTTCCGTCCCACGCAATCGGCACATTGAGCGCCGCAGATACCGCGCGAATCGGCAGATAAGTCGTACCATTATACAGCATTGGCTCTACCGAATTGCCATTTGCGTCACCCGGATTGAGCTTCTGGTCATCCACATAAACCGTAACACCACGCTCTACGGTAATGTTCTTCTGTGTCAGCGCGGACGCAAACGGCATACTCATCACCAGTGCTGCACCCAGCAGGCTAGCAGTCAGCCGCTTGCCGAATATTTTCATCGTTTGATTTTCATGCTCGTTCATACTTTTTCTCCCCTTTTATATTTTGAATGCTAATGGAAACCATGATAACCTGATTATACCACAGTTTCCGACTATTTACTATTCTCATTGCATTCAATACATGGATAGGATATAATGAATTTACATTGACACGAAACAAGATAAGGGGTATGAAAATGAAAAAAAGACTTATTGATGAATCAGCTGTTTTAAGGTCTTTAATAACCTGCTTTTTTTCCTGAAATTCAGGCATAACCTGCCGGATCATGGAGGCTGCCAGTTCCAGTTTAGATTCTTTTTTCTGCCACATACGATAGCCAGGAGGACCGGAAAGGAAATATTATGTTACAAAAATTATATGTTTTTTTCAGGAAAGAAACCGTTTTGTCAATTGCAGTGATCCTGGCGCTTCTTTCTATGTTCTGGGTCAGACCGGATAAGGCTTATTTTACTTATATCGATTTCAGGACTCTCGGGCTCCTCTTCTGCTTGATGGCAATTGTAGCTGGTTTGAAGGCTGTTGGTGTTTTTGATATACTTGCCAAAAAATTGCTGATGGGAACATCGGGAACTGTGGGTGTGATCAGGCTGTTGGTACTCTTATGTTTCTTCCTGTCAATGGTGATCACCAATGATGTGGCATTGATTACTTTTGTTCCTCTTGCACTGATCATTGTGCATAAAATGCCAAAGGAACTGGGCAATTACTGGCTTCTTAAAATAGTAGCCATGCAGACAATCGCTGCTAATCTCGGAAGCATGCTCACACCAATCGGAAATCCGCAGAACCTTTATCTATATGCCAGAGCAGGGATGTCCGCGGCAGAATTAATAACCCTGATGCTTCCCTATTCCGCCACAGCACTTATCCTTCTTCTGATATGGATACAGGCAGCCGCTGCCAAAGCACCTCACGTATGCGGTTCCGAAAAAGATAAAACTCTTTTGGGATTCTCTGACAGAAAAGAACTTAACATGGAATACCTGGCCGCTTACCTGATCTTATTTACAATCTGCCTGCTCACTGTTGCACGTATCATTCCATACCAGATTCCTCTTGTAGTGGTTCTTATATATATGCTGCTAAGAAACAGGGAAAATATAAGCAGGGTGGATTACTCCCTGCTTGCCACCTTTATCGCATTATTTATTTTTATCGGCAACCTTGGAAGGATTCCGCAATTCAGCAGTTTTCTGGAAAGAATCATGGCAGGAAGGGAAACACTTACTGCTGTTCTTGCCAGTCAGATTATGAGCAATGTTCCCGCTGCGCTTCTTTTATCCGGCTTTACAGATAATTACCGGGCTTTAATTGTCGGAACCAATATTGGAGGTCTCGGCACTCTGATTGCATCCATGGCAAGCCTGATAAGTTTCAAATATATTGCAAAAGAAAACAGGAATCTGAGAGGGAGGTATTTGGGAATATTCACAGCCTCCAATATTATATTCATGATATTCATGTTAATATTGTATTTTTTTCTTAGATAAAGGTTTTCCCGGAATTACGAAAGTTATAGCAATTCTTTCTTCGCAAAAAATTCTCCGCGGCACTCTCCCATCCTGGAAGAAAAGCCGCGGAGAAATAAATATATTTTCGGTGCCAATACAAAGATCATTAATCTTTACACCACTTTGCTTTTTCCAATGAAAAGATCGGAGATTACTATACAGAAAAGCGACAGGCAATGGTATCCAGTATTTTTCTTGGCGAGGATAGATTAGATGGTTACGAAAGTGGAGATAGAAGCTCATGCGTATAGCGAATTTATTTGGGTAAGGTTTCTGCAAAAAAATCACTAAGCGATATATCCAGTGCCTCGCAGATACGCTCTATGGTATCCACACTTAGCTGATTACCGCGTTTCTTAGCAGTGCGGATTGTGGCTTCGGACAAATCACATATTTTAGAGAGCTGACAAAGGGTAAGTCCGCGTTCGTCAGCAAGTTCCTGCACACGGCTAATAGTATTCAAGTCAAGGACCTCCTCTGAGGTTAATTGGAAATTAGTTCAGTACACGGCCTACAATAGAAAATCTAACTAATGGAGATACGAGCTTCGGCTCGTATTTTTTATTGTACGAAATCAGAACAGACTGCATATGGAGTGTGCCGTCACTGTCAGTAAAATCGTAACGTTCGGCTTCACAAGGTTCCTGCTCATCATACATCTTGATGTAGCCGTCGCCGTCATACATAAAGATGCCGACCTCGCCTGGGGACAGTTCACTGCATTCCTGAATCCATGCGATTTGACCATCGTGATAAACCGGCTCCATACTATCGCCGCAGACACGAACACCAAAATCAGCACGATCAGGAACTGCACTCTTTGGGAAAGAGATAGTTTCAAAATTCCCTTCATCGAGGAATGTACCGGTACCAGCCGAAACGGAAAGAGTGCTGATCGGCATATCAATGCATTCCTCTTCATAGGAGTGCTTGGCAACGACTCTGTATTTTCCGGTAGCTATCAAATCGTCACGATACTCGCGCAGCTTTCGCAATCCTTCTGGGTTCAGCTGTGCGGCAGCGCGCGTGAAGAAGGAGATATTTTCGTCTATGCCTAGAGCCTGCATAACGGCAATAAACTGATAGATGTTCGGAACAGAAGCTCCGGTTTCCCATTTGCTGATAGAAGCGTTGGTTATAGATATACCATGGATTTCAAGCAGTATACGCAGATCGGTCAGGCTCATTTTATTTGCCGCACGGAAATCTGCAATTTTTTTACCGATGATATTATCTTCCCTTTCAGAAACAGCATTATAGCCGGTATTGAAATCTTTGAAGTTGATAATTTTGCTGGAACGGTTAGCCTTTTTCATGGTCTGTTCCTCCCTCTATGTTTATGCTTATATTATATAAGTCAGAAAGAGCAGTGTCAAGAAAGAGTTGAATAAGACGATACAAATGCACGATTGACATATCGCATAAAGAAATGATATGCTTAAAGCACAGAAAGCGAGGTGAGTGGCAATGAGTGCCGATCGTGCAATATTGCATAGTGATATGAACTCGTTCTACGCATCGGTTGAAATGATGCTTGATCCCAAACTGCGAGGCAAAGCGGTTGCAGTGTGTGGATCAACAGAGAACCGACATGGAATCGTTTTGGCAAAGTCAGAGCTTGCAAAGCGAGCTGGGGTCAAAACCGGCATGGTAAACTGGGAGGCAAAGCAGCGATGTAAAGATCTGATTCTTGTTCCGCCGCAGTATGACCAGTATTTGAAGTATTCAAAGCTGGCACATGAGATCTATTACCGTTACACCGATTTGGTGGAGCCGTTTGGAATGGACGAATGCTGGCTGGATGTGACCGGCTGCGAGATATATGGCAAACCATTGGAGATTGCAGAGGAGATTCGGCAGTCGGTGAAGGAAGAACTGGGGCTGACGGTGAGCATCGGCGTATCGTTCAATAAGATATTTGCCAAGCTGGGCAGTGATCTGAAGAAACCGGATGCAATTACCGTAATCACAAAGCAAAACTTCAAGGAGAACATTTGGCCGCTGGCCGCATCAGAGCTGCTCTATGTAGGCAGCGCCACAACGAAGAAGCTGGCCAGCTACGGTATCAAGACGATAGGTGATCTGGCTGCAACGGAGCCGAGCACGCTGAAATATATGTTCGGCATCAATGGCCTGAAGCTCTGGCGATATGCAAACGGTACGGACGAGTCTCGCGTGATGCAGAAGGATTTTGTCAGTCCGGTCAAGTCCGTAGGACATGGCATTACCTGTACGGCTGACCTTGATAACGAGGAAGAAGTATTTCATGTGCTGCTGGAATTAAGCCAGGATGTTGGCCACCGCTTGCGCGTACATGGGCTGGCAGCTACCGGCGTTCAGATTTTTGTGCGAAACAAGAGCCTTTACAGTACCCAGTATCAGTACAAACTGCCGTTCAAAACGCAGCTGCCCTCTGAAATAGCCGCAGCAGGCTTCCAGCTATTCAAAGAGCATTATATATGGACTGAAAAAGTTCGCGCAATCACCATTCGCGCAATCGACCTGATACCTCAGACAACAGAAGAGCAGCTTTCACTGATGGTCGATTATGAGCGGCGAGATCGCAGAGTGCGGCTGGAGGATGCGATCGAAGATCTGCGTCGTCGTTTCGGCAAAAAATCTCTAACATATGCCGGCCTGCTTGGCAATCTGAAGATGCCGGATGATGGACGCGATAGCGTAAAAATGCCGGGACTGATGTATCAGTAGGAAAAAGATAAATCTTTGGAGTAAAGACTATGGAACAGACAGTTAATTGGGAAAAGGTCTATGTAGACACCCTGGTACGCCATACGAAGGATGGCGGCAGCATACCGCTATCTATCAAGTTCTCCAATGGCAAGACCTATGAGATCGACCAGGTATTAGGAAGAAAGAGAGCCGCTGCCAGTAAAGTCGGAGGAACCGGCATTCGGTACTCCATCCGGATCGGACAGCATCGTACATTCCTCTTTGAAGATGAAGGCTTGTGGTTTGTAGAAGCCAAAAACCTCCATGTGTAGGAGGCGTTGCCTATGCCGTATCTGACAGTACAAGAAATCGAAAGAATTGCCGGACGGATCGTTCAGGCGTATCGCCGCTATTGTGCGCAGCAGAATCAAACGGTAACGAGAATCGACCCTGAAATTGTTACAAGCAATGTGCTTGGCCTCCAGATCGCATATCATAAATTATCGCGGTTTGGGCATGTGCTGGGCCTGACTTGTATGCTTCCGGTTCAGATTCAGGTGTTTGATGATGTTGAGCACCCGGTATATGCGCCCTTGGACGGCAGGACGGTTTTCGTTGACGAGAGTTTGAGAAGCGAGAACGCAAATATCGGGCGTCACAATTTCACGCTTATGCACGAAGCCTGCCATCTGGTATACGGAATGCTGTATCCGGAAACCTATTTAGGCGTTCAGCAGCGCAGAGTCTATTACAGTCTGCGTTTTGCACCACGAAACGTGACGCCAGACTGGGAAGAATGGCGTACCAATATGCTGGCTTCAGCAGTGCTGATGCCCAAAGACCTGATCCTGCAGTATATGCAGGAGTATGGCTTAGGAAAGAAAATGCGTATGGTCAATCGAATATTTGCGGCAAGGCAGTATGAAGCATTTTCGCAGATTGCAGATAAGATGGGGGTCTCCAAAACGGCACTGGTAATTCGAATGAAGCAGCTGGGCCTGGTAGATCGAAACGACCTGAATAATCCGTACAGTTTAATCGATATTTGCTGTGATGAAACAGATAGATAGATTCTCAGAGGAGGTATTTCAATATGGCAAGACTTGATGTAAAGACGCAGGACCCGGAACGCTATGCGCAGGTGAAGGCGGAGCAGGAAGAACTGAAACTTCAGTTCAGCATGGCGGCTTTCGGCACCAGCGTTGCGCGGCTCTGCCCATACTGTGAGCATAAGATCGAGATTTTGTATCGGGGGGAACATGGCCCTTCAAGGGCAAAATGCCCGAATTGCGGTGAGGAAGTAGTGTTTCCACCGATTGCCTTTCGGCTGTATACCGCATAAGCCGATTGAATTGAATATGGAGTAACAAGATTGTGCCCCGGAGCCACTTGATGTGCTGACTTCCATTGCGCCACTTGATTTGCAACCTGTGCTTTAGAAAGCACGGTTCGATCATTGTGGCGATAGGTTAGCAGATCAAGTGGCTTTTTTGCGCTCATTTGGTTCCAGAAAGGAACGAAATGCGCGTTTTTTATTGGCTGGCGTTGATCGCCGCATATCCGTGATCTTCTTTGATTTTTTTCAAAAAAATTCAAAGGAGATACAAGATGAAAACTACTGTGCTGGTCTATATTGACCGAGAGAATACAAGTATGGGTATGCGGATTGCCTCTCAGGAGGAATTCACGAAGATACTGATTAAAAATAAGGAACTGCCTTTACAGGAACGCAGGCTGTTTACCAAGGATGTAATTGCTGACACGGATGGATTGGATGTCATGTACATCGAAACAGGCTTGTCGGAATATCAGAAGTGGAACAGCAAGCAAACCTACAGAAACAGAATTCAGAATGAAAAAAGAAATTATAAGTTCCTGTCTACGGACACGCTTTGTGCAAACGAAGATGCAGGTGCTTTGACTGACTTTGTTGCAGACAGCTTTTGCGTAGAGAAGGCTGTAGTTGAGAAAGAAACTATGCGCCAGCTGCGTGCTGCGCTTGAAAACTGGAAGCCATGGGCGAATGAGGTTCTCAGATTCTATTTGAATGGCAGAAAACATAAGGCATGCAGCTATTTAAGGGAAAAATATGATATTCCGGAACATCAGGCAAGATACCGCGTAAAGCTGTTTGAAAAATTTATTTTGAATTTTTTCAAAAATGATTATCAGTTTTTGGACTCGAAGGTTGTAGTTGATTAGTGAGAGGACAAATTTGAGGAGGGTCGATATGAATACTTACAAGAGAAGTCCCATCTTGCGCGGAGATATTCTCTATGCCGAGCTGGGTGCGGCGGCTGGCTCTGAGCAGGCTGGCTTTCGTCCAGTAGTCGTCGTTCAGAATGATGTTGGTAATCGTTATAGTCCGACGGTTGTTGTTGCACCGCTGACCAGCAATATCAGGAAAAACATTTTGCCGACTCATGTGCATGTAGGTCGAGAGAGTGGTGTACGTCCCTCTCTGGTTTTGCTGGAACAGCTGCGGACGGTCGATAAGTGCAGACTGGGAGATAAGATCGGACACGTAAACAAAAGCGTTATGCGCCGGGTTGATGCAGCAGCGGCTATCAGTCTTGGTTTGCGCTCGTTGCAGAAAGACGAGGTGTGACGATGAATGTCGAATTGAATGCCTCTGTGGTAATTGATGACTGGCAGGCTGTTGTAAACCGTACTGTGTCGAATTACTTCGATTCGCTTGGTTTTGAACATTTGGATCAGGTCCTGGATATGCGCGTCTTTGATCTGCTGAATATGAACCTGCTCGATGCAGTACGAGTCGAGGAAATTATCGTTTGCCTGTATCGCAGTCTGAATCCGAATATCACAGAAGACGAGGCAATGTACTGCGGGGCAATGAATCAGCACTTCGACTACACCGGCTGGAGAAAAATTCACAGACAGCTTGAAAAGATTACGGTCAGGGATTTAGTCCTTACGAAAGACATCAACCTCAGAGCGATTCAGCATTTTTATGATGCTATCCGAAAGAAGTTTTTTAAGTCGAGAGAATATGACTGGTGTGAATACCGTTACACAAATTATCAGGACTATGCGGAGAAACGAACAGCAGGAGGTAAAAGAAAATGAATAGAGAAGAAAAAAACAACCTGGTTCCCGTATGGGAACGGGCAACAATCACGCTGGAAGAAGCTGCTGCCTATACCGGCATTGGTGTCAGAAAGCTGAGAGAAATGACAGATGAGCCGACCTGCGATTATGTCATGTGGGTTGGAAACAGGCGAATGATTAAGCGCCGGAAACTGGATGAGTATTTGGAGAACGCATACTCCGTCTAATGCAACTGTGTGATTTGCTTCCGACCACTGCATTTGTACATTGGGAAAACGGGACGTCATTGTTTATGCTATTCCCGTAAGAGAAATTTGATGAAGGAAGGGAAAAACAATGGTATCAAAGAAGAAAGTCAAATCAAAGAACGGCGTTCGCTTTGACAGTAAGCATATCAGGCTACGCACAGGCGAAAGTGAAAAAGATAATGGCACCTATGTTTACCGCTGGACGGATAAAGTCGGAAAACGCCATGCAGTATATGCTCCCACGCTGGCTGATTTGCGAGAGCAGGAAGAACAGATCATCGTAGACCGGCATGACGGTATTAAAACGAATGTGAAGAACATCACCGTAAATGACCTCTTTGACCTGTGGGTTCAGGTGAAAAGAGGCGTTAAAGACAGTACGATGAAGAACTACATTTATATGTATGAGATGTTCGTGAAGCCAACTTTCGGAAAGAAAAAGCTGACACAGGTTAAGAAATCAGATGTACGCCGGTTCTACAATCAGCTTGTTGATGAGCGCATCTTGAAAATCTCTACTTTGGACGGCATTCATAACGTGCTCCATCAGGTCTTTGCAATCGCTGTCGATGATGATATGATCCGGAATAATCCGACCGACAATATGCTGCGTGAGCTGAAATCGGCACATGGTCACGAGGTGGAAAAGCGAAAGGCGTTGACCGTTGAGCAGGAAAGGATCTTCCTTGAATATCTCAGGAATTCGCCGCGCTACAATCACTGGTATCCGGTCTTTTATATCATGGCAAACACCGGGATGCGTGTTGGCGAGATTACCGGCCTGCGCTGGTGTGATGTGGATTTCAAGACAGGACTTATCAACGTGAACCATACTCTGGTCTATTACAATCATCGTGATGAGCATGGCTGCTATTTCTCTATCAATACGCCAAAAACCAAGGCTGGTATCCGCGAAATTCCAATGACAGAGGGCGTTGTCGAAGCATTTAAGATGGAGAAAGAGTATCAAGAAGAAAATAATATCATTAGTGTCAGCCATATCGAAGGTTATTCTGATTTTATCTTCGTCAACCGATTCGGAGAGGTACAGCATCAGGGAACACTGAATAAGGCACTGCGCAGAATCATGCGCGATTGTAATGGCGAAATCCTTGAAAACAATGACATTGACGATGAGCCGGTGCTCCTCCCATGTTTCAGCTGTCATGTACTGCGGCATACTTTTGCAACGCGTATGTGCGAGTCTGGACTGAATGTAAAGGTCGTACAATCAGTGCTAGGCCATGCGGATGTAACCACCACTCTCCAGATTTATGTTACGGTGTCGAACGAAATGAAAAAGAGGGAGATTTTAACCTACAGTAACTATATCCGGACGGGAGAGCGACAGGTACAAAATATATAAGCACAAAACGGGATCTGCCAGGACGATGAAAAATCGCCTGACAGGTCCCTTTTTCAAATTCGCACATTTCTCATATTGAATTTTTTCGTCTATACTGAATCTCGTTAAAGGAAAGCGAGGTGAGAAAAATGAAAAACAGCCTGGAAATTATGTTCCCAGAGGTCGCAAAACAGTGGTCAACGCACAATTTTCCTTTGCTGCCGAAGGATGTCAGCTATGGTTCCAATAAAAAGGTTTGGTGGCGTGGAGAGTGCGGACACGAATGGCAGGCAAGTCCTCATAGCCGAACCGGAAAAAATTCTCCCGGTTGTCCGTACTGTTCCGGAAACCGTGTGCTTGCCGGTTTTAATGACCTTGCATCGAGGTTTCCGGAGATCGCGGCAGAATGGTCGGAGAAGAATTATCCCCTAAGACCAGACGAGGTAACAGCATTCAGCAATAAGAAAGCGTGGTGGAAAGGAAAATGCGGGCATGAATGGTATGCTCTGATTTCCAGCAGATCGGATGGGCATGGCTGTCCCTACTGCGAGGATCATAAACTGCTGAAAGGCTTTAACGACTTTGCTTCACAGTACCCGCAGCTTGCTAAGGAGTGGTCAGAGAAGAACAAGGTCGGAGCAGATGCAGTTACATCAAGCAAGGCGGGGCTTTTCTGGTGGCATTGCCCATCCTGCGGAGGAGAGTACAGCGCGTGGATTTCATCAAGAATGGATGGCAGCAGATGCCCGTACTGCGCTGGACGAGTGGTAGAAGAAAACCTGAACAGCCTGTCAAAGACCCACCCGGCAATAGCAGCAGAGTGGAATTGCGAGAAGAACGGAACAATTACACCAGATCAGGTTTCGGCCTTGTCAAAGCAGGAATACTGGTGGAAAAGCAGCTGCGGTCATGAATGGAAAGCAAAAATCTATAATCGAACGGTGCGAAAAGTGCCATGTCCAAAGTGCGAGCAGGAATTTGTTTATGTACTCCCTCAATTACTTGTCATGCTGTATACAGGACAAAACCATTTGAAAGTGGAGTTCGACACAGATGACTTGACGGGAATCCGCATGGAAATGTATATCCCGGAGTTGAATCTGGCTATCGAAGAAAGAAGTACCGATGAGCGAAATCATGAGCAGAAGGTTAAGAGGTATATTTGCGAGCTGCAAGATGTTCGCTATATCCTGTATGAGCCATTCAAGTCGGCAGAAGATGCGGCAGCATTTATCCGAACGATTTTGAAAGAGCATCATGTACATATTAAGACGGCTGCGGCAGACGATATAGCGCTGTGCAGGGAGAAATATAACTTGCTGAAGAGGAGAAAATTAAGATGACAGATGATATGAGATTGTTGTTGCGGATTCTGTTGGAACAAGAGCTGAGGGAGGCAGAACCAGAGATGCAGCGCCCCAGAAAGAAACGGGAAGCAGAGCGGGAGGATGAAATCGATTATGCCCCGGCTGAGAGCAGAGGAAAAACGAAAAGAACAAAAGATACCATGAAGGAGGAGAGAGCTGAGGATCTTCAGCAGGCGAGAAGTGATATGTATTCCACTCATGAAAATGTCGCTTATAACATGAAGAAGGTTCCAATCTGGGAGAAATACGCTTTGTCATTATCCGAAGCAGCTGAATACTTCCACATCGGTACAAGAAGACTTCGACAGATCATTGCAAAGGACAAGTATGCCAAGTATCTGATCTGGAACGGCGGACGGGTATTCTTCAAACGAAAAATGTTTGAAGAATATCTAAATAATGAGGTTCAGCTGTTTAGTAATAACAACACTGAATCGTGAGGTGCTGAAATGGCTAGGGAACGAAGAGATAATAAGGGACGTCTGCTTCTGACAGGAGAAGCTCAGATCAGAAACGGCAGCTATACATTCCGATATACGGACGAGAACGGGGTTCGCAAAAGCATAACCAACTGGAAGCTGCTCCCGGAAGATCAGCCGCCCAAAGGGGATACAAATCCGGAATGTCTGCGTGACATGGAGAACAGGATTACCGACCGGCGCACAAAAGCAATGCCTAAGAAAACGAAAACGGTCAATGCGTTTTGGCAAGAATATATTTCTATGAAATGCGAGATCGCGGAAACAACGCTGGTCCGGTACATTTATCTTTATAACAAGCATGTAAAGAACGAGTGGGGAAAAAGACCGATCCAATCTGTTCGATATTCTGATGTGAAGCGGTTCTATATCAGCAGGCTCAAACATGGCTTGAGTCTTTCTACGCTTGGAAATCTGAACAATGTAATTCACCCAGTGTTTGAGCTGGCCTGTCGAGAGCATTATATCGCCGCTAATCCGGTTGATGGTGTTTATCAGGAGTTCAAAAAAAGAAAGGACTGGGAGCCGAAACACAGAGATGCCTTAACCGAGGAAGAACAGGATAGATTGCTTTCTTATGTTGCTCATACGCTGGATTATCGTGAATTACTGCCTGTTTTGACCGTATTTCTCGGAACCGGTATTCGCTCCGGCGAACTTGCGGGTCTTACCTGGGATGATATTGACTTCAAAAAGAATACGATCAGCATCAATCATACGATGAACTATACTGCTACCCTGGACGGAACGTGTAAGTACACTGTGACTGTGCCGAAGAGTAATACGGGAAAGCGGGAAATCCCCATGCTGACAGAAGTGAGGGACACGCTGCTGGCACTGTATGAAAGAAGAAATGATTTCAATGCAGATAATCAGATTGTCATTGATGGCTATACGAATTTCGTCTTTCGTGATCTGTACGGTCGTGTTTACTCGAATCATCGCATCAACCGTCAGCTTAAAAGAATTACGGCGAAATACAATCAGGAGGAACACGCCGAGGCAGAACAAGAAGGCCGAGAGGAAAATCCCCTTCCGCCAATCACCTGTCATATGTTGCGGCATACGTTCTGTACGAGGATGATTCTGGGCGGAATAGACTTGAAAACAGTTCAGATTATCATGGGGCACGCAGATGCCGAAACAACCATGCGCGTTTATGCAAATGTGACCAAAGCGCAGGCCCAGAATGAGATGATGCGAATGGAGGGAAAGATGAAGCTGAAGTAGAATTAAGTGGACTTTTGAATGAAGAAAAAGTGGATATGGGAAATGCGAAAGTGGATATTAAGAATGAAAAAGTGGACATTGAAAGCGTGCTTTCCGAGAAAGACAGTAATTTCTCAGTAAAAACGACGGTTCATATTCATAGACTCTTTTGTGAATGCTATCCTAATAGTTGGCCACAGGAGATGCGGGAGGTTTGACGGTTACATTATAATTTGAAAAATACGATTGACATACGAGATAAACAGGGCTATGCTTGTATTGCAAAAAAGCAAGCTCTTGACAGTGCATAAGGAGGAATTATCATGGCATCACTTTTTCCAAGAGAGGAACACGCCGAAGCACTGTTCCACAGAATTCTGAGCAATCCGGGTGCAGAGCAGCAGTTGTACGAAACCTTCTGCATGGAGCAGGAGAATGCATCGTTTGAGGATGGCGGCGGTGCAGAGTGCAGCTTTGCGAAAGCGCTTTTGCAGGCTTACGAGAACCGCGATATTTCCGCGCTGACGATTGCGCTATGCAATAACACGATGTTCGATCTGCTGCGCACAGCCTATCTTATTCCGTATCGCTTTCATGGCAAAAACGGCGGGAATCCCAGACTGCTGACCGATGCGAACGGTGAGGTGCGCGAGGAATACTGCAATGCCGTCTCGGCACGAGAGCTGCGCAAGTTCCACGATATTTACCGTCAGCACCTGTCTGTACCGCGTGCGGCGCTCTACCTGGCCGATGGCAGTCATCTGCGCCACAAGTACACCAAGGACATGCAGGTGCGGGAGATGTATTCGCCGTCCCGCCGCGGCGTGCTGACGCTGTACGCGCTGCCGGATACGGTCGAGCAGGGTCTGACCGAAGCACAGGCGTACAACATCGTCTGGGACGCATTCAATGAAATCCAGCAGAGGTGTCCGACCGCGATGGTATTCTACGGTCAGGACACCGGCTACAAGTTGCAGAAAAGCCACGATGAACTGGGCGTTCTGCTGCCGCTTAAGGAGTTTGAACATAACATCCTGCACCATCTCGAGCAGGTGGACGGCATTGTGCTGCGCTGTCGTGAGGAGATGATCCATCAGGCTGGCAAGGACTCGCTGCCGCTGTAAAAAGCATAACAAAACCGCTGCTATGAGGAAAACTCACAGCAGCGGTTTTGGCTTGTCTGCAGAAAATCAGGTGCAGTAACGGAACATCTTATCCGTCATAATGCGGGCGAAGATTAGTCCGAGCGGAAGCGCGAGAATGATCAATGTGGCAGACGCGAACCACGAAGCGGAAATGCTCAGGTTCATCATACCGAGATTGTAAATTGCGCGGTAGAGATACAGGCCGGGCACCATAATCACAATAGACGGCACTGTAATCGCAATGCGCGGAAAACCGGAGTGCTTTTTGTACGCAGAAGCCAGCAGTCCGGCGATCATGGCCGCGAAAAATGCGGCAGCCGCAGGCGGCAAAGATGCAAGGTCAACCAGCTCCAGACGCAGCGTGTTGGATATTGCGCCGATAACCGCGGCGGACATCGCCAGTGGTACCGGGCTGTTGAACATGATCGAAAAGCCGAACACACCGCAGAAGCTGGCGAGCAGGCGGAATACGATATACTGCAGCATGCTGAGGTTCAGCGGCAGAAAATCTACCGGTTTGAGGTGCAGCGCGAGCGCCATCAGCCATGCGGCCATCGTGGCAATCAATACGATCATTACCGCGTAGCTGAGCCGTTCGAGACCTGACCGCATATCCAACTTGGCCATGTCGATGCCGCTGGTGATGAACGGAAATCCGGGAATGATGAACAGCATGGAGCAGATGTAGCCGGCTTCGTGCTGGACATTGATGCCGCAGGTCATCTCAGCAATCTTGAGACAGCCCGCGTACACCAGACAGGCTGCTGCGACCGAAACAGTCGTGCAGAGCACAAGCGTCAGATGGTGCTTGGACAGCTTGCAGCGCACGGCGTTGCCGATACCCGCGCCAAAGAATGCGAGTATCATCTCGACCCAGCCGCCGCCGAGCAGAAACGTAAATGCACCGCAGGCGAGGGCAGCCGCCAGACCGAGCATCAGTGGCGAATACAGTCCGTGCACCTGCTCGATTTCGTCAAGGTGGGTGTGCAGCTGCTCGCCGGTCATACGGGAGCAGATGTCGGCAAACTCAGCGACGAACTGCTCGAGTCGATTGAGCTTTGAGGTGTTGACGCCTGTGCTGGTCAGCGTGAGCGTTTGCGAAAATGCCTGTTCACCGTCAAAGCAGGTGTATTCGATCGAGGTCAGGCCAATGTCGGCTGCACAGACCAGCCCCAGCTCCTCCGCGAGCGTGTTCATCGAACTGCGGACACGCCATGCACCGGTGCCGCATGAGAGCAGCATCAAGCCGGTGCGGCCGATGACGGAGGCCTTCTCGCGCAAGGGCGCGGCAGAGATCGGTAGAGTAGTATCATGTGATGTGTAATCGTGCCACGCAATGTGCATGTGGTTGGGGCGAAAAGCAGTTTGCGGCATAGTAATGCACTTCCTTATATGGCTGTATTGTAGTCGTTCTGTGCAGTAAAGTCAATAGATGAATGGAGAAAACGTCTGTTCAATTATTTGTAAAAGTAAATTCCTGTTGGGTGTGGAATTTAGCCTTACAAACTTATTCGCTGTTCTCCTATGGAAGTGGAATTATAAAACGTATGAGAATGAAGGATAATCAATACCAGTGGTTTCGGGCATCGGCAGAAGTAATACGCCGTCTGGATGGTTCTGCCAGCAGGATTGCCGGGATTTTTATTAACATTGATGCGGAGAAAAAAGAAATCATGCAGGCACAAAAATCTGCTGCTTTCCACCGGGCTTTTACGAAAGCAGATCTGTGCGAGTATTATGTGAATCTGGAAGCGAATACTTTTGATACCTTTAAGGTTGAACCGTCCCTGATGACCGTCTTTGAACAGAGTTATACGTGGGATGAATTGATTCGGCATTTTGTGGATTCCTATGTTGTGGAAACAGATAAGAAGGCGGTATCATATTTCCAAGCCGATTAACATAGAGGAATTAATCGATACGATCACGAAATACATTAAACACGATTAGGAAAACAAATTCGCCTGTTGAAGCGTGAGTATCGAAAAATCTTAGTTCAGAATTTTTTGATGTTTTACTGGGTGGACGAAGAAAAGAAGCTGGTGACAGTCGCTCGTGTAATGTATGCTAAACGAGATATTGGCAGATTGCTGGAGTGATGAAAGGTCGAATGGCTAAGACGATTAAGGAAATTGCGGATAACTGTGGAGTGCCTGAACAGACTGTACGCGGTTGATGTAGGCGAAACCATGTTGCGAAAGAAAGTTTCGCACTTAGCGAAAGCCCCAAAAGTTCGATATAGTATCTGTCATACGGAAAACGCCTTTTGCAATATTGAGCGAATGGGTTCAGTTGAAATTTCAAGTAGCAGAGCGCCGAAAAAGTGGTATAATGAATAAGTAAAAGGAAGACAGATGCGAACAAAGCGTGAGTGCAGGCGGTACTTCACTGTGTATGCCGTGTATGCCAAAGCGTGTGCCAGTGAGAGGATTGTAAACAACCAGTAATCGCAGACTTTTAATCGAGGCCGATTTAACCGCTGTTGAGCGACCGCAGAGGGTCAACAGGGGCTTGCAGACCTTTGTCTGTTTAGGTCATAATTTCCCGACAATACAATTACTTGGTTACTGTATGGTGTATATTTTCTTGTGATAGTAGTGCTGCTTATTGCTCCTAAGATGAAGAAGTGAGGAACTTCAAGTTTGTCAACTTGCTCTTTGAGAGAGGAAAAATCCTTTTCTCAAAGGGCTTTCTATTTATACGGATATTCGCAAACTGCAAGATAAAGCTAAAACTTCATATACTCTAAGCACAAGGAGGTTGAGGCTTGGCTATGAACGACAGTTTAGCAAAAGTACATCCGGAGCTTGTTTCGGAGTGGTCGGAGAAGAATTTATCGCTTATGCCTGTAACATTACGTTCGGTTCAAATAAAAAATGAAATCCAGCAGAGGTGCCCGATAGCGATGGTATTCTACGGTCAGGACACCGGCTGCAAGCTACAGGAAAATCACGATGAGCTGGGCGTTCTGCTGCCGCTTAAGGAGTTTGAGCATAACATCCTGCACCATCTCGAGCAGGTGGACGGCATTGTGCTGCGCTGTCGCGAGGAAATGATTCATCAGGCAGGCAAGGACTCGCTGCCGCTGTAAAACGAATAACAAAACCGCTGCTATGAGGAAAAACTCACAGCAGCGGTTGTGGTTTGTCTGCAGAAAATCAGGTGCAGTAACGGAACATCTTATCCGTCATAATGCGGGCGAAGATCAGTCCGAGCGGAAGCGCGAGAATGATCAATGTGGCAGATGCGAATCACGAAGCGGAAATACTCAGGTTCATCGTACCGAAATTGTAAATTACACGGTAGAGATACAGACCGTGCGCTTGCTCGCCCGTCATGCGGGAGCAGGCGATAAAAAAGGGGAGTCAGCGGGTAGCCTTCAGGCGTGCCATAGCACGGGCCAGAGCCGCTTTGGAGAGATGATATTCACGAATACTCTGCTTCTGGCGCAGCCGTTCTTCCGCGCGCTCTTTGGCGCGTTCGGCACGCGCACGGTCGATTTCGTCGGGACGTTCGGCGCTGGATACCAGAAGAATGCAGTAGTCCGGCATGATTTCCGCGAAGCCGTCGCTGACAACGACCTCGTGCGGTGTGCCGTCTGCCTGAAACCGCACCGTACCCGGACGGAGTGCGGTAACGACCGGCTCATGTCCCGGCTGCACGCCGTATTCACCGTCGAGTGCAGGCATAGTCAAATTGGTTGCCGGTCCGGTGTAAAACTGCCGGTCCGGCGTGATGATCTCCAGATAGAAGGTGTTCTCCATCAGAGTGCCCCCATATCCTTGGCCTTTTTGTGGACCTCGTCTACCGTGCCGACCATGGAGAAGGCAGCCTCCGGATACTGGTCGAGTTCACCGCCGAGCAGCGCTTCAAAGCCGCTGATGGTGTCCTCAAGCGTTACATAGCGCCCTTCCAGACCGGTAAACTGCTCGGCAACCGAGAACGGCTGCGAGAAATACTGCTGCATGCGGCGGGCACGATCGACAATGCGGCGGTCGTCTGCACCAAGCTCCTCCATACCGAGGATGGCGATGATGTCCTGCAGTTCGCGGTAACGCTGCAACAGCTCCTGTGCGCCGCGTGCGACCTTGTAATGCCGCTCACCGACAATATCCGGCTCGAGGATACGCGAGGTGGAGTCCAGCGGGTCAACGGCAGGATAGATGCCCTGCTCGACAATCTTACGGGAGAGGACGGTCTTGGCGTCCAGGTGGGTAAACGTGGTCGCCGGAGCCGGGTCGGTCAGGTCATCCGCCGGAACGTAGACCGCCTGCACGGACGTGATTGCGCCGTCCTTGGTGGAGGCGATACGCTCCTGCAGAGCACCGACCTCATCAGCCAGCGTCGGCTGGTAGCCGACCGCCGAGGGCATGCGGCCCATCAGTGCGGAAATCTCCGAGCCTGCCTGTACATAGCGGAAAATATTGTCGATAAACAGCAGCACGTTCTGCTTTTTCACATCGCGGAAGTATTCCGCCATGGTCAGACCGGTCAGTGCAACGCGCATACGCGCTCCGGGCGGTTCGTTCATCTGGCCGAATACGAGCGCGGTCTTGCTCAGTACGCCGGATTCCGCCATCTCGCGCCACAGGTCGTTGCCCTCGCGGGTGCGTTCGCCGACACCGGTGAAGATGGAGTAGCCGCCGTGCTCGGTGGCGATGTTGTGAATCAGCTCCTGAATGAGCACGGTCTTGCCGACACCGGCACCGCCGAACAGACCAATCTTGCCGCCCTTGGCATACGGCGCGAGCAGGTCGATGACCTTGATGCCGGTCTCGAGAATCTCGGTCGTCGGGTTCTGCTGTGCAAAATCCGGCGGCGCACGGTGGATGGACCACTTTTCCGGTGCGTTTACATCACCCTTTTCGTCGATCGGCTGACCGAGCACGTTGAACATGCGTCCAAGGGTCGCTTCACCGACCGGCGCTTCAATCGTGTGACCGGTGGACAGCACCTCGTCGCCGCGGCCGATGCCCTCACTCGGGGAGAGCATGATGCAGCGCACGGTGTCGCCGCCGATGTGCTGTGCGACCTCCATCATGCGCGGCTGTCCGTCCGGTGCAACGGAGAGTGCTTCATTTATCTCAGGCAGGCTGCCGCCGTCAAAAGCAACGTCCACAACCGGACCTGTTACCTGTACCACGGTACCTTTGCGTTTCATAGTAATTTCCTCACTTTCTATGCGCGTCTGCCGTCTGCGAGAAAGCGGACGGTCCGCGTCGGAATCGGACGGCGGGGCTGCGGTGTTTCCGCGGCGCTGCCCTGTGTGCCGCCGACGATCTCGGTGATCTCCTGCGTGATGGCGGACTGCCGTGCGCGGTTGTAGTGCAGTGACAGCGATTTGAGCATATCGCGTGCGTTGTCGGTCGCGGAGTCCATTGCCGTCATGCGGGCATTCTGCTCGGCACAGAAGGACTCGACCAGCGCGCCGAACAGCTCACCCTTGACGTAGCCGGGCACGAGATGCTCGAGTACGCGGTCTGCCGAGGGTACATACTGCACCATTTGATGATAGGGGCCGTGCTCACTCGGACGCGGCTCCCATGGGAATGCGTCAATGTCGAGCGGCAGCAGCTTCTGCACGCGCGGCTCAAGCCGCATAGGCGTTACCATTTCGGTGTAAACAACGTACACATCGTCGAGCTGACCTTCGCGGAACAGACGGATGAAAATATCCGCAATGTCCCGCGCACGGGCAATCGTCGGGTCCTGCACGGTGAACATGAACTCGCCGTCTACGCGAATGTCGCGTTCGGCGAAGTACGCGCGGCCCATCTGACCGATGAGGAACAGCGTTGGATCGTCCTCCTGCGCAAGATGCTTCTCGGCCAGACGCAGCACGTTGTGATTGTACGCACCGGCCAGTCCCTTGTCGCCCGTGATAACGATGTAGCCGGACTTGCGGCGCTTGACCTCGGGCCGCTTGTCGAAATAAATATGCTCGATTTCAGGGGAATGGTGCAGAATATCGGCAATCGTGGAGCTGATCTTGAGAAAATACGGCTGTACATTGTTCAGCTGCTGCCTTGCCTTGCGCAGCTTGGAGGACGAGATCAGGTACATCGCGTTTGTGATCTTGAGCGTTTGCTGCACACTGTCAATGCGGGTGCGGATCTCCTTTATGCCTGCCATGCTGCACTCACCTGATCTTTATAGGTTTTCAGGGCTTCCCGGATCTGCTCGGCAGCCGTGCCGGTCAGGGTACCGGTGGACTGAATCTCTGTCAGCAGGGAATCAGGCAGACTGTCGGCAAATTTCTGCACAAAATCGCGTACCCGGTCGAGCGGAACATCGCTCAGCAGACCGTTGGTCGCCACATACAGGATAACCGCCTGCCGCCATACCGGCATCGGGTGACACAGCGGCTGCTTGAGGATTTCCATCAGGCGTTTGCCGTGCTCGAGGGCCTGCTGAGTGTCCTTGTCCAGATCCGAGCTGAACTGGGTGAATACCTCCAGCTCGCGGAAGCGGGCAAGATCGATACGCAGCGTACCGGCGGTTTTCTTGATGGCCTTGGTCTGTGCCGCACCGCCGACACGCGATACCGACAGGCCAACGTTGATCGCCGGACGCTGACCGGCAAAGAACAGGTCGTTTTCCAGATAAATTTGACCGTCCGTGATGGAAATGACGTTGGTCGGAATGTAGGCGGAAACATCGCCTGCCAGCGTTTCGATAATGGGAAGCGCGGTCATCGAGCCGCCGCCGTACTCTGGCGTCAGGCGGCAGGCACGCTCGAGCAGACGGGAATGCAGATAGAATACATCGCCCGGATACGCCTCACGGCCGGGCGAGCGGCGCAGCAGCAGCGACAGCGTGCGGTAAGCGACTGCGTGCTTGGACAGATCATCATACACGATGAGCACATCGCGGCCCTGACTCATGAAATACTCGCCGATAGCGGCGCCGGCATACGGCGCGATATACTGCTGCGGCGCACCGTCTGCTGCGGTGGCGGAAACGATGATGCTGTAATCGAGTGCGCCGTATTTCTCGAGCGTGCCGCGCAGGCGCGCCACTGTGGATGCCTTCTGGCCGATGGCAACGTAAATGCAGATCATATCCTGCCCCTTCTGGTTCAGGATGGTGTCGATGGCGATGGAGGTCTTGCCGGTCTGGCGGTCGCCGATGATCAGCTCGCGCTGACCGCGTCCGATCGGCACCATCGAGTCAATGGCAAGGATGCCGGTCTGCATCGGCTGGTTTACCGGCTCACGCGATACCACACCCGAAGCCTCTCGCTCGATCGGACGGCGCTCGGTCGTTTCAATCGGTCCAAGGCCGTCAATCGGTTCACCGAGGGCGTTGACCGTGCGGCCGATCATCGCATCGCCGACCGGAACGTCAGCCGCGCGTCCGGTGCAGCTGACCGCCGAGCCTTCATGCAGGCCGTCCTCGCTGCCGAGCAGTACCACGCCGACGCTGTCGCGTTTAAGGTCGAGCACGATGCCGTGCACACCGGTGTCAAACTGCACCAGTTCGCCGTATACAGCGCGGTTTAGACCGTAAACGGTGGCGATACCGTCGCCGACCTCGATGACCGTGCCGGTTTCGTCGCAGCGCGTGCGGTTGTCATATTGTTCAATCTCCTCGCGGAGAATAGATAAAATCTCATCTGAATGGTTCAATGGTTTTCACCCCTTTACAGGTCATGCGCCAGTGCGCGAAGCTGTCCGCGCACGCTTTTATCGTAGGTTACGCCGTCGATTTCGGCAGTAAAGCCGCCGAGCAGCGTGTCGTCCTGCACGATTTCAAACGTAACTGCACAATAACTGTGTCGTGCGCACAGCAGTTTGGCAAGCGAACGCAGCGATTCATCATCCGGTTCGCGGGCACAGCGAAATACGCACAGGCCCTCGCCGCTGTCGCGCAGCTCAAGCAGACGAAACTGCCGGACGATTTCCGGCAGGAGCGCAAAGCGGTTTTTGTCCGCCAGCAGCAGATAGAAGTGCTTCAGCTCGCCCATCGCATCAAAATCGGGCAGGCGGGACAGCACAGCCTTTTTCTCCCGCGCGGAAACGGCAGGAGAGCACAGTGCATCCCATAACGGCGCACAATCGGTCAGATAATCGGCGGTGTGCTGCAGATCGCTCAGCGTGCAGCCGGTATGGCGCAGTGCACCGGCATACTGTACGGCGGTCGAGCTCATCGTGCGGCCTCCGTTTCTTCACGCAGAAAATCGTCGATCATGGCGCGGTCGGTGTCGCTGTTCAGCTTCTGCCGGGATACCTTGGCGGTGGTCAGCAGAACGAGAGCGGCAATCTCCTTTTTCGCGTCACGGAGCATCTGCGTCCGCTCGGACTCCCGACGGCGGGCAGCCTGCTCATCGAGCCGCTGCACAGCGGTCTGCGCCTCTGCGACAAGACGATCGTACTCCTGCTGACCGCGTGCGCGGGCGTCCTCGATGATCTGTGCGGCCTCCTGCTTGGCGGAAGCAAGCTGCGCGGCGTGCGCGGTCTGCTGCTGCTCGGCCTCGGCGAGACGCTTGTCCGCCTGATCGAGCGTATCCGACACCTGCTGCGCACGGTCATCAAGCATTTGGGTAATGGGGCCGAACAGGAATTTCTTCATCAGCACGAACAGGATGAGCAGATCAACAAACACCCAGATAATCTGCGAATTTAGATTGAGGATCATTCGATCTCACCCCGATCAATTCATGAAAATAAGCAGGATACCGATCAGAAAACCGTAGATGGCGGTTGCCTCGGCCAGTGCACAGCCGAGGATCAGGTTTTTGCTGATCTGGCCGGAGGCCTCCGGCTGACGCGCAATGGCTTCCGAGGATTTCGCGGTTGCATAGCCGATACCGAGACCGGCACCGATGCCGGTCATAACTGCAATAGCTGCACCAATAGCAATACTCATTTTTTGTGGTCCTTTCTCAGATAAAACAGTGCTTATTCAAGCGATTCCGACAGGAAAAGTGTTGTCAGGAATACAAATACAATCGCCTGTATCATGCCGTCGAATACATCGAAATACAGGCTCAGTGGAATGGGGACAACGACCGGAATGGCCATTTTGACCAGCTCCATGATAACGAATCCGGCGAAAATGTTGCCGAACAGTCGCATGCAGAGCGACAAGGGCCGAATGCCGATCTCCATAATGTTGAGCGGCGTGACGACTGCAACCGGTTCGCTGAACTTTTTCAGTCCGCCGCGCAGACCGTGGAACCGGAACTGCGAGCCGTAGATCAGCAGGGCGCTCATGATCGCCAGACCGGCAGTGACGTTCAGGTCTTTGGTCGGCGGCGTTACGCCGAACAGACCGGCCATGTTCGCCAGCGCGAGATACAGGCCTACCGTGCCGAGGTACGGAGCGAAGGTGCGCCAGTATTTGTCGCCCAGTGTGTCGCGGCAGAAATTGTTGATGAAGCCCACCAGCATCTCTGCGGCGATCTGCTTTCGCCCGGGACGCTTGCGCAGTCCGTGCGTCAGCCAGATGGCAAGCAGGGTCAGCACAACTATGATCGCCCAACTTACCACAGCGGATTCCGGAACCGGTATTCCGCCAAACAGCGGAATCTCGAACGCAATGTGGGTTTGCAGTTCGGCATTCAATTCCGCTTTGATTTCACCCAAAGGGCATCACCTCGTTTGTCTATAGAAGTTGGTTTACGCGCTTATTGTAAAAACCTGTCGGAGTTTACGCAAGCTTATGAAACTAAAAAAAATTAACCCGCGCAATTTGACAGATTTGCATAAATCTGCAGAGGGGATTTGATGAATGTTGACCAGTGTGTTATGATATGAAGTATCTTCTTAAAAAGGAGTGGATGAATTTGATAAATGCACGTTCTTCCGGCTCGCTGCACCGGCAGGTGCGCCGGATGCTGATCCTGTGCATTGCGGTGGTGGTGCTGCTGTCCACGTCGGTCGGTTTGGGCATCAGCCTGTATCAGGAGGTGCGGACGCGTGACCAGCTGCTGTCCAATGCGGCGCAGATGGCGGCAGACGCGCCGCTGCTGACCGAGGATATTCGGGCAGATAACGCACAGCAGTATTTGGCGCGGACCGTACAGCGTGTATCTGAAATAGATATGCTCGGCGTATATGATATTAAGGGCAAGCCGACAGTGTTTTACGATCTCGTGTCCGGTGCAGGCGACGCATCTTTGCTGCCCGAACTGAAAGCTGATACGGTCAGCCGCCTGTGCAGCGAGGAAAAGCCGGTACTCTCGAACGATGAGATGCCGGACGGCGCAGATCGCTGTGCCTATGCTGTCATGCGCGATGAAAACGGGCAGGCGACCGGTATCGTCATGGCAGGGCTGTATCTGCGCTCCTACCATCGGACGGTGCTGCGTGTGCTGCTGTCGTATCTGCTCATCACGCTGTTCGCGCTTGGCATCGGCAGTCTGCTCAGCGTGCGGTTTTCTAAGCGGGTCAAGCGGGAACTGCTGGGCTATGAGCCGGATGCGTTCCGTCAGCTGTTTCTGCAGCGCATGGATATTCTGGATGCATTGGATGAGGGTCTGATGGCGATCGACGAACACAGCATGATCACCTATATGAACCGTGCGGCAGCGGATATCCTCAAAATCAAGGTGAAGGATGCAATCGGTCAGCCGTTAAAGACGGTCTATCCGCGCTCGACGATGGCGCGCGTGCTGCAGACCGGTAAAAGTGAATACAACATCGGTCTGGAGTCCATCAAGCATGTTTCGGTCATTTCCGACCGTATGCCGCTCTGGCGGGACGGCAAGGTGGAGGGGGTTATCGCTATTTTTCGCAATCGGACCGAGGTCACGCGGCTGGCGCAGGATTTGACCGGCGTGCAGCACATAGTCGGTGCGCTGCGGGCGTATACGCATGAGTTTACCAACAAGCTGCATGTGATCCTCGGTCTGCTGCAGCTGGGCGAGGACAAGCAGGCGGAGGAGTATGTGCTGCATTTGACGCAGACGCGTGCGCACTCGATCGGCTATATTTCCGAGCGTATTCGGGAGCCGTCGGTTGCAGCGCTGCTGATCGGCAAGGTATATCGTGCGGCGGAGCTGGGTATCCGATTTGTGCTCGACCCGGCGAGTGAGCTGCATGGAGAAGGACGGTATCTTCCGGCGAGCAGTCTGATCACCATTCTTGGAAACTTGATTGAGAATGCGTTCGACGCACTGCGGAACGCACCGGAGACCGCACAGAAGGAAGTGACGGTCAGCATCCGCGAGGGTGAGCACGGTATGCTCATCAGTGTGGACGACAGCGGTGCAGGCATTGCTGCCGATAAGCTGGACCGCATTTTCGAGCGCGGATTTTCCACCAAAGGAGAGGACAGAGGCACCGGTCTGTCACTCGTCAAGGAGACCGTGGACGCGTTCCACGGGACGATTCGTGTCGAGTCCGAGCCGGGAATTGGCAGCTCGTTCATCATTACGGTTGCGGAATCCGCAAACAGACAGCAGTAGGGAGGAAATCCGATGTACACAACGGTTATTATTGAGGATGACCCGATGATCACACGGCTCAACCGCCGGTATATCGAGCAGGACAGCCGGTTTGCCGTCGTGCAGACGTTTTCGGCGGCGCATCCGGCGCTGTTCTGGCTGCGGCGCAACCCGATCGACCTGATTATTTTAGACGTTTACATGCCGCAGATGAGCGGCACCGAGCTGCTGCTGCAGCTTCGTGCGGAAGGCGTGGACGCGGATGTCATCATGGTCACATCTGCGAATGACGCAAAAACGGTTAACGATGCCGTGCGATTGGGCGCGGTGGATTATCTGGTCAAGCCGTTCGCGTATGAGCGGTTCCGGCAGGCGCTTGATGTGTTCTGCCGCCGGCGAGAAAGCGTGCAGCGCGACAGCTTCAGTCAGGATGTGCTTGACCATACGCTGTTTCAGGCGGCTGCGCCGACACCGCCTGTCACGCCGCCGAAGGGGCTGCAGAGCCAGACGCTTTCGCGCATTGAGGCATATCTGCGCGCCGCGCCGGAGACACGGCATACCAGTGACGAGATCGCATCGCATGTCGGTCTGTCGGTCGTGACCGTGCGGCGGTATATGAATTATCTGGCAGAGCAGCAGGTCATCGGCAGTGAGATGGATTACCGCACCGGCGGACGGCCGTGTCTGGTGTATTTTCTGAGAAAGTAACGATTTTCTCAAAACGAAGGATTTGTATAGCTCAAGCGTCAAGAAAAATGGGTTTTGTGAGCATTGACGCCGCAGAACCTCGAATTTGAACAATCGACCCGTCGAGAAATCGGCGGGTCTTTTTTGCCCATCGGAGGTGCGGCGCGGTGTGTTCCTTTCGCAGCCTTGCAGCTGCACAGCGTCTCACGCCGGTCTCCCGTCTCAACCTGTTTTACAGGCACATTCGCGCAAAAGCGCTCCGAATACGGCGAATAGTCTGTGTTCCTGCCTGTTTTGACAGAAAACAGGCGAAATTCCTTGAAATACCGTTTGCGAAGTGCTATGCTTATTCTATATATTGCCGCTTTGCGGCGAGGCAAGAGGGAAAGAAGGGCAGTCTGTCGGGGAGAGGCGGCTGTCACGGGTAAGGAGAATCGGTTGATGAAAACAAAAAAGAGGAAGCGCGGTCTGTTCTTCCTGCTCGCGGTGCTGGCAACAGCGGCATGCCTGCTGACCGGCTGCGGCACACAAAAGAGCGAAGCGAAGGAGGATGCGGAGACCATTCAGGTCTATCTGTGGAACACCACACTGTATGAAAATTACGCCCCCTACATCCAGTCGCAGCTGCCGGATGTGAATATTGAGTTCATTGTCGGCAACAACGATCTGGATTTTTACAAATTTCTGAACGAGAACGGCGGCCTGCCGGACATCATTACCTGCTGCCGCTTCTCGCTGCATGATGCCGCGCCGCTGAAGGACAGTCTGATGAACCTCGCCACGACCAACGAGGCAGGCGCGGTCTACAACACCTACCTCAGCAGCTTCAAAAACGCGGACGGCAGCGTCAACTGGCTGCCGGTCTGCGCGGACGCGCACGGCTTTTTGGTCAACCGCGGTCTGTTCGCGAAATACGGCATTCCGCTGCCCACCGATTACGACAGCTTTGTTTCCGCCTGTCAGGCGTTTGCAAAGCACGGCATCCGCGGCTTTGATGCGGACTATACCTACGATTACACCTGCATGGAAACCCTTCAGGGACTTTCGGTTTCCGAGCTTTCCTCGGCGGAAGGCCGCAAATGGCGCGCCGCGTACAGCGACCCGGCCAATACCGAGAAAGTCGGTCTGGACGACACCGTCTGGCCGACCGCATTCAAGAACCTCGAGAACTTCATCCGCGATACCGGCCTGAACGCCGCTGACCTGACGCTGACCTACGACGACATCATGGACCGGATGCGCAGCGGCGAGCTTGCCATGTTCTTCGGCACCTCGGCTAACGTTAAGATCCTGCAGGATGAGGGTATCGATACGACTTTCCTGCCGTTCTTCGGTCAGGACGGGCAGCAGTGGCTGATGACTACCCCGTATTTTCAGGTTGCGCTGAACCGCGAGCTGGAACAGGACAGCGCACGCCGCAACAAGGCGATACAGGTGCTCCATGTCATGCTCTCCGAGGAAGCACAGAACCACATCGTTTATGACGGACAGGACATCCTGAGTTACAGCCAGAACGTCAGCCTCCGTCTGACCGATTATCTGGAGGACGTGCGCCCGGTGGTCGAGCAGAACCATATGTACATCCGCATCGCCTCCAACGATTTCTTCTCGATCTCCAAGGATGTGGTTTCGCGCATGATCGCGGGCGAATACACAGCAGAGCAGGCGTATCAGGCGTTCAACGCGCAGCTGCTTGCGGACGAGCCTGCCTCGAATGCGGCTGTGCTGACCTCGGACAAGGGCTATTCGAACGTTTTCCATGCGGACAGCGGCAACGCTGCCTTCTCCGTAATGGCGAATACGCTGCGCGGCGTGTATGACACCGATGTGCTCATCGCTGCGGCGAACAGCTTTACCGGCAGCGTTCTGGCGGCAGACTACACCAAGAAGATGGCGGCCTCTATGATCATGCCGAACAGTCTGCTCGCGTACCGGCGCACGATGAACGGTGCGGAGCTGACCGAAACCGTCCGCGCCTTTGTCGAGGGCTGTGAGGGCGGCTTTACGCCGTTCAACCGCGGCTCTCTGCCGGTGGTCAGCGGCATCGCCATCGAGGTCAAGGAGGAAAACGGCGGCTTTACGCTGACCGGGATCAAGCGGGACGGCAAACCGCTCCGCGAGGACGATAGCGTAACCGTGACCTGTCTGGCAACGGCGGGCGGCATGGCACCGCTGCTCGCGGACGAGAGCCGCGCCTTTGAGGGCGGTGACACGACGGTCCGGGACACATGGAGCGCATATGTTTCCGGGGGGAACGCCGCGCTGGCGGAGCCGGAAAACTATATCAAACTGAGGTAAACAGGAATGACTGACAAAAAACGCGGAGGAAAAACAAAATACAGCCTCCCGCAGCACTGGCGCAGCACCGCTGCCGCCCTGCTCGTTCTGTTCGCTCTGATCGGCGGCAGCTGCGCCCGGTACGTCCTGTTCGTTTCGCAGACGGTCTATCAGGAGAGCACTTCGCATCTGTCCGAGCTTGTGCATCAATCCGACGATATGCTGAACCAGCTGTTCAGCCGCAACCGGATGATCCTGCATCTGTGGGGCGGTTTGCTGGAAATCGCCTCGAGCGAGGAGCAGATCCGTTCCGGCATGGACAAGATGCAGAAGGAGATCGATTGCGCCGCTCTCTACTTCCTCGCCTCGGACGGCAGCTGCATGACGCAGGACGGCGAAAAGAGCAGCCTTGGCTCGCAGACCGGGCTGGGCACGCATCTTTCCGACGGAGAGGACGTCGTTGTGAACGCGGCGCTGCCCGGAAAGCCGCAGATGCTCGTGTTCGTCTGCCCGGAGGCAAAAGGCACCTACCGCGGCTTCACCTACGATGCGATCGCGGTCGCCTACTATAATGATACGGTGCTGAGCGCGATCGACAGCTCCGCCTTCGACGGCGCAGCCCACAGCTATGTCATCTACTCGGACGGGCGTGTTGTGCTCGACAGCAATGCCGACAGCGACGACCCGGTCTATAACCTCCTCGCGGAGCTGCGCGGCAACTCCGATCTGTCCGAGAAAAAATTCGATGCGCTGAGCGACGATTTCGCGCAGGGCAGGAACGGCAGTATGATGCTGACACTGCGGGGAACCCGGTATTATCTGGTCTACGAGAACATAGGTATCCAGGACTGGATCATGCTCGGCCTTGTCCCGGTCAGCGTTGTTAACGCCGGCATGGATACGCTGTGGCGCCGGACGGTCGAGATCGTGGTCGTTATCGCGTGCCTGCTTATGGTGCTGCTTATCACGCTCATCGTGCACAGAAGCCGTGACGCGCTGCGTCGGAGAGATACCGAGATTCTGTACCGGGATGAGCTGTTCACCCGGCTCTCACGCAACGTGGATGACGTTTTCCTCATGATGGACGCCGAAACCTCCCGCACGGACTATGTCAGCCCGAACATCGAGCGGCTGCTGGGCGTGCCGCTCGAGCAGGTGCAGCAGGACATCCGTGTACTGCGGGCGCTGCATCCGAAGGACTCTCCCGACCGCGATAAGAACTTCCTCGCGGGGATTCAGTGCGGCGAGCAGTACGAATGGAACGCCGATTATGCCCATCAGCAGACCGGTGAGCGCCGCTGGTTCCATGTTGTTGCCATGGGCAGCGAGGTCGCAGGCCGGACCAAGTACATCCTCGTGATGTCCGACCGCACGGACGACCGGAAGATCAATCAGGCGCTTTCCGAGGCGGTTGCGGCCGCCGAAGCCGCCAGCCGCGCCAAGAGCACCTTCCTGTCCAATATGTCGCACGATATTCGCACACCGATGAATGCGATCATCGGCTTTACCACTCTTGCGGTCAGCAATATCGATAATCAGGAACGGGTGAAGGACTATCTGACCAAAACCCTCTCCTCGAGCCGACACCTGCTCGCGCTCATCAACGATATTCTGGACATGAGCCGCATCGAGAGCGGCAAGCTCCAGCTGGAGGAAACCGAGGTCAACCTCGCCGAGATGCTGCACGATATCAAGACCATCGTCAGCGGACAGATACACGCCAAGCAGCTCGAGCTTTATATGGATGCGCTTGACGTTACCGACGAGGACGTCTACTGCGACCGGACGCGCATGGGGCAGATCCTGCTCAACCTGCTGTCCAACGCCATCAAGTTCACGCCGGCGGGCGGCACGGTTTCCGTGCGTGTCCGGCAGTTTGCCGGAACCGTGCGCGACTGTGCACAATACGAGTTCCGTGTCCGCGACAACGGCATCGGCATGAGTCCGGAGTTCGCGCAGAAGATCTTCGAGCCGTTTGAACGCGAGCGTACCTCCACGGTCAGCCGGATACAGGGAACCGGCCTCGGCATGGCCATCACCCGGAACATTGTCGAGATGATGGGCGGCACGATCAAGGTGCAGACCGAGAAGAACCGGGGCACCGAGTTTATCATCTGTCTGCCGTTGCGCGTGCAGACCGGAACCCGCCGCGAGGAAAAGATCGCGGAGCTTGCCGGCCTCAAGGCGCTGGTGGTGGACGACGATTTCAACACCTGCGACAGCGTGGCAAAGCTGCTGACCCGTGTGGGAATGCGTGCGGAGTGGACACTTTCCGGCCGGGAGGCTGTGCTGCGTGCGCGGCAGTCCATCGAGCTGGGTGACCCCTGCCGCGCCTATATCATCGACTGGCGGCTGCCGGACATGAACGGCATCGAGGTCACGCGCCAGATTCGCAGCCTGAACGACGATACCCCTATTATCATCCTGACTGCCTACGACTGGTCGGATATCGAAGGGGAGGCGAAGGCGGCGGGCGTGACGGCGTTCTGCTCCAAGCCGATGTTCCTGTCCGACCTGCGCGACACCCTGCTGACAGCCATCGGACATACGCAGACGGAGGCGCAGGACATCCTGCCCGGGAAAAACGCCGACTTCCGCGGACGGCATATCCTGCTGGTCGAGGATAACGAGCTGAACCGTGAGATCGCGGTTGCAATCCTGCACGAGTACGGTTTTCTGGTCGATACCGCCGAGAACGGCGCGGTCGCGGTGGAAAAGATCCGCACCTCGGACCCGGGCCGCTATGATCTGGTGCTGATGGATGTGCAGATGCCGGTCATGGACGGCTGCACCGCCACCCAGCGCATCCGTGCGCTGAAGGACCCGGTGCGCGCCGCCGTCCCGATCGTTGCCATGACGGCTAACGTGTTCGAGGAGGAGCGAAAGCGGGCGTTTGACTGCGGCATGAACGGCTTTTTGTCCAAGCCGATCGTGATCGAGGAGCTGATCGACGCCCTGAAGGACATTATACACTGACCGCGCCATGCGGATACACCAAAACCCGGAGTACCGGCCGAAAACGGCTGACGATACTCCGGGTTTTCGGATATGCAGAGGCCGCAGCGCGGTAAGGCTGAAACCGGATAAAGCAAGGAAATAAATGCCGCTGCACCGCAATCTTCGCTTTCTTTTTGGGTCGGGAAATAGTATAATTGTGGTATAGGAAATGGAATGAATAAATTTTACCGAAGGAGGGGCAGAACATGAAAAAGCGATCACGCATTGCTCTGCTGACCGCACTTCTCGCCATAGTGTTCGCGGCAGGCATTGGCGTTTACAGCAACTACATCGGAATGCAGATCTATGAGGAAAGCTCGAATCATCTGCTCGAAAGCTATGCGCAAATCTCCAAGACCTTCACGCTGTTCGTGCAGCGAAACTGGGTCGTGCTGAGCCAGTGGGACAGCCTGATGAAGAATGCGCAGGAGGATGCGGATATTGACAGCATCTGGGCGGATGCGCAGAGCAACAAGCTGTTGTGGCATTACAGCGACTTCTATCTGTTCAACGAGAGCACGCAGTATCTAACGGTAGATGGGCGAAAGGGCAGCGCCGACAGCATCGACGGCGTTTTTCAGGAGATGTACAGCAAGGGCGAGCCAATCGTCTCCACCTATACGGCAACCTACGGCGTGCCGAAGATCGCGTTTGCGATGCCGATGAGCCGTAGCCTGACGCTGGACGGCGTGACCTACACCGGTATCGCGGTCAGCTATGATACGGATATGGTCGATGATCTGGTTGACGGCAGCATGTACGGCGGACAGAGCGACTGCTATGTGGTGCGCTCGAACGGCGATATCGTGCTGGAGCTTGAGCCGCAGACCGAGCTGTACGAGGGAATGACCAACCTGTACGACCTGTCCGACCATGTTGACTGGAAATATGGCAGCATGGACGATATCAAGGACTGCATCCAACTCGGCAAGAGCGGAAGCGCGCAGTTCATCTGCGGTGGGGCGAGAAACTATTTGGTCGCGATTCCGACCGCATTTTCGGACTGGTCGCTCGTCGGCGTCATCCAGGCGGATGAGGTGGACGGTGCGCTGTATGACGTGCAGAATTCCTCACTCATCCTGCTCGGCGCACTCAGTTTTTTCGCTGTCATCATTGTGGTGCTGGCACTGGGCATGGAGAGCCGGCTGCTCCTTAAGAACGAGGAAATGGAGCGGCTGAACCTCGAGCGCGAAAAGATGAAGAGCGACCGTTTCCTGCAAAGCATGAGCCGCATCGTCGATCGCTATATGGTCGTCAATCTGGATACCGGACGCTACCGCTATCATGAGCTGCGGAGCAGTGAGCCGCTCTATCCGACCTCCGGACAGTATTCGGAAATGGTTGAAATCATTTCTAAACGCTATGTCGCGCTGACCGAAACGGAAAACGCCAAGCTCTCGCGGCTGCTTGAGCCGGACTACCTGCGCAGCGTGCTCCGGAAACCGGATGACAATCTCAAAATCGAGTATTGCAGCCGGACGGAAAACGCCTATATGGTGCTGACCGTCATCCCGGTCGAGTGGCATGCGGACGGCACGGTCGCCGTGGTCATGGAGGTTGTGCAGGATATCGGTCAGAAGGTCGAGCTGGAAAACATGGCAAACACGGACAGCCTGACCGGCCTGTTCAACGAGCGCTATTTCAGCAGGGTCCTGAACATCTGTGAGGCGAAAAAGCTGCCGTTCGTGCTGTATTACCTCGATCTCGACCGCTTTAAGCCGGTAAACGATACTTACGGTCACGCCATGGGCGACCGGCTGCTCAAGGAGATCAGCGCGCGGCTGCTGCGCTGCATCCGCAGCCGGGACTACGCCTTCCGCATCGGCGGCGATGAGTTCGCGCTCATCGTCAGCGCCGATATGGACGAGGAGCAGCGCAGCCGCATGACCGAGCGCATCCAGACCATGCTCTCTGCGCCCATCGTTATCGAAGAAAAAGTGCTTTCGGTCGGCGTCAGCTGCGGCTGCGCCTGCTATCCGGAGGACGGCGACGCTTCGCAGGTGCGCATCACGGCGGACAGCCGTATGTACGCGGAAAAGCAGCACCATCACGAAGATGACCGGACGGAGGAACAGTCATGAAACACAAAACCCTGCGGTGCACCGCAGAGACGGCCGCCCTGCTGCTGACAGTGGCAATGCTGGCGTTCCTCATTGCCGGACTGCATCAGCACGATCCGGACAGGGTGCTTTCCACCCTTAATACCGGCTGGTATCAGCTGACGGACGGCGTGCGGCGCGAGATTGCGCTCCCCGTCACGCTTCCGGCTGAGCCGGGGCAGACGCTTACCCTGTATAACGACACGCTGACCGCCCGCGATGCCGGAAAGATGCTGAGCGCGCGCGGCGTGGAATACGGCATCGAGATCCGTGCGGGCGAAACGCTGCTCTATCGCTACGAGGACAACGCTTTTCCGAAAAACACGCAGATGAAGGGCCGCCTGTGGGCGGATGCGGAGATTCCGGACAATATCGGCGGACAGACGCTCAGCCTGACCTTTACGCAGCTTTCCGACCGGACAGACAGGTTTGACGCGCCTCTGCTCGGCTCGGTGCGGAGCATCACCGGCCACCATATCCAGACTTCACTGTTTTCTCTGGTCATGATGCTCGCCATGGTCATCCTTGCCGTGCTGGCGCTGCTGATCTTCTGCTACATGAGCAGCTGCGGCATCCGTGAGCGCCGCTTCCTCGATGTGGCGGTCTTTCTGCTGCTGTGCAGCCTGTGGTGCCTGACCGATTCCGCTCTGTATCAGATTTACGGACGGGATACTGCCGCCGGAAGCGTCGTTTCCTTTTATGCCTTTATGCTGATGTCTATCCCGATGGTGCATTTTGTCCGCAACACGATAAGCGGCAGACGGCGGCTCGTTCCCGATATATGCATTGCGCTGTTCTGCGCCAACGCGCTCGCACAGGGCGCGGCGTACCGGCTTTTCGGCATCCGGTTTATTGATATGCTGCCGCTGACGCACCTGCTTCTGGCGGCAAGTGTCGCAGCGATGCTGACCGTGCTGCTTCGGTCGTACCGCGAGCAGCCCTCGCAGCAGCTCCGGCTGCGTATTGCGGCGTTCGCCGCACTGGGCGTGTTCGGCGTGGCAGCGCTCGTCCTGTACGGTCTGCTGCATATCTACTGGTACGATGCAATATTCCAGTTTGGCGTGCTGCTGTTCATCATCCTGCTCTTCCGTGAGCTGCTCGGACAGGCGACCGAGGATATGCGCTTTCACATGGAGCACCGCATCAGCCATCAGATGCAGCGCGAGGATCGTATGACCGGTCTGCCGAATCGCCGCGCGTTCGAGGAATACATGGAGCGCATCCGCACCGGCGAGGTCGGATGCCGCGATGCGGTGCTGACCTATATCCGGCTGGAGGGCCTGAACGAGCGCAACGACCGCTTCGGCCTTCAGGCAGGAGATGAGGCGGTCATCGCCGCCGCACGGTGCGTTGCAGACTTCTGCCGCGCGTGCGAGGACGGAGGCGAAAGCGTATCGTGCTTCCGCACCGGCGGAAACGAGTTCGCCCTCATCCGTCCCGAGCCAAGGGCAAATTCGGGGCAGCTGCACCGGCAGTTCAGCGCGATTGTCGCGCGGTACAACCGCACCTGTGCGCCGCGCGCCCGCATCACGATGACCTACGGCTTCAGCCGCCTGTGCGACGAGGACGGAAAATCGCGCAGCATCAGCGCATGGAAGGCGGAGGCGGACGCCTATTTGAAGAGAAATGAAACCAGACTGGGAGGGGACACGGAATGACAACCAATCTACATTATCTGATCGCCGGAATGGCGGTGCTGCTGGTTGTTCTGTGGCAGTATTCTCATCAGCGGCAGATGGATGACCGGAACAGCCTCATGTTCCGCCGCCTGCTGACCGTCGTCAGTCTGGACGTTCTCGCCGAGCTGGTCAGTACATGCTTTATTCTGTACGCTCCGTACAGCTTCGGCGTCGGCCGCATGCTCTCGAACACCGTGTTCTATCTGTTTCAGGCGATTCTGCCGCTCATGCTGCTGTACTATGTCTGTACACTGTGCTCGAGCCGCGTGATTTCCACCGGAACCGTGCTGCGCATGGGCATTCCGACTATCGCTCTGGTCTTTATCATTCTGACCAACCCCTTCACCGAAAAGCTGTTCTATTTCGACAGCACCGGCTACTGCCACGGTCCGTGGTATCTGCTGCTGTACATCAGCGCCCTGCTGCACATCGCGGCGGCAGCGATTTTTGTCGCGGTGCACCGGGATGCGGTCAGCCGCCGCAATCTGACGGCGCTGCTTACGGTCTTTTTGCTCGCCGCCTTCGGCATCGCCGCGCAGGCCGTCAATCCCGCGGTGCTGACGACAGGCTTCGGCCTTTCGCTCAGCATTCTCGCAATGTATCTGACCATCAACAATCCCTGCGCGTGCATGGACAGCCTGACTGGACTGAATGACAAGCAGTATCTGCTGCGCCGCATGAACGAGCTGACCGACGCGCACAAGGCCTTTCACATTATCACGGTCTACGCCTACCAGCTTGACCACATGAACAAAGTCTCGGGCGTGCAGAGCGGCGACGAATTTCTGCGCCGCGCGGCCGAGCACATGCAGGAGATCGCGGGCAGGAACGTGTTCCGCGTGACAGGCAAGCGGTTTCTGCTGCTGACGTTCTCGCTGCGCGAGTACGAAGCCTGCCTGACGAGTCTGCGGCAGGTGTTCCACACGCAGCCGGACGACGCGCAGGCCGCCCCGTCGCCGGTCATCCTGTGCGGCGTGGTGGGCGCGGAAAAGCTGGGAACGGGCGGTCTTGTGCTGGATTATGCGGAATATCTCGAATCTCTCGCAGCACGCAGCGGCGGGACTGAGGTCATCCAGAACGACCGCAAGAACAGGGACAGCTTTTACTACAACAAGCAGGTCGAGCAGTTCCTGCACCGCGCGATCGACGAGGATCTGTTCGAGGTCTATTATCAGCCGGTCTATTCGCTGCATCAGCAGCACTTTGTCACCCTTGAGGCGCTCAGCCGCCTGCGGCATCCCACACTCGGCTGGATTTCACCGGATATTTTTATCCGCCTTGCGGAGAAGAACCGCCTTATCAGCCAGATCACCGAGCTTCAGCTGCGGCGCGTCTGCCGTTTTCTGCGCGAAAACCCGGCGCTCCGCGCGAGCATTGCGAACGTCAAGATCAATCTTTCACCGCTCGATCTTATTCACAGCGATGGCGGAAACCACCTGATCCGCATTCTGGACGAATACGGTCTGCCGTACTCCTGCTTCCAGTTTGAGATTACCGAGACGGTTGCGACCGAGTATTCCGCGAGCCTGACCCGGGTGGCGGAGAGCTTTCAGGCGGCCGGCATCGGACTGTGTCTGGATGATTTCGGCTCGGGCTACGCCAACCTGAATACGGTCATGCAGCTGCCGTTCTCGGTCATCAAGCTCGACCGTTCGCTGCTGTTCCACATTTGCACGGACAAAAACGCCGCGCTCTTCTACCAGAGCATCGTATCCGCTTTCTGCCGTCTCGGCTACCGCATCATTGCGGAGGGGGTGGAGACGCAGGAGGAGATGGAGCTGCTGCGGAGCTGGAACGTGGACATGATTCAGGGCTATTATTTTTCCCGTCCTCTGCCGCCGGGAGACCTGCTGCGGCTGCTGACCGAGGAAGCCGTCGAACAGATGTGACCGGGTGCGGCGGACCGCCCCAAAAATCCGTGAAAAAATTTTTTCAGAAGCCGGAACCTTTTTAGACGTGCTTCGTCTAATAGAGAGAAAGAGAGCAGATACTGCTCTCTTAGAAAGAAGGCTTTTTACATGAAAAAAACACTGATAGTATTTGCATGCACGGCTCTGCTGGCTGCATCGCTTTCGGCCTGCGGCAGTAAGCCCGCCGAAAATACGGATACCGGTACAGCATCGTCTGCGGCGGCCTCGTCCTCGAGCAGCGAACAGCAGCAGGAAAACACGCTCACCGGCTCGCTCGATGAGAAGAAGAACGGCATGTTCGTTGTAACGGATGCCGAGGGTGCCGCCTATGAATTTACCTACGATCCCTCCGATACGCCGAAGGGTCTGGACGATGCCGCAGAGGGCGATTCGGTCACTGTGACTTATACGGGCACGGTATCCGAGGTCGATTCGTTTGACGGCACGGTCGTTTCGGTCGAGAAAGCTGAGGCAGCACAAAATTAAAGACGCGGCTCCTTGCGCAGGCTCCGGTCGCGCTGCCGCGGCTGCCGCTTGGAAAGAGCGCAAAAAAATCCCCTGCCGGGGACAGATTTTCTGTCTCCCCGGCAGGGGATTTCGTTTTTCAAGACTTCTGCTCTGCCTTGTCCAGATACATCAGATAATCCGCCTTGCGGATAGCCTCTGTGATCGGATGCACGCCGCAGATGCCGCCGATGCTGACCGAAAGCTGAACATCCGCGAACTCCGACATGCGGATGCCGCGCACGGCCTGCTGGATCTGCTTTTTCTTGTCGAGGAAAGCCTCCATGGTCATGCGCGGAAACAGCAGCAGGAATTCATCGCCGCCGTAGCGGATCAGAATATCGGTCTTGCGAATGCAGGAGCGCACCGCGTTTGCGATGTCGCGCAGCGCCGCATCGCCTGCGGCGTGGCCGCAGCGATCGTTGATGAGCTTGAAGTTGTTTACGTCGATCAGCGCCACGCCCTCCATGCCCTCAAGGTGGGTGCGGTAGGTTTCAAAATAGCGGCGCGAATAGACGTTGGTCAGCGGGTCGAGGAACAGCTGCATATCCTCGCCGCGCGTGCGGTCAAGCAGAAAACGCGAGCCGTTTGCGTCAATCCAGCGGCCCTCGTTGAGCCGCGAGACCAGCTCGAGCACGCAAGGCGTGCCGTTGATCGTAATATACTTGGAGATGACGAAATACATCTCATTTCGTGTAAATTCGAGCTTGTTGAGCGTAGTATGCTCAGCAAACGCCCGTGCGGAGATGCAGTTGGCGCAGCCCGTATCGTTATCCCAGAACGCGGCGCAGCGCTCGCCTGTGCGGTGCAGAATGCCGTCCGCATCGAGATCGAGCACGGCGTATTTTGTCGGGTCAACCAGACGGACGACATCAAAGATCGCGCTCAGACGCTGGATATCATTGGTGATCGACGGCTCGTCCGTCGCGCTTTTGCCTGTGCAGCGGAAGGGCACACAGCTGCCCTGCACCTTCTGCGCATCGGTCAGACAGCCGATCACGCCGACATAGTGACCGGGGGAGAACGGTGACCAGAGCGTGTGCATCCGGATGTTGTGCCAGTGCTGCTTGTGCCCGACCGGCAGAAGCAGGCTGAGCGAAAGCTCGTTGTTCTCGGGCGTCGTGGCCTTGAGAGCGGCTCTGAGCCGCGCAATATCGGCCGGCCGCAGCAGTCGGAGACTGTCCGTTTCATGCACGTCCAGTATCGTGCACTGCTGCTGACGCGGACGGCTCCGGTCGGCTATTATGACGGTACCGGCAGGAACGTCATACTCAAACTGCATATCGCCGCAGCAGGAGACAAAGAAATCCAGCTTTTCCTTGACATAATTCAGCTCGCGCTGGGCGCGGTCGCTGTGCGGTACAGCGCTCTTTTGCAGCAGCTCAGCAGACAGGCGCTTGGCGTCGCGGCGGAGCACCTGATCGGCGGCAAGCGTCGGCAGTGCGCTTCGGAGACGCATGCTGATCTCCTGCAGGCAGTCGAGCAGCATTGGGTTGAACGCGCCGCACTCTCCGTTGAGGATCATGGTGATGGCGGTGTCGTGGCTGTATGCCTTTTTGTAGCAGCGGTCACTGGTCAGCGCGTCAAATACGTCTGCCAGTGCGACTACCTGCGCCGAGATCGGGATCTGTTCACCGAGCAGGCCGTCCGGATAGCCGCCGCCGTCCCAGCACTCGTGGTGCCAGCGGCAGATCTCGATGGCGACCTTGACCAGCGGCTCGTCGCGGTACTGCGTCAGCCCCTCAAGCATGGATGCGCCGATGGCGGGATGGGTGCGGATGATGTTGAATTCCTCGGGCGTCAGTGCGCCCGCCTTGTTCAGAATGTTCTCGGGGATGCTGATCTTGCCGATGTCGTGCAGGGCGGACGCGGTGGTGATGAGGCGGATCTTTTCCTCGGTCAGACCGTATACATCGGTCTTTTCGGTCAGCTTGCGCAGCAGCATTTCGGTCACGGTCTGCACCTGAAGCACATGCTGTGCGCTCTCGCTGTTGCGGAACTCGACGATATGACTGAGGATGCCGATCATGACATGGCTGTCCTTCTCATTCTGATAGATCTGGTCGGAGACCATGCCCATCAGCCGCTTCTGGTTGGCGTAGAGCGTGAGCGTGTTTTTGACGCGGCGCTGCACGATGAAGGAGTCGAACGGACGGCGGATATAGTCGGTAATGCCGAGGCTGTAACAGCGCTCGATAACCGCACGGTCCTCGGTGGCGGAGATCATGATGACTGGCAGCTCCTCGATCCAGCGGAACTGATTCAGGCGCTCGAGCACGCCGAAACCGTCGATTTTCGGCATATTGATATCCAGCAGCAGCAGGTCGATGTTCATATCCTGCTGGAGCATGAGGATGGCTTGCGCACCGTCCTCTGCCTCCGCGTAGTCATATTCCTCGCCGAGGATTGCCTTGAGCATTTCTCGGTTGAGTTCCGAGTCGTCAACAATCAGAATTTTCTGTCGGTTCATAGTCGTTCGACCGCAGCCGGGTCGCTCTCCCTCCCTTTGTTTACCGGAATTTGACCGGTTTCACCATTTTATTATACTACCAATGCAATGCAGAATAAAGGAAAATTTCCGTCAGCGTCGACGGCGGAAATTTCTGTTGTGCAGGAGTGCGGCAGCGTGTATAATGAAGAGTGGATTGTGCCGATTTGCGGCACAGACAACGAGCAAGAGGGAGAGGACACCATCATCGGTATGAACAGACACAAACGGGTAAGATGCGCTCTGGCGCTTTTGACCATGCTGACGGCGGGTCTGCTGTCCGGCTGCGTCTCGGATGCGGCGTCCGACAGCACACTCCCGACGATCACCGTCGGCAGCGACACCTATCCGCCTTATGTCTATATGGACAATAACGGCGACATTACCGGTCTGGACGTGGATATTGCGGAGGAGGCATTCCGCCGCATGGGATACCGCGCGGAATTCACCACGATCGACTGGGAACAGAAAACCAAACTGGTCGATAACGGAGAAATCGACTGCATCTGGGACTGCTTTTCCATGGACGGCCGCGAGAACGACTATCAGTGGGCGGGACCGTATCTGGTAAGCCGTCAGGTCATCGCCGTCAGCGCGCAGAGCAGCATTGAGCGAATGAGCGACCTCGCCGGAAAGACTATCGCGGTGCAGTCCACCGGCAAGCCGGAGGCGATCTTTTTGAGCGGAGGCGAAAACGTCCCGGCTTTCCGAAATATCATCAGTCTTGCTGAAAGCAGTGTGCAGTATGCCATGCTGGACAGCGGCTATGTGGATGCGATAGCGGCACACGAGGAGGCCATCCGGCAGTATATGAAGGACTACGGCGCGAGCTTCCGCATTCTGGATGAACCGCTGCTGACGACCGGCATCGGCGTGGCATTTTCCAAGAACGACACACGCGGTCTGGCGGCGCAGCTGACCGAGGTTTTCGCGCAGATGCGCGAGGACGGCAGCATGGAACAGCTGGTAGGAAAATATCTCGAGGTCCCCGCGCACAGTCTGGAGGTGGAGCAGCTTGAACGATAATTCCCGGCGCATTGTCTCCCGAAGGACGTTCTGGTGCCTGTGCCTCGCGGCAGGGCTTTTGTTCCTCGGTGCGGTATTCCTGCTGTCCCGGCACGCGGATATGCAGGACTGCGAGCGGCGCATGATCGAGCTGATCGACTTTGTAAAGGAGCAGTCCTCCTCCTATGTGCAGTATAATGAAACCGCCGTGGCCAAGGCACTTGTGCGCGAAACGACCGCCGTTCAGGAGCTAGAGGGCGTGACGCTCGACTGCGGCGAGGACGAGCTGCGGCAGTATGTGGAGCGGCTGGGGCTGACCGGTATTTCAGTGCTGGACGCGAACGGCAGGCTGGTCTGCGAGTACAGCACGGACAGCATCGGCTATACCCGACTGCAAACCGATCTGGAAGCCGAGCGCGTGCTCGCCGTGATCGGTCATCCGCAGAACACCTATGTTCGGCGCGTGCAGCTGACCGACGGCTCGTTTGCCGACGCTGCCGTGTGCAGCTGCGCGGACGGACGCGGCGCGGTGCTTGGCTGGCGGCACACCGGGGCGGCGTTCGCAAAGAAATCCGTGCTCTCCGTGCAGAATCTGCTCGACGGCTACGACGCCGAGATCACGGGAACCGTGCTCCTGTCGGACGGCAACTGCGTAACTGCGTCGGACGAGCCGTCCCTCATCGGTACGGATACCACGGAAAATGATCTGCTCCGCCGCATCCGTTCGAGCGGCCATGCCGACCGGCTGGTCTATGCCGGACGCAGGGGCCTGACCCGATATTACGGCATGTACAGCCACGGGCGCAACTTCTACTACTATATATATGTCCCGGGCAGACTGCTCTACAGGGACACGCCGATCAATTTGATCGTGTCGTTCTTCGCCTGTGCGATCGTTCTAACGCTGCTCCTGTTCGTGCGGCGAGGAACAGAAAAGAGCTTCCTCCAGCAGCAGAAAACGCTCGAAAAGGAATATCAGACCTCGCTTGAGCAGAAAAACGCCGAGCTTGAACGCGCTATCCGTCAGGAAACGGCGGCAAACCGCGCCAAGCGCGAATTTCTGTTCAATATGTCGCACGACATCCGCACGCCGATGAACGCGATCATCGGCTTCACCTCGCTTGCGGCCACCCATATCGACAACCGTGAGCAGGTGCTCGACTACCTGAAAAAGACCGCGACGGCGAGCCAGCATCTGCTCTCGCTCATCAACGATGTGCTCGATATGAGCCGTATCGAGAGCGGCAAGGTTTCTCTCGAACTGCGCCCGGTGCACCTGCCCGAGCTTGTACACGATCTGCGCGATATCATCCAGTCGAGCATCACCGCCAAGCGCATTTCGCTTTTCATCGACATGGTTGATGTGGAGGATGAGGATGTTGTTGCCGACCCCATGCGTCTCAACCAGATCATGCTCAACATCCTGTCCAATGCCATCAAGTTCACCCCGGTAGGCGGCATGATCACCCTGCGCATCGTTCAGAAGCAGACCGCACCGCATGGCAGTGTGGATTATGAATTTCATATCCGTGATACCGGCATCGGCATGAGCACGGCGTTTCAGGAGCATATCTTCGAGCAGTTTGCGCGCGAGGAAACCTCGACCGTGAGCAAAATTCAGGGAACCGGTCTCGGCATGGCGATTACGAAAAATCTGGTCGATATGATGGGCGGCAGTATTTCGGTCGAGAGTGAGCCGGGGAAGGGATCGGAATTTACGGTTTCCCTGCGCTTTCCCATCAGCGGAGAGCAGGCCGTGCCACAGCGTATCCCCCAGCTTGAGGGTCTGCGCGCGCTTGTGGCGGATGATGACACCAACACCTGTCTGAACGTAAGCAAAATGCTGCGCATGATCGGCATGCGGTCGGACTGGACAACCTCGGGACATGAGGCTGTTGTCCGCACGCAGGACGCGATCGAGCAGGGTGACGGCTTCGATGTCTTTATCATCGACTGGATGATACCCGATCTGAACGGTCTTGAGGTCGTGCGCCGCATCCGCAGGCTGATTGGCAGCAATACCCCGATTATCATCCTGACCGCCTACGACTGGGCGGATATCGAGGTTGAGGCAAAGGCTGCAGGCGTGACCGCGTTCTGCGCCAAGCCGCTGTTCATGTCCGAGCTGCGCCGCATACTGGCTGAGCCGTTTCTTCCGGCAGAGGCTGCGGAACAGACGGAGAAAAAGGCGGATTTCGCCGGAAAACGGCTGCTGGTCGTCGAGGATAACGCCCTCAACCGTGAAATCGCGGTGACGATGCTCGAGGAAGGCGGGTTCGAGGTGGACACGGCGGAAAACGGAAAGATCGCGGTAGACAAGGTGCGCGAGAGCGCGCCCGGGTACTATGAGCTGGTGCTGATGGACATTCAGATGCCGATCATGGACGGCTATGCGGCCGCGCGTGCCATCCGCGCTCTGCCGGATGCCGAAAAGGCGGGTCTGCCCATTGTCGCCATGACGGCGAACGCCTTTGACGAGGACAGGCAGAACGCAGAGAAGGCCGGTATGAACGGCCATCTTTCCAAGCCGTTCGATATGCAGCAGCTGCTCACGATGCTCCGGGAGAAGCTGTCGCCGTAACGCTTTCATTTTCATCGCGTTATTCGATAATGAAGCCGCCGGATCAGACTGAATAGGAAACGCAGGAAGCGTCCGTTTGGGATGCCTTCCTGCGTTTTTCTTTGCACACCGTCGGTGCGGCGTTTTTTTACCTTTTCTGCCCAGAAAAGGTTTACATTGCTTATCAATTGGCTTATGATAAAATCTGACAAAGGAGGTGGGCCTGTGCACGGAGTACGTCAATGGTGGGTGCGTCTGTCCATTGTGAACAAGGCGATCGTGCTGAGCTGCGCATTCGTCATTCCCATTCTGCTGGTGGTGGGACTGTTAATGAACGATTTTTACGATTACCGCGAGAAAAGCAATGATATCCTGTCCGAATATGCACGCTGCACGGACTACATGAACGCCATGGAGCAGGAAAATGCGCTTCTGAGCGAGCTGACGCTTGCGGCGCCCGGGTCCGATACGATTGACAAATATGCGGACGCCGTGCAGGACACCGCCTGTGCGTGGGAGCGGCTGCGCAGCGCAGAGACCGACGGCAACACGCAGAGCGAGGTGCTCAAGCAGGTCATCGACCGCACGATGAAAAGCTATCGAGTCCGTCAGGAGACGTTCATCGCGCAGCTGCATGGCGGCACATTTGACGCGGTGAACTACGAAGCTCTGCGTACACAGGGCAGCTATCTGACGCAATACACCGACCAGCTGACGGAGGCCTTTCTGATGGAGGGACGCGAGGGCTATCTGGTCCTCGGTCAGCGAGGTACCTCGCAGAACATGGTATTTACCATCGTAGCCGCGATCGGCAGCGTGCTGTTTGCAGGCGCGATGCTGTACTACACACGCAGCCTGCTGCTGCCGGTGCAGCAGATGAGCCGCGGTGCGCGCCGCGTCGCGGATGGCGAATATGACATTGAGGACTTCAACTTTGCACGCTCGGACGAGATCGGTATGCTCGCCGACTCGTTTAACCACCTCAAGCACCAGATCGCGCGGACGATCCACGCACTGGAAAGCGAAGCACAACTGGAAAAATCCCTGCGTCAGCAGGAGAGCGAGGCAGCACGCCTGCGGCAGCTGATCGAGCAGAGCCGCTTTGCACAGCTGCAGAGCCAGATCAACCCGCATTTTCTGTTCAACACGCTGCAGAGCGTGGCCAACATGGCCGGAATCGAGCAGGCGACCGTCACCGGCGACATGGTGGTGCGGCTGGCGAACTTCTTCCGCTACACGCTTGACCATGATGACAGCGTGGTAACACTTGACCGCGAGCTTGCGCTGCTGCGCGACTACATTTCCCTGCAGGAACTGCGGTTCGGTGAACGCATTTCGTTCGAGATGGACTGCGACAGCCGCTGTGCGGCCTGTGAACTGCCGAAATTCACACTGCAGCCAATCGTGGAAAACTCCATTGTGCACGGCATGCGCAGCCGCAGTGCGGGCGGCCGCATCCGCATTGTGACACAGCTTGCACCGGAAGGCTGCCGCATCCAGATTACGGACAACGGCGGCGGCTTTCCGCGCAGCAAAATGAAACAGAACACCGCCGAGGGACACCGGTCCATCGGCCTGCAGAATATCGCGGGACGCATTGCGCTGTCCGGCGGCAGCTTCCGCATTGTCAGCTGTCCCGGATTGGGCACGACAGCCCGCATCATACTGCGCATGAAAGGGGAAGAGCATATATGTTAAAGGTACTGATCGCGGAGGACGAACCGCTGAGTCTGCAGAATCTGAGCGGACAGATGCGCGATTTGCTTGGCGCAGATGCCCTCATCGAAGGAGTTGCGAACGGACGGGAGGCGGTTGAACGCGCCCGTCAAATTCAGCCGCAGCTGGTGCTGATGGATATTGAAATGCCGGTGATGAACGGCCTTGATGCGGCAGCCATCATCCACAAGGCCATGCCGGAAACCCACATTGTATTCCTGACTGCCTTCGACCGCTTCGACTACGCCGTAGGCGCCATGCGGGCCGGCGGAACGGATTATCTGGTCAAGCCGTTTGACAGCGCACAGATTACCGCCTGCCTGCGCAAGCTGAATCTGCTGCCGGAAAGCCGTCCGGCGGTATGCGGGGACAAGCCGGGAAATACGTTCTGCACTCAGTTTTCCGTGTGGCTGGAGCATCATTACATGCAGGATGTGTCGCTTGATCAGGCGGCAGAGGCGATGGGCATGAGTTCGTTCTACTTCTCACGCTTTTTTCGCACCTCGTATAATCAGACCTTCCTTGAATACTTGACCGCCTACCGTATCGACCGTGCGGTTGAGCTGCTGCAGCAGACTGATATTCCGGTACGGGAAATCGCTGTTCGGGTCGGCTATACGGATGCAAACTACTTCACGAAGGTGTTCAAGCGGCATTTGGGCGTAACGCCTACCGAGTACCGCAATCATAACGCAAACTGAACGAGCCGCGCGGCAGAATTTACGGAATTTATACGGAAAATTTACTATTTATTCCAAAACATTTATGCAAATGTCATAAAAAAGAATATGAAAATTTTCAGTACGCTGTGATTTTACCTGTCTACCGCAAGTATTTACGATGTTGCCGAAACTGGTCACCCTATATAATAGGAGATGGAAAGATGAATAAACGCTTTCGGTGTGTGATCGCCGGATGGCTGCTGCTCATGCTCTGTGCATGTACCGGCGGCACGGACGAGCCGCATATCCGCTATTACCGCCTTGCCAGCGGGCAGAGCGAAAACTACCTCGCCAATCAGGCGTGTCAGCGTTTCTGCGACATGGTGCGCAGGGAAACGGACGGCGCGATACAAATTCTGCCGAGCTTTGATAACGAGCTTGGTACCGATGCATCCGCACTTGAGCAGTGCGTGTACGGCGGCATTGATTTTGTACGCACGCCAATCTCGTCTGCCGCAGCGTATGCACCGCAGCTTGCGGCGCTGCAGCTGCCGTACGAGTACACCTCGGACAAGCACCTGTTCCGGGTGCTGGACGGCGCAGTCGGTCAGCAGGTAATGGCCTCGCTCGAGGACAAGGGCCTTACCGGTTTAAGCTATTTTTATGCCGGTTACCGGTGCTTTTTCACGACAGGAAAGGCGATCACCTCACTCGATGACATGAAGGACCTGCGGCTCGGCACCGAGGATTCCTCGCAGATGAAGCAGGTCATTCCGATGTGGGGCGCCGAGGCGGTGACGCTGCCGCCGGATGAGATCGCGCTCGCGCTCCGCACTGACCGGATTGACGGCGCCGAGAGCACGCTGCCTACCTATGTGGACAGCGGCTACTATCAGCTTGCACCGTACTGGACGTACGACCGACATTCCTACAACGCGGATGTGCTGGTCGCGTCCTCGGAAACGTGGGAAACGTTCTCACAGGAGGAGCAGACCATCATTGAGCGATGCGCCGCTGAGGCGGCTTCGTGGCAGCACGACCACTGGCAGAGCGCAGAGGTTCGAGCAATGCTGCATGCATCCCGCAGCGGCTGCTACATGGCGCTGCTCGATGAGGAGCAGGCCGAAAAGTTCCGTGCGGCGGTGCAGCCGATTTACGAACACCTTTCCGATGCGCAGAAGGAGGTCGTGCAGGCCGTACAGGCACTGGCCGACAGCGATTAGCGAGAACCCCTCCTTGTGCATGACCAGTTTGTTCGCAAACGTCCGCAAAACGGCGTTTTCGATAGAGGAAAACGAACAAGGAGGCTAAAAAGATGAAAATCAAAAGATTGATGGCAGGTCTGCTTTGCGGTGCAGTCGGTGCGGCAACCCTTGGTTTGTCCGGCTGCGGCAATGCCGCGGACAGCGGCATGATGGATGCGGCAAACGCCAATGCAGTTGCAGGCGGCAGCAGTGATCTGCCGGTCATCACCTGGAAGATGGGTTCCACCTGGGGTGACGGCAACATTCACTTCACCTGTGACGAGCGCTTCTCCGAGCTGGTCAGCCAGCTGACCGATGGACGCTTCACCATCACCAACTATCCGGAGGGCTCGCTGTGTGCGGCAAATCAGCTGTTTGATTATGTCCAGAACGGCACCATCCAGTGCGGCGGTGACTGGGGCGGCTACTGGAGCGGCAAGGATACCGCTTTTGAGCTGCTCTCCACCACGATGGATAACTTCACCGGCATGGACTACTACGTCTGGATCACCCAGGGCGGCGGTCTGCAGTGCTATCAGGATATGTACGGCAAGTACAACATGACGTATTTCCCGATCATGATCAACCACGCAGAGTCCGGTATCCGCTCGACCAAGCCGATCACTTCTATCAAGGACATGCAGAGCATGAAGATCCGCCTCGGCGGCGTTATGGCAGGCCGTGCAGCGGAAAAGCTGGGCATCAACATCACCACCGTTGCAGCAAGCGAGCTGTATGAGTCGCTGCAGCGCGGCGTTATCGACGGCGGCGAGTTCTCTACGCCGTGCTCGGATGATTCGCTGAAATTGCAGGAGGTTGCCAAGTACTGGTGCTCGCCTGCATGGTATCAGTCCGGCGGCGTCAACGGCGTTATGATCAATAAGGACGCGTGGAACGAGCTTCCTGAGGAGTACCAGAACGCAATCCAGATGGCGGCTGAGATCTGCACCTCCGAGCAGCTGTCCCGCTACCTGTGGATGGATTTCGATTCCACCAAGAAGATGCTCGAGGAGGACGGCTGCATCGTCACCAAGATGAACCAGGACGACTGGAACACCATCCGTGAGACCTGCCGTCAGGTTTACGAAGAAGAAGCTGCGAAGAACGAAAACTTCAACATGGTATACAGCTCTATGCAGGATTACCGTGAACATGCCGATACCTACCGTGCAATGCTCGGTGACTACGGCTGGGGCTTCAACTACGATGAATCCGAAAAGTGACCGACAGAGTGTTCCGTGCTCTCTTTTGAGAGCACGGAGCCTCAGAAGATGAGGTGTAATATATGAAAGTGATCAAACGCATCTGCGATGTGATCGACCTCGTCAATGACTGGATCGGCAGGATTGCTTCCTTCGCCGTTCTTGGCATTCTCGCGGTCATTGTTACCGAAGTCGTGCTGCGCCGTTTGTTCCACAGTCCGCAGATCTGGACGATGGACGTCATCTGCATGACCTTCGGCTGCTACATTATCATGGTCTGCGCCTACGGCTTCCAGAAGAAGGCCTTTGTTGCGGTTGATGTGCTGTATGCACGGCTTAAACCGCTTGCGCAGAACATTCTGCACCTGATTACCTATCTGGTGTTCTTTGTTCCGTTCGTATTCGTGCTCGTGCCCGAGAGCTTCGGATTTTTCCTTCGCTCGTATACCACGGGTGAGCGCGGCTACTCGGTATGGGCGCCGCCGGCATGGCCGGTCAAGCTGGCGCTGTTCGTCGGCATGACGCTGCTCGCACTGCAGGGCATTTCCGAGATGCTCAAGTGCGTGCGCGGCATCGGTGAAGCCGTTTCCGGCACGGATGATACGAAGGGAGGCGACGCTGCATGATGGAAATGCTGACCAATCTTGTCACGCAGTCCGGCGTGAGCGCAACACAGCTCAGCGCGATCCTGCTTGGCGTACTGTTCCTTATCATGATCATCGGTCTTGCGACCGGTCAGGAGCTTGCGTTCGTCCTCGGCGGCGCCGGTGTTATTATCGGCTATCTCGCCTGGGGCGGCCCGGGCATCACCATCGCCATGACCAAGGTGTACGACCAGATGCAGAGCTATTCCATGGTCGCCATCCCGATGTTCGTGCTGATGGCAAACTTTTTGACACATTCCAAGGTCGCGGATGGGCTGTTCCTCTCTATCCGCTACCTGCTTGGTCCTCTGAAGGGCGGTCTCGGTCTGGCAGTGATCGTGGTTTCCACCGTGTTCGCTGCCACGACCGGTATCGTCGGCGCATCCGTTGTTACCATGGGCATGCTGTCCGTACCGGTGCTGCTGAAGTGCGGCTATAAGCCGTCTCTCGCGTGCGGCATGGTGTGTGCGGGCGGTTCGCTCGGTATCCTGATCCCGCCGTCCATCATGCTGGTTTCGATGGGCTCCTATGCGAATGTATCGGTCGGCAAGATCTTCTTCGCCGCCATCGTTCCGGGTCTTGTTCTGTCGCTGTTCTACATGATCTATGTGTTCGTCATCTGCCATATCCACCCGGATTACGGTCCGGCGATGACCACCGAAGAGCTGGCAGCCATGCCGCTGCGTGAGCGCATCACCGGTTCGCTCATCAACCTGATCCCGCCGGTCATCCTGATCGTCGGCGTGCTCGGTTCTATCTTTACCGGCTGGGCAACCCCGACCGAGGCAGCAGGCGTAGGCGCGCTGTTCTCGCTCATCCTCGCCATCTTCTACAAGCAGTTCAGCTGGAAGATGCTGTACGAGTCGCTGATCGACACCGCAAAGACATCTGCGATGGTATTCATCATCCTGTTCGGCGCATCTGCCTTCACCGGCATCTTCATGTCGCTCGACGGCGACCAGCTGATTGCAACCTGGATTTCGAGCGTTGGCATCGGCAAGTGGGGCGCGTTCGCAATCATGATGGCGATCGTATTCTTTATGGGCATGTTCCTCGACTGGCTGGGCATCGTTATGATCGTATTCCCGATCTTCCTGCCGATTATGGATATGTTCGGCTTTGACCGCCTGTGGATCGTCGCAGTTACAGCTGTTATGCTGCAGACCTGCTTCATGACGCCGCCGTTCGGCTTCGCACTGTTCTACATCAAGGGCATTGTGCCGCCGTCGGTCAAAATACAGGAAATCTACCGCGGCGTTATCCCGTTCATCCTGATTATCATCGCAGTGGTAATTCTGGTAACGGTATTCCCGCAGGTTGTATATTTCCTCCCGAATCTGGTAGCATCTTAATCTTTCTCCTGAGCCTTCCGGCAGTCACCTGTGCCGGAAGGCTCATCTGCTTGTTACCTGTGTTATTTCGCAGTTCAATGCGGTTTTCCTCTTACTGTATTACTGTAAAATGGGAAATGTGTAGATGCGTTTGAACTGCGGAATAAACTTCTGTCTGCCGGATTGTTGGAGTATTTGCCGGCGGCAGAACCCCCTCTGGGCTCTCTGATCTGTTGGAAATCAGAGAGCCCTTGCTTATTCTTGCGTGGAAAAATTCCGCAAATCGCTTGACTTCTCGAAAAATTTCGGGTATAAGATTATATTGGACAGACAAAAATTCGATGATATACTATTATATAATGCATGCCTGTTCAAAGCCTGAACGGTATGGTCAGGCTCGGTTTGTCGAAAAGGTCAATATTCATGCAGCTTCAGCCAATTCGCGCAGCAGCGCGTGTAAAATAGCATTTGCTTTGCAAATGCAAAAAAGTCGGGGCGTGTACCGCGCAGCGCGGCCGAGAAACCGCGCAAGGACAGCGCTGACTTTTTTCATTTCTGGAGGGAGAAAGTTTCTGTATTGGAACTTTCGGACGACTTTGGAACGGCCCGCGGTCCGTTCCTGCTTGTCGGCGAAACTGTAGTTTCGCCGACAGCCTAAGCCTGAACGGTGTGTTCAGGCTTTCGGTATATCATACTGCAGCATCGTTAAAGGAGGGGATTTATCGTGCAGACGCAGATTTTTATGGTGCATAAGCGGCATCTGGGACTGCGGGCGCCGACGGTGCTTGCCGTCGGCTTTGCGCTGACGATTCTGGTGGGTGCGCTGGTACTGATGCTGCCGGTTTCGGCGGCAGACGGACAGATAACGCCGTTTCTCGACGCGCTGTTTACAGCAGTCTCGGCGAGCTGTGTTACCGGACTCGTCACGGTCAGCACGGCAGTGCACTGGTCGGTATTCGGCAAGTGCGTCATCCTGCTGCTGATTCAGATCGGCGGACTCGGCTTTATGTCCGTCGCGGCTATTGCGTCGTTTGTCCTGCGGCGAACGATCACGCTGCACGAGCGCATGGTGATGAGCGCGGGGCTTAATCTGTCGGACGGCGGCGGCATTGTCCGTCTGACACGGCGCGTGCTGTTCGGCACGTTCATCATCGAAGGGACGGGAGCGGTTCTGCTGTCCTGCCGGTTCGTGCCGCATTACGGTTTCCCGAAGGGAATCACAATGGGCGTGTTCCACGCGGTTTCGGCATTCTGCAACGCAGGCTTTGACCTGATGGGCACACCGGACGATCCGTTTCAGTCGCTCATCGGCTGGGCGGAGGATCCGCTCGTGAACATTACGGTGATGGCGCTCATCGTGCTCGGCGGTCTCGGCTTTTTCGTGTGGAGCGACGTGTGGGACAAGCATAGTTTCTGCCGTCTGCGCCTGCACACGAAAATCGTGCTGACGGCCACGGCAGGTCTGCTGCTGTTCGGCTTTGGCTGGACGCTGCTGTTCGAGTGGAGCAATCCGGCAACGCTCGGTGCGTTTGATACTCCGCACAAGCTGCTTGCGGCGGCGTTTGAGTCCGTGACCCTGCGTACGGCAGGCTTCAACACCATCGACCTCGGCGCGCTTACCGGCCCGAGTCAGGCGGTGTCGTGCCTGCTCATGTTCATCGGCGGATCGCCCGGCTCAACAGCAGGCGGCATCAAGACCGTGACGGCGGCCGTGCTCGTGCTCACGGCCATCAGCGCCTTCTGCGGGCGCACAACGGTTTCGGCGTTCGGCCGGACGATTGCGCCGCGCAGCATCATGAACGCCGTAACCCTGCTCATGGCAGGCGGCGTGCTCTGTCTGGTCGGCGCCTGTGCGATCGCCGGAATCGAGGACGCACCGTTTCACCAGTGCCTGTTTGAAGCGGTCTCCGCGTTCGGCACGGTCGGTGTGTCCATGGGTCTGACACCGACGTTGTCGGCGGCTTCGTGCGTCATTCTGATCGTGATGATGTATATGGGCCGTGTCGGTGTGCTGACGCTTGGCGTTGCCGTTTTCATGCGCCGCAGAGAGCCGCCAAGGCTCAAATACCCGGACGCAGATGTGTTTATTGGTTGAGGCAGCATTCCGCAATTACATTTTTGGCATTTTGCGTGATGATGCCTTTATGGTGAAGTAGATTAAGCAGTTATCCAAAGGAGAGACAGATATGAAATCCTTTCTGGTGATCGGCATGGGCCGATTCGGTACCGCCGTTGCGCAGGAGCTGACCGAGCTTGGTCAGGAGGTTCTTGCCATCGACGAGAACGTCGAGAGCGTGCAGCGCATCGCGGATGATGTGACGCAGGTCATGCAGGGCGACGCGCAGGACGAAGCCGTGCTGGGGGCCGTCGGCGTGCGCAACTTCGACTGCTGTATTGTTGCGGTAGGTACGGATATGGAGGCGAGCATCCTCATCACAGTCATGCTCAAGGATCTGGGCGCGCAATACATCATTGCCAAAGCGAGAAGCACTGTGCATGCCAAGGTGCTCGAGCGCGTCGGTGCGGACCGTGTTGTCCTGCCGGAGAGCGAAATGGGCTGCAAGCTGGCACAGCGCCTGGCACATACCAACGTGGTGGATTTTATCGGCGTGTCGGACGAATACAGCATTCTGGAGATACACGCGCCGAAAAGCTGGGTCGGCAAATCGCTGGTGCAGCTTGACGTGCGGCAGAAGCATAAAGTGAATGTGCTCGCCGTCCGTCATGGTGAACAGGGTGCACTGGATGCAAGTCCTAAGCCGGATAAGGCCATCGAGCCGGATGATCTTCTGTTTATCATGGGCGAAAATAAATTTGTGAGCAGGGTGGTGGAACTGCATTGATTGAGATACAGAGCCGTCAGAATGCCGCGCTCAAGCACCTTGCGCGGCTGGGACGGGAACGAAAATACCGCCGGAGCACGGGGAAAATGCTGTGCGAGGGCGAAAAAATGCTGGGAGAAGCACTGCGTTCGGGCGCAAAGCTGAAAACCGTGCTTGTGAGAGACGGCTGGGACAGTCCGCTCGTCAAAGAGGCGGAAGAGCAGGGAGCATCGCTCTATTCTGCACCGGATGCGCTGTTCAAACTCGCAAGTGAGGTGGAAACGCCGCAGAACGTCATCTTTTCCTGCGAGCAGCCGCAGTGGACGGCGGACGCGCTGGACGGAGCCGGGCAGGTGCTCCTGCTGGACGGCTTACAGGACCCGGGCAACCTTGGCACGATCTTACGCACCGCCGAAGCGTTCGCGCTCGGCGCCGTTGTGTTGTGCGAGGGCTGCGCCGATCCGTTTTCACCCAAGGTCGTGCGCTCGACGATGGGCGCGGTGTTCCGTCTGCCGTGCGTGACGCTCCCGCTTGCGGAGGCCGCCGAACGGCTGCACAAAAACGGTCTGCCGCTGTACGCCACCGCGCTGCATGAGGACAGCGTGCCGCTTTCCTCGGTTTCGCTTTCCAAAGCCGCCGTTATCATCGGCAGTGAGGGAAAGGGCGTGACCGAGCAGGCGCTCCGTCTGTCCGACAGGCGCGTGATCATTCCCATGAAGGGCCGTGCCGAATCGCTCAATGCGGGCGTTGCCGCGGCCATCGTGATCTACGAAATGACAAAATGAGGAGGCGGGCACTATGCCGTCAAGACTCAGCTATGTTTGGCTTTCGCTCAAGCGCGGACTCGGCTCGCGCACAGCCGCCGAGGTACTCGATGCCTTCGGCTCTCCGGAGGCGGTGTTCGCCGCCGACCGGCAGGCACTGACAGCTGCGCCGTGTGAGCTGCGCAAGACCCATGTCGATCTGCTGTGCGACAAGGATACGTCCGAAGCAGAGCAGGTCATCCGGTCCTGCACGGAAAAGAATATCCAGATTATTACCATCGGTGACAGCGCTTACCCGGACCGCCTGCGGGCGATCCCGGATCCGCCGACCGTGCTGTATGTGCGCGGCCGCTGGCCGGATTTCGACAGCGTTCCCGCCGTAGCCGTCGTCGGCACGCGCAAGGCGACGCCGTATGGTCTGAAAGTCGCCGATCAGATCGGCACAGCGCTGGCCCGCGCGGGCATGATAACCGTCAGCGGCATGGCGCTCGGCAACGACGGCGCGGCACACCGCGGTGCGCTGAAGGCGGGCGGTCTGACCGTTGCCGTGCTGGCGGGCGGACCCGATGTGTGTTATCCGCCGCAGCACCGCAGCCTGATGGGCGATATCCTGCTCATGGGTGCCATCATCAGCGAATATCCGCCCGGCACCGAGCCGCACGGACGCAATTATCATCAACGCAACCGCATTATCAGCGGCCTGTCGGTCGCGTCCGTCATCGTGGAGGCGAGCGACTGGCGTTCGGGTGCGCTCATTACCGCGCGTCACGCGCTTGATCAGGGACGCGATGTGTACGCCGTGCCCGGTCCGATCGACGCGCCGCAGTCGCAGTCGTGCAATGAGCTGATCGCCAAGGGCGAGGCTGCGCTGCTGACCAGTCCGACCGTGCTCGTGCGCGAGTACAGCGGCATGATGCCCGAGCAGGCGGTACAGCAGGCGTTTCGGCGTCAGACCGGCGAGTATCCGGAACCGGCTGCCAGAAGTGCTTGGGAGGACATTCGCAGGCGTGAGCAGCAAGCCGAACAGCGCCGCGCTGCTGCCGCAGAAAAGGCGAAGGCCGAACCCAAACAGCCGTCTGCGGCTGCAAAACCGCTGCCGGACGGCTTAAATGAGGATGAAAAGACCATCGTCACGCTCGTGCGGGACGGTGTGAGCACGCCCGAGGAGCTGATCGACCGCTGCGGTCTGGCAGCGCCGCGGGTGATGAGCCTTGTCACCATGCTGGAAATGGATGGGATTCTGCGCCGTGAAAAGGGCAGACTCATCCTCGGCACCTGGTGATAAGCAGGAGAGGGAAGAAAAGAAATACACGCATTCCGCACCGTAAGGTGCGCATTCAATAGAATTTCCGCAGGAAATTCATAAAAAGGGGGAGCATGTATCACCCTTTTTATACAAGTGCGGAGAGAAGTTTCGACGAAGGAGGAACTTTTCGCAGCCTTGGCCATATCCGAACAGAGTTCGGTATGGCCTTTCGATTGCAAGCGTGGTTGCAATCGAAGTAAGTTTTTGGAGGTTTTTATGTCTAAGTTAGTCATCGTGGAGTCCCCGGCCAAGGCAAAGACGATCGGAAAATATCTCGGTTCGGACTATGTCGTCAAGGCTTCGATGGGACATCTGCGCGATCTGCCGAAAAAGAAAATGAGCATCGATATCGAGCACGATTTCCAGCCGGAATATGTGCCGATCGAGGGTAAAGATAAAATCATCAAGGAAATCCGCAGCGAAATCCGCAAGAGCGATTTCGTCTATCTCGCAACTGACCCTGACCGCGAGGGAGAAGCGATTTCGTGGCATATCAAGGAGCTGTTCAAGCTCAAGGACAAAAATTCCCGCCGCGTGACCTTTAACGAGATCACCAAGCAGGCGGTCCGCTCGGGTATCGAGAACCCGCGCGATATTGATATCGATCTGGTAAATGCACAGCAGGCACGCCGCATTCTCGACCGAATCGTTGGCTATCAGCTGTCGCCGTTCCTGTGGCGCAAGGTCAAGCGCGGTCTGTCCGCAGGCCGTGTGCAGAGCGTTGCAACCCGTCTGGTCGTGGACCGTGAGAACGAAATCCGCGCATTCGTGCCGGAGGAATACTGGTCGATTGAGGCCCTGCTGCAGACCGCGGACGGCGGCAAGTTTTCAGCGCGCTACTACGGCGACGCGAACGGCAAGGCTGAGCTGAAAAACGAAGAGCAGGCGATGCATGTTGTCAACGCCGTTACCGGCAAGCCGTTCACCGTCGGCAATATCAAGCGCGGCAAGAAAAAGCGCACCGCCGCACCTCCGTTCATCACCTCGACGCTGCAGCAGGAAGCCAGCCGTAAGCTGAATATGACGCCGCGCCGCACGATGAGCATCGCGCAGGAGCTGTACGAAGGTATTGAACTCGGTGAATACGGTCTGACCGGCCTTATCACCTATATGCGTACCGACTCGCTCCGTCTGGCGGACGAGGCCACCGCTGCCGCTGCGGGCTTCATTCGCGGCCGCTACGGCGAGGAATATTATCCGGGCAAGCCGCGTGTGTTCAAGACCAAGGGCAACGCGCAGGACGCGCACGAAGCCATTCGTCCGTCCAACGTGCAGCTGCTGCCGGAAGAAATCCGTAAGTACCTGACGCCCGATCAGTTCAAGCTGTACCGCCTGATCTGGTCTCGCTTTGTGGCCTGCCAGATGGCAGACGCCATTCTCGACACGGTTTCCGCCGATATCGTCTGCGAGGGTCAGGTGTTCCGCGCATCCGGTCATACGGTCGCGTTCCCGGGTTTTACTGCGGTTTACGAGGAAGGCACGGACGACGAGAAAAAGCAGGATTCCGCAGGAAAGCCGCTGCCGCGCTTCGATCAGGGCGACAAGCTGACTGCCGAGAAAATCGAGCCGTCCCAGCACTTTACGCAGCCGCCGGCCCGCTACACCGAGGCATCGCTCATCCGTGCGATGGAGGAACGCGGCATCGGCCGGCCGTCCACCTATGCGCCGACTATTTCGACCATCATCGACCGCGATTACGTCACCAAGGAGAACAAGGCGCTCCGTCCGACGCCGCTCGGCGAAGGCGTTACCGGCCTGCTGGTTGACGAGTTCAAGTCGGTTGCCGATTACGAGTTCACTGCCAACATGGAGCACGAACTGGACGAGGTCGAAGCGGGCAAGCTGAACTATATCCAGCTGCTGCACAACTTCTATGACGGCTTTGAAGCCGCGCTCAAGCAGGCGGAGATCGATCTGGAGGGCAAGCGCATCAAGATTCAGGACGAGGTGACTGACGTTATCTGCGAGAAATGCGGACGCAACATGGTCATCAAGTCCGGCCGGTTCGGCAAATTCCTTGCGTGCCCGGGTTTCCCGGAGTGCACCAACACCAAGCCCATCACCGAGGACACCGGCGCTGCGTGCCCGGTTTGCGGCGCAAAGGTCGTGAAGAAAAAGTCCGCACGCGGCTATGTGTACTACTCGTGCGACACCTATCCGACCTGCCAGTTCATGACGTGGGACAAGCCGCTCAAGACCAAGTGTCCGAACTGCGATTCCTCGCTGTTCCGCCACACCGACCGCGATTCCAAGGAGGTCACGGACGTTTGCCTGCGTGAGGGCTGCGGCTACAAGGAGCTGGTCAAGGAGGGCCTGCCGCCTGAGGAAACCGAAAAGCGCCGCAAGATGCGTGAAGCGCGTGCCGCCAAGGCTGCGGAACGTGCTGCCGCAAAGGAAGCCGCCGAGAAGAACGGCGAGACCGAGGAAAAGGTCAAGAAGGCAACGAAAAAGGCAACGACTAAGAAATCCACCGCGAAGAAAACCCTGCCGTGGATGACCAAGACCACCAATAAATTCAAAAAGCTGAAGGACGAGGCTGTACAGGAGCTGACTGCCAAGCAGCAGGAGCAGTACGCCAAGGCTCTGGCAAAGTATGAAGCAGAAAAGGCGGCTGAGAAGGCGAAAAAAGCCGCTGAGAAGAAAGCAGCAGCGAAAAAGCCTGCCGCAAAGAAAAAGACCACGGCAAAGGAGAGCGCCGAATGAGTGAAATGGTAACAGTAGTCGGCGCGGGACTGGCCGGCTGTGAGGCTGCATGGCAGCTGGCACAGCGCGGTATCTCCGTGCGCCTGTGTGAGATGAAGCCGGTGCAGCACACGCCTGCGCACCACTCGGACGACTTTGCCGAGCTGGTGTGCTCCAACTCGCTGCGCTCGGATGAGCTGGCGAACGCCGCCGGTCTGCTCAAGGAGGAGCTGCGCCGACTGGACAGCCTTATCCTCTCGTGTGCGGATGCACACCGCGTAGAGGCGGGCGGCGCACTGGCGGTTGACCGCGAGGCCTTCGCGGCAGCCGTCACCGAGAAGATCAAGAACCACCCGAATATCGAGGTGGTCTACGGTGAAGTGACCGAGATTCCGGAGGGCAGAGTCGTTATCGCCTCAGGCCCGCTGACCTCGGATACGCTGTTTGACGCCATCCACGCCAAGGTCGGCGGCGATTTCCTGCACTTTTACGATGCTGCCGCGCCGATTGTCACGGCTGAGAGCATCGACATGGATTCCGCCTACGAGGCGTCCCGCTACGGCAAGGGCACCGCAGATTACATCAACTGCCCGTTCTCCCGCGAGGAGTACGAGGCATTCTGGAACGCACTGACCACCGCCGAGGAAGCGCCGGTGCACGGCTTCGAGGACTCCAAGGTGTTCGAGGGCTGCATGCCCATCGAGGTCAACGCACGCCGCGGCTTTGACACGCTGCGGTTCGGCATTCTCAAGCCCATCGGCCTGCCGGACCCGAAAACCGGCAAGGATCCGTATGCGGTCCTGCAGCTGCGCCGCGACAACGCGAACGGTACGCTGTACAATCTGGTCGGCTGCCAGACACACCTGAAATTTGGTGAACAGAAGCGCGTGTTCTCCATGATCCCGGCGCTGAAAAACGCTGAGTTCGTGCGCTACGGTGTCATGCACCGCAACACGTTCCTGGATTCTCCGCGCCTGCTGGACGCGACTTACGCGCTCAAATCCGACCCGCGCATCCGTTTTGCGGGCCAGATGACCGGCGTAGAAGGCTATGTGGAGTCCACCGCCTCCGGCTGGGTGGCAGGCGTGGCAACGGCCATGGACGTGCTCGGCAAACCGATGCCGACACTCGACCGCCTGACCGCCACCGGCGCACTGGCGACCTATATTTCCGACCATACGGTCGCGAAATTCCAGCCGATGAACGTAAACTTCGGCATTATCGAGCCGCTCGGCTATAAAATCAAGGGCAAGCGGGAGAAGAACACCAAAATCTCCGAGCGGGCGCTCGAGCAGATCGAAAAACTGAAGGGAGAGCTTTAATATGAGGATCATCGTTGATGCGATGGGCGGCGATAACGCGCCCGAATCCGCTGTATGGGGCGGTGCGCTGGCTGCGAAGGAATACGGCGAGGAAGTGCTGCTGGTCGGCAAGCCGGAGGTCGTAGCGAATGTCCTCAAGGAGAAGGGACTTTCCGATGTCAAGGGCATTACCATCATGCCTGCGAACGACTTAGTCGATATGCACGACGATCCTGCAACGGTACTCCGCCACAAGCCGGATTCGTCCATGGCGGTAGCGTTCAAGCTGCTCAAGGCCGGCGAGGGCGACGCGCTCGTTTCCGCAGGCAACACCGGCGCACTGCTCACCGGCGCAACGCTGTACGGCGGCCGCATCAAGGGCATCCGACGCGGTGCATTGGCACCGGTTATGCCGTGCGCGAACGGTCAGGTCATGCTGTGCGATGCGGGTGCAAACACCGAATGCACAGCCGAAATGCTGCTCCAGTTCGCGTTCCTCGCTTCGCTGTATGCGGAGAAGATAAACGGTGTCGTCAAGCCGCGTGTCGGCCTTGTCAACAACGGCACGGAGGACACCAAGGGTGACCCGCTCCGCAAGGAGGCTTACGCGCTGCTGAAAAAGGCGGGCGACGAGGGCCGTCTGAATTTTGTCGGCAACGTAGAGGGCAGCATGGTGCCGCTCGGTGCGTGTGATGTTGCTGTCTGCGACGGCTTTACCGGCAATGTGCAGCTCAAGACCATCGAGGGCGTGGCGAAGTTCATGTCGAAGGAGATCAAGGGCGTGTTTATGGCGTCTGTCGGCACCAAGCTCGGCTATCTGCTGTGCAAAAAGGGCATGGACGACTTCCGCGAGGTGTTCAATCAGGACAAGATCGGCGGCGCGCCGTTCCTCGGCATCGCAAAGCCGGTCATCAAGGCGCACGGCTCGTCCAACGAAATTGCGGTGATGAACGCGGTCCGTCAGGCCATCGCGTACACCAAATCCGGCATGATCGATGCAGTAAAGGAAAACATTCAGTACATGACGGTTTCCGAGTGATCCACAGGAAGAAGGAACAAAAATGCTGAAAATTGACTATAAATTCAAGGACGAGAGCCTTCTCCGGCTGGCGATGACCCATTCGTCCTATGCGAATGAGCACCACGGCACGCATTTGCAGTGCAACGAGCGCCTGGAGTTTCTGGGCGACTCGGTGCTGGGCTTTGTCACGGCGGGCTATCTGTTCACGCACTATCCCGAGCTGCCCGAGGGCGACCTGACCAAGCTGCGCGCGGCAGTTGTCTGCGAGGGCGCACTGGACGAGATCGCGCACGAGATCGGTATCCCGGAAGCCATCCGTCTGGGGCACGGCGAGGAGATGGGCGGCGGACGCAAGCGTGCGTCCATTCTCGCGGATGCGACCGAGGCTTTGCTCGGCGCTATCTTTATGGACGGCGGCATCGAGCCTGCCCGTGCGTTCGTGCTGCGGTTTATCCCGCATAAGGTCGAGGTTGCGCTGGCAGGCGGCGCGTTCAAGGACTACAAGACCATGCTGCAGGAGATCGTGCAGAAGAACAAGCAGGAAACGCTGGAATACCGTCTGGCAGGGCAGTCCGGCCCGGACCATGACAAGCGGTTCAAGATGGAGCTGCTGCTCAACTCCAATGTGTTTGCCGAGGGCATCGGCAAGAGCAAAAAGGAAGCCGAGCAGATGGCGGCGAAGAAGGCCTTGGAAAATATGGGATGCTGACGCTTATCGCCAGGCCGCAATAGAGATAAACGGCAAAGAGGTCGAGAAATCGACCTCTTTTCAGTCTGTCAAAAAAGCAGCATTTCGACTCTCGTACTTCGTGCGGCAGCACGCATAAAATAGAATTTGCGGAGCAAATTCATAAATTCCGAGAGCATGGCCCAGGCCACCCTCTCTTGCCGCTATGCGGCAATTCACCTTGTGTATCTCGGAATTTATACAAGGGAAGAAAAAAAGTGCCTGCAAGGCGCGGTTTTTCTTCGGAATTCGATCGAAAACGTGGTTTCAATCGAGAGGCTGCTCGAAAAACGTTAGTTTTTCGACAGCCTCCAAAGAGGTCGAGAAATCGACCTCTTTTTTCTGCGTGACGCAGTTAGTCGTTGAAAAGATACTGCCACAGTGGTAAAATAAAACTATCTATAATAAAGAGGTGGCATATGGTTCTCAAAAGCCTGATTTTACAGGGCTTCAAGTCGTTCCCGGATCGCACCGAGATCAAATTCCTCGGCGGCATTACGGCGATCGTCGGTCCGAACGGCTCGGGAAAATCGAATATTTCGGATGCCATCCGGTGGGTTCTGGGGGAGCAGTCCTCGCGGTCTCTGCGCGGCGCGAAGATGGAGGACGTGATCTTCGGCGGCACAGCCAAGCGCGGTCCGGTCGGCTTTGCCGAGGTTTCGCTCATTCTGGACAATTCGGCGCATGTGTTCCGCTCGGAATTTACCGAAATTATGGTCACGCGCCGGTACTACCGCTCGGGCGAGAGCGAGTATTTCCTCAACAAAAAGCACTGCCGCCTCAAGGACGTGCACGAGCTGTTTATGGATACCGGTCTGGGACGCGACGGCTATTCCAGCATCGGACAGGGCCGCATTGACGAGATTCTGTCCTTCAAGAGCGAGGACCGGCGCGAAATCTTTGAGGAAGCCGCAGGCATCACTAAGTTCCGCTACCGTAAGGAGGAAGCCGAGCGCAGACTGTCAGCCACCGAGGAAAATCTGGTGCGTATCCGCGACCTGTACGGCGAACTGGAAAACCGGCTCGAGCCGCTCGAGCAGCAGGCTGGCAAGGCGAAAAGGTTTCTGCATCTGCGGGATGAGCTGCGCGTGCTTGAGGTCTCGCTGTGGCTGCTGTCGCTCGAGCAGCTCAAGAATGACACTGCCAAGCTGAATAAAGACCGGACAACCTGCGAAAAGCAGCTTGCGGATGCAAAACAGCAGCAGGGAACGCTGTATGCGCAGTCCGAGCAGTTGGCCGAGTCACTGCGTGAGATTGACAGGGAAACCGAACGTCTGCGGAACGAGCTGCGCGAAGCCGAGCAGTTTGCCGCCGAGCAGATCAGCCGTGAGGCGGTTATTCAGGCGAACATCCGCAACTGCGAGGAGAATATCGAGCGCACACGGCAGGAGAGCGCACACCGCGCCGAGCAGGTGCAGAGCATGGATGCGCAGCTTGCCGAACGGCGCGAGCGTATTTCCGTGCTGAATGAGCAGGAGAAGGCACAGTCGGCTGAACTGGATGCACTCCGAAAACAGTCTGCCGAGCAGGAGCAGCAGCGCACACAGGCCGAGCAGGCACTTCGGCAGGCCGAGCAGGCGCAGCGCAGGCAGGAGCGCACGCTGCACACGCTCGAACTCGACCGAACAGCCGCCGAGAGCGGTCTGGCGGGCATGAACGACCGCACAATGACGCTGGATTCCGAAATCGCAGCAGCGGCACAGCAGCTGGATACCGAAAAGCAGGCACAGGACAATCTCGAGCGGGAACTGACCGCGTGCGAGCAAACGCTTGCCGAAACGGCAAAGCAGGCGCAGACGGCCGCCGTTCAGGCGGAGACCTGCCGCCGAAAGGCCGAGCAGGCGCAGAACGACCTGCGAGCAGCACAGTCCTCGCTGAGCGAAATGCAGAGCCGCGTGAAAATGCTGACCGACATGCAGCATGAGTACGAGGGCTTCTCACGGTCGGTGAAAGCCGTCATGCGGCAGGCTGAAAAGGGTGCGATGAACGGCGTGCACGGTCCGGTTTCCGCGCTGATCACGACCGAAAAGCGGTTCGTGACGGCAATTGACACTGCCCTCGGTGCGTCAGCGTCCTCCATCGTGGTGGACAGCACGAGCGTGGGCAAGCAGTGCATTTCGTACCTCAAGCGCACGGACGGCGGCCGCGCGACCTTCCTGCCGCTGGATACCATTCGGGCAAACAGCCTGCGGGAGACCGGCCTGGAACGGCAGAACGGCTGCTTCGGCACCGCGGATGCCCTCGTCAGATTTAATGAAAAATATAAGAATATTGTGTGCAATCTACTGGCGCGCACGGTCATTTCGGAGAATATGGACACCGCGCTGGCACTGGCCAAGGCGTACGGACACCGGTTTCGCATTGTCACCTTAGACGGACAAATCCTGCAGGCAGGCGGTGCCATGACAGGCGGCTCGGCCTCCCGCGGCACCGGCGCACTGGCGCGGGCGGAACGCCTGCACGCCGCCGAGGAGCGCGTGCGCGCACTCGAGCAGGAGCGAAAAACGCTGGCACAGACCGAGCAGACTGCAGGACAGGAACTGGAATCGCTTGCCGCGCAGGCGCAGGCCATCGAAACCGACCGCCGGCACGCGGAGCAGGAGAGAGCCGGACTTGCTGCTTCGGTAAAACAGCATAAATTCCTGCTGGAAAGCCTGCAGAAACGGTATGACAGCCTGATTTCTGAACAAACTAACTTCACAGCAACGCAGCAGAAGTATGAACAGACACTTGCCGCCTGCACAGAGCGCCGGTCTGCCGCAGAGCAGGCGCTTGCAGCTACCGAGCAGGTCTGTGCCGAGCACCGTATGGCAGTGAACGCCGCTGCGGAACAGCTGACGCAGACGGCTTCGCGCATCACAGCCGCGCAGACCGCGCTCGCGGAGACGCGCACGGCGCAGGACAGCGAAGCACGCGCGCTCGCGGAGCTTGAGCGGCTCAAGGCCGACCTCGACGCGGGCGTGTCCGGTGCGGAGCAGACGATCGCAGGCTTTGTGGCGGAAATCGCACGCCTGACTGATGAACTTACCCAAGTCCGTGCAGCCAAACACGGACGCGACACCACCGCCCGGCTGCTCAGCGAACAGCTTGCGCGGCAGACCGGCAGACGCGAACAGACCGAGGGCGAACGGGTCCGTCTGGAAAAGGCGGCACAGAGCCGCAACGAGGAAATCCTTGAACTCGAACGCGAGACCGCCCGACTGGAAAACCGCGCGGCCCAGCTGAAAACCGAGGAAACACAGATTCTGGATAAAATGTGGGAAAGCTACGAGCTGACACCCACACCGGCGGCAGAGATCGCCCGACCGATTGAAAACCTCGGTGAAACGCGCGGCCGCGTGCAGGAGCTGCGCGTGAAAATGCGGGCGCTCGGCAACGTCAATCTGGATGCGGTGGACGAATTTCAGCGTGTGCAGGAGCGGTACAGCTTCCTGCGGGAGCAGAAGGACGACCTCGAGACCGCGCAGACCGATCTGCGCAAGGTCATTGAGCAGCTGACCGTCAGCATGAAGGAGATTTTCGCGTCCGAGTTCGCCAAGCTGAATGTGTACTTCCGCGATACCTTCCGCGAGATCTTCGGCGGCGGACATGCCGAACTGCAGCTTGCCGATACCTCGGATATCCTGAACTGCGGTATCGACATCCGCGTGTCTCCGCCGGGCAAGGCGGTTAAAACGATTACGCTGCTCTCGGGCGGTGAAAAGGCGTTTGTTGCCATTGCGCTGTACTTTGCGATCCTCAAGCTGCGGCCTACGCCGTTTTGCGTGCTTGATGAGATCGAAGCCGCGCTCGATGATGTAAACGTGCAGCGGTTTGCAAAATACATTCGCCGCCTGACAGATTCGACACAATTTATTGTAATTACCCACAGACGTGGTACAATGGAAGAAGCAGATATGCTCTACGGCGTGACCATGCAGGAGCAGGGCGTTTCCAAAATGCTGATGCTCAATCTGGCTGAGGCGGAAAAACGGCTTAAAAATACCATTAAGTAATGGAAAATTGAGAATGGAAAATGGAGAATTGCGGCAATGGATATGCGAAGCGAAAAATATCCGTACCGGCTGGATGTGGAAAGACGATTGCCGAACGGCTCTCTTACGACAGACGGCTATGCGGCACGGCATCCGGTCGAGTTTCGGCACTGGGGACATGCGCACGGCTATGTTCTCTGGGGTGAGCGGATTGACCGCACAGACTGGGAGAACTGGCGTATCAACTACTACGGTAAATAATCACTGATTCCTGATTTGCAAGATAAACATAAGGAGATAAGCATGGGATTTTTTGATAAAATTAAGCAGGGCTTAAAGAAAACATCGGATGCGGTGAACCACTCGCTGGACAGCGTGTTCGCGGCATTTGTCAAGGTGGATGATGATCTGCTCGAGGAACTGGAAGAAGCACTCATCCTGTCGGATGTCGGTGCATCCACGGCGGCGAAGATCGTCGCTGAGGTCGAAAAGCGCGCCAAGCTGCGCAAGACCACCACGGCGGACGAGCTGCGCGACCTGCTCCGCGAGGTGCTGACCGACAACATGCTCGACAACCAGCCGCTGAATACGGACGGCAAGCCGGCGGTCATTCTGGTAATCGGCGTCAACGGTGTCGGCAAGACGACCTCGATCGGCAAGCTGGCGGCCCGCTATGTCAATGAGGGTAAAAAGGTGATGCTGTCGGCGGCGGATACCTTCCGCGCGGCTGCGGCGGACCAGCTCGAAATCTGGGCAAAGCGTGCCGGTGCGGACATCGTTCGCCATGGCGAGGGCGCAGACCCGGCGGCTGTTGTGTTCGACTCCATCTCGGCGGCCAAGGCACGCGGCAGCGATATCATCATCGTGGATACGGCAGGCCGTCTGCACAACAAGGCCAACCTGATGAACGAACTGGCGAAGATCGACCGCGTTATCTCCCGTGAGCTGCCGGATGCTTCGCGCGAAACGCTGCTCGTGCTGGATGCGACCACCGGTCAGAATGCGGTTCATCAGGCTGAGGAGTTCAACAAGGCTGCCGAGCTGACCGGCATCATTCTCACCAAGCTGGACGGCACCGCAAAGGGCGGCATCGTGATCGCCATTTCGGCAGGACTGGGTGTTCCGGTCAAGCTGGTCGGCGTTGGCGAGGGCATTGACGATCTGATCGACTTTGACCGTGCGGCATTCCTGGAGGCCATCCTGCCGCCGGTTCATGAAAACGCAGAAAACGATGAGGAACAGACCGAGGAGGACGAAAATGCAGAGACCTGACGGAAGAACCAAGGGCGCAATGCGTCCGGTGAAGATTACCACTGATTACACGATGTACGCGGAAGGCTCGGTGTTGGTCGAGATGGGCAACACCAAGGTCATCTGCACCGCGTCGGTCGAGGAAAAGGTACCGCCGTTCCTCGAGGGCAAGGGCCTTGGCTGGGTAACCGCCGAGTATGCGATGCTCCCGCGTGCGACCAATACCCGCAAAAAACGCGATATCAAGTCGCTCAAGCTGGACGGTCGCTCGAGCGAGATCCAGCGTCTGATCGGCCGTGCGCTGCGTGCGGTCGTTGACCGCGAAGCACTCGGTGAGCGCCAGATCACGATTGACTGCGATGTTATTCAGGCGGACGGCGGCACGCGCTGCGCGTCTATCACCGGCGGATTTGTTGCACTGTGGCTTGCATGCAAAAAGCTGCTGGCCGATGGCGTGATCGAGAAAATGCCGCTCACCGCACAGGTTGCAGCTGTTTCGGTCGGCATTTTTGAGGATGAAGCCGTGCTCGACCTCAACTACGCCGAGGACAGCCACGCCATCGTGGACTGCAACGTGGTTATGACGAGCAAGGGTGAGTTCATCGAGGTGCAGGGCACCGGCGAGGGCCGTCCGTTTACGGATACCGAGCTGCGCAAGCTGCTCGGACTCGGCAAGCGCGGCTGCCTGACGCTGTGCCGCAAGCAGGCCAAGGTGATGGGGGAAAGTCTGTAATGCAGTTTGTACTTGCTTCCCATAACAAGAAAAAGCTGGCAGAGCTGTCTGCTATCGTGAGCAGCCTCGGCATCGAGATCATCCCGCTGCCGGAGGGTGCCCCCGAACCCGAGGAAAACGGCAAAACCTTCGAGGAAAACGCCATCATCAAGGCAAAATCCGCCGCAGAGTTCACCGGTCTGCCCGCTCTCGCGGACGACAGCGGCCTGTGCGTAGATGCGCTGGACGGCGCTCCGGGCATCTACTCGGCGCGCTACTGCGAGGGCACGGATGAGGATCGCAACGCCTTTCTGCTGAAAAATATGCAGGATAAGGAAAACCGTGCCTGCCGGTTCGTGTGCGCCATTGCGTGCGTGCTGGCGGACGGCGAAACGCTCACCGTGCGCGGTGAATGCGAGGGCACACTGCTCCGCGAGAACCACGGCGCAGGCGGCTTCGGCTATGACCCGCTGTTCTATGTCGAGAAATACGGCTGTACCTTCGGCGAACTGCCGGCAGAGGTCAAGAATACAATCTCTCATCGGGCAAATGCTTTGAATAAATTGAAAGCCATACTAAAAGATAAAGTGAATTGAAAATGGAGAATGGATAATGGAAAATGTCGCTATCCTTGCGCGGGTTCCGTCCGCGCTGCGACGAGGTGCGGCACGTAGTGCCGAATAAAATAATCGCGCAAGGCGCGATACCATAATTCTCAATTCTCCATTCTCAATTTTCCATTAAAACATAAGGAGAAATATAATGCTTAACACAAAACAACGCGCACAGCTTCGTGCAATGGCAAACCCGCTGGCGGTCACGCTGATCATCGGCAAGGAAGGCGTAACCGACGCGGTAGAACGCGAGCTGGACGCGCTGCTCGAATCCCACGAGCTGGTCAAGGGCAAGGTGCTCGAGAGTGCGATGCTGACGCCGCGCACGGTATCCGAGGCGCTCTGCGAGGCCACCGGCGCGGACGCTGTACAGTGCATCGGCTCCAAGTTTGTGCTGTACCGCCAGTCCAGCGATGAGGACAAGCGCAAGATCGTTCTGGTAAAATGAGGACGGGAATTCTTGGCGGCACATTCAATCCGCCGCATCTGGGACATCTGCACGCGGCGGAACTCGCGCACCGTGCGCTGAATTTAGATCGGGTGCTGTTCATTCCGACCAATATTCCGCCGCACAAGGTACTGCCGGAGAACACCGCATCCGCAGAGGACCGGTGCGAGATGGTGCGCCGCCTGACGGCCGAAAAAACGTGGGCGATGCTTGACACTATAGAGATCGACCGCGGCGGCGCAAGCTACACGGTGGACACGCTCCGCGCGCTTCATGCACGCGGCGAGACCGACCTGCACCTGATCGTCGGCACGGATATGCTGCTCTCGTTCGATAAAATCTGGCGTGCGCCGGACGAGATCGCGCGGCTGGCTTCGCTTGCTGTCTGCGCCCGTGAAAACGAGGACTGGGACGCGCTGCGTGAAAAGGCGGCGGCGCTCAAGGACTCGCTCGGTGCAACCGTAGAGCTGGTGCAGGGCGACAGCCTGACCATTTCCTCGACCGAGCTGCGGCAGGGCGGTGCACTGCGATGCTATACACCGGAATCGGTCGCGGATTACATCGAAGAAAAGCATTTGTACGGCTATTAAGCCTGTATCATACAGGTTTAACAGATAAATACAACTTTGGAACGGCTCACGGTCCGTTCCTCCTTGTCGGTAAAACTGTAGTTTTGCGACAGGAATTGCTGAGAAAGGCGGGGAAAAGTTATGTTATGTAATGAAGAAATGCGTAAAAGTATCCTTTCCAGACTGCAGGGCTACCGCTATGAGCACTCGCTCGGCGTGGAGCGTGCGGCGATCATGCTGGCAGAAAAGTACGGCGAGGACCCGGAAAAAGCGGGTACTGCAGGCATTCTGCATGACATAACAAAATATCTTTCTCCGCAAGAACAGTTGAATTTATGCGGGAAATACGGTATAATACCCTGTACCGTCGAAAAAAGCGAGCCGAAAATGCTGCACGGAAAGACGGCGGCAGCCATCGCGCGGGCCGAATACCACATGCCCGAGGATATCTGCGATGCCATCGCCTGCCACACCACCGGCAAGAACCATATGACGCTGCTTGACAAGATCTTGTATCTGGCGGATTACATCGAAGAAACTCGTGATTTTCCCGGCGTGGACAAGGCGCGTGAGCTGGCGCAGATCGACATTGACAGTGCCCTGCTCTACTGCTATGACCAGACGCTGACCGAGCTGGTCGCACGCGGAAAACTCATCCACAGTGATACCATTGCCGCTTATAATGATATGATCCGGCAGGGTGTCAGCTGGCGGGACAAGTAAAATGGAGGCAGGAATCGTTTGAAACTATTCGGAGGAAGCGGCGACAGGAAAAACCGCAACGGAGACAGCACTCCGGCACAGGCTCCCGCACAGCAGGCAGCGCCCAAGCCGGAAGGAAACCACCAGCCGATCTCGGCGCCCAAGCCGGGCGGCAAAAAGGGAAAGGCTCCGAAGGAGAAAAAAAAGCTGACACCCAGACAGAAGGGCAAGCGCATTGCCATCATTATGGCGGTTGTGCTGGTGCTGTTCGCGTGCGCAGCTGCTGCAGCGGTGTGGTTTATCCGTTCGCCGCAGGCGACGATCAAGGACAAGGAAAACGGCGATAAGGTCGATGTGAGCAGCCTGCTCAACTCGGGCACCCGCATTGACGATGTGTTTACGTTCGTGGTCGGTGCAGTTGATGAGGACGAAACACGAACAGACGCTTTGATGGTCGCAACCATGGATACCAAGGACAAGACCATCAACGTCATGAACATCCCGCGCGACACCATGTGCAACAACACGGCAACCGGCGCGAGCAAGAAGATCAACGCAGCCTACGGCATGGATACCGGCGGCAAGGGCGGCAACATCGAGCAGACGAGCAAGGAAATCGAGCGTCTGATGGGCTTCCGGCCGGATAAATACGTTATCGTCAACTTTGACGGCATTGCAGCCATCGTGGATGCGATCGGCGGCGTGGATTATGACGTGCCGTTCGATATGAAGTACGATGATCCGTCGCAGAATCTGCACATCGACCTGAAAAAAGGCCAGCAGCATCTGGACGGCAAGCAGACCGTCGGCTTCCTGCGCTGGAGACACAACAACGATTACACCGTACAGTACACCAACGGCGATGAAGGCCGTGTAGAGAATCAGCAGAAGTTCCTCAAGGCGCTGGCAGGTCAGGTGCTGCAGATCAAGAACGTGACCAAGATCCGCTCGATCGCAGAGGCCGTGTTCAAGAACGTCAAGACCGACTTCAGCGCCGGCGAGCTGCTGTGGATGGGCATGCAGGCCATGCAGATCGACAACAGCAGCATTCAGTTCTTTACACTGCCCGGCTACGGCAAGATGAGCACGGCGGGCACCTCGGTGCAGTATTCGTTCTTCTTCCCGTATTACGACCAGACGCTGGAGCTGGTAAACAAGTATTTCAACCCCTACGAGGAGCCGATCTCCAAGCTGGACATCGTCGGCGGACCGGATACCACTACCTACTCGGGCGGCTATGTAAGCTCGGGCGAGGAAGATAATGTATGGGGTGACACCTCCGGCTCGTACGATTACAGCGAGGATTATTACGAAGAACCGGATTACAGCTACGATGAGCCATCCTACGACAACAGCGGCTCGGACGGCGATTATTCGGATAACAATGACTACTCGGGCGGCGACAGCGGCGGAGACTATTCCGGCGGCGACTCCGGTGAGGAGAGCGGCGGCGACTCCTCCGGCGGCGATTACACCGACGGCGGCGGAGAGGACAGCGGTGCTTCCTCCGGCGGAGACGACGGCGGAACATACGATCCCGAGGCATAATAAAGGCAATATACCATAATCGGCAGAAAGGAACCCCCTTTTCTGCCGCACAAAAGGAGTTTATACTTTGACTGCAAAAGAAACTGTAAAGGCGATCTGCGAAGCGCTGATCGAGAAAAAGGCTCAGGGCATTGAGGTGCTGCATGTTGAGCGCCTGACCGAGCTGACCGAGTATTTCGTCATCTGCTCTGCGTCCTCCACTACGCAGGTTAAGGCACTGGCGGACAATGTAGAGTGGCACCTGAAGTATGACCATGACGAGATGCCGCACCACACCGAGGGTTATGAATCCGCACAGTGGATGCTGCTGGACTACGGCTGCGCTGTACTGCATGTATTCATGCCGGAGGCACGCAAGTTCTACAATCTGGAGAACCTGTGGAAGGACGGCACGCCGGTAACGCTTGAAGAGCTGGGCATCGAGGACAAGTAAAATACCGACATGCGGCGGCGCCGGGAACGACGTCCGCCGCGTTGTCGCGCTCAAAATCCAAAACTCACTTTAGGGGGAGAATCCGTTGAAGTACGATCATAAACAAGTAGAAAAGAAATGGCAGGACATCTGGGACGAGAAGCAGTGCTTCCATGCCGAGAATGACTCGGACAAGGAGAAGTTCTACGCGCTCGTAGAGTTCCCGTATCCGTCCGGTCAGGGTCTGCATGTAGGCCATCCGCGTTCCTACACCGCACTGGATATCGTTGCGCGCAAAAAGCGTATGCAGGGCTACAACGTGCTGTATCCGATGGGCTGGGACGCATTCGGTCTGCCGACTGAGAACTTTGCCATCAAGAACCATGTTCATCCGGCAGAGGTTACCAAGAAGAACATCGCACGCTTCAAGAGCCAGCTCAAGAGCCTTGGTCTGTCGTTCGACTGGTCGCGTGAGATCAATACCACCGACCCGAGCTACTATAAGTGGACCCAGTGGATTTTCCTGCAGCTGTTCAAGAAGGGCCTGGCCTACAAGAAGGAAATGAGCGTAAACTGGTGCACCTCCTGCAAGTGCGTTCTGGCGAACGAGGAGGTTGTCAACGGCGTTTGTGAGCGCTGCGGCAGCGAGGTCGTTCACAAGACCAAGAGCCAGTGGATGCTCGCCATCACCAAGTACGCACAGCGCCTGATCGACGATCTGGATGATGTGGATTACATCGAGCGCGTTAAGATTCAGCAGCGCAACTGGATCGGCCGTTCCACCGGCGCTGAGGTCGATTTCAAGACTACTGAGGGCGACACGCTGACCGTTTACACCACCCGTCCGGACACCCTGTTCGGCGCGACCTACATGGTAATCTCTCCGGAGCACCCGATGATCGAGCAGTGGGCGGACAAGCTGAACAACATCGAGGACGTTCGCGCATACCGTGAGGAGGCTGCCCGCAAGTCCGACTTCGAGCGTACCGAGCTGAATAAGGACAAGACCGGCGTTAAGCTGGACGGCGTTGCCGCAATTAACCCGGTAAACGGCAAGCAGATCCCGATCTTCGTTTCCGACTATGTTCTCATGGGCTACGGCACCGGTGCCATCATGGCTGTTCCGGCGCACGATGACCGCGACTGGGAGTTTGCTAAGAAGTTCGGCTGTGAGATCATCGAGGTCGTTTCCGGCGGCGAGGATGTCCAGAAGGCTGCGTTCACCGCAAAGGACGAAACCGGCATTCTGGTAAATTCCGATTTCCTGAACGGCAAGACCGTTAAGGACGCTATCCCGGCTATGATCGAGTGGCTGGGTGAAAAGGGCATCGGCCATGCCAAGGTGCAGTACAAGCTGCGCGACTGGGTATTCTCCCGTCAGCGTTACTGGGGCGAGCCGATTCCGATCGTCAAGTGCGACAAGTGCGGCTATGTGGCTCTGCCGGAGGATCAGCTGCCGCTTGAGCTGCCGAACGTAACCAGCTACGAGCCGACCGACAACGGCGAGTCTCCGCTGGCGCACATGACCGACTGGGTAAACACCACCTGTCCGTGCTGCGGCGGTCCGGCAAAGCGCGAGACCGATACCATGCCGCAGTGGGCCGGTTCCTCCTGGTACTTCCTGCGCTATATGGACCCGCACAACGACAAGGCGCTTGCCTCGCCAGAAGCACTGAAATACTGGTCTCCGGTTGACTGGTACAACGGCGGCATGGAGCACACCACGCTGCATCTGCTGTACAGCCGTTTCTGGCATAAGTTCCTGTATGACATCGGCGTAGTGCCGACCAAGGAGCCGTATGCAAAGCGCACCAGCCACGGCATGATCCTCGGCGAGAACGGCGAGAAGATGTCCAAGAGCCGCGGCAACGTCGTCAACCCGGACGAGATCGTTGACACCTACGGCGCAGATACCATGCGTCTGTACGAGATGTTCATCGGCGACTTTGAGAAGGCTGCACCGTGGAGCCCGAAGTCCATCAAGGGCTGCCGCCGCTTCCTCGAGCGCGTATGGGCGCTGGCTGACAAGGTGCAGGACGGCGATACCTACTCCGAGCAGCACGAGGTGCTCATGAACCGTACCATCAAGAAGGTCGGCGAGGACGCAGACAACCTCAAGGCCAACACCGCTATCGCAGCGCTGATGACCATGCTCAACGAGTTCTACGACAAGGGCGTAAACAAGGCTGAGTACAAGACCTTCCTGGCGCTGCTCAATCCGTTTGCACCGCATATCACCGAGGAGCTGTGGCAGCAGCTCGGCGAGACCGGTCTGCTCTCTGTAGCACCGTGGCCGACCTACGACGAGGCCAAGACCGTCGAGAGCACGGTCGAGCTGGCCGTACAGGTAAACGGCAAGCTGAAGTGCACCATCAAGCTGGCAGTCGATGCCGACAAGCAGACTGCGATCGACACCGCGCTGGCCGAGGAAAAGGTGCAGCACGCGATCGAGGGCAAGCAGATCGTCAAGCAGATCGTTGTTCCGGGCAAGATCGTAAACCTTGTCGTAAAGTAAGAAGGAATGCCGGATTTCCGCGTCAAAAAGAAAAAATCGAAAACTACGGGAAAAAGTAGTTGACATTGACGCGGAAATTCGATATAATATCCTTACGGTTTTGTGTATGGATGTATACAAACTGTGCTAAGCGATCCCCATGAGGGGAACGTGCGGAGGGAGGGAAAACTGTGTCGGAGATCCGCATCAAGGAAAATGAGTCTATTGACAGCGCACTGCGTCGCTTCAAGCGTTCGTGTGCCAAGGCGGGTACGCTTTCCGAGCTCCGCAAGCGTGAGCATTATGAAAGCCCGAGCGTAAAGCGCCGCAAGAAGTCTGAGGCTGCACGCGCAAAGAAGAAGAAGTTCCGCTAAAATAGAATTTCCAGAGAGCAGATGGTTAAACGTCTGCTCTTTTCTTTTGCTTTGCAGCAGACTTTTTCTGCACCGACCCAGCGGGCTGCACGAACTGCGTCAGCGTGTTCGCCCCTAACGGGCGGCAGTCTTTTCAGCATCGGCTGAGCGGGGGACACGAACTGCCGCAGGCGGGTTCGCCCCTAACGGGCGGGGGTTTTTCGCTGAACCTCAGCGGGGGGATTCGCCGCGCCCCGCGGCGGGGCAAGAGGGTAGACACCAAGGTTTCTACCCTCTTAACTCCCACTTCCTTTTGGGAGAGTCTGGCGCAGATTGCCGACATGTGACCGCTGCGAAACAGGGGAACGGCAGAGGATTTTTTCTTCCGCAGAGACGCACTGCGTGCGCTCATGTATCCGCGTATTCGCAGTGTCAGATACCGTTCTGCTACACATATCGGAGGGTCTCCGCAGGCGCGGCATAGCAGTGCCGCGCGATTCTTTAGCACGTTGTTATAGACAGGGTCTGCGAAGGTAAATTGTACCAAACGCTTAATTCGTAGGTGCCGTGTGTTACAACGTGCTAAAGAGTTGCGCAACACGGGTATGTTGCGCCTGCGGGGATGAAATCATATGTGTAGCAGTACAGTATCTGACACTGCGAACAGGTTGCGAAAAACACGGAAGAAAAAATCCTCTGTCGTACTCCTTTTCGAAGCGGTCACATGTAGGTAATCTGCGCCGGGCTAACAAACAAGGGAAAGGTAGGAGTCCAAAGAGGAAGGGAAACCGCAGGTGTCCCTTCCTTTTTGCCCCCGCGGCGGGCGCCGCACTCTCCCGCGCTCCGCAGAGCGCAACTCCCCGCTGCATCTCAGCGAAAAACTCTCCGCCCGTTAGGGGCGAACCCGCTAACGCAGTTCGAGTACCCTGCTCAGCCGGTGAAGAAAAAGGTGCCGCCCGTTAGGGGCGAACACGCCTGCGGCAGTTCGCGCGCCCCGTTCAACCGGTGCAGAAAAAGGTGCCGCCCGTTAGGGTGAACCGCCTGCGCGGTTCAAGTACCCCGCTCAGCCGGTGCAGAAAAAGGTGCCGCCCGTTAGGGGCGAACACGCCTGCGGCAGTTCGCGCGCCCTGTTCAGCCGGTGCTGAATTCACAAATCAAAATTTCCGGCATTTCCGCCGATAACTCTGCATACACCTGTATAATGGAGGACAAAATTATGAACATAACCGTATATCTGGGTGCAAACGAGGGCCGTGAGCCTGCCCTCAAAACCGCCGTGTGCGAGCTTGGCACATGGATTGGCGAGCATGGTCATACACTGGTCTACGGCGGCTCACGGGTCGGTCTGATGGGTGCGGTCGCGGCGAGCACACTGGCCGCAGGCGGCAAGGTAATCGGCGTAGAGCCGCGCTTTTTTATCGAGCAGGAGCTGCAGCTGGACGGTTTGACCGAGCTGATCGTCACCGAGGATATGACCGATCGCAAAACCAAAATGATCGAGCTTGGAGACGCGTTCATCGCCTTTCCGGGCGGTACGGGCACGCTCGAGGAGATTGCCGAGGTGATGAGCAAGCTGGCGCTGAACCATCTGGATGCACCGTGCATTTTCTATAATCTCAACGGCTATTACGACCATATGAAGGCACTGCTCGACCATATGATCGAGATGGAGCTGTCCACCAAAGAACGGCAGAAGAAAATCTATTTTGCGGATACTCTGGAAGAAGTGACGGCTCTGCTGAATTAAAAATTGAGAATGGTAAATGGATACGCTCATTTTCCATTCTCAATTTTCAATTTGGATACGGTATGTTTACGGTTTCTTCAAACTTTCTACATACTTTAGACATGGGATTCCTGTATCCTGTAATCACAGCAGGGGAACAGCAAGCTGAGTGCTAAAAACCGCTTGTCATCCCTTTTGAAATAGATACTTCATAGGAAATCTTTTTCTCCGACTGTGTGAGCAGTCAATCCCTCAAAAATCTGTCTGGCCCTGTGGGACGGAATACCGCGCAGGCTCCCGGACAGTCCAAAAACAAGAGGTGCAAGACACCCATTGGGCAATACCGCATAATTTCCGCAAAACACTGCGGCAGTGCGACCGGAGCCTGCGCAAGAAGCCGCTGCTTTAATTGCGCGGTGTTGCCCCATACAACGCGCTTTCAGCAGGAACTGAGAGCGCGTATTTTTTGCGTTCGGACAAAATAGGGGTCAAGGCAGTGATTTGTCTGGTGTTAGTATTTCTATGGATCCTGAAAACAGAACAATTGTTCTGTTTTATTGACATAAACAATGATATGGTGTAAAATTGATATAAGTCACTATTGGAATATAAATGACTATTTTATATCTGAACAGATATAATAAAGTAAGTAAAACTTCGGAAATTGGGAGTTAAAGTATATATGAGCAAAGCAAAGCCGTCTTACGGCAATGAAAGCATCTCCTCGCTGAAGGGCGCGGACCGTGTGCGCAAGCGCCCGGGCGTTATCTTCGGCTCGGACGGACTGGAGGGCTGCGAGCACGCGGTCTTTGAGATCCTGTCCAACTCGATCGACGAGGCGCGAGAGGGCCACGGCACCGAGATCGTCACCACGCGCTATGCGGACGGCTCGATCGAAGTCGCTGACCATGGCCGCGGTATCCCGATCGAATGGAACGAAAACGAGCAGCGCTACAACTGGGAACTGGTCTTCTGCGAGCTGTACGCAGGCGGCAAATACAAGAACGACACCGGCGAAAACTATGAGTTTTCACTTGGTCTCAACGGTCTCGGTACCTGCGCGACGCAGTATTCCTCGGAGTACATGGACGTCACCGTTATCCGTGACGGCTTCGAGTACGGCCTGCACTTTGAAAAGGGCGAAAACAAGACCGGCACCAAGGAAGGCTACACCAAGAAGGCGACGAACGCGCGAAAAACCGGCACGACCATCCGCTGGAAGCCCGATCTGGAGGTATTCACGGATATCAACATCCCTGTGGATTATTATCTGGATACGCTCAAGCGGCAGGCGGTTGTCAACAGCCACATCAAGTTTGTGCTGAAAAATCAGGTGGGCAGCAGGTACGAGACCACCGAATTCCTCTACCAGAACGGCATTGTGGACTATGTGACCGAGCTGGCAGGCGAAAATCCGCTGACCTCGGTGCAGTTCCTCGAGGGCGAACGACGCGGACGCGACCGCGCCGACAAGGCCGAGTACAAGGTGAAGCTGTCGTGCGCGTTCTGCTTCTCCTCGGCGGTGTCGCAGATCGAGTACTACCACAACTCCTCGTGGCTGGAGCACGGCGGTGCACCGGACAAGGCCGTTCGCTCGGCGTTCGTGTCCGCCATCGACGCGTATCTCAAGCAGAACAACAAGTACAACAAGAGCGAGAGCAAGGTCACTTATCAGGATATTTTCGACAGCCTCGTGCTCGTCACCAACTGTTTCTCCACCCAGACCTCCTATGAGAACCAGACCAAGAAGGCCATCACCAACAAGTTCATCCAGGAGGCCATGACCGAGTTCCTCAAGGAAGGACTCGAGATCTACTTTATCGAGAACAAGGCCGAGGCAGACAAGATCGCCGAGCAGATCCTGATCAACAAGCGCAGCCGCGAACAGGCGGAAAAGGCGCGTCTGAATATCAAAAAGAAGCTGTCCGGCAATATTGACCTCGCTAACCGTGTGCAGAAGTTCGTGGACTGCCGCACCAAGGATGCGTCCCGCCGTGAGCTGTATATCGTCGAGGGCGATTCCGCACTCGGTTCGGTAAAACAGGGCCGCGACAGTGAATTTCAGGCCATCATGCCGGTGCGCGGCAAGATCCTCAACTGCCTGAAAGCCGATTACGACAAGATTTTCAAGAATGACATCATCACCGACCTGCTCAAAGTCCTCGGCTGCGGTGTCGAGGTGCGCGGCAAGGCGGCAAAGGATTTGTCTGCGTTCGACCTCGAAAGCCTGCGCTGGCACCGTATCATCATCTGCACCGATGCCGATGTGGACGGTTTCCAGATCCGCACGCTCATTCTGACCATGCTGTACCGTCTGGTGCCAACGCTCATCGAACAGGGCTACGTTTATATTGCGGAGTCGCCGCTGTATGAGATCACCTGCCGTGACAAGAGCTATTTTGCGTTCGATGAGAGCGAAAAAGCGGCTATCCTCAAAAAGCTGGAGGGCAAAAAGATTCTCATCCAGCGCTCCAAGGGTCTCGGCGAGAACCAGCCCGAAATGATGTGGGAGACCACCATGAATCCCGAAAACCGCCGTCTGATCCGCATTACGCCGGATGAAGCGGCTGCCACGAGCGAAATGTTCGACCTGCTGCTCGGCGACAACCTTGCCGGACGCAAGGAGTATATCGCCGAGAACGGCGCGGATTATCTCGAGCTGGCGGATATTTCGTAAGGGCAAAAATGGGGGATAGCAACATGCGGATTCGGCAAATGGACGGCCTGCGGGCGGTTGCGGCGCTGGCCGTGGTGATGATACACGTTTCGGCAGGCCGCATGAACCCGGTCGGTGTATCCTGTAATCAGATAGCGCGGTTTGCCGTGCCGCTGTTTATCATGCTGTCCGGCTATGGACACATGCACTCGTGGCTGCAGCATAGCGGTCAGTCTGCGGTGCAGACGGCAAAGCGGCGGCTGAAACGCGTGCTGCCGGCGTATCTGGTCTGGTCGGTCCTTTACCTTGCGGTGGATGCTGTGTTCGGCAAACCGCATGCACATCCGATCAAAAACATTCTGACAGGCGGCAGTTACGTCCACCTGTATTACATATTCATACTGGTGCAGCTGATCCTGCTCAGCGAGCTGTTCTGCCGTGCGGTAGAGCGGCATCCGGCGGTGACGCTGCTCCTGTCCGCAGGCCTGACCTTCGGTATGGAGATAGTCCTTTACCTACTGACCGTCGGTCAGCTGCAGTGGCAGTTTCCGGTGGCGCCGATCGGTCTGTTCGTGTGCTGGCCGCTGTTCTACAACATCGGTGCATGGCTGGCGAAATCCGGCCTGAGCGACCGTCTGCGTCTGCGCGTCTGTCTGCCGCTGTGGGCGCTTTCGGCGGTGCTGGTGCTGCTGGCGGAAGAGCATTCTGCGGCAGCCTATAAAATGGGTCTGCGGCCTGACACAACGGTTTACACGCTGCTGACATGGGCCGTGCTGTGGTCGCTGTTCAGCAGGCTGCCGGAGATTCCGAAGCCGCTGCAGTTTATCGCGCGGCATTCGTTCGGACTGTATCTGGCACATCCGCTGGTGCTGCGCCTGTGGAACGCGTGGACGGTACGGCAGACACCGGTTATCTATCTGCACCTGTGGCAGATGTTTGCGCTGGCGCTTGCAGGCGGACTGGCGATTGCGGTCACACTGTCTTATCTGCCGTTCGGCGAGTATCTGGGCGGCGCAAAACGTACAAAGAAAATCCTGCAAAGGAGAGCATAATGGCAAAAAAGAAAACCGACGAACCAAAAGTGTATAAAGAACATCCCTCGGTCGATCAGCGCATCACGGACACGCTGCGCGAGAACTACATGCCGTACGCGATGAGCGTTATCGTGTCCCGCGCGATCCCGGAGATTGACGGCTTCAAGCCGTCCCACCGCAAGCTGCTGTACACCATGTACAAGATGGGCCTGCTGAACGGCAACCGCACCAAATCCGCCAACATCGTGGGTCAGACCATGAAGCTGAACCCGCACGGTGATGCAGCGATTTACGAGACCATGGTGCGTCTGACACGCGGCAACGAGGCGCTTCTCATGCCGTTTGTGGACAGCAAGGGCAACTTCGGCAAGGTGTACTCGCGTGATATGGCATACGCCGCGCCGCGTTATACCGAGGCCAAGCTGGATGCGTTCTGTGCCGAGCTGTTCCGCGATATCGACACCGACGCAGTGGATTTTGTGGATAACTATGACGGCGAGATGAAGGAGCCGACGCTGCTGCCGACGACCTACCCGAACATTCTCGTGTCCGCGAATACCGGCATTGCGGTCGGCATGGCATCCAATTTCTGCGGCTTTAACCTCGCGGAAGTCTGCCGCACGACCATCGAGCTTATCAAAAATCCCGAGCACGACATTATTTCCACGCTGCCCGCGCCGGACTTCACGACCGGCGGCGACCTTATCTACGATGAGGCGGAAATGCGTGCCATCTACCGCACCGGACGCGGCTCGTTCAAGGTGCGCGCAAAATGGGCGTACAACAAGAAGGACAACCTGATCGAGATCACGGAGATTCCGTACACGACCACCATCGAGGCCATCATCGACAAGATCGCCGAGCTGGTCAAAAACGGCAAGGTGCGCGAGATTGCCGATGTGCGCGACGAGACCGACCTTTCCGGTCTGAAGATCGCCATCGACCTCAAGCGCGGCACCGACCCGGAAAAACTGATGGCCAAGCTGATGAAGATGACTACTCTGCAGGACAGCTTCTCCTGCAACTTCAACGTGCTGATTGCAGGCATGCCGCGCGTGCTCGGCGTGGCCGAACTGCTCGATGAGTGGACGGCATGGCGCACCGAATGCGTTCGCCGCCGTGTGTTCTTTGACCTCAACAAGAAGAAGGACAAGCTGCATCTGCTGCTCGGTCTGCGTAAAATCCTGCTCGATATCGACAAGGCGATTAAAATCATCCGCGAGACCGAAGAGGACGCAAATGTTATCCCGAACCTGATGGAAGGCTTCGGCATCGACAAAATCCAGGCCGAATTTATTGCGGATATCCGCCTGCGCAACATCAACAAGGAGTATATCCTGAAGCGCACGCAGGAGACCGAAGCACTCGAAAATGAGATTAAAAAGCTGGAGGAAATCGTCAAATCCAAGGCGAAGATCCGCAATATCATCATCAAGGAGCTGGAGCAGATCATCAAGAAGTATCCGTCCGAGCGCCGCACGCGCATCATCACTGCGGACAACGTGCAGCAGTTCGACGAGGAGGACCACATCGAGGATTATCCGGTGCTGCTGTTCCTCACCCGCGAGGGCTACTTCAAGAAGATTACGCCGCAGTCGTGGCGCATGTCGCAGGACCATAAGCTCAAAGAGGGCGATGAGGTGTTCTGGACGGCTGAGGCGACCAACAAGAACGAAATTATCTTTTTCACCAATATGCAGCAGGCGTACAAGGCGCACCTGTACGATTTTGAGGACAGCAAGGCCTCTGTGCTCGGTGATTACCTTGCGTCCAAGCTGGAGATGGACGAGGGCGAAACGCCGGTTTATGCCGTCCTGCCGGGTGACTACAAGGGCAGTATGGTCGTTGTGTTCAAAAACGGCAAGGCAGCCCGGTTTTCGATGGAATCCTTCGAGACCAAGACCAATCGACGCCGCCTGACCGGCGCGTACTCGGATAAGGCGCCGGCTGTGGCGTTCTTCCACCCAATCGAGGAGGAGAGCGAGGTCACCATGTTCTCGACTGCCAACCGTGCGCTCACGTTCCGCGCGAGCATGCTCGATGTCAAGACAACCCGTTCCACGCAGGGTGTGCAGACCATGGTGCTGCGCGGCAAGCATACCATTACGCGGGCGTGCCGCACCGAGGACGCCGCGCTCAGCGATAACGCGCGCTACCGCTGCCGCAGTATTCCGTCCATCGGCGCATTGCTTACCGATGAGGATCTGCCGGATAAGCAGCTCAAATTGCTTTAATGCGAAACGCAGAGGGTTTCCTCTGCGTTTTTTCTTTGCACCGGCTGAGCGGGGTGCGCGAACTGCGTCAGCGTGTTCGTCCCTAACGGGCGGAGAGTTTTTCGCTGAACCTCAGCGGGGAGTTGCGCTCTGCGGAGCGCGGGGATTCGCCGCGCCCCGCGGCGGGGAGTTGCGCTGACGCCGCGCGGGCGCACAAGAGGGTAGACACCTGCGGTTTCCACCCTCTTGTGAATCACCCCTTTCCCTTAGAGGGTCTGGCGCAGATTGCCTACATGTGACCGCTGCGAAACAGGGGAACGGCAGAGGATTTTTTCTACCGTAGGGGAGCACAGTGTGCTCCCATGCCGAGACATATTCGCAGCGTCAGATAAATTACTGCTACACATGTGATTTCATCTAAGCAGGCGCGACATACCCGTGTCGCGCAATTCTTTAACGTGTTATACCGGAAGGCACCTGCGAATGTAGGCGTTTGGTACAATTTATCTTCGTAGGTGCTGTCTATCATAACGCGCTATCGAATTGTGCGGCACTGTTATGCTGCACCCAGCGTAGAGTTGCCCATATGTGTAGCAGTACGGTATCTGACACTGCGAACAGGTTGCGAAAAACACGGAAGAAAAAATCCTCTGTCGTTTCCCCTGTTTCGCAGCGGTCACATGTCGGCAATCTGCACTAGATTGGGAAGCAAGGGAAAGGTAGGAGTTCAAAGAGGAAGGAAAACCGCAGGTTGTCCTTCCTTTTTGCCCCCGCGGCGGGCGCCGCGACGCTCCCGCCGTCCGCAGACGGCGCACTCCCCGCTGAATCTCAGCGGAAAACTTTCCGCCCGTTAGGGGCGAACCCGCTAACGCAGTTCGTGTGCCCCGGTCAGCCGGTGCAGAGAAAGGAGCCGCCCGTCAGGGCGAACACGCTGACGCAGTTCGCGCACCCCGCTCAGCCGGTGCAGCGAAAAAGAGTGCCGCTCACGCACACCTGTCCACCTGTGAAAATCAAATATTTTTACGCTTTACACTATAAAAGTGATGTGCTATAATACAGGGTATAAGAGCGAAAAAACGAATGTAGGGAGGGATAGACCATGAATCGAAAGTTGAAGGACGAGGATATGGATATTCTGTTTCGCGGTATTCTCAAGCTGCAGACGGTCGAGGATTGCTACGACTTTTTTGAAGATCTGTGCACGATCGCCGAGCTGCGTGCCATGGTGCAGCGCTTTCAGGTGGCGCGCATGCTGGATGAGGGCCGCATTTACAGTGACATCGTACAGGAGACCGGCGCGTCCACCGCGACGATCAGCCGCGTGAACAAGTGCCTTGTGTACGGCTCGGACGGCTACCGCAAGATGCTCGACCGGCTCAAAGAGGACGAAACAGCAGAGGAGAGCCATGAATAGTTACGAGACTCTGTCGGAATACTATGACCGCTTCACGGATGACGTGGGCTACGAGGAATGGGCAGACTTTTTCGAGCGCCTGTTTGAGCGGGAGGGCGTAAAGCCGTCGCTGGTGCTCGATCTGGCGTGCGGAACCGGCAGTCTGACGCGCATTCTGGCGCAGCGCGGCTATGATATGATCGGCGCGGATGCATCGCCGGAAATGCTCATGCAGGCGCTTCAGAACACGCTGGACTGTGAGCCGCGTCCGCTGCTGCTCAATCAGCGCATGGAGGAACTGGACCTGTACGGCGCGGTAGACGCGTGCCTGTGCTGTCTGGACAGCGTAAACTACGTCACCGAGCCGGAAGCACTGCAGACCGCCTTCGAGCGCGTACACACGTTCCTCAATCTGGACGGCCTGTTCGTATTCGACATCAACACACCCGAGAAATTCGCCCGCATTGACGGCGAAAGCTATGTCCGCGAGGACGACGGCGTATTCTGCGTATGGCAGGCGGCGGTCGAGGACGGCCTGTGCGCCTACCAGTTCGATATTTTCGAGCAGGAGGACGATGTGTGGCACCGTGCGCAGGAAACGCACGAGGAGCGCATCTACGAGCCTGCACAGCTGACCGCCATGCTGGAGCAGGCCGGCTTTACCGAGATCAAAACCTATGGCGACCAGTCCTTTGCGCCCGTACAGGGCGGTGAGGACCGCATTTACTTTACAGCACGAAAGAGAGATTAACTTATGAGCGATACGTTACTTCGCGCGATCGCCCGTGACGCGGGCATCCAGATTTGTGCAGCCAGCACGACCGAGCTGGTCGAGCGTGCACACGAAATCCACAATACCACGCCGCTGGCTACCGCAGCCCTCGGACGAACGCTGACCGCGACTGCCATCATGGGCAGCCAGCTCAAGGTAGAGGACGGCTCCGTGACCGTGCAGATCAAGGGCAACGGCCCGCTCGGCGCGATCGTCTGCGTCGGTGATTCGGATGGCTATGTGCGCGGCTATCTGCAGGACCCGGCTGTCGATCTGCCGCTGCGTGCGGACGGCAAGCTGAATGTAGGCGGCGGTGTCGGCCGCGGCTATCTGATGGTGATTAAGGATATTGGCCTGAAGGACCCGATCACGGGCACGGTTGCGCTCGTCAACGGCGAGATTGCCGAGGACCTGACCCGCTATTTCGCGGAGAGCGAGCAGATTCCGTCGGCGTGCGCGCTCGGCGTGCTCGTGGATACCGACTGCTCGGTCAAGTGCGCCGGCGGCTGGCTCGTGCAGCTTATGCCGGGCGTGAAGGATTCCGACATTGACAAGCTGGAGGCCAATCTGGCAAAGCTGGAGAGCATGACTGCTATGCTGGATAAGGGCATGAGCCTCGAGGACATCATCCGCGCGGTGCTCGATGGCTTTGAGGTAGATTTTCTGCAGACCAGTGAAATCGGCTACCGCTGTGCGTGCAGCCGTGAAAAAGTAGAGCGCGCGCTCATCAGCATGGGCAGGACCGAACTTTGCAAGATGGCGGAAGAGCAGGAAAATAGTGAGGTAACCTGCCAGTTTTGTGATAAAATCTATCATTTCAGCCGCGCAGAGTTGCAGGAACTTTTAACACACGCAACGAAATAAAAAGAAAATAAAAAAACTTTGAAAAAAGTGTTGACATTTGGGCACAGGTTCTGTATAATAAACATCGTCGCTGAGAGATACGAACGAAAAACGAAACAGCGACGACGGCCTGGCCCGGTAGCTCAGTTGGTTAGAGCGCTAGCCTGTCACGCTAGAGGCCGTGGGTTCAAGTCCCATCCGGGTCGCCATTCTTCAATCGGAAACGATTGAAGAAATATGCCTCTGTAGCTCAGTCGGTAGAGCAGGGGACTGAAAATCCCCGTGTCGGTGGTTCGATTCCGCCCGGAGGCACCATTTATTCAAATGAGTGTCTGGACACTCATTTGAATAAATCTTACCTTTCGGTTAAGGAATCGAAAGGCGGCTCTTAGAAACAATCCGGTGGATTGTTTCAACCGCCGTGGCTTTTTCCGCAGAAAAAGCGATTCCGCCCGGAGATGTAGCGTCGGAGCGGCAAGCAACCCATCTTCGAGTTCTAAAAACGCGTTAGCGTAAAGCGCAAACAAACTGAATATGCGGCTGTAGCTCATCTGGTAGAGCGCCACCTTGCCAAGGTGGAGGTAGCGAGTTCGAGCCTCGTCAGCCGCTCCACATGGTACCATAGCCAAGCGGTAAGGCGTGGGACTGCAACTCCCTGATCCCCAGTTCGATTCTGGGTGGTACCTCCAAAAGACTGATGTGAAAACATCAGTCTTTTTGTTTTGCACAAAATCACACGAATTTGCACAAATTCAGGTAAAGGTTGACAAATATAGCAGACTGTGTTATATTCCACCTATGGATGCACTACGGCGTCCATGCAATAAAAGGAGGAATTTAATATGACACTCAGAAAGCGACTGATCGCGCTGAGCATGGCGGCAGCCTGCGCAGCAACAGCTTTTGCCGGTGCAGCATTCACCGACCAGAGCAGCATCAAGGTGGACAGCAAGGTAATCGACACCCTGACTGAGAAGAACGTTATCAAGGGCTTTGAGGACGGTTCGTTTCAGCCGGACAAGCTCGTCACCCGTGCCCAGATGGCCAAGATGATGTTCGTACTGCGTACCGGTTCGGATGATGCGTCTTACTACGCAAAGGATATGACCGATACGTTTGCGGATACGGCCGGTACCTGGTCGAACGGCTACGTTAAGTATTGTCAGGCGTACGGCATCGTTTCCGGCAAGTCGAGCACGGTTTTTGCACCGAATGCGTCTGTAACGACTGCTGAAGCCGCGAAAATGCTGCTGGTATACAGCGGTCACGATGTACAGAAGGATGGTCTGACCGGTGCACAGTGGAAGGAAAACACCTTGAAGCTGGCAGATGCAGAAGGTCTTTTGACTTGTGTAACTACAAAGCCGGATGATGCACTCCCGCGTCAGTATGCCGCGCAGATGATTTACAACGCAATCAGCAAATAAACACGCAGCAAAGAAAAGTCCCTCAACCGAGGGACTTTTTTTCATCTTCATAAAATCTAAAGAAATTCCCTGCGGAAAACAACAGAAACCTGTGGTAAGATAGAAGTAACGAAAGGGGGAAGGGAAATGGAAAAGCTGACTGTTCTGGTGGTGGATGACGACCGCGAGATCGTGGAAAGCATTGCGATATTCCTGCAGGCGGACGGCTATCTGGTACGCAAGGCGTACAACGGTCTGGAGGCGCTCGATATCGTCATGACCGAGAACGTACACCTTATCATCCTTGACATTATGATGCCTGAGCTGGACGGAATCAAAACCTTATTAAAGGTAAGAGAGAGCAAAAATCTGCCGATCATCCTGCTGTCGGCCAAGAGCGAGGACGCGGACAAAATCCTCGGACTGACCGCGGGTGCGGATGATTACATTACAAAGCCGTTTAACCCGTCCGAGCTGGTTGCGCGCGTGAAAAGCCAGCTGCGGCGCTACACCCAGCTGGGCGCGATGCAGATAAAGGAAACGCAGATTGCCATCCGCGGACTGGTGCTCGACACCGAGAGCAAAAGCGTGACGGTGGACGGCGAAGCCGTTCGTCTTACACCGCTCGAATACAAAATACTCGAGCTGCTGTGCCGTCACCCGGGCAAGGTGTTTTCCACCGAGGAGATTTACCGGCAGGTGTGGAATGACGATATCGTCAGCGACAACGCCATCGCCGTCCATGTGCGGCACATCCGCGAAAAGATAGAGATCAACCCGAAGGAGCCGCGCTATTTAAAGGTAGTATGGGGAGTGGGCTATAAGATAGAGAGGAGCGAGTGAAAATGAACATCAAGGGAATTTTACGCAGTTCGGCAGCGAAGCTCATCGCGTTTGTGTGCATTGTGGGGTGCTTTGCGGGCGCACTGTTTCTCACCGAGAACACGATAACGGATTTTGCGGTCGATAACGGAAGCAACATGGTCTATCGCTTTGAGGGCGATTTTGCCGACTCGTACTACATGTGTCAGCAGCTCAGCATAATGTGTGCTCAAATGACGAATGCGTTTGAGGATGGCATGGATGCTGCGGAGTTCAGCAGACAGCATACAGATTTTGCAGGGAACTATTTCGGCCGTATGGGCGATAAAACGGTCGGCGATGACACGCTGACCGAAGCCGCGGCAAAAAAATCTGCGTTTTACATGATCGCACGGCCGGGCAGCGATGTGCAGTCCAACGTGGGAATGTACTACGGCTATCCGTTTGCGGTTTACGATGAGGAAACGGACAGTTACGGCTACTACACCGAGGAGGATACGGCAGAGGAAGGCTGGAGGTTCAATAAGTTCCATCCGTACCCGTCTAACACCCTGCTGCTGGTGCGCTTTACGGACGCACAGGCTGCACCCATCAAGGCTGAGTGGGAAACGCAGAAAACGCAGATTACCGGCGTGCTTCATCGGGCAATCGTGCTGACGTGCATTGCACTGGTGCTGTTCGTGTATCTGTTGTTCGTCACCGGGCGCAAGCCGGAGGACGAGGACGTGCACCTCGTTACCATCGACCGTCTGCCGGTGGAAGTGAACGTGCTGTGCTTCTGGGCGGTGCTCGGCACGGCAGGCGGACTGAATCTGGCACTGATGGGTGAATTGCTGAACGGCACAAACGACATGTCGATATTGCTCGTACCGTCCATCCTGTTTTTCGTCGCGGCGTTTGCGTTCGCACTTGAACTTACGCTGTCGCTTGTGCGCGTAATCAAGAACCGCAGCTTCGTCAAGCAGTGCTGGTCGATTCGATTCATCCTCTGGTGCTGGCGAACCTTTATTAAGGTATGCAAGTGCATCCGGCAAAGTTTCGGAAAACTGCGCCGCATGCTGTTCCGCGACTACAAAACGCGCAACGTTGTGCTGCTCTTTACGGCGTATTCGGTTGTTCTCGCGTTCCTTGCGGCGGTGTTCGGTGGAGTGGGCGGCTCGTTTTTTGTCTTCGTGTTCGGCACGGTCTGGTTTCTCGCGGCAGGTTACTTTCTCATCAAACGCATCACCGGCTTTGAGCGTATCGTGGACGCGCTGCGCCGGCTGCGTGCGGGCGACCTCGGCTTCAAGCTGACCGACATGCCGGAGGGTGTGTTCGCTGAAATGGCCGAGGACATTAACTCGCTCGGTGACGGCATGCAGGCAGCACTGCAGAACGAGGTCCGCGCGGAACGCATGAAAAGCGAACTGATCACCAACGTCAGCCACGACTTGAAAACGCCGCTGACCAGCATCCTCAACTACTCCGATCTGCTCGGCAAAATGGATTTAACGCCGGAGGAAGCCAACGATTACGCCCGCATTATCTATCAAAAGGGTCTGCGGCTCAAGAATCTGACGAGCGACCTGTTCGATATCTCCAAGGTGCAGTCGGGCGCAGAGCAGATCATCAGCGAACGGCTGGATGCGTGCACGCTCGCCCGGCAGGCGCTCGCGGAGCAGGACAAGGCCGTGCAGGAGAGCGGCTTGACCGTCAAAGCCGCCATTCCCGAGCGGGAGCTGCCCATTTGGGCGGACGGACGAAAGCTGTCCCGCGTGCTGGAAAACCTGATCGGCAACTGCGTGAAATATGCGCTCAAGGGCACGCGCGTGTTCCTCTCTGTTGCAGAGGAGAACGGTCAGGCAATTATTGAACTCAAAAACACCGCCAACTACGAGATGGACTTTGCCGCCGATGAGATCACCGAACGGTTTGTCCGCGGTGACGCGGCGCGCTCGACCGAGGGCAGCGGTCTGGGTCTCGCCATCGCAAAAAGCTATACCGAGGCCTGCGGCGGCACGTTCGATGTCTCGGTGGACGGCGATCAGTTTAAGGTGCGTATCGGCTTTCCGGTGTACGGTATGACTGCAAAGTAAATTCTTCGCGGAAATGGAAATCTTATCTTGTAATTTGGATTACAACCGCTATAATAGGAATTGACAAGAAACTGCGCGAGCGGTAAGGGCAACGCCGCAGCTTCAATCATGCGGTATTGCCCAGGACAAGAAAGGCGGAAAGAATTATGATTACGACTGCAAGCGAACATCAGGTAGATAAGGTAGAGCAGATGGCCGGCGGCAAGGGCCACGTTATCATCGAGCACCTGCTGGGCGAGAAAGAGCTGGACGGAAAGTGCGGCCTGTACGCCAAGGTAACCATCGAGCCGAACTGCACGCTCGGCTTCCACGAGCACCACGGCGAGACCGAGACCTATTACATCCTGAGCGGTGAAGGCTCGTATAATGACGGTGAGAAGTCCTATCCGGTCAAGGCCGGCGACGTGACCTTCTGTCCGGACGGCACCGGTCATGCGCTGGATAACACCGGCGATACCGACCTCGTGTTCATGGCATTGATCATTATGAAGTAAGCGCAGAGACGCAAAGAACCCGAAGCCTTGGCTTCGGGTTCTTTTTTGTTTGTAATTGGAGAAATAGAGTGAAGAGTGGAGAGAATATCAGATAAAGCGTATTCGCACAGAAAAATTCGCAGGTGCCGTCTGCGGCAACGCGGCAGCGAGTTGCGCGGCACGATTAGCCGCGCCTGTGTAGAGTAAACTGTATGTGTAGCAGTAGGAAATCTGGCATTGTGTAGAGGTGGGGAAAGGGGCGGCCAATGGCCGCCCCTACGGAAGAAAAAATCCTCTGCCGTACTCCATTTTCGAAGCGGTCGCCGCTCTCCGATTTTCGCCGGGCTAACAAATAAGAGAAAGGCAGGAGTTCAAAGAGGAAGGGAAACCGCAGGTGTCCCTTCCTTTTTGTCCCCGCCGCGGACGCGGCAGTCTTACGCGCTCCGCAGAGCGCAGCTCTCCGCTGAGGTTCAGCGAAAATCTTCCCGCCCGGACAGGGCGTATTGCTAACGCAACTCGCGTGCCCCACAAGCCGGTGCAGAAAAGGAGATGCCCGGACAGGGTGAACCGCCTGCGCGGTTCAGGGGCCCAGCCAAGTCTCTGTCGAAAAATGGGTGCTCAAAAAATTTAGACAAAAACAAAACAGGCTCGGATAAAACCGAGCCTGTTTTGCTGTGATCGGGAGGTGTGATCCGATCACAAAGAAGAAAAGAGTAAAAAAGAAAGGAAAAAAGAGAGATAGTCAATTAGTAAAGCTGCGTTTTGCAGCATTTGTGCTGTTTTTAAGCACTTTCTTTGAACAATTACAGTATAGCGTGATTTTCGTCGAAATGCAAGAAAAAATGTTCGGCAGTTTGTATGAAAATACTATAAAATTTTTCAGCGGGAATTGTGCTTTGCGTTGAGCGTGTGAAAAAACGCCGTCTCTCAAACCGCTTCGTTTGTGAAAAATCGCGTCTGGTGGAAATCTATCCCTTGACATATTGCTCATATTGTATATAATGAGTATATATAATAAAAGAGGGAGGGACGGCATGGACATCATAGTATCCAATATGGACAGCACGCCGATCTACGAGCAGATCACACGTCAGATCAAGGCGAAAATCCTCGGCGGAGAGCTGCAGCCGGGGGAGGCGCTGCCGTCTATGCGCCTGCTGGCGAAGGAGCTGCGCATCAGCGTTATCACGACCAAGCGTGCGTATGAGGAGCTTGAGCGCGAGGGCCTTATCACCAGCCAGACCGGACGCGGCAGCTTTGTTGCACCGGTCAGCAGCGAACGTTTGCGGGAAGCGCAGCTTCGCACGGTGGAAGACCACCTGACGGACGCTGTGCAGGCGGCAAGACTGGCCGGACTGTCTGCGGACGAGTTCGCAGAGCTGGCACGGACACTGTTTGAGGAGGAAGGATTATGAGAGAGAATGCACTGGAGCTGCACGGCGTCTGCAAGAAATACGGCGGATTTGCGCTCCGCAATGTGGGATTTACCCTGCCGAGAGGCACGGTAATGGGTTTAATAGGAGAAAACGGTGCCGGAAAGACAACGACCATCAAGGCGGTGCTCGACCTCATCCGGCCGGACAGCGGCGAGATTACCGTGCTGGGGGAACACGGCTCGAATCCGTCCGTCCATGAAAAAATCGGCGTGGTGCTCGAGGACGGCGGTTTCCCGAGCGCGATGAGCGCCGCACAGGTGAGCACGCTGCTCGGCAGAGCGTACAAAAACTGGAATGCGGAGCAGTTTGCGTCGTACATCGAAAAATTCGGCATTGACCGAGAGAAGGCCATCAGGGACTACTCCAAGGGCATGAAAACCAAGCTGAATATCGCGGCGGCGCTGTCGCATGGCGCAGAGCTGCTGCTGCTTGACGAGCCGACGAGTGGCCTTGACCCGGTCGTGCGGGATGAGGTGCTCGATCTGCTGTACGACTTCATGCAGGACGAAAATCACGCGATCCTGCTGTCCAGCCACATCACGAGCGATTTGGACAAAATCGCGGACGAGATCACCTTCATCCACAAGGGAGAGGTGCTGCTGAGCGAGCCGCGCGACGAACTGCTCGACACCTGCGGTATACTGCGCTGTACCGCCGATCAGCTGGATGCCCTTGACCCGTCCGCCGTGCGGGCGAAGCGCGTGGGTGCGTTTGGCTGTGAGGCATTGGTAAGACGCGACGGCGTACCGGCGAACTGGTCGGTCGAGCCGGTCAACATCGAACAGATCATGCTGTTCCTGACGAGAGGGGAGGACGCAAGATGAAAGCAATGCTGTATGCGGACTGGATGAATCTGCGCCGGTCGATGAAGGCAATGGTGATCGCAACAGTTGTAATTGCGCTGGCCTCGATCGTCTCCGGAAACGGGCTGTCGTTTGTGCCGGCTATGCTGTGCATGCTGTCGCTTATGGTGCCCGCAACGCTTATGAGCAGCGATTATGCCTACGGATGGGATAAGCTGAGTCTGTCGCTTCCGGTCTCTCGGCGCGATGTGGTGAGCAGCAAATTTGCAATCAGCCTGCTGGTCAATCTGACGGTTGTGGCACTGGGCATGATATGTATTGCGGGCATGAATGCCTTCGGCGGTGATGCAATGGCGGAGGATATGATGGGCATGCTGGCCTGTGAGGCGGTCGGCCTGACGCTGATGGGTATTGAAATTGTACTCGTTTTACGGTTTGGTCCGGAGCGCGGTCGGTATTTCCTCATTGGCGTGGTGTGGGTGCCGATCCTCCTGCTGACCGTTGTCAAAAAGCATCCGGCGTTCGGCAAGCTCGTACAGGCGGTCGGCGGCATGGACAGCTGGTCGGTCGGACAGCTTGCGGCGTTCTTCGGCGGACTGGTGATTGTCGGTGCCATCGTGTACGCGGTATGCTGGCGCATCGGTGTGGGCATTTACCGAAAAAGAGAGCTGTAAATGCATAAAATCCCTCTCGCTCCATATAAATAGGAATGGGAGGGACGGAAAATGAAGATTTTCAGCTTCGCACTGCCTCTGGCGGTCGGCGGACTTGCGGCATGGCTGACGATGGGCAGCATGTCGCAGTATGCGGCGCTGGTGCAGCCGCCGTTTGCACCGCCGGCATGGATATTCCCCATTGCGTGGACGATTCTCTATGTGCTCATGGGCTGGGCGAGTCTGCGCGTGCGGCAGTCCGGCTCGCCGGAGCATAAGAACGCACTTGCGCTGTATTACACGCAGCTTACAGTGAATTTCGTGTGGCCGCTGCTGTTTTTTCGCGTTGGACTGTACGGAACGGCGTTCTGGTGGCTGATTCTGCTGCTGGCGCTTGTGCTTGTCACAGCAAGGGCGTTTTACCGTATTGACAAGCAGGCGGGATGGCTTCTTGTGCCGTACTTGGCCTGGCTGATATACGCGGCGTATCTCAATGCCGGTGTCTGGTTCCTGAATAAATAAAAGGGAGCAAATCGAAAGATTTGCTCCCTTTACGAGGCTGTCGCGGAACTACAGTTCCGCCGACAAGCAGGAACGGACCGTAGGCCGTTCCAAAGTCGTCCGAAAGTTCCCATGCGGAAACTTTCTCCCTCTTAGGGTATAAAAAACTGCGCTATCCTTGCGCGGATTCTTGGACGCGCTGCGCCGATACATGCTCCCGGTTTTTATGAATTTGCACGGCAAATTCTATTGAATATGCACTGACGTGCGAGCTGCTAAGATGATACGTTTGGAGAAATAAAAGGGAGCAAATCGTGTGATTTGCTCCCTTTATGTTACTCATATCTCAGCTTTACGTTTTCTGCATTGCACAAATCAACGTACTCCTTCGGCGGTTCGCAGTCGGTGATGAAGGCGGTCAGGTCCTTGAGGTGGCAGAACGTGACGATCGCTTCCTTGCCGATCTTGGAGGAATCGACCATGCCGTAGATGTTATCCGCGCGATGGACAACGGCACGCTTGATCTCGGCTTCAAGGAAGGTGGTGTTGGTCATGCCTGCGGTCAGCGACACGCCGGTCGCGCCCATGAACGCCTTGTTAATACGCATGGAGGACAGCGCTTCGATCGCGGACAGGCCGACAAACGAATCCGTAGTCGGGCTGTAAATGCCGCCGAGCGAGATAATATTGAGGTTATCGTACTTGGAGGCCTCGCTCAGCGCACCGAGCGAGTGGGTAATGATCGTAATCCGCTTTTTTGCCACGAGAAACCGCAGCAGACACAGGGTGGTCGTGCCGGAGTCGATAAAAATGGTATCACCGTCCGCGACCTCCTCGGCGGCCAGACGGCCGATGAGAGACTTGTCGATCTGGTTAAGACCCGAACGGATGGGCGTCGGCACGGCACCCGAGGGAACCGTAGCGGTCACGCCGCCGTATACCTTGGTGATGTGGCCGCGCTGCTCAAGCTCGTTCAGGTCGCGGCGGATGGTATTCTTGGACACGCCAAAAACCTCGCACAGCTCGTCAATGCTGACGGTCTCGCGCGAGATGACATATTGCTCTATCGAATTGAGACGGCTGACTTTCATATTCACAGCTCCCACATATATAATATATCCGCCCAGTAGTATCCGAATGTATCCACAATGTTTTCTTTAGTTTATCAAATTTGTAACCAGATGTCCACCGCTCCGAAGAATGGTAAAACGGCATGGATTTGGCGAAAAAGGTCGAAAATATATGAAAACCCTCGGCGAAGAACGATGAAAAGTAAGCGAAATCCGTAAAACCGCCTCTCGAAAATAATTTCTGGCAGTGAGCGGGGAGAGGAGCGGCAACCCGTCTTCGGGGGAAGAGATACGCAGATAAACGGCGGAAACAGGGCGGGATACCCCTTTTGAAAATATATTTTTCACCGTTTGCAAGAGGTTTACCAACAAAATAAATACATATAACCAGCAGATAACCAACAAATTACCTAATTTTACTCGAAATAAATTGGATATTTTTTATAAGGCGTTTGAATGAAATTGGAATTTTGCGAACAAATGCAGGAATTTCGGTTGAAATTTCGGCGGTTTGGTGATACACTTGTATTCGTAAAACAGTGGCATTGTGCCGCTGTACGCTGGAACCTGTTCCGCGGAGAGAAAATTATATTTTGAATTAGGCAGGTGTATGCAATGCAGAAAGCAGAAAAGATGCAGGAGCTTCGTGTATTTGCTCAGGAAATCCGTGTGGAGACCCTGAAGACCGTCGGTTCGCTTGGCTTCGGCCACGTTCCGGGTGCAATGTCCGTTATTGATGCGCTGGCAGTTCTGTACGGCGAAGTAATGAAGGTTGATCCGAAGAACCCGCATTGGGAAGATCGTGACTGGTGCGTACTGTCCAAGGGCCACGCTGGTCCGGCTATGTACGCTACCCTCGGTCTGAAGGGTTTCTACCCGGTTGAGGACGCTTATACCCTCAATCAGCCGCACACCAACTTCCCGTCCCATACCGACCGTACCAAGACCCCCGGTGTTGACCTGACGACCGGTTCTCTCGGTCAGGGCATGTCCACCGCTACCGGTGCTGCTCTGGGCAACAAGCTCGACGGCCGCGACAGCCACGTATTCGTATTCGTTGGCGACGGCGAGTGCGATGAGGGCCAGGTTTGGGAGGCTGCTCAGTTCGCAGCTCACTACAAGCTGGACAACCTCGTTTGCTTCGTAGACGACAACAAGTACCAGCTCGACGGTGCTGTTGACAAGGTTATGAGCCACGGCAAGGGCATCGGTGCTAAGTTTGCAGCATTTGGCTGGAACGTTATCGAGCTGCAGGACGGCAATGACGTAGAGCAGATCTACGACGCTGTTCAGCTCGCTTACGACACCAAGGGCGTACCGACTTGCATCGTCCTGAACACCGTTAAGGGCCTGGGCGCCACCTTTGCTGAAGGCACTGGCGCGCACTCCTCTCAGCCGACTAAGGAGCAGTGGGATGAAGCCATTGCTGCTGCTGAGAAGAAGCTCGCTGAGATCAAGGCACAGTAAGGGAGGGTATTGAACATGAGCTTTACTTTGATTGGCAAGCACGAGAAGGATTCTCGTAACAACCGTGACGGTTACGTTACCGCTATGCTGGACCTGATGGAGAAGGACAGCAAGGTTATGCATGTTGACTGCGACCTCGAGAACTGCATCAATACCGGCAAGCTGGCTAAGGCTTTCCCGGAGCAGACCGTAAACGCAGGTATCGCAGAGGCTAACGCTATGGGCGTTGCTGCAGGTCTGGCTGCTACCGGCCGCACCGTATTCATGCACTCCTTCGGCTGCTTCGCTTCCCGCCGTGCATTTGACCAGGCATTCATGTCCGCAGCTTACGCTAAGCTGCCGGTACACGTTATCGGTTCCGACCCCGGCGTATGCGCTGCATACAACGGCGGTACCCACATGCCGTTCGAGGACTGCGCTCTGTACATGTCCGTACCGGAAGCAGTTGTTATCGACCCGGTTGACTTCGCTCAGATCAACTGCCTGACCAAGAAGCTGGCAGCATCCGGCAAGTTCTCCTACATGCGTATGATCCGTAAGGGTTTCACCACCGTTTACGGCGATGGCTCTGACTTCGAGATCGGCAAGGGCGTTACCCTGAAGGAAGGCAAGGACGTAGCTATCATCGCTTCCGGCATCATGGTAGACGAGGCACTGAAGGCTCAGGAGCAGCTGGCTGCTGAGGGTATCTCTGCCAAGGTTATCGATATGTTCACCTGGAAGCCGCTCGACGAGCAGCTCATCCTCGATTCCGCTGCTGAGTGCGGCGCTATCGTAACCGCTGAGAACCATCAGGTTAAGGTTGGCCTGGGTTCTGCTGTTGCTAACGTTGTTATCAAGAACAACCCGGTTCCGATGGAGATGGTAGGCGTTGAGGATCGCTTCGGCCAGGTAGGCGCTGAGTCCTTCCTGCGCGAGGAGTACGGTCTGACCGCTGCTCACATCGTAGAGGCTGCTAAGAAGGCTATCGCTCGTAAGAACGGCTAATCTTCCTCGCAGATACGCGAAGTAAAATTGCATCGAAAAGCGTTCCGACGTATGTCGGAACGCTTTTTTGTCGTTACATTGCACAGAAGTAAACGCAGATTTTGCATGGTCTGGAAATAGACAATATCACCCAAATCTGCTACACTGTAAGCACAACAATAAAAGGAGGTGTACCACATGAAAAAACGGTACGCGGCAGGACTGGCACTGGCTCTTGTGGGGATTTTGAGCGTGTGCGGACAGCCGGCGGCAGACAACACAATCAGCCTTACACCGGTGGAGGAAACGACCGCAGACCAGAGTGGCAGACTGATTGAGTATAATTTTTCCGGCCACAGGAGCGAAGCCGAGGGCGTATTGTTTGGCTGTTATATATGGGATGGCAGCACATGGCAGAAAGATGAGGATGCCACGTTTGGGTTGCGTTGTTCGGCGACACTGGGCAGCGGCAAGGGCACGATCAAATTCGAGCGTGACGGCGATGCGGCGAATGCGAACTATAAGATTGGAATGGATTCGCCACAGCTTGGCGGATATGCACAGGTTATGGATTCGCCCGAGAGAAACAGTCTGCCGATGGAGGGATTGACGGCAACTGTTGCTGCATGGGAGGAACCTGTCAATGGCTTGGCAGTCGACACGGAAATTCCGTTGCTCGTGCGTGTGTTCCGCACGGACGGTACGATCATTCCGGTATCTATTGATGCGTTTTCGGAACCGGAAAACAGCAAAGCCGTACAGAAAAGTGTGTATGCGGAAGCGTACACTGTAATTTTCTGCTATGAAATGTAAATGCTGAAACGGAGGTGTACCACATGAAAAAACGATACGCAGCAGGACTTGCACTGGCTCTTGTGGGGATTTTGAGCGGGTGCGGACAAACAAAGACACAGCCGGCGGATAACACGATTTCCATCACGCCGGTGGAGCAGGCTACGACAGAGAAACAATCGGGTGCGGTTGTAGAGTATCATTTTTCCGGCAACAACACAGAAGCCAACGGAATAACATTCAACAGCTACACATGGGATGGCAATGCGTGGCAGAACATGGACAAACCTATCGGTGTGTATGGTATGGGTCTGAATAGCGGCACCGGCAAAATCATTTTCCGGCATGATGCCGATACAATCAATGCGGCGTATGATATTGAGATGACGTTCCCGAGTGGCGGCGCTTCGACCCAGTATGGAGATTCGTCCGAGCTGAGCAAACTGCCAACGGACAACCTGACAGTGGCTGTCGCGGGACAGAAGAAGCCAATCGACGATTTAGCAGTCGATGTAGAGATACCGCTTGTTGTGCGTGTGTTTAACACGGATGGAGCAACGCACACGGTAGATATCAATGCGTTTATCGAACCAGATAGCAGCGAAGAATTGAAAAACTGCATCTATGCGGATGCCATTACGGCAACATTCGTATATGACGACAGCATTCCTAAATAAAACATGCAATGCCCTGACCTCTCGTCAGGGCATTTTTCTCTTTACGCCAACCGCGAATTTCACTATAATAGAGGGAGCAGAAAGGGGAGAGAACCATGGCCCAAACAGACAGTCCGCTGGGTACAGCGCCGGTCGGCAAGCTGGTTCTGCAGCTTGCGATACCGGCGATGCTGGCACAGTTTGTCAATATTCTATACAGCGTGGTCGATCGCATGTATGTCGGCCACATCGCGGGCGCGGGCGATGCGGCACTGGCGGGTGTCGGCGTGTGCGCGCCTGTGGTGACCATGATTACCGCCATCGGTGCGCTCATCGGCTTCGGCGGTGGACCGCTGATGAGCATCCGCATGGGGCGGCGCGACATGGACGGCGCACGGCAGATCATCACGAACAGCTTCTACCTATTGATGGCGCTGAGCGTGCTGGCGACCGTGCCGCTGCTTATTTTCAAGCGGCAGATCCTGTTCACCTTCGGCTGCAGCGAGCTCCTGTGGGACTACGCGCAGGCGTACTTTACGACCTATGTTTCCGGCACGGTGTTCGCATTACTGAGCTACGGACTCAATCAAATTACAATGAGTCAGGGATTTTCGGGTACCGCAATGCGGTCGGTTATGCTCGGAGCGGCCGTAAATATCGCACTTGACCCGGTGTTCATTTTTGCGCTGCACATGGGCGTGCGCGGAGCCGCTCTTGCGACCGTGCTGTCGCAGGCGTGCTCGACGGCGTACATTCTGCGGTTTCTGTTCAGCGGCAGAGCCGCTGTCCGCATTACCCGTCAGCCGGTCAATTTCGGCTGGATGCGCCGTATCGTGCAGGTCGGTCTGTCGCCTGCGCTCATCATCGCGCTTGATAACGTGCTGCTCATCTCCATCAACGTCATGCTGCGCCAATACGGCGGCGCAGACAGCGATATGCTCATCGCGTGTGCTGCCATCATGCAGAGCTTCATGCTTATCATCACCATGCCGCTCGGCGGAATAACGGCGGGCACGCAGTCCATTCTCGGCTATAACTACGGCGCGTGCGACGAAAAACGCGTCATGAAGGCGTTTCGGTGCATTGTGCTGCTGTGTCTTGTGTTCTGCGGTATCATGTTCCTGCTCGCGCAGACGGTCTCGGGTGCTTTTGTCAAAATCTTCACCAAAGACCCGGCGTATATTGATATGGCGGCGTATATGATCCGCACCTACTCGCTCGGCGTGCTCGGACTGACCATCCAGTACCCGTTCGTGGACGGCATGACCGGCATGGGCCTTGTCAAATGGGGACTGACGTTTTCCATGCTCCGCAAGGGCATTTTCCTCGTCAGCGTGTTCGTCCTGCCGCCGATTTTCGGGGCAACGGCTGTTATGTTTTCCGAGCCGCTGTCCGATGTCGTGTCGGCGGTGTTTTCCGGCTGCGCGGCCATGTTCCTCTTGCCGAAGCTGGTGGCGAAACAATGCTGCAAGTAGAGTGAAGAGTGGAGAGTTGAGAGTGAGGAGCATGAGAAGTTTAACCTTCTTCATGTTGTTACATTGCACATAAAATCTAAATCGTAGGGTGCGACGACTCGGCGCACCGTCTGTAACCCGTCTGCACAGACCTAACCGTAGGGGCGAACATTGTTCGCCCGAGAACCGTTTGATTTTACGTTGTGTGGGAGCACAATGTGCTCCCCTACGGGGGTAACATGTACTAATCGTTAGATGCGGTGCGCTGAGGTCGTACCCCAGGGCACCTTCTTTTGCCCTTTGGGCAATTCACCTTGTCGCACCCTGCGGTGTATCTTTATGATAATATGAAAAAACGGAGAAACACGATGAATCATTACGTTCATTCTCCATCCGCCATTCTCCATTCTCAATTACTTCCCGCTCTTTGTACAAACTACCCCTTTACGAACGCATTTTCACTCTGTATAATAAAGTAAGATAGAAAACTCTTTCCGTCGAACGGAACAAGAACGATAACGGAGGAACAGAACATGGACGTTAAGGAACGTGCACTGCAGGCACACGAAAAATGGGGCGGCAAGATTGAGGTCGTGGCTCGCTGTGAGGTAAACAGCAAGGACGATCTGTCGATCGCGTACACGCCGGGTGTTGCTGAGCCGTGCCTCAAGATCAAGGACGATCCGTCTCTCAGCTACAAGTACACGCGCCGCCACAATCTGGTTGCGGTCATCACGGACGGCACCGCGGTGCTCGGTCTGGGCGATATCGGTCCGATTGCCGGCATGCCGGTTATGGAGGGCAAGTGCGCGCTGTTCAAGGCGTTCGCTGACGTGGATGCGTTCCCGCTCTGTGTGGCTTCCAAGGATGTGGACGAGATCGTCCGCACCATTCAGCTGATCTCCGGCTCGTTCGGCGGCATCAACCTCGAGGACATCGCGGCTCCGCGCTGCTTTGAGATCGAGCGCCGTCTGAAAGAGGTCTGCGATATTCCGGTATTCCACGATGACCAGCACGGCACGGCTGTCTGCTGCGGTGCGGCTCTGCTCAACGCCTGCCGCCTGACCGGCCGCAAGGTGGATGAGATCAAGATGGTTGTCAACGGCTGCGGCGCGGCTGCTATCGCCGTTACCAAGTTCCTGATGTTCCTCGGCGTCAAGCACATCACGATGGTTGAGCGCTTCGGCATCGTCTGCGAGGGCGATGAGCGTCTGAATCCGGCACAGCAGGAAATGGCCAAGGTCACCAACCGCGAGCACATGACAGGCACGCTGGCCGATGCTGTCAAGGGTGCGGATGTATTCTTCGGCATGTCCGCTCCGCAGGTGCTCACTGCCGAGATGGTCTCCACCATGGCAAAGGACCCGATGGTATTCGCTATGGCAAATCCGGTGCCCGAAATCTGGCCGGAGGACGCAAAGAAGGGCGGCGCTGCCGTTGTCGGCACCGGCCGCTCGGACTATCCGAACCAGATCAACAACGTGCTTGCGTTCCCGGGCATTTTCCGTGGCGCACTTGATGTTCGTGCAAGCGACATCAACGAGGAGATGAAGCTGGCAGCGGCTAAGGCGATCGCGGCCTGCGTTTCCGATGAGGAACTGAATGCGGAGTATATCATGCCGATGGCGTTCGACAAGAAGGTCATCCGTTCGGTAGCAGATGCCGTTGCACAGGCTGCCCGCGATTCTGGTGTGGCCCGCATCTGAGCGCAGCAGACGAAAAGTTACAGATAAGACATAATCAACCGCGCGGGAACAATCTCGCGCGGTTTTTGCGCAAAAGTGCGTGCACGCACACGCACAAGTTCGCGGAATGACAAAAACAGCGGATTGCACAACTCGGCTTTGTGAAAAAATGCGTTTGACATTTACAGTGCATAAGGGTACAATAAGAATAACAAAAATGCGTTTGTTCTGCGCAGACGCAGAGAGAAGATTATGGAGGGAATAACTATGTTAGATCCGAAGAAAGTAAGACTGGGTATCTGCCCGATCGGCTGGTCCAATGATGATATGTGGGATCTCGGCGACGAGAACACCTTCCAGCAGTGCATCTCTGAGATGAAGCTCGCTGGTTTTGACGGCTGCGAAGTAGGCCACAAGTATCCGGAGGACAAGACCGTCCTCAAGCACATGCTGGACGCCCGCAACCTGACCATCGCTTCCAAGTGGTTCTCCTCTTTCCTGGTTGACAAGCCGTACGAAGAGGTAGAGGCTGAGTTCATCAAGGAGCTGGATTACCTGTCCTACGTTGGCGCTACCGCAATCAACGTATCTGAGCAGTCCGGTTCTATCCAGGGCCAGCTGGACACCCCGGTTCTGGACGACAAGAAGCGCGTTCTGACCGACGAGGAGTGGGATCGCTTCACCACCGGCCTGAACAAGCTGGGCAAGCTGTCCATGGAGAAGTACGGCATCCGCACCTGCTTCCATCATCACATGGGCACCGTATGCCAGACCGTTGAGGAGACTACCCGCCTGATGGAGAACACCGACCCGAAGTATGTATTCCTGTGCTTCGATACCGGTCACTTCACCTTCGCTGGCGAGGATCCGGTAAAGATGCTCGAGAAGTTCGCTGACCGTGTTGGCCACGTTCATCTGAAGAACATGCGTATGCCGCTGGTTGAGAAGGCTCGCGCTGAGCACTGGTCCTTCCTGGATGCAGTTCGCGCAGGCGCATTCACCGTACCGGGCGATCCGGACGGCTGCGTAGAGTTCGACGCTGTATTCGATCTGCTTGACAAGGCTGGCTACACCGGCTGGATCATGGTAGAGGCTGAGCAGGATCCGGCTAAGGCTAATCCGTTTGAGTACGCTAAGATGGGCCGTGAGTACATCACTGCACACACCGGTCTGGGCGGCGAGGTTGTTCTGAAGAAGTAATTCTTCGCATATCGCGCGATAAAACACGAAACCGAGGGCGTTTGCCCTCGGTTTTTGTTTTCCGGGAATCCGCAGTACAATCACTGCACATACAAAAAGCTGAAACAACTTTTTCTGCATGAGAGCATCTCCTTCCTGCCGCAGACTGCGGGAAGGAAAAGAGGGTCTGACCGCTAATATGTAACTGTTCCTGCGTGCATTATAACATGCGGCAGCGAAACCTCTCAATAAAACCGCCTTTCAGGGCGGTTTTTGTCTTAATACGGCATTGCGAGGGAGCGCGATGTGTTCACCTGCAGGTATACGCCTGCCGAGCGTTTACCATCATCGCATCCGCCGGAAAGCCGCGTTCATTCCTAACTCCTGGCTCCTGATTCCTGATTTACAATCTGCCTGTTATCCATAGAAATTGCCGCTATATAACACTATATAAATCGTTGCAAATTCTCCGAAAATAGGGTAGAATAGTAGACAGGAATAGATTAAGGAGTGTGGAGCATGGAAGCACAGAAATATAAGCGCGTACTGATTAAGATCAGCGGCGAAGCCCTTGCGGGCGATAAGCATTTTGGCCTGAACTTTGATGTCATCGGTCCGGTATGCGATGTGATCAAAAAATGCAACGAAGAGGGCTGCGAGATCGGCATTGTTGTCGGCGGCGGCAACTTCTGGCGCGGCGTAAAGGACGGCGGCGGCAAGATGGAGCGCACCCGCGCGGACCACATGGGCATGCTGGCAACCACCATCAACGCACTGGCTCTGCAGGATGCGCTTGAGCAGCGCGGCGTGGACGTTCGCGTACAGACCGCTATCGAGATGAACAAGATCGCTGAGCCGTACATCCGCTCGCGCGCGACCCGTCACCTCGAAAAGGGCCGTGTCGTTATCTTCGGCTGCGGCACCGGCTGCCCGTTCTTCTCGACCGACACCGCAGCGGTTCTGCGTGCGGCAGAGATCGGTGCGGATGTTATCCTGCTGGCAAAGAACGTAGACGGCGTGTACGATTCCGACCCGGCTGTTAACCCGGATGCCAAGAAGTACGACCACCTGAGTTACATGGACGTGCTCAATCAGGGCCTCGGCGTTATGGATTCCACGGCAACCTCGCTGTCCATGGATAACCATATCCCGATTCTGGTATTCGCGCTTTCCGACCCCGAAAATATTCACCGCGCTGTTAACGGCGAAAAGATCGGCACGATCGTTGAGGAGGTAAAATAATGAAGGAACAGATCAAGTCCCACGAGGCAAAAATGCAGAAAACGCTGGATGTGCTCTCCAAGGAGCTGGCAGCAGTACGCGCAGGCCGCGCAAACCCGGCGGTTCTCGATAAGATCACCGTTGAGTATTACGGCGCACCGACTCCGCTGAATCAGGTTGCGGCAATCTCTACTCCCGACCCGCGCACGCTGGCCATCCAGCCGTGGGACGGCTCGGTGCTCAAGGCTATCGAAAAGGCCATTCAGGTCTCCGACCTCGGCATCAACCCGCAGAACGACGGCAAGCAGATCCGTCTGAACTTCCCGCCGCTGACCGAGGAGCGCCGCAAGGAGCTTATCAAGGGCGTTTCCAAGACCGGTGAGGAGGCAAAGGTTGCGCTCCGCAACATCCGCCGCGATGCACTGGACAAGTTCAAGGCAGCGCAGAAGAAGAGCGAGATCACTGAGGACGAGCTGCACGACGGCGAGGACAAGATGCAGAAGCTGACTGACAAGTACGTCAAGGAAGTTGATGCTATGGTAGCGAAAAAGTCTAAAGAACTCGCAGAGGTTTGATCCAGGGGGAAGTCCGCTGCTTGCAGCGGCATGAAATCGGATTTTCGTAGAAAATCCGTAAAAAGCGGGAGCATGTATCTCGCTTTTTACACAAGGGAGTATAGCTGTGTGCCGCAAAGCGGCGCGCAGATGTGCTCGCAGGACGTATCCGAGCGTATGCTCGGTACGTTCCGATCGACCGAAAACGTGTTTTCGGTCGAGGAGCGAAGCGACATTGGGGGCGGCGGATTCGTCGCCCTTTTGCATGAAATTGGCAGGAAAACCTGCCGCAAGAGGGACAAACAGGGAGGAAACAGGTTGGGTCTGTTCACACGAAAAAAGAAGGATAACGCGCCCGAAAACCGTCCGGTACCGCGTCATATTGCGGTAATCATGGACGGCAACGGCCGCTGGGCCAAGAAACGCGGTCTGCCGCGCAAGGCCGGTCACAAGGTCGGCGCGGAGACGTTCCGCACCATTGCCACCTACTGCAAGGACATTGGCGTGCAGTATTTCACGGTCTATGCATTCTCTACCGAAAACTGGAAGCGTCCGCAGGATGAAGTCGATGCGCTGATGAACCTGTTCCGCTCCTATCTGAAGGAAGCAGCGGAAACCATGTTCGAGCGCGGCGTAGCCGTGCGCGTGCTGGGCGACCTGACCGTTCTGCCGGAGGATATCCGCGCGCAGATCGCGGAGGTGGACGAGATTGCCGATCGGCTTGGTCCGGACGCGGCAACAGCCTCGCTGTGCATCAACTACGGCGGCCGTGACGAGATCAAAAACGCCGTCCGCGCCATCGCGGAGCAGGTGAAGAACGGCGAGCTGGCACCTGAGGATATCACCGAGGATACCATCACCGCCAACCTGTACACCGCGCATATGCCCGATCCCGACCTCATCATCCGTCCTTCGGGCGAGATCCGCACGTCCAACTTCCTGCTGTGGCAGTCCGCCTACTCGGAGTACTACTTCACCGATGTGCTGTGGCCGGACTTCAAAACCACCGATCTGGATGCGGCAATCGACAATTTTAACAACAGAAACCGTCGTTTCGGCGGCGTATAATATCCAATTAGGGTGATAAACGTATGAAAGCAAGAGTATTGTTTGGCGTGTTCGGCTTTGCCTTTGTGCTGCTGGCGCTGTATGTGTTCCCGCCGATCGTGCTGGAGCTTGTCGTGGCGGCGCTGTGCGTGTTCGCCACCTATGAGGTGCTCGGCTCGACAAAACTGGTGCGCAACCACTTGGAACTGCTGCTCGCAATGGCCGTCTCGCTGGGACTGGCTGTCGGTCATTTCAGCATCCTGCCGCTGCGGCTTGAGAGCGTGATGCAGGGACTGGTGCTGGTGCTGCTGTTCGGTTCGTTTGCGATTGAGCTGAAATATCACGACGTCATGAAGGCTTCGCAGGTCTCGTGGGCGTTTTTCGGCGGACTTGCCGTGCCGTACCTGCTGCTCAGCCTGCTGCGCATTTTCCAGATGCACTACCACCACGGTTCGTTCATCGTGCTGCTGCCGCTGCTTGCTGCCTGGGGCGCGGACACCTGCGCTCTGTTCTCGGGCATGCTGTTCGGCAAGCATAAGCTGGCGCCGGTCGTCAGCCCGAAAAAGACGGTAGAGGGTGCCGTCGGCGGCGTGGTCGGCGGTGCTGTCCTCGTGCTCATCGCGGCTGTGATTATGAACCGGACGCTTGACCTTGAAATGCCGCTCTGGTCGGCGGTCGTGCTCGGTGCAGTCGGCGCGGTGCTCGGCGAGATCGGCGACCTGTCGTTCTCGGTCATCAAGCGCCAGACCGGCATTAAGGATTACGGACATATTTTTCCGGGACATGGCGGTGTGCTGGACCGTTTCGACAGTGTGCTGTTCGTGGCGCCTTTCGCCGAATTACTGTTCCGTATTATCTGGTGATGTAAATTGAGAATGGAGAATGGAAAATGGAAAATGAATGTATCGCGCAGAGCGCGATGATTTAATTCCGCCCGTAGGGCGGTTCCATAATTCTCCATTCTCCATTTTCAATTCTCCATTATCCAAATCGTTTAACAGGAGAAAAATAATGAAGAAGATTGCGATTTTAGGTTCAACGGGTTCGATCGGCACGCAAACGGTCGATATTCTGCCTTCGATCGACGCCGAAGTCGTCGCATTGACGACCAACCGGCGCATAAACTTATTGGAGGAGCAGGCGCGTGCCCTGCATCCGAAAATGGTCTGCGCGATGGATGAAAACGCAGCAAAGGCGCTGAAAATCAAGCTGGCAGACACCGATATTGAGGTTCTGACCGGCATGGACGGTCTGATCGCCTGTGCTGCGGAGAGCGGCGCGGACATCGTGGTAACGGCGGTTGTCGGCATGGTCGGCCTGCTGCCGACGATGGCGGCCATCAAGGCGGGCAAGGACATTGCGCTGGCGAACAAGGAGACGCTCGTGTGTGCGGGCGGTCTGGTGATGAGCGCCGCAAAGCAGTACGGTGTGCGCATCCTGCCGGTGGATTCCGAGCATTCGGCTATCTTCCAGTGCGTGCAGGCGGCAAACGGCAACCCAATCGACAAAATCCTGCTGACAGCCTCCGGCGGTCCGTTCTTCGGCAAAAAAATCGAGGAAATGCGCGGCATGACGCGCGAGCAGGCACTTGCACACCCGAATTGGAGCATGGGGGCAAAGATCACGATCGACTCCGCGACCATGATGAACAAGGGTCTGGAGCTGATCGAAGCCATGTGGCTGTATGATCTGCCGCCGGAGGACATCGAAATTGTCGTCCACCGCGAGAGCATCGTGCACTCGGCGGTGGAGTTTGCGGACGGAGCGGTAATCGCGCAGCTTGGCCTGCCGGATATGCGCCTGCCGATCCAGCTGGCGCTGACGTGGCCGCAGCGTGTGCCGTGCAAGGTACCGCGCATGTCGCTCGCGGAGGTCGCAAAGCTGACGTTCTACGCACCCGACTATGAGGCGTTTCCGGCGCTGAATCTGGCAAAGCACGCCGCCTCCCTCAAGGGCGACCGCGGCGCTGTGCTCAACGGTGCAAATGAGGCCGCAGTCGGTCTGTTTTTGAACGGTAAGATCGGTTTTACCGACATCGCAGAACGCGTTGCATACGCACTCGATACCATTCCGTACAAGAAGGACATCACGCTGGACGACGTTCTGGCGGCGGACAAAGCCGCGCGCGAGATCGTGCTCGGCTGACCGAAAGGAGCTACGTTTTGCTGCAAATCATTCTGGCAGTCCTCGCCTTCGGCGTGCTGGTCATCGTGCATGAGTTCGGACATTTCATCACCGCAAAACGCGGCGGCGTGCAGGTCAACGAATTCTGGATCGGCATGGGCCCGACCCTCCTCAAGCACGAGCATAAAGGCACGCTGTACTGCCTGAAGCTGCTGCCGTTCGGCGGCGCGTGCGTCATGGAGGGCGAGGACGGTGAAAGTGAAAACGAGCACGCCTTCGGCAAGGCGAAGCTGCCGCGCCGCATGCTCATCGTGTGTGCGGGTGCGCTGATGAATTTCCTCGTGGGATTCCTCATCGTGCTGGCGGTCATGCAGCCGAACGGCCCGAACGGCGGCTATATCGTCTCGACGATCGCTTCGGTTGACCCGGCCAGCACCGCAGCGGGCGATCTGAAGGCGGGCGACGAGATTCTCAAGATCGACGGCTACCACATCCTTGTGCGCAGCGATTTTGAGACCGCGCTCAGCCGTACTGCGTCCACCACGCATAAGGTTACCGTGCGCCGAGAGGGTGAAAAGGTAACGCTGCCGTCCGTCAAGCTGGAGGCGACAGTCACCGATGCGAACGGCAACAAGCGCATTGGCATCACCTTTGCGGAGCTGCCCGACAGCCTTGGCATGCACCTCAGCATGAGCGTGCGCACCGCCGTCAACTACGCGCGGCTCGTCTGGTCGAGCATGGGCATGCTCGTCAGCGGACAGGTCGGCGTGGATCAGCTTGCAGGTCCGGTCGGCATGGCTGAGGTCATGGCGGATACCGCCAAGTACAGCATGATCTCGTTCTTCCAGCTTGTGGCATTTATCTCGATCAACCTCGGCGTGATGAACCTGCTGCCGCTGCCTGCACTGGACGGCGGTCGGCTCGTGTTCCTCATCATCGAGGGCATTCGCCGCAAGCCCGTGCCGCCCAAGTATGAGGGCTATGTGCACGCGGCAGGACTCATGCTGCTGCTTATGCTGATGGTGTATGTGACCGGGCAGGACGTACTGCGCATTTTTATGCGCAGTAATTGAGAATTGAAAATGGAAAATGAATGTGCGGCGCATAGCGCCGTTATGCAATCATCGCGCAAAGCGTGATACCACAATTCTTCATTCTCCATTTTCCATTTGTGAGAGGTTAGAGCTATGAAAATAACAAAGCAAATCAAGATAAGGGACGTATTGGTTGGCGGCGGCGCGCCCATCGCGGTGCAGTCCATGACCAACACGGATACGCGCGACGCGCAGGCTACTCTGGCGCAGATTCGCGCATTGGCGGACGCGGGCTGCGACATTGTTCGCTGTGCCGTGCCGGATATGCAGGCGGCGGAGGCGCTGCGCGAAATCTGCGCGAACTCGCCGCTGCCGGTGGTGGCGGACATCCACTTTGACTACCGTCTCGCGCTGGCGGCGATCGAGTCCGGCGTGGACAAGATTCGCTTGAATCCGGGCAACATCGGCGGCGCAGACCGTGTACAGGCGGTCGTGAAGGCGGCAAAGGCACGCCATCTGCCGATTCGCATCGGTGTAAACTCCGGCTCGGTGGAGAAGCACATCCTCGAGAAATTCGGCGGCCCGACACCGGAAGCGATGGTCGAATCCGCGCTGTACCATGTCGGTCTGCTGAACGACTGCGATTTTGACGACATCTGCATTTCTATCAAGTCGTCCTTGGTGCCGAACACCATGCAGGCGTACCTGCTGGCGAGCGAAAAGACCGACTATCCGCTGCACCTCGGCGTTACCGAGGCGGGCACCGAGTACATGGGCACGATCAAGTCGGCGGCGGGCATCGGCGGTCTGCTGGCGCTCGGCGTGGGCGACACCATCCGCGTGAGCCTGACCGATGATCCGGTCAAGGAGGTCTACGCGGCAAAGGCGATTCTCAAGGCTGTCGGCAGAGCGGAAGAGGGCATCAACGTGGTTTCCTGCCCGACCTGCGGCCGCACGCGCATCAACCTCATCGACATTGCCAAAGAGGTTGAGCAGCGCTGTCAGAGCATTCGCGGCAAGAAGATGAAGGTAGCCGTTATGGGCTGCGTGGTAAACGGTCCCGGCGAGGCGCGTGAAGCCGATCTCGGCATTGCGGGCGGCGACGGCGTGGGACTGATCTTCCGCCGCGGCGAGATCATCAAAAAGGTGCCGCAGGAGCAGCTTGTGGACGCGTTGATGGATGAAATCGCACAGTACGAAGGAGAATAATCGTGGCTGGAAAGCTGATTGATATTTTTCAAAACTGCAAATGTGTAAAAGAGGAGAAGCACCTTGCCGCAGGCGAGGTGCGTTCTCTGGCATTTGGGGATAATAACACGGTGATGGTGGTCGAGCTTGGACTGCACGAGGTTGTCAGCCGCAAGGTGATCGCCAGGGCGGAAAAGCAGATCGCGGACACCTACGGTCTTGACCGCGTGATGATCGAGCCGCGCTACAACATGCCGGGTGAGCTGTCGAACGCGTACATCAAGTCGCTGTATGACGACATGGCATACCGCATGCCGTCGGCCAAGGGTCTGCTCGACCACCGAAAGTGGGCGTTCGCGGACGGTGCGCTCCAGATACCGATGGACGAGGTGAGCGAAAAGCATTTCGCAAACGCACTGCGGCATCTGGAGGCGCGTATTCAGCGGGAGCTGGGCCGCAGCTGTCCGGTGCACGCGGTCCGCGCGGATGCACAGGATTTTGCACCCGCACCCGAGCAGGAGGAGAGCCGCGAGGAAATTCTGCACAAGGCTGTGGAGCAAGCAGCGGCAGCCGCAGCGGAAACGCCCAAGCCGAAAAAGCCGCGTCCGGCGCCGCAGCAGCACAACGGCTATCAGCGCCCGCGCGCCGAGAAGGTGCGCGAGGACGACCTCATCTTCGGCAAGCTGATTCAGGACCCCATTGTTTCGGTCAACGAGGCGATTGCCGCCTATGATATGGTGACGATTCAGGGCGAGGTGTTCTTCACCGACAACAAGGACATCCACAGCAAGAAAACCGGCAAGGATTACGTCAAGATTGCGTTTGACATGACCGACCGCACCAATTCCGTGCGCGTTTCCAAGTTCCTTGCGGCGGACAAGGCGGGCGATACGGCATCTAAAATCAAGAAGGGTCTGTACTGCACCGTGCAGGGCAAGATGGTGTACGACACCTTTGCCAAGGAGATGGTGCTCGAGCCGACCGGCATCGTCAAGGCGAAAAAGCCCGAGCGAAAGGACACTTACGAGGGCATGAAGCGCGTGGAGCTGCATCTGCACACCAACATGAGCGCGATGGACGGCATGAGCAGCACCGCGTCTCTGCTGTGCCGCGCCGCCAAGTGGGGACACCGCGCGATGGCCATCACCGACCACGGTGTGGCGCAGGCGTTCCCCGAAGCGCTGCACGCGCAGGAGGGCAAGCAGAAGGACACCATCGGTGACATGAAGATTATTTATGGCATCGAGGCGTACTACATCAATGACGAGAACAGCATTTCGGTCGTGCGCGGCAGGAGCGCCGAGCCGCTCGACGGCACATTCATCGTGTTTGACCTTGAGACCACCGGACTCAATCCGGCGAGCGAGGAAATTACCGAGATTGCTGCTGTGCGCGTTGTGGAGGGCGAGATTCGTGATTCCTTCCAGACCTATGTCAACCCGCACAAGCCGATTCCGGCGGAAATCACCGAGCTGACCGGCATTTCGGACGAGACGGTAGCAGACGCGCCCGACCTCGACAAAGCCGTGCCGGAATTCCTCGCATGGGCAGGCGAGGGACAGTACCCGCTCGTGGCGCACAACGCAGGCTTCGATATGGGCTTTCTGCGGACGGCCTGCCAGAGACTGGGTATCGAGCGGGAGTTTACAAGCATTGATACCCTCGAGATGAGCCGCCTGATGCTGCCGCACATGCACAAGTTCAAGCTGAACATTCTGGCGAAGGAGCTGCAGGTCGGCCCGTTCGAGCACCACCGCGCGAGCGAGGATGCCGCCGTGCTCGGCCGCATTTACGTCAAGCTGCTGAAAAGGCTCAGGGAGGAGATGCACGCGGTTACGACTGCGGATATCAATCCGGTGCTGGCGGCGACGACCGACCGCAAGAACAAGCTGAAAAACCTGCCGCGCTATCACTTTATCATTCTGGTGAAGAACCAGGCGGGACTGCGCAACCTGTATCAGCTGATTTCCAAGAGCTTTCTGGAATATTACAACAAGCGCCCCATTATGCCGCGCAGCGAACTCATCCGGCACCGTGAGGGACTGATTTTCGGCTCGGCGTGTGAGGCGGGCGAGGTATTCCGCGCATTGACCAAGGGCGAGCCGTGGGAGGAGATCAAGCGGCTGGCGTCGTTCTACGACTATCTGGAGATTCAGCCGATCGGCAACAACAACTTCATGATCGCAAAGGGCATGGCGAAGGACGAGGAGCAGCTGCGCGACTGGAACCGCGATATTCTCCGCCTGGCGGATGAATTGGGAAAACCGTGCTGCGCCACCGGTGACGTACACTTCCTCGAACCCGAGGATGAGGCGTTCCGCCGTATCCTGATGGCGGGTCAGGGATTCTCCGATGCGGACAATCAGGCGCCGCTGTACTTTAAGAGCACGGATGAAATGCTGAAGGAATTTTCCTATCTCGGGGAGGACCGGGCGTATGAGGTGGTCGTGAAGAACACCAACATGATCGCCGACATGTGTGACGTGATTCGTCCGGTGCCGAGGGAAAACTACCCGCCGCACATCGACGGCTGTGAGGACGACCTGCGCAACATGTGCTACGAAAAGGCCAAGCGTATCTACGGCGATCCGCTGCCCGAGCCGGTGCAGGCGCGGCTTGACCGTGAGCTTGGCTCCATCATCGGCAACGGCTACGCGGTCATGTACATTATCGCGCAGAAGCTGGTTACCAAGTCCCTTGCGGACGGCTATCTGGTCGGCTCGCGCGGTTCGGTCGGCTCGTCGCTCGCGGCGTTCATGTCGGATATCACCGAGGTAAATTCGCTCGCCCCGCACTATCTGTGCCCGGATGACAAATATCTCGAGTGGCACGAGGAATACTCCTGCGGTGTCGATCTGCCCGATAAGATCTGCCCGAAATGCGGCAAGCCGCTCACCAAACAGGGCTTCAACATTCCGTTCGAGACCTTCCTCGGCTTCGAGGGCGACAAGGTGCCGGATATTGACCTGAATTTCGCGGGTGAGTACCAGTCGCGTATTCACTGGTACACCGGCGAGATCTTCGGCCACGACCATGTGTTCCGAGCGGGCACCATCGGCACGGTTGCCGAAAAAACCGCGTTCGGCTACGTCAAAAAGTACATGGAGGAGCGCGGCGTTGAGTGCTCCCGCGCGGAGGAAAACCGCCTTGCTGCAGGCTGCACGGGCGTGCGCCGCACCTCGGGTCAGCACCCGGGCGGCGTTGTCGTTGTGCCCAAGGAGATTGAGATTTACGACGTCTGTCCGATTCAGCATCCGGCAGACGACCCGGATTCCGACATCATCACCACCCATTTCGAGTATCACTCCATTGACGCGAACCTCTTGAAGCTGGACGAGCTGGGACACGATGACCCGACCATTATCAAGCATCTGGAGAACCTCACCGGCGTGAACGCGCAGGAGATTCCGCTCGATGACCCGGAGACCATGAGCCTGTTCCACTCGTGCAAGGCACTCAAGTACAAGGGCGAAAACCCGGATACCGACCCGATCCTCGGTGACCTCGGCTGTGTGGCGGTTCCTGAGTTCGGCACCAAGTTCGTGCGCGGCATGGTCAAGGAGACGCACCCGTCCACGTTCGCGGAGCTGGTTTCGATTTCCGGTCTGTCGCACGGTACGGATGTTTGGCTCGGCAATGCCGCCGAGCTGGTCCGCAAGGGCATTCCGCTGTCCGGCTGTATCTGCTGCCGAGACGATATTATGAACTACCTGATCCTGCAGGGCGTTAAGCCCAAGCTGTCGTTCAAGACGATGGAGTCCGTCCGAAAGGGCAAGGGACTGACCGAGGAAATGGAAGCCGCCATGAACGAGCAGCATGTGCCCGAGTGGTACATCGACTCGTGCAAGAAGATCAAGTATATGTTCCCGAAGGCGCACGCGGTCGCGTATGTCATGATGGCGTTCCGTATCGCGTGGTTCAAGGTGCATCGCCCGCTCGCGTTCTATTCGGCGTACTTTTCCATCCGCGCGAAAGGCTTTGATGCGTCCTGCATGATCAAGGGCGATAAGGTTTGTCTGGACAAGATGACCGAGCTGCGAGGCAAGGAGCGCGATAAGACCATCTCCGCCGCGGAAAAGGATATGATGACGACCCTTGAGGTCTGCCACGAGTTTTACCGGCGCGGATTTACGTTCGAGCCGATGGACGTTTACAAATCGGACGCAACGCGCTTTCTCGTGACGGAAACCGGTTTGATTCCGCCGTTTACATCCATGCCGGGCATCGGTGAGCAGGCCGCGCTCAGCATCGTCGAGGAGAGAAAAAACGGTAAGTTCCTTTCGGCGGAAGAACTGATCGTCCGGTGCCCGAAGGCGTCTAAGGCGGTTGTTGAGCTGCTCGAGCAGATCGGCGCGCTTGGCTCCATGCCGAAAACAACGCAGATGACCCTGTTTTAAGAGTTAAGAGTTAAGAGAGGGCGACTGCTTTCAGTCCGCCGTAAGCATGAAGTTTCGAAAGGAGTTTCTTATGGCAAAGTACGAAAAGCATCTGACGGGAAATTTTGACGAGCTGCTGGAGCTTGTAACGGACGGCGTGCTGAACGGCAGCATGTCTGCGTCCTACGAGAACGGCTCGGATTGGACAAAAGGCACGGTCCGCTGCGCGGTGCGCGTGTTCGAGCGTTACAGCTACATGGGCGGCAACCGCGTCAGCATGAATGTCACTCTGGTCGGCAACGACCGCGACCTGTTTTTCTCCGCCATCACTTCGGGCGGCAGTCAGGCCGTGTTCTTCAAGCTCAACACCCTCGGCGAGGAGAGCTTTCTGGAAAAGCTGGTACCGATTGTGGAGAACTATAAAAAGAGAGTAGAGTGAGGAGTTGAGAGTGAAGAGATGGGAGGAAGCGGGAGGGCGGAGAGAAAAAGCCGCCTCTGCTTCATCTCCGCTCTTCACTCTTTTTTTCACTCGAAAACGGGAGTTCGAAGCGGAAAAGGCTGCCCACTGTGTAGGCTCCGCTCTCTAAAAAGGGTCTTGACAGTATATAGGGAACTATGGTATGATTTCATCATGATAAAGTGATAAAGGAGCAGCGGAGCCATGAACCGTTTTCGTATTTCCACCCCGGAGGGAACCCGGGATTTACTGTTTTCCTCGTGCCGTGCGCTGCGGCAGACGGAAAATGCTGTGCGCGACGCGCTGGAGGAGCGCGGCTACAGCGAGATCATCACCCCGGCGGTTGAGTATTTTGATGTATTTGCACAGGCAAACCCCGAGCTGGATCAGGATCAGATGCTGAAGATCATCGACAAGTCCGGCCGCATTTGCGTGGCGCGTCCGGATAACACCACGCCGATCGCGCGTATTGCAGCCACCCGACTGGATGACGCGGCGCTGCCGGTCCGCCTGTATTACAGCCAGAAGGTGTTCCGTTCGGTGTCCGGCGACCACGGCCACAAGGGCGAGTTCCTGCAGGTCGGCGCGGAATTCATCGGTGCGGACGGTCTGGAGGCTGACAAGGACATTCTCACGGCTGCGTTTGCCGCACTCAGCAAGACCGGCGCGGACAACTTCCGCGTAGAGCTTGGTCACGCTGAGATCTACAAGGCGCTGATGGATGAGCTTGGCGCGGATGCACAGTCCGCCGAGGGCATCCGCCGCCTGATCGAAAACAAGTCGTTTGCCGCGCTCGGTGACGCACTTGAGCCGTTTAAGGGCAAGCCCGCCGCAAAGGCGCTTAGCGCTATGCCGAACCTGTTCGGCGGCATCGAGGTGCTTGACGAGGTCGAGTCGCTCACCGGCAACGTGCGCGTGCTCGGCGCGACCGCTTATCTGCGCCGACTGTATCAGGCACTGGATGAGGCAGGCTACGGCGACCGCATCATGATCGACCTCGGCCTTGTCCACGAGATGGATTACTACACCGGCATCATGTTCCGCGGCTACATCGGCGGCGCAGGCGCGGCCATCCTCGCAGGCGGCCGTTACAACGCGCTGTGCGCCAAGTTCGGCAAGGATATGCCCGCGGGCGGCTTCGGTATTGACGTGGAGAGCGTTGCCGACAGCCTTGCAGGACAGAGCCGTCCCGAGGTCGCAACCCGCCGGGATACCGTGCGTATCGCACTCACCAAGGGCCGTCTGGAGAAGAAAACGCTCGCACTGCTCAAGGCCGCAGGCTACGATATCTCCGAGCTGGAGGCCGGAACGCGCAAGCTCATCTTCACCTTGCCGGACAGCGGCGTGGAGATCGTGCTGAGCAAGGCCGCGGACGTAATCACCTACGTTGAGCACGGCGTGTGCGACATGGGCGTGGTCGGCAAGGATACCATCATGGAAAAGGGCGGCAGCTTCTACGAAATGGTAGACCTCGGCTTCGGCAAATGCCGCTTCGCCCTCGCCACCAAGAAGGGCAAGGACGTGTACGGCGGCTATAAGACCCCGGTTATCGCTACCAAGTATCCGGCGGTCACCAAGGCCTTTTTCAATAAGAAGAATATGGACGTTGAGACCATCAAGATCGAGGGCTCGGTCGAGCTGGCGCCGCTGCTCGAGCTGGCAGACGGCATTGTGGATATCGTGGAGACCGGCACGACGCTCAAGGAGAACGGCCTCGAGGTCGTTGAGAATGTAGCGCCCATCTCGGCAAGAGTTATCGTCAACCTCGCCAGCGCGAAGATGAAGAAGGCAGCGATTCAGAAGGTTATTGCAGAACTGGAAAGTGGCTTGGAGAAGTAAGCCAATACATATATAACATAAATCATATCCATAGGGCGGGGTGCCCTACGGAATATTTATACCAATGCCGGTGGACGAAAACGGTTGACACAAAAGGGGAATACCACAATGTTTATGAAAACAGTCCTCGCGGACGGACAGGCAGAGCAGCAGGTCATCCGCGAAATGAAGGCCCGTGCGGCAGGTGCGCGCGGCGATATTGAACAGATCGTGCGCGGCGTGATGGCCGACGTACAGGCACGCGGCTGGGAGGCCGTAGTCGAATACGCAGAGAAGTTTGACGGCAAGGCGCCGTACATTGTCGAGCCGAAGGTGCTGGACGATGCGTACAACGCCTGCGACCCGAAGCTGATCGCGGCGCTGGAAAAGGCCGCGGCGAACATCCGCGACTACCACGAGCAGATGCTCGTCAAAACGTGGGAGTGGAACCGCTCGGGGGGCGAAACGCTCGGTCAGACCGTGCGCGGACTTTCGCGTGTCGGCATCTATGTGCCGGGCGGCACGGCAGCGTATCCGTCGAGCGTGCTGATGAACGCCATTCCGGCCAAGGTTGCCGGTGTCGGTGAGCTGATTATGGTCACGCCGCCGACCGAAAACATGTCCAACGAAGTGCTTGCGGCGGCGAAGATCGCCGGTGTAGATACCGTTATTGCCATCGGCGGCACGCAGGCGATTGCCGCACTGACCTACGGCGCGGGCTTTATCCCGCAGGTGGACAAGATCGTCGGCCCGGGCAACGCTTTTGTTGCGGCAGCCAAGAAGCTGGCGTTCGGCACGGTCGATATCGACATGATCGCCGGTCCGTCCGAGGTGCTGGTCATTGCCGATCACACCGCCAACCCGACCTATGTTGCCGCCGACCTGCTCAGTCAGGCCGAGCACGACAAGCTGGCTTCCGCCGTCCTGCTGACCGATTCCATGGCGCAGGCGCAGGCGATTTCGTGCGAGATGGAGCGGCAGGCAAAGCAGCTCCCACGGTGGGACATCATCAAGGAGAGCGTGGCGAACTACGGCTGCGCCATCGTGTTTGACGACCTGAAGGACGCCTGCAGGATGGCTGATGTGGTCGCACCCGAGCATCTGGAGGTCGTAACCGCCGCTCCGCGTGAGCTGCTGCCGTACCTGCACAACGCAGGCGCGATCTTCCTCGGTCAGTATGCGCCCGAGCCGCTCGGTGACTATATGGCAGGCCCGTGTCACGTTCTGCCGACCTCGGGCACGGCAAGATTTTTCTCGCCGCTGTCCACGGACACGTTTTTGAAGAAAACCAGCGTTATCGAGTACACACGCGATGCACTCGAGAGCTACGCACAGGATATTATCGCGCTCGCGCAGAGCGAGCATCTGGACGCGCACGCAAACTCCATCGCGGTGCGCTTTGCGGAGGAAAATAACGATGAGAACCGCTGAAATCAAACGAAAGACCAAGGAAACCGACATTTCGCTCAAGCTGACGCTTGAGGGCGGCGAACGCAGGATCGACACCGGCATCGGCTTTTTCGACCATATGCTGAACAGCTTCGCCGTGCATTCCGGCTTCGGTCTCACGCTCACCTGCAAGGGTGACCTCGAGGTGGACGGCCATCATTCGGTCGAGGACTGCGGCATCGCGCTCGGTCAGGCACTGGCGCAGTGCGTCGGTGACAAGGCGGGTATCGCGCGTTTCGGACAGGCGTTCGTGCCGATGGACGAGGCGCTCGGTTTCTGCGCGCTGGATATCTCCGGCCGCCCGTACCTCGTGTTCGACGCACCCATGCCGCAGCCGATGTGCGGTCAGTACGACACCTGCCTGACGGTCGAGTTCATGCGTGCGCTGGCGGTACACGCCGGACTGACGCTGCACCTCAAATGCGAGTACGGCGAGAACGCGCACCATATCACAGAGGCGCTGTTCAAGGCGCTTGCACGCGCGCTCAAGCAGGCCGTTGCGGTTACCGGCGGCGGTGTTCTTAGCGCGAAGGGCGTTCTCTAACGGTTTGCTGTAATGGAGAATGTAAAATGGAGAATGGAGAATGAATGAGTCCGCGCAAAGCGCGGTAATTCAATAATCGCGCATTGCGCGATACCGCAATTTTCAATTTTCCATTTTCAATTCTCAATTTTTGAAAGGATTAGCGATGAGTTATATTGCAATCGTAGACTATGGCGCAGGCAATCTGATGAGCGTACACAACACGCTCGATTACCTGGGTTATGAAAATAAAATCGCGGCTTCGGCGGACGTGATCGAGAACGCGGCGGGCGTTATCCTGCCCGGTGTCGGCGCGTTTCCGGATGCGATGGCGGCTTTGACCGACTCCGGTTTGACGGAGGCGGTGCTGAAGGCTGCAAAGGAAAAGCCGTTCCTCGGTATCTGCCTCGGCATGCAGATGCTGTTCGAGGAATCGGACGAGGTGCGTCCGTGCAGGGGTCTGGGTCTGCTGCCGGGACGCATTGAGCGCATTGAGACGAGTCTCAAGCTGCCGCAGATCGGCTGGAATGCGCTGGATATTCTGCGTCCGAATGCCATGACCGAGGGTCTGGAAAACGGCAGCTATGTGTATTTCGTGCACAGCTTCATGGCGCATCCGGCGGACGAAAACGACCTTGCCGCCGTGACGGATTACGGCACGCGCGTGCCTGCCATGGTGGCGCGAGGGAACCTGTTCGGCTGCCAGTTTCACCCGGAAAAGAGCGGTGAAGTGGGACTTGCGATGCTTCGCAACTTTGCAAAACTGACGGAGGTGGGAAAATGAGAGTTATCCCCGCGATTGATTTGAAAGACGGTCAGTGCGTGCGCCTGCAGAAAGGCGACTACGGCACTGCACATAAAGTAGCAGAAAACCCGGTCGAGACCGCACAGCGGTTCCTCGATGCCGGTGCAGACCTTGTACACATGGTGGACCTTGACGCCGCGAAGGACGGCTCGCACGCGAACTACGGCGTGGTGGAGCAGGTCATCCGCGAGACCGGCGCGACCGTGGAGCTTGGCGGCGGCATTCGCTCCATGCAGGATGTGGAGACCGTGCTTGCACTGGGCGTTTCGCGCGTGATCATCGGCTCGGCGGCTGTCCGCGACCCGGAATTCGTAGCCGAGGCGGTAAAAAAGTACGGCGACAAGATCGTTGTCGGTATCGACGCCAAGAGCGAGACCGTCCGCACGGACGGCTGGCTGGGCGACAGCGGCGAGAACTACATCGCGTTCGCAGAGCGCATGGAGTCCATCGGCGTGCGCCATATCATCTTCACCGACATTGACAAGGACGGCATGCTCGCAGGCCCGAACTTTGACCAGCTGGCGGCGCTGCGCGCCTCGGTCTCCTGCGAGATCATCGCGTCCGGCGGCGTGTCCACCATCGAGGACATCACCGGCCTGAAAAAGCTCGGCATCGACGGTGCTATCGCAGGCAAGGCGGTGTATACCGGCACCCTCGATTTGGCAAAGGCCATCGAACAGGCCAAGTAACCGTCCTACGGTTACGATTGAACCTTCGATTTGAACGGAGTGAAAAACTTGTTAGCAAAACGCATCATCCCCTGTCTGGACGTAAAGGACGGGCGCGTGGTAAAGGGCGTGAACTTTGTTGGACTGCGCGACGCGGGCGACCCGGTCGAGCTGGCGAAGTTCTACTCGCAGGAGGGCGCGGACGAGATCGTGTTCCTCGATATCACCGCCACGAGCGACAACCGCGACACCATTGCCGACGTTGTGCGCCGCACCTGCCGTGAGGTATTCGTGCCGGTCACGGTCGGCGGCGGCATCCGCACCGTGGACGATTTCCGCGAGATTTTACGCGCCGGTGCAGATAAAATTTCCATCAATTCCTCGGCGGTCAAGAATCCCGATCTGGTGAACGCCGCTGCGGAGAAGTACGGCAGCCAGTGCGTGGTCGTTGCCATCGACGCGCGCGCGAACGCCGAAATGCCGTCCGGCTTTGAGGTTTACGTTGCAGGCGGCCGCACCCCGACCGGCAAGGACGCGGTCGCGTGGGCGAAAGAGGTCTACGAGCGCGGCGCGGGCGAGATCCTGCTGACCTCGATGGACAAGGACGGCACCAAGTCCGGCTTTGACCTAAAGCTGACCAAGGCGGTCGTGGAGGTGGTCGGCATTCCGGTCATCGCGTCCGGCGGCTGCGGCTCGCTCGAGCACTTCTCCGAGGTGTTCGAGAAAACCGGATGTGATGCCGCATTGGCAGCCAGCCTGTTTCATTATCGGGAGTTGACCGTGGGCGAGGTGAAGGAACATTTGCAGGAACGTAACATTCCTGTAAGACGGTGAAGTAATTGAGAATTGAAAATGGAGAATTGAGAATTAAGGAACGGTGCGAAGCACCGCATTAAATTCCGCGCTTTGCGCGGCACTTCGTCGCAGCGCGGATGGAACTCGCGCAAGGATAGCTCGTCGCAGCGCGGACGGAACTCGCGCAAGGATAGCGATATTTTCAATTTTCCATTCTCCATTAATCCATTAAAAGGTGAATACAATGGAATTATCTAAATTTTTCAAAAAGGCTCCTCTGGTGCCGATTATCTGTCAGGATGAACGCAATGGCGAAGTCCTGATGCTCGGCTACGCGAACGAGGAGGCCCTGCAGCTGACGATGGACACCGGCACGGCGTGGTTTTTCTCGCGCTCGCGCCAGAAGCTGTGGAACAAGGGCGAGACCTCGGGCAATTTTATCTTTGTCAGCAGGATTCTGTCCGACTGCGACGATGACACGCTCATCTATGTCGGCACGCCCAAGGGTCCGGTCTGCCACACCGGACACCGCACCTGCTTTTTCACCACGCTGTGGGAGAAGCCGGAAGAAAAGTAAAAGGAGAGCAGTATTATGAATTCGTTTGAGCAAATGGAAGCCGTTATCGCGCAGCGCCGCGCTGAGCCGCAGGAGGGTTCGTACACCTGCTACCTGTTCGAGAAGGGCATTGACAAGATTCTCAAGAAGGTCGGTGAGGAGTGCGCTGAGACCATCATTGCAGCCAAGAACGGCGACAAGGCCGAGCTGGTCGGTGAGATCAACGACGTATTTTACCACATGATGGTAATGATGAACGAGTGCGGCGTGACCATGGAGGATGTCTGCAAGGAAATGGACATCCGAGCCCAGAAGATCGGCAACCTGAAGAAATTCCACGTTTCCGACCACAATACCTGATTTTTATTCCACGAATTATATACAGGTGCTATTTTGTGCTTATCGCGCGTTAGCGCGCATGAAATAGCATTTGCTTTGCAAATGCTCAAAAAGGGGGAGCATGTATCACCATTTTTGAACTTCTGGAGGGAGAAAGTTTCGACCACCGGGAGGAACTTTCGTACGACTTTGGAACGGCCCACGGTCCGTTCCTCTTGTCGGCGAAACTGCAGTTTCGCGACAGCTAAAGACCTGTGCATTTTCTGCACAGGTCTTATTGTTTTGTCGGAAGGAATATGGTATGATGAACCTGAGGTGAGCAATATGCGCAGAAAAGACAGAGAAATCACCGGCCGAGAGAACATCGAGCCGATCCTGCAGGCCTGCAAGGTCTGCCGCGTCGCCATGACCGGCACGGACGGCTGGCCGTACGTCATTCCGATGAACTTTGGCTACACCTGGGATGAGGACGGGCTGACGCTCTACTTTCACGGCGGCGTGAAGGGCAAGAAGATTGATTCGCTGAAAGCCGACCCGCGCGTGTGCTTTGAGATGGACTGCGAGGAGGGTCTGACCGGCGAGGGCGACTTGGCCTGCCGGTACAGCTATGCATTCTCGTCCATCGTGGGGTACGGCAAGGTGGAATTTGCAAAGGATAATGACGAGAAACGGCAGGGCTTTGACGTTATCATGCAGCACCAGACCGGCAAGAGCGGCTGGACGTACACGGACGCGGCTCTGTCCGTCACCGAGGTGATGCGCGTGCGCGCGGAGTCGTTTGAGGCCTCGCGCAAGGCGCCGAAGAGATGAGCATGAAGCACATCGGTACCAAAATTCTGGCAGGCGTGCTGGTGGTGCTGCTGGCGGGAACGGGCGTGCTGATCTGGCGCAATCTGCCGGAGGATGCACCGCGCCTGCAGGAGCCGGAGGAGACCGTTCGGCAGGAGCCGGAGGTGCAGCCGGACACCACAGCGACCCTGTGCGTGGCGGGCGATATTGTGGCGCACATGCCGCTTGTCGCGGATGCGTGGAACGGCGAAGCGTATGATTTTACGCACCTGTTCGCGGACGCAAGGCCGTATTACGAGGCTGCGGATTACACAACGGCCTGTCTGGAGACCACGTTCAACGGTCCGCCGTATTCGGGCTACCCGCAGTTCTGCGCACCGGATGCGCTGGCCTCCGGCCTGAAAACGGTCGGGTTTCACCTGCTCTCTACGGCGAGCAACCACAGCATGGATACCGGGTACAGCGGTCTGGTCCGCACACTGGATGTGCTGGACGCCGCCGGTCTGGAGCACGTCGGCACTTACCGCACACAGCAGGAGCGCGACACGGTGAAGATCATCGACGTGGGCGGCATCAAACTGGCCATGCTGGCGTACACCTTCAGCACAAACGGCTTGCCGGTGGACAGCGAGCACCCGTACTGCGTCAGCGTCTACACGAGCGACTACATGACCGACTGCAGTGCGGTGGATTACGACCTCATCCAGTCGGATCTGGACAAGGCGGGGCAGTCCGGTGCGGATGCGATCGCCGTGTATGTACACTGGGGAAACGAGTACCACACCGAGCCGTCCGAGCAGCAGGAGCAGCTGGCAGACTACCTGTTTGCGCACGGTGCGACACTGGTGCTCGGCGGGCACGCGCATGTGCCGCAGCCGATGGAGCTGCGGACGCTGCCGGACGGCCGCACAGGCTATCTGTGCTACTGTCTCGGCAACCTGATCTCCAACCAGTTTGACCCGTACACCAACCTGACGGCGGCTGTCACGCTGACACTCACCAGAAGCGGCGAGACCGGACAGGTGACGGTTTCCGGCGCGGAGTACGCGCCCATGTTCATGCTGCACGCAAGCGATTCCAACGAGGGACGCTACCGCCTGCTGGATATTCGGAAATCCATGCAGGATTTTGAGCAGGGGGATACGTCGGTTGTAAGCCGGTCGGTGTATGACCGAATGAAGCAGGGACGTTCCGACCTGCACCGTATCTTCGGCACGGATGAGGTGCTTTCCCTCACAGCATGAGAAAATGTTTACGGTTTCTTTACATACAACGCTCGACACTGTGTTGACTTTGCGACACGATGCTGATACAATAAATCTGTACCAAGAATGCACAGTCCGCAGAGAAACAGGGAGGAACGGTTCATGCCGGAGACGAAAAACAACCGCAGAGTGCGCTTTACGCGGTCTGCGCTGCGTGAAGCCCTGATCGACCTGATTCTGGAGAAGCCGCTGGTCTCTATCACGGTCAAGGATATCTGCGCGAGAGCGGACATCAACCGCTCGACCTTCTACCTGCATTTCAAGGACGTGACCGACATCCTTCGCACGACCGAGGACGAGATCATCGAGCACATGCGCGAGCACACGCCGACGCACAAACGGAAGCTCCTCGATCTGCAGGAGATCGAGGGATTCTTTACCGACTTTCTGGAGCAGATCCGGAACAATCTGCGTATAATGAAGGTGATTCAGGTGCTGTGCAGCGAGCAGGGAGACCCGTATTTTGTACGCAAGCTGCAGACCATGACGTATGAAGCCTTCCTCGACGGCTGGGATATGCACATGATGCCGGAAATGAGCGAGCAGCGGAAACTGCTTGTGTTTTCATATACCATTTCGGGTATGGTATCCATGCTGTCCACCTGGGCGACCAGAGCGCAGGACACGCCGACCGACCAGGTCGTATCGCTTTTGATGGGACTGATGTGGCACGGACTGGACTATTTTGCAGCATCCGACAAAAAAAGTGCTTTTCCGACCGAATAAGCCACTTGACATTTCTATGGGAAAATGGTATATTATAGTTGCTTCGTAAATATGCAATGTTTTCCGTCGATAGCATTGCGGATCGGCCCTTTTCGGTGTATTCCGGAAAGGGTCGATTACTTTTTATATAAAAACCTTTGAGGGGGAGAAGGAATTGCACAAACAGGGAGCTTTGCGTGAATTCGGGCACTATGCCGCGATGAACATCCTGGGGATGATCGGCATTTCGTGCTACATTCTCGCGGATACCTATTTCGTTGCGCAGGGACTGGGTTCGCTCGGACTGGCGGCGCTCAACATCGCCATACCGGCGTACAACCTGATGAACGGCATCGGCCTGATGCTCGGCGTGGGCGCGGCAACGCAGTACACGATCGCGCGGGCGCAGAACGATCGGAGACAGGCGGACAGCGTATTCACGCACGCGGCGGCGCTCGGACTGCTGCTCGGACTGCTGTTCCTGCTCGGCGGACTGTGCTTTGCAAAACCGCTCGCGGGCCTGCTCGGCGCGGATGCGCAGACGCTCGGCATGACGACGACCTACCTGCGCATGCTGTGGTGCTTCGGGCCGTTCTTCGTGATGAACAACGTGCTGCTGGCGTTCACGCGCAATGACGGTGCGCCGACCGTTGCCATGTGCGGCATGATCGCGGGCAGCCTGTTCAACATCGTGTTCGATTACATTTTCATTTTCCCGTGCGGACTGGGCATGTTCGGTGCGGCGCTTGCGACCGGCTTTTCGCCGTTTGTCAGCATTCTGGTGCTGCTGACACACCTGCGGAGACCGTCCCGCGGCTTCCATCTCGTCAAAACGCCGCTGCGCGTCAGCCGTGTGCCGAGCCTGTGCGCGCCCGGTCTGTCCTCGCTCATCGGTGAAATCGCCTCCGGCGTGGTGCTGCTGCTGTTCAATCTGGTGCTGCTGCGCCTCAGCGGCAATACCGGCGTGGCGGCTTACGGCGTGGTGGCCAATCTTGCTCTGGTGGGAATCGCTGTCTTTACCGGACTGTGCACCGGCATACAGCCGCTGGTCAGCCGCAGCTCGGGTCTCGGTGACAGGGAACAGCTGCGGCGGCTGTTCCGCTGGGGCATCTGCACTGCGCTCGGGATTGCAGCCGTGCTGTGCGTATCGGTTTTCCTCGGCGCGGAGCCGCTGACGGCGGTGTTCAACAGTGAGCATGACCCGGAGCTTGCCGCTTACGCGGAGAGCGGCCTGCGGATCTACTTCACAGGCTTTTTGTTCGCAGGCGTGAACATGGTCACGGCAGCGTTTTTCAGCGCATCGGATAAGACCGTGCAGGGGTTTGTCCTTTCGCTGCTGCGCGGCGTGATCGCCGTGCCGCCGATCCTGTTTCCGCTCGCGTGGGCGCTCGGCGTCGATGGCGTCTGGCTGACGTTCCCGATGGTGGAGCTGGTCACGGCGGTCGCCGCACTCATCTGGGCGAGAAAATACATTATTGAGAATTGAAAATGGAGAATGGAGAATGGCGCTATCCTTGCGCAGGCTCCGGTCGCGCTACGCCCGTGGCGGTTTGCGTTGATTCTTCATTTTAACAATAATCAATCTATAAAACTGTATAATGTGCCATAAAACAGCGAAAAAGACGTGCAATGCACGTCTTTCGCTTAACAGGATGTCATCTGTATGGTATAATACTGGTGTTGCCCTACTTATTCCCGGCAACGGGAAGGAGGTGCACCAAGTGAACTTCACCGTATCGTTAATCTGCTCCATTATGGCAAATGTAATTGCACACTACATTTGCAAGTGGCTGGATGAGCAGAAGTAAGGCAACATCAGCCCCGGCTTAAGCCACCGAAAAACGGAATAGAAAACCCTGGAGAGTACCAGTCTCCGGGGTTTTCGCCAAGTGAACTAATTCATATCGTTGCTTATAGTATAGCACCGATTGTGAAATAATGCAAGCGTTTATCCTGTTAACCTTACAGCTCTTCCACAAGCGCCTTAAACAGCTTGCCGCGTTCCATGAAATTCTTAAAGCGGTCGAACGACGCGCTGGCCGGACTCATGATAACAACATCGCCGCTTTCTGCGCGGGCAGCGGCCTCCTGCACGGCTGTTTCGAGGTTTTCCACCTCGATAATGGGGGGATGCTCGCCCTCGATATTCTCCACGCACTCGCGAATCTTGGGTGCGGTAGCGCCAGTGAGCAGCAGCAGCTTTACATGGTCGCAGATAGGCTGACCGAGCACGTCATACGGGATATGCTTGTCGTAGCCGCCTGCAATGAGAATGACCTTCTGCTGGAAGGAATTGAGTCCTGCGATGGTTCTCGTCGGACTGGAGGCGATGGAGTCGTTGTAATACTTCACGCCGTCCTTCTCGCGCACGAACTCGATGCGATGCTCGACGCCGCCGAACGTGGTCGCCACAGCGCGGATATCGTCGTCAGAGGCATAACCCTGCACGACAGCCGCCGCCATCATCATGTTGTACACGTTGTGCGCGCCCGGAATGCGGATATCGGATGCGGGCATCAGCTCACGGCGCACGCCGCCGTCCGCGATGTAGATAACGTCGTTCTTGAGGAACACGCCGTTGGCCAGCTCCTGCGTTTTGCTGGTGCAGAACAGGTTGCCGGACGCCTTGAGCGAACGCGTCACCTCATCGTCGAGATTGAGGATCAGCTTGTCGTTTTCGCCCTGATTGCGGTAAATGGCAGTCTTGGCCTGCACATACTCGTCAAAATCCTTGTGGTAGTCCAGATGATTGGGCGTGAGGTTGGTGATCGCCGCAATGTGCGGAGAGTGCTTCATGCCCATCAGCTGGAACGAGGACAGCTCCACGACTGCAAGGTCGTTTTCGGTCATCGTGTCCACGCGGGGGAGCAGGGGCGTGCCGATATTGCCGCCGAGATGCACGGTATAGCCCGCGTGCTTCAAAATCTCGCTGACGAGCGTGGTGGTCGTGGTCTTGCCGTCCGAGCCGGTGATGCCGATGATCGGACACGGGCAGACCGCGAAGAAAAGCTCCATCTCACTGGTGATCTCCGAGCCGTTTGCGCGCGCCTTCTCAAGAAAACGCGGGTGAACGCCCGGGGTACGGAAGATAACGTCCTCATCGAGCGCATCAAGGTAATGCGGGCCGAGAACGAAGTCTACGCCGAGGGTAGCGAGGGTAGCATAGCCGTCGCCAAGCTCGGTGGGTTCTTTTTTGTCATGCACGGTAACGCGCACGCCTGCAGCGCGCAGCATACGGATGAGCGGCATATTGCTCACGCCCGCGCCGATTACGCCGACCCGTTTATCCGACAGGCCGCCGAGGTATTGTTCTAATGCTGTCATAAATGCGTAACACCGCCTTTTGTACTTTGACAGTATACATGATTTTTCACGATTTTGCAAGTCCGGTTTGACGAGAGCGTTTTTTTACGGTATAATGCTATTTGTGACTGGTGCAGACGGTCGCGTGCCTTCGGGCATGAGGAAAGTCCGGGCTGCACAGGGCAAGGATAACGGATAACGTCCGCCGAGGGTGACCTTAGGAATAGTGCAACAGAGATATACCGCTGTTTTATGTCCGCATAAGGCAGTAAGGGTGGAAAGGCGAGGTAAGAGCTCACCACGTCCCATGGTAACATGGGAGGTCTGTAAACTCTATCCGCAGCAACGCCGACTGGGACTATGATTTGCCCGATCGTCCCGACTGGCGGCTTGAGATGCACGGCAACGTGCATTCGAGATAGATGACCGTCCACGACAGAACCCGGCTTACGCACCAGTCATGCCATAGCACCGCAGAGGAGAAATCTTCTGCGGTGCTTTTCTTTTACATTCTGCAGGAATTGATAATTGAAAATGGAGAATGGAGAATTAACGCTATGGTGTAATCTTCTTCATGTATTTATATCTCGTTATGAATGTAAACCGCAGGGTGCGCCAAGGTGAATGGCCCGAAGGGCAGGAGAAGGTGCTCTGGGGTGTGCCCCTACGGGATACATAGTACACTTTTATAAAAACTGCCGTTGCATTTTGTCGCTTTTTCCATATTCTGCGCCGAAAAAATTTGTTATACTTGAGGCAGGATAGGGAGGTGCATTTTATGAAAGGACTGGGAAAACGAATCCTCGTGATGGCGGCTGTGACGGCGGTCTGTGTGTGGGCAGCGGGAAAATCCGGCTACGCAGTAAAACCGTACCGGCTGGATGAGACAGAGCTTGCACAGCAGGTGCAGATGCTCAAGGAGAACAATCTGACGAAGTTCTCCGGTGTGACGATATACGATGGTATCGTGATCGGTGACACGGCGTATTATGTAATGACGCAGGATGGCATCGAGCAGGAACGCTTTCTGGGCGAAATGACTGCGAAACGCAGCTGGCTCGGTACATGGAAATTTTACAGTATGGGCTCCGGCGATTCCGGCATTAACTACGATATCACCGGCTGCGGCGGACACAATTTTCTGCTGCTGAGCGGCAAGGACCCGGAACAGCAGGTTGCAAAAGTGACGCTCAACTGGTATGGACAGACCTATGAGATGGAAAACGAAAGTGCAAAGCCGTATTTTCTGCTCTGCACCGAGCTGACCGGATACATGCCGGATGAGTTGCTCCCGTCGGAGGATATGTTCCGTTTTTACGATAAAAACGGCAAGGAGATTCCGCGCTGGTACGATTCATACAGCGGCTCGATGGATGGTTCAAGTATTGCGGTCGCACAAGGCAGCATTTACAAGGCGGAATAGACAAGGAGCACCTGCGGTCGGCAGGTGCTTTCTTTTGATACCGAGATTGAATGGTTTGCGGGCGAACACTGTTCGCCCCTGCGGTAAAGCCGGCGATTACTCGACGCAGCGCAGACGGAACTCGCGCAAGGATAGCGACAATTCCTAACTGCGAATTCCTAATTACTGATGATCCGAACTTGCTTACAGCTATATAAATGTGTTATAATAAAATTTAATTGGACAAACACAAGGGGAGGAACCACTGTTATGATGATCGAATGTCCGCACTGTCATATGGAAACCGAACACAAGGTGATCGACCATATCAATATCGACCGAAATCCCGAGCTGCGGGCAAAGGTACAGGATCTGTCTGTCTTTCGTGTAAAATGTCCAAACTGCGGCGAAACCGTGCTCGCCGTACACCCGTGTCTGTACCATGACATGGCAAACCAGTTTATGGTATGGCTGTGGACCGAGGACGGTCAGGTTCCCAAGGCGGAATTTGATCCGCTGGCGGGCTACACCCTGCGCGTGACCGACAGCCTCAACACCTTCCGTGAGAAGATCAACATCCTCGAGCGCGGTCTGGATGACCGTACCATCGAGATCATGAAGCTGCTGCTGTTCGCACAGCTTAACCGCGACCTCGATGTTGTCGAGCTGCTCTTCCACGAGCTGGATGAGCGCACGGGCGATTTCCGCTTCGTGGCCGTGCTTTCCGACGGCGCGGAGCAGTATGCCGCCATGCCGGGCGCGGCGTATCAGCGCCTGCACGCGGATGTGGAAACCTATCTGTACACGCCGGGCGGCGAGTTTTCGCGCATTGATATGACGTGGGCTCATCAGGCACTCGAGCTGCTGCACGAGATGGGCTGACGGTTTACCTTCTCCGCAGGGCATAAAAAAGGATGTGCCGTTTTGACACATCCTTAGATTTTTTCATTCTCAGCCGATAAGCAGCTGCACCAGCGTGCCGCCGATCACGGCGGTGACAAACGTTGCGGCGATGACCGGCAGGGCGCGATGACGGCCTTCCTTCTCCTCGAGAAGAACGATGTAGCCGAAGCCTGCGCCGGTGGAAAGACCGGCAACCAGAGCGCCGAAGCTGATCGTGCCGCCGACAAACAGCTCGCTGAGCAGCACGCTCATCGCACAGCTCGGAATCAGACCGAGCACCGCGCACAGCAGAGGCTGGAAGATGCTGTTGGTCAGCATGAGGGAAGCCACGCGCTCCTCACCGATGCCGTGTACGACCATGTTGAGCGCGAACAGCACGACAAACAGGAAGATGGTAGTCTTGATGGTGTGGGACAGGATATTCGCCACCGGCGAGGTCTCACAGCCGCAGTCGCCCATCTCGATCTCAAGCGGGCCGTCGGTTCCGGCCTTGTGCCTCCGGAACACGGTGCAGCGCAGAATATAGCCGCCGATGACCGCGATCGCAAACTTGACCACGAGCAGCAGCACCACCTGCTGTACGCTTGCGCCGCCTGCCAGCATGATGGGCACCGCCTCATCCGAGGTGGCAAGGAACACGGCAACCAGCGTTGCCGGTGCAAGAAAGCCTGCCGAGAACAGCGCGGACGCTGCCGCGGAAAATCCGCACTGGGGAATGGAGCCGGCGAGCGCGCCGACCACCGGACCGAACTGCGCCGCACGCGAGAGCAGCTCCGGCGTATTGGTCAGCCGGTTTTCAATGTAGTACAGCAGTGCGTACACGACCAGCAGCAGCGGTACGGTCTTGAGCACATCGAAAAATGCTTCCGGCAGAACGTGATGAATAATTTCTAACAAATAGGTCACCTCATAGTTGATCTGTGGGTTGATAACATTCGTGTTGTCTCAGAGACAATTATAATAAGTATAGCATAGAACCCAGTCCGCAGGCAAGCGGGATTTGCCGGACTGCATACCAAAGATAGCAAAAGGAATCGAATATTTACCATGAAATTTAACGAACTCAAGTTGGAGAAAAACATCCTCAAGGCACTGAAGGAGGCAGGCTATTCCGAGCCGACGCCCATTCAGCAGCAGGCGATACCGCCGGTGCTCGAGGGCCGCGACCTGATGGGCTGCGCCCAGACCGGCACGGGCAAGACCTGTGCGTTCGCAGTGCCGATCATCCAGCGCCTGGCAAAGAGCGAGGGCAAAAAGGGCACCATCCGTGCGCTCATCCTCACGCCGACGCGCGAGCTTGCGCTGCAGATTTACGAAAACGTGTGCCAGTACGCGCGCTATGTGCCGTGCAGTGCGGCGGTCATCTTCGGCGGCGTATCGCAGGTGCCGCAGGTCGAGGCGATCGAACGCGGTGTGGATATTCTCATTGCCACGCCGGGCCGTCTGTGGGATCTGATGGGTCAGAAGATCGTAAAGCTGGACAAGGCAGAGTTTTTCGTGCTCGACGAGGCCGACCGCATGCTCGATATGGGCTTTTTCCCGGATGTCAAGCGCATCGTCAAGTTCCTGCCGAAAAAGCGCCAGACCCTGCTGTTCTCGGCGACCATTCCGGCAGAGATTGCCGATCTGGCAGAGAAAATGCTGCATGAGCCGGAGCATATCTCGGTAACGCCGAGCGCAAAACCGGCGGACAAGATCGAGCAGCAGCTTTATTTTGTAGAAAAGCAGGAAAAGAGGGAACTTCTGCCGGATATCATCCGTCAAAGCAATGTACACCAGGTTCTGGTGTTCACCCGCACCAAGCACGGCGCAGACCGGGTCGCGCGCGACCTCAACCGTGCGGGCATCAAGACCAAGTCCATCCACGGCGACAAGTCGCAGAACCAGCGCCAGCGTGCGCTCGCGGACTTTAAGGAGTGCAAGATCGCGGTTCTGGTTGCGACCGACATTGCCGCGCGCGGCATCGACATCAACGACCTGCCGCTCGTTATCAACTTTGACCTGCCGAACATTCCGGAAACCTATGTGCACCGTATCGGCCGCACCGGCCGTGCCGGTCAGGAGGGCACCGCGATTTCCTTCTGCGACCGCTCCGAGCGTCCGTACCTCAAGGATATCGAAAAGCTGATCGGCAAGCGCATTCCGGTTGCCGGTGAGATTCCGCACGAGGAAAAGGAGGAGGAGAAGCGCGAGTCCGGTCAGCGCAGGACGACCAACAAGCGCTCCCGCCGCAAGCCGGTCTCCGAGAACGCCACCGCCGAGGAGGTCGCCGCAGATGTGGCCCGCGAAAAGGAAGCCAAGAAGAAGGCGCGTCAGGCGAGAGCGAATGCCAAGCGTCCGTCCCGCCGCGAGAAGGCCGCCGAGCAGCAGACCGAGCAGCAGGCAAAGGCAGCCGCGCCGCGCTCCCGCAAGGGCGGCGAGAGAAGAAGCAATTCGAGCCGCCACGGCCGCAGAAACGACCCGTACGCCCGCTTTGAGAAGAACGAGCCGCGCGTAGACGCCCACACGCCGAGCCGCGCGTATGCGCTCAGCGATGAGGCTGCCGCACGCATCCGCAAAAAGGTCGAGGCCGCACTGGCCGCTCGTGCCGCAAAGGCGGACGGCAAGGCCGCTCCGCAGCAGGAGAAGAAGGGCAGGGGACACGGCAGCAGGTCTGCGCAGAAGCCCGCACAGCAGCAGAACAAGACGGCACAGAGCAAGACGGCACAGAGCAAGACGGCACAGAGCAAGACGACCAATCACCGGGGCCGCAGCGCGGACGGAACTCGCGCAAGGAACGGCTACCATTCCCGCAGACCCAATAATAACCGTAAAGGTTAAGAAGTTGCTGTCATAACCATTGCATACCGCCTCTGGCTATGAAAGCAGCTTTAGTGATAGAGACAAACCCGAACCGTATCCCGCGGTTCCCGGATTGAGAGAGAAGGAGCAACACGAATGAACGGCGCAAAACACCGCTTCGCACTGGGACTGACCTGCTTTTTTCTGATCGGCATCACGGTTGTGTACCCGTTTCTGCTGTACACACCGAACGCGTTCGTCACTCGCTGGCGTGAGTGGTACATCGAAACCGCAATGGGCACCATGACGCACCAGTGGCTGGCCACCTGGTTTATCCCGGAGGATATCATCAACGAGGTGATGACCAAGCGCTACCTGATGAACCAGAAGCAGGAGGGCATCGTCAGCAACTGGGACGGCGCATGGGAGGAGAAGGACACCGCCGAAACGCCGAAGGACAAATTCTATGCCATGTTCAGTGAGCTGAACGAGAGCGAATTTGAGAGCTTTCTGGCGGATAATCCGGAGTATCTGGAAAACGGCTATGACCAGATCAACATCGATCTGATCGGTGAGCCGAGCCAGACGCATTACGACACCGGCCTCAAGACCAGGCAGGGCGACACGGTGTTGGCGGTCAACGCCGCGCACGGCATTCTGATCGTCGAGCAGATCGGCGAGGACACGCTCGGCATGGAGTACGCGGGCAAGATCGCGCTCTGCAAAAAGCCTGAGAATATCTTTGTCGGCACGAGCGAGGGCCTTGGCGATTACGGCTCGTTCGTATCCGATATGGTGAGAGATTATGACGCTATTCTGGGCATCAACGCCTCCGGCTTTGCCGATTTTGACGGCAACGGCACGGGCGGCACTGTGTACGGCTTCCTGAAAAGCCAGGGAGAGAAGTATCAGGACGCGGTAGGCGACGGCTGGAAGATCATCGGCTTTGACAACGAGGATCATCTGCAGGTCGGTGCGTTTAACGATACCTCCAGTCTGCGCGACGCGGTGGAGTTCCACCCGGCGCTCATCATCAACGGCGAGAATCTGGTTGCAGGCACCGGCCTGAACGAGCAGCAGCCGCGCACGGCCATCGGTCAGGCGAAGGACGGCACGGTTATCATGATGGTCGTTGACGGCCGTCAGATGCACTCGTTCGGCATTTCGATCGAGCGCTGCGGCGAGATCATGGAGCAGTACGGCGCATATCAGGCATCCATGCTGGACGGCGGTTCGTCCTCCGTTATGGTCTACCGCGGCCGCGAGATCACCAGTCCGACTACGCTTTCCCAGAATGAGGAAGGTCGTTATCTGCCGGATGCCTTTCTGGTGAAATAAAAATTATCACGATTTCGGAAAAAGCACTTGTATTTTCCGTCATTGCATGATAGAATAAATAAGCACCTGTAAGACAGGCGCGATACGGAGAAGTATCGAAGTGGTCATAACGAGCTCGACTCGAAATCGAGTTGGCGGTAACACGCCACGTGGGTTCGAATCCCACCTTCTCCGCCAAAATAAAGACCATCCATCCGGATGGTCTTTATTTTTTACTCCGAAGGTGGGATTCGAAAGGCGCCTCTTAGAAACATGCCAGTGGCATGTTTCAACCGCCGTGGGAGCCCGTAGGCCGACAACCGCTAAAATATTTAATGGTTGCTTGCCGCAGAAAAGGAATCCCACCGCCCAGATCTCAGCGCCTGCTCTATACGGAGGGATGGGCGGATTTGGGCAGCGTGCATGAGGTGCTTGCCGTAACATCTCCGCAAAAAAAAATAAAAAAATTTCTGCCGGCCAACAGAATTTCCCGAAGGACGGCAGTTTTTCATGCCGCCAGAAGCCGAAGACAAAGTGCGGAAAAGTGTCGGTTTTCGCCTGTTTTGATAATAATTTTCAGCGTTTGAAAATTTCTCAAATTTTTTCGCAAATTTTGTTGACAAAGGGGGATACCCCTGCTATAATATATCTTGTCGCTGAGAGACAAGCGGTTCACCGCGAGAGATCAATGCGAGTGTGCTGGAACTGGTAGACAGGCACGTTTGAGGGGCGTGTGTCGATCGACGTACGGGTTCAAGTCCCGTCACTCGCACCACCTTCTTTCAACAACAGAATATGCGGATGTGGCGGAATGGCAGACGCGCTAGCTTCAGGTGCTAGTGTTCGCAAGGACGTGGGGGTTCAAGTCCCCCCATCCGCACCAAGTTAAAGAGCTTCAAACTTACGTTTGAAGCTCTTTTTCTGTACTTTTCGGAAAGCGCATCGGAGCAGGGAGGAGGCTGTCCAATACCCTTGTCTAACAGATTGTCAGCCATTTCACCCAATTCCGCAGAATGCACCAAAACCAAGCCGACAGACCACGGATTTTCTGTATTGACACCTGCCCAAACCGTGGTACAATTATAACAGAAAAAGCAGAGTAGAGCACAATGCGTTAAGTGCCGCTGAAACGGGGAGTTGTTCGGCGGACGAAAGGGAGCCTTTTCCTTGCGGTATTGTGGTCGCATCCCGCTGCTGCAACTGTTTAGGCACTTTCCTAAATCGCTGTGGCAACAGATGAATTTGATTAGGAGGTGTCTTTTTCTATGTCTAAAACTCCGAATATCTTTGTCCGCTCGCTGCGTGAGCTGAGGTCCACCCGCTGTCTGGCGGTCACGGCGCTGCTCATTGCGATCAACGTCACGCTGGATCTGCTCGGTCTGTCGATCAAGCTGCCGCCCAACCTGCGTATCGGCTTCGGCTTCCTGTGCAATGCGTCGATCGGCATGCTGTTCGGCCCGGTCGTCGGCATGATGGCCGGCGTGTGCACCGACGTGCTCGGCTACTTTGCGGGCAACCTGTCCATGGGCGCGTATTTCCCGGGCTATACGCTGACAGCCGTTGTCGGCGGTCTGATCTGGGGCCTGTGGCTGTATCCGCGCAAGATCACCGTATGGCGTGCCATCGGCGCAAAGACCTGCATCAACCTGTTCTGCAATATCTGCCTGAACACCCTGTGGTTGACCGTCACCGGCGGCAAGGCGATGAGCGTGCTGCTCGTTACGCGCGTGCCGAAAAACCTTATTCTGCTGCCGATCGAGATCGTGCTGGTCTATTTCGGCATGAAGCTGGTCAACCGTATCTATGGCGCGCTGCCGAATGGAAAGACCGCTGCGGAAAACTCTTGAGTAAGGGCGGAGAGAAACCTGTCTCCACCTGATAACAGTCCCCCGGCTCTGTCGCTTGACAAAACCGGGGGATATGCTATAATAAAGTCAAAGGGACACTGTTACAGCAGTCAGGTCCTCATCGTTCAATCAATAAGTATTGATGACCGTTTCGGGTACCAGCCGGACGGTCATCGCGCTTTTATACAGAAAATGTACAGTACAATGACCGCACATACAAAAAGCTGAAATGCTTTCTTCTGCACTTGCGCCACCTCCTTCCTGCCGCGGACTGCGGGAAAGGAAAAGAGGGTCTGACCGCCTTATGTAACAGTGTCCTCAATGATTATAGCATATACCGTCAAACAAAGTCAATCAGCCGCCTTTTTGGGCGGTTTTTGTTTTATTTGAAAACATTGGCAGCACGCTTTCAGCTTTTTGTGAATAATTCTGTTTTTCCCTATGCAAACGGCTGATTTTTTGTTATACTATATATGATTGGAGAAGAACGGTACAGTCCGTTCGCTGAAAGGGAGTGACCTCTTTATGAAACTTACAAAAGAGAGTATTAAACATAACGTGGCATGGAAGGGTTATCGTCTGCCGCAGTACGACATTGACGCCGTGCGCGAAAACACCCACAAGGCACCGACTTGGCTGCATTTCGGCGCCGGCAACCTGTTCCGCGCCTTCCCGGCTGTGCTGGCGCAGCGCCTGTTGACCGCCGGTCTGTCCGACACCGGCATTATCTGCTGCGACGGCTACGATGAGGAGCTGATCGACCGCTGCTACCGCGCCTGCGATCATCTGTCGCTGGTTGTCACCCTGTATTCCAACGGCACGATCAACAAGGAAGTGGTTGCGTCCGTTACCGAAAGCCTCAAGCTGAGCGAGGACATGCTGCGCCTGAAGGACATTTTCCTGGCGCCGAGCCTGCAGATGATCAGCTTTACGCTGACCGAGAAGGGCTATATCATCCAGGACGACACCCGTGAGTTCCTGCCGGACTACAAGCACGACCGCGAGAACGGTCCGGAAGGCTGCCAGTCCTTCTTCGGCAAGCTGACCGCACTGTGCCTCGAGCGCTGCCGCGCAGGTCTGTCTCCGCTGGCACTCGTTTCGCTGGATAACTGCTCGGATAACGGCACCCGTCTGGAGCGTGCTGTCCGTCACATGGCCCGCGCATGGCAGCGTGGCGGCTTCATCACCGAGGATGAGTATTACTTCCTGCTCAAGAAGAATACCTTCCCGCTGTCCATGATTGATAAGATTACCCCGCATCCGGATAACCGCATCGCAGACAAGCTGGCGGCTGACGGTCTGGAGAACGCAAAGCCGTTCGTAACCGAAAAGGGCACGCATGCGGCTGTTTACGTCAACTCCGAAAGCCCGCACTACCTGCTCATCGAGAACGCATTCCCGAACGGTCATCCGGCTCTCGAGCAGTGCGGCGTTATCATCACCCGCCGCGACATCGTTGAGAAGTCTGCGATGATGAAGGTAAGCACCTGCATGAACCCGATGGATACCGCCCTCGGCGTATTCGGCTGCATGCTCGGCTACACCCGCATCAGCGACGAGATGAAGGACACCGAGCTGGTCAACCTCATCACGCGCCTGAGCGAGCAGGAGGCAATGCCGATGGTAGCCGACCCGGGCGTTATCGACCCGGAGGCATTCCTGCACGAGGTTCTCGGCGAACGTTATCCGAACCCGTTCCTGCAGGATTCCCCGCAGCGTACCGCAACCGATACCTCGCGTAAGATTGCACCGCGCTTCGGCACCACGCTGTACGCTTACTATAACTCCATGCTGCCCGCACACCGTGCCACCAAGCTGATTTACATTCCGCTGGTACTGGCCGGCTGGCTGCGCTATCTGGAAGGCGTGGACGATAACGGCAGCGAGTTCACCCTCAGCCCCGACGCGAATATCGAGCATGTCCGCGCGCTGATGGGCAACCCGAAGCTGGGCGACGACGTAAGCGAGGCTCAGCTGTATCCGCTGCTGGCAAACCGCTACTACTTCGGTGTCAACCTGTTTGAGATCGGCGTAGGCGAGACCGTTGTCCGCATGTTTGGTGAGATGAACCGCGGCCCGCACGCTGTCCGCGAGACGCTGCAGAAGTACTGCGGCGAGGAGCAGGAGCAGGAGTGGATTTTCTCCTGATTACCGAAAAACCATGGTTTTTCCGGTAATAGGAACGGATCGTAGACCGTTCCAAAGTCGTCCGAAAGTTCCCGTACGGAAACTTTCTCCCTCCAGAAGTCAAAAAAGAGTGATACATGCTCCCTCTTTTTTGGCATTTGCATAGCAAATGCTATTGAATGCGCGCTGATGCGCGGGTACAGCAAGATTGATATTGTACTAATTGTTAAAGAAAAGGCGAACCTTGATGGGTTCGCCTTTTTGTATGCAGATAAAACAAAAACCGCCACAAAAGGCGGTTGATTGACAAGGTATTGCAATATGTGCGATACTCGGAATGTCAACAACGATGTGAAACAGGTTGTTCCTCGAAAGTAACAACCGCCCCTGAATAAGGAGCGGCGTTTCCTCAAGTTATTCGATTAACGAGAACGACCGCTCTTCTGCAGAGAGCCATCGTTGTTGATACCATTGTAACGCAGTGCCCCGGTTTTGTCAAGCGACAGAGCCGGGGCACTGTTTTTCAGTTACCTGCTAACAAAGTTTACAATACCTTTCCAAAGAGCGTAAAGCAAGTCCTCAAATGACGCCTGCGGGTTATGAATTGCAAACCATACAAGGCCTGCCGATAACAGAACAGTCACCACGATTATTACCCAGAAACAATACCATCGCTGTTTAGGTGTCATAGTATTTTCCTCCTCAGTCATAACGGTAATTTTCACCTCGGGGAGTTTTACATCTGATATCTATATAGTAATAGATATTCACGGTTTGCAAAGGGATTTTGCACAGAAGCCGGTGCATTATTTTTGTCCGGCGGCTACCCGTAATCCCGGCGCATACCTGAGCCATTTCCCGCTCTTGAGCCGCAGGAAGAAGCAGATCGACCGGCACAGCCAGTCACCGATCATGGCAATCCAGATGCCGATCGCGCCCATGCCGAAGTGCACCGCGAGAATATATCCCGCGACAAGCCGCAGTCCCAGCATGGAGATAATCGAGCATACCATCGGATACCTTACGTCATTCGCCGCACGCAGGATATTCGGCATGGCAAACGAGGTCGGCCACAGGAAGATCGCGCAGCCGTTGTGAATCATAATCAGCGTCATGCCAAGCGCAAGCGCCTCTGCGGACACACTGTAAATCTTGAGAATGAGCGGCGTGCACGCAATCGTGACAAGGCAGGTGCTGGCGGTAACGGCGTAGGTGATCATCATCAGCTTTTTCGCCATGCGGCGCGTCTGCGGCTCATCGCCCGAGCCGATGCACTGCCCGATAACGGTTATCATCGCCAGGCTCATCGCCTGACCCGGAATGACGGCTACGGCGTCCAGATTGTTCGCAAGCGCATTCGCGGTAATCTGCGTCGTGCCGAACAGCGAGATCATGCTCACGACGAGCACGCGGCCAAGCTGAAACAGGCTGTTTTCCAGTCCGTTCGGCACACCAATCTGCAGAATGCGGCGGATCAGCTCCTTATCCGGTCGAAACCGCTGTCCGCGCCGCAGAGAGACCGTGTGCTCGGGGTTCAGCAGCAGAATCGTGATAGCGACAGCCGCCGTGCCGCGCGACAGCACGGACGAAAGCGCTGCGCCTCCGACGCCCCACTTGAACACGAAAATGAACAGCGAGTTGCCGATGAGGTTGACGATGTTGATCAGTCCCGCAATCAGCATGGAGATACGCGAGTTGCCCTGTGCGCGGAACAGCGCCGCACCGGCGTTGTAGATCGCCAGAACAGGGTAGGAGAACACGCTGACCGTCAGGTAGGTGAGCGCGCTCTGCATCACATCGTCCTCGATCGTGCCGAACAGCAGGCGCAGCAGCGGTGCGCGGAACAGCATGACGAGCGTCGAGATGATCAGCGCAATGGCCGTGACGACTAAGTACAGCTGCTTGGAGGCATCGCACGCACGGTCGTTCTTTCTCGCACCGAGCAGCTGCGCAACCACGACAGCGCCGCCGGTCGCCAGTGCGGAAAAGATGTTGATGATGAGCACGTTGAGCATATCGACCAGCGATACGCCGGAAACCGCCGCTTCACCGACCGAGGAGACCATCATCGTGTCGGCCAGACCGACCGTGATGGCGAGCACCTGCTCGATAACGAGCGGCAAAATCAGCTTTTTGAGTGCGGCATTTGGAAATAACTCTTTACTCGTAAAAAATACACCTCGAATCAAAGAATAACGCGGTACGCTTCTATCAGCCTCTCGAGCGACCATGCGGCGTTCGCGGGACTGGTGGAGGGCAGCTGCGTGATGGGCACGCCGGTTTTCGGCTCGATGAGTTTGCGGTAAAGCTGCGCCGACTTGCCGCCGGTGGCAAAAATGCGCGTAATTTTGCTCTCGCGGAGCAGTTTGCCGATGTCGTTCGGCTCGGCGTTGCGGATAGACGTGTCGGACGCGCCCGCAATATCGCATTTGGCGATGGTGTCCCACAGCGCCACATGATGCCGCAGGCACATCGCGCGCTTGTCCTCGATGGAGACCGGCACCTCCTCGCCAAGCACAGCCGCCAGCACGCGCCAGAACCGGTTCTGCGGGTGGCCGTAAAAGAACCCGACCTCGCGGGATTTCGGGCTTGGAATCGAGCCGAGCAGCAGCACGCGCGACTCGCTGTCGTACAGCGGCGGAATGGTGTGAACGATGGTTTGCAGTTGCATGGATCAGTCCTCCAGTACGGAAACAAAGCTGCGGAACGCGCTCGGCAGCGCATAAGCGTCGCGCAGCTCGGCAGGTGTGACAAAGGTGAGAGCGGGTGCAGGTGCGTCCAGTTCGACATACACGCCGTTCATGTGCCACTCTACATGGGTGAAAATATGCTTGGCAGGCCGCAGAGAGAGCAGCTTTCGCACGCTCCAGCCCATTTCGGTGAGCGCCGCGCGCAGCTCGTCCGGCGAGAGATGGCCATCGAGCGACGGCAGCTCCCACAGACCGGCGAGCAGACCCTTTTTGGGTCTCTGCCGCAGACCGACAAGCTGACCGCAGCGCACAACAAGCACGGTGCGGTTTTCCACTCTCCGCGCCTTTTTTGCGGCTCGGAGCGGCAGCACAGCCGCGTTTCCGCGGTGAAAGCCCTCGCAGAGATGCTGAATCGGGCAGTCGTCACAGCGCGGTGCGCCGTTCGGCAGACAGACGGTTGCACCAAGCTCCATCAGCGACTGGTTGAGGTCGCCGGGACGGTCGGACGGCATGAGTGCGGCGAACCGTTCGCGCGTCTGCTTTTTGAATTTTGCGTCCGTGATCGGCGTGAAATCGTTATCCAGCCGCGCCGCCACACGCAGAACATTGCCGTCCACCGCCGGAACGGGCAGTCCGAACGCGATAGACGCCACCGCGCCTGCCGTGTACTCGCCGACGCCGGGCAGAGCAAGCAGCCTGTCGTAATCAGCAGGCAGTTCGCCGCCGTATTCTTCGCACAGCAGGACCGCTGCACGGTGCAGGTTGCGCACGCGGCTGTAGTAGCCGAGCCCCTCCCAGAGCTTGGTGTAAACGGCCTCGTCCGCCGCCGCGAGAGCGGGAATATCGGGCAGCGCGTTCATCCAGCGGGAAAAATAGCCGCGCACAGCCTCCACGCGCGTCTGCTGCAGCATGATCTCGCTCACCCAGACGCGATAGGGAGCAGGCTCAGACCGCCACGGCAGGTCGCGGTGCCCGGCGTCATACCAGCTCAGCAGCGGCTGCACGATGGCCTTGCTTACCCCGCTCAATATTTCATGTCATCCAGCGTAGCGCCGGTGTAGAACATGGTGAAGGTCGCGTCGGCAATATGCTTGCCCTCGTCGTCGTGCACCTCGACCATGTAGACCGACACCTTGCGGCCGCGCTTGCGCTCGTACGCCACAGCGGTCAGCTTTTTGCCGCAGCGGCCCGGACGGTAGTAGTGGATGGTGCTGTCGAGCGTGACGGCCACCGTGCCCTGAGACGCCGCCGCAGAGCCGGCCGCAATGTCGCACAGCGTGAAGATCGTGCCGCCGTGCGCCATGCCGAGCGGATTGAGCAGCTCGGGGGTCAGGTCAAGCTCTACGGTTGCGCCGCCGTCCTTGTCGAGCGTCACAACGTGCATGTGCATCAGTTTGTTTAAGCCGCCGGCTTCCTGCCGCAGCTTGAGGATTTCTTCGATGGTCAAGGTTAGGACTCCTTTATATATTCTATAATCTTTTGATAAACGATGGTTTTTTCGCCTTCGAGGCGAACGGAACTGCGCTGACGCCGCGCGGGCGCACAAGAGGGTAGACAACCTGCGGTTTTCCACCCTCTTGCGAATCTCCCCTTTTCCCTTAGAGGGCACGGCGCAGATTGCCGACATGTGACCGCTGCGAAGCAGGGGAACGGCAGAGGAGTTTTTCTTCCGCAGAGACGCACTGCGTGCGCTCATGTATCCGCATATTCGCAGTGTCGGATACCGTTCTGCTACACAGGTGGGCAACTCTCCACAGGGCGCGGCATAACAGTGCCGCGCAACTTGTTTGCGCGTTGTGCCGGAAGGCACCTGCGAAGCTATCTGGTTTGTGCTATTTATCCTCGTAGGTGCTGTCTGTAATCTCCAGACTTACGAATTGTGCGACACGGGTATGTCGCGCCTGCGTTGACTAAACCGCCTGTGTAGCAGTACGGTAGACGATACTGCGAATAGGCTGCTCATGAGGACGGACACCGAAGGTAGTCAGTCCGTAGCAGAGGAAAAATCCTCTGCCGTAGCCCATTTTCGAAGCGGTCGCCGCTCTCCGATTTTCGCCGGGCTAACAAACAAGGGAAAGGTAGGAGTTCAAAGAGGAAGGGAAACCGCAGGTGTCCCTTCCTTTTTGCCCCCGCGGCGGGCGCCGCAGTCTCCCGCGCTCCGCAGAGCGCAACTCCCCGCTGAGGTTCAGCGAAAAAACTGCCGCCCGTCAGGGGCGAACACGCCTGCGGCAGTTCGTGTCCCCACGGTCAGCCGGTGCTGAAAAAACTGCCGCCCGTCAGGGGCGAACACGCTAACGCAGTTCGCGTGCCCCGGTCAGCCGGTGCTGAAAAAACTGCCGCCCGTCAGGGGCGAACACGCTAACGCAGTTCGCGTGCCCCGGTCAGCCGGTGCTGAAAAACTCCCGCCCGTTAGGGGCGAACCCGCTTACGCAGTTCGCGTGCCCCGGTCAGCCGGTGCTGAAAAACTGCCGCCCGTTAGGGGCGAACCGCCTGCGCAGTTCGCGTTCCCCGGTCAGCCGGTGCTGAAAAACTCCCGCCCGTTAGGGGCGAACCGCCTGCGCAGTTCGCGTTCCCCGGTCAATCGGTGCAGGATAACAGGTGAAATCTGCGATACTACTCTATTTTATTATAAAATGCACCCACTCCTGCGTCAAGCGCAACCGCCCGGCGAAGCCTGACGAATTTTTCTAACAGCCGTCGGATTACACAATCCCCAATATGTAGTTACCAATCGGAAACAGGACAACAAAATGCAGGGAAAAGTGCCGAAAATACAAAGTGAGCCTGTCGAAATGCGTCGAATATGACTGTTTTCTGTACTTTACAAACGGTAATACAGCGAGTATAATATAAATATATATTTTATAGTTGTGCCTTCTGCGGCACAACGCAGACGGAGAATGTTGGAATGAGTGATTTTTCGCGCACGCTTGCGCTTCTGCGACGGGAAAAGAAAATAAGTCAAAGAGCGGCAGCGGGCGACCTCGGCGTTTCGCAGGCGCTTCTCAGCCACTATGAGAACGGACTGCGCGAACCCGGTCTGTCTTTTGTTGTGCGTGCGGCGGATTATTACGGCGTGTCCTGCGACTACCTGCTCGGCCGTTCGATGGCGCGTGACGGCTCCGCTGTGCCTGCCGAGCGCATGGAGGGAACGGACGCCGAGACGGAGCACAGCCAGATCGTGCAGGCGGCAGCCCTGCTGCTGCAGGTTGCCGAATCGCTCGAGAGCAAGCAGCTTTCGCACGAGATCGAGTCGTATTTCGCGGTTGCAATCTACAAGGTGTACCGCTATCTCTACATGGCCGACCCGGCCGGTGTGGATGCGGTGTTCCGCGCGCCGCAGGATCGCTTCGAGTACCTGTGCGATGCCCGCATGAAGGAGCATGAGCTGAAAATCCGTCTGGCGGCCAACGGCGAGGAAGGCTGCGGTCTGACGCAGGAGAATATCCGGCGGATGCCGCTCGCCCCGAGCGAGATCGCACGGCGTTATCCGGATTTGTCGAGCGCACTGCTGACTGTTCTGCAGCAGGTGTCGGATTCGATCGACCGGAAAAATAAAATGCAATAATTTCGGACAAACCTATTGACAAATACACCGGCGTGAGGTATACTAAACAAGTCGCTGAGACAAGACGACTTGATGAAATGCTGGTGTAGCTCAGTTGGTAGAGCAGCTGATTTGTAATCAGCAGGTCGGGGGTTCAAGTCCGTCCACCAGCTCCAATCAAGCTGGTAATCGAATATGGAAGGTTTCCCGAGTGGCCAAAGGGAACAGACTGTAAATCTGTCGTCTATGACTTCGGTGGTTCGAATCCACCACCTTCCACCAAAACAGAAGGACATTCCAAAAGGAATGTCCTTTTTCTGTTTTGGCGGAAGGTGATTGTGGATTCGAAAGGTGGCTCTTAGAAACAGCCCAGTGGGCTGTTTCAACCACCGTGGCTTTGCCGCAGCAAAGCGAATCCACCACCGAACGGGCAGGCACGCATGTGGCAGTGCGGTTATGAGACTGCACCAGCCAATCACGGCAGGCACGCGCCCTAAACGGAGCGTCGGCTCTTAGAAACGTGCCGGTGGCACGTTTCAACCGGCGTGGCTTGCCCGTAGGCCGACAACCTCTAAAATATTTAATGGTTGTTCCCGCAGCAAAGCGAATCCACCACCGAACGGGCAGGCAGGCGTGTGGCAGTACGGTTATGGGACTGCACCAGACAATCGCACGCGCCCGATCCGAAGGGAAGAACAGATTGTTCGATAGCGAAATCAACCTGCACAGGCGTTTGCAACGATATATTGCCGTTTGCGATGTTATCCCGTAGGGGCGCACAGTGTGCGCCCAGACAGCGCGAAATCATACGGTTCGTGGGCGAACACTCCGACTCGCTAAGAGCCGCCTACGGCGGTTGCTCGCTGGACGCCCACTGCGGTGGGTGTGTTCGCCCCTACGGTTCAGACGGTGCAGATGAATTTACAAACGGTGTGCCGAGGTCGTATTCCAGTGCACCTTCTCTTGCGGCTTTGCCGCAATTTACCTTGGCACACCCTACGGGATAGATTGTACAGACCGAAAAATATTTTCTCCGAGTTGACCACTCATGGTCAATTTTTTATATAATCCGGCGTATAGATGAGGGTAGAAGCTATGCCAGTCAAGGCGAATGCAGCGACACATCAGCGGGCGTGAGAACCACAATGGCGGCGACCTGAGCCGATGAAGCTGCTCCATCGAACAGAGCAAAACCAGCCTTGTTGGGTATCAACAGGGCCTATTCCCATGCCCATCGTTTTTTCTCGTCCGGAAAACGCGATTTCTCGTCCGGAAAACGGCATTTCTCGTCCGGAAAATCCACAGAGCAGAGAAGAGCAGAGAAGAGCAGAGGACAGAACAGAAGAGCAGAGAAGAGCAGAGCATAGCAGAGAACAGCAGAGCAGACAAAATTGAGAATGGAAAATGATTCTGTCTGACCTGACTCTGACTGACGAAAAGAGATTTTCTGAATTGCTTTCTGCAAATAAAAAAGGACCTCCGGTAAAACCGGAAGTCCTTGATCTATCGTTTTGGTAACGAGATTACTTAGCCATGGAAGCAACTTCTGCTGCGAAGTCGTCAACCTTCTTCTCGATGCCCTCGCCCTTCTCGAAACGAACGCACTTTACGAGCTTGATCTCGCCGCCCAGCTTCTTGGCAACAGCCTTGATGTGAGCCTCAACGGAAACCTTGTTCTCCTTAACGAAAGCCTGCTGCAGGAGGCAGTTCTCCTCGTAGTACTTGCCGATACGGCCGTCTACCATCTTGTGGATGATCTGCTCCGGCTTCGGCTTAGCAGCGGTCTTGTTCTCCTCGAGAGCCTGAATCAGGAGGATCTCCTTCTCCTTTGCGAGGGTAGTCTCGTCAACGTCGGACTTGTCCAGGAAGGACGGGTTCATAGCAGCAGCCTGCATGCCGATGTCCTTGCCCAGCTCCTTAACAGTAGCGTTGTCCTTCAGACCCTCGGAAACTTCCAGACCAACCAGAACGCCGATTACGCCGCCCATGTGGTTGTAAGCAACGTTAACGGTGGAGTTGTCGAAACGGTCGAAACGACGGATCTGCAGGTTCTCGCCGATGGTCAGAACCTTCTCCTGCAGAGCGTCCTGAACGGTGCCTTCGCCCATCTTGCAAGCCTTGAGAGCCTCAACGTCAGCCGGAGCGTCCTTGATAACAACGTTAGCAACGTCGGAAACGAACTGCTGGAAGTCAGCGTTCTTAGCAACGAAGTCGGTCTCGGAGTTTACCTCGATGATTGCGCCTACGCCGCACTCATCACATACGGTAGCCTTGACCAGACCCTCAGCAGCGATGCGGTCTGCCTTCTTGGCAGCCTTAGCCAGGCCCTTCTCACGGAGCAGCTCGATAGCCTTGTCGAAGTCGCCGTCGGCCTCGGTCAGTGCCTTCTTGCAGTCCATCATGCCTACGCTGGTCATTTCGCGGAGCTTCTTTACGTCAGCAGCGGTAAAAGCCATTTTATTATTCCTCCAATTTATGATTTTACGATGAAAAAAACGTAGGGCACAACGAACACCGGCGCGCCGGGTCGTCGCGCCCTACGAACAACTCACTGAATGTTATATTGAGTTATGAATTACTCAGCCTTTGCGTCAGCCTTAGCCTCAACCTCGAGCTGCTCGCCCTGCTTGCCTTCCAGAACAGCGTTAGCCATGGTCTGGGAGATCAGCTTGATAGCGCGGATAGCGTCGTCGTTGCCCGGGATAACGTAGTCGATCTCGTCCGGATCGCAGTTGGTATCAACGATTGCAACGATCGGAATGCCCAGCTTGCGTGCTTCTGCGATCGCGTTCTTCTCCTTGCGGGAGTCAACTACGAACAGAGCGCCCGGAAGCTCCTTCATTTCCTTAACGCCGCCGAGGTACTTCTCGAGCTTAGCGATCTCGAGCTGGAGCTTGATAACTTCCTTCTTCGGGAGCAGATCGAAGGTGCCGTCAGCCTGCATCTTCTGCAGCTGGTTCAGACGAGCGATACGGGTACGCATGGTCTTGAAGTTGGTCAGCATGCCGCCCAGCCAACGTGCGTTAACGTAGAACTGACCGCAGCGCTCAGCCTCTTCCTTGATTGCGTCCTGTGCCTGCTTCTTGGTGCCGACAAACAGGATGGACTTGCCGGAAGCTGCCATATCGCGTACGAAGAAGTATGCTTCCTCGAGCTTCTTTACAGTCTTCTGGAGGTCAATGATGTAGATACCATTGCGCTCGGTGAAGATGTAGGTAGCCATTTTCGGGTTCCAACGACGGGTCTGATGGCCGAAGTGTACGCCGGCCTCCAGCAGCTGCTTCATAGAAATTACTGCCATTTTGTTTTTCCTCCTTGGTTTTTCCTCCATCCCTGATCATCTGACAGCGGCAACAGAACGAGTGTCCCATCACCGACCGCTTTCATCACGGGATGTGTGAATTCATGCTATGATAGTTTACACCAATGGGAGGGGGATGTCAAGAGGAAAGTTGAAAATTGAGGATGGAAAATGGAAAATGGAGAATGAACGATACGGTTTACGGCGTTTCTCCGAGTTTGGATTACATTAAATATACCGTATCGAATGATTGGAATGCTTTGCGGCAATTCACCTTGTCGCACCCTACGATAAAACCGGTAATGAAATATTTTTCCCTGCATAAAATTATGGCAGGAGGGGATTCCTTTGCGATTGGGTTTTCGTCACACCGCGTTTCAGGCGGTATGCACGGTTTTGGTTTTATGCTTTGCGCTCGGACTGCTTGAGCGTGCCGACACGGTGCAGCCGGTATTCGGGGAGGACAGCGTGCGCGTGCCGATTCTAATGTACCACAGCATTCTGAGGGACAGCGCACGGCAGGGCAAATATGTTATCTCGCCGGCGGTTTTAGCGGCCGATCTGGACGCCTTGCAGGCGAAGGGGTATACCGCCGTAACGGTGAGCGATCTGCTGGCGTATGTACAGGACGGCGCAGACCTGCCGGAGAAGCCGGTGATGATCACCTTCGATGACGGCTACTACAACAACTACATTTATGCCTACCCGCTGCTGAAGCAGCGCGGAATGAAGGCGGTTGTGTCCATCATCGGCAGCCAGACCGCGCTTTTCACCGACAACGGAGAGGAAAACGCTTACTGGTCGCATTTGCGGCTTGACCGCCTGCGCGAAATGCAGGATGTGTTTGAGGTGCAGAATCACTCGTGGAACCTGCACGAGTACGGCGAACGCCGCGGCTGTCTGCGCCGGAGAGGCGAGGACGAAATGCGCTACGAGACCCTGCTCCGCGAGGACACTGAGCAGACGCAGACGCTCATCACGGACGTCGGACTGCCCGCGCCGACCTGCTATACCTATCCGTTCGGCGCGTGCTCCAAAGAGAGCGAAACGCTGCTCAAAAGCATGGGCTTCCGGTGTACGCTCGGGTGCGAGGAGCGCGTCAATACCGTTACACGCAATCCGGACTGCCTGTTTGAGCTGGGGCGGTTCAACCGTCCGGCAGGGCAGAGCACGGAAAGTTTCCTGCACCGCGCGTTAGGAGAGGATTAAATGCAGAATACCATGCGATTTTCCGAGCTGCACTGCCGTGAGGTGATCAATCTGTGCGATGGAGCACGGATGGGCGAGGTGAGCGATCTGCTGTTCGATCCGGTCTGCGGACAGATTACCGCACTCGTTGTGCCCGCGCAAAGCGGCATTGTCGGGCTGTTCTCCAAAAATGACTGCGTTATTCCGTGGGGGTGCATTGAAACCCTTGGGGAAGACTATATTCTGGTGAGATACAGGGAGAAATAATGCAGGATTAAATCTATACCGTAGGGCGGGGCACTTTGGAGTGCCCCGCCCTGCGGAGAAGGCAAAACCACATCAAATGCAAAAAGAAAAAGGCGGACAACCGTCCGCCTTTTGGCTCAATCCTTCTTATACTTTGCAACGCCCTCGGTGTAGAGGTTGCCGCCGACCGAATCCTGCGACACGATGGCGGAGAAATTCTCCACGGTGAGACGCTTGACCGACTCACAGCCCAGCTCGTCATACGCGATGACCTCGACATTCTTAATGGATGCCGCCTTCGCCGCGCCTGCGCCGCCGATGGCTACCATATAAACCGCGCCGTTGCGCGCCATTGCGTCCTGCACGCCCTGATTTCGCACGCCCTTGCCGATCATGCAGGCAAGACCTGCATCGAGCAGACGCGGTGCGAACGGGTCCATACGGCCGGAGGTGGTCGGGCCGACCGAGCCGATGACCTGACCCGGCTTTGCGGGGGTCGGTCCGGCGTAGTAGATCGCTGCGCCGTCGAGGTCGAACGGCAGCTTGTCACCTGCGTCCATCGCAGCAACGATCTTCTTGTGTGCGGCGTCGCGCGCGGTGTAGACCGTGCCGGTCAGCGTTACGGTGTCGCCCGCGCGCAGCTTCGGCGCCATTTCCTTGAGCTGTTCGGTTTTCAAATCGTAGTGTGCCATGCTTATTCCTCCGTTTTCGGGCGCAGATTGTTCAGAACCTCACGCAGTCCGTTTTTTGTCTTGTCCGGCTCGGGATGGGGCGCCTCGCCGTCCTTTTTGCCGAGCGATGCGCTGATCTTGTCAATTTCACCGAGCACCTCACCGGCCTTGCGGGCCAACTCGGCGGATTCCTGCTGGTTGCGTGCCAGCACGGTGCGGTAGTTCTCCTTGGTGGCATCCAGCTGGCGGCGTACCTGCTCGATGGTCTCCATCGACTTGCGGCGCAGCTTCTGCAGCTCTACCTTGGCATCCTCCTCGATCTGCTTGGCGCGCCGGTACGCGGAAAGCTCCATCTCGGCGATCTTCTCTCTGGTCGCATCGTATTCGCCGCATTTGGCCGACAGCTTGGCGTTCTCCGAGGTCAGCCGGTCGTTTTCCGCCGCAAGCTGCGCCGCACGGGCGTTCTGCGCCTCGATCTCGGTCGCCTGAAGGGAAAAACCGCTTTCAATCTGGTCCAGCTGTGCGCGGATTTTATCGGTATCCAGCGTCATTTCGCCCAGCCGCTCGAGCAGCTCGGCGTTCTTCGCGGTAAGCGCCTCGTTCTGCGTGCGCAGCTCGTTCATCGCGGACTGAGCCTCGGTCAGCTGAGAGCGCAGCTCGGCGGTCTCGGTGTAGTATTTCGTGTCGGTTTCTTCTATGTAATGCAGTACGTCCTCGCGGTTAAAGCCGCCGAAGATGGCACTGCGGAATCCACGGGTTTGCTCGTCCATTGCAGTTCCTCCCACAATAATCTTTCTTTAGTATAGCAAATTCATGAGATAAAGGCAAATAATAATTAGTAATTACTAATTCCTAACTGCTAATTACTGACTCATATATATAATATGTGTCTTGCAATCAAAAAAAGAACGTGCTATTATTATCTTAACTTGCAAAAACGAGGAAGATGCTCAATGTTAGAATTAAAAGATTTCGAGGCAGCTGCGGACCGACTGAAAAACGTCATCCACAACATTCCGCTGTCTACGTCCTGCACCTTCTCCGCCATGACCGGCGCAGAGGTTTATCTGAAGTACGAAAACCAGCAGAAGACCGGCTCCTTTAAGGTGCGCGGTGCTTACAATAAGATTATGAAGCGCTTCGCTGAGGGCGACCTGCACGCCGTTGTTGCGTCCTCTGCGGGCAACCATGCACAGGGCGTTGCCTTTGCGGCAACCGCTGCCGGTGTAAAATCCACCATCGTTATGCCGCGTTCCGCGCCGATCGCCAAGGTTTCCGCAACCCAGGGCTACGGTGCCGAGGTTGTTCTGGCGGGCAACATTTACGATGAAGCCTATGCCAAGGCGTGCGAGATCTGCGAGGAGACCGGCGCAGAGTTCATCCACCCGTTTGACGATGAGGATGTTATGGCGGGTCAGGGCACCATCGCGCTGGAAATCCTGCGCGACCTGCCGGGCGTTGATATGATCTTCGTTCCGGCCGGCGGCGGCGGACTGATCTCCGGCGTGGCTGCCTGCGCAAAGCAGATCAACCCGCGCATCCAGATCATCGGCGTACAGGCTGAGGGCGCACCGGCGATCGCAAATTCGTTCCGCACCGGTGAGCGCACTCCGTCCGATACCGTGCACACCATCGCTGACGGTATCGCCGTAAAGACCCCCGGCGAAAAGACCTTTGAGTATATCAAGCAGTATGTGGACCGCGTTGTCACGGTTTCCGATGACGAGATCGCTTCCGCTGTTCTGCTGCTGCTCGAGCGCTGCAAGCAGGTCGTTGAGACCTCGGGTGCGGCTCCGCTCGCGGCTGTCCTCAACAACAAGGTGGATGTAAAGGGCAAAAAGGTCGTATGCGTGCTGTCCGGCGGCAATATCGACGTTTCGTTCATCCACAAGATCGTCGAAAAGGGCCTTATCACCCGCTGCCGTCAGCTGAAGTTCTCCGTGCTCATGCCGGATGCACCGGGCGCACTCGAGCATTTCTCGCACATCGTTGCACAGCAGAATGCCAATATCATCCTGTTCCAGCATGACCGCGTACAGACGGACCTCGAGATCGGCGAGGCGATTATCCATGTCGTCTGTGAGGTTGGCGGCGTTGACCACGCCAAGCGCCTCATCGACACCCTCATCGATGATGGCTATAAGGTGTTTACTTCGCAGATTTGATAAAAATGCAATGAAATTACAGCGTTCCGCTTGGATAGAGCGGGACGCTGTTCTTTTTTGCGGAATAATGGAGGATGGAGAATGAACGCTGTGGTTTAACCTTCTTCGCATTGCGATATCACCGTGTGAAATGTATACCGCAGGGTGCGCCAAGGTGAATTGCGGCGTAGCCGCAAGAGAAGGTGCCCTGGGGTATGACCTCGGCGCACCATTTGTAAATTCATCGGCAAACGCATACCCGTAGGGGAGCACAGTGTGCTCCCGCGTTATGGTTAACCGGGTGCGTGGCCGTTCCCTGCACAGGCTTCGGTCGTGCTGCGGGCGAACAATGTTCGCCCCTACGGTTACGCACGTTACAATCGTTAGAGACGGTGCGCCGAGGTCGGCGCACCCTACGGTATACATTTCATGTAATACCAAACCCGGAGAAACGCCGTAAACCGTATCGTTCATTTTCCATTCTCCATTCTCCATTCTCCATTTTCAATTATGCCTGCCTCCTCACTCCTGCCTGAATCAATGACAAATGTAATATTGACAAATAAATAACAATATGCTATTATCTCAGCGTGATAAGGAATGAAGAAACAGGTGGACGTTTTATCGCATTATTTGCCTTAAAACGGATAGAATAATAAAACCAAGCATACAGTCAACCGCAGAAAGGAAGCATTACGCTATGGCAGCACACATCAACGACGAAATGCTGAACAAAATGGACGCATACTGGCGGGCGGCAAATTATCTTGCAGCCGGTCAGCTTTACCTGCTCGACAACCCGCTCCTGAAGGAGCCGCTGAAGCCCGAGCACATCAAGAAGAAGATCGTCGGCCACTGGGGCACGGTGCCCGGTCAGAACCTGATTTACGTTCATCTGAACCGCATCATCAAGCAGTATGATCTGGATATGATCTTGCTGTCCGGTCCGGGTCACGGCGGCAATTTCTTCGTGGCGAACACCTACCTCGAGGGCACCTACAGCGAGGTTTACCCGAACATCAGCGAGGACACCGAGGGCATGAAGCGCCTGTTCAAGCAGTTCTCGTTCCCGGGCGGCATTGCCAGCCACGTTGCCCCGGAGACCCCGGGCTCCATCCATGAGGGCGGCGAGCTTGGTTATTCTCTGGCGCACGGCTTCGGTGCGGTGCTGGATAACCCCGACCTGATCGCAACCGTGGTTGTCGGTGACGGCGAGGCGGAGACCGGCCCGCTGGCAACTTCGTGGCACGGCAACAAGTTCCTCAATCCGGTGACGGACGGCGTTGTTCTGCCGATCCTGCACCTGAACGGCTACAAGATCTCCAACCCGACCGTGCTGTCGCGTATTCCCGAAGAGGAGCTGCGCAAAATGCTCGAGGGCTGCGGCTGGAAGCCGTATTTCGTCGAGGGCGATGAGCCGATGAAGGTACACCGCGCACTGGCGGACACGCTTGACACCGTAACCGAGGAAATCCTCGCCATCCGCAAGCACGCCCGCGAGACCGGCGACACGACCCGTCCGATCTACCCGATGATCGTGCTGCGCACCCCGAAGGGCTGGACCGGCCCGAAGAACGTGGACGGCAAGCAGATCGAGGGCAGCTTCCGCGCGCATCAGGTGCCGCTGATGATGGACAGCCCGGAGCACCTGCCCATGCTCGAGCAGTGGCTGCGCAGCTACCATCCGGAGGAGCTGTTCGACGAAAACGGCAAGCTGATTCCCGAACTCAAGGCGCTGGCGCCGACCGGCGAGCACCGCATCGGAGCAAACCCGCACGCCAACGGCGGTCTGCTCATGCACCAGCTGCGCCTGCCGGATTTCCGTGATTACGGACTGAATGTTCCGGCTCCGGGCAGTGTTGAGGGGCAGGATATGATCGAGCTTGGCGCTTATGTCCGCGATGTCATCAAGCTGAACATGGACAGCCGCAACTTCCGCGTATTTGGCCCGGACGAGACTATGTCCAACCGCCTGAGCCACATTTTCGAGGTCACCGACCGCGAGTGGAACGCCGAGCGTCTGGACACCGACGAATTCCTGTCCGCAAGCGGCCGCGTGATGGACGGCATGCTGTCCGAGCACATGTGCGAGGGTTGGCTTGAGGGTTATCTGCTGACCGGCCGTCACGGCTTTTTCGCAAGCTACGAGGCGTTCATCCGCATTATCGACTCGATGGCGGCACAGCACGCCAAGTGGCTCAAGGTCTGCAACGGCCTGCCGTGGCGTCAGCCGATCGCGTCGCTCAACCTGATTCTGGCTTCCAACGTATGGCAGCAGGACCACAACGGCTTTACCCATCAGGATCCGGGTTTCCTTGACCACATCGCCAACAAAAAGGCGGATGTTGTCCGTCTGTACCTGCCGCCCGATGCAAACTGCCTGCTCAGCTGCTTCGATCACTGCATCAAGAGCCGCAACTATGTCAACGTCATCGTGGCTTCCAAGCATCCGCGTCCGCAGTGGCTGACCATGGAGCAGGCTGTGCAGCACTGCACCCAGGGCATCGGCATCTGGGAGTGGGCGTCCAACGATCAGGGCGCAGAACCGGACGTTGTTATGGCGTGCTGCGGCGAGACGCCGACGCTCGAAACGCTGGCTGCCGTATCCATCCTGCGGGAAGAGCTGCCCGAGCTTAAGGTTCGCGTTGTCAACGTGGTTGACCTGATGAAGCTGCAGCCCGAGCGGGAACATCCGCACGGCCTGTCCGACGCCGAGTACGACATGCTGTTCACCAAGGATAAGCCGATCATCTTCGCCTTCCACGGCTACCCGACGCTCGTTCATGAGCTGACCTACCGCCGTCATAACCGCAACCTGCACGTTCGCGGCTACCGGGAGGAGGGCACCATCACCACGCCGTTCGATATGCGCGTGCAGAATGATATCGACCGCTTCCACCTCGTCAAGGACGTTCTGCTGCGCCTGCCGCAGCTTGGCAACCGCGGCGCGTACCTCTACCAGAAGATGAGCGATAAGCTGGTGCAGCATCAGCAGTATATCACCGAGTACGGTGAGGATATGCCGGAAGTACGCGAGTGGAAATGGAAATAATGGAGAATTGAAAATGGAAAATGGAGAATGACCGTGAAGGGATGGTTCTCCGCAGGGCGCACATTGTGCGCCCTTTTCTTTTGCCTGTTGATAGGGGTAAAATGTGGGTTTTCATTTGTCCTGCTGCTAGAAATGGGAACCGCAGGCAATGTCATAACATAGTATTAACCCAAATGCAATGCTGAAAATCATTGCACAAACCATACCGTAGGGTGCGACAAGGTGAATTGCGGCATAGCCGCAAGAGAAGGTGCCCTGGGGTACGACCTCGGCGCACCGCATCAAACGATTGGCATAAATTCAATGGATTGATATAAATTGAACGAATACCGTAGGGCGGGGTGCCCTCACCCCGCCGTGTAACCGATAGGCACATGCGTAATCGTAGGGGCGACCATTGGTCGCCCGCAGCGCGACCGGAGCCTGCGCAAGGAGCGGCCACGCACCCTTTAATCATAACGTGGGCGGCCGATGACCGCCCCTACGGGATAAATATTGCCGGTGAATTTACATTCGGCGGGGTGAGGGCACCCCGCCCTACGGAAATGGTTTATCGATGCGTTAATTCCTAACTCCTAATTACTAATTTTGCACAGGTTTTCCCTTGACATCTCGTCAACTGTGTGCTATTATCTAACTGTACTAAAACACACAGTACAGTTGATACACTCTCAAATCAACAAAAGGAAAGGAGGCGCGTCAGGTGATTAAAATCGACTATCGGGATGCCCGACCCATCTATGAACAGGTGGTGGACGGCATTGAGGGACTGGCTTTGCGTGGGGCACTGCCGGCGGACACCCAGCTGCCCAGTGTACGGCAGCTTGCGATGGAACTGTCGATCAACCCGAACACAATACAGCGCGCTTACGGAGAGCTGGAACGCCGCGGTGTGATCTACGCCGCAAAAGGACGGGGAAATTTTATATCGGACAATGCAGCGGCGCTGCGTTCCCAGAGGCTTAACGAACTGGGTGAGCAGATTACCGCACTGGCCGGTCAGGCACGCTCGCTCGGGGCGACCGAGGAGCAGTTGTGCGGCTGGGTAGAGAGGAAAGGAGAGAGCAGAACATGATTACGGCAACCAATGCGACCAAGCGGTTTGAGGACATCACGGCGGTCGATCACATCTGCGCGGAAGTCAAGGACGGCTCGGTCTACGGCCTGATCGGCTCGAACGGCGCGGGCAAGTCCACGTTCCTGCGCATGCTGGCCGGCATTTTGCAGCCGGATGAGGGCACGGTGCAGATCGACGGAGCGGACATTTTCGAGAACATTGCGATGAAGGAACGGTTTTTCTTCATCTCGGATGAGCAGTTCTTTTTCCCGAACAGCACGCCGAAGGAAATGAAAAACTACTACAAGCGCTTTTACAGCAAATTCGATGAAGCGCGCTACCGCAAGCTGATGAACGGCTTCGGTCTGGACGAAAACCGCAAGCTGCGGACGTTCTCCAAGGGCATGAAAAAGCAGGTTTCGGTCATCTGCGGCGTATGCAGCGGCACGGACTACTTATTCTGCGATGAGACATTCGACGGTCTCGACCCGGTCGTTCGCCAGACGGTAAAGAGCCTGTTTGCCGAGGATGTAGCCGACAGAGGTCTGACGCCCATCATCGCCTCGCACAACCTGCGTGAGCTGGAGGACATCTGCGACCATGTCGGTCTGCTGCATCGCGGCGGCATCCTGTTCTCGCGCGATCTGGACGACATGAAGCTCGGCATGTACAAAATGCAGTGCATTTTCCAGAATCCGCTGCCGGATTCCGCGTGGGAAGGCTTTGACATTCTGCACAAGGAGCAGCGCGGCTCGCTGTACACGATTACGGCGCGCGGCAGCCGGGAAGAGCTGCTCGCCAGGGTGAACGCGCTGAACCCGACCTTCTGCGAAATGCTCCCGCTGACGCTGGAGGAAATCTTTATCAATGAAACGGAGGTGGCAGGCTATGATGTCAAGAAACTCCTGTTCTAAGGGTCTCGTGCGGGATTGCATGAAACGCAATCTGTGGGCTATCGTGCTGTCCACGGTGGGATTCTTTATGGCACAGCTGCTGCCGGTGATTATGACGGCGCAGCACAGCCTGGCGGCACATAAGCAGGATCTGGTCAATCTGAGTGCGGCAGATGCTGCGGCAAGCTGGCAGGGATATGTGGAGAGTGTCGGTGAGATGCTCGGCGGACAGAATGTGTTTGTCAAGCTGGCCGTCATCATTCTGGCGGTCACCTGCGGTGTGAGCATGTTCGCGTACCTGCACAATCGCCGCAAGGTGGATTTCTATCACAGCCTGCCGATTTCGCGCAGCCGCCTGTTCGCGGTAAACTACGCGACCGGTGCGCTGTGTGCGCTGGTGCCGTACCTCGTGCTGCATGCGCTGAGCATTGTCAGTGCATGTGCGATGGGCTTCGGTGAGGTGGTCAACGCATCGCTCATCGGCGTGATCGCGTCCAACGTCATTTTCTTCTTCCTGCTGTACGCGATGGCGGCTGTTACGACCATCCTGTGCGGCAACACGGTCATCACGCTGCTGCTCGGTCTGTGGGTGTACTTCGGACCGACGCTCGTAACCGCACTGTGGCAGGGTCTCAAGAGCATGTTCTTCCAGACCTATGTGATGGATGCTTCCATGTCTTCGCTGTTGTTCGGCAACAAGTTTGCACCGCTGATTCAGTATTTCGGCGTAAACGGCACGAAAATGTATAACTGGGCAGTAGAGCCTGTCTATACGATGGATTACTCCGCCGGGCTGCAGGAGCCGAGTGCTATCGGTCTGCTGATCGGCTATGCGGTTGCGGCGATCGTTATCACTGCACTGGCGCTGTTCCTGTTCCGCATCCGAAAGAGTGAGCGGGCGGGCACGGCACTGGCATTCAACCCGATCAAGCTGCCCGTCAAGATTATTATCTGCGTGGTTATGGGTACGGCGTTCGCTGAGATTTTCAAAATGCTGGTCTACGAATCCGAGCTGTGGTTCTGGGTCGGTCTGGTGCTCGGCACGGTCATTTTCCACTGCGTGGTGGAGATCATCTATGCATTCGATTTCCGCGCTATCTTCCGCAAGCCGCTGCAGCTGGTTATCATCCTTGCGGTGCTGTGTGCGGGTCTGCTGACCATGCAGGCGGATGTGTTCGGTTATGATGAGTGGCTGCCGGATGAGGGCAGCATTGCAGCGGCAGCGCCGATGGGTTACGTCGGTGAATCGGCACTGCTCAGTGAGCCGGAAAACATCGCGGCAGCGCGGCAGCTGGCGGCGCTCGGCGTGGAAAGTCTGAATAACACGGATGAAAATGCACAGAAGGAGTGCATCACCGTCACCTTCAAGCTGAAGAACGGCAAGGTGAAGAGCCGTTCGTATGAGCTGCCGGGCACAGACGAAGTGTTCACGCTCAAAAAGCAGATTTACCAGTCCGCAGAGTACAAGCAGAAGGCGTGGTCGCTGTTTGCGCTCGGCGAGGTCAATGAGGGTTATCACCGCAACATTGTTTTCTACACCAACGGTGACGGCTACAACGGCGTCGGCACACTCAGCGACTCGCAGAAGGCACAGGAGATCATTGACACGCTCAAGGCAGAGACGCTGACCCACACCGGAGACGCAATGCCGGTGCTGCGCATGGAATTCTCGCAGCAGAACAACGACGATTATTACAGCGAGGGTGCCGTATGCGTGACCGACAAGGACGTAAAGACGCTTGCACTCATCAAAAAGTACGCCAATATCGTTCCCAAGGCTGTCAGCGCGAAAAACGTAAAGTCGGTTGCGCTGAGCATCTATCTGCCGGATAAAGACTGCTGGCAGGGCGTGCAGGTGACCGACAAGGCGGATATTGATGCGCTGCTCAAAAACGCGATCAGCATTGACGTAATGAATCTGTACGGCAGCAATGCGATGGCGTACGGCATCATGCAGCGGTTCAACAGCTGCAGCGTGTCTGTGCCCTGTAAGGCTGAAAACGGCGATGAGTGGGACATAAACGTAGGCTACATCGAAGAGGATTATCCGAAGGATATCATCGAGAAATACCGTGCACAGGCGGAGAAGGACGCAGAAAACGGCGTCGAGTCTGCACAGGACGGTGATGTTGCCTATACAACGGAAGTGGCTGTCGGATGAGAAAGCGCGGTATTATCGGCACGCTGCTTCTGCTGGTGTACCTTGCAGGCGTGGGACTGTTTACCGGTCCTTCGCTGGCGCAGATATTCCTCGGCAGGCTGCCGCAGCCAAGACTGGAGCTGATCCCGTTTGCGGATATGATTTCCGTGCTGACGGACAAAAACGCGGTCGGACTGGGCGCGTTCGTGAACATTGCCGGAAATATCGCGCTGCTGTTTCCGCTCGGGCTGTTCCTGCCGCTGTTCTGGCGGTGGTTCGAGCGGGCAGGCCGCACCATCTGGTGGTGCTTCGGCACCTCGCTCAGCATTGAGCTGATACAGCTGGCCGCGGGCGGCGTCACCTCGGCAGATGATCTGCTGCTGAATACGCTCGGCGGCGCGCTCGGCTTCGCGGCGGCAAGGCTTCTGATGAGAGCGTGTCCCAAGCTCGCGCCGCAGGGCGAGGGAAGGGCAGAGTGGGCAGCACCGCTTGTCTGCTGGCTCGTCATCATCGCGGCAAGTACAATATCCGATCTGCTGATTCTGTGGTAGGAGACAGCGGGTCGCAGGATAGAGAGTAATATACGGAAAACAGGCACACCGAGAGGTGTGCCTGTTTTGGGGTTTATGTGATTGAAATACGGGGGAAATGTACAAAAGCCGCCCCGAAGAGCGGTTTATTGACAGTATGAAGTTGCTGATATGGAACGGCGAGGTTATTCCCCTGCATTAAGGGGGTGACGCGCATGACAACAATGGAGGTACTTACGCTTCTGATGCTGCTTGCGACGGTTGTCTTCGGTATTTTGAACCTCAAGAAATAACCGCCACCTAAAAAGGCAGCGGCGTTTTCCTCAAGCTCTAAACTTGTTCGGGGAACGACCGCACCTGACACGTGAGAGCCGTTCTTATATCAGTATTATAAACGGACGCTCCGGTTTTGTCAAGTGATGAAACCGGAGCGCTTGTTTGGCCTTCGGATTGGGCGCGTGCCTGCCGTGATTGGTTATTGCCGCCCATGGTCGCATTGCCACATGCGTGTCTGCCCGTCCGGTGGTGGATTCGCTTTGCTGCGGCAAAGCCACGGTGGTTGAAACGTGCCGCCGGCAGGTTTTTAAGAGCCGGCTTTCGAATCCATTCCACCTGACACCAAAAAAGAACCGATACTCGAATGAGTATCGGTTCTTTTGGTGGAAGGTGGTGGATTCGAACCACCGAAGTCATAGACGACAGATTTACAGTCTGTTCCCTTTGGCCACTCGGGAAACCTTCCATATTCGATTACCAGCTTGATTGGAGCTGGTGGACGGACTTGAACCCCCGACCTGCTGATTACAAATCAGCTGCTCTACCAACTGAGCTACACCAGCGTTTTGTCAAGCCGTCTGTCTCAGCGACTTATATATAATAGCATGCGAAGCGCGAATTGTCAACAGCTTTTTGCAAAGTTATCGAAAAAATTGTAAAACCCTGTGCACCGTTATTAAGAAAAGGGCGGACACACCGATCCGCCCCTGCGTACGGATTAAACGAACACATTTTGCACCAGCACCATGTAAAGCACCGTGCCGACGCCGATGGACAGCAGGTTATTATGCTTCCAGATGTGCAGCAGCGCCGTGATGGCGATGCACAGCAGCTCGGGAATACCGTGGGTACCCGTCACCCAGCCGACGTTTTTCAGGCAGTATACAACCAGCAGCGCGATGACTGCGGGCGGCAGGGTAGAGCCGAGGTATCGGATGATCGGCGGGATGGGCTTGGAGCCGTTGAACAGCAGGAACGGCGCGACGCGCGTCGCAAACGTGCAGACGGCTGCCACGGCGATCATGGCGATAGCATAAACAGTTGTCATAATCAGGCGACCTCCTTTGCCAGACGGCCGCGCATAGCGACCAGCATGACGCAGATTGCGAGCATGGCGGGCAGGATGAAATTGTCCGGCCCGAGGATGGCGAGCGACACAGCTGCCGCAGCCAGCCCCATCAGTGCGGGGATGTGGCACTTCGTGCTCTGCCACTGCTCCACGAAGATAACCGTGAACAGCGAGGTCATGGCAAAATCAATGCCGGTGGTGTCAAACGGCAGTATGCCGCCGATGATCGTGCCGAGCACGCCGCCGAGGATCCAGTAGCTGTGATCCAGCATGGCGATCCAGAAGCGCATATCGCCTGCATCAATGCCCTCGGGCGTCTTGACCGAGCACAGCAGGGAATAGGTCTCATCGGTCAGCGAGAAGATCATGTACCACTTGCGGCGGCCCATCGCATGAAAAGTCTCCAGAAAGGACAGACCGTAGAAGATATGCCGGCAGTTGAGCAGCAGCGTCATCACCGCAACGGTAACAAGGGACGCTTTGGCCGCCAGAAGCGACACAAGCAGATACTGTCCCGAGCCTGCGTAGATGCTCAGGCTGCAGAAGAAGGACCAGATCGATCCGAAGCCGATATCGCGCAGCATAACACCGAATGCAAAACCGATGAACAGATAGCCGCACAGTACGGGTATCGTGGCGGTGAAGGCAGGACGAAACGCCTTTTTCATGGAAATCACCTACATATATAAGGGTAAAAGAAAAGCGCTCTGCGAACAGAGCGCTTTGGCATTTCAACGTAAACGCACAGATCGTTAAAATCAGATAGCGCGGGTAACCTTGCCGGAACGGAGGCACCGAGTACATACGTTGATATGGCGGGGAGTACCATCGACCATAGCCTTTACGCGACGAACGTTCGGCTTCCAGGTTCGATTGGAACGACGGTGAGAGTGGGAAACCTGAATACCAAAGGTCACACCCTTATTGCAAATATCGCACTTTGCCATTTTCCTGCACCTCCTTCTTTCGGGCATTGCATAGCAGATATTATATTACCACATGTATAGAATGAATGCAAGCATTTTTTTCAGAAAAAGAGAAAATTTCAAGTTTTCCTGCGGTCCGTGCGGAAATCGTTGAAAATAACAGGAAAATAGGGTATAATACATCTATATCTACTTTATGTATTATACTATGTATTATACAGTAATAAAACAGCAGAGTAAAGAGGATATAGAATACCTGCCATAGCGGAAGGGAGCATTATACTTATGCAGTTAAAAGAATTCGGTGTCAGCTTGGGCGATCTGATCCATGAATTTAATTTTGAGGTCGTTTACGGTCCGGAGGGCTTTGAAAAGACCGAGATCACCAAGGACGACGTAAACCGTCCCGGTTTGCAGCTGGCAGGATTTTTTGATTATTTCGATCCGAACCGTATCCAGATCATGGGCAAGGTTGAGTCCAGTTATGTAGAGGGTCTGTCGAGCGAGGAGCGCCGCAGCCGTTTCGACCGTCTGTTCGAGACCGGCATCCCGGTGCTGCTGCTCTCGCGCAATATTGACGTATTTCCGGAATGCCTTGCGGCTGCACAGGAGCACGGTGTGCCGATCCTCCGTACCAACGAGTTTACCTCTACCATCATGAGTGTGATCGTCGCCTTCCTCAAGGTAAAACTTGCACCGCGTGTTACGCTGCACGGCGTACTCATCGAAATCTACGGCGAAGGCGTGCTTCTGCTCGGTGACTCCGGTGTCGGCAAGTCCGAGACCGCGATCGAGCTGGTAAAGCGCGGCCACCGTCTGATCGCGGACGACGCGGTTGAGATCAAGCGTGTATCCGACAAGACGCTCGTCGGTACGGCGCCCGAGGTTATCCGCCACTTTATCGAGCTGCGTGGCATCGGCATCGTTGACGTTCGCCGTATCTTCGGTATCGGCGCGATCAAGATGACCGAAAAGGTTGAGCTTGTCATCAACCTCGAGCCGTGGGAGGACGGCAAGCAGTACGACCGTCTCGGCATGGACAGCCAGACGACCTCCATCCTCGATATCGCGGTTCCGAGCCTGACCATTCCGGTAAAGCCCGGCCGTAACCTCGCCGTTATCATCGAGGTTGCAGCGATGAATGACCGTCAGAAGAAGATGGGCTTCAACGCCGCGAAGGAGCTGCAGGAGCGTATGCTCAAGCAGTACGGCAACTGATAAAAGGTAAGGCAATACAGCACAATGCAAACGGTATTGCCTTGAAAATTTAATAAAAGGTGGGGATCTTTATGAAAAAAGCAGCGGTATTGGTATGTATGGCGTCTGTTCTTCTTTCGGGATGCAGCGGTGCCGGTGGGGAAAAGGTGTCGCAGACGGCGGATTCCTGCGCGCAGGCGGTTGCGTCCGAGCTGGCGAAGACCGACTGGACGGCGGTCAGCACCGATGCAAACAGCGATGACGCTGCGTATGTGATGGCGCATACGGACACGGTCGCGCTCGACAGGCTGATCGCGTTTACACTTACAGCCGATGGCGGGCCGAGTGAGGGCGCGTGCGAGGAGCTGCGGAGCCGTTTTCTGGAATCGCCGCACACTGTTCTGGCGTATCTGGTGCTGATGGGGGATCAGACGGTATCGTCGGACGACAGCACACCGGCGGCAGAGTTCATCTGCGGGCAGATTGCCTCGGCGGATGCCGCATGGCATGACGGCTCGGAGGAGTTTGCACAGGTAATGGAATCGTGCAGGGCCGACTATCCGGAAGGACCGGCGGCGGAGCTGCTGAGCAAAATGGAGACGGCGCACGAAGCCTCTCTGGAACGAAATAAATAAGGTATGCAGGCAAAAGCGTGACTTTGACGGTCATGTCTTTTGCCTGCGTTTTCTTTTAGGGAAAACGACTAAACAGAGCGGATGTTTTTTGTTGCACTCACCGAAAGAAAACCGGGAACAAAACCGCTCCCGGACCGTCTAACTGGGTATAAAAAGGAGGTAGTTATTATGATGGAGAAAAAACGAATGGCGGCATTGCTTGCAGCGGTGCTGTTCGGCATGAGCGCGATTCCCGCCGGAGCAGTTAACCTGATCGACACGGACACGGCAGCGACCGACTCCGCCGAGCACGCGGAGCTTGACCTGTACGGTGTGCGTGCCACGGTAACCGACAGGCAGGACGGCGAGCTGACCGTCAGCACCGAAACCGCAGGCACAGTTGTGGTGCACATTGCGGAGCAGACGATCATCATGGACACGCAGACCGGTCTGACGGCAGGCGCACAGGATATCAAAAAGGGTGACGAGGTGTACCTCTACTGCGGGGAAATGATGGCGCTGTCCGAGCCGCCGCAGGTGTATGCCAAGGCGATTCTGGTCAATCTGACCGACGAACACGAGCCTGCAAGCCTGCTGTCTGCCGAGCAGGTGAAGAGAAATGCGGACGGCAGTCTGACCGTGCAGGCAAGCGACGGCGGCCTGACGCTGAACATTGCACGGAATGCGTCTGTTACGCCGTTCGGCACGAAAAACAAGGCAAAACTTGAGGATATCCGCATGGGAACCCGGTTTTTTGCATGGTATGATACGATTCTGGAATCCTATCCGGCACAGGCGAGCACGGACAAGGTTGTGCTGCTGCCTTCTGAGGACGATACGTTCGCCATCGTCATTGAGGGCGATATGGTCGCTGGCGAAGGCCGCATGACGAACGGCGTGGCCATGGTTCCGCTGCGCCTGACCGCCGAGCTGTGCGGCTTTACGGTCAAGTGGAACGCCAAGGACCGCGCGGTGCACCTCACCAACGGCACGGTGCAGACGACTGTGACCATCGGTCGGGATGAGTATTTCCGCGCAACCGCTCTGCCGGACGCGGACGGCATGAGCCGACCCGAACCGCTCGGCGCCGCGCCTTATATCGCGCAGAGCAGAACGTGGGTTCCGGCGGAGCTGTTCGGCCTGCTCGGCGAGCAGATTGAGATGCGCGGGGACGCGCTGTATTTCGGCGGGGTGCCGAATGCTTTCACCGGAGAAGCCGATGAGACGAATGCGTTTAACATCGTGTGCAAGGGCAAGACGCTCGACAAAGGGCGCATGGAAAACGGCGTGGCTATGGTGCCGCTCCGTGAGGTCGGCGAAGCCCTCGGCTACACCGTGACGTGGGACATAGAGAACCGTCAGGCGAAGATGAACAACGGCAAGGTTATGACGCATATAAACATCGGTGAGGATTCCTATATCCGTTCGGTGATGAACGGCGACGGCACGGAAGCACCGGTTTCGTTCGGCGCGGCGCCGTATTTCGCTGATGGCAAGACGTGGGTTCCGGCAAAGCTGTTTGAACTGCTCGGAGAACAGGTTGAAATGAAGGGGAATGCGCTGTATCTGGATTAAATGTAGCGTTCTGTCATGAAAGGAGAGGCCGCCTATGAAAAAGATTGCAGCAATGCTCCTGCTGGTGCTCCTCGCCGCAGGATGCGCAAAAACACCGGCTCAGACGGCAAAAACAGAGCAGATGCCGCAGGATTTTGCAATTTGCTTTGCGTGGTGGTATAATCTGGAGCAGAAAAACAGCATGGACACCGCGACCGGCAAACTGCAGAAGGATTTGCTGGCTGACGGAACCGCATCTGCGGAATTTCAGCCGGATGAGGAACTGCTGCAGCAGCTTTACGAACTGGTAAACCGAGACGGCTTTCTATCAATCAGCAGGGAAATGACAGCGCAGGAATTGGCGACAGATGGCACAGCAGCCGGTGTATCGCCGAACACCTGCTATGAAATTACCGTGACGATGAACGGCAAACAGACGGTTGTCCGCGGCGACCAGACCGCGGCAGCGTACACGGACACCGATGCGGATGCGGCCTGCTTTGTGGCAGTAACGGACGAACTGCAGCAGATTGTGCGGGAACTGCCGGAATGGAAGGCGATGCCGGAATCGGACGGGGCCTATCAGTAAGAGAAAGGATGACTGCCATGAAACGAAATTGGAAAGCCTGCCTGTGCATAGCCGCGTTCCTGCTGGCCGTGCTGCCGGTCTCCGCAAGTGCAGATATGGGCCCGAAACCGCAGATCACCATTCAGGTGCAGAATGCACCGGACGGCGATTATTATGTTGACCTGCTCATTCCGGGCGAGGTACCCGAGCACTGCATCGACAATATCGAGTGGAATCATATCGACCGCGCGTCTCTGCCGCTGGATGCGCTGGAGCGCGACCGCATGGACGGCTGGCACTATGCCATGCTGGACGGCACACAACCGCCTCTGTTTTACAAGCATCCGGACAAGGACACGTTTGTGTTCAGCTATTTCGGCACGCCGGACACGTTTCGGATTGCGGTTTATGATGATTCTCAGCAGAAAGTAAATTTTTCTGAGGTGATGAAGCGTACACAGCTGCAGCAGATATTCACCTGTGACTTTGCGGATAATACGGTAAAAACCGGAAATCCGCTGCTGACATATCTCAAACAGTTCGCGTCCTCGCTGCTGCCGACGCTGCTGATCGAGGGAATCCTGCTGCTGCCGTTCGGCTTCTGGGACAGGCGCAACGCAAGGCTGTTCCTCGGCGTCAACATCGGCACGCAGCTGCTGCTCACGGTCGTAACGGCGGCCTGCATGTGGATTGGCATGCCGTTCTACCGGTATCTGGTATTTGCGCCGCTTGAGCTTGTGATTTGGATCATCGAGGCCGTTGTTTACCGCAAACGGCTGCAGACCCGGCGGGAAACGGCTCATCCGATCGCTTACGCGCTGTGCGCCAACGCACTGAGCGCAGCCGCGACTTTGTTCAGCGTGCACATGGTATTTCCGTGGATTTGAGTGAAAAGAACCTGTCAATCGACAGGTTCTTTTCAGTCTGTCGAAAAAGTCGTATAGTCCGCATTTTTTCAGCATTTCGCGCGGTAGCGCGCATGAAATAGCATTTGCTCTGCAAATGCTCAAAAAGGGGGAGCGTGTATCAGCGCAGCGCGGCCGAGAAGCCGCGCAAGGATAGCGCCCCTTTTGAACTTCTGGAGGGAGAAAGTTTCTGTATAGGAACTTTCGGACGACTTTGGAACGGCCCACGGTCCGTTCCTGCTTGTCGGCGAAACTGTAGTTTCGCGACAGTCTCAAAAGAACCTGTCAATCGACAGGTTCTTTTGCGTATTCCGGCATTTTGTGGTATGCTATACGGAGCAAAGGAGGCGAGCGGCCGTGTCAGCCAAAGCATACTATCATCTGCCCGGATTGTTTGAATTTTACGAGTTTTACCGCGCATTCCTGCCGTTATACCGCGCAAATCGTGACTGGTTTTATGACTGGTGTGAGATTGGGTCCATTTACGGCGCACCGGCGGACTGCCTCTGGGGAGGGGGACGAGCGGGTTTCGGTGAGTGCGGCGCACGCGAAGCGCTGACTCTGGCACAGGAGTACGGCGTTTCCGCGCGGCTGACATTCAGCAATTCGCTTCTGCGCGAGGAACACCTGTCCGACCGCAAATGCAATGCACTCTGCGAGCTGTTTTCGCGGACAAACGGCGTGCAGAACGGCGTAATCGTGCATTCCGAGCTGCTGACCGACTACCTGCGGACGCGGTATCCGGCGCTGTACCTCGTGTCGTCCACGACCAAGGTGCTGACCGATTTTGAAGATTTCCGGCACGAGCTGGACAGGGAAGAATTTCGGTATGTCGTGCCGGATTTTCGATTGAATAAACGGTTTGAGGAATTAAACGCCTTGTCGCAGGTGCACAAAGATAAGGTGGAATTTTTGTGCAATGAGTGCTGTTGGTTTGGGTGCAGTGACCGTAAGCAATGCTACGAGGTTGTCAGCCGCAAAAATCTCGGCGAGGACTGCGAGCACCGGTGTAAAGCACCGGATGCACAGAGCGGCTATCGGTTCTCCAAGGCGATGGAAAATCCGGGGTTCATCGGCGTTGATGCTGTTCTGCGGACGTATCTGCCAATGGGATTTTCGCAGTTCAAGATCGAGGGCAGAGGACTGGGAAGCGCGCTGATCCTCGAGTTTTTGCTGTATTATATGACAAAACCGGAGTATCAGCTGCGCGTGAGAGAAGAAATTTATCTGGATAATATGTTAGACCTGTTTTAACGCATAAGAAAAGAACCTGCCGTAAGGCAGGTTCTTTTTCGCATAAGCAAGCAGAAATTACTTGTTCTTATTCTTGATGTACTCGTCCATCGCAGCCGCAGCGCGCTTGCCTGCGCCCATTGCGAGGATAACGGTAGCTGCGCCGGTAACAGCGTCGCCGCCGGCGAATACGCCGTCCTTGGAGGTGATGCCGTGCTCGTCATCAGCCACGATGCAGCCCTTGCGGTTGGTTTCCAGACCCGGCGTGGTGTGACGAATCAGCGGGTTCGGGCTGGTGCCGATTGCCGCGATTACGCAGTCCAGATCAAGCACAAACTCGCTGCCCTCGACCGGAATCGGACGGCGGCGGCCGGATGCGTCAGGCTCGCCAAGCTCCATCTGCTGGCACTTGAGGCCGGTGACGTTGAAGTTCTCATCGGACAGTACCTCGAGCGGCGCAGTCAGGAACTTGAACACAACGCCCTCTTCCTTCGCGTGGTGGATCTCCTCGAGACGGGCCGGAAGCTCCTTCTCGGAACGGCGGTATACGATGTAAACCTCTTCCGCGCCCATGCGCTTTGCACAGCGGGCGGCGTCCATGGCAACGTTGCCGCCGCCGACAACAGCGACCTTCTTGGCGTGGTAGATCGGGGTGTCGGCATTTTCCTTGTACGCCTTCATCAGATTGATGCGGGTCAGGTACTCGTTTGCGGAGTAAACGCCGTTTGCGTTCTCGCCCGGAACACCGATAAAGGTCGGCAGACCGGCACCGGAGCCAACGAAAACTGCTTCAAAACCGTCACCGAACAGCTCGTCGATGGTCTCAGAACGGCCTACAACGAAGTTCAGAACAAACTCAACACCGAGGTCCTTCAGCGTGTCGATCTCCTTCTGCACGATAGTCTTCGGCAGACGGAACTCCGGAATGCCGTACATGAGTACGCCGCCGGCGGTGTGCAGCGCCTCGAAAACGGTAACTTCGTAACCCATACGAGCCAGATCGCCTGCACAGGTCAGACCGGCCGGGCCTGCACCAACGATGGCAACCTTGTGACCGTTGGACTCCGGCTTTACTGCCTTTTCGGTGCTGTTTTCGCGCGCATAGTCGGCTACAAAGCGCTCTAGACGGCCGATTGCTACAGCCTCGCCCTTGATGCCGCGTACGCAGTGGCACTCGCACTGGCTCTCCTGCGGGCAGACACGGCCGCAGACAGCGGGCAGTGCGGAGGTCTCCTTGATCTTGGCAGCCGCATCGAGGAACTTGCCCTCGGCGACCAGCGCGATGAACTCCGGGATCTTGACCTGTACCGGACAGCCGGTCATGCAGGGCTTGTTCTTGCAGTTCAGGCAGCGCTGTGCTTCCTCGACCGCCATTTCAGCGGTGTAGCCGAGCGTTACCTCTTCAAAATTCTTATTGCGGACGTCCGGCGCCTGCTCAGGCATCGGGCACTTCTTCGGATTCATATTCGGCATCTTACTTGACCTCCTTCTTGAACAGATTGCAATGCTCCTCGCGGCGCTCTACCGCCGCGCGCTCCTGTGCCTTGTACATGGCACCGCGGCGCATTGCACTGTCAAAATCAACGAGGTGACCGTCGAAATCCGGGCCGTCAACGCATGCGAACTTGGTCTCGCCGCCAACGGTAAGACGGCAGCCGCCGCACATACCGGTACCGTCAACCATGATGGTGTTCATGGAAACGATGGTCTTGATGCCGTATGGACGGGTGGTCTCGCAGACAAACTTCATCATAATCATCGGGCCGATGGCGATTACGGCATCGTACTGGTTGCCCGCGTCAATCAGTTCCTTGAGCACCTGCGTAACCAGTGCCTTGCGGCCGTTCGAGCCGTCATCGGTCACGATGTGCAGGTTGGTGCAGGCGTTCTTCATCTCGTCCTCGAGGATGATGATGTCCTTGTTGCGGAAACCGGCGATCAGGTCAACCTCAGCGCCCATTTCGTGCAGCTTCTTTGCCTGCGGATATGCGATCGCGCAGCCCAGACCGCCGCCGACAACAGCGACCTTCTTGAGACCCTCAAGCTCGCTCGCCTTGCCGAGCGGACCGACAAAATCATGCAGGCAGTCGCCCTCGTTCAGCTCGCCGAGCGCCATCGTCGTTGCGCCGACCTCCTGGAAAATGATCGTGACAGAACCCTTTTCACGGTCAAAATCTGCGATCGTGAGCGGAATACGCTCGCCTTCTGCGCTGACACGCAGGATGATGAACTGACCCGGCTCTGCCTTGCGGGCAACGTGCGGTGCCTCGATCACCATCAGCTTGGTGTTTGCGTTCAGCGTTTGCTTTTTCAAAATCTGATACACTCTTTTTCGTACCTCCTTGCGATTGTCGCATCGAACATTTTACATTATACTGTATCGCTTTAAGCAACGCAAGTGAAAATGCAAAATCATCAGTAAAAATGGGCGGAATTGATGAAAATACACCTTGTTTGTCAAAAAATTAACTGATTTGACGAAATCTTCACAAAGCCGGACGGCAGTAAAACAGCACAATGTCGGTTTTCGAAACCCAGCCGCAGGCCGTGCGCGTGCGTACATGACACCAGCCGTTCTGCTCACGCAGGATGAGCAGGCGCGCGCCGCTTGCCGCACTGCCGACAATCGGCGCGGAGCGAACCGGATCGGAGTGCAGCAGAAGAAGCGCGCCGCGCGGCTCGGCGCAGGCCGTGCGAAACGCAGGCGATACATATATAACAGGGGACATAGGGCACCTCCTTGTGGTTAATGCAGACTATGCTGCAAAAATGCAGAGCGTTAATTGGAAATTAACGAATTACCGATTGCTTGTGTCATGATTGCTGAAAAATTAAATGCTTTTCCATAGTTTTTTCGCTGAAATTTAGGTTGCATTATTATAGAACGCGCTGTATAATAATCAGTGTTTGAAAGAGATGCCCGTTTTGCACGGGTCAAATCGGAAGGAGTTAACACAAATGAAGAAGTTTTCCATTGCTATGCTGAGCATGGTACTGGCAGGTTCTATGCTGCTGACCGGCTGCGGCGGCTCCAAGACCGCTGATTCCAGCAGTGACGCACAGGATTCCACCACCTCTACCTCTGCGGACGGCGGCACGCTGCGCATGGGCACTAACGCTACTTTCCCGCCGTACGAGTTCGTTGGCGACGACGGCAACGTACAGGGCATCGATGCGGACATCGCTGCTGCTATCGCTGACAAGCTGGGCATGAAGCTCGAGATCACCGATATGGAGTTCGATTCCCTGATCCCGGCGCTGCAGAGCGACACCATCGACGTGGCTCTGGCCGGCATGACCGTCACCCCGGATCGTCAGGAGAACGTAGATTTCTCTGATTCCTACGCAAAGGGCGTTCAGGTCATCATCGTTAAGGATGGTTCCGATATCGCTTCTCCGGATGATCTGGAAGGCAAGAGCATCGGCGTTCAGACCGGCACCACCGGCGACATCTACTGCACCGACGATTACGGTCAGGAGAATGTAAAGCAGTTCAACAACGGTCCGCTCGCAGTTGCTGCTCTGGTGAACGGCCAGATCGACTGTGTTGTCATCGATCAGGAGCCGGCAAAGAACTACGTTGCTGCAAACAGCGGCCTCAAGATCCTCGACACCGCTTACGCTGACGAGGATTACGCAATCGCTATCAAGAAGGGCAACACCGAACTGCTCGACAAGGTAAACGGCGCTCTGAAGGAGCTCAAGGATGACGGCACCCTGCAGTCCATCGTTGACAAGTATATCAGCGCTGATTCCGCAGCACAGTAAATCAACAAACGCGTACAAAGGAAGAGGGACGGTTCAGCGCCGCCCCTCTTTTGCAGTAAAATGAAAAGAAAGAGGGGATGACCTGTGAACGGTATTACAATGGACCAGTGGCTGAAAATGGTACCGGATTCGGTTGTCAATCTGCCGGAGGGTCTGCGGAACCTGCTGTTCCAGCTGTACCAGACCTTTATCGCAGCGGACCGCTGGAAATGGTTCCTGAACGGTCTGAAAATCACATTTGCGGTCACGATCGGTGCACTGATCCTCGGTGTTATCATCGGTCTGCTGATCGCGGTAGTCCGCACGGCGCATGATTCCCGCCGCATGGGCAAAAGCAATATTATTCTGAGTATTCTCAACGCAGTCTGCAAGCTGTATCTGACCGTCATCCGCGGTACGCCTATGATGGTTCAGCTGCTGATCATGGGCTTTGTTATCATGGTGCCTAAGGATGATACAGCGCGTCTGGTGTGCGGTATCGTTACACTGGGCATTAACTCAGGCGCGTATGTTGCCGAGATCGTGCGCGGCGGTCTGATGTCGGTCAATCCGGGTCAGATGGAGGCCGGACGTTCGCTCGGCCTGAACTATGCACAGACCATGCGCCTGATCGTCATTCCGCAGGCGATCAAGAACATCCTTCCGGCACTCGGCAATGAGATGATCACCCTGCTGAAGGATACCTCGCTCGTGTCGGTCATCGCGCTGCGCGACGTGACCAAGCAGGCACAGAATATTGTGTCCAATACCTATCAGGCCTATGTGCCGTATGTCAGCCTTGCGATCATCTATCTGGTGCTCGTTATCATCCTGACCAAGCTGCTCGGCATTTTTGAGAGGAGGCTGCGCGAAAGTGATCGACGTTAAAAACCTGCACAAATCCTTTGGCAACCATGAGGTGCTCAAGGGCGTCAACGAGCATATCGAGAAGGGCGAGAAGGTCGTAGTCATCGGCCCGTCCGGCTCGGGCAAGTCCACCTTTCTGCGCTGCCTGAACCTGCTCGAGGAGCCGACCGGCGGCGAAATTATCTTCGAGGGACAGAACATTACCGCCAAGGACACGGATATCAATCTGGTGCGCCGCCGTATGGGCATGGTGTTCCAGCAGTTCAACCTGTTCCCGCACCTGACCGTGCGCGAGAATATCAAGTTGGCACCGGTCAAGCTCAAGGTCATGACCGATGAAGAGGCGGACAAGCGTGCGCTCGAGCTGCTTGCGCGTGTCGGTCTGCCGGACAAGGCGGACAGCTATCCGGCACAGCTTTCCGGCGGTCAGCAGCAGCGTATCGCCATCGCGCGTGCGCTGGCAATGAATCCGGATGTGATGCTGTTCGACGAGCCGACCTCGGCGCTTGACCCGGAAATGGTCGGTGAGGTACTCGAAATCATGAAGGAGCTGGCCGACGACGGCATGACCATGGTCGTTGTTACTCACGAGATGGGCTTTGCCCGCGAGGTTGCAACGCGCGTGCTGTTCATGGACGGCGGCAATATCGTAGAGCAGAACGAGCCGAAGGAGTTCTTCGCAAATCCGCAGCATCCGAGACTGAAGGATTTTCTGTCGAAGGTCCTCTAAGGGGGACGCTGTCCCCCTTAGATACCGGGACAGTTCCCGAGGAAACTGTCCCGGATATCCCCCTCTCGTCCGCACGGCGGACGAGGCTCGGGACACGCGTCCCGAGGCAGTGGTATAAAAGTCAGGTACACGCCCTGACTTTTATGGGGAATTTTATGCGGTCTGCTGCGGCAGACCTGTCCCTGCCAGTTCCGGCTTCGCCGAAAGGCGGCAGGGAATGGTATTCCGTGCGCTTTGCGCGCGGAACGTGAAAAGGCACGCTGTCAGGCGTGCCTTTTTGGTATGCTGCGGTTTATTTGGTTGTTTTTTTCGGTGAACGGACGACTTTCTTCGGGGTGTTTCCGTAGGGCAGGATGACCCATCCTGCCGTTTCGGTGAACGGACGGCTTTTCTTCGGAGCGTTTCCGTAGGGCGGGCTGCCCACGGCCCGCCGTATAACGACGAGAAACGGGTAAGCGGGTACGCTGCTGCAATGCAGTGGTCTGACAGGGGATTTTTGCGGAGAATAACAAAGGGAGAGGACAAAACCTCTCCCTTTTTGTGCAATTATTGTTCGCCATATGCTTGACGGATCTGTTCAAAGCATGGTATAATGGTTTGCTGCTGAAAGTTGCAGGCTTATTCCTATGCCTGTCATTATGTTAGCACTGTCTGCTGAAAAATGCAAGACGAATGAATGAAGTTTTCGCAACGCCGCCGGGCGTATCAACCAACACCAACAGCCGAAAGAAACGGAGTGATCAAAGCACATGAAGGTGAAAGACGTACAGCACGGCAAAACCACACGAAAGAGCTTTGCACGAATCGAAGAGATTCTCGAAATGCCGAATCTCATCGAGGTGCAGAAGAAGTCTTACGAATGGTTCCTGGATCAGGGCCTGCGTGAGGTTTTTGACGATACCGCGTCCATCACGGACTACACCGGAAATCTGGAGCTTTCCTTCCTCGATTTTTCGATGGACGAGGAGCCGAAGTACAGCATTGAGGAGTGCAAGGCACGAGATGCAACGTATGCAACTCCGCTGAAGGTCCGCATGCGTCTGCGCAACAAGGAGACCGGCGAGATCAAGGAGCAGGAAATCTTCATGGGTGATTTCCCGAAGATGACCCACGCCGCTACCTTCATCATCAACGGTGCAGAACGCGCGATCGTATCTCAGCTCGTTCGTTCCCCGGGCGTATACTACGGCAAGGAGCTTGACAAGACCGACAAGGTTCTGCTCTCCGCTACCGTAATCCCGTACCGCGGCGCATGGCTCGAGTACGAGACCGATGCAAACGACGTTTTCTACGTTCGCATTGATAAAAACCGCAAGATTCCGATCACCAGCTTCATCCGTGCCATCGGCGTTAAGACCGATGCCGAGATCAAGGAGCTGTTCGGTGAGGATCCGCTGATCGTTGCAACCCTCGACAAGGACCCGGCGCACACCGCCGAGGAAGCCCTCATCGAGATCTACAAGAAGATGCGTCCGGGCGAGCCGCCCTCTGTGGAGTCGGCTACCTCTCTGATGGACGCCATGTTCTTCGATATGCGCCGCTACGACATTTCCGCAGTCGGCCGCTACAAGTACAACAAGAAGCTGAACATCGCACGCCGCATCACCGGCCACAAGCTGGTAAATGCAGTCGCTGACCCGATGACCGGCGAGGTTCTGGCAGAGGCCGGCGAGGTTCTCTCCCGCGAGAAGGCAACCATGATGGCTGCCCGCGGCGTAAACAGTGTTGTGATCGAGTCTGCCGAGGGCACTGCCGTTAAGGTATTCGGCAACGGCATGGTAGACGTAAACGATTTCTCCGAGTACCTCGGCGGCGCAACCGCAGAGGATCTGGGTCTCAAGGAGAAGGTTCGCTTCACCGTCCTCAAGGAGATCATCGACTCCGGCGTACAGGGCGACGAGCTGAAGAAGACCGTGAAGGAGCGTCACTTCGATCTGGTTCCGAAGACCATCATCGTTGATGATATGCTCGCTTCCATCTGCTATCTGCTCAACCTCGGTCACGGCATCGGCACGGTTGACGATATCGACCATCTGGGCAACCGCCGTCTGCGCTGCGTAGGCGAGCTGCTGCAGAACCAGTTCCGCATCGGCTTCTCCCGCATGGAGCGCGTTATCCGCGAGCGCATGACCATTCAGGACCTCGACGTTGTTACGCCGCAGTCCCTGATCAACATCCGCCCGGTAACTGCTGCCATCAAGGAGTTCTTCGGTTCCTCTCCGCTGTCCCAGTTCATGGACCAGAACAACCCGCTGGCTGAGCTGACCCACAAGCGCCGTATGTCCGCCCTCGGTCCCGGCGGTCTGTCCCGTGACCGTGCATCCTTCGAGGTTCGAGACGTACACTACTCTCACTACGGCCGTCTGTGCCCGATCGAGACCCCTGAAGGCCCGAACATCGGTCTGATCTCGTATCTGGCAACCTACGCACGCATCAACGACTTCGGCTTTATCGAGGCGCCGTACCGCGTTATCGAAAAGATCAAGGACGAGGAGACCGGCGAGGTCCGCTGCCACGTTACCGATGAGGTTCGCTACATGACCGCAGACGTCGAGGACGAGTACATCGTCTGCCAGGCTACCGAGCCGCTCGACGAGAACAACAACCTCGTAAACGATCGTGTAACCTGCCGTAGGCGCGACGAGTTCGTCGAGGTAGACCGCAAGGACGTTGACCTGATGGACGTTTCTCCGCGCATGATGATCTCGGTTGCTACCGCATTCATCCCGTTCCTCGACCACGACGACGCAAACCGCGCACTGATGGGCGCGAACATGCAGCGTCAGGCCGTACCGCTGCTCCGCACCGAGGCTCCGATCGTTGCAACCGGCATGGAGTACAAGGCAGCTGTTGACTCCGGTACGATTCCGCTGGCAGAGGGTGACGGCGTTGTTACCCGCGTAACCGCCCGCGAGGTTTGCGTACACTACGACAACGGCACCGACAAGACCTATCCGCTGACCAAGTTCATGCGCTCCAACCAGTCCACCTGTATCAACATGCGTCCGATCGTTGATCTGGGCGAGCGTGTCAAGGCAGGCGACGTTCTGTCCGACGGCCCGTCTACCGATCAGGGCGAGGTTGCACTGGGCAAGAATGCCCTCATCGGCTTCATGACATGGGAAGGCTACAACTACGAGGACGCCGTACTGCTGAACGAGCGTCTGGTACGCGACGACGTTTACACCTCCATCCATATCGAGGAGTACGAGTCCGAATCCCGTGATACCAAGCTCGGACCCGAGGAGATCACCCGTGATATCCCGAACGTCGGCGAGGACGCACTCCGCAACCTCGACGAGCGCGGCATCATCCGCGTTGGCGCTGAGGTTCGTGCCGGTGACATTCTGGTCGGCAAGGTTACCCCGAAGGGCGAGACCGAGCTGACCGCAGAGGAGCGCCTGCTCCGCGCGATCTTCGGCGAGAAGGCCCGCGAGGTTCGTGATACCTCTCTGCGTGCGCCGCACGGCGAATCCGGTATCGTTGTAGACGTTAAGGTATTTACCCGCGAGAACGGCGACGAGCTGTCTCCCGGTGTCAACATGGTCGTCCGCGTTTATATCGCGCAGAAGCGTAAGATCTCTGTCGGCGATAAGATGGCAGGCCGTCATGGCAACAAGGGTGTCGTTTCCCGCATTCTGCCGCAGGAGGATATGCCGTTCCTGGAGGATGGCCGTCCGCTCGACATCGTACTGAACCCGTTGGGCGTACCGTCCCGAATGAACATCGGTCAGGTGCTCGAGGTTCACCTTGGCTTCGCAGCCAAGAAGCTCGGCTGGAAGGTCGAGACCCCGGTATTCGACGGCGCAACGCTCGAGGATATCAAGGAGACGCTGGTTGCAGCAGGCGTTAACGAGGACGGCAAGAGCGTCGTATACGACGGCCGTACCGGTGAAAAGTTCGATAACCGCGTAACCGTTGGTTATATGTACTACCTCAAGCTGCATCATCTGGTAGACGATAAGATCCATGCCCGTTCGACCGGCCCGTACTCGCTCGTAACCCAGCAGCCTCTGGGCGGCAAGGCGCAGTTCGGCGGCCAGCGCTTCGGCGAGATGGAAGTTTGGGCGCTGGAAGCATATGGCGCCGCATATACCCTGCAGGAGATCCTGACCGTCAAGTCCGACGATATCACCGGCCGTGTCAAGACCTATGAGGCGATCGTCAAGGGTCACAACGTACCGCAGCCGGGCGTTCCGGAATCCTTCAAGGTACTCACCAAGGAGCTGCAGGCTCTGTGTCTGGATATTCAGGTTCTGGACGAGAACATGGAAGTGATCGAGCTGTCTGAGGACGACGACGAGGAGACCGCTGAGTACACCCGTCCGATGGAGCAGGCTGTCTCCGGCGCGGATGACGAGTTCACCGCAGCAGGCTTCGGCATCAACGATGCCGAGGAAGGCGACACCGATCTCTTTGCACTGGATAACCCCGCCGAGGATGGCGGTGACGATGCCGAAGGTGATTTCGACGACGGTCTGGGCGAATAAGGCTGAGCGTAAGTGAAATCATCTGTGAATAGGGAAGGAGCATCTTAAAATATATGGGATATCATACGTTTAACGCCATTAAGATCGGTCTGGCTTCGCCCGAGCTGATCCGCCAGTGGTCTTACGGCGAGGTAAAGAAGCCCGAAACCATTAACTACCGTACGCTCAAGCCGGAACGCGATGGCCTGTTCTGCGAGCGTATCTTTGGACCGACCAAGGACTGGGAGTGCCACTGCGGCAAGTACAAGAAGGTCCGCTTCAAGGGCAAGATCTGCGACAAGTGCGGCGTTGAGGTCACCAAGGCCAAGGTCCGCCGCGAGCGCATGGGCCACATTGAGCTGGCAGCGCCGGTATCGCACATCTGGTACTTCAAGGGCATCCCGTCCCGCATGGGCCTGATCCTTGATATCAGTCCGCGTGTACTGGAGAAGGTCCTGTACTTTGCAAACTATATCGTAATTGATCCGGGCGACACGCCGCTGATGAAGAAGCAGATCCTGACCGAGGCTGAGTACCGCGACATGCGTGAAAAGTACGACGAGGACTTCCGTGCCGGCATGGGCGCGGAGTCCATCAAGGAGCTGCTCGCGGAGCTGGATCTCGACCAGCTCTCCAAGGAGCTGACCGCAGAGCTGCGTGAGGCTTCCGGCCAGAAGCGCCTGCGCATCATCAAGCGACTGGAGGTTGTTGAATCCTTCCGTCTGTCGCACAACCGCCCGGAGTGGATGATCATGGACGTTGTTCCGGTCATCCCGCCGGAAATCCGCCCGATGGTACAGCTGGACGGCGGCCGCTTCGCAACGAGCGACCTGAACGACCTGTACCGCCGCGTCATCAACCGCAACAACCGCCTCAAGCGCCTGCTCGAGCTGGGTGCGCCGGACATCATCGTGCGCAACGAGAAGCGCATGCTGCAGGAGGCTGTTGATGCCCTGATCGATAACGGCCGCCGCGGCCGCCCGGTCACCGGCCCGAACAACCGTGCGCTCAAGTCCCTGTCCGACATGCTGAAGGGCAAGCAGGGCCGTTTCCGTCAGAACCTGCTCGGCAAGCGAGTTGACTACTCCGGCCGTTCGGTTATCGTCGTAGGCCCGGACCTGAAGATCTATCAGTGCGGTCTGCCGAAGGAAATGGCACTCGAGCTGTTCAAGCCGTTCGTTATGAAGAAGCTGGTTGAGGACGGCACCGCACAGAACATCAAGTCTGCCAAGAAGATGGTAGAGCGCGCAAAGCCCGAGGTATGGGACGTGCTCGAGGGCATCATCAAGGGGCATCCGGTTATGCTGAACCGTGCACCGACCCTGCACCGTCTGGGCATTCAGGCGTTCGAGCCGGTCCTCGTAGAAGGCCGTGCGATCCGCCTGCATCCGCTGGTATGTACCGCATTCAACGCCGACTTCGACGGCGACCAGATGGCAGTTCACGTTCCGCTGTCCGCAGAGGCACAGGCTGAGGCCCGTCTGCTGATGCTGTCCGCGAACAACCTGCTCAAGCCGCAGGACGGCAAGCCGGTTACCATTCCGTCTCAGGATATGGTCCTCGGCTCCTACTACCTGACCATCGACCGCGATACCGAGCCGGGCGCCGGCAAGGTATTCCGCAACGTGGACGAGGCTCTGATGGCGTACAACGAGGGTATCGTTGGCATTCATGCGCCAATCAAGGTTCGTCTGTCCAAGGAAGTAAACGGCAAGACCGAGTCCGCTATCGTAGACGCGACTCCGGGCCGCCTGATCTTCAACGAGCGCATCCCGCAGGACCTCGGCTTTGTTGACCGCTCGGATCCGTCCAAGAAGTTTGATCTTGAGATTATGTTCACCTGCGGCAAGAAGGAGCTTGGCAAGATCATTGACAAGTGTATCCGCGTACACGGCTTCCACATTACCGCTGAGGTGCTCGACTCCATCAAGGCGATGGGCTACAAGTACTCCACTAAGGGTGCGCTGACCGTAGCCGTAGCCGACATGCTCGTGCCGGAAGGCAAGGATGAGATGATCCGCGAGTCCGAGAAGAAGGTTGCCAAGATCGACCGCAAGTACAAGCGCGGCTTTATCACCGATCAGGAGCGCTACCGTCTGACCGTAGCCGAGTGGGAAGAGACCACCAAGAAGGTTACCGCAAAGCTGCAGGCCAACATGAAGGAGCAGCGCTACAACCCGATTCACATGATGGCTGATTCCGGTGCCCGTGGTTCTATCAACCAGATCCGTCAGCTGGCCGGTATGCGAGGCCTGATGGCATCCGCCTCCGGTAAGACCATCGAAATCCCGATCAAGTCCAACTTCCGTGAAGGCCTGACCGTACTCGAATACTTCATCGCTGCCCGCGGTGCTCGAAAGGGCATGGCCGATACCGCACTGCGTACCGCTGACTCGGGTTACCTGACCCGCCGTCTGGTAGACGTTTCTCAGGACGTTATCATCCGTGAGGACGACTGCGGCGCAACCAAGGGTATCTGGCTAGAGGATATCAAGGAAGGCAACCAGATCATCGAGCCGCTGCGCGAGCGTCTGCTCGGCCGCTTCCCGGTTGACGATATCGTAAATCCGGAGACCGGCGAGGTTATCGTACCGAAGAGCAAGATGATGACCGAGGCTGACGCCGATGCGGTTGTCGGCGCAGGCATCACCCGCGTTCAGATCCGCTCCGTGCTCGAGTGCCGTGCCCGCAAGGGTGTCTGCGCGCACTGCTACGGCATCAACCTGGCAATGGGCACGCCGGTCGGCAAGGGCGAGGCTGTCGGTATCATCGCAGCACAGTCCATCGGCGAGCCGGGTACCCAGCTTACCATGCGTACCTTCCATACCGGCGGTGTCGCAGGTTCGGATATTACGCAGGGTCTTCCGCGAGTTGAGGAGCTGTTCGAGGCCCGCAAGCCGAAGAAGGCTGCAACGCTTGCCGAGATCGGCGGCGTGGTCTCCATCGAGGAGTCCAAGCGCACCACCGTCAAGACCGTCAACATCGTCAACCCGCAGACCGGCGATATGCGTTCCTACCAGCTGGCTTCGTCCTCCGGTATCCGCGTAACCGACGGTCAGGAGGTCCCGCAGGGCTTCCAGCTGAACGAAGGCTCGCTCAACCCGCATGACATTCTGCGTATCCTCGATCCTCGCGCCGTTCACGACTACGAGATCAAGGAAGTTCAGAAGGTTTACCGTCAGCAGGGCGTAGATATCAACGATAAGCATATCGAGGTTATCGTTCGTCAGATGATGCGCAAGGTTCGCGTTGAGGACGCGGGCGACGCTGAGGTTCTGCCGGGTTCTGTTATGGACTGGCTCGAGTTCGAGGATTACAACAACAAGGTGCAGGCACGCATCGACGCCGGCGAGGAAGGTCTCCGTCTGGCTATTGCGGAGCCGACCCTCATGGGTATCACCAAGGCATCCCTCGCAACCGATTCCTGGATGTCCGCTGCATCCTTCCAGGAGACCACCCGCGTGCTGACCGACGCTGCGATCAAGGGCAAGGTCGATCCGCTGATGGGCCTGAAGGAGAACGTAATCATCGGCAAGCTGATTCCGGCCGGCTCGGGTGTGTCCGATTACTGCACCGGTCACTACGAGCAGACTGTAAATCTCGACTGATTTGCAGAAAGCCGAAAACGCTGTATAGATTAAACAAAACAGGGGAACACTGTAAGGTGTTCTCCTGTTTTTGCTTGTGCCGAATGGATAATTGAGAATGGAGAATGGAGAATTACCGAAAGAGTGGAAATTGCGCAGAGATAAGCATAATATCAGAAAAAGTTCGCAGGTGCCGTCCGTCATAACGCGCAAACGAGTTGCGCGGCACGGTTGGTGCCGCGCCCCGCGTAGAGTAGACCGCATGTGTAGCAGTACGGTATCCGACAATGCGAATATGCGGATACATGGACGCACAAAGTGCGTCCTGCGGAAGAAAAAATCCTCTGCCGTTCCCTTATAGTCTCAGCTCTGCAAATTTCGCCTTGCTATCTAAGGGAAAAGGGGAGATTCACAAGAGGGTGGAAAACCGTAGGTTGTCTATCCTCTTGTGCCCCCGCCGGGCAGGCGAGATTCCCTCGCTTCGCAAGCGCCGATTTCCGCGAAAATCCTCTGGAAAAGAAAAATTTCGTAAAAAATAAAAAAATTCGAGAAAACACTTGACAACAGGGGGACAAACCCGTATACTATGGGAGTATGCCGTATAGGAGGAATATTATGCTTTCAGAACTTCACACGGCGCACAAGGTGATCGGTGTAAAGCAGTCGAAAAAAGCGATTCGGGACGGCGCAGCCGCACAGGTCTTTGTTGCGCTGGACGCAGAAAAACGAGTCGTCGGACCGATTTATGAGCTTTGCAGTGAACACGGTATGGAAGTTACCGAGGTCACCACAATGACGGAGCTCGGCGATGCGGTCGGCATTGATGTCGGCGCGGCAGTAGTCGTTGTTCTGCACTGATTTTTCTTTGTTGAATCGCGCAAAACGCGCTTTTCATAAATATCTTTGAAAGAAGGAGGAAATAAAATGCCAACTTTTAACCAACTCGTCCGTAAGGGTCGTGAGGCAGTCGTTACCAAGTCTACGGCACCGGCTCTTCAGGTAGGCTACAACTCTCAGAAGAAGAAGGCTACCGATCAGTCCGCTCCGCAGAAGCGCGGCGTTTGCACCACGGTTAAGACCATGACCCCGAAGAAGCCGAACTCTGCTCTTCGTAAGGTAGCTCGTGTAAAGCTGACCAACCAGATGGAAGTTTCCGCTTACATCCCCGGTGAAGGCCACAACCTGCAGGAGCACTCTGTAGTTATGGTTCGCGGCGGTCGTGTAAAGGACCTTCCTGGTGTTCGTTACCACATCATCCGTGGTACTCTGGATACCCAGGGTGTTGCTAACCGTCGTCAGGCTCGTTCCAAGTACGGTGCTAAGCGCCCGAAGGCAGGCAAGTAATCTGCGCCTGAACGCGCATATCGTCGTTGCACCCACACTTGCGTACCTTTGTACGCGGCGTGCGGGATGCGCCTAGATCTGCACGATCATGCTTGATTACTCCTGTACAGTTACAATATGTGCTGTGCAGCCTGTAATGAGCCAACCCACAAGGTTTTGCGAGAAAGTTATTTTTTCAGCAAAGCAGCTATGCTTTGTCTGAGGCATTTTAGTTCCGATTGGATAAATCGGGCCTTTACCTCGGACAGGCATGAACAACGGCGGTCAAAGATCCGCCGAAGTACCTATGAAATCAAATATTTTTGAAGGAGGGAAGTAAAGTGCCAAGAAGAGGTAATGTCCCCAAGAGAGACGTTCTGCCCGATCCGCTTTATAATTCCAAGCTCGTCACCAAGCTGGTAAACTCTATCATGCTCGACGGCAAGAAGGGCGTTTCGCAGAAGGTTGTTTATGGTGCTTTCGATATCGTTCGTGAAAAGACCGGTCGTGAACCGCTGGAGGTTTTCACCGAGGCTATGGAAAACATCATGCCGACCCTGGAAGTTAAGGCTCGCCGTGTAGGCGGCGCTACCTACCAGGTGCCGATGGAAGTTCGCCCGGAGCGTCGTCAGACCCTGGGCCTGCGTTGGATCACCAAGTACTCCCGCGCTCGTTCTGAAAAGACCATGCGTGAGCGTCTGGCAGGCGAGATCCTGGACGCTTGCAACAATCTGGGCGGTGCTGTTAAGAAGCGCGAGGATACCCACAAGATGGCAGAGGCGAACAAGGCGTTCGCACACTACCGCTATTAATCTGTCGGTTTCCGCATAACGCTTTGAAAGGAGAGCAATATGCCTAGAGAATATTCCCTGGAAAGAACCAGAAATATCGGCATCATGGCGCACATCGACGCCGGTAAGACCACTACCACCGAGCGTATTCTGTATTACACCGGTGTAAACCATAAGATCGGCGATACCCACGACGGTACCGCTACCATGGACTGGATGGAGCAGGAGCAGGAGCGTGGTATCACCATCACCTCCGCAGCTACCACCTGCCACTGGTCCGGCTCTACTCATCAGTTCCCGGAGCATCGTATCAACATCATCGACACCCCGGGCCACGTTGACTTTACCGTAGAGGTAGAGCGCTCCCTGCGCGTACTGGACGGTTCCGTAACCGTATTCTGTGCAAAGGGCGGCGTTGAGCCGCAGTCTGAGACCGTTTGGCATCAGGCTGACAAGTACAAGGTTCCGCGTATGGCGTTCGTAAACAAGATGGACATCATGGGTGCTGACTTCTACAACGTAGTCAACATGATGAAGGACCGTCTGAAGTGCAACGCTGTTCCGGTTCAGCTGCCGATCGGCTCTGAGGATACCTTCAAGGGTATCATCGACCTGATCACCATGCGCGCTGAGGTTTACTACGATGACCTCGGCAAGGATATCCGCGATGAGGATATTCCGGCTGACATGATGGAGAAGGCTCAGCAGTACCACGACGAACTGTGGGAGCACGTTGCTGAGCTGGACGAGGACCTCATGATGAAGTACCTCGAGGGCGAAGAGCTGACCATTCCGGAAGTTAAGGCTGCAATCCGCAAGGGCTGTATCGCCAACGAAATCGTTCCGGTACTCTGCGGCACCGCATACCGCAACAAGGGCGTACAGCCGCTGCTGGACGCTGTTATCGAATACATGCCGGCTCCGACCGACATCCCGGACATCAAGGGTGTAAACCCGCAGACCGACGAGGAGGATTCCCGTCCGTCTTCTGATGATGCGCCGTTCTCCGCGCTGGCGTTCAAGATCGCTACCGACCCGTTCGTTGGCCGTCTGACGTTCTTCCGCGTTTACTCCGGCACCATCACCGCTGGTTCCTCCGTACTGAATGCTACCAAGGATCAGCGCGAGCGTCTGGGCCGTATTCTGCAGATGCACGCTAACCACCGTCAGGATATCGACTGCGTATATTCCGGCGATATCGCTGCGGGCATCGGCTTTAAGAACACCACCACCGGCGATACGCTGTGTGATGAGAAGCACCCGATCATCCTCGAGTCTATGGAGTTCCCGGACCCGGTTATCCGTGTTGCGATCGAGCCGAAGACCAAGGCTGGTCAGGAGAAGATGGGTATCGCGCTGGCTAAGCTGGCAGAAGAGGACCCGACCTTCAAGACCTACACCGATGAAGAGACCGGCCAGACCATTATCGCTGGTATGGGCGAGCTTCATCTGGAGATCATCGTTGACCGTCTGCTGCGCGAGTTCAAGGTAGAGGCTAACGTAGGTTCTCCTCAGGTTGCTTACAAGGAAACCATCCGCCGCTCCGCTGACGTTGATCAGAAGTACGCTCGTCAGTCCGGTGGTAAGGGCCAGTACGGCCATGTTAAGATCATCGTTGAGCCGAACGAGTCCGGCAAGGGCTACGAGTTCATCAACAAGATCGTTGGCGGTGCTATTCCGAAGGAATATATCGAGCCTGTTAATCAGGGTATCCAGGGCGCTATGCAGTCTGGTATCCTCGCAGGCTACCCGGTTGTTGACGTTAAGGTAACCCTGTATGATGGCTCTTACCACGAAGTCGACTCCTCTGAGATGGCGTTCAAGATCGCTGGTTCTATGGCGTTCAAGGAAGCTATGAAGAAGGCTGATCCGGTTCTGATGGAGCCGATCATGCAGGTTGACGTAATGGTACCGGAGGAGTATATGGGCGACGTTATCGGCGACCTGAACTCCCGTCGTGGTCAGATCCAGGGCATGGAGCCGCGCGGCGGCGTACAGGCTATCTCTGCCGGCGTTCCGCTGAGCGAGATGTTCGGTTACGCAACTGCTCTGCGTTCCCGCACCCAGGGCCGTGGCCAGTACACCATGCAGCCGAGCCACTACACTGAAGTGCCGAAGAGCATTCAGGAGAAGATCATCGACAACCGTACCAAAAACAACGACTAAAATCTGCTGCAGCCTATTGCATTTTTTCTCGAAATGCAGTAAAATAAATGCAACATGACTTTTAATTCATTTTACGAGGAGGATATCCACAATGGCAAAGGAAAAATTTGACCGTTCTCTGCCGCACGTTAACATTGGCACCATCGGCCACGTTGACCACGGCAAGACCACTCTGACCGCTGCAATCACCAAGGTTCTGGCTCTCGAGGGCGATGCTGAGTATCAGGCATACGACGCAATCGACAAGGCTCCGGAGGAGAAGGAGCGCGGCATTACCATCAACACCGCACACGTTGAGTATCACACCGCTAAGCGTCACTACGCTCACGTTGACTGCCCGGGCCATGCCGACTACGTTAAGAACATGATCACCGGCGCTGCTCAGATGGACGGTGCTATCCTGGTTGTATCCGCTGCTGACGGCCCGATGCCGCAGACCCGCGAGCATATCCTGCTGTCCCGTCAGGTAGGCGTTCCGTATATCGTTGTCTTCATGAACAAGGCTGATCAGGTAGACGACGAGGAGCTGCTCGACCTGGTTGAGATGGAGATCCGTGAGCTGCTGTCCTCTTACGATTTCCCGGGCGATGATGTTCCGGTAATCCGTGGTTCCGCTCTGAACGTTCTGACCTGCGATTCCAAGGATCCGAACGCTCCGGAGTACAAGTGCATCCACGAGCTGATGGACGCTGTTGACTCTTATATCCCGACCCCGGACCGTGCTGCTGACAAGCCGTTCATCATGCCGGTCGAGGACGTATTCTCCATCACCGGTCGTGGTACCGTAGCTACCGGCCGTGTAGAGCGTGGCCAGCTGAAGATGGGCGAGGAAGTTGAGATCGTTGGTCTGATGGACGCTCCGCGCAAGACCGTTGTAACCGGTATCGAGATGTTCCGCAAGCTGCTCGACTACGCTGAAGCAGGCGACAACATCGGTGCTCTGCTCCGCGGCATCCAGAAGAACGAGGTTGAGCGCGGCCAGGTTCTGGCTAAGCCGGGCTCCATTCACCCGCACACCAAGTTCCACGGTCAGGTATACGTTCTGAAGAAGGAAGAGGGCGGCCGTCATACTCCGTTCTTCAACAACTACCGTCCGCAGTTCTACTTCCGTACCACCGACGTAACTGGCGTTATCACTCTGCCGGAAGGCACTGAGATGTGCATGCCGGGCGATAACGTTGAGATGGACGTTGAGCTGATCACCCCGATCGCTATCGAGGAAGGCCTGCGTTTCGCTATCCGTGAGGGTGGCCGCACCGTAGGTTCCGGCGTCGTAACCGCTATCAACGCTTAATTTCAGTTAAGCAATAGCATAACGCAATTTACAAGCTCCCATGCTTCGGCATGGGAGCTTTTTTGTGCGTAAAATCCTCTTTCCTGCGCATACTATGCGAAGGAGGGATGCAATTATGTCGGAAAATCACGAAAACCGCTATCAGCTCCGGGCCGCCGCGAAGGCGTTCGAGTGGCTGCGCCGCAGCAAACCGGCAGTGGCCGCGCGGGAACAGGAAAAGATGAGCGAGGGTATCTCGCTGCCGCCCAATGAACGGGATTGCGGAACCGCCTGTTCCATGCAGGGCACTGATCGGGAAACGCTGAATGAGTGGTGCAAAGAACACGAAACCTGAAAAAGAGACGCGAAAGCGTCTCTTTTTCAGGAATGGAGAATGAAATTTGGTTATCGTTCTATCATCACGTTCATTCTCCATTCTCAATTTTCAATTATCCCCGGATTTTCTGCTCGGTTTACTTATCCGAACAATTGTGCTATACTATATACTAACAAAGTATTCCCTCCGTGCATAGGCTGATAGCAGGAGGGAACGCTCATGTCTGTTTTTCTGCAATCGGTTCTGGCGGTATTTGCCGCGGTGGGATTTTACACCGTGCTGCACACGGTGTATGAGATCGTCTCCGCACGGCTGCTGCGGCTGCACGGCTCGGCGGAGCTGACGCTGTACGGCGACGGCTGCGATGCCGTCAGCGAACACCTGATCCGCGCGGCACTGCGCGTGCGGCGGCAGTATTTTCCCGGTCTGCTGATTACATTTGTTGAAATCGGCAGCGGACAGGGACAGAACATCGCCAAGTACATGGCGGCACGGCAGGACATAACCTATCTGGAATGACAAGTTGGGACGGTGGGACGTTGGACGAAAGAGAATATTTGATCGTGCGCGGCACGGTGCAGCAGATCGTTTACTACAACGACGAAAACGGCTACGCCGTGCTGCGCCTTGCTGCGGAAAACGGAGCCGAGGTCACGGCGACCGGCACGTTCCCCAACATTGGACTGGGTGAGGAGGTCATTCTGACCGGCTGCTGGGTGACGCACCCGACCTACGGCGAGCAGTTTGCGACCGAGGCGTTTGAGCGCCGGCTGCCGACCTCGGTGCGCGGCATCGCGGAGTACCTCGGTTCGGGCCTGATTCGCGGAATCGGTCCGCGGCTGGCGGCAAAAATTGCGGAAAAGTTCGGTGAGGACACGTTTGACATTCTTATGCACGAGCCGGAGCGTCTGTCGGAGCTGCGCGGCATTACCGACCGCAAGGCGAAGGAGATCGGCCGTCAGTTCACCGAACAGAGCGAAATGCGCCTGCTGATGGACTTTCTGAGCGAACACGGTCTGCCGGTCGCGCTCACGCCGCTGCTGTACAAGCGCCTGCACGACAGCGCCATCGACGCGCTGTGCGAGAACCCGTATCTGCTGTGTGATCCATACTATGATGTGGATTTCAAGCTGGCGGACGGTCTGGCGATGGAGCTTGGGCTGTCGCTGCTGAGCGATGAGCGCGTGGACGCGGGCATTCTGTATACACTGACCTTCAACCTGAACAACGGCCACACGTTCATCCCGGTGGAGAAACTGCTGTACGCGGTGTGCATGCTGCTGAGCGATGATGACGTGGTCGTGGACGAGGACCGGGCGCTGCGCGGCATTGCCCGTCTGGAGGAGAAGGGGCGGCTGGTGCGTGAGCACATCGCAGGCCGCGATGCGGTCTATCTGCGCGATATGCACGACGCGGAGGCCTACCTTGCCGAAATGCTCGGCTACATGGCAGAGCGCAATTATGAGTACGATTTTGATGTGGATGAGCTGCTTTCCGCGCTTTTGGAGAGCAGTGAGTTCACTTTTTCCGAGAAACAGCAGCTTGCGATTTCAACGGCTGCACGCAATGGTCTGGTTATCCTGACCGGCGGCCCGGGCACCGGCAAAACGACTACGGTGCGCGGCATCCTGCAGGTGTTTGAGGCACTGGGACTGGACACGCTGCTCGCCGCGCCGACCGGCCGCGCGGCAAAACGTCTTTCTGACCTGACCGGTATGGAGGCGAAAACCATTCACCGGCTGCTCGAGGCAGGCTTTGCGGGCGGCGGACGCACGGTGTTTGCCCGCAGTGTAACCAATCCGCTCGAGTGCGACGCGGTCATTCTGGACGAGGTGTCCATGGTGGACATCACGCTCATGCAGGCGCTCATCAATGCGCTGCCGCACGGTGCGCGGCTCGTGCTTGTCGGTGATGCCGATCAGCTGCCGCCGGTCGGTCCGGGCAACTTCCTGCGCGACCTGATCACCTCACATCGGGTGCCGACCATTCAGCTGACCGAGATCTTCCGTCAGGCGCAGCAGTCGGATATTGTCATGAACGCGCACGCGGTCAACGCGGGTGAAATGCCCAGACCATCCGGCGCGGACGGCGACTTTTTCATCATGAAACGGGCGGATCCGGCGTCTGTTATCGAAACGGTGGCACAGCTTTGCGCCCAGAGACTGCCCAAGCACTACGGCTTTACTCCTGCACAGATACAGGTGCTTTCGCCTGCCAAGCGGCACGGCAGCGGAACCATTCCGCTCAACCGCCGTCTGCAGGAGGCACTCAATCCACCAAGTGAAAGCAAGCTGGAAAAGCGCTTCGGAGACACCATTTTCCGCGAGGGCGACCGCGTGATGCAGGTGCGAAACAACTACGACATCGTGTGGGAAAAGCAGGGGGACGACGAGCAGGGAACCGGCGTGTTCAACGGCGACGTCGGCGAGATCATCCGCATTTTTCCGCAGCAGGAGTGCATGGTGATTCGCTTTGACGACCGCATTGCGACCTACACCTTCGATATGCTGAACGAGCTGGAGCTGGCGTATGCCGTTACCGTACATAAATCGCAGGGCAGCGAGTTTGACGCGGTGGTGCTCGCTCTGTCGGACGGTCTGCCGCGCAAGCTGCTCACGCGCAACATTCTCTACACCGCGATCACACGCGCGAAGCGTCTGCTCGTTATCGTCGGCAGTCAGGATGTGGTAGCGTATATGGTAAATAACAACCAGAAGGGCAGACGGTACAGCGCGCTGAAAGCCCGTCTTAGGTTAGCCGAAACTCAGTAAAAGGTGCTGATAAAATGCAGAAGAAAGAGAAAAATACCCGCAAGGGCTTTACGCTGGTAGAATTGATCGTTGTGCTGGTCATTCTGGCGATCCTTGCGGCGTTTATGATACCGGCGCTGATACAGTACATCGAGAGAAGTCTGGAGGCATCCGACCTTATCGAGGTGCGGGCGGCGTATATTGATGTGCTGACTGCGGTTACGGAGCAGGACAGAGACAACATGAGCAAGACGGTCAAGCTGAAGCAGAAGCAGGATGACTGGCAGTCGAGAGATCCCATTACAATTGCAGGCGTTACCCATTATAAGGAGCAAGGAGATACCGCAAACTGGAAAGGAACCCCTGCCGCGGGCGGGGAATGCAAGGTGTACTACGACAGCGCAGCGGCTGTGATCGTGTTTGACTGGAAGGGCAAGAGCACACCGGGCAGCACGATCAACTGGGACGAGAATCTGCACGGCATACTCGAGAAGACCGACATTTTACAGAACCTGAACAAAAATCAGAATTTTGAGATCGACTCGAAGTGCCCCAATTCCAGTATGGTGCCCAAGGTGGAGCAGCAGATTAAAAGCGACAGCCTGCTGAACAATGGCACATGGGCGTTTCTCGGCAGTTCCACGAACAAGAGCAACCGCTATTTGTTCTGGACATCGGTCGATACAGATGCCGTCGGTGCGGCAAAGCAGATACCGGTCATTATCAGCCCGGCGAACGGCGACTTTTACATCTCCGAAACGATTACCGCGACCCGAGTCAACAGCGGCAAAAAATATGTTGCGATTACGGACCATATCAACAGTTACAGCAGCTTTAAGGAGTATACCAAAGACAAGACGAAATATGAAACGCTGGCGGAGGCTTATGCAGCCTATAAAAAACAGGTGGAAGACGATAAAAGATTCCAGCAGTATAAGGACACACTGCCGGAGTGATGCCATTTTCTCTGTCGAATTTTCGGTATTTGCCCCGGAGTCTTGCAAATGGCGCACAAAATCTGTATAATGGTAATACTGTCAATCCACGCGAACAGAGCGCGGAGAAAGGAATGAAATATGGCTTCTTTTCTGCAAAGAATCGCGAAAAAGATGTCGCTTTTTTCGAGCGATATCGGCATCGACCTCGGCACGGCAACCGTGCTGGTCTATGTAAAGGGCAAGGGCGTTGTACTTAACGAGCCGTCCGTTGTGGCGGTGGACAAGGTTTCCGGCAAAATCCTTGCCGTGGGCGAGGAAGCGCAGAGCATGCTTGGCCGTACACCGGGCAACATTGTCGCCATCCGTCCGCTGCGCGAGGGCGTTATTTCGGATTACGAGATGACCGAGCGCATGATCAAGGAATTCATCGCAAAGGTGCAGGGTATCCACCTGTTCAAGCCGAATGTGGTCATTTGCGTGCCGTCCATCATCACTGAGGTGGAGGAGCGTGCCGTCATTGATGCGGGCACGCAGGCGGGCGCAAAGCGCGTTTTTCTGGTCGAGGAGCCGGTCGCGGCGGCCATCGGCGCGGGCATCAACATCAACAGGGCCAACGGCAATCTGGTGGTCGATATTGGCGGCGGCACGACCGACGTGGCGGTTATTTCGCTCGGCGGCATTGTCGAGTCCACGTCCATCAAGGTCGCGGGCGATAAGTTCGACGAGGCCATTGTCAAGTACGTCCGCCGTAAGCACAATGCGCTGATCGGCGACCGCACGGCAGAGGAGATCAAGCGCACGGTCGGCTGCGTGTATCCGCGCAGCGAGGAAGCGATTATGGAGGTCAGGGGACGCTGTCTGATGACCGGTCTGCCGCGCACGTTTACCGTAAGCTCGAGTGAGATTCTCGATGCGCTCGAGGAGGTCTCCTCGGCAATCGTCGAGGCGGTGCACTGGGTGCTCGAGCGCACACCTCCCGAGCTGACCGGCGACATTTCCGCCAACGGCATCACCATGACAGGCGGCGGTTCGCTGATCTGGGGCTTCGATAAGCTGATCGCCTCCAAGACCGGCATTCCGACGCGCGTCGCGGACGAAGCGGTTTCGTGCGTGGCGTACGGTACCGGCAACTGTCTGGAAAATCTGTCGAAAATGCAGGACGGCACGATGAATCTGTCGCGGCAAAGACAAATGAAAGCGCGCTGACGCTTTATAGGGGGTATCCATACCCCCTATATACGGCAGACAGTTCCGGAAGAAACTGTCTGTCGATACCCCCGGACGCTGCCCAAGGCAGCTGAGTCGAGGTGTAAAAAGTCAGGCGCATGTCCCGACTTTTTACGGACGCAAAAGTGTCCGATTGTATGCAATTTGCAGGCAAATTGAAATTTTTAAGGCAATACCGCATAATTGAACAAGAGTGATTTGCGAGTAAATTTTGCGTACTGACGAGGCACAGTTTTGCGGTAATACTTGATGTATTACCGTGAAACTGCAACAAAGTCAGAGCACAAAATTTCCGCAAAGCACCGCCGCTTTAATTGTGCGGTGTTGCCTTAATATTGGCTTTATTGTGGGGCAGGTGAATCTTGATGAGTAAAAACGTAGTTGCAACCATTCGAGAGGACGCACCGTTCGTACCGGCGGGACGCTATTACTTATTTTCCGAGCCGGCGGCGTGGACGCTGATGCCGACCGACGAGGGCAGCGGGCAGCTGCCGCTCACGCTGGACAAGGGCGCGTACACGCTTACCGCGGACGCGGCACCGACCGAGCCGGACGAAATGCAGGGCATGCTTCGTGTGTACAAGCTGCGCCCGATTGCGCTGACCCTGACCGACAGCAGCGGAAACCATGCCGCGCTTTCCGTGTCCTACGGCGCGGACAATCTTGCGGTGCTGCAAAGCTGGGGATTCGACTGCCGCAGTGCCGGCGAGCCGACGGACAAGCCTGCGGAAACCTTCACGGTTGCCGTTAAAAACGGCGGCGGACTGCTGCCGAAGGGCAAGCTGGAGGTCTGGCGCGACGGCGATGCGCTGCGCTTTTTCCGTCGGGATAAGGGTCTCTACACGGGCAAGGGCAGCCTGCAGAGCGGTGAGCTGCCCATCAGGCTCATTCGGTTTTACCGCCTGTGCGGCGGCATACGCACGGAAACGCGCGTATCCGGCGGCGGTGTAAGCGTGGACCGTGAGGCGGCCTACTGGTCGCAGTGGGAGCATCCGTTTTCGCTCAATCCGCACGGCCGTGCGATAGAGGCGGCGGTGCAGGCTGAGCCGATCAAAACCGAGCAGATCCAGCACGATGAACGCTATGTGCAGCTTCGCGTGCGCGTAAACGGCGGCTTCTGCGAGATGCAGTTTGCACCGGACAGCCTTGCGGTGTTTGACGCGCTCATCCCGAACCTCGAGTTTGATGAGGTGGCGCTGACCGACCGCACGCCGACGCCGGTCGAGCAGCTTGATATCCTCGCCGGACTGTGCGACCGCGGCTTTGTTACGCGGGAAGAATTTGAGCAGGCGAAAGCGCGTCTGCTCGGGAAAATCTGAGGAATTTATGACCGAACAGGAAAAATACATGAAGGCCGCGCTCAAACTGGCGCAAAAGGCGGCGGACGAGGGCGAAGTGCCGGTCGGCGCGGTGGTTGTCTGCGACGGCAAAATTGTCGGACGCGGACGCAACCGCCGGGAAACAAAGAAAAACGCACTGCACCATGCAGAAATCGAGGCCATCGAGAAGGCGTGCAAAAAGCTGGGCGGCTGGCGGCTGCACCGCTGCGATCTGTACGTTACGCTCGAGCCGTGCCCGATGTGCGCAGGCGCGCTTATCAACTCGCGCATGAAAACCGTGTACTACGGCGCACCCGACCCGAAGGCCGGTTCGTGCGGCTCGCTGATAAATCTGTTCGCACTGCCGTACAATCATCAGCCCGCGCTGGTGAGCGGCGTGCTGGAGCAGGAATGCGCGGACATTCTGCGGAATTTCTTCCGCGAGCTGCGCAAAAAGCGGAAAGAGATCCGCAAATTAGAGAAATCACGCGTCGAAGAACAATCATGACGCTTGATTATAGTATGTAAGTCGTGCCGATATTGCAGTTTGCTCAATACGCGGCACAGAAAAAAGGGGAAAAATAAACAATGCCAAGAGAAAGACTCGGTTCACGTCTCGGCTTCATCCTGCTTTCCGCAGGCTGCGCCATCGGCGTGGGCAACGTATGGAAGTTTCCGTGGATGGTCGGTCAGTACGGCGGCGGCGCGTTCGTCGTGTGCTATGTGCTGTTCCTGCTCATCCTCGGTCTGCCGATCATGACGATGGAATTTGCCATCGGCCGTGCGAGCCAGAAAAGTCCGGTGCGGGCGTATCAGGCGCTCGAGAAGCCGGGCAGCAAGTGGCACATCCACGGCTATCTGGCGATGATCGGCAACTACCTGCTGATGATGTTCTACACCACCGTGTGCGGCTGGATGCTGTACTACTTCTACCTGACGGTCAGCGGCCGATTTGTCGGCGCGACCAGTGAGCAGGTGCAGGCAGCCTTTCCGGAAATGCTCGGCAAGCCGGTGGTTATGACGGTCTGCATGGTTGCGGTCGTTATCGTCGGCTTTATGATCAACTCGTTCGGTCTGCAGGGCGGTCTGGAGCGCGTTACCAAGGTGATGATGATCATTCTGCTGGCCATCATGGTTATTCTGGCGATCAACAGCATCATGACCGAAGGCTCGGGCGAGGGTCTGCGCTTCTATCTGATTCCGGATCTCGGCCGTATGCAGGAGTGCGGCATCGCCAATGTTATCGTTGCCGCGATGAATCAGGCGTTCTTCACGCTGTCGCTCGGCATCGGCGCGATGGCTATCTTCGGCAGCTATATCGGCAAGGGCCGTGCGTTGCTCGGCGAGGCCGTCAATGTTGCGATTCTGGATACGTTCGTAGCATTTACTGCCGGTCTGATCATCTTCCCGGCGTGCTTTGCCTTCGGCGTGGCACCGGACAGCGGTCCGAACCTGATCTTCGTCACGCTGCCGAATATCTTTAACCACATGGCGCTCGGCCGCCTGTGGGGCAGCCTATTCTTCGTATTCATGGCGTTTGCGGCCTTCTCGACCGTCCTCGCTGTGTTCGAGAACATCATGTCCTGCTGCATGGACCTGACCGGCTGGAGCCGCAAAAAGACCGCAGCCATCAACATCGTGCTGATGATCCTGCTGTCGCTGCCGTGCGTGCTCGGTTTCAATGTCTGGTCCGGCTTCCAGCCGTTCGGCGCAGGCTCGAACGTGCTCGACCTCGAGGACTTCCTCGTGTCCAACATCTGGCTGCCGCTCGGTTCGCTGGTTTACCTGCTGTTCTGCACCTCCCGCTGCGGCTGGGGCTGGAAGAACTTCAAGGAGGAGGCCAACGAAGGCGGCGGACTCAAGGTCAAGGATAATATCCGCTTCTATGTAAGCTATATCCTGCCGATTATCGTGCTCATCATCTTTGCACTCGGCATTAAGGATAAGTTCTTCTAAAGAAATGCGAAAAGCACCGCGAAAGCGGTGCTTTTTTCGTATGCGAAGCAGTAATTGAGAATAGAAAATGGAGATTGACCCTGCGGTGAAGTAATGTGCAGATGGGTTGTACGGCGGGGCACCCCAGTGTGGCTTCTCTTGCCCTTCGGGCAATTCACCTTGTGTTGCGCCTGCGGAGAGTAGCCGATATGTGTAGCAGTAGATTATCTGTGAACTGCGAATAGGCGGAGAAAGACACGCAAGAGTAACCCGACTGCCGTTTCCCTTTTCGAAGCGGTCGCCGGTCTCTGGTATGCGTCAGATTAGGAAACAAGGGAAAGGTAGGAGTTCAAAGAGGAAGGGCACTCATTTAATCCGCGCACGGCGCGGGAACGATGTTTAGCAGCCTACGGACAAACCGCAGGTGTCCCTTCCTTTTTGCCCACCGCCGCGGGTGCGGCGAACCTCTCAGCCAAAGGTTGGCTCCAATTTCGCATCCGATAGCACGCATATAAACCCCAATCCCGCATAAGCTGTTGCAAGAAGCAAAAAGGGAGGCACCCGCCATGCAGGAGGAAAAAAGCGCAGTCTATACCGTAATCTTAGGCGTATGCCTGCTCCTGTGCCTGCTGATGCTGGGAAATATGCTGATGGGCAGGGCGGATACCGGCACGGCGCCTGCCGCACCCGAGGAGGGCGATGCAATGGAATTTCACATCACGGAGGACGATATTGCGTCTGTGCTGACCGAAGCACTGCCGTTTCCGGTCGAGGACACGGCGGTCAAAATCAGCCGTGACGGCACGATCGCCGTGACGACAGCCGTAACCCGTCAAGCACTGACGGAAAGCAATCTGGTACCCGGCAAGCTGCGCACGGCGCTGCTGTTTCTGCCGGAGCGCTGCAAGCTGTACGGCGCGTGGAGCGCAGCTGTTTCAAACGGCAAACTCAGCCTTGCCTGCCGGACTATCAAGCTGGAAAGCTTCACCTTGCCCGAGCAGACCGCTCAGGCACTCTCCGATGCGTTTGCCGCACAGTGGAATACCCGCATGGAACAGCGGGACTTCACGCCGCAGACCATACAGTGGCAGGACGGGGAAGCGGTGCTGCTGGGATAACCGCTCTCAACAGGCAAAAGAAAAATCCCTTCGGAAAACCGAAGGGATTTCTGGTATGTAACCTTACTCAAAAATTACGCGGCCTGCGCCCTGATAGCGGGTCGCATAGCTGCCGGTCAGCGACGAGTACTTAACCACATCGCCCGTGCTGGGTGCGTGGATGAACTGGTTACTGCCGACATAAATGCCTACATGGCTGATGGACGAGGTGCTGCTGCCGAAGAATACCAGATCGCCCGGCAGAAGGTCGTCGCGGGAAACACGGGTGGTGGCATCATACTGTGCCTGAGCGACACGCGGGATGGAGCCGACCGTGTTCTTGAACACATAGGAGGTGAAGCCGGAGCAGTCAAAGCCGCTCGGCGTGCTGCCGCCGTATACATACGGAACACCGAGGAACTGTGCCGCATAGTTCAGCACGCTCTGGCGCTTTGCGCTGATCGAGACAGAAGCTGCGGTGTTCGACGGGCTGATCGCCGTACCGGACGAAGCAGTTACGAGGTAGTCCGCACTGATGTAGCCGGTCTTGCCTGCGTAGGATACCTTGCTCCAACCGTTAGACGTGCTGAGCACGGTAATAGCGGTGCCGTTCTTCAGCTCACCGAGAATGGTGGAAGAGGTGCTTGCCGCAGAGCGGAAGTTTACGGTAGAGGAGCACTTAACTACTGCAGCCGTACCGGTGGACGCGGACGTGTTATTGGATGCCAAACCGGAGGTCGATACATAATCCTGCTTGATGTAGCCGGTCTTGCCGGAGCAGGCTACCTTGCACCAGCCGTTCGCGGTGCTGACAACGGTAACTGCGGTGCCGTTCTTCAGCTCTGCCAGAATGGAAGAGGAAGTATTGGCCTCGGAACGCAGGTTTACACTCGAGGAACACTTCACCGTACCGGCGGTGCCGGTCGTAGAGGTAACGGTGTTCGACGGAGCGATGGCGGTGCCGGCAGAGCTGCTTGCGAGCGTGATATAATCCGGATGGATATAGCCGGTCTTGCCATTGTATGTAACCTTGTACCAGCCGCTGCTTACGCCGACTACATTTACCTTGGTGCCGTTCTTCAGCTCACCGTAAGAGGTGGACGAGGTGTTCGGCGCCGAACGGAAATTTACACTGCTCGAGCACTTTACAGTGCCGGTGCCGAGTGCAACGTCGGTTGCGGTGGTGCCGGTCAGGTACTCGCCGCTGACGTAGCCTTCCTTGCCGTTTACGGATACCTTGTACCAGCTGGAGCTGTTATTCAGTACCGCAACCGTGGTACCCTTGGAGAGGGTCGTGATCACTGCACCGCCGGGGGACTGACGCAGGTAAAGCGAATCTGCGTTTACCTTGGCCTGAAACACTGCCAGCGAGTTCGGCAGGACCATCGACATCGCAAGTGCACCGGAAAGTGCGAAGCGAGCGAGTTTTTTAGAAAAAGACATGAAATTGAAGCCTCCGTTTCAAAATGGGAGAAAACAGCCTTTACACTGCCGCAGCAAGCTGCGGTGAAGTCTTACTTCGTGTGCAGTGCTCTGCCGAGCCAGATGGATGCAATATCCATCGCTGCCCACATGCTGTTCTTCTCGGTTTTCTTGACGATACGCTCTTTCATACGTACGTTGGGATCGGTCTGCTGAAGCTGTACGGATACACGCTTTGCAACCGGCAGACCCTTGTAATCACTAGATTCGAGGATCTGCATCATAATGATGTGAGAGTCACTCATCGAGCCGTAATAGATGATGTTTTCCTTACGCATCAGCGGGTGACCCTTGTATTCCAGAAGGTTATTCTTCTTGGTGGTAGGCATTATCTGCACTCCTTATAGTTACAAAATGGTTACATTCCAAAGTTACATTACGGTTACAGTATAGCATGCTTGAACAGGTTTGTCAAACATTGTTTTGAAATTTCGCATTTTTGTGATAAAATAGAGCCTGTCAAACGCGAAAAAAACGCAGGAATCGACAGCGAAAATCCACAGCGGCCGCACGCGCACGAGAGTAAGGTTACAAACGCTGTAACCCGATCGAACACCATAGGCAACACCGCACAATTAAAGCTGCGGCGCTTTGCGGTAATTTTGTGTCCTAACTTCGTTGTAATTTCACGGTAATACATCAAGTATTACCGCAAAACTACGCCTCGTTAGTACGCAAAATTCCTCGCAAATCGCTCTTGTTCAATTATGCGGTGTTACCTATTATATATAGGGGATTCGCAAGCGCGCAGCGGGCCGCTGAGAGCAAAGGAATGTACATTTGTGAAATTTGCTTTTTTCACCTTGGGCTGCAAGGTTAATTTATTTGAAACGCAGGCGCTCAGTCAGCTGGCGCAGGCGCGCGGACACGAGATCGTGGATAAGGACGCGGACGCCGTGATCGTCAACACCTGTACGGTAACATCGGTGTCCGACCATAAGAATATCCGCGCGTTCCACAAGCTGCGGAGAGACAATCCGAACGCGGTTATCGCGGCGTGCGGCTGCTTTGCGCAGACCGACCCGGAGCGTGTCCGCGCCACCGGCGAGATCGACCTCATCTGCGGTACCAGGGACAGGGCGCAGGTGATCGACCTGTGCGAGCAGGCCGTCAGCGGACAGGCCGTACAGGTGCATGAGAGCGAGGACAGCGGCTTTGAGACTCTGCCTGCCGGTATCCCGCACGGCCGCACGCGCGCGCTGCTCAAGATCGAGGACGGCTGCAACAACTTCTGCACCTACTGCATCATTCCGTATGCGAGAGGGCGGGTTCGCTCTCTGCCGGTCGAGCAGGCGCTCGAGCAGACGGCGCGGCTGGCTGACGCGGGCGTGCACGAGATCGTGCTGACCGGCATCGAGATCGCGTCCTACGGCAAGGACTTTGAGCCGCAGGTGCCGCTCACCGAGCTGCTGGAGAAGCTGCTGACCGCGCAGCCGAACGTGCAGTTCCGGCTCGGCTCCCTCGACCCGCGGGCGGTGGGCGATGCGTTTTGTGAACGGCTTGCCGGCTTTGCCAATCTCGCACGGCATTTTCATTTGTCCATGCAGAGCGGCTGCGATACCGTTCTCCGGCGCATGAACCGCCACTACACGAGCGAGGAATTTTACCGGTGTGTCGAGCGGCTGAGACGTGCGTTTCCGGACTGCTCGGTTACGACCGATTTGATTGTCGGCTTTCCGGGCGAGACCGAGGACGAGTTTACGCAGACGCTGGACTTTCTGGAGAGATGCGCGTTCGCGTCCGTGCATGTATTCCCGTATTCCGTACGCGAGGGCACAAAGGCGGCTGCCATGCCGGGTCAGCTCGATCAGCAGACCAAAACCGCCCGCGCCGAGCGGGCAAAGCAGGTGGCGGAGACGCTCAGCGCTGCCTATCGAAAGCAGTTTGTCGGCCGCACGCTGTACGCGCTGCCCGAGCACCCGACCGGCGGCCTGTGGGCGGCGCACGGACGCTACGGCTTTCCTGTATATATAGAGGATGAGGCGGAGAAAAATCATCCGGTTACCGTAAAGGTTATCGGTCTGCACAAGGACGGCGTATTGGCGAAAATTGAGAATTGAGAATGGGGAATGTGTAACCATTTTCGGCCTCTTACCATAGAATGTAATGAAATCTTTGATAGGAGGAAATGACAGTATGTGTTCTTCTAACAGCTTCTGGGGCGAAAATTCTTGGTGGTGGATCATCATCCTGATCATCCTGATCTGGGTATGCTGTGGTCAGGGCAGCGGCGGCTGCGGTTCCTGCGGTACCTGTGGTGATAATACCTGCGGCGGCTGCGGTAATTGCGGCAACTGCTGCTGCTGAGCGGCCGACATATCCACAGAAGGGAGAGGCACCGCGTGAGCGGTGCCTTTTTCGTTTTCGTGGTATAAGGCAACCGAGGAAATGCGAACCGCGCAGGCGGTGCAGGAAAAGGAGCCGCCCGTGAGCCGCACCGTTAGGGCCGAACCCGCCTGCGGCAGTTCGTGTGCCCCGGTCAACCGGTGCAGGAAAGCGCCGGGTTCAACCCGCGATAAAAATTTTCAAGAAAATATGCGTTACCCTCTTGCAAAATACGCGAAAATAGGGTATTATATACAAGCACTGTTTTGTATGAACAGTCGAATGATGCTTAATGATGTAAAAAATACTATTATTTGGAGGCATAGCGATTATGACCGCAGGTGAATTTCGTAACGGCGTAACTTTTGAAATGGACGGTCAGGTACAGCAGGTTATTGAGTTCCAGCATGTAAAGCCGGGCAAGGGTGCTGCTTTTGTTCGTGTCAAGATGAAGAACGTCGTAACCGGTGCGGTTACTGAGACCTCCTTCAACCCGACTGCTAAGTTCGAGGAGGCTTTCGTAGAGCGCCGCGAGATGCAGTATCTGTACAATGAAGGTGACCTGTACTACTTCATGGACAACGAGACCTACGAGCAGATCCCGATCAGCAAGGATACTCTGGGCGACGATTTCCGCTTCGTGAAGGAGAACGAGAACGTTAAGGTTCTTTCCTACAAGGGTAGCGTTTTCGCAGTTGAGCCGCCGCTGTTCGTTGAGCTCGAGATCACTGAGACCGAGCCGGGCGTTAAGGGCAACACTGCTACTAACGTACTCAAGCCCGCTACCGTTGAGACCGGTGCTGTTGTTAAGGTTCCGATCTTTATCGAGCAGGGTGAGCGCATCCAGATCGACACCCGTACCGGTGAGTATCTGGGCCGCAGCAAGACCAAGTAAAAATTTGCAGCCAGCAGGGATGGCAGCCGCCATCCCTGCTTTGGACATTTAGCTCAGCTGGAAGAGCATCCGCTTGACGTGCGGAAGGTCAGCGGTTCGAACCCGTTAATGTCCACCACCAAGCCACTCATTTTGAGTGGCTTTTTCTTTTGTCTGCACAAAAGCAGCTGAGACCCCACATCTCAGCTGCTTCTATGTTCGTCCCACATTTTGCTTTTACTCTCTGTGCTGCCGCTATCCTTCGGCAGCTGCCTTTTATTGCTCGGTCTCGCGGATATATTTGAAAACCGAGTGCTCCAGATAAAATTGCACGTCACCCTCTGTCAGCTCATACGGCTTGTGGCCGTCAATGCACAGCCAGTATCGTCCGTCCGCACTTTGCTTGAGATAGGCATTCTCGTCGTTAAAATAGACGGTCGAGCTGCTGTCAGGCTCGGCCGGCGGCTCGAATGCCGGCTGCGGCAGCACCGCATACGACAGTGCCAGCAGGACGGCAAAGCTGCCGATGAGTACGGCGCTTGCGGTTCGGCCGTTCGGCTGCTCTGCGCAGGCGAGCACGGCGGTGAACCGCTCCCGCATGGCCTTGTCCGCCTCGGCGCGAAACAGGGCCGTGGACGGCTGCGGTACCGGCTGCTGTGTGCAGCCTTGCTTCATCGCGGAGAGGATGGCGCGCAGATAGGCTGTGCGTTCCTGCGCATTCAGCGTCTGTGCAATCGCGCGGTCGCACTTAAGCTCGAGCGTCTGTTCCAAATCCTTCTGCAGCAGGTATACGACCGGATTCCACCAGAAAATGATGCAGTACAGCGTTACGAGCAGCTTGACAGCCGTATCATGGTTGAGAAAATGCGTGTACTCGTGCAGCAGAATGTAATGCAGCTCGGCATCTGTGTACGTCTTGTCCGGCAGAATGATATATCGGCGCAGCACACCTACGCCAAAGGCGGATTCGATATTCGCGGCTGTGCGTCCGCGAACTTTGATGGTGCGGCCGGTCTGCCGCCGGATCTCGCTCAGCAGGGAAGCCGTGCGGCTGTCCCATGGCCTGGCTTGCCGCGCAGCGCAGATGGCTTTGCGATACTGCAGCGCGTAACGAATCAGCAGAAAAACTGTGCCGAACAGCCAGATTGCACACAAAAGCAGTCCGACCGGCAGGTGCGTGACCGGCTCAGGCTTGCGCGTCAGAAAGCTGTAGATGCGCGGATACACGACGCTGTCGCTCACAATCACTGTGTGCGGAAACTCGAGCGGCAGCAGCAGGCGCGTGGCGCAGAACAGGTACAGCAGCACCATGGTCAGCACGCCGAAATACGGCCGGAAGCGTGTGCGCCGCACAAGATAGATTACAATAATCAACAAACTGCTCCACAAAAGTGCAGATATAAAGGAAAACAGGGTTATTTGCATATTATTTCTCTTCTTTGTTCTGCAGCGCAGCTTCGTACTGATCGACCATTTTTTCCAGCTCGGCAATCAGCTTTTCTTCCTGCTCGGATTCGTTTGATTTTGCAGGTTTTTTGAACAGCGCCACGGCGATTCGGGCAAACAGTGCCTGGTTCACGCCTTGCTCCTCGAGCATGTTCGCCAGAAATTCGTCCTTGGTGTAGCAGGGGACGAACTGCCGCGACTGATAGCGTCCGTTCTGCAGCAGACCGCTGACCTGCACCATGCCTTTTTTGACAAGCTGACCGAGCAGTTTGTCGATATAATTGGTGTTCCAGCGGGCTTCCGTAACTTTTTCGGCAAGCTGCAGCGTTGTGAGCGGACGGTTTTCCCGCCATAAGGTGTCCATTAGAATTTCCTCGGAATTGGACAGCTTGAAGCGCTTCATTGACCTCACCTCTGTTTTGATAATCACCTGTAAGGTGTTTATTATAAGATAAGAATAACCACCCTTAAGGTGGTTGTCAATATCTTGATGGAAATTTGTAGGAATATCTAAAACAGGACATGATAAATTGTGAGAAGTGACAACATATTTTCTGGTGACAGGGGGAGAGGCACACCTTTCGGTGTGCCTCATCTCATTTTCCGCAGATATTCTTTTTGCAGGCGCTGACGGGGTACCATGCACATCCGCGACAAATATCCTCCAGCATGGCCGGGGTCATTTGTGCGTCGATTGCACGGATCAGATCCTGATAAACGTACTCGCCCTCGTGCAAACCAAAGTATTCGACCGTCTTTCGGTCAAAGCGGGATACCTTGTCCTGTGTGTCGCATAAGCCGTCCGTATTGTGCGGACAGCACGCGCAGAGAGAATCCGGGCCGAACGTGAGCCGGATTTTCTCACCGGGCACATGGCGCAGCCGATGTACGACCGCATTCATGTTGTCCACGAAATCCGTGCTGTATCCCTTGCCGGAGTAGCCTTGTGTGCAAAGCAGATGATGCGGGCGCAGCCGGATCATGCCTTGAGCCCCGGGATGCGCTTGCGAACGAGAAAGCCGATCACGGTTGCAAGAACGGCCTTGATGACAGCGGTCGGGATGAACGGCAGCACGCATGCGGTCACGCCTGCGGCGATCGAGCTGTTCATGAGTACGCAGAACATCGCCGTGCCGACAACGTAGTTGGCAATCGTGCCGATGATCAGTGCGAGTACATACGCGCCGCGGAATGCATGACGGTGGTCGGCGCCCCAGCCGATGATAAACGCCATCAGCGGGAAGGAGATCAGAAAACCGCCGGTAGGACCGATAAACTTGTCAAAACCGCCGGAAAAGTTCGCAAGCACCGGTACGCCGACGGCACCGAGCAGCAGATAAATTACGCTTGAAACCGTGCTCAGCTTGGCGCCGAGTACGACAGCCGCCAGTGTGATTGCGAACGTCTGCATGGTCATGGGTACGCCGCCGGGCATCGGAATGGAAATCTGCGCCATGATCGCGATGACTGCCGCGAACAATCCGGAATAGCAGATCTCGCGCACGGAAAAACGGCTGCGCGGCGCAGTTTTGTTGGAAATGTCACTCATTGGGAGTTCCTCCTCGTTGTTTTGCTTATTGCATTAAACCACAGATTTACTGCAATGTCAACTGGTTTTGCAAAAATGGTTTACGGTATGTGAAAAAAAGAAACAGCTGTTCCGTGCATTTACACAGAACAGCTGTTTGCTCAGCTCGCAGAGCGCTCCCAGCGGGCAAAAAGGCGGTGGAGAATCAGGCAGAACAGCAGCGCAAAGACCACGCCGAACACATTCTGCGCGACACGCAGACCGACTGCGCTTTTGAGTCCGTATGCGCTGGTTGCAATAGCGAGCGCACCGAACGTGTTGAACACAGCCTGCCAGCCGTATTTCGCGGAAAAACCGACACCGATGCCGCCAATCACGCCGATATAGGCGTAAATCGAGGACGGAAGCAGGAAATACAGCGCTAAAAAGCAGCAAACACCCGCAATATTTCCGATGATACGCCAGCGAACGCGGTAGCGCATATCGTCCATCGCGGGAAGGATTGCGCTCATGGCGGCAATGCCCGCCCACATCGCACGCGGCATGCCGCTCAGCTCTGCAAGGAAAAGCACGAGCGGAACGCAGATGATCTGGCAAAGCTGCCATTTGGAGCGCGGATGGCGCAGATCGAAAGCAGGAAGGATGTCTCCTGCACAGAGCTCATAGGCATTGCCGCGATGGTTGCCGTAGAATACCGCGCAGACCAAAAGCGCACCGACAGCAAGTCCAAACAGACGCATTTGATAGGCGTGCCCGCTCACATCGTAACCATACAGCAGCAGATAGCCGAGCACGAGTGTGGACTGATTGAACATTCTCGGCTCGTGGCAGCCGAACAGAATGAGCAGGGCAATCGCAGCAGCATTGATGAACAATCCGCCGACCGGGCCGGCCAGATTGGCTGCATGCGGTCCGACGGCCATAATGCCGAAAAATCCGGCGAGCAGCAGCGTGGACTGCCCTGTGCGAATGCACAGATGTGCGCTGCGGAATACGAGCAGATACAGCAGCACGACTACGCCGACAATGCTGTTGTCCGCGCCGAAGCCCAGACTGTAAAGTGAAACGAAAATAAAGCAGAATGCGACGGTTATCGCAATTTTGGTCAAATATACGGCAATATGGTACAGTTTTTCACGCTGTGACGCACTCTCGCGGATGATTTTCTTTGAGCCTGCCTGATTGACCTGTAATTCCTGATAAAATGTCATGAAATTCCTTTCCAATCGGTGAAAATGAGTAACTATATAACTGTATCACCATCGAGAAGGAATTTCAACTGTTTTTTTTAAAATCGAACAACAGGCCGGATATACTTCCAGAAACGCACACAATCGTGCACAAAATAGAACACACGCCCGGGTGCGGTATCCAGACAGCAGCCGGCGGCCTCGTAATCGAAATCGCGCATCGCACGCTCGATTTTTGCCTCAACAAGACTGTTTTCCGTCTGCAGATCAAACGGACCGTGCTCGAAAACCAGATAATCTCCTTCGGGGACCTCCATCAGCTGCAGCGGAGCGGGCACCGCGTCGGTGCAATCGCGCGGCAGACGCACACCCCAGCATTCTGCCAGAGGAATGCCCCAGCTGCAGATACGGCCGCTCGGCTCGTTCACGAACGCCATCTGCTGCTCGGCTTCGGGGGCAAGCTGCCACAGAAGGGCGTTGACCGTTTCTAAATCCGCACCGGGAATGCGGGATTGCTTTTGCATAAAATCCCAGTAACCGATGCTCTCATAGTTGCGAATGTGCGCAAATTTGTGCGCCGGAAGCGTGATAAAATATGTCTGTACATCGTTTTCCGTGCCTGAGGGAGCCTGCTCTGCGAGATAACAGTCCAGCGGCCGAATCACTGTGCGCAGCGACAGCGGGCGGAGAGAGCGCCGATATTCGCCGGGCGTGATGCCGTAAGCCGCACGGAACGCGCGCGTGAACGCCTCCTGCGAGGAAAAACCGCAGTCGAGCGCGATATCAAGCAGCCGCTGTTCTCCGTCCCGAACCGCGGGCAGCGCGAGCGCCGGACGGCGCGCCTGCACAAAATCCCGCAGGGAAGTGCCCGTCAGCGCGTGGAATTGGTGCGAAACCTGCGACTGCGAACAGTCAAGCAGCCTCGCTAAATGCGTGAGTGTCAGCGTTTCGCCCTCGCGAGCACGGATACAGCGGTCAATCTCAGCGATCAGCCGCAGAACATTGTCGTGCCAGTTTTGCATGAAAATCCCTCCTTGTCCCTGCATTATACAGGAAAATGAGCTGTGCCGCTTGATCTGACCTGCAAAAAAAGAAAAACCGACGTAAAAACGCCGGTTTTCGATCTTATCCGTTCTTCTTGATGGCATTGATGAGCTGCTCGGCCTGCGGAGCGCCGTGCTTCTTGGCCTGCTCGGCCCAGTAGAGCGCCTCGCGCGCGTTATGCGGCGTGCCTTCACCGCGTGCGTACAGGATGGCGGTGTTCATCATGCACGCTGCGTTGCCGCCCTGAGCGGCCTTGAGAAAATACTGGAAGGCGAAGGCCGCATCCTGCGGAACGCCGGTACCGGTGCTGTACAGCCATGCCAGACGGCCCATCGCCAGCACGTTGCCGCGGTTTGCGGCAATCTGGTACCAGCGGACAGCCTCATCCATGTCCTTCTCCAAGCCGCGGTCGCCCGTCTCGATCAGGCTGGCGATCAGTGCCGCAGCCTCCGGATGACCGTATTCAGCGGCCTTGCGGTACCAGGTGAGCGCGGTCTGCTGATTCTTTTTTACGCCGAAGCCCTTGTCATGGTAGCACGCCAGATTGAACATAGCAACCGGATCGTTTTGCTCAGCCGCCTTTTTTGTCCATTCAAAGGCATTCGCAGCATTCTTTTCCACGCCCTGTCCGCGCTCATACAGCGAGCCGAGCGCACGCTGTGCCGGTGCGCAGCCGTCCTCCGCGAGAGCCAGCCACTGACCGGCTGCTTCGGCAAAACTGCCTGCCTTATATGCGTCCAGAGCCTGCTCGAACGCCTGTTCAATGCTCTGCTGATTTTCCTTGTTCGCTTCCATTGTTTACTCCTCCAGACAGTACCGCCTTCGAAATATGCGGTATGCAGATATCTTATTCTATCACACCGCACGTCGAAAGTCTACGAAAAAAGCGGAAGAAATAGCATGGCACAACCGTATCTTGACAAAAATGTGAAATGTGTGTGAATGGACTTGCGCTTTGCGCTGAAAAAACGTAAACTGGAAATAGGATTTCTTAATTATTCACCATATAGATTGTAAAACAACGGCACTCTATCAGATAAAAGGAGAATGTCAAATGGGACTTATCAAAGCAGCAGCAGGCGCGGGCGGCGGTGTGCTGGCTGACCAGTGGAAGGAATATTTTTACTGTGATGCGATAAACGCGGATGTGCTCGCGGTCAAGGGCCGCAAAAAGGTCACCAAGCGGTCGAGCAACACCAAGGGTGACGAGGATATCATCACGAGCGGCTCGGTCATCGCGGTGGCGGACGGACAGGCGATGATGATCGTCAATCAGGGCAAGGTCGTGGAAGCCGCATTCGAGCCGGGTGAGTTCGTCTACGATTCGTCCGCCGAGCCGACTATTTTCGCCGGTTCGTTTGGTGACAGCGTGTGCAAAATGTTCGCCAACATGGCCAAGCGCTTCACGTTCGGCGGAGAAGCGCCGCGCACACAGCGCGTCTACTATTTCAACACCAAGGAGCTGACCGGCAACAAGTACGGAACCGCGTCTCCGGTGCCGTTCCGCGTGCTCGATGAGCGGGCGGGCATCGACATGGACATTGGCCTGCGGTGCTTCGGCGAGTACAGCTACAGGATTGTCAATCCCATGCTGTTCTATACCAACGTGTGCGGCAACATGGCAGAGGAATACCGCCGGGAAAATCTGGACAGCCAGCTCAAAAGCGAGCTGTTGACCGCGCTGCAGCCCGCCTTTGCGCGCATTGGTGCAAACGGTGTGCGCTACTCGGCGCTGCCCGCGCATACGATGGAGATTGCGGACGCGCTCAACGAACAGCTTTCGTCCAAGTGGCGTGAGCTGCGCGGCATCGAGATCGTGTCGTTCGGCGTCAACTCGGTCAAGGCAGACGAGGAGGACGAAAAGACCATCAAGGAAATGCAGCGCGAGGCTGCCTACCGCGATCCGACTCGTGCGGCAGGCTCGCTCGTGCACGCACAGGCCGAGGCGATGAAGTCCGCGGCAGCGAACGCGAACGCCGGTCCGGCGATGGCGTTCATGGGCATGAATATGGCCGGTCAGGCAGGCGGCGCCAGCGTGCAGAATCTGTACGCAATGGGTCAGCAGCAGGCGCAGGCGGCAGGCGAGTGGACGTGCTCGTGCGGACAGACCGGCAACACCGGAAAATTCTGCATGGGCTGCGGCAGGCCCAAGCCCGAGCAGAACAGCTGGAAATGCGTTTGCGGTACGGTCAATACCGGCAAATTCTGTTCCGAGTGCGGAAAACCCCGACCGGAGAATACGGCCTGGACGTGCTCGTGCGGCGCGGTCAATCAGGGAAAGTTCTGCTCGGAGTGCGGTAAGGCGAAGCCGAATATGTAAAATGATAGACGATTCAATGTATATCGCGGGGTAAGGGCACCCGCCCTGCGGATTCACTTCAAAAATAAAAAGTGATGGTGAAGAAATGTCAGACAAAGCAACAAACTACCAATGCCCGTCCTGCACGGGACCGCTGCACTACGACGGCGCCGCGGGACGGCTGCAATGCGACTACTGCGGCTCGTCATTTGACCCGGCAGAGATCGAAAAGCTGTACGCCGAAAAGGAACAGCAGGCCGCGTCTCAGCCGGAGACGGGGAGCGACACCGGTGAATGGCAGTCCTCCGCAGATGAGGACTGGGGCACGGATGCGGACAAGATGCGCGTATACAGCTGTCCGTCCTGCGGTGCGCAGCTGATCTGCGAGGAGACCACGGCGGCGACCTCGTGCCCGTACTGCGGCAACCCGACCGTCATTCCCGAGCAGTTCAGCGGCATTCTCAAGCCGGACTACATACTGCCGTTCAAGCTGAGCAAGGAGGATGCGGTTTCCGCGCTCAAGCAGCATTACAAGGGAAAGCTGCTGCTGCCCAAGCTGTTCCGCGATAATAATCATATCGAGGAGCTGCGCGGCATTTATGTGCCGTTCTGGCTGTTTGACGGCGAAGCCGAAGGCAGCGCGAATTATATGGCAACGACCACGCGCGTGTTCCGTCACGGAGACACGGAAATCACCGAGACCAGCTTTTACGAGGTGCAGCGCGCGGGCACGCTGCCGTTCAGCCGCGTGCCGGTGGATGCATCGCGCAAGATGCCGGATGATTATATGGATTCCATCGAGCCGTTTGATTATGCCGGTCTTAAGCCGTTCTCGACCGCCTATCTGCCCGGATTTTTCGCGGATAAGTTCGATGTTTCCATCGAGGAGAGCAGCAGCCGTGCGGACAAACGCTGTCGGCAGTCGCTGTCGGATGCGCTGCAGGGAACCGCGCGAAACGGCCGTCCGTATACCTCGGTCACGCCGACCGGCGAGGACATTCACCTCAAACGCGCCGGCGTGCATTACGCGCTGCTGCCGGTCTGGATGCTGAATACTCGCTGGAACGGCAAGAATTACATGTTTGCGATGAACGGTCAGACCGGACGTATGGTCGGTGACCTGCCGGTGGACAGAAAGCGGTTCTGGGGTCTGTTTGCCGCCGTTGCCGCGCCCATGACTGCGGTGCTGACGGCGCTGCTGTATTTTCTGTAAGGAGGCGGCGTAGATGAAAAACAAGAGAAAACTGCGTCTGGCTGCGCTCTTGGCAGTGCTTTTGCTGCTGTTTCCGGCCTTTGCGGTTGAGGACGATATAACGGATGAGAGCGACACCTCGACCACCCAGACGGAGGAAACTGACCAGACTGCACAGCTCGGCGGCACGGATTCCATTGACCCATCGGCAGACAAGCCGCGCGTGTTCGACTATGAAGAGGTGCTGACGCAGCCCCAGATTGACACGCTCGAGGAAAAGACCAGGGCGATCGCGGAGAAATACAGCATCGGCGTCGGCATCATCACGATTGACGACTACACGCCGTACGGCGATGGCGCTTACGATGCGGCGGAGCAGCTCTACAACGAGCTTGATCTGGGTGCGAGCGAGGACGGCGACGGCGTGGCGCTGCTCATCAGTCTGGATGACCGCGACTTTGCGACCTATGCGCACGGTGCGAAAGCCGAAGAGATTTTCAGCGATGCGGTCCAGCAGGATTTGGAGCAGTATTTCCTGGATAATTTCGGAAACGACGACTGGTACGGCGGCTTTTCGGACTTCGTTTCCGGCTGTGAGTGGTATCTGCAGCATGTCGCCGAAGGCGGCGAAGCCGGTGTGCCGGTGCATAATGAGGTCGAGATTTCGGACAGTACGCAGGAAGACACAGCGGACGATTCGTTTTCGCTCGGCGGTGCATTTGGCCTGTCGCTGCTCATTTCGTGCGTGGCGGCGCTGATCGTGTGCATGGTGTTCCGTTCGCAGATGAAATCCGTGCGTACACAGACAACCGCAAACCAGTATGTGGGAAACGGCGGCCTCAATCTGACGCTCAGCCGCGATATTTACCGTTATACCTCGCAGAAGCGGCGGCAGATTCCGCGGAATGACAATAATAACAACTCGACCGGCGGCGGTCACGGCGGAGCCGGATTTTCCGGCAGCGTCAGCCATACCAGCAGTTCGGGACATGGGAGAAGCGGTAAATTCTGAATGGAGAATGGAAAATGGAGAATGAACATAGCTGCATTTTCCGTAAACAAAAAGCAAAAGACAGCCGACAGGCTGTCTTTTTTATGCAAAAAACGGAGATAATTCCGCAATTTTCGCAATCGTTTTGGATTCCTCCGGAAAGTCCTTCTGCAGCCTTGCGGCACACCGTCTGCAGAAATCCTCATACAACTCGGGATTTTCCCGCATTTGCTGCTTGAAGCCCCAGATATGGGTAAAATATCCGTTCTGCGCACCGCCGAACAGCGCAGGCAGGTCACTGAGGGCAGCCGCGTGCGCGTGCTTTTTCTCGGCGCACATGGCGAGCAGCCGCTGCTCGGCGAACACCATGTAGGTGAGTGTGTCGCCGGCATCCGGTGAGCAGCGCATGAAGCGGATGGCGGTGTCCGTGTAGTACCGTCGGAACTTGTCATTGCCGAAATAGGCGAGCGCGGTATTGAACGGCTGTACCGTCCAGTCAAATGAATCAAGCGGGAAGCCTTCGGTTTGGGCGAATGCCGTTTGATCCGGATAGATGGACGGCATAATGTCCTCGCGGTGGATGGCTGCGGTGTCCGGTCCGTCGAGCAGATTGCTGATGGATTTCCAGCAGATGAAATCTGTATCAAGCATCACACACGGCGATGGCACAGCGGAGAGCGCGTACAGCTTGCCGGCAGCCCAGAAGGCTGTGGCGTTTATGTCCTCGGGCATGGTGTCCAACAGGGGATACACGCCGTCATCCCACAAAAAACAAAGCCCGAGCGATTCATAATAACGCTTGGCAGGTGTGTCGCAGATCATGCGGATCGAACCGTTCTCTCTGCGCCACTCGAGCGCGGAAAGCGCGGTCGTGAGCAGTTCAAACGGCTCGATTCGGTATTCCAGATGGGGATTGCGGATGAAAAATGGTCTTGTCCAGTTGGAGTGGAACGCCTGCATCAGATCAGCTCCAATCCGTAGCCGCCGACCGGGCACGAGCCGGAACCGAACCGGAACGAACCTGATCCGGAACCGGAATAACTGGTGCGGTAAGAGGTGGTGTACGAGGTCACATACGAGCCAGAGCCTGAGCCGCACGGCACGCAAACGGTCTGTATAACGGTAGTTTCACCGGATGCGGAGACAACGGTTTCCTCACCAGCTGTCGAGGGGACAGCGCCGCCCATAATGGGCACCGGCGGGCGTTCGTCATCGGCCGGATACCAGCCCTCCGGGTAGGGGTCCACCGCGAAAACAGGTGCTGGTGCGGCAGACTGTGCCGGCTCGCTTGCTTCGGGTGCGGTCTCGGGAGCGGGTGCTTCTTCGGTTTTCGGCTGGCAATGCCGCGCATAGCTGGCTTCATCGAACACAACGCCGTCGATTTCACGGTATTTTTCCGGATTCATTGCCAGAATACCGTTCGGTTTGGACATAACACCACACACCTCTCATTCACTAATATATAATTATATATGAACACAGTGAAAACCGCAACGGGGAAAGGGGTAAAATTTTGGCTTTACAATCCGCAGACGGTTTTCGTATAATAGTAGGGAGAAAACAGATACGGTGTTCCGGCCGATTTATTGGGGAGCGGCGAAGGGCAGAAGGTGAATTGCCCGTAGGGCAAGAGAAGCTACTCTGGAGTGCCTCGCCCTGCGGTAAAAGTTAGATAAATGTCATTTGTATATAGAATGGGAGAAATTATGGACTTTTTATCAGTAGAGCAGTCGGTCTGGCGCCGATTGCAGGAAGAAACGCGCCCAATCGCGCTGTACGGCATGGGCGACGGCGCAGACAAGATACTCGCGCAGTTTGACCGTCTGGGCATTCGTGCATCCGCGGTGTTCGCGAGCGACGAATTTGCTCGCGGCAACCTGTTCCATGGGTTCTGCGTGCGCAAGCTGTCGGACACGGTAGCCGAGCTTGGCGAGAACATTGTAATCGTGATTGCGTTCGCCAGCCAGCGGCCGGAGGTGCTGCAGCTGATGTATGCCCTCGAGGACAAATACGACGTGGTGGCACCGGATGTTCCGGTGGTCGAGGGACCGCTGTTCGATGAGGATTTCGTGCGCGCGCATCAGGACGAAATGCAGCGCGCGTATGATCTTCTGGCGGATGATTTGTCGCGTGAGGTTTTCCTCGATACGGTGCGCTTCAAGCTGTCCGGCAAAATGGAATACCTGCGTCACAGTGAATCCGACAAGGATGAGGTGTTTCATAATCTTCTGCGCCCGACCGCAGAGGAGCACTTCTCCGACCTCGGCGCATACAACGGCGACACCATCCGCGAGCTGCTGCACTACACGGACGGCAAGTTTGCGTCCGTTACCGCCCTCGAACCCGATCGCCGCAGCTTCCGCAAGCTGAATGAGTGGGCGAGTGCCAATATCACGGGCGATGTTACGCTCGTGCAGGCGGGCGCGTGGAACGAGGACACGGTCAAATGCTTCACTGATCAGGCAGGCCGCCAGTCCCGCGTAGCGGGGCAGGGCAAAGAGACGCAGATGCGTGCGCTCGACAGCGTGCTGTCCGGCCGCCCGTGCACCTATCTCAAAATGGACGTGGAGGGCGCAGAGCGCGAAGCCATCGCAGGCGCGGCGCAGACCATCCGCACTTATGCGCCCAAGCTGAACATCGCGGCGTACCACCGCAGCGAGGATTTTTTTCAGCTGCCGCTGCTCATCCATGCGCTGCAGCCGAGCTACCGGCTGTATCTGCGTCACCATCCTTATGTTCCGGCGTGGGATACGAATTTGTACGCCATATAAAAAACAGTGGAAATCCCGGTCGGGCCGTTGTATAATAAAGATAGATTACGGCAGGGTGTGACCTGCCGGAGAATTCATACATGAAGGAGATCATAACAATGGGCTGTTTTTACTGTGATGAGCACCATGAGGGCCGCGAAGCAATCATGTTTAAGGTTGGCGACATGAAGGCAGGTACCCTGTACCTGTTCAAGGATCAGGCACACAAGGGCCGCTGCGCACTGGCGCTCAAGAGCCATAAGAAGGAGCTGTGCGAGTGCGACGAGCAGGAGCGCAACGATTACTGTGCAGATCTGGCTGCTGCTTCCGGCGCTATTAAGAAGCTGTGGGGCTGCACCAAGATCAACCTCGGTTCGTTCGGCGACAGCAATCCGCACCTGCATTTCCACATTGTACCGAAGTATGAGGGCGGCTTTGAGTTCGGCGGCAGCTTTGCCATCACCAATCCGGAGCCGGTTATCCTGAAGGACGAGGAGTACAAGGAAATGATCGAGGCTCTCCAGAAGGAGCTTGGCCTTTAATCCTTTGGCTGCATAAGTCACAAACAGCATCGAACTTTGCGGTTCGGTGCTGTTTTTTGTCTTATATGATACTTGCGCACTGCGGGAACGTGCGGTATAATGTACAGTGATTTCGTATTGTATAAACAAAGGAGCAATGCTATGAAACGCTATCTTGCAGCGGCGATGCTGCTGCTTGCGCTGTCCGGCTGCGGCTCAAGCGGCAGCAGTACACAGCTTTACACTACCACCGAGGACTTTTTTGCGATGGACACCTACATGTCGGTCGATGTGTCAAGCGAAAAGAGCGAAAGCGCGGCAGAGGACATGGCTGTCAAGATCGAGCAGCGCGTCAATCAGCTGGACGCGGCGCTCTCGCGCACGCAGCAGGCGGGCGATCTCTACAAGCTGAACCACGCGAACGGTCAGCCGACTGAGGTGAGCGATGACACCTACACCGCGCTTGAGAAAGCGCTCGAGTACGCCGAGATGACAAACGGTGCGTTTGACCCGACGATGGCGCCGCTGACCGACCTCTGGGGCATCGGCACGGACAACGCGCGTGTGCCCGCGCAGAGCGAGATCGATGAAGCGCTGACGCATGTCGGCTATCAGAACGTCAAGCTGCTCGGCAACAATCAGGTGCAGCTGCTGAACGGCGCACAGGTCGATCTGGGCGGCATCGGCAAGGGCTACGCAGGCGACATCGTGCACGAAATGGCGGAGAGCGATACCTCGGACCAGTGGCACGTTCTGGCGCGGCTGAGCGGCAATATTGAGATGTACGGCGGCAAAACCGCAGACAGCGGCACGGACAACTGGAACATCGGCATTGCCGATCCGGATGACAACACGGACTCGATTGCGGTGGTGTCGCTGCGTGACGGCTCGGTTGTTACCTCGGGTGATTACGAGCGATTTTTTGAAAAGGACGGCAAACGCTACCACCACATTTTTGACCCCGCAACAGGGTATTCGGCGGACAGCGGCCTGCGCGGCGTGACCGTCATTGATCCCTGCTCGACCAAGGCGGATGCGCTGACAACGGCGCTGTTCGTCATGGGTCTGGATAAGGGCATGAAATTCTGCGAGGAGAACGAGATTGCGGCCGTGTTCATCACCTCGGACAAGCAGGTGTACACCACATCCAAGACAGGGGACTGCACGTTTGAGTTCCTCGGCGAGAAAAAGGGATACACCTATGCGGAATAAGCTGAAATTCGGTGATTTTATCATCATCGGCGTGGTTCTGGTGATGGCAGGCGCGCTGGCGGCAGCGCTGACGTTTCACAGCTCCGGCGACAAGCTGTACGCTGAGGTCTGGCAGAACGATACGCTCATCGAGCGGGTACAGCTGAACGACGCGACCGACCGCACGATCAAGCTGGACGGCAACACCATTGTGCTCTCGGGCAAAACAGCGAAAATGGCGGACGCAGACTGTCGGGATCAGGTGTGCGTGCGTACCGGTACACTTACCCATGCCGGACAGGCGGCGGTCTGTCTGCCGCACCGCGTGGTGCTCAAGCTGGTCGGCGTGAATGACAGCAGCATCGACGCTGTGGTATCGTAAGGGGTGCAGCACATGAAAAATGCAAAACGATTGACGCTCTGCGGCATGCTGGCGGCGGTGGCCGTCGTGCTCTCGCTGGTCGAGCGCATGTTCCCGCTGGATGCCATCGTGCCCGTGCCCGGCGTCAAATTAGGGCTGGCGAATGTGGTGACGCTGTTTGCGCTCACGCGGCTGAGCGCGAGAGACGCATTCGCCATTGTGGTAACGCGCGTTGCCATTTCCTCGCTGCTGATGGGCAGCGTGTCGGCGTTCCTGTTTTCGCTGTTCGGCGGCCTGCTGTCGCTCATCGTGATGGGAATCCTGCTCAAAGCCGAAGGCAAATTCTGCTCACTGTTCGGCGTGAGCGTAGGCGGCGCTGCGGCGCATAATATCGGGCAGATGGCAGCGGCTGTGATCTGGCTGAAAAACTGGGCCGTGATCGCATATCTGCCGTTCCTGCTCGTGATGAGCGTGCCGCTCGGACTGGTGACGGGACTGACCTGCTCGGTCGTGTTACATCACCTCAAAAAAATTGATTTCGGTGCATAAATTTGAAAAAGCAGCCTCATACTAACGAAAACAGATTAGGAGGGACTGCTATGAAAAAGCTGATCGCCCTGCTGGCGGCGCTGACGATGCTGTTCGTCTGCGGCTGCGGCAGCAACAGCAAGGATAACGGCACAGACAACGGCAATGGCACCAACAATGGCACCAACAACGCTGTTGATGAGCGGCGCGACACCAACACGAATACCGTCGGTGATGACGTCCGTGAAGGCGTGGACGATGCAGGCAACGCCGTCGGAGACGCGGTGGACGATGCCGGCAACGCCATCCGCGATGGCGCAGACGCTGTGACCGGAGATAACAATAATGCGGCGAAGCAGCCGAATACGGCGAATGGGACGAATGCTCCGGCGGAAAATCCGTAAAAGGGAAGCGGCATGGCGCAAGCTGTGCCGTTTTCCTTTTCTCTTGACACAGAGTGACCGGGGCACACGAACTGCGTCAGCGTGTTCGCTCCTAACGGGCGGGGCGTTTTTCGCTGAACCTCAGCGGGGAGTGTGCCGCCTGCGGACGGCGGGAACGTTGCGGCGCCCGCCGCTGGGGCAAAAAGGAAGGGACACCTGCGGTTTCCCTTCCTCTTTGAACTCCTACCTTTCCCTTAGATAGCCTGGCGCAGATTTCCTATATGTGACCGCTGCGAAAAGGGGAACGGCAGTCGGGTTACCTCAGCGTGTCTTTCTCCGCCTTTTCGCAGTTCACAGATAGCTTACTGCTACACATATCGGCTGCTCTACGCAGGGTGCGGCATAACAGTGCCGCACAATTTGTTAGCGCTTTATGATAGACAGGGCCTGCGAGGATAAATTGTACCAAATGCCTAAATTCGCAGGTGCCGTGCGTTACAACGTGCCAACGGGTTGCGCGGCACGGTTATGCCGCGCCTGCGGAGACCCTCTGATATGTGTAGCAGTAATGTATCTGACCCTGCGAATAGGTTGAGAAAAATACGGAAGAAAAAATCCTCTGCCGTTCCCTTGTTTCGCAGCGGTCACATGTCGGCAATCTGCGCCAGGCTATCTAAGGGAAAGGGGAGATTCACAAGAGGGCGGAAACCGCAGGTGTCTGTCCTCTTGTGCGCCCGCGCGGCGTCAGCGCAATTTCCGTTCGCTTCGCAAGCGGCAAAACAAGCGATTAAAACCGGCTTTATGTCTTGCGTACAAGGCTGCATTGTGCTAAAATAATACTATTATGGGAAAAACACTCGTGGAGCGCACAAGTCGCGTCTCCGCGCAGTCTAACGAGTTGGAGTGAGAGATAAATGGATTACAACCGTTTGGCGGAACTGCTGTTTCCGCATATCAATACCACGCCGGAGGAGATGGAGGCTCGCTATCCCAAGCGCGAGCTGCCCGAGGGCGCAAAGGTAACCCGTATGGGCCCAAGCCCGACCGGCTTCATGCACCTCGGCAACCTGTACGGCGCACTGGTGGATGAGCGCCTGGCGCACCAGTCCAAGGGCGTATTTTATCTGCGTATTGAGGACACCGACCGCAAGCGTGAGGTAGAGGGCGGCGTGCAGATGATCATCGACGCGTTCAAGTCGTTTGGCCTGCCGTTCGATGAGGGTGCAACGACTGACGGCGAGACCGGCATCTACGGTCCGTACCGACAGAGCCAGCGTGCCGAGATCTACCAGACCTTCGTCAAGTCCCTCGTGCAGCGCGGCATGGCGTACCCGTGCTTCTGCACCGAGGAGGAGCTCTCCGCCGCGCACGAGCAGCAGGAGAAGAACAAGGAAAACTTCGGCTACTACGGCAAGTACGCCGTATGGCGCGACCGTCCGATGGAGGACATCGAGGCAGAGCTCGCCAAGGGCACGCCGTATGTTGTTCGTTTCCGCTCGGAGGGCAGCATTGAGCACAAGATCCGCCACGAGGATCTCGTCAAGGGCAAGATGGAAGTCACCGAGAACGATCAGGACGTGGTTATCCTCAAGTCCGACGGCATCCCGACCTACCACTTTGCGCACGTTGTGGACGACCATCTGATGGGCACGACCGTCGTTGTCCGCGGCGAGGAGTGGCTGGCAACCCTGCCGGTGCACCTGCAGCTGTTCCGCGCGATGGGCTGGAAGGCGCCCAAGTACGCACACACCGCCCAGCTGATGAAGATCGACCCGGAGACCGGCGGCAAGCGCAAGCTGTCCAAGCGCAAGGACCCGGAACTGGCGCTGACGTTCTACGCGCAGGAGGGCTATCCGGTACCGGCGGTACTGGAGTACCTGATGACGCTCCTCAACTCCAACTTCGAGGAGTGGCGCCGCGCAAATCCCGATCTGCCGATGAACGATTTCCAGTTTACCACCAAGAAGATGAGTGGCTCGGGTGCGCTGTTTGATATCGAAAAGCTGCGCGACGTTTCCAAGAACGTTATTTCGCGCATGACGGCAGAGCAGGTATACGATTACGTTGCTGAGTGGTCTGCTGTCAACGACAAGGAGTTTAACGCACTGCTGACCCGCGACCCGGCGTTCTCCAAGGCGTACCTCGCCATCGGCCGCGGCGGCAAGAAGCCTCGCAAGGACCTCGCGCTGTGGTCGGATGCCAAGGGCTACATGGACTTCATGTTCGACGAGCTGTTCCAGCCGGATTACACCATGCCGGAGCGCGTTTCCGCCGAGGACGCCAAGGCAATTCTGAGCGATTTTGCAGGCATGTTCGACGAGAACGATACGCCGGACGGCTTCTTCGACAAGATGAAGCAGATCGCTTCTGCACACGGCTATGCAGCCGATACCAAGGCGTATAAGGCTGACCCGACCGCCTATAAGGGCGCCGTCGGTGATGTGTCCATGGTTGTCCGCGTAGCAGTGGCGGGCCGCCAGAACGCACCGGATCTCCAGACCGTAATGGGTATTCTGGGTAAGGAAAAGGTTCTGGAACGCCTGTCTAAGTGCGCAGATGCGCTTTGAATAATGGAAAATGTAAAATGGATAATGGAGAATGAAGGAGCCGCCCAAAGGGCGGAATTAAATCATCGCGCGCAGCGCGATACCGCAATTTTCAATTTTCCATTTTCAATTCTCAATTCCAAGGGAGAATAATAAATGTTAGAGAATGTAAACAACTTCCTCACAGAAATCATCGACGAGGATATTAAAAACGGTCTTTCCGAGCGCATCCACACCCGCTTTCCGCCGGAGCCGAACGGTTATCTGCATATCGGCTCGGCAAAGGCGATCTTCATCAACTGGTCTATCGCGAAAAAATACAACGGCCTGTTCAATCTGCGCTATGACGACACCAACCCGGTCAAGGAGGATACCGAGTATGTAGACTCCATCTGGGAGGACATCAAGTGGCTGACCGGCGAGGAGCCGAGCGGCGGTGTGTACTACGGCTCGGACTACTTTGAAACCTGCTTTAACTGCGCGGTACAGCTGATCAAGGACGGCAAGGCGTATGTTGACGATCTGACGCAGGAGGAAATGCGCCAGTACCGCGGCTCTCTGACCGAGCCGGGCAAGCCGAGCCCGTACCGCGACCGTTCGGTTGAGGAGAATCTGCAGCTGTTCCAGGACATGCGCGACGGCAAGTTTGCCGACGGCTCCAAGACGCTGCGTGCCAAGATCGACATGGCAAGTCCGAACATGAACCTGCGCGACCCGGCGATTTACCGCATCGTGCGTGCACACCATCACCGTCAGGGCGACAAGTGGTGCATTTACCCGCTGTACGACTTTGCACACCCGATTCAGGACGCACTTGAGGGCATCACGCACTCCATGTGCTCGATTGAGTTCGAGAACCACCGTCCGCTGTACGAGTGGGTGGTTGACAACTGCCCGCTGCCGCATCATCCCAAGCAGCGCGAGTTTGCCCGCCTGAACGTAACGCACACCGTTATGTCCAAGCGTTACCTGCGCCAGCTGGTATTTGAAAAGCACGTTGAGGGCTGGGACGATCCGCGTATGCCTACGCTGTGTGCGCTGCGCCGCCGCGGCTACACGCCGAGCGCTATCCTCGATTTTGTACAGCGCGCCGGTATCGCAAAGGCCAACTCGCTGGTTGACATCAAGCTGCTCGAGCACTGCATCCGCGAGGAACTGAACGAGACCGCGCTGCGCCGCATGGCTGTCACCGAGCCGGTCAAGCTGGTTATCACCAACTATCCGGAGGGTCAGTGCGAGGAGTTCGAGGTGCCGAACAACCCGCGCAATGAGGAAGCAGGCACGCGCAAGGTTCCGTTCACCCGTGAGCTGTATATCGAAAAGAGCGATTTCGCGGAGGTTCCGCCTCCGAAGTTCCAGCGTCTCAAGCCGGACGGCGAGGTTCGTCTGATGGGCGCGTATATCGTCAAGTGCAACGAGATCGTCAAGGACGACAACGGCGAGATCGTGGAAATCCGCTGCACGGCTGATCTTGAGACCCGCAACGGCATGCCGGTGGACGGCCGCAAGGTCAAGGGCACCATTCACTGGGTATCTGCCGAGCACGCCATCGACGCGGACCTGTATCTGTACGATAATCTGTTCACCCTCGAGAACGTTAATGACGTACCGGAGGGCACGGATTATCTGGATTACCTCAATCCGGATTCGCTCAAGAAGCTGACCGGCTGCAAGCTCGAGCCGTCGCTGGCTGATGCCAAGGAAGGCGAGCGCTTCCAGTTTGTCCGCATGGGTTATTACTGCAAGGACCGCGAGAGCGGCCGCTTCAACCGCATTGTTACCCTTAAGGACAGCTTTGCAAAAACGCTGAAAAAGTAAGCACAGATAAGAAAAGCTCTCTGAACTTTGTTCAGAGAGCTTTTTTCGTTAGAGATGAATTGAGAATGAAAAATGGAAAATGAAGGAGCCGCCTGAAAGGCGGGATTAAATCATCGCGCTGTGCGCGATACCGCAATTCTCAATTCTCCATTTTCAATTTTCCATTACTGCAATCGCTTAAATGATGCGGCTTTCGATTTCTGCATCCGGTGCCAGAACCTTCACGAAGAACTCGAGCCGCCGGAGTGCGTTCTCGATAACCGCCTTATCGGTATCCGGCGTGCCGAACACGGGATGGAACACATGGCGGCTGTCCGGATGGATGCAGGTTCGGTCGTCCGCACCGGCGATCATGCTGAAAATGATACCCGAGTTATCGCGTCCGCAGATGTCCTTCGGGTAGGTATGCGTGCTTGCGGCGCGCATACCCAGGAACGGCAGCTTTTCGCTCGGCGTAAAGATGGTCAGCGGACCGTCTATGCGGTCGATATCATGCGTGCCGGAGAGTACGAACGTGGTCAGCTCCAACAGGAAGGGAACCCCCATCACCGGGTCCTCCTCCGGGAAGGGACGGCCCTTGAACATCACGGATTCAAACTGCTGCATGACCGGATAGGTTTTCTTAAACTTCTTGAAGAAGCGAAAATACGGATTTTCACCGAAAACAGCCTTGCGGTCGTAGTCGGCATACTTTTCGCGCAGGGCATCCAGTTCTGCGTGAACAAGGTCGTAAAATTTCGTTATATCCCATGCGGAGCGGTCGGGATAGGTGACTTCGAGGATGCCGAGCGGAATATTGCGCTCGGCAAAGGTCGGGTCCTTGATGATTTCAAACATAGGAACACCTCGATTTGTTAAGCGGGTTCGTAGGAACTGTGATAATCGGCAGCGGCTTCGCCGGTCAGCACATCATAGTAGTACCACTGCGATTTATCCGCGCTGGTGAAGAAATACACGCCGAGGGGGTGTTCTGCGGTATCGCTGGTCAGCCGACCGACATATTCGCCGCTTGCACCGCCAGCCACTTCTCCGGTGCGGATGATTTCGTCAACGGACACCGGATGCAGCACAGCGATCATGCCGAGCTGCGCGATGGCGTAGGACAGGTACAGCAGGAAGATGGTATAGGCGGACTGCCGCAGCGAAGCCTCCTGCAGAGGGTGGTTCATGCACTTGCCGATCAGCAGGCCGATGAAGGACAGCACGATCAGCGCCGCAATCCACCAGAAGCTGATCTCATACAGCGGGTTCATGCCGGACAGCAGGGCAATGAACAGCATCATCGCCACCAGAAAGACGAGCAGCGCCTGTGCCCAGCGGCTGTGGTCCTTGCCGTCGGGATTACTGGGTCTGCTGTTCATAAAAATGTTGAAAATGAGCGCAACCGGCGCGAACACCCACAGATAGGTCGGGAAGCCGCCGATGGCACCGTCATACACGGTGTTCCAGTGCATGGCGAGCAGGCAGGTGCCCAGCCAGACGATGACCGAAGATACAAGCAGCAGCAGATTTTTCTTGGACTTAAAAAGATTCATACAGGAAATTCCTCTTAAAAGCAAACGGGCAGAGCCTTGCGGCTCTACCCGTTTTGATTACGCACCGCAAGGCACGCTCTGTTCAGTTAAACCGAAAAGATTAAGCCTCAGCCTTGATCTTCTTCAGGTTAGCGAAGCGCGGCAGACCGGATACCTTCGGGCCAACGTTCTCGCCGTTGATGAGCGGCAGAGCGTAGTCAACGAACTCCTGCGTTACGCCGTTGCCTTCCTCGTTGATCCACTCACGCGGAACCTTCTTCTCGGTGTTGGCAACCTCGGACAGCGGGAGCAGCTCGATCTCGCACTTGTAGCCGTTCTCGTCACGGGTGCACTTGAAGCCCGGCATGTAGTCGGTCTTGCCTGCAACTGCGTTCTCAACAGCAGCCTTGCCGGACATATAGGACTCGTCAACGTCGGTCTTGGAAGCGCAGTGAGCAGCGCAGCGCTGCAGCAGGCTCAGCTCGATGCCGCGAACCTTGCAGCCCAGCTCGTTCTTAACGGTGTCAGCCAGCATGGAAGCCAGACCGCCGAGCTGTGCATGGCCGAAGCCGTCGGTAGCAGAGGTCTTAGCCTCGGATACGAAGGAGCCGTCAGCGTAGTGGATACCCTCGGAAACAGCTACCAGGCAGTTGCCCTTCTCGTCGTAGATGCGCTTTACGTCAGCCAGGAACTTCTTCATGTCGAAGTCGGTCTCCGGCAGGTAAACCAGATCCGGACCTGCGCCCATAGCGGTAGCCAGACCGGCAGCACCGGCCAGCCAGCCAGCGTGACGGCCCATGATCTCTACGATGCAGACCATGCCGGTGTCGTATACGCGAGCGTCCTGATAGATCTCCATGCAGGAAGTAGCGATATACTTAGCAGCGGAAGCAAAGCCCGGGCAGTGGTCAGTGCCGAACAGGTCATTGTCGATGGTCTTCGGAATGCCCATTACGCGGCACTCGTAGCCGGACTTCATCATATACTTGGAAACCTTGTTGCAGGTATCCATGGAGTCGTTGCCGCCGTTGTAGAAGAAGTAACGGATGTCGTACTTCTTGAAGATCTCGAGGATGCGCTTGTAATCGGTGTCGTCAACATCCGGATCAGCCAGCTTGTAGCGGCAGGAGCCCAGTGCAGAGGACGGGGTGTAGCGCAGAAGAGCCAGCTCGTCGCGGTCTTCCTTGTCGATATCATACAGGTCGTCGTTCAGCAGGCCCTTGATGCCGTGTGCCATGCCGAATACGCGGGTGATGGACGGATTGTCCAGTGCTGCCTCCAGCGCACCCAGAACAGAAGAGTTGATTACGGAAGTCGGGCCGCCCGACTGACCGATGACGCAAGCGCCTTTCAGTTCACTCATTGATAAAACCTCCTAAGCAAATTAAAACGCAGAGCAGTGCCGTGCATTTTCTTACTCATAAAGAGTACCATATAATATGAAAAAAATCAATGAAAATCCTGCGTTTTCGGCAGGTTTGGCAATTTTGGCAAACATGCCGCAGGAATTCGACGAAAAAATGACAGGATTTTTTTGATATGGACTTGATTTTAGCATGCTTAACTGATAAAATAAAAGCAGAATTTTTAAGATTCAGTTTTTATCAGAAAGGAAGTATTCCCATGCCTTTAGTTACTACTACTGAGATGTTCAAGAAGGCTTACGACGGCGGCTACGCTGTTGGCGCTTTCAACGTGAACAACATGGAGATCGTTCAGGGTATCACCGAGGCTTGCCAGGAGCAGCACGCTCCGGTAGTCCTGCAGGTATCCAAGGGCGCACGCGCTTACGCAAACCACACCTACCTCGTTAAGATGGTAGAGGCTGCTGTTATCGAGTGCCCGGACATTCCGATCGCTCTGCACCTGGACCACGGCCCGGACTTCGAGACCTGCAAGGCCTGCATCGACGGCGGTTTCTCCTCCGTTATGATCGACTGCTCCTCCCGTCCGTTCGACGAGAACGTTGAGGAGACCAAGAAGGTTGTAGAGTACGCTCACGCTCACGGCGTTGTTGTCGAGGCTGAGCTCGGCACCCTGGCTGGCGTAGAGGATGACGTTAAGGTTTCCGCTGAGGATTCCTCCTACACTCATCCGGAAGAGGTTGAGGAGTTCGTAACCCGCACCGGCTGTGACTCTCTGGCTATCGCAATCGGCACCTCTCACGGCGCTTACAAGTTCACTCCGGAGCAGTGCACCCGCAATGCTGACGGCGTTCTGGTTCCGCCTCCGCTGCGTTTCGACGTACTCGAGGAAGTTTCCAAGCGTCTGCCGGGCTTCCCGATCGTACTGCACGGTTCCTCTTCCGTACCGCGTGAGTTTGTTGACAAGATCAACAAGTTCGGCGGCAAGATGCCGGATGCAATCGGCATTCCGGAGGAAGAGCTGCGTCACGCTGCACAGCTGTCCGTCTGCAAGATCAATATCGACTCCGATATTCGTCTGGCTATCACCGCTTCTATCCGCGAGCACTTCGCTGAGCATCCGGATCACTTCGACCCGCGCCAGTACCTGAAGCCGGCTCGTCAGGCTGTCAAGGACATGGTTACCCACAAGCTGATCAATGTTCTGGGCTGCAACGGCAAGGCATAAGATCATTTTCTGATCGAAACCAAAGAACCTCGGAATCCTGTTCCGGGGTTCTTTTTTCATCTTGTGATGGAGAATAGAACGGATACCATATATAGTGTATCCGTTTCTCGCGGGAGAAATTACCACAGAGAAAATAAAGGAGAAACTTTGTGGAATTTGTCGCGCTTTTCTGATAAATTTTTCGAGTCAAGAGGAAAAGTTTAGAGAATACTCCAATAAAAATAGTGCTTTTCTTGCAAATGTGCCAAAAAGAATTTAGCGCCTTGACAGGGCGGTGTTTCGGCGTTAGAATATATAAGCAAGAGATAAGCAGACACAAGATATTGTGCGATATCGAATGCAGCACTACATAATTTAGTAAATAATCAAGAAATCGCCGTCAGGCGGTTTTTGTATGAGAGAGGGATTTTTCTTTATGATTCAGCAGATCGTCAAGCGGGACGGGCGCATGGCTCCCTTTGAGATCGACAAGATCACAAATGCAATTTTCGGCGCAGCACAGGCATCCGGCGGTCAGGACCACGATATGGCGCAGGAGCTGGCAGAGCAGGTCGAAAAAACGCTGGAGGAGACTGCTGGAACCGAAACTCCCACCGTTGAACAGGTGCAGGACACTGTTGAGAAGGTTCTGATCGAAAGCGGACATGCCCGCACGGCCAAGAAGTACATCCTGTACCGCAACGAGCGCACCCGCGTGCGTGAGATGAACACCCGTCTGATGAAGGTGTACGAGGATCTGACGTTCAAGTCCTCGCTCGAGAACGACGTCAAGCGAGAGAACGCCAACATCGACGGTGATACCGCGATGGGCACCATGCTCAAGTACGGCTCCGAGGGTGCCAAGCAGTTCTATGAGATGTTTATCCTCGATCCGGCGCATGCCAAGGCGCACCGCGAGGGCGATATCCATATCCACGATCTGGATTTTCTGACGCTGACCACCACCTGCTGTCAGATTGACCTGCTGAAGCTGTTCCGCGACGGTTTTTCCACCGGTCACGGCTTCCTGCGTGAGCCGAACGACATCCGTTCGTACTCCGCGCTGGCGTGCATCGCCATCCAGTCCAACCAGAACGACCAGCACGGCGGTCAGAGCGTGCCGAACTTCGATTACTCGATGGCGCCGGGTGTGCGCAAGACCTTCCGCAAGCTGTTCCGCGACAATCTCGCCAAGGCCCTTGAGGTGTTCGGCGAGGACGACAACAACGAGGTCGATGCGCGTGCGCTGACCGAGCGTGTCGAGCAGGAGACCGGCAAGTGGGCTTGTCTGGCAGGCGGCAACGGCTATGATGAAGCGATGGCGAAGGTACTTTCCGAGACGCTCGACGAAAAGACGGTTGCAAAGTGCATGAAGTTTGCCCGCAAGTACGCGGATAAGGAGACCCGCAAGACCACCTATCAGGCGATGGAAGCGCTGGTTCACAATCTGAACACCATGCATTCGCGTGCAGGTGCGCAGATTCCGTTCTCGTCGCTCAACTACGGTACGGATACCTCGCCGGAGGGCCGTCTGGTCATGGAGCAGCTGCTGCTCGCGACCGAGGCCGGTCTGGGCAACGGTGAGACCCCGATTTTCCCGATTCATATTTTCAAGGTCAAGGAAGGCGTCAACTACAACGAGGGCGACCCGAACTACGACCTGTTCAAGCTGGCATGCCGCGTTTCCGCGAAGCGTATGTTCCCGAATTTCTCGTTCCTCGATGCGCCGTTTAACCTGCAGTATTACAAGCCGGGTCATCCGGAGACCGAGGTCGGCTACATGGGCTGCCGCACGCGTGTTATGTCCAATGTGTGCGATCCGACCCGTGAGATTACCTACGGCCGCGGCAACCTGTCGTTCACGTCGGTCAACCTGCCGCGCATCGCAATCCGCAGCCACGGCGATCTGGACTGGTTCTTCGAGGATCTCGACCGCAAGATTGACCTCGTAATCGACCAGCTGCTCGACCGTTTCCGCATCCAGTGCGGCAAGCGCGTGCGCAACTATCCGTTCCTGATGGGCGAGGGCGTATGGCTGGATTCCGAAAAACTGGGTCCGGATGACGAGGTTGGCGAGGTGCTTAAGCACGGAACGCTGACGCTCGGCTTCATCGGTCTGGCAGAGTGCCTCAAGGCGCTCATCGGCGTACACCACGGCGAGAGCGACGAGGCGCAGAACCTTGGTCTTGAGATCGTTGGTCACATGCGTCAGCGCATGGATGAGGCAACCGAGAAATACCACCTCAACTTCTCGCTGATCGCTACCCCGGCAGAGGGTCTGTCCGGCCGGTTTGTCAAGATCGACCGTGAGAAATACGGCATGATTCCCGGCGTTACCGACCGTGATTACTACACCAACTCCTTCCATGTGCCGGTTTACTATCCGATTTCGGCGTTTGAGAAGATCGCCCGCGAGGCGCCGTATCACGAGCTGACCAACGGCGGTCATATCAGCTACATTGAGCTGGACGGCGACCCGACGCAGAACCTCGAAGCGTTTGAGGCTGTCGTTCGCGCGATGAAGGAAGCCGGCATCGGCTACGGCGCGATCAACCACCCGATCGACCGCGATCCGGTCTGCGGCTATACCGGCATTATCGGTGAAGTATGTCCGCGCTGCGGCCGCCGCGAGGGCGAAGGCGTTCCGCTGTCCAAGCTGCAGAAGCTGGGACTGTATAAAAATTACAACAGCACCACGATCGGCTATCACGGCGACCCTGCCGAAGAAGCCGACCGTCAGCCGAATACATTGAAAATCGTCAAAAAGTGACAGGAAAGGGAGCATTCTATCATGGAAACTAAGAATATCGCTGCACAGGAGCCGATGATTGGTGAAGGTGTAGGCTTTGAACGTATCCGCCGCATTACGGGTTATCTGGTAGGCACGCTCGACCGCTTCAACAACGGCAAGCGCGCTGAGGAGCACGACCGCGTAAAGCACAGTGTTTCGAGCTGCTGCTCCATGCGTCAGGAGCACACCGCCTGATGGAAGGTAAAATTCGCATTGCAGGTACAGTCGGGGAGTCCATTGTGGACGGCCCCGGCTTCCGCTATACGCTGTTTGTGCAGGGCTGTCCGCACGGCTGTCCGGGCTGCCACAACCCGCAGACGCACGACTTTGAGGGCGGTCAGGATATTGAGCTGGACACGCTGCTGAAAGATATGTGCCGCAATCCGTTCATCAAGGGTGTGACGTTCTCGGGTGGCGAGCCGTTCTGTAAGGCAGAACCGCTGTATCATCTTGCGGTGGAGCTGAAGCGCAAGGGCAAGCACCTGATGGCGTACTCGGGGTACACGTTTGAGCAGCTGCTGGAGCTGAGCGATCCGTTTGTGAAAAAGCTGCTCGGGCAGCTGGATTTACTGGTAGACGGACCGTTTATCATGGCGGAGAAGAACATCGAGCTGCGGTTTCGCGGCAGCGCGAACCAGCGGGTACTGGATGTGCCGAAGTCGCTGGAGGCGAATGAGGCTGTCTGGGCGGAGCAGTATCGATGATTATCGTTTGGCAAACGGAGAAACGCGCCGTACTCACGGTGTGTGGGGAATTGCGGCGGTTGCGCCGCGGCAACAAGAGGGTAGACACCTGTGGTTTCTACCCTCTTGACTCCCGTTTCCCTTTGGAATAGCACGGCGAAATTTTCAGAACTGAGACTATAAAGGAACGGCAGAGGATTTTTTCTACCGTAGGGGAGCACAGTGTGCTCCCATTTCTTTATCTTTGCGCAATGCCGGATTCCGTACTGCTGCATATGCGGTTTATTCTACGCAAGCGCAACATAACAGTGTTGCGCGACTCTTTTTCGCGTTATTACGGACGGCACCTGCGGGTTTCATTTAATGACGGACTTTACCGTAGGGTGCGGCAAGGTGAATTGCCCGAAGGGCAAGGGAAGGTGCCCTGGGGTACGACCTTGGCGCACCGTGTAAACCGCATGCACCATTGCTAAACAATGCGTATCGCATAAAATGATAACAAAAGAGCACCGAAACTCACGTTTCGGTGCTCTTTTCATCTTCCGACAGTTCATTTTCTGATTCTGCCTTCTCCGCGAGGTGCGGATTCCGGACCACACACCGTACACACGGTGCGGTCTTGCCGAAGGCGGTATAGCTGACCTTTTCGGTCGGCTGCATACGGCAGGCAACGGCGGTATGCAGTCCTGCGAGATCATCCTTCTGCACGAAGGCGCTGACCTCGTCGGCGTGCATGGATTCGAACGCATACAGCAGGCACGCGGCGATGCACTCGCGGCCGACGCCGATGCCGCGCAGCTCATGCCGGACGATACAGTTTGCGGTCAGCACGCGTTCCGCGCCGACCTGCTCGTAAGTCAGGCCGCACAGAGCCGCGGGAACACCGGTCGGTTTATCAAGTGCGAGCAGCCAGCCGCAGCCCTCGGCCTGATAGCGGCGCAGCGTATCCACCAGCCAGTCCAGTGTCTGCTCGTAGGAGAGTGCGCCGCCGAGCGTCTGCATGGTCTCCTCGCTGCGCAGGAGCGGCGTCAGCAGGTTGAGGTCGTCCGCACTCAGCTCGCGGTAGTCCATGCGGCTGGAGTTTAGTTCGTAAAATTGCATAGGTTCAATTTTCTCCCAACAAAACGGTGCGGCTCGAAAGCCGCACCGCAAAAGTGTCCTTAAAAGTGTCTCTATCTGTTTCGATACCAGAATACAAATTTGCGCACCAGTACGCCCAGCGTTAGGCCGACCAGCGAGGGAACAAGCCCGTAAAACAGGCTTTGCATCTCAGTCGAGCGGAACGCGGCAAGCGGCAGAACAATCGCCCACAGGCCGACGAACACGGGCATCAGACCGTATCGCGGCAAGGCGCGGTATGCCGCCCGAAACGTACACAGCAGCGCCGAAACCGGCAGGATCAGCCAGAAGCCGAGCAGCCAGTAGGCAAATTCGTTGCCATACAGCAGACCGGGAATCAGCCCGACCGCCGTCACGACGCCGTAGCAAAGGGCAAGGCTCCAATACGGGGATAAACGCCGGATACCATCAAATGTCATACGGTTCACCCTCCTTTGCAGGGACGGTCGGTGTGAAATTGTACTGCAGATACCGAAAATTCAGCGGTATATTGCTTACTTGGTGCCGAAGATACGGTCGCCAGCGTCACCCAGACCCGGAACGATGTAGCCGTGGTCGTTCAGCTTCTCGTCAATGCCGGCAACGAAGATCTCAACGTCCGGATGAGCCTTCTGAACAGCGGCAACGCCTTCCGGTGCGCCGATGAGGTTCATCAGCTTGATGTGCTTTACGCCGCGGCGCTTGAGGCCGTCGATGGCAGCGATAGCGGAACCGCCGGTAGCCAGCATCGGGTCGAGCAGCAGTACGTCGCGATCCTCGATGTCGTTCGGCAGCTTGCAGTAATATTCGATCGGCTGCAGGGTTTCCGGGTTGCGGTACAGACCGATGTGGCCGACCTTGGCTGCCGGGATCATCTCCAGAATGCCCTCAACCATGCCCAGACCTGCACGCAGGATCGGCACGAGCGCAATCTTCTTGCCGGAAATAACCTGTACGCGCGCCTCAGCGACCGGAGTCTCGATGGTGATCTCCTTGAGCGGCAGATCGCGGGTAGCCTCGTAGCACATCAGCATTGCAATCTCAGCAGCAGCCTCGCGGAACTCCTTAACGCCGGTGGTCTTGTCGCGCATCAGCGCCAGCTTGTGCTTGATAAGCGGGTGGTCCATTTCATGTACGGTTGCCATAATAAAAATCTCCTTTATCCTAAAACTTTTTTGCTTCAGGCAATATCGTATAATTGAACAAGAGCGATTTGCGAGTGAATTTTGCGCACTGACAAGGCGCGGTTTTGCAGTAATACTTTGTGTATTACCGTGAAATCGGAACGAAGTCAGGATACAAAATTTCCGCAAAGCGCCGCAGCTTAATTGTGCGGTGTTGTCTGCTGTTTGGTCTGTGCCAGACGCGCCATGCGCTCGCGCTCTGCCTGCGGACGACGCAGATAGAAGGCGTCCAGCTCCTGGGGGGAGCAGGCTTTGCCCTCGCGGAACAGGGGGAGTGCGGCGGCGGCAACACCAAATCCGGTCGCAAACCGCAGCTCGGCGGGTGCGAGCCGCAGACCGGTGCAGTTCTCTTTGATAGTATTATAACACAGATCCGCGCCATCTCCAACCAGAAAATACGGCGCTTCTCCGATTTCTTCGGCAAGCTCGGTCAGCTTGATCGCACGGTCATCGCACAGACGGCGTACCTTGCCGTCCTCCACGGTGAAAAGTGCGTTGTAAACCTGACCCGCACGCGCATCCATCACGCAGCACAGGTCGCCGCCGAGTGCGCGGGCGCCCCATGCCATTGCCTCGAGCGTGGAGACACCGAGGCACGGCTTGTCTGCGCCGAGCGCCAGACCCTTGACCGTGGCCACACCGATGCGCACACCGGTAAACGAGCCGGGGCCGTGCGCGACAGCGATCGCGTCCACGTCAGAAAGTGATACGCCGCAGTTTGCCAGCAGGTTTTCCACCATCGGCAGCAGCGTGCGCGAGTGCGTCAGGCCGCAGTTCTGAAAGGACTGCGCCACCAGTTTTTCGTCCTCGGTGAGCGCGACAGACGCGCTGACCGCCGAGGATTCCAGTGCAAGAATTTTCATACAGTCACTTCTCCAATCGTAATGCGGCGGTCGTTGTCCGCATCGCCGTAGGCAATATGGACGGTTTTGTAGGCTTCCGGCAGAACGTCTGCGGCGTTTTCGCTCCATTCGATGAGCACAATGCGGCTGCCGTCGAGATATTCGTCAAAGCCGATCTCGAACAGCGCTTCGCTGTCGAGAATGCGGTACAGGTCGAAGTGCGCGACCTTGACCGTCGGCGTTTCGTATTCGTTTGCAATGGCAAAGGTCGGGCTGGTGACGCGGCCCTCGTAGCCGAGTCCGTGCAGCACGCCGCGCGTGAATGCGGTCTTGCCGGCACCGAGGTCGCCGGAGAACGCAACAACATCGCCTGCCTTGAGGCTTTTTGCGTATTCTGCGCCGAGTGCTTCGGTCTCCTCGGGTGAGTGGGTGATATATTCCATGAAAACACCTTTCTGTCAATCATAACTATACATTTATAATATACCACGGTACACTCGGAATGGCAAGTCAGCCTGCTGCAAAGTATAACTTTTTTATGACATTTCCGCTTGTTTGCTTGCGGGATGGCATAAGTTGTGGTAAGGTATAAAATAACATAAAAAAACTGAACAAAAATTTTAAGGAGGAAAACCCTGTGATAGAATTGCTCAAAGCATTTCTGTTCGGCATTGTAGAGGGCATCACCGAGTGGCTGCCGATCAGCAGTACCGGACACATAATTCTGCTCAATGAGTTTGTAAAGCTGGACGTGTCGGAAGCGTTTTACAGCATGTTCGAGGTGGTTATTCAGCTCGGTGCGATACTCGCGGTTGTTGTCCTGTTCTGGGGACAGATTTTCCCGTTTGAACGGCGAAAGGGCCGTCACGGCGGCGCATCCATCGTGCTGAATATGGATACCGTCAAGCTGTGGATCAAGATTCTGGTAGCTTGTGTTCCGGCGGCGATCGTTGGTCTCAAGTGGAACGACCTGTTTGAAGAACTGTTCTACAATTACCAGACGGTTTCCATCGCGCTGATCGTGTTCGGCGCAGCATTCATTCTGGTGGAGAACGCGCACAAGGGCAAGCCGGCGCGCATCAATGCACTTACTGAGCTTACTTATCCGACCGTGTTTATGATTGGTATGTTCCAGCTGATCGCGGCTGTGTTCCCAGGCACCTCGCGCTCCGGCGCAACGATTGTTGGCGCACTGCTGCTCGGCGTGTCGCGTACCGTGGCTGCGGAGTTTACGTTCTTCCTGGCCATTCCGGTCATGTTCGGCGCAAGCCTGCTCAAGATTCTCAAGTTCGGCTTTGCGTTTACATCCACCGAGCTGATGATCCTCGGCATCGGTACAATCACCGCGTTCGTGTCCTCGCTGCTCATCATCCGTTTCCTGATGAGCTTTGTCAAGAAGCACGATTTCAAGGTGTTCGGCTGGTATCGTATTATCCTCGGTATCGCCGTGCTGGCGTACTTTATGCTGGCGAAGTAAATAGAGAAAAGAGGTCTGCGGGGCAGACCTCTTTTTGAGGCTGTCGAAAAACTATCGTTTTCCGAGCAGCCTCTCGCTCGAAACCACGCTTTCGAGCGAATACTGAAGAAAAACCGCGCCCTGCGGGCACATTTTTTCTTCCCTTGTATAAATTCCGAGATACATGCTCCCGGAATTTATGAATTTGCTTCGCAAATTCTATTTTATGCGTGCTGCCGCACGAAGCGTAAAAATTAAAATAATATTTTTTTGACAAACTGAAAAGAGGTCTGCATTGCAGACCTCTTTTGTTGTATGGTTTCCTATTAGGTACGCTGCTCCAATCCGTGCCGAATCCTTCTCCAAACCACGCACGACAGCGCAATAGTGATATAATCCGTGATGGACTGTCCGAGAACTGCACCATTCAGACCGAAAACCGCATTCAGCAGATACAGCAGGGGAATGAGCAGCAGACCCTGCCGCAGCACGGACAGCACGGTAGCCGGAAGGGCGTGTCCGACCGACTGCATACAGTTCATATTGACGAACAGAAAACCGATGAACGGGCCGGACAGCATGTAGGCGATCAGCATCTGTACGCCGTATGTAATAACGCCGCTGTCGTCCACGAACAGGCTGATGATCGGTTTGCGCAGGAAGAAATAGAGCGCGGTTGCCGCCAATCCGACAACAAAGCAGCACAGCTTGGTAAAACGCTCGGTATCGGTAAAACGCTTGATATCACCCGCACCGTAGCTGTAACCGAAAATCGGCTGTACACCGTTTGCAAGGCCCATTTGCAGGAAGGTGATGAACATATTCGCTTTGAACACGATGCCGATCGCCGCAACGGGCGCGTTGCCGTAGGCGACCAGAATCAGGTTGAGCACAATGGTTGAAACACACATCAGCGCGGAGAAAATGGCGGTTGGGAAGCCGGCAGAGCACACGCGCACGGCAATGTGCGTGCCGCAGAGCGCGTCCTTCGGCGCAAGCGAAAACCGCCGCGACTTTTTGAGAAAATACCACAGGTAGTACAGCGCCGCAAGCATATTGCCGATGGTGGTTGCAATGGCTGCGCCTGCCGCGCCCTGTCCCAGACCGGAGACGAAAACCGGGTCGAGTACGATGTTCGCAATCGTGCCGATCATGCTGCCGATCATGGCCTCCTTGCTCGCGCCTTCCGCACGCACAACGAAGCTGGCTGCCGCCGACCAGATGATGAACGGTGCGCCGAACGCGATGTAAACCGTGTAGCCGCGGGCAAACTCAAATGTGCTTGCGTCCGCGCCGAACAGGTGCAGGATGGGCGCGGTGAAGCACAGCAGTACGGCGGCAAACGCTGCGCCGACGACCAAGCTCGCCCATGAGATGAACGAGGAGATTTTCTTCACGCTTTGGTGATTGTTCTCGCCGAGCGCGACCGAGATTATCGCACTGCCGCCCATGCCGAACATGTTGGCGAACGCCATCAGCAGGATGAAGATCGGGTTGGTCAGGCTGACGGCGGCTACCTGCAGGGCATCGCCGGTCTGTCCGACGAAAAAGGTGTCCGCCATGTTGTACACCACGGTGACAAGGCTGCTGATGACGCTCGGAATCGCCATTGCGGCTACTGCACGAGGTATCGGCGCTTTGCCGAGGAGAGTATCATTATCCAAATTGTTCACGTTCCTTACTTTGGAAATTTAATGATTGTTTTCATCGAAGCGGCAGGACAGCCCGCTCTGCGGTAATGGTTAATCGGTTTTTTAAAAATTTGAAAGCATTTTCAGCCCGATCCGCATAAATGTGTCCCGCTCCTCGGGCGAGATGCCGCGGAGCAGCATGGCTTCGGTCTCCGTAATCTCCTGCAGGCAGGCGGGACGGAAGGCTTCGGCTTTTTCGGTGCAGACAATGCACTTGCGCCGTGCGTCTGCAGGATCGGGTTCGCGGCGGATGAGATCGGCAGCCTGCAAGGCCTGTAGCATTTCGGTTGCGGTGGAAGGCCGCAGGCCGAATTCCTGTTCGACGTCGCGCTGTACAAGCGGGCGCTTTTGGCTTTCTATTAAAATATAGTTGAGGATCTGACCTTTGGTGCCGCTGATGTGAATTCGCTTTTGCGTTTCCGCCGACCGGCGGCGCAGGCAGTTGGATAGCTTGTTGATAAGCCGCCCGGTATCCATGAAATCACCTCACCTAATTACTTCGTTTCCTAAGTAATATTGTAGTCGGTGATTGCGGAATGTCAAGAGGGAATTTTACTGCTTGCCCGGGGAGATGGGAGCCGTCCGGACGGCTCCTTTTTCCTGCACCGGATGACTGGGGAACACGAACTGCCGCAGGCGGGGTCGCCCCTAACGGGCGGGAGGTATTCGCTTGAAATCAAGCGGAGAGTTGCGCTCTGCGGAGCGCGGGAGAGTGCGGCGCCCGCCGCGGGGGCAAAAAGGAAGGGACACCTGCGGTTTCCCTTCCTCTTTGGACTCCTACCTTTCCCTTGTCAGTTAGTCTGGCGCAGATTGCCGACATGTGACCGCTGCGGAATGGGGGAACGGCAGAGGATTTTTTCTGCCGTGTCTTTCTCGACTTATTCGCAGTGTCAGATACATTACTGCTACACAGACCGGCTACTTTGCGCTGGGTGCGGCATAACAGTGCCGCACGATTCGTTAGCGGGTTATGATAGACGGGGCCTACGTAGATAAATGGTATCAAACGCCTAAATTCGCAGGTGCCTTCCGTAAACTCCAAACTAACGAGTTGCGCAACACTGTTATGTTGCGCCTGCGGAGAGTAAACCACCTGTGTAGCAGTACGCTATCTGTGAACTGCGAAAAGGCGGAGAAAGACACGCTGAGGTAACCCGACTGCCGTTCCTCTATTTCGCAGCGGTCACATGTCGGTAATCTGCGTCAGACCCTCTAAGGGAAAAGGGGTGATCCACAAGAGGGTGGAAAACCGCAGGTTGTCTACCCTCTTGTGCCCCTGCCGGGCAGGCAGGATTCCGCTTGCTTCGTAAGCAACAAATCACCATTTCAGCAGAAACTTTCCTATTGACAGCCTGTCGCAGAGTTTTATACAATAAAACAAAACAACGAAACGAGGTGCCTGCTATGCATATCCACCATTTAGCGCTCCGCGTGCGCGATTTCGAGAAATCGCTGCATTTTTACCAGACGCTCACCGAGTTGAAGATTCACACGCAGTTCTCCGCGAACGGCGGCAGCATTGCCTACCTGCAGAACGCCTCCGGCGAAACCCAGCTGGAGCTGATCGGCATGCCGGAGGGCGAGACCGTCAAGGTGTCCGGTATGTTTCTCTGCTTCGGTACGGAGGATATCGCCAGCGCACATGAGCGTGCCGTCCTGCACGGCATGAATCCGTCCGATATCCGTCAGCCGGAGCCGGACGCGCGCTACTTCTACGTTTACGATCCGGACGGTCTGTCCGTGCAGGTGCGTGAATACCGTTAAGGGAATACCGCATAATTGAACAAGAGCGATTTGCGAGCAAATTTTGCGTACGGACGAGGCGCAGTTTTGCGGTAATACTTGATGTATTACCGTGAAACTTCGGCAGCGCGGACGGAACTCGCGCAAGGAACCGAAGCCAAAGTCAGGACACAAAATTTCCGCAAAGCGCCGCAGCTTTAATTGTGCGGTGTTGCCTTAAAACAGATTTTTAAGCGTCGGACGCTGCACCTCCGGCAAATGCCTCAGCTGAGCGAGCAGCTCTGCGCGGTTAAGCGAAAATTCGTCCGTCAAGCCGTTTTGCTGCGCGGCAAGCACGCGGTCAAACAGCCGGTCAGCCTGATCAATCTCGCTGTGCAGCAGCAGAGCGCCGAGCAGGGTCTGTGCTGCGTCCCATGTCTCCCGCGCTTCATTCAGGCGGTCGTTCTCTACGTCGAGGGCGACCGCCTGTGCCGTGTTATCCACGGCTTTTACGCTCCACACACTGCCGAGGATGAGCACGGTACACAGCACGGCAGCCGTCAGCAATCGCTTCATGCACGGCCCTCCTTTTTCTGCAGGAACGTGTTGCCGCAGTCGTCGAGCGTCATCAGGAACACATCCTCGACCGCGATACTCTGGTTTTTCAGCCGCCGCTCGATATCCGCAGGGGAGAGGTGCAGCAGCTCGAGTGAGCGCGGAACCATCCTGCCGTCCGACACGACAACGAGCGGCAGACCGGTATCCTTGGGCGTAATGCCGAGCATTTCCGCCGTGACCGGCTGCTGCGGCTGCTTGAGGATAACCGTCAGCGTGCCGTCCGGCTCGATGACGCCGTATTTCACATCGGACACGGCTGCAACGTTTTGTTTGCGGAGTGTTTCTATCACCTCGTCGGTCGTCAGCCGCATTTGCCGCAGCTTGCCAATATCGAGCTGTCCCCTGCGGATGATGATGGCCGGCTGACCGTTCAGCAGCCGCCGGAATCTGCGGCTTTTGAGTGCGGCGAAGCTGAGGAAAATCTCGAGCACCACGAGCGTGGCGATCGGCACCAGACCGGAGAGCAGGGGGATCCCTAAATCCTGCATGGGCACAGCCGCCAGATCGGATACCAGAATGGTAACGACCAGCTCGGACGGGTCCAGCTCGCCGATCTGCCGTTTCCCCATCAGCCGCACGGCACAGATGACCGCGCAGTATAAAATCAGCGTGCGCAGCAGCGGCACTGCCATACGCCCGCACCTCCTTCACTTGTGAAAATCGCACAGTTTGCCGGAGTGAAAACTGTACATGTTTGGCATTGTGTAGTATGGCGAAAAAACAAAGAAATATGCACGACAGTTTTCGCATATTTGCAGTCGGAAAGACGTTGACATTCTGAGAAAACGCCTTTATAATATAAACAACATTCAAAAAGATACAGGCTGCGAACGGAAAAGTAGCGTCCCGAACCCATGATAGAGAGCTGTCGGCTGGTGTAAGACAGTGGGAAACGGAAAGTGCGAAAGTCCTCCGGGAGCCGGATTGCTGAAATGAAATGAAACAGGGTTCAGTGTAAGCTATCCCGCATGATCTGCGTTAAACGATCGGGTGAGTGGTCATGCCGCCGTACAGGGCAGTGTGGCAAAAAGAGTGGTACCGCAGAGTTTTTGGTCTTTGTCTCTTTGTGAGACAAGGACTTTTTTGTTTATACGGTATCTTGCGGCAATCGTTATCCGGCTGCTGCATAAGTATGTATGCTATGTTGAAATGAGAGAAAGGAGGCGGATTCGCAATGGTAAAGAACGGCGCAGAGATTCTGATCGACGCACTTGTAGAGCAGGGAGTTGATACCATTTTCGGTTATCCCGGCGGTGCGGTTTTGAACATCTATGACGCACTTTACAAAAACAGCGACCGCATTCGACATATTCTGACCGCGCACGAACAGGGCGCGGCACACGCAGCGGACGGCTACGCCCGTGCGACCGGAAAGGTAGGCGTCTGCCTGGCAACAAGCGGACCGGGTGCGACCAACCTCGTAACCGGTATTGCTACCGCGTATATGGATTCCATCCCGATGGTTGCCATCACCGGCAACGTCGGCACCAGCCTCATCGGCCGTGATTCCTTTCAGGAGGTTTACATTGCCGGCATCACCATGCCGATCACCAAGCACAATTTCGTTGTGCGCGATGTGGAGGAGCTGGCGGACACTGTCCGCGATGCATTCCGCATTGCCGCTTCCGGACGTCCGGGTCCGGTGCTGATCGACATCCCGAAGGATATTACCGCCGCTAAGTGTGAGTTTATCCCGAAGGGCAAGGTTGAGATCAACGAGACCTACGAGATTTCGGACGAAGAGCTGCAGACCGTAGCGGATATGATTGCCGCCTCCGAGCGTCCGATGATCTATTACGGCGGCGGTGTTGAAACCTCTGACGCAGGCGACATGCTGCTGCAGCTGCAGCGCAAGGCGGATATTCCGTCGGCGCACACCATGATGGCCATCGGCTGCATCCCGGATACCGAGCCGCTCAGCCTCGGCATGATCGGCATGCACGGTACGGTTTCCGCCGCATGGGCGGTTGAGCGCTGCGACCTGCTGGTCTGCATCGGCGCCCGCTTCTCCGACCGCGTTGCGACCAACACCAAGCGTTTTGCACCGTCGGCGAAGGTTATCCACGTTGACATTGACAACGCGGAGATCAATAAGAACATCGGCGTTGACTATGCCATTGTTTCCGATGCGGAGACCTTCCTCGAAAAGGTTATGCCGTATATCAAGGAGGCAAAGCACGACGCATGGCGCGCGCAGATTACCGAATGGCAGACAAAGCTCGACTATGTGCCGAAGGACGATGAGAGCGTTATCCATCCGCACCAGCTGCTCCGCACGGTTGCGGAGGAGACCCCGGAGGATACCATCATCGCAACCGACGTTGGTCAGCACCAGCTTTGGAGCGCGCAGTACAACGGCCGCAAGCACGTTCGTCAGTTCCTGACGTCCGGCGGTCTGGGTACGATGGGCTTCGGCTATGGCGCGGCTCTCGGCGCACAGGTGGCCTTCCCGGACAGAACGGTTGTCCACATCACGGGCGACGGCTCGTTCCACATGAACCTTAACGAGATCTGCACCGCGGTTTCCTATAACCTGCCGGTGATCACGATCATTATGAATAACCGCGTGCTCGGCAACGTGCGTCAGTGGCAGACCATGTTCTATGGCGGCCGCTACTCGCAGACCGACCCGCACCGCAAGACAGATTACGTCAAGCTGGCCGACGCCTTCGGCGCACGCGGCTTCCGTGTTTCCAATATCGCCGAGCTGCGCGACGCGCTGCGGGAAGCGATGAAGCGTACCGGTCCTGTGCTGATCGACGCACAGATCGACAAGGACGAGCGCGTCCTGCCGATGATCCCGGCAGGCGGCACGGTTGACGATCTTGTAACGGAATAAGGAAGGAGAAATTATGGAAAAGTATATCCTTTCTGTCACCGTACAGAACAACGCCGGTGTTCTGGCCCGCGTATCCAGCCTGTTTGGCCGCCGCGGCTACAACATCGACTCACTGACCGTTTCGGCCACGACTGATCCGAAGGTTTCCTGCATGTCTATCATCGTGCAGGGCGACCATATGGTGCTTGAGCAGATCATGAAGCAGCTGGCAAAGCTGGAAGAGGTCATGCACGTTGTACACCTCGAAGAAGACAGCTCCTGCTGCAGTGAGCTGGTGTTTGTCAAGCTGCATACGCCGGACGTAAGTGTCCGCAGCGATATTCGCCAGCTGTGCGAGCTGTACGGCGCGCGCGTGGTCGATACGCAGGAGAGCGAGATCATCATCGAGCTGTCCGAAGTGCCGAGCCGCATCGATGCCTTCCTCGACGTCATCTCGAACTTTAAGATCCTCGAGATGAGCCGTTCGGGTGTTACGGCAATTGAAAAATAATTTTGGTTAATTAGGAGTTAGAAATTGGGAATGAAAAGCGCTGCCGCGCCGGAGAAATGTTTCATAACCGGGGAGAAAGCACCTTGCAATCACTGATTACTGACTGCTGATTCATATAATTGACTCTTTATAAATTTTTAGGAGGAAATAAAAATGGTAAAGATGTTTTATGACGCAGACTGCAACCTGTCTCTGCTCGACGGCAAGACCGTTGCAATCATCGGCTTTGGTTCTCAGGGTCATGCTCACGCAATGAACCTGAAGGACTCCGGTGTACACGTTGTAGTAGGTCTGCGCCCGGGCTCCAAGCACGAGAAGAAGGCTAAGGACTACGGCCTGGAGGTTATGACTCCGGCTGAGGCTGCAGCAGCAGGCGACATCATCATGATGCTGACTCCGGACGAGAAGCAGGCTGACATCTACAAGGACGTTATCGAGCCGAACCTGAAGCCGGGCAACGTACTGGCTTTCGCTCACGGCTTCAACATCCACTTCAAGCAGATCGTTCCGCCGGCTGACGTTGACGTTATCATGGTTGCTCCGAAGGGCCCGGGTCACATCGTTCGCCGTACATACGAAGAGGGTCAGGGTGTACCGGATCTGGCTTGCGTATATCAGGACGCTTCCGGCAAGGCTATGGACATCGCTCTGGCATACGCTTGCGGTATCGGCGGCGGCCGTGCCGGCATCATCGAGTCCACCTTCAAGACCGAGACCGAGACCGACCTGTTCGGTGAGCAGGCTGTCCTCTGCGGCGGCGTTTGCGAGCTGATGAAGGCTGGCTTTGAGACCCTGGTTGAGGCTGGTTACGCTCCGGAGAACGCTTACTTCGAGTGCGTTCATGAGATGAAGCTGATCGTTGACCTGATCAACGAGGGCGGCTTCGCTAAGATGCGTTACTCTATCTCCGACACCGCTGAGTACGGCGATTACCGCACCGGCAAGCGCATCATCACCGAGGAGACCCGCAAGGAGATGAAGAAGATCCTGCGCGAGATCCAGGACGGTACCTTCGCTACCGAGTGGATTCAGGAGAACCGTGCAGGCGGCCGTGCGAAGTTCCTCGCTACCCGTGCTCTGGAAGCAGACACCGAGCTCGAGAAGACCGGCAAGAAGCTGCGCGGTATGATGAGCTGGCTGAAGAAATAATCTCGCGCTTCGCTTGAGACTATTTCTTATAGGGGGCTTCAAAAGCCCCCTATATACAAATCATGGTTCCGTAGAAACCATGATTTGATACCCGAATGACGCCGCCCACGGCGGCTGGGTCGGGGTGTAAAAACGCAGGTACACGCCCCGCGTTTTTACGGCGCACTTCGTGCACCTGTTTTATGCCGCAGCCGTTCGGCTGCGGTTACGGAAAGGCAAAATTGGTGCAAAAGTGTAAATTTTACTACCCGAACGGGCGGACGGATTTTCCCGTCCGCCCGTTTTTTCTATCAGGCAGTCTGCTGGACTGCTTTCAAAGGAGGAAAATCCCCGTGAGAAGAAGTGACAACATCACTGCAGGACCCGAGCGCATGCCGAACCGTTCGCTGCTGCGCGCCTGCGGTATGACCGACGAGGAAATGAATCAGCCGATCATCGGTGTGGTTTCGGCATATTCCGAGATCATTCCGGGCCATATCAACCTCGATAAGATCGCGGATGCGGTTAAGGCCGGTGTCCGCATGGCAGGCGGTACGCCGGTGCTCGTTCCGGCCATCGGCGTATGCGACGGCATTGCCATGGGTCACATCGGCATGAAATATTCGCTGGCAAGCCGTGAGCTGATCGCGGACAGCGTGGAAACGCTGGCGCAGGCACATCAGCTGGATGGTCTGGTGCTCATCCCGAACTGCGACAAGATCGTGCCTGGCATGCTGATGGCCGCCGCTCGTCTGAACATTCCGTCCATTCTGGTTTCCGGCGGTCCGATGCTGGCAGGCCATTTCGGCGGTGAGGAGGTATCCCTGTCCAAGACCTTCGAGGCGGTCGGCGCTTACAAGGCCGGCATGATGGACGAGGCAACGTTCTACGAGGCCGAGTGCAATTCCTGCCCGGGCTGCGGCTCGTGCGCAGGCATGTACACCGCCAACTCGATGAACTGCCTGTCCGAAGCGATTGGCATGGCGCTGCCGGGCAACGGCACGACCCCGGCGGTTTCGGCTGCCCGTATTCATCTGGCAAAGCACGCCGGCATGAAGATTATGGAGCTGATCGAGAAGGACATCAAGCCGCGCGACATCCTCACGCCGGCAGCATTCCGCAACGCGCTGACCTGCGAGATGGCGATCGGCTGCTCGACCAACTCGGTTCTGCACCTGCTGGCAATCGCAAACGAAGCAGGCGTACCGCTCGAGCTTGAGACCCTGAACGAACTGTCCGGCAAGGTGCCGAATATCTGCCATCTGGCTCCGGCAGGCCCGCATCACATTGAGCAGCTTTACATGGCAGGCGGCGTTCCGGCCATCATGAAGGAGCTGACCAAGCGCGATTTCCTCGACCTGTCGCTCATCACCTGCACCGGCAAGACGGTCGGCGAGAACCTCGAGGGCGTTGTCAACAAGAACCCCGAGGTCGTTCGTCCGCTCGAGAATCCGTATTCGCAGACCGGCGGCATCGCTGTTCTGTGGGGCAACATCGCAAAGAACGGCTGCGTTGTCAAGCGTTCGGCTGTTGCACCGGAAATGATGGTGCACGAAGGTCCGGCACGCGTGTTCGACTGCGAGGAAGACGCAATTTCCGCTATCTACAACGGCAAGATCGTGCCGGGTGACGTTGTTGTCATCCGCTACGAGGGCCCGAAGGGCGGTCCGGGTATGCGCGAGATGCTCAACCCGACCTCTGCGCTGGCCGGCATGAAGCTGGATACCACGGTTGCGCTCATCACTGACGGCCGTTTCTCCGGTGCGTCCCGCGGCGCATCCATCGGCCACGTTTCGCCGGAGGCTGCTTCCGGCGGTGAGATCGGTCTGGTCGAAGAGGGCGATATTATCTCCATCGACATCCCGAACAGCAAGGTAAACGTCAATGTTTCCGACGAGGAGCTCGAGGCACGCCGTGCCAAGTACGTTCCGCGTGAGCCGAATGTCAAGTCCGGCTGGCTGTACCGCTACTCGCGTCTGGTCACCTCTGCGGATCAGGGCGCTGTGGTTCGTTGATTTTGGCGTAATGAAAAGAAGTCCGAAAGTTTTTCGGACTTCTTTTTTGTGCAATAATTGAGAATAGAGAATTAACGCGATGGTTTCATTTGTGTGAATGGATTGGGCAATTCATCGGCATCGCTTATCCCGTAGGGGCGCACAGTGTGCGCCCGCATCGCCGTTAAATGGGTGTGGGCGAATACTGTTCGCTCCTGCAATGTGGTTTGTGAAAATTCATTTGTGCGGTACACCGATTGCCAATCACGTTCATTCTCCATCCTCCATTTTCAATTCTCCATTCCGCAGCCGCAAAATTTCTGCTCCAAGCATAGACAGAACTGCAACGCAGTGCTATAATAAAGTAATTCTTAAAAAACGAAAAAGGGAGGTCATTTATTATGAAAAACCCTGAAAAGCTGCTTGATCTGCTGGCGCAGGATGCCCGCCTGACTCCGGCCCAGCTGGCCGCAATGCTCGGCGAAAGCGAAGAGGACGTTGCTGCCGCGATCAAGGCCTACGAGAAGAATTCGACGATCCTCGGCTACAAGACCGTGGTCGATTGGGATAAAACATCCAAGGAGAGCGTAACCGCGCTGATCGAGGTCAAGATCACCCCGCAGAAGGGTATGGGCTTTGATGAGATTGCCCGTCAGATCTATTCGCACCATCAGGTGGAGAGCGTGTATCTGATGAGCGGCGGCTTCGATCTGACCGTTATCATCAAGGGACGCACCATGCGCGAGGTTGCCCGTTTTGTCTCCGAGCAGCTGGCGCCGATGGAGAACGTGCTGTCCACCGGTACGCATTTCATCCTTAAAAAATACAAGGACAACAGTGTGGAATTCGACCCGGCAGACAGCGATAAGAGAGAGGTCATGGCATGGTGAACTACGAGCAGATTCTCTCTGCGCGTGTAAAAGAAGTGCAGCCTTCCGGCATTCGCCGCTTTTTTGAACTGGCGGCTAAAATGCCGCACGCGATCTCGCTCGGTGTGGGCGAGCCGGATTTTGAAACGCCGTGGCAGATTCGCCGCGCCGGCATTCAGTCTCTGGAAAAAGGACAGACCTTCTACACCTCCAACTGGGGTCTTGCCGAGCTGCGCAATCAGATTGCCGCGCTCGTGCGCCGCAAGTACCGCCTGTGCTACGATGCGGACAAGGAGATCCTTGTGACGGTCGGCGGCTCCGAGGCGATCGACAACACCATCCGTGCGATTGTCAACGTGGGCGATGAGGTGCTGATTCCGGAGCCGAGTTTTGTATGCTACAAGCCGCTGACGCAGATGGCGGGTGGTGTTCCGGTGCCGCTGCCGACCCGCGCGGAGGACCAGTTCAAGCTGACGGCGGACAGTCTGCGCGCCGCTATTACGCCGCGCACCAAGCTGCTCATCCTGCCGTACCCGAACAACCCGACCGGCGCGATCATGACGCGCGATGAGCTGCAGGCGATTGCAACGGTCATCAAGGACACGAATATCGTTGTGCTGTCCGATGAGATTTACAACAGCCTGACCTACGGTCCGGATCGCCACGTCTGCTTTGCGGAGCTGGACGGCATGAAAGAGCGCACCATTGTTGTGGACGGTTTCTCCAAGTCCTACGCAATGACCGGCTGGCGTCTCGGCTGGGCAATGGGTCCGAAGGAGCTGATGCGCCATATCTGCAAGATTCATCAGTTCGGCATTATGTCTGCGCCGACCACCGCACAGTTTGCCGGCATTGAGGCTATCCGCACCGGTGAGGACGACATCGAGCGCATGCGCGAGCAGTACGACCTGCGCCGCCGCTACCTGCTCGGCGAGCTGCGTTCCATGGGCCTTGAGTGCTTCGAGCCGCAGGGCGCGTTCTATATGTTCCCGTCGATCGAGTCCACCGGACTTTCCAGTGATGAATTCTGCGAGAGACTGCTGCACGAGCAGGAGGTCGCGGTCATTCCGGGCAGCGCCTTCGGTGAGAGCGGCGAGGGTCATGTGCGTATCTCGTATTCGTACTCGATGAACCATCTGAGAGAGGCTTGCAGCAGGATTCGTAAGTTTTTGCAGACTTTGCAGGCGGAAAAGTGAGATAAAATGAAAGCACCGTCCGAAATGGATGGTGCTTAATCGTTATGCAGGATTTCATGCGCTTCGCGGATAGAAATGTTATGCAGACGGGCATATTCTATCACACGGCGGGCTTCGTCACGGCGGCGAATTGTCTGCCGCAACTGTTTCGTGATGGCCACAGTGCCTTTTATGATGCCAGCCGTTACAATGCTTGCAATGATAAAACCAATCATACAGATACGCCTCCTTTGTGGTTCTAATATAGCACAGCAGCGGAAAAAGACAAACAAAAAGAACGCTCTCGAGCGTTCTTTTTGTTTTCTTATGCAATTATGCCGGAATTTAGAACACGCAATACTGCTTCATATAAGCATCCATCAGCGGCAGGAGATGTGCGTACTCCTCCTTATCTGCAAGATACTCACGGATATCCTGCACGGTAACGAGCGCGTGGACCTTGATGCCGAACTCCTCGCCGACCTCCATAACGGCGGTCTTGTCCGGGTTCTGGCCGACCTCACAGCGGTTTACCGAAATGAACATATCGGTAACCTTCACATCTGCGCAGCCCTTGAGCACCGGCATGGTCTCACGGATAGCGGTGCCTGCGGTGATTACGTCCTCGATGATGATAACGCGGTCGCCGTCCTGCGGCTTGTAGCCGACGATATTGCCGCCTTCGCCATGGTCCTTGGCCTCCTTGCGGTTGAAGAAGAACGGCTTGTCGATGCCGTAATTGCGGGCCAGCGCACCGGAAACCGAGGTAGCAAGCGGGATGCCCTTGTACGCCGGACCGAACATTGCGTCGAACTGATCGCCGACGGTTTCCTTGACCAGAGCCGCGTAAAACTCGCCCAGACGGGAGTTCTGCAGGCCGGTCTTGTAGTTGCCGGTGTTGACGAAATACGGGGTCTTTCGACCGGATTTGGTTGTAAAATCGCCGAAGCGCAGTACGTCGGCACTCATCATAAATTCGATAAATTCCTTTTTAGCAGCAGTAAGCATGATCGTTCCACCTTTTTCTATCAATATACTTATCCTCAGTATACCAGAATTTTCGGCAGGGAACAACCCTTTCTGTCAAGCCGTATCTGCAAAATTACACAAATACACAGCTGAATTTACGGCTTCTGAACACAAATCACCAAAAAGCCTGTTGCGGAAAGCGCGCAAACGAGGTAAAATATACTCAGGCAATACTGCCGATATGGCGATTCGGAATCGTCAATCCTACAAAGGTGGCTAACAACACAAATGGCATTTCACGGTTTTTCCGCAGAAGGCGTGGATCTTCTGCAACTGAATCGCCTGCAAAACAGCAAAGAATTTTACGATGCACACAAGGACGAGATCAAGCGGTTATCCATCCGGCCCTTTCACGAACTGATCGCGGAAATGACGCCGGAGATGGTCAAGATCGACCCGCAGTTCGTCACCGTGCCGTCCCGCATGGTATCCCGCGTGCGGCGTGATACCCGATATACCAAGGATAAAACGCTCTACCGGGCGAACATGTGGCTGTTCTTCCGCAGAGCACGACGGGAACGCGAATCCGTTCCCGCATACTACTTTGAATTGCATCCCGAATACTGGGCCTTCGGCTGCTGGGGCGCGTGGGGCAGAGGCGAAATGGAAGCGCTGCGCGAAATGATCCTCGCAGAAGACAGGCTGTTCCTTGACGCCTTTCGTGCGGTGAACAGCTGTCCACAGGTGCACCTCGCGGGCGAGATGTACAAGCGCCCGAAATTCCCGGACGCAAAGCCGGAATATCAGGACTGGCTGAACCGCAAGGAGATCGGCGTGGACTACACGAACGGTGAGGATTTTACTCCGGTGCTGGACGGCACGTTTGTTCCGTTCATGCTGAAGACCATGCGGCAGCTTGCGCCGCTGTACAGACTGCTGCTCGCGGCGAAGGAACGCGCAGACGCGGCCGGACGGGAGGCGCTGCAATGAGATATCTTGCACTGGATTTCGAGACCGGAAACGCCTCGCCGCTGAGCGCGTGCGCACTCGGCGCAAGCGTGTTTGAGGATAATCAGCTGGTGGATGAGAAAATCTCGCTCATCCGTCCGCCGGAATGCGTGGGCAGGTTCCACTGGGGCAATGTCCGCGTCAACCACATCAAGGAGAAGATGGTCGCGGACGCACCGTCGTTCGCCGAGGTATGGGAGCCGCTCGCCGACATCGCGGAGGGCAGCGTCATCGTGTGCCACAACGCTATGTTCGATACGAATGTGCTTTGCAGCTGTCTGGCGCATTACGGACTGAAAATGCCCGAATGCCGGTACTTATGCACGGTAAAGGTTTCCAAGCGGGTATGGCCTGAGCTGGAAAATCATAAACTGGATACGGTATCCGCCGCGCTGCACATCGACCTGAACCACCACGAGGCCGGGTCGGATGCGCGGGCTGCGGGACTGATCCTGCAGGCGGCTCTGCGCAGGACGGGCAGCGCGGACGCCGACGCACTGGCAGAAAAAATCGGCATGCGGCTCGGCCGGATTTCCTCGATGGGGAAAACGCCGTGCAGCATCGCCGGGGACCCCAAACCCAGGGAGCACAGACGGACGGCACGTCCGCGTAATACGGTAAAACGAAAAGGAGAGAACAAGGTATGAAAAACTATCTGGACAGTATCGACCGCGCTGCACTGCGCAGCCGTGCCGAGCAGATGCTGCACACCGCAGGCGACGCCTGTGATCAGGCAGGACGCTTTATGAACACCACGACCGAAAAGATCCGCGGCTTCTCGCTCATCGAGTTCTTCATCTACGAGACCTGCCTGCTGTCGTTCGGTCTGTGGCTGGGTACCTGCTTCTCTAAATTCTTCAAGAAGTTTCGCGCGATCATCTTCGCAGCGTTTGCCGCAACGTGGCTGTACCTGCTGTGGCGCGTGTTCTTTGATGAGGATGAGGATTGAGCGTATTCAATCTTCGTTTTCATCCTTTGACAGCTGACAGGAAGGAGTTTATTGTTGGAAGATCCCAATCAGGAAAAAAAGTCCCGGTTTGACCTGCAGCCGCACTATATCGAGTGGGGACTGACTGCGTTAGGTGTCATTGTAGCCTGCGTGCTGGTCGTGTTCGTGCTGTTCCGCATGACAATGATCTGGGGCATAATCAAGAAGTTTTTCAGCATCCTCAGCCCGTTCATCTACGGCTTTGTGATGGCGTACCTGCTCATGCCGGTGTTCAACATGCTGTACCGTAATCTGCAGCCGCTGATGTCGCGTAAATTCAAAAACGGTACACGGCTTGCCAAAGGCTTGTGCAGCGCGCTGACGCTGGCCTTCGGTCTGGCGGTTGTAGGCGTGCTGCTGTGGATGGTGCTGCCGCAGCTGGTCACGAGTATCACCTCGCTGGTAGACTCGATGGACCTGTATATGAACGAGATATCCGGCTGGGTGGCGTCGCTGCTGCACAACAACCCGGAAATTGAGCACAGCTTCATGCGCCTGTACGATCAGTTCTCCGCACAGATAATGAACTGGGCGCAGAACGACCTGCTGCCGCAGCTTGGCAACATGATGAGCGGCGTTGTTACGACCGTAAACGTGCTGATGAACCTGCTGATCGGTGTCATTATCGCGCTGTACATTCTCAACAGCAAGGACACCTTCTGTGCACAGGCGAAAAAGATGGCGTACAGCCTTTTCAAGGTCGAAAAGGCAAATGCCATCATGGCGCGTGTGGCGCATATCCACCGCGTGTTCGGCGGCTTCATCACCGGCAAACTGATGGACTCGTCGATCATCGGTATGCTGTGCTTTATCGGTATGCGTCTTATGATCTCGTTCGGCTGGATGACCATGCCGACGTCGTACGCGCTCCTGATTGCGGTTATCATCGGCGTGACCAATATCATCCCGTTTTTTGGGCCGTTCATCGGTGCGATTCCGAGCACCATTCTGATCATGGTCATCAGTCCGGTGCAGGCGCTGTATTTCGTCATTTTTGTGCTGCTGCTGCAGCAGTTTGACGGCAATATCCTCGGACCGAAAATCCTCGGCAACGCCACCGGACTGTCGAGCTTCTGGGTCATGTTCGCCATTCTGTTGTTCGGCGGCGTGATGGGCTTCGCGGGCATGGTGGTCGGCGTGCCGCTGTTTGCCGTGCTGTACAGCATGTTGACCGAGAAGATCAATCATCTGCTGAAAAAGCGCGGTCTGTCCGTGGATACGAACGACTATCGCGGACATAGGCGCATCGACCCGGAGACACACGCGTTCGTTGAAGCGCAGGAGACAATGCCTCCTGTGAGCGCAAAAGAGCGCCGCCGTGCGGCACAGCAGAAAGATCAGGAAAACAAAAACCAGTAATATGCGCAAAGAGGGACACTGCGAGGCAGCAGTGTTCCTCTTTTGCGTTCTGGTGCAGAACGGCAGAGTGTAGCTTGAGAAGCGAACGGAACTGCGCTGACGCCGCGCGGGCGCACAAGAGGGTAGACACCTGCGGTTTCCACCCTCTTGTGAATCACCCCTTTCCCTTGGATGGTCTGGCGCAGATTGCTGACATGTGACCGCTGCGAAAAAAGGGAACGGCAGTCGGGTTACCGAAGCGTGTCTTTCTCCGCCTTTTCGCAGTTCACAGACAGATTACTGCTACACATAAGATTAACTCTACGCAGGCGCGGCATAACCGTGCCGCGCAACTCTTTGGCACGTTGTAACGCACGGCACCTACGAATTAAGCGTTTGGTAGAATTTATCTTCGCAGGCCCTGTCTATCATAACGCGCTGACGAATTGTGCGGCACGGTTATGCCGCACTCTGCGTTGATTAACCCGTATGTGTAGCAGTACGCTGTCTGTGAACTGCGAATATTTTGCGAAATAAACGCAAGAGTAACCCGACTGTCGTTCCCCCCCCCATTTCGAAGCGGTCACATGTCGGCAATCTGCGCCAGACTATCCAAGGGAAAGGTAGGAGTTCAAAGAGGAAGGGAAACCGCAGGTGTCCCTTCCTTTTTGCCCTCGCGGCGGGCGCCGCAACGTTCCCGCCGTCCGCAGACGGCGAATCCCCTGCTGAGGTTCAGCGGAAAACTCCCCGCCCGGAAAGGGCGAACACGCTAACGCAGTTCGAGTGCCCCGCTCAGCCGGTGCAGAAAAGGAGCCGCCCCGTCAGGGCGAACACGCTTACGCAGTTCACGCACCCCGCTCAGCCGGTGCAGAGAAAAAGGCTGCCGCCCGTTAGGGGCGAACCGCTTATGCGGTTCGTGTACCCCGCTCAGCCGGTGCCGCATAGAGAAAAAAACGATTTTTAACCGAAAAAATCTGCGGAAACCCGCTCGGACTGATTGCTTATCCCATTTGTATTTGTTATAATAAACAGTAAAGCAAAAACCAAAACGGCACGGCAGGACAAACCGGAGCCTGCTCCCGGTGCCGGACCTTCGATGCGCCGCCGCATGACACGGCAGGAATTCCGAGGGTATACCACTTAAACTTTTTATATAGATTTTTGGAGGATTAAACGCCTTATGGAGCATATTAAGGATTGCATCGCGGCACTGCGAGAGGCCGCACCTGAAATAGATATTGCAGAAAACGAACTCATGCGCCGCCATACCACGTTCGCCATCGGCGGACCGGCCGACCTGTTCGTGCAGCCGAAGACCCGCAGGGAACTGACCGCAGCACTTGCCGTACTGCGCGAGCGTAATATTCCGTTCCTGCTGCTCGGCAACGGCTCCAACATGCTGGTGGCCGATGCGGGCATCCGCGGTGCGGTTGTCTGCACATCCGAGCTGGATGAAGTCCGCGTAAACGAGGATAACACCGTCTCTGCCGAGGCGGGCGCGCTGCTCAGCCGCATTGCCCGCCGCGCACAGCGTTCCGGTCTGACCGGAGCCGAGTTCGCCGGCGGCATTCCGGGCAGTCTGGGCGGCGCTGTTTACATGAATGCGGGTGCGTATGACGGCACAATGGCCGGCATTGTGCAGGAGACCGAGTTCGTGGACGGCGAAGGCAACATTTGTACACTTAAGGGCGATGAGCACGGCTTCGACTACCGCACGAGCGTGTTCCGCAAGCATCCGGACTGGACGGTGCTCCGTTCGACCATGCAGCTGCAGAACGGCGATTCGGCGGCGATTCTGGATAAGATGAACGATTTCGCGCAGCGCAGACGCGACAAACAGCCGCTCAATTTCCCGTCGGCAGGCTCGACATTTAAGCGTCCCGTGGGACACTTTGCGGGCCAGCTTATCGAGCAGGCCGGTCTCAAGGGCATGAGCGTCGGCGCGGCACAGGTTTCGGAAAAACACGCGGGATTTCTCATCAACCGCGGCGGTGCAACATGCGATGACATGCTGCGTCTGATCGAACTGGTGCAGAACAGGGTGCGCGAGCAGTTCGGCGTGGAGCTGGAGTGCGAGGTGCGCATCGTAAAATAATCAGCAGCGCCGCTCGGCGGCGTTATCACAGCAGAACCACAGGGCAGGGGGAAAGGTAACATGTATTTTTTGATCGTTTCCGGTATGTCGGGCGCAGGCAAGAGCCGCGCGGTCGCCACGCTTGAGGACTTAGGCTATTACTGCGTCGATAATCTGCCGATCTCCCTCATACCGCGCTTCGCGGAGATCTGTCTGGCGGCAACCGAACGCTATGAACGTGTGGCGCTCGTCACCGATGTGCGTGCAGGCGGCGATTTCCAGCAGCTGTTTGATTCGCTGGATTCGATCAAGAGCATGGGCTGCGATTACCGCATCCTGTTCCTCAACACGGACACACCGACGCTCATCCGCCGCTACAAGGAGACGCGCCGCAAGCATCCGCTGATGGAAAAGGGCATGTCCATGACAGCCGCCATTGAAAAGGAGCGCGAAATGCTGTCCGGTCTGCGCGACCGTGCCGACTTTGTGGTGGACACCACCGGACTGTCTGCTGCCGGTCTGCGCGAGCGTCTGCTGACGATGTTTTCCGGCACCGAGAGCGGAGAGGTGTTTGAGGTCATCGTACAGTCGTTCGGCTTCAAGTACGGCATTCCGCCCGAGAGCGACCTTGTGTTTGATGTGCGTTTCCTGCCCAATCCCTATTACGAAATGAGCCTGCGCGAGCGCAACGGCACCGATCCGGAGGTGCGCGATTATGTGTTCCGCGGCGGTACGGCGGATGTGCTGATGCGCTACCTGACGGGCATGATCGACTTTCTGCTGCCGCGCTATATCGCGGAAGGCAAGGCGAATCTGATCATCAGCATCGGCTGCACCGGCGGCAAGCACCGCTCGGTCGCTATCACCGAGGCGCTGAGCGAACACCTGCGCAGGAAGGAATACGGTGTAGTAACCATGCACCGCGATTACCAGAGATAAACCCGCTTCGTTCCGGACAGGCGAAGCGTGCTGTACAGAACGGAGAGAATATATGTCTTTTTCAACCGAGGTCAAAAACGAGCTGTGCCGGGTATCCATGCAGCGCGCCTGCTGCACGCGTGCCGAGGTTTACGGCGCACTGCTCCATGCCTCGGTTTTTTCGCACAAGGAGATACGGCTGTCGGCGGAGAACATGACCGTTGTCCGTCGCCTGCAGGCGCTGCTGCAGCGCGCGTTTTTTGTCGAGTGCGAGCCGCAGAAGGCAGGCCGCAAGCAGCAGCTTGTGCTCACCGAACCGGCGCAGATCGGACGCGTGTTTGATGCGCTCGGCTACGACTGCAAGAGCCATATCACCTATCATATCAACCGCAATCTGCTCGAGGAGGACTGCTGCATTGCGTCCTTTCTGCGCGGCGCCTTCCTCATGGGCGGCACGGTCGCGGGACCGGACAAGAAAAGCCATCTCGAGCTGAAAACCACCCACCAGAGTCTGTCGGGTGAGGAGACAAGCCTGATGCTTGATTTAGGTTTATCGCCCAAGCAGGCACGGCGCGGCAGCGCGTATCTGCTGTACTTTAAGGACGGCGCAAGCGCGGAGGATTTCCTTACGCGCATCGGTGCGCCGCACGCGGCGATGGAGCTGATGCAGGCGAAGGTAGAGAAGAATCTGCGCAACACGATTAACCGGCAGGTCAACTGCGAGACCGCGAACATGATGAAGGCCGCCGATGCATCGGCACGGCAGATCGCGGCGATTCAGGCGCTGATCGACAGCCGGGGGGAGGACGCATTTCCGGGCAACCTGTGGGAGACCGTGCGCCTGCGTCTGGAATACCCGACGGACAGCCTGTCCGAGCTGGCGCAGCGGTTCGACCCGCCCATTTCCAAACCGGGACTGAGCCACCGCCTGAAAAAGATCATCGAGCTTGCGGAAAAGGAGGACTAAATTGGTACCATTTGCACATCTGCATGTCCACAGCGAATACAGCCTGCTGGACGGCGCCTGCCGTATCGAAAAGCTGGTGGACCGTGTGGCAGAGCTGGGGCAGACCTCTTGCGCGCTGACCGACCATGGCGTCATGTATGGCGTGATCGACTTTTACCGCGCCTGCAAGGCGAAGGGGATCCATCCGGTCATCGGCTGCGAGGTGTATCTGGCGCCGCATTCGCGCTTTGACCGCAGCTACATCAACGGCGAGTGGCACACGCACCTCATCCTGCTGTGCGAGAACATGACCGGCTACCGTAACCTCATCCACATGGTGTCGTGCGGCTTCTCTGAGGGCTTCTATATGAAGCCGCGTATCGACATGGAGCTGCTGCGCGCGCACAGCGAAGGTCTGATTTGTCTGTCTGCCTGTCTGGCGGGCGCGATTCCGCGTGCGCTGGCGGACGGCGATATGGACGGCGCGTATGACCTCTGCGAGCAGTTCCTCGATATTTTTGACCGGGAGCATTTCTACCTTGAAATTCAGGACCACGGCATTCCGCTGCAGCAGAAAGTCAATGAGGGTCTGTACCAGCTTTCCAGGGAGCTGAATATCGGTCTGGTGGCAACGAACGACGCGCATTATCTGACTAAGGCGGATGCGCGCATTCAGGACGTGCTGATGTCCATTCAGATGGGCAAGACCGTGGATGACCCGACCCGCATGAAGTTCGAGACGCAGGAGTTCTACATCAAGGATGCGGACGAAATGGCGGCGCTGTTCCCGGAGCACCCGGAGGCACTCGCCAACACGGTAAAGATCGCAGAACGCTGTCAGGTCGAGTTCGAGTTTGGAAAGTACCATCTGCCCGAATTCGATGTGCCGGACGGCTACACCTCGCTCGAATATCTGCAGAAGCTGTGCGATGAAGGCTTCGCAAGACGCTATCCGAACGACGACGGCACCGTGCGCAAGCGCCTGCAGTACGAGATCGACATGATCGCCAAGATGGGCTTTGTCGATTACTTCCTCATCGTGTCCGACTTTATCGGCTACGCGAAAAGTCAGGGCATTCCGGTCGGACCCGGACGCGGCTCGGCAGCAGGCTCAATCGTGTCGTACTGCCTCGCTATCACTGACCTTGACCCGATTCACTACTCGCTGTACTTCGAGCGATTTTTGAATCCGGAGCGTGTCTCCATGCCGGATATCGACGTGGACTTCTGCTATGTTCGCCGTCCGGAGGTCATCGAGTACGTTACCCGCAAGTACGGCAAGGACCGCGTGGCGCAGATTGTCACGTTCGGCACGATGGCTGCCCGCGGTGCCATCCGCGATGTCGGCCGTGCGCTCAACATTCCGTACAACGATGTTGACGCGGTTGCTAAGCAGGTGCCGAACGAGCTGCACATTACGATCGACAAGGCGCTGACCATCAACGCGGAGCTGAAAAAGATGTACGACGAGCAGCCGCAGGTCAAAGAGCTTATTGATACGGCGCGTGCGCTCGAGGGCATGCCGCGCAACGCATCGACGCATGCGGCAGGTGTGGTTATCACCAAGGACCCCGTGGACACCTACGTTCCGCTTTCGCGCAACGGCGACCAGATGGTAACACAGTTTACGATGGTGACGATCGAGGAACTCGGTCTGCTCAAGATGGACTTCCTTGGCCTGCGAAACCTGACTGTTATCGCGGACGCGGAAAAGCTGATTCGCCGTCACACGCCGGATTTTTCCATCGAGAACGTGGATATGAGCGACCCCGCGACCTATGAAATGCTCGGCAAGGGCTCGACCATGGGTGTGTTCCAGCTGGAAAGCGCGGGCATTACCAACGTCGTTACCGGTCTGCGCCCGCAGTCCATCGAGGATATTACCGCAGTCGTTGCGCTGTACCGGCCCGGCCCGATGCAGTCCATTCCGCGCTACATCGAGTGCCGTCATCATCCGGAAAAGGTAACGTACAAGCATCCGCTGCTCGAGCCGATTTTAAGCGTCACCTACGGCTGTATGATCTATCAGGAACAGGTCATGCAGGTGTTCCAGAGCCTTGCAGGTTACTCGCTCGGCAAGGCAGATATGGTGCGCCGCGCCATGAGTAAAAAGAAGATGAAGGAGCTGGAAAAGGAGCGCGTCAACTTCATCTACGGCAATGAGGAGCTGGGCATTGACGGCGCCATCAAGCGCGGTGTGCCCGAAGCTGTTGCGGCAAGTCTGTTTGACGAGATCATGGATTTCGCAAACTACGCGTTCAACAAGGCACATGCCGTATGCTACGCAGTCGTATCGTTCCGCACGGCGTATCTCAAGTGCCATTACCCGAGAGAATATCTGGCGGCGCTGCTGACGAGCGTTCTGGATGTTTCGGATAAGATCTCCGAGTATATTCAGGCGGCGCGTGATATGGGTATCGCGGTGCTCCCGCCGGACGTAAACGAGTCCTATGACGAGTTTTCGGTTGCGGGCGAGAATATCCGCTTCGGTCTGGCAGCCGTCAAGGGTGTGGGACGCTCGTTTATGAAGCAGCTTGTTGAGGAGCGGGAAGCGAACGGCCTGTTTACCTCGTTCCAGGATTTCTGCGAGCGCATGTATGACCGCGAACTCAACCGCAGAGCGCTCGAAAGTCTCATCAAGGCGGGTTCGTTCGATTCCATGCATTACTACCGCAGTCAGCTTTTGAAAATCGTCAATCCCGTGGTAGATGCCATTGCCCAGAACCGCAAGAAGAACATCGAGGGTCAGATGGACCTGTTCGGCATGGGCAACGACGAGGTGCGCGACACGCAGATTGCGATGCCGAACATTCCGGAAGTGCCCAAGCGGGAGCTGCTGGCGATGGAGAAGGAGACCACCGGTCTGTACCTCTCCGGTCACCCGATGGACGAGTACCGCAGCCTGACGCAGAAGGCGCAGGCGGCCTCCGTCAAGCAGATCATCGACGACCTGACGGGCGAGAGCAGCAGGCCGGTCTACAAGGACGGTATGACCGTCCGGCTTGCGTGTGTTATCACGGCGGTGCGTCTGAAATCGACCAGGAACGGCTCGATGATGGCGTATGTCACCGCAGAGGACGACACGGCGGCGATTGAGCTTGTCGTGTTCCCGCGTTCGCTGCAGCAGTGCGGCGCATATCTCACCGAGGACAGCGCAGTCCTGCTTACCGGTAAGATCGACGCACGAGAGGACGAGGCGCCCAAGGTGCTGCTGAACGAGGCGCAGCCGCTCACCGAGAGTGCAGTGGAGAGCCTGCAGCAGCCGAAAAAGGGCACGCAGAAGTCGGTTTACACCGATGCGCAGGCGGCAAAGCTGGTGCCGCAAAAGCTGTTCCTGCGTATTTCCAGCCTGCAGAGTGATGAATGGACGCAGATTAAAGAGGTTTTGTGCACACAGCCCGGTGATACGCCGGTCTATCTCTACCCGATGGACACGAAGAAAAAGACGCTCGCTGCCCGCCGGTACTGGTGCAAACCGGATATTGCATTTTTAACAAAATTACGCTTTCTCTTGCGCGAGGAAGATGTTATAATACAATAGGAGACTGTGCTTATCCTTGGGGAGAGACGGTTTCCGCAGAGGGAAACAGAACTGCAATACAGCGGTCAGTGCGGCATCGCCCGTGCCGCCAAGAAAGAAAACAGAACCGACAACAGGGAGGCTTTATCATGGATAAACAAATTCGCAGAATCGGCGTACTTACCAGCGGCGGCGACGCACCCGGCATGAACGCACTTATTCGCTCGGTAGTCCGCAGTGCAAGCGCAAACGATATTTCCGTTCTCGGCATTCGCCGCGGTTACAGCGGTCTTATCAACGGCGACATCATCGAGATGGGTGCCCGCAGTGTAGACGGCATTATCCGCAAGGGCGGCACCATGCTGTACACCGCACGCTGCAAGGAGATGCTGACCGAGGAAGGTCTGCAGAAGGCGGCTGACACCTGCCGCTACCTCGGCATTGACGGCCTGATCTGCTGCGGCGGCGACGGTACATTCCGCGGTGCACAGGCACTTTCCCGCAAGGGTGTTCCGTGCATCGGCGTTCCGGGTACCATTGATAATGATATCGGCTGCTCGGATTACACCATCGGTTTTGACACCGCCTGCAATACGGCGATCGAGTGCATCGATAAGCTGCGCGACACCATGCAGTCCCACGAGCGCTGCTCTGTTGTAGAGGTCATGGGCCGCCGTGCAGGTCATCTGGCACTGCAGGTTGGCTGTGCAGTCGGCGCGACCGCGATCTGCCTGCCCGAGCGTCAGCTGGATTTCGACACCGAGATCGTAGAGAGAATGCGCATCGGCCGTATCAAGGGCCGCAACCACCATATCATCATCGTAGCCGAGGGCTACGGCTCTGCACAGGACGTTGCAGACCAGATTCACGAGGCGACCGGCATCGATACCCGTGTTACCATCCTCGGCCATATCCAGCGCGGCGGCTCTCCGTCTGCTATGGATCGTGTTATGGCGACCCGCATGGGCTACGCTGCAGTTCGTGCTCTGATGGAGGGCAAGACCAACCGCGTTGTTGTTTCGGATAACAACATTGTTACCGATATCGACATTGAGGAAGGTCTGGCACAGAGCAAGGATCTGAACCAGTGTCTGTTCGAAGCACAGCAGACGGTTGCCATCTGACATGGCGCAGACTGTTCTCATCACCGGAGGCTCGCGCGGCATCGGTGCCGCCTGTGTGCGCACATTTGCCGAAAACGGATGGAATACCGCGTTTACTTACAGCAAAAGCAGGGAAGCGGCGGACAGACTGGCAGACGAAACGGGCGCGCTGGCGTTCCGTGCCGACCAGCAGGATACCGCAGCGGTCGAGCTGGCCGCGGCGGAGGTCAAGGCACGGTTCGGCACGATCGATGCCGTGGTCTGCAATGCAGGCATCGCCGAACAGAAGCTGTTCCAGAATATCACCGATGCGGACTGGATGCGCATGCTGGATGTCAATCTCATGGGTACGGTGCGCACGATTCGCGCCGTGCTGCCTGAAATGCTGCACAACCACAAGGGAAGCATCGTTACGGTGTCGTCCATGTGGGGAGAGTGCGGCGCGTCCTGCGAGAGCCATTATTCCGCGAGCAAGGCTGCGATTATCGGCCTGAGCAAGTCGCTCGCGCAGGAGCTTGGCCCGAGCAATATCCGGGTCAACTGCATTGCGCCGGGCGTGATCGACACCGATATGAACGCCATGCACAGTGCGGATACCATGCAGGAGCTTGCCGATCAGACACCGCTCGGAAGAGTCGGCGCGGCAGCCGAGGTCGCGGACAGCATTCTGTATCTGTGCTCGGATAAGTCGTCTTTCATTACCGGACAGGTTTTAGGCGTCACCGGAGGATTTTAAGATGCTGTCGCCAAACCACGGTTTGGCCGACAAGAGGAACGGACCGTGGGCCGTTCCAAAGTCGTCCGAAAGTTCCCATACGGAAACTTTCTCCCTCCCAAAGTCAAAAAATCCTGCGCTATCCTTGCGCGGCTTCTCGGCCGCGCTGCGCCGATACATGCTCCTGCTTTTTTGGAATTTGCACTGCAAATTCTATTAAATGCGCGCTAACGCGCGAAAAGCTGCGACGTTAGTAAAGTGCGTTAAGAAAGATAGAACGAGAGGTCAAAAGACCTCTCGTTTTTTATTTAATACGGTTCCAAATCAAAATAACTGAGCAGACCGTTATAAATGCCCTGTGCAAACCCGAACGGATCGTTCTCCAGCTTCATCGCATCGGAAGTATTGGTCAGGTATGCCAGCTCGACCAGAATCGCAGGCATCTGCGTCCGCCGCAGGACATACAGGCTTGGACGGACGCGCACGCCGTTATCGCGCGTGCCGACACGCGCAACGATGCCGGCGAGCACATGCTGCGCCAGCCAGTATGCCTGCGTATTTTCCCGATAAACATACACCTCGGTGCCGTTGACGGCGGGATTTACGTTCGCGTTGCAGTGGATGCTGATGAAGTAATTCGCAGGCCACTCGTTCGCCAGCCGCACGCGCTCGGCCAGACTGGTGGCGTTGCTTGTGCCGAGGATTTCCACGGGTGTGCTGCGGCTCAGCCGCACCTCAAACCGCGGGTCGGCCCGCAGAAGATCGGCCAGATACACGCCGACCGCGTAGGTCACATCCTGCTCGAGCAGTCCGCTGCCCTCCGCGCCGGTGTTCGGACCGGACGGATTGTGTCCCTGATCGACAAAAATCTTGATCGCCAAAGTATCACCTCCTCGTGTCAGCCTATGCGGCGGTGCAGCGAAACGTCCGTGCTTGACGGTCAGCACACGCCGTGTTATTCTGTAAGAAAAGAGGGGTGGGATCAATATGAAATTATATATCAAACAAAAGGTGTTCTCCTGGGTGGATCGGTTTACCGTGTTTGATGAAACCGGCGCCGACAAATACTACGTCGAGGGCGAATTTTTCTCGTGGGGAAAGAAGCTGCACGTTACCGACCTGACCGGGCGGGAAACTGCATTCATCCAGCAGAAGGTGTTCAGCATGATGCCTCGCTTCTTTGTGTACATGGACGGCGTGGAACGCGCGGAAATCGTCAAACGGCTTACATTTTTCTTCGAAAAGTACGAGATAGAGGGTCTTGATTGGACGATCGAGGGCGATTTCTGGGCGCATGAATACCGTATCACGCAGAATGGCCGCGAGGTCGTGTCCATTCGCAAGGAATGGTTTACATGGGGCGACTGCTACGCGCTGGACATCGCCGATTCCGCAGACGAAATGCTTGCGCTGGCGGTCGTGCTGGCTGTCGATGCGGTACACGCACAGGCGAACGCGGCAGCGGCTTCGACTTGAAAGGAAACGATATGATCGAGATAAACCAGGACTTCGCGGACGGTGTACTGCATTCGCGCAATCCGGAGACAAATAAAAACGACTACGGCCGCATTCTGTGCGTGTGCGGCTCGGCGGGATATACAGGCGCGGCGTATTTCTCCGCGCAGGGCGCGGTACGCATGGGCAGCGGTATCGTGACATTGGCGACACCCGAGGGTGCGTGGCCGGTGCTGGCGGTCAAGCTGAATGAGCCGGTCGTGCGGCCCATGCCGCAGGATGAAAACGGGCTGTTTTCCATGGACGCACTGCCGAAACTGCTTGCGCTTGCCGAAAAGGCGGACGCGCTGCTCATCGGGTGCGGACTCGGCCGTTCGGATACGCTGACCGAAATCGTGTGTACCCTGCTTGAAAAAGCTGCTTGCCAGATTGTGCTCGATGCGGACGGCATAAATTCGATTACCGGGCATAAGGATATATTGCGGCGAACGGCAAAGCCAGTCGTGCTCACGCCGCATGCAGGCGAATTCGCACGGCTCAGCGGCAAGCCGGATGCGACCGCTGCGGACGCGGCACAGTTCGCGCAGGACTATCGGTGCATCGTGCTCTACAAGGGACACCGCACCTGCATTTTCACGCCGGACGGCGCGGCGTACCGCAATACCTCGGGCAATCCCGGCATGGCGAAAGGCGGCAGCGGGGATGTTCTGGCAGGCATGCTGGTTTCGCTGTGCGGACAGGGCATTGACGCGGTTCCGGCAGCCTGTACGGCGGCGTGGCTGCACGGCAGAGCCGGAGATCTGGCTGCGAATGCGCTGAGCGAATACGGCATGACGCCGAGCGATATGCTGACGCAGCTGCCGATTCTGCTGAAACGATATAACTCGAAAACATGGTGATAAACCGGTCAAAGGAGTGGTAATCTGAACAGGCTGCTGTGTGGTTTGGCGGCGCTTGTTCTGCTCTGCGGCTGCGGCCGCTCGGCGGAAATGAGTGCCGAGGATGTGCGTGCGCATTTCGCATCGTTGGACAGCTGTACGGCGCATTTGAAAATAATCTCGGATTTGGACGAATCTGTACTGGAATTTGAAAGCGACTATGTCTATAATAGAGAGGACAGCGATTCTTTCACGCTGACCGCACCGGAGTCGGTCGCCGGTATCGGCGGGCGCATCTCGGGTGAGGAGAACGGCGCGTTCACGCTGCAGTACAACGACTTGCAGCTGGATGATATTGCTCCTCGGCACACCGGACTGACCCCGGCAGACGCGTGGTTCTGTCTGTTGAACGATCTGCGGTACGCTGCGCCTGCACAGGTGTGGAGCGAGCACACAAACGGCGAGAGCCTGCTCGTGCTGCGCTATGAGAAGGCAGACGACAGCGTGGAAAAGCAGGTGTGGCTGCGGCAGAGCGATCTGCAGCCGGTCTATGCCGAGCTGTATGCGGACGGTGCGCGCGTGCTGACCATACAGGTGGAATCCTGTCAGTAAATCAGGAACCAAACGGTTCTGTTGGAGTGACGAAAACAATGGAAGTAAATCAACACCGCACTTGGGCGGAGATCGACCTCGGTGCGATCGAGCATAATTATCGCGTGATCTGCGAGCAGGCACAGGCGCCGGTCCTGTGTGTCGTTAAGGCGGACGCATACGGTCACGGTGCCGTGCAGGTGGCTAAGCGGCTGGAGAAGATGGACGCACCGTATTTCGCGGTAGCGACCATTCCGGAGGGTGTGGAGCTGCGAGAAGCAGGCATCGAAACGCCCATCCTCATCCTTGGCTATGTGGACGAGAAGGATATGGACACGGCGGTACAGTACGGCATCACCGTACCGGTGTACGACCGCGAGACCGCAGAACTCATCAGCGCAGCAGCAGAGCGCACCGGCAAGCCGGTCACCGTACATTACAAGCTGGATACCGGCATGACGCGGCTCGGCTTCCCGTCGTGGGAGTGTGAGCAGACCGTGCAGGATATCCTTGCGTGCTCCAAGCTGCCGGGCCTGATCAGTGAGGGCATTTTCACGCATTTTGCGGTTGCTGATGTGCCTTCCGGCGAGGCGTACACGGAATTGCAGTACAAGCGCTTCTCGGATGTGTGCGAGGGTCTGCAAGCGGCCGGTCTTGACCTGCCGCTGCGCCACTGTGCGAACAGCGGCGCCATCCAGACCTACGAGAAGATGCACTGCACGATGACCCGCGCGGGAATTATCCTGTACGGCTATCGGCCGGATGCCTCCGTGCCGCCGGTGCTCGATCTGAGACCCGCCATGACCGTCAAGGCGCGTGTGGTGCAAGTGCGCGATATTCCGGCGAATACGACCATCAGCTATGGACGCACCTTCGAGACGGCAGAGCCGACCCATATGGCGGTTATCTCAATGGGTTATGCGGACGGCTATCTGCGTACCGGCTCGGGTAAGGCGCAGGTGCTGCTCGGCGGCGTGAAAGCGCCCGTGCTCGGCCGCATCTGCATGGATATGTGCATGGTGCGTATTCCGGAGGGCGTAGACGTACATCGCGGTGACGAAGTGACCGTGTTCGGCCCGGAAGGCTGGACGGCGGAGGACGCAGCAGACGCGGCGGGCACCATCTCGTACGAGGTACTGTGCGCCATCAGTCAGCGCGTGCCGCGCTTCTATCGGTAATTTACTGACATTGCGTGCATAAGATGAAGCGAGGGATTTTCCCTCGCTTCATTTGTCTCTCAAAGTCGGTATCCTGTTAGTTTGATAGTATCGCGCGGCAGCGCTATTAAAACAGCATTTGCGTTGCAAATGCAAGAAAACCGGGAGCATGTATCACGGTTTTCTTACTTCTGGAGGGAGAAAGTTTCTGAACAGGAACTTTCGGACGACTTTGGAACGGCCTGCGGTCCGTTCCTGCTTGTCGGCGAAACTGTAGTTTCGCGACAGCTTTGAAGCGGAGGAGATTTTTTCTCTCTCCGCTTTTCTGCATTATACAGTTATAATTTTGTGTGACACGGGGAAAATAGGTTTGCGGGAAAACCATCAGGCAGCACCGTAAATCTATTTCATCGGAGTGTGAACCAAAGTGGATAGCAACATCAAACGAGGCGATATTTACTATGCCGATCTCAGTCCGGTGGTTGGCAGTGAGCAGGGCGGCATCCGTCCGGTGCTGATCGTGCAGAACAACGTCGGCAACCGATACAGTCCGACCGTGATCGCCGCCGCTATTACATCGCAGATCAACAAGGCGAAAATGCCGACGCATATCACGGTCGGTGCGCCGAACTACGGACTGACCAAGGATTCCATCATCCTGACCGAGCAGATCCGCACGCTGGACAAACGCCGCCTGCGCGAGAAAATGGGCTCGCTCGACGAAAAAGCCATGCGGCACGTCGATGAAGCACTGGCAGTCAGCTTCGGACTCGGCTCGGTGCAGGGGTAAGCCGTATAACGGCGGGAGAAAGCGCATATCCTTTTATAGGGTATGCGCTTTTTGCGTATAGACTGGGATTTGCCGTCTGCGGACGGCAGGAACGTGCCGCGTCCGCGGCAGGGGCAAGAGGGTAGACACCAAGGTTTGCCCGTAGGCCACTAAACCTTGGTGTCTATCCTTTTGGACCTCCCAGCCAAAGGTTGGCTCCCATTCTATATGCTTTAGCAAGTAGTAAAATTCAAATTTGCACAGAAAGGAGAACCGCCCATGCGCGCAGACGTATTCTGTAACGACAACCCAATCGGTACAATCGACTGGACCCCGGATGCCTGCGGCGTACAGGTCAATCTCGACTGCGTCGTCTGCGGGGACGAGCTGCTGCGCTGCTATGCGGTTGTGAACGGAAACATCCTGCGGGTCGGTCTGCCTGCACCGGAGCATGGCCGTCTGCGCCTGCGCCGGCATCTCTCGCGGCAAATGCTGCATGAGACTGGCTGTGAGGGGGAACCCGAGCGGTTCTATCTCGCATCTGTGCCGGAGCCTTTGCCGCAGAGCAATGCGCCGCCCGAGCCGCCGCTTGTCACCGGAGATACGGTCCTGGACGCGCTTCTAGCCAGCGAAAACGTGCAGATTCAGCCGACCGAGACCGGACTGCGTCTGCAATGTCCGTTCGACCCGAAAAAGCCGTTCGCACTGGCACCCGCCTTTGTGCTTTGCCGCACAGAAGGAAACACGGCAGTTCTGGAATGGAAAAAGGACGCAGCCGATGCGGCTGCGTCCTCTGAAAAGGCGTAACTTTAGGTAATACCGCAAAGCACCGCCGCTTTAATTGTGCGGTGTTGCCTTTACTTTACGATGGTCTTTGCCTCCATGTAGTAGCGCTTCTCGTGCGCCTCACCCATGGAGAAGGTCTTGCGCGGCAGAACGCCGTCGAAAACGACGCCGCGGAACAGGTCGTTCTTGGCGATATCCGGCAGGATGAAGCCGAGGTTGCCCGGCTTTTCCGCCAGCGAAACAACAACGTCCGTGCCGTGGATGTAGTCGATCTTCGCGGAGGTGTGGGTCTCGAGATAAGCGTCCAGACCGGTCTGGATGGTAGCGACCGGAATGGCCCACTTCGGGTTTTCAACAACGAACACGCCCGACTTGTTCGCCGAGCAGAACGGGAAGAAGTGCGCGTTCTCACTCTTGGGAGCCTCGTCGGCAACGTAAGCCTTGCAGCCCTCGCCGTTGTAGAAGTCGGTCAGAGCACCGAGCAGCTCATCGGCGTCTACACCGAACAGGGCACGGTGGATCGGCTCGATGATCAGGCTTTCGTCATGGATGTTGACAACCTCAACGAGTGCAAAACGTGCCGGATGGTTCTCCTGCTCCTCTGCAGTCAGGCCCTTCTTGACCTCTTCCCAGTACGCCTTTGCGGTGGCCATGGAGTGGTTGCCGTCGCCTACTGCATACGGCAGCAGCGCCTGTGCGTCCGTGCAGCCGTACTTCTTGTTGAAGGTCTCGCGGTCGCAGAGTGCTTCGAGCTTGGCCTCGATGGCCTCGGTCTCCGGACCGTTCGGCAGGAACCAGCCGGTGATATGGCCGCCGTTCTGCATCAGGTCGGTATCGTACAGCTTGTCATAAGAGGCGGTCTGCTCGAACAGCGGCTCGATGATCTGACGGTCGGGATCGTCGATCAGGATCATGATGTGCGGCAGCTCCAGGCACGCGCCCTGACGAACCTTGAGACGGGGCGGAATACGCTCGACAACCGTCTTTTCGGTCGGGCGGATGAGCGATGCGGAACCGGGCGTGTATTCATACGCTTCCAGATCGACCGACAGCACGATGCCGCGGCGCGGGCACGAGCCGCCGGACCAGCGCTCGGTCAGCACGACGCCGGCGGGCAGGGTGCGCAGCGTGCCGTCCTGCACATACTGCTGCATGGTCTGATGGATTTTCTCCGTGCGGGCAGCAACGTCCGCGTCCTCCAGATAAACCTCCGGCAGGGTCAGACGCAGAGTAGAGGGTGCGTCACCGACGGTCTTGTCAGTCTCGGCCCAGTAGTCCGGCTGAGAGGTGTACTGGTCGCAGGCGATGACTGCCCACTTGGACAGGTCCACGCCTTCACGCGGAAACATGATCTCGGGAATACGAGTGCAGCGATTAGCCATAATTATCCTTCCTCCAGTAGAAGTAGTGTGGAATGCCTCTATTATAGCAGACAAATCCCGAGTACGGCACTCGTTTTTCAAAAATAAATGTCGGTTTGCAGAAAAAACTTTATTTGCTTGACGAAAGTATGGGGATGTTGTACAATATAATATAGGTTTGGTTGCGAAATTTGTATAAAAATACAATCGTAAAAACGGAGGAAAACCCCATGGTTAAATTCAAGGCTATCGGCGTTTCGGAGGGTCTGGCGAAGGCAAAGGCTCTCGTGATCAAGGAAGAAGATCTTTCGGTCGTTAAGGAGACCGTTGCCGATACGGAAGCCGAATGCAAGCGCGTTCTTGACGCAGTGGAAAAAGCCAAGCAGCAGATCGAAGTGCTGCGTGACGATGCGGAAAAGAATATCGGTGCGGCTGAGGCGGAAATTTTTGACGCACATCTGATGATGCTCGACGACCCTGATTTTGTCGAGGGCATGACAAACATTGTAACGGATGAGAAGGTTTGCGCGGAGTACGCGTGCTTTGTCAACTGCGAGAACTTTCAGGCGATGTTCCGCGCACTCGACGACGAATATATGCAGGCGCGTGCAGCAGACATCGGTGATATCTCGCAGCGGGTCATTAAGAATCTGAAGGGCATTGCGGATAACGCGATCGACACGATCACCGAGCCGTGCATTATTGTGGCGAACGACCTTACGCCGTCCGACACGGCGAAGATCGGCGGCAAGCCGGTTGCCGGTTTTATCACGAAGATCGGCGGCCGCACGAGCCATTCGGCGATCATGGCGCGTTCGATGGGTATTCCGGCGATTGTCGGTGCCGGCGAGAAGGCGGACGAGATCGCGGACGGCGACCTGCTGCTGATCGACGGCGCGGCAGGTGAAGTAGTCGCGCAGCCGGATGAGCAGACGCTTGCCGACTTTGCGGAGCGCCAGAAGGCCGATGCGGCGCATCGTGCCATGCTCGCGCAGTACAAGGATAAGGAGGGCGCGACCTCGGACGGCCGCCGTGTAATTATCGAGGGCAACATCGGTACGCCGGATGACGCAGTCCGCGTAGCGGAGCTTGGCGGCGAAGGCGTCGGCCTGTTCCGCTCGGAGTTCCTGTTCATGGATCGTACCGACCTGCCGAGCGAGGAAGAGCAGTTCGCCGCCTACAAGAAGGCGTGTGAGATCATGCAGGGCAAGCCGGTTATCATCCGCACGCTGGACATCGGCGGCGACAAGGAAGTGCCCGCACTGGCGCTGGAGAAGGAACAGAATCCGTTCCTCGGCTACCGCGCGATCCGCATTTGCTTGAATCAGCCGGAGCTGTTCCTGATTCAGCTTCGCGCGCTGCTGCGTGCCGCGCAGTACGGCGATCTGCGCATTATGTTCCCGATGATTTCGTCGGTGGATGAGGTGCGTGGTGCAAAGCAGGTGCTCGAGCAGGCGAAGGACATGCTGACCGCGGAAGGCGTACCCTTCAATCCGAACGTCAAGGTCGGCATTATGGTCGAGATTCCGGTGGCGGCTGTCTGCGCGGATGTGCTGGCGAAGGAGGTTGACTTCTTCTCGATCGGCACGAATGACCTGATTCAGTATTCCTGCGCGGTGGACCGCATCAACGAGAAGATTTCCTATCTGTACCGTCCGCTGCATCCGGGCGTGCTGCGCCTGATCGCCATGACGGCCAAAGCAGCGAACGAGAACGGTATCGAAGTCGGCGTGTGCGGCGAGATGGCAGGCACGGCCGGCATGGCGCCGGTGCTGTGCGGTCTCGGCGTGACTAATCTGTCCATGTCGGCATCCGCAATGCTGGCAGCAAAGGCAGACCTTGCAAAGCACTCCTGCGGCGAATGCAAGGAGCTGGCTGACAAGCTGCTCGCGTGCGCAAGCGCGTCTGACGCAGAACGTATTTTCGCGGACTGGAGAGAGTCCTGAGTAAGAGTAAAAAGCCGCCGTTTCCCTGTGAAGCGGCGGCTTTGCACTGTTCGGATGGATAGAAATTGACTTGTATCGGAAAACGGATATCGTTTATCAGGATAACAAGCATTATCTGAGCAAATCCATGTCGTTTTCCTCGCCCAGTGCGGCGGCCTGTTTCGTTTTGGGCGCAAGCGCGAACGGCTGGACGGAATGGAAGGACAAGAGCGGCAGAACACTCGATGAGCTGTTCCGCAGACAGGCAGAGAAAGCATAAGTAAAGGGACACGGAATGACTCTGTGTCCCTTTTTACGCAGGAAAGAGAAGCGTTTAGCCCTGGTTTGCCATATTCTGCTCGTAGGATTCGATCATCTTCTTCACCATCTGACCGCCTACGGAGCCGGCCTGACGGCTGGTCAGATCGCCGTTATAGCCCTGCTTGAGGTTTACGCCGACCTCGGCAGCTGCCTCCATTTTGAAGCGATCCATTGCCGCGCGTGCTTCCGGTACCATGCCCTGATTAGAACCATTTTTCGTGTTAGTCATGTTTGTTCGCTCCTTTTCGATTCGGTTTGGTGTGTTGGGTTTTGCTGATAGTAGGTTGCGCACCAAAGGTCGAAATATGAGATGCAAATGCTGTGACGGAAGCCAGAAAATATGATAAGCAAACGCGTTTTGCCAGCGCAGGAAAACAAGCGTTGAAAATTTGCTTTTGGACAGCGCATAAAACCTGCTCTGCTCATATAATAAAGGAAAGCACAGACATATACAGCCTTATTAGTTACGGTATATACTGCAGATGGGTTAGTTTATTCTAACTTATCGTTTCCGCCCGTCACCCAACCGTCCGGATGTGTTTTTCACTAAATTGTAAGCAAACACGTCTTGCAAGGATTTGTGCAATATGCTAATATGATGGTGATATATGTCCGATGCACAAATGTACAATATGCGGACACGGGAACGAATTCCGAGAAAGTCTGACAGCGATCGGAAGCGGCAGTGGAGGTGCCGCTGAAAAAGTCATATTCACTCAAATTAGGATGCTTAACCTTTTGCAAGCACAGATTTACGTGGGAATAAGGCGGCTATGCCGCTTTATCAATAATGGATAGAGAACAGAAAGGACATCATAGTATGAGTCAAAACGAGAAGAGGTTATTCGACAGACACAAGAAACAGGAAGAACCGCCTTTAGAGCAGACGCAGGCAGTGCCTGCGGTACAGGATGAAATCACGGCAGAGCCTGCAGCCGAGGTGTTGCCCAAGCGCAACAAATACGCAGACAAAATGAATCGCAAAAAGCGCAGACTGAGCAAGGGTGCGCGTATCGGCATTACGGCGGCGGCATCTGGGCTGTGGTGAAATCCCGCGATGCGGGTACGGAGGACGTGACGCAGACCACGGCTATGGTCAGCTGCGGCGATCTGGAGACCTACATAGAGGGAAGCGGCGTTACTGCTGCAAAAAAACGCGAGGAACTTGGCCGGGAGGTTAAGGGCAAGGTAACACAGGTGCTGGTCGCCGAGGGCGACGAGGTACACACCGGCGATCCGCTGCTGGTGATCGACCCGACCGAAACCCGCAAGGAGCTTGCGGATGCACAAAAGGAACTGACCGAGGCGGAACGCGGTGTCTCGGACGCGCAGCTGGAGGTCTCCAAGGCACAGTCCGACTTGAGCGCGGCGCAGAGAAAACTGAGCCGTCTGCATATTACGGCGCCGTTTACCGGCAAACTGATTCCAGCCAAGGATTCGGATGACAAGGATGTGTCCTTCCGTGTCGGTGAGCAGGTGAGCGAGGGTCAGGTCATCGGCTACATGGTAAATGACCGCCAGATGAAGCTGACGCTGGCGTTCAGCGCCGAATATGCCCGCAGCATTCGCACCGGACAGTCGGCCACGGTATCCATCGCTTCTGCGATGAGCGAGGTGAGCGGTACGGTATCGTCGGTCGAGACAGCACAGCAGATTTCGAGTGAGGGTGTGCGCGTTATCCGCGTCGGCATTACGGTGAATAACCCCGGTTCGCTGACAAAGGGCATGACAGCCACCGCGACGATCAATGCCGGGCGCCTCGGTGCGATCTATCCGGCGAGCGCGGGCACACTGGAATACAGCCGTGAGGAAGCCGTCACCGCACAGATGAGCGGCGAGATCATCAAGCTGAACGGCACAAGCTACAGCACCTACAACGGCGGTGCGCTTATCATGTCCCTGTCGAGTGACGCTTCTCAGGATGAGATTGCAGCCGCGCAGAATGGTATTGCGGCGGCAAACCGCACGGTTGACAGTGCAAAGACGGCTGCAAACGAAAAGCGGGCACACATTGCCGAACTGCAGCAGCAGATTCAGAACTCGACCGTTACCTCTCCGATGGACGGCATTGTTGTCAGCCTGAACGCGGTTGAAGGACAGGAGGCGACCGGCTCGGAGACGCTCGTTGTGGTTGCCGATTTGAATGATATTGTCGTCAACGCCGAGGTCTCCTCGATGGATATCGGCTCGGTGCAGCAAGGACAGCAGGCGACTATGACGATGTACGCGTCGGACGGCTCCGAGATTTCGCTGACCGGCGAGGTGCAGTCGGTAGCGCTGGAGCCGACACAGAGCTCCGGTGACGGGCAGGGCAGCATGCCGACCTTCAAGGCGGTCGTTTCGGTGGATCCGCTGGAGGGACAGAAAATTTACAGCGGCATGTCGATCGAATATAAAATCACGACGGCCTCGTCCTACGGCTGCCTGATGGTACCGTCGTCGGCTATCGTCAACACGGACAGCGGCACAGCTGTATTCGCCAAGCCGCTGACGGACGAGAACGGAAACGAGATTCCGTTTGAAGAGACCCTGCCGATTCCCGAGGGTACCGAAGGTATTCCGGAGGACTATCAGCTTGTACCGGTCGAGACCGGCATTGCCGATTCGACCAACACGGAAATCCTCGGCGGTCTGGAGGAGGGCACCGAGGTGTTCCTTGCCGGACCGAGCGATCTGTATGCCGATATGTCGGATGACGGCATGTCAGTCGGTTGAGGAGGGCGCGCTTATGTGGGAAAGAAAGGCGCAGACTCCTGACACGGAGCGTCGCGCTGAATTGTTGATTGACGTTCAGCGCATGAGCAAGATTTACAACGAAGGAAGAGAAAACGAAGTGCGTGCACTGGATGATATCTCGCTGCAGGTATCCTGGGGAGAGTTCCTGTGCATTCTCGGACAGTCCGGCTCGGGTAAGTCCACGCTGATGAACATTCTCGGCTGTCTGGATATTCCAACCTACGGCTCCTATCATCTGAACGGGCAGCCGGTCAGCGATATGAAGCCGTCTGTGCTGTCCGGTATCCGCAACCGGGAGATCGGGTTTATCTTTCAGGGCTTTAATCTGATTCCGGCGCTGACGGCGCTCGAAAATGTCGAGCTGCCGCTCATCTACCGCGGTATGCCGCGGGAGGAACGCCGCCGTCTGGCACAGGAGGCGTTAGTCTCGGTCGGACTGGAAAAGCGCATGGATCACCGTCCGGGTGAGATGTCCGGCGGACAGCAGCAGCGTGTTGCGATCGCGCGGGCAGTGGCGGCAAAGCCGCCGATCATCATGGCGGACGAGCCGACCGGCAACCTGGATTCTGCCTCCGGTCTTGATATTATGCGCAAGCTGACTGCACTCAATGAGCAGGGAACCTCCATCATCCTCATCACGCATGACAACCATCTTGCACAGATGGCAAAACGCATCGTGACGATACAGGACGGCAGGATCATTTCGGACATGAAAGGAGGGGCCGTATGAATTGGATGCAGACGGTTCGTATGGCGTTCAAGTCCATCCTGAACAACAAGGTTCGCTCGATTCTGACCATGCTCGGCATCATCATCGGTGTGGCATCGGTTATCGCTATCGTGGCGTCGATTCAGGGCACGAGCAAGCTGCAGCGCCTGCAGTATGAGGCGATGGGCGTCAACCGCATCGACATTTACGGATACGGTGCGAAAAACCGCGACTGGCAGGAGTTTGAGGACTATATGACGAATGATCTGTCCGACAAAATCGCCGCATGGTCGCCGCAGAGCCAGTATTACGACTGGCAGAACAGCGGTATCCAGTACCGGGCCAAAAGGCTGAATAACAACGACAGCAACAGCGGCTACACCTATATGTACTTCGGCAACGAGCATTACGGCGAGGTGACAAGTCATGCGATTTCCGCCGGACGGGATATTTCCGCTGCGGACTGCCGCACGCGCGCCCGCGTCTGTGTGATCGGAGAAACATTGCGCAAGTATTTCTTCGGGGCGATGAGCCCGATCGGGCAGAAGCTGCAGATCGGCGGCAAGGGCTTTGAGGTTATCGGCGTGTATGCCGGCAAGTATGACGGCAAGCTGAATACAGACGATCAGATGATTGTGATGCCGTACACGCTGCAGAGCACGATGATGAGTGTATACGGCATGGCAGACCGCCAGTATATCGTGAAGGCGGCGGAAAAGGACGTGATTGCCGAGCTGACAGACGAGCTTCTGCCGGGCTTTATGCAGGGCCGCTGCGAGGCGGGGAACGGATACTTTTCAGCTTCGTCGGACAGCCAGTGGCAGGAGCAGAGCGAGTCCTCCAACAACATGCTTGCGCTGCTCGGCGGCGGTGTCGCCGGAATCTCGCTGCTCGTCGGCGGTATCGGCATTATGAATATCATGCTGGTGTCTGTTACCGAGCGCACCCGCGAGATCGGTATCCGTATGGCAATCGGCGCCCGCAAGCGGGACATTATCGGGCAGTTTCTGGTAGAAGCCTCGGTGGTCTCGTGCTGCGGCGGTGTGATCGGCATTGTGCTCGGCTGCTTTCTTTCGGCGGTGCTAGGCAATCTGCTGCTCGCGAAAACGCAGAACAGCTACATGCCGACCGTGGAGCAGTTCACCGTACTGCCCTCTGCGGGACTGGTCATCGGCGCATTTCTGTTTTCTGCGCTGCTGGGTATCATCTTCGGACTGTATCCCGCCAATAAAGCCTCGAACCTGCAGCCGGTAGATGCGCTGCGGACGCAGTAAAAGGAAAGGACAGGTAGGAAAATGAAAAAAAGATTTGTCAGCCTGTGTCTGGCAGGCTTGATCATGGTTGCACCGGCTTCGGCGGTGTTTACCGATATTTCAGACAGCAGGGTATCGCAGACGGCCGCCGTTCTGGATGCACTGGGTATCATGCAGGGCGTAGGCGGCGGCAGCTTCGCGCCGGGTAAGGCGCTGACGCGGGCGCAGTTCTGCAAGCTGGCGGTTACCGCCATGGGTGTGACGGATGTAAGTCCGTATGCCAGCTACACGATTTTTCCGGATGTTAAGCATTCGCACTGGGCAGCGCCGTATATCAACGCGGCAGTACGCCATCCGGAGCTGAAGGAAAAGTCCATCATCCGCGGCTATGCGGACGGCAGCTTCGGCCCGAATAAGATTGTCAGCTACGGCGAGGTCTGCACCATGCTGCTGCGTATGCTGGGGTATAAAGAGGAGGATGTCGGTCCGTTCTGGCCTGCAGACTATATCGCGCAGGCACAGGCCATCGGTCTGACGGACGGTGTCACGATTACGGATGCGCGTGCCGCAGTCAAGCGCGGAGATGCGGCGGTGCTTCTGCTGAACGCTCTGAATACGGATAAAAAGGGAGAAGAGGGCAGCACACTGCTTGACAAGGTCGCGTCCTCGACGGTCAAGGACTGCATTCTGCTTGAGACCGGAAAAACACACAGCGGCCTTGCTGCAGATGCGGCATTGTTCTATGAGGACGGTGTTGTGGATGCGGAATCTCCCCGTAAGACCGCCGGTACGCTGGACAGCAGCATGATCGGTGTGTACGGCACAATCGTTATCGGCAAGGGTAGCAGCAAGGTTGCGGTCGGTGTGATTCCGAACGGCAACAAGACTGAAACTTATGAGGTTGTCAATGCGGAGGCAGATCGTATCGTTACCACGAACGGAACACTGCGTCCGGACCGCAAGACCAAGCTGTATATCAGCCGCGACCATGTCATGAATGAGTACGAAAATGCATGGGCGAACCTGCAGTCCGGCGACACGCTGACCCTGTACTACAACGAGTACGGCGTGCTGCAGCTGATGGCAGTCCTGCCGAAAACGACAGCAGGCGCCGCGCACTCGTTTGTTTACGGTCTGGCGACCTCGCGCCGGATTCCGGCGGAGTATACGATCATCAAAAACGGTGCGAAGATCGACGCGAGCAAGCTGAAAAAATACGATGTTGTGACACTCGATGCCGCAAACCGTCAGGCGATCGTTTCGGATACCAGGCTGAGCGGAAAATATCAGACCGACTCGACAACGTACAGCCATCCCTCTCAGGTGAAGATTCTGGGAAAGGACTTTGAGGTTTACTCCGAGGCGGCGGCAACGTTCAAGGATATGAAGCTGAACGATTACATCACGCTGCTGTTTGACGCGGACGGCAATGTTGCGGCTGCGTACCCGAAAAAGGACGTCAGCGCGGAGATGCAGGGCATTGTAACCAAGATTGACGCGGAAAAGGCCACGGTCACGCTGACAAACGGTCTGACGCTGCGGGATATTCCAATCGCCAAGGACGTAAAAACCGATGTGATGGGTCGTCTGGTTACGGTCAGCCAGTCCGGTGAGGGGGCAGACCTGATTCGCCGCACGCTCTCCGGAAAGACCGCCGGAAACTGGTCTGTTGCGGAGGGCAAGTTGGGCAGTAATGCCGTTTCCTCCAAGGTGCGCGTGTATGAGGAGGTGCTCTCCGGCGCACCGCTGAATGCAATCAACGTCAGCGATATTGACCTGACCTCGGTTCCGGCTTCGCAGATTAAGTATACCGTGCAGGATAATGCAGGAACGGTTACGAATATTGTTCTGGGCGATGTGACCGGGGAAAGCTGGATTTATGGTATTGGCTATGGCAAGCGGGATAAGACGGATGAGGAAGATGGCAATTCTCCGGAATATGTTGTGCTCCGCCATTGGGACGGAGCCAAACAGGAGGAAAGCACATTCCGTGTACTCACGCTGCCGCGCGGCCTGGGCGGTGTACCGATTGCAGTCCCCAGAGGGTACTCAACCGATGAAAGCATCGTCAATACCTCGCTGGATACGCTCAAGCTGACATTGATCGACACGGTAAAGCCGTCGGCATTTGACGGTTCCTCCGGTGTCCGCACCAAGGACGGCTATTACGAGCTGGCAGAGAACATCGGCGTTTACGTCTCGGAGCAGAACCGGTTTGTTTCGCTGCAGACGGCGAAATCCAACTACACGAGCTTCCGCGTATACGCCAATAAAACAGCGGAAAACGGCGGCAAAATCCGTGTGATCGTCGCTTCGTGATTTGCTGTGTGCTGCGGTTATAGTTTTCTGTTAAATAATTGAAATTGCAAAAACGGATGCTTCTCTGTACCTGGAGAGGCATCCGTTTTGTTTCAGCTTGGATTTTAATGCAGTTTTCAGGATTTTGAAAACGTCAAATAAGTTACAAAAAAGCCGCTCTTTCCAACGAAAGAACGGCTTTATCTGGTCCGAGTGACAGGACTTGAACCTGCGGCCTCTTGACCCCCAGTCGATAGATTCTGCGAACTGCTGTGAACTCGCACAACGAAATATCGAGCATTATTACAGTGAACACACGGTATTGCGAACTTTTACGAGCATATACAAACGCCCGCTCGCACGGGGATAAACCCCAAATAAACCCCAAGAAAAACCGCAAGTAAACCCCAAGGTTTTCAATTTATCAGCAAGTATAAAACACTCTATGTATGTGGTTCAGATCGTCCCTCCGGCAAGGTTCCGCGCCTTGCGCGGCACAGCGTCCAGACCGGTGAAGGCCTCGACAGTTTCAGTAAACCCGCTCGCGCGTGTAGGGTGGTAGAGGTGTCCTGTTTCGGGATTACATCGCGTTTCACGACACACCTTATCCGAGCGGGTATGCTGTTTGTGACGCACCCCCGAGCGGGAGAACGTCAGTTAAACACCCTAGTCAAATCCAGCTCGCAGCCGGTCAGCGTGAACACCTTTGCAGCGCTGTCCTCTTGGGTGTAAACGGCAACGGTGCGATACAATCCGTTCTCCAACACGAACACAGTTGCGTTCTGCTCCTGCGGCGATACGATCCAGTATTCTGGTACACCGGCCTGCTGGTAACGGTTCAGCTTCACCAGTCGGTCAGCCTTTGCCGTGGACGGCGAAAGGATCTCCATTACCACAGCAGGCGCACCAAGGCAATACTGCTCGTGCAGCTTGTCAGGATCGCATATCACCGCCAGATCAGGCACATAAACCGTGCTCACATCGTCTGCGCTCTGGTGCGCATGGTCTGGGAGCAGCACCTCGATCTCGGCAAAGGCGCGGCATGGCTTGCCATCAAGGAAGTTGCGCAGCTGTTGGAGCAAGGCGCCCTCTATGCTCTGGTGCTGAATACTCGGGCGCGCCTGCATGACCGGCACGCCGTCGAACAGCTCGTATTTCTGCTCCGTGTCCCATGTCAAATAGTCGGCATAGGTGCAGTGTGTGGTTTGTGGTAGTGGCATAATCAGCCCTCCTTGTGGGTAGTATCTCGCTTTACCTGCTCGGTTACAACTGGCTTGCGCGTTTCTGTTTGTTCAAAATATCCATGATTGCTTTATCAATGGTCGTTTCGTCGATTAAGCGATCAGCGGTTTCAACTTGATACGTCAAATCTTTGATGTTATAAGTGACATATATGATTTCAGACCGATAACCTGTCGCGTAAAGATCATCCGGCATTTGAACTTCATATTTGATTTCGATAAAATCAAGAGATTCTTTCCCACTAAAATCATAGATTTCAAAGATACGTTCATCGCTATCCCGAACAATATCGGTAAAAACTTCTTTTATAGTTAATACTGTTGTTGGTTGTACCTTAAACGTATCTGTAAACTTATCTGCGGGTATAGATTTGCATACGTTTTCGGAAGTCGAACACAGACAATAAGTTAATGTGCTGGCTTTCTGACCGATATATTTTCCCATAGCATTACGCCTCCTAATTACTATTTCTTACACTATTTCGCCTATTATTTATGAGTATGATGATTTTAAGGGGCTTTTATTCCATCCCGTGCCATCTGTTCATCAATGGCGCGGTTGATAAATGCGTTTAATGTTTCTTCCTGCTGTGCCGCATGGTTCTGTAGCTCGGCTTTGTGACCTTTAGGAACACGCACCTTGATTTCATCGTAATTTGCTTTCATATATTTCGCAACTGCTTTCTGTTGCGCTTTGCTTGCTGGCATATATACGCACCTCCTCCATCATGCCATAATTATAGCATATATGTCTATTGGGTACAATATAAATCATTTACATATATCGGGTACAATGTTTGTTGCTTTTGCTCATTGATATATTGGGTACGATATAGTATACTATATTTGTACCGAGGGAGGAACGCTGAGAGCAAGACCACTCGACCAAGAGCCGTACCGCGTACCTGTGAGCGAGAGCAATAGACACGCAAGCGGGCGGCTGGCATTTCCTCCACAAACGCGCTGTAATTGTTTTAAGTCGTTCGACATAAAAATATACGCCGAACGAGAGGAAACGCGAACAGCGCCAAATACAAGCCGATTATGGAGGTATTACAATGAGCAGAATTGAACTCAATGCAAAAATCAAGGAATTGCGAGAGCTGCGCCGCATGGCCGATGAGCTTGCGGCCGAGATCGAAACCATCACGGACGCAGTAAAGCAGGAAATGCAGGTGCAGGGCGTGGATACGCTGACCGGCGACGACTGGCGCGCCACTTGGAAAACGGTGCAGAGCAGCCGTTTCGACAGCAAGGCATTTAAGATCGCACAGCCGGATTTGTACGGCGCGTTTGTGCGCCAGGTCGAGAGCCGCCGGTTTGTGTTGGCATAAGAAAAGCTCCCTGCCTAAACGCCGATCAAAGCAAGCAGAGAGCCTATAACAACCAACCACAAGGGCGGCTGCTCGTATTGTACCACAGCCGCCGCCGGATTACAAGGAGAGAAAACAAAAAATGCAGTGTTTTGACCCCAAGATCACGCCCGATGAGGCAACGCATATCGCATGGATAACATCCACCGACCACAACAAAGTGTTCTCGTTGTATCGGCATGGCCTGAACAACGCACGCCGATACGATCCCAGCAGCACTTCTTTCGCACAGCGCTGCGCGATTGATGTTGTCTATGTTGCTGGCTACATCGACGGTATTCGCACCGAGCGGGAACGCCGCAAAAAGCGCAGCGCTCGGTAACGGGCAACAAACGGGGTACTGATAAATTTCCACACCGCCCGCACCGGCGCCAAACGGTGAATGGGCAAACAGTAGGGATACTGATTTACATAGCTGTCCCGTCGTTCTGACGGCAAGGCGAGAACCATGCTTAACGAGTGTGGTTCTTCTTTTTTGCGTAAAAACAGCAGGTTTCAGCAAGTAAACCCCAAGTTTCACCAAGTCAAAACCTAAGTTTTACTATGCTATAGCCCCTTATCCTCTAAGTAGATCGCTGTGCGCTCCTGCACGCTGCCGCCGTGTTTCCATGCGCTAAACCCAGTTCCGTGGTAGGCGCGCGTTTCGATCAGTTCATCGCGGAACCGCTCTAAGCGGCTGCGGTTCATGCCGGTGCGCAGCTTGTGCATGCCTGTCTGTTCCAGTGCTCGCACCTGCTGTGCTGACAGGCCCAGCCGTTCACCGGCCTGCGCGCTGGTCTGGCCGTCGTAGTACCGCGCTCGAATGACAGCCGCCGCCCGCTCGTTTAGCGTGTCAAGGCACTGTTCCAGCGCGTTGTGTAGCTGCTCATTGCATACGCGCCGTTCTGCGTCCTCGAAAGCCTGTTCGGCTGCATGGTCTGGTGTCAGTTCTCCGCGCGGTGTTGCGCTTCCGTCCTCGCCGGTTATAGGATCGTCCAGACTGCACGAACGCGCCAGCGGATCACGCCGGGCACGCTCCGTCCGATAGCCGATCAGCTCAAAGAATACTGTCTTGACCGCATAGCCGAGGAACGTTGAAAACAGCATACCCCGTTCTGGCTCATAGGTTCGCACAGCGTTCACCACAGCAAGAAAGAAGCATTGCTCTACGTCCTCCCATGTAACGCCCGTCTGCGCCACCCTCGCGCCCGCTCGGACATACAGCCGCCGGAACAGGGTTGCAAGCAGGCCTGTGTTCTGCTCCCACAGCGCCGCCAGCGCGCTACGATCGCCTGCCTTTGCCATTACTGCCAGTTCTTCGTTTGTCATTGCGTGAACCTCCCGCTCGTGTTAGAATTGGGTAAGAAGATCGAGCGGGAACTCGATAACAAAACGTTATTGACCTGCGGTACCGTTTCGGTACTCGATAGCAAAGCGCTATTGGGATACGGTAAATCGCCGGTACCTTTGCAGGCCGAACGACAAAGCAGCGTTGAGATGGAGAGCCACACCGGGTAGGGGTGCGGCTCTTTTTCTATACTTTCGCACATTTTCGCGCAAAAGTCCGTTCAAGATAGCTTGTAGCGAAATACCTAAAATTTTCCTCAGTTTTTAGAGAAAAAAACCGGGCCTCTTTAGCCCCGTTGGCCGCTGACCCTCAGGAAGTACCTTTGACCCATTATAGAATTCTAATTACTATGAACGAATATGAGGAGTTGCATTCGACGTTGAACGAAATATTGTCAGTTCAACAGACGGTATTCCGTCGCAAAACGCGATGCTATCCAGTGGGGGTAACATTTTGTTACCCCCTTACACAAAAAGTGCTGAAAGAGTGCCCTGAAACAGGACATCCTCACGCCTGTGCGCCGCAATCAGGTTTTATCAGGTTATGTAACTGCTGAACCTGCTCAAAAAATGTGCAAGGTCCTTTTTAGGGCCTCCGAAATATCCGGTTTAGGTTCTCGTTTCGGGAATTATTCTTGCGCGATGGTCTACGGTTGGTGTTCGTCGTTTTGCCGAGCGGGCGTGCTGGTGACCAGGGGCTATATCCGCAGCCATGCCGCAAGCAACTTTGCGGTACTATCGGCCAGTTCTGCAGGCGGAGAAAGCTCGTTCAGTATATCGGAATACTGCCGTAACCGCGCCTGTTCACTTTTGGCAGGGCGAATGTGAAAGATAAACGCTCGTATCTGCTCCCAGTCCATACATTCGTTCACCTCCGACACTCGACAAATAAACCGCACCGCAAGTCAAGCGCCAGCGTTACCGTACCAACAGCGCCGTGCCGGTGCTTTGCAAGAATGCATTCGACTGTCACCGGCTGTCCCTCGTCCGGACGTTCCGCCCAGTACATATCCTCGCGGTGCAGCAGCAGAACGCCGTCTGCATCCTGCTCAATCGCGCCGCTGTCGCGCAGATCAGCCAAAGAGGGACGCTTGTCCTGTCGCTGTTCACTTGCGCGGTTCAGCTGTGCCAGACACAGCACCGGCACACCCAGCGAGCGGGCAAGGGCTTTCAAGTCGCCCGAAATCGCGGTTATTTCTTCGTACCGGCTTGCGTGTTTTCCCTCCGGTTTCAGCAAGCCGAGGTAGTCGATCACGACAAGCCGCAAATCTTTGACCTGCCGTGCCAGTGCGCGAACGTCACTCACAGAACACCGCACTGCCTTGTTAAGATAGAACGGACTGCGGTTCAATCGTTTGAACTCTTGCGTCACGCGCTCCATTTCCGGCTCTGTCAATGTCCCCATCAACAGACGGTTTGACGGAATACCCGTTGCGCGCGCAACGCGCCGGGCAGTAAGCTGCGTCGCGTCCATTTCGAGAGTAACGAACAGCACACCACCCGCATTCTGCGCTACGGTATCAGCGATTTGCAGCGCAAGCGTGGTTTTGCAGCAGCCGGGACGTGCCGCCATGATGTACAGGCCATTGTTCAGCATACCGCCGCCGAACAACGTATCCAGTCCGGCAATACCGACTGGCACGTAAACCGAGCGCCCGCTTGTACGCTGATCATAGGCGTTGTAAAAGTCCAGCGCCGCCGCTGTTCCGTCGATCAGTTCACCGCCGCCGCTGCTGTCGAGCTCGTCGAGCACCTTTGCCGCATCACCTGCAATGCTGTTCGGTTCCTCGCCGCTGTGCGCCCGCTCGACCATGCTTTCGCCCAGCTGTGCCAGCGCCCGCAAGCGGGTACTGCGCTTGATGGCTGCTATGTTCTGGTCGAGCGCAGCAGGAGCACAGGCAACGTCCATCAGCTGCATGAGATAGCCGCGTTCTACGCCGTTCTGCTGCACCGTATCGGCCACAGCGGGCGCGTCCGGTGTCTTGCCCTCTGCATCCAGCATACGCGCTGCGTGCAGGATTGCGCGGCTTGCGTCGCCTGCAAGGTCGGTTTCATGCAGCGCGTTCAGCACTGTGCCCCACAAGGGCGCGTCACACAGGCACGCGCCCAGCACCGTATTTTCGGCGGTCAGAATATCTTCATTCGTCATAAACAGCCTCCCTTTCTCCGTTCTCATTGGTAGACCAGCGCAGTTTAGGCGTATCCGGTCGAGCGGGCGCTTGCCTGTCCGACTTCTCACGTTTTTCCCATGTACGCACAGTCGCTTTCCAATCTCGCATAGGGCCTTTACCAAGCTGCCAGCCTCGCGCCTCATAGTAATCAACGAAATGCTCTGCGTCTACCGAGTTCTTGCGCTCTAAGCAATAAGCCTTTACCTCATCAACCGTAGGTGATTTGAATGGTTTCTTTTTCACAGGCGCGTTCTTACTCTCTATAGTATTTTCTCTATTTATTCTATGTTTGACCATATGGTCAATGCTCTCTTGACCATATGAGCAAGACCACTTGACCGTTTCGTCAACACCATTGACCATATGGTCAATACCTATGACTGTTTGGTCAATTACTTTAATGTATCGTTTGCCGCTTTCGTTATCAACATTCCGTGCAATCAATCCATAATCTTCAAGCACTTTCAAGTCACGAGAAATCGTTTCGGTTTTACGGTTCAAGCGGTTCGATAAAAACGTATTTCCCGCATAACATACGCCATTGTTGCGCGAGAGTGTGTACAATAATCCGTACAGCTCATGTACACGCGACGGAATACGGGTATCCCGATACACCCGCTCGGGGATAATAATAAACTTGTCCTCCACGCATTAGCACCGCCCCCGCTCGTCAATGCGTCGAATACCCGGTGCAGCCTGCTGTACCGGCTCGGCGGGCGGGTTCTCCAGATATGCCACCAGCGCGTCAAAGTTCAGCAAGCGGCGGTTTCCGTTGCCGACCGGAACGGACGGAATCGCACCGGTACGCATAAGCTGCTTGATAAACCGCAGCGTTACCGGTGTTTTCGGATCGAGCTTGCGCAGCTCGTCAAGGGCCTGCGCGGCAAATCTCATTCGTACCATGGCTACATCACCTCCCGCGAAACCAGAATATCGCCGACCGAACAACCTAAGTAATCGCACAATGTACCTAACACATGGTAAGAAACTGCTGCACCCTTGCCATAGTACAAATTTGTCAGCGTAGTGCGAGAAATACCGGTTGCGCGGGCTACATCGCTGATTTTCTTTTTCTTTTCGCCAAGCAATACAGCAAATCGACTTTCAATAGCGCTCATTTGTTAGACCTCCTTGCAAAGTGTAGTGATATTTGAACACTTATTATAATAGTCACTACAAAAAACATTGTCAAGAGGTCTTGCAAAAGTGACCAGAGTATTGTACAATAAGTTCAGAGGTGATAACTGTGCTAATAAACAGACTGCCGAGTATTCTCGGTGCCAATCGTTTAAATATTTCCAAGGTATCGAAAGAAACCGGTATTTCTCGAACCACTTTGACAGCATTGTATTACGGTAATGGTAAAGGTGTACAGTTCGACACGCTAAACGCACTTTGTATGTATCTGAATACTACTGTTGACAAGATTATCGAATTTCTGCCGTTTAATTTATCTGTGCTCAACGTAGCATATGGCGGAATGCAGTTAAAAGAAAAAGACAAAGAACAGATATTTTGCAAAGCGTATATGCGATATGCCGATAAATGGACTACAACTAGTTTTGCGCTCGATGTGTCCATCACGCTTTCTAAATTTCATAGCGAACAATTAGTAGATGATATACACGGTTGGATTAAGCCGCAGAATATGGAACAAATACTGTCAGAACCGCAAAATCTCACAACTGCTGATATGCTGCAGCGACTAGGTTTTGAGGGGCAAGAACAGGTAGCTGACGCAATTTACTCTGAAATATTTCACAAAATATTGTTCCATGATCAAGATTACGATTTTTCACCATTGTGTGCTTCTTTCGAGGTTAATATGGAATTTACATTATAAAGAGGTGATCCTATGCCCACCATCGAAAAACGCGGCGACACCTACAAAATAACGGTTTCCTGCGGCTATGATCTGAACGGCAAGCAAATACGCCGCCGCATGACATGGAAACCCGAGGACGGCATGACGGCACGGCAGATCAAGAAAGAGCTTGACCGGCAGGCGGTGTTGTTCGAGGAGAAGTGCCGAAACGGTCAGGTTCTGGACGGCAACATGAAGTTTGCCGAGTTTGCGGAAAAGTGGTTCACGGACTATGCCGAAAAGCAGCTGCGACCAACGACTATTGCGGGGTATCGGTGGGCGCTCAAACGCACACTGCCTGCAATCGGACATATCCGGCTGGATAAACTGCGCCCGCACCATCTGATGGCGTTCTATGACAATCTCGCAGAGAGCGGTATTCGGGAAGATACGCTGTACCGATGCAGCGTTGATTTCAAGGCGTTCCTGCGTGAGCAGCACACCACGGCGGTACAGCTGACCGAGCGGGCAGGCGTAGGTATCCGCACGCTGTATGGGCTGAATAAAGGCAACCGCGTGAAAGCAGAAACCGCTCATAAAATCGAAACGGCGCTGGAACTGTCAAAGCCGATTTTCGAGCCGGTGGATGGTGACGCAGCCTTGTCGAGCAACACTATCTCGCATTATCACAAAATGCTGTCGTCCATGCTGTCAACGGCGGTAAAGTGGCAGTTGATCTATGACAATCCCTGTCTGCGTGTAGACCCGCCGAAAATCGAACACAGCGAAGCACATTATCTGGACGAGGTGCAGGCGGCGCACCTGCTCGACCTGCTGGACGATGAGCCGATCGTATACCGCACCATGATTACGCTGCTGCTGCATACCGGCCTGCGCCGTGGTGAACTCTGCGGTTTGGAGTGGGACGATATTAACTTTGACCTGTCGCTGCTGGACGTACAGCGCACCTCACTTTACTTGCCGGAGAAAGGCGTATTCGTGGACGAAACCAAGAACAACACTTCACGGCGCGTTCTCAAGCTCACACCGGACGCCGTACAGCTGCTCAAACGCTACCGTATGTGGCAGAACAGTGAGCGCCTACGGATCGGCGACCGGTGGGCAGAGGAATGGGAGCAGCACCCGCGTCTGTTCACCACATGGGACGGAAAGCCGCTGCACCCGTCAACAGTAACAGGCTGGTTTCATACGTTCATCGAGCGCAGCGACCTGCCGCCGATCTCCATTCACTCTCTGCGGCATACCAACGCAACGCTGCTGATCGCCGCCGGTACGAACGTGCGAACGGTGTCCTCACACCTCGGCCACGCGCAGACCTCAACCACCATGAACATTTATTCGCACAGCATTAAATCTGCCGAGGCCGCAGCCGCCGAAGCACTGCAAAGCGTACTCACACGAAAGAAAAAGCAGGCATGAACAGACGATAAAAAGGCGCTCCCATCAATACGGGAACGCCCTTGTTTTTTGCAGGATAAACCCCAAACAAACCCCAAATGCAGCTTGCGAGATTTAAAAAACGCCAAATAAATTGCAAAAAAGCCGCTCTTTCCAACGAAAGAACGGCTTTATCTGGTCCGAGTGACAGGACTTGAACCTGCGGCCTCTTGACCCCCAGTCAAGCACGCTACCAGCTGCGCTACACCCGGATTTGCAACGGTCTATCAAACCTTGCCTAAATAGGATACCAAATCCGGAGGGAAAAGTCAAGTGTTTTGTGAAAATTTCTGCAGCAAATTTGCGTCATGCCGCTTGTTTTGAGCGCCGCCGCACCGTCAACCCCAGCGAAACCGCATACACGCTGAGAGAACCCATCGCAAACACGGCCATTATCATCAAGACGAGCAATCCGTCAGCAGCAGAGAGCGCCCCGGATTCCTGAATCTCCACATCGCACAGGCGCACGATGTACAGCGGCAGACTCAGCCAATCCGCGAGCAAATGCGCTGCCAGAACCGTACCCAGCCACAGCAGCGAATCTTTGACCGGACGAAACGCAGGCGTGCATGTCACGCAACGCGAGAGCAGAAAACCGGTCAGCACAGCGATCACAATCGCTGCAAACACGCCCTCCGTGCGCCATACCACCGCCAGTGCAGCCAGAAATGCCATCTCATACACTAAGCCGCACGCGACATAATACGCTTTCCTCATCCGAACACCTGATTTCTCTCGGTACAAAAAGAAGCCCGCAGAAGCGGACTCCTTTTCTCATTTGATTACTGAACTTCCGCTGCCTCAACCTCACGCTTTTCTTCCGCGATATGATGCTTATTCGCGTAGCCGGTCAGAATAAGCGTCAGCGCGCCGTCACCGGTGACGTTGCAGGCGGTGCCGAAGCTGTCCTGCAGGGCAAAGATGGTCAGCATAAGCGCGGTGCCGGTGCCGTCAAACAGCAGGATGCCGGTGATCAGACCGAGCGAAGCCATAACCGTACCGCCCGGCACGCCGGGTGCGCCGATGGCAAAGATGCCGAGCAGCACGCAGAACAGGATCATGGTTCCGACAGACGGAATCTTACCGTACAGAATCTGCGAGACTGTCATGACGAAGAAAACCTCGGTCAGCACCGAGCCGCACAGATGGATGTTGGCAAACAGCGGGATACCGAAATCGACCATGTCCTTACGCAGTACCGATGATTTCTTTGCGCAGCGCAGAGCAACTGCCAATGTCGCCGCGGAGGACATCGTGCCGACTGCAGTGATATACGCCGGACCGTAGTGCTTTACTACTTCGATCGGGTTCTTGCCCGAGTACGCGCCCGCAACTCCATAGAGCAGCGCCATCCAGATATAATGACCGATCATAACGATGATGATGACCTTGATGAACACCGGAAACTGCTTGGTGATCGTGCCCTCATACGCCAGACCGCAGAAGGTGGACGCGATAAAGAACGGCAGAATCGGGATGATGATCTTGGTGACGATGGCGAGGACAATGTTCTGCACCTCGTCAAGCAGGGACTCCATCATCTTGGATTTGGTCCAGGTGATGGCCAGACCGACCATCAGCGACAGCACCAGTGCGCTCATCACGTTCATGATCGCCGGGATCTCCAGCTGGAACATTACCTCGGGCAGCTCGCGCAGGCCGTCAACCTGCGATACGATCGACAGGTGCGGAATGAGTGTGTAACCGGCTGCCGTGCTCATCAGCGCCGCGCCGACCGACGACACATATGCGATAATGAGCGCAATGCCCAGCATTCTGGATGCGTTGTGGCCCAGCTTAGTGATGGACGGCGCAATAAAGCCGATAACGATCAGCGGCACACAGAACGTGATGATCTGACCGAGCACCTGCTTGATCGTCACGACCACGTTCATCACGGCCTCGTTCGCCACCAGACCGAGCACGATGCCCACCGCAACGCCAAGCAGCAGCTTGAACGGCAGGCTGTTTAGAATTTTTTTCATACCTACATACTCCCTTTGTTTGCGTTGCATCTGGATGACATCGGCGGATTTCCCCTCAGCCTGTCACGCTGCCGCCAAGTTGCCATGTGGACACAATGATATACCTATATGATACAATTTACAGCGCGTTTCGTCAAGGCAAATACGGGAAATGGCTGCGCCAAATAAAAACAGAGCGGTTTTTTTCTGCAATTTATGGTATACTTAAGTCAATACAGAAACACCGACAAGGGAGGTAAAATCATGTCACAAACCTTAACCATAACGGCGGAGCAGGTGCTTGCGTCGGCAGAGCGCATCCGAGAGGATATTGTCCGCGACCGGCGGACGCTGCACGCTGCACCCGAGGTCGGCACCGACCTGCCGAACACCGTAGCCTGCGTCAAAAAACGCCTGCTTGAGATGGGCTATCAGCCGCGCGAGCTGGCAGGCGGCGTTGTCGCGGAGATAACCGGCACCGAGACCGGCCGCTGTCTGCTCCTGCGCGCCGACATGGACGCGCTGCGCGTGACCGAGCAGACCGGACTGGATTTTGCATCCGCGAACGGCTGCATGCACGCCTGCGGCCACGACATGCACGCGGCGATGCTGCTCGGTGCGGCAAAGCTGCTGCAGGAGTACCGGACGCAGCTGCAAGGCACGGTCAAGCTGGTGTTTCAGCCGGACGAGGAGGGCTTTACCGGCGCGAAGGCCATGCTCTCGGCGGGCGTGCTGAAAGACCCGGCACCGCAGGCAGGCTTTGCGCTGCACGTCAATTCGGGCACGCCGTCCGGACTGGTTCTGTGCGGACGCGGCACGTTTATGGCGGGCTGCACGCTGTTCCGCATCACGGTAAACGGCGTTGGATGCCACGGCGCAATGCCGGAAAAGGGCGTGGACCCGCTCAATATCGCAAGCCACATTTACCTGTCGCTGCAGGAGATCATCAGCCGCGAGATCGGCGCAAAAACGCCTGCTGTCGTGACCATCGGCCGTATGACCGGCGGTGAGGCGCCCAATATTATCCCGCAGACCGCGGTGCTCGAGGGCACCATCCGCAGCTTTGACCGCGACCTGTCCGCGCAGATCTTCACCCGTATCGGGGAAATCGCCCGGTGCACCGCACAGGCGTTCCGCGGCACAGCCGTTACGGAAGAGATCGCGTCCGCGCCGCCGCTCAGGAATGACGTTGCGCTGACCAATCGTATGGCAGACCTTGCCGGTGCACTGTTCGGTGAAAAGCTGATCTATCGGATGGACGAGGGCGGCATGGGCTCGGAGGATTTTGCGTCCTACACCTACGATTTACCGTGCGCATACCTGCTCATCGGTGCAGGCATCAAGCAGGAAAATCCTGCGTTCGGTGAGCCGATGCACAACGAAAGAGTCGTGTTCAACGAGGATATCCTGCCGCGCGGCGCAGCACTGCACACATGGTGTGCGCTGAACTGGCTGGCAGACGAGGGCAACGCATGAAAACCGAACAACTCTTCATCGAAAACACACCGGCGGTGCTGTACGGCGAGCCGTCGGACACGCTGTGGCTGTTCGTTCACGGACAATTCGGCTGCAAGGAAGAAGCCCTGCCGTTTGCCGAAATCGTGGCTCCGGACGCACAGGTTTTGTCCATCGACTTGCCGAATCACGGCACACGCCAAAATCGGGATGAGGAATTTGCACCATGGACAGCCGCACCCGAACTCACCCGCGTGGTGGCTTACGCAAGAGCACATTGGCACACGATAAACGTGCGCGCGACCAGCATCGGCGCGTATTTTGCGCGGATGGCGTTTGCTGCACCGGAAAAAGCGCTGTTCGTGTCGCCCATCGTGGATATGGAGCGCTTGATCTGTGACAGGATATGCGCGGCAGGCATTACCGAGCAAATCCTGCGCGAGCGCGGCATGTATCCCGCAAGGGAAGGGGATATGCTCTCGTGGGACTACCTTTGCTGGGTGCGTGCGCATCCGGCAAAGGACTGGTACTGCCCGCAGTACATTCTCTACGGCGAAAATGACAGCATGACTGACTTGGCGACTATCCGCACTTACACGGCAAAATCCGGTGCGGAGCTGATCATCGTGCCGCAAGGCGAGCACTGGTTCCACACACCGGAGCAGCTGGCCGTCATGGCTGCCTGGGAACGCAAACATAAATAAGGAGCACAATATGATTCAGGAAATTTGCAAAGACGAGAAATTTTTAGCACAGAAGGCCGAGCAGGCCACGCCGGACGATATCCAAACCGCAACCGACCTGCTGGAAACGCTCGAAGCGCATAAGGACGGCTGTGTCGGCATGGCGGCGAACATGATCGGCGTGAACAAGCGCATCATCGCGTTCGATAACGAGGGAACGTACATGGTGATGTTCAACCCGCAAATCGTCAAGCAGTCCGGCGGCTATGAGGCCGAGGAGGGCTGTCTGTCGCTGACCGGCACGCGCAAAACGCGCCGCTGGCAATCCATCAAGGTGCAGTACCAGAACGAAAAGTTCCAGACGAGACTGAAAACCTTCACCGGCTGGACCGCACAGATTATCCAGCACGAAATCGACCATTGCAACGGCATCATTATTTAAGGAAAAAGCAAAATGTAAACCAACGCATACAAAAAAGGCACACCAAACGGTGTGCCTTTTTCCTGCCGTTCGCGCAAGCGCAGGCAGCGGCGTACCGCAGTACGCCGATTCAATTCCCTGAAAAAGTCCAGCTCTGCCGGACTTTTTCTCCACTGCCCGTGCCGCAGCGGCACGGCCTCGTCCGTTGTGCGGACGAGAGGGGGATATCCCACAAAGTTTCTACGGAACTTTGTGGGTATCTAAGGGGGACAGCGTCCCCCTTAGAAGAAGGTTTAGCCCGGCGGCCAGGTCATATCCCGTCCGGAAAGAACGTGGAAATGCAGATGGAACACGCTCTGACCCGCCTGTTCTCCGATGTTGGAGACCACGCGGAAGCTGTCCATGCCGCGCTCCTTGGCAATCTTCGCAATGACCTCAAAGCAGTGCGCCACAACCGCGCTGTTGGACGCATCAACGGCGGCCACAGACTGGATGTGCTGCTTCGGGATCACGAGAAAATGCGTGGGAGCCTGCGGGTCAATGTCGTTGAAGGCGTAGCAGAGGTCGTCCTCGTACACCTTGCTCGACGGGATATCGCCCGCGATGATTTTACAGAACAGACAATCTTCCATGGAATGATCGCTCCTTTCTGAATGGGTGTGCCGCAGGAGGATTTCCCGCGGTTTTGCCCTGATTTACGGTTTACAGCATTGCGTCAACGATGTTGTTGACAGCTTCGAGCGCTTCCTCCAGCTTTGCCGGATTCTTGCCGCCTGCGGTTGCGCTGTCCGGACGACCGCCGCCGCCGCCGCCAACGATCTTGGCAACTTCCTTGATGATCTTGCCGGCGTGTGCACCCTTCTTAACAGCTTCAGCGCCGCAGACACAAAGCAGGCTTACCTTGTCGCCGTTGACTGCGGAGAGAACGGCAACCATGTTGTCCTTTTTGCTCTTGATGTCATCGCCCATGGTGCGGAGCATGTCGGCAGATGCGTCATCCAGCTTGGTGGCAACCACTTCTACACCCTTGATGTTGCGGGATACGTTGAACAGGTCAACCATCTGCATTGCAGCGACCTTTGCGCCCATCTTCTCGAGCTTCTTGTTGAGAGCACGCATATCGTTTACCTGCTGCTCAATCTTGGCAGCCAGCTCGTTCGGGTTGGTCTTGAGTGCAGCAGCGGCCTCGTTGAGAACTGCCTGACGGTCGTTCATCAGCTTGAGGACAGCCTTGCCGGTAACGGCCTCGATACGACGCACGCCTGCGGCAACAGAAGCCTCACCGATGATCTTGAGCGAACCGGCCTTGGCAGTGTTGTCCAGATGCGTACCGCCGCAAAGCTCGATGGAGTCGCCGGCCTGAACCACGCGGACGGTCTGGCCGTACTTCTCGCCGAACAGCGCCATAGCGCCCTTCTTCTTGGCATCGTCGATGCTCATTTCCTCGGTGATAACCGGGCTGCCAGCCAGAATCGCATCGTTAACCATATCCTCGACCTTAGCCAGCTCCTCAGCGGTCAGCGCTGCAAAGTGGGTGAAGTCGAAGCGGATATGATCGTTTGCAGTGTAGGAGCCTGCCTGCTCAACATGGTCGCCGAGCACGGTGCGGAGCGCCTTCTGGAGCAGGTGGGTGGAGGTATGTGCACGGCAGATAGCCTGGCGGTAAGCCGCATCAACAGAAGCCGTAACCTCGTCCTCAACGGACAGCTCGCCCTCGGTAACAACACCGATGTGCATATACTTGCCGTCCTTGGTCTTCTGCACGTCGGAAACGGCCATAGCGCCGTTCTTGCCGGTGATAACGCCGTGGTCACCAATCTGACCGCCCATCTCCGCGTAGAACGGGGTGCGGTCGAGTACAACAGTGATCTTCTCGCCCTTGGCAGCCGCGCCGGAAACCTCGCCCTCGTTTACGATGGCAAGGATCTTTGCGGACTCCTCGAGGGTGGTGTAGCCGTCAAATGCGGTCTTGATGGACTTGTCCAGACCCAGATCCTCGCTCTGCCAGCCGAGGTCGCCCATCTTCTTGCGGTCCTCACGGGCACGCTCGCGCTGCTCGTTCATCAGGCGGTCGAACTCCTCGCGGCTGGTGGTCATGCCCTGCTCCTCGAGTACCTCAAGGGTCAGGTCGATCGGGAAGCCGTAGGTGTCATACAGCTGGAATGCGTCCGCAGCGGACAGCTCCTTGCCGTCGGAAGCGGCGATCTTGTCATTCAGGATAGCCAGACCGCTGTCGATGGTCTTGTTGAAGCTGGCTTCCTCGTTTTCGATAACCTTGTGGATATATTTCTGCTTCTCAACCAGCTCCGGATATGCGCCGCCGGACTCGTTGATAACGGTGGAAGCAACGTCGGACATAAACGGCTTGTCAATGCCGAGCAGCTTGCCGTGACGAACGGCGCGGCGCAGCAGGCGGCGCAGAACGTAGCCGCGGCCCTCGTTGGACGGAATAACGCCGTCGCAGATCATCATAACGGTGGAGCGGATGTGGTCGGTGATAACGCGCAGGGAAACATCGGTCTTGTCGCTCTCGCCGTAGTGCTTGCCGGCGATCTCGGAAACCTTGTTGGTGATGTTGCGCACAGTGTCAACGTCGAACAGGGAGCCAACGCCCTGTACCACGCATGCCAGACGCTCCAGACCCATGCCGGTATCGATGTTCTTCTGCTTCAGCTCAGAGTAGTTGCCGTGGCCGTCGTTGTCGAACTGGGAGAATACGTTGTTCCATACCTCCATGTAGCGGTCACAGTCGCAGCCGACGGTGCAGCCGGGCTTGCCGCAGCCGTACTCGGGGCCGCGGTCGTAGTAGATCTCAGAGCACGGGCCGCACGGACCGGAGCCATGCTCCCAGAAGTTGTCCTCCTTGCCGAAGCGGAAGATACGCTCCGGTGCAATGCCGATCTCCTTGTTCCAGATCTCGAATGCCTCGTCATCGTCAACGTAGATGGACGGATACAGGCGATCCGGGTCAATGCCGACCCACTTCGGACTGGTCAGGAATTCCCAGCTCCAGTGAATGGCCTCGCGCTTGAAGTAGTCGCCAAAGGAGAAGTTGCCCAGCATCTCGAAGAAGGTGCCGTGACGGGCGGTCTTGCCAACGTTCTCGATATCGCCGGTGCGGATACACTTCTGGCAGGTGGTAACGCGGTGGCGCGGCGGCTCCTGCTCGCCGGTGAAGAACGGCTTCATCGGCGCCATGCCGGAGTTGATGAGCAGAAGCGACGGGTCGTTCTGCGGGATGAGCGAAAAGCTCGGCAGGCGGAGATGACCCTTGGTTTCAAAGAAACTGAGGTACATCTCGCGCAGCTCGTTGAGTCCTCTGTACTGCATATAAATTGATTCCTCCAAAAAAGAATTTACGGAAATAAAACAGAAAATGAAAAAAGCCTCCGCCCGGACTTCAAGGGCGAAAGCATGCTTCCACGGTACCACCTTGATTTGAATATGGGTATGCCATATCCATCTCGGTAATCCGGTATCGGGGATCGGACGGTCTGTTTCAGTTGCAGACTGCTCGGAAGTGGCTGTTTTCCGCACCGGACAAGGACTTGCAGCGAATGTCCTCTCTCTGAAGAACGGCGGATGGAAAACTCGTTTCCTCATCGCATTTTCTGTATTGCGTATCTATTATGCCACTTTTGCGGGCAGTTGTCAACTGAAATCGCGGAAAGTTGCGCTCTGCGGAGTGATGCGGCGCCCGCCGCGGGGGTGACGCCGCACCCGCGGCGGGGGCAAAAAGGAAGGGACACCTGCGGTTTCCCTTCCTCTTTGAACTCCTACCTTTCCCTTGTTAGATAGTCTGGCGCAGATTACCGACATGTGACCGCTTCGAAATGGGGAACGGCAGAGGATTTTTACTTCTGTATCTTTCGCAACCTGTTCGCAGTGTCAGATACCGTTCTGCTACACATGTGATTTCATCTGCGCAGGCGCGACATAACCGTGTCGCGCAACTCGTTTGCACGTTGTTATGCCCGGCACCTGCAAATGTAGGTGTTCGGCAGCATTTATCTTCGCAGGCCCTGTCTATCATAACGTGCTAAAGAATTGTGCGGCACTGTCATGCCGCACCCAGCGTAGAGTTGCCCGTATGTGTAGCAGTAATCTATCTGTGAACTGCAAATGTTTTACGAAAGACACGCTGCAGTAACCCGACTGCCGTTTCCCATTTCGCAACGGTCACATGTCGGCAATCTGCGCCAGACTAAGAAATAAAGGGAAACGGGAGTTAAGAGGGTAGAAACCGTAGGTGTCTACCCTCTTGCCCCTCGCCGTGGGTACGGCGAATCTCCGCGCTCCGCAGAGCGCAACTCCCCGCTGAGGTTCAGCGAAAAAACCCCGCCCGTCAGGGGCGAACTCGCCTGCGGCAGTTCGTGTGCCCCGGTCACCGGTGCAGAAAAAGGAGCCGCCCGTCAGGGGCGAACACACTGACGCAGTTTGTATGCCCCGGAAACTCGGTGCAGAAAAAAGGAGCCCGCCTTGCAGCGAGCCCCAAAGAGAGAGGATAAATTCGATTTTAACCTTCTGCGGTATCCGGCCGAGTCACCTTCTTGACCCACTTCCAGCTGTGCAGGCGGATAGCCACGGGAATGATCTTATACAGCTGATCCCACTTGAGCAGGAAGAACACGACAACCGGCGGGAACTTCCACCAGAAAGCCGCCATTGCCGAGAACGGCACAACGATAAGCCACATGCTGATGATATTCATCTTGGCGCTGAACTTGGTGTCGCCGCCGCCGCGGATGATGCCGTTATCGCACGCCATCTGGTACGAGGTGCCGACCGTCGTGATGGCGAGCACCAGCATGAACTGCAGGGAATACTTGTACGCCGTTTCGGTGAGCGTACCGCCGAGCAGCGCAAGGATCGGTACGCGCAGAAGGAAGATCAAAAGACCCGAGCACAGTCCGATGGAGACGAACAGGACCTGCAGCGTATGTACGAGCGGATGCAGCCGCTGCTGGTTGCCCTCGCCGATGGTGCGGCCGACCACAATGCCGGATGCGGACGCGGCGCCATAGCAGACAACCGACAGAACCTGATATACCTGCACCGCGATCGCGTTGGCAGCCGTGGCATCGCGGCCGAGATGACCGAGGATACCGGTCTGTACCATCTGCGCGATGCCCCAGAGCGCCTGATTGATGAGCACCGGCAGGGAAACGTGCATGTAATCCTGCACATAGCTGGTGTCGATGTGAACCAGCTTGCGCAGGCTCAGGTTCAGCTTGTGCTCTTTAAACTTCAGGTAGTAGATAACGATGAGCAGCTCCACACAGCGGGAAACCAGCGTTGCGATAGCCGCACCGCGCACGCCCAGCTCCGGACAGCCGAAGTGGCCGTAGATCAGGCAGTAGTTCAGGCACACGTTGATGATGAGCGTCGAACCCGAGATCATGTAGCCGATCTTTACTACACCGATCGAGCGGAGGGATGCGACCAGAATATTGGTTATTGTAAAGATAATATAGGTAAAGCAGATGATCTGGAAATACTTTTCACCTTCCGCGATGACCGTTGGCGAGTTGGACAGCAGCGACAGCAGCTGGTGCGGGAAGAACAGAACAATGCCGAACATCAGCACCGCCAGTGAACCGCCGAAGCGCAAAGCCACACCGATGATGTGCGGGATCGGCTCCAGCTTGTTTTTGCCCCAGTACTGCGAGCCCATAACGACCGCGCCCTCGCCTGCACCGACGACCAGCATCTGCAGCAGAAACTGCACCTGATTGCACAGGCTTACGCCGCCCATGGCATCCTGACTGTACCGTCCGAGCATCATAGTGTCCATCAGGTTTACGCCGTAGGTGAGCAGGTTCTGCAGCGCCAGCGACAGTGCCAGCACCATAAAGGATTTATAAAACGTCTTTTCCTTTATCATTACAACAACCCCTTGCCTTCAAAGCTGATCGGACGGAACAAACCGCAATATCTATCGTTCCGGCTCAGCTTTTTTACTTCTGCTAACAGCATACCGAATTTTCTTTGATTTGGCAATAACAAAATACTGCAATCTATTCATATTTTGTGCTATCATAGAAGGCAGAGGAGGGAATACCGTGAAGGTTTTCAGTGAGCCGGGTGTGCTGTCGCGCTCGGAACGATTTTTCTCAACGCCGTCCGCAACGGCTCGGCGGCTGTTTTACTATGTCACCCGCGTGGGACATTATTACTACGATGCGCGGTATAATTTTCTCGACAGCTGCGACATCGCCCATCTGGAAAGCCACAAGAATCTCTTTCTGACCTATGTTCGCTCGGGTACGATGTACTTCGAGACCGACCAGCTCTACTGCGCCGAGCGCGGACAGATCGGACTGGTGGACTGCCGCAGACCGCATCATTTTTATACCAAGGGCGACGCGGAAGCACTCTGGATTCACTTTGACGGCGCAAATGCGGCGGCATTTTTCGAGCAGATACTCGCGTTCCGCGGCGGCAGGCAGGTGCTTACGCCGCCGGCGGATTTACGCATCGAGCAGGAGTTGGCACAGATCATTTCCGGCTTGCGCACCGGCGACATGACCGAGCTTGACCGCTCGCAGCGCATCTACCGAATCCTGTGCGCACTGCTGTTTCCGGCGCAGGCGGGACCGGACCGGAAAAACGATGCCATTGCACAGGCGGTCAAGTATATCGGAGAACACCTGTTTGAATCGTTATCCGTGGAGAAGGTGGCGGACGCGGTCAGCTTGAGTCCGTCGCATTTCTCGCGGCTGTTCCGCAGCACGACCGGATTTTCCCCGCACGAGTACATCATGCTGCACCGGATTGACGAGGCCAAGGCCCTGCTGCAGTCCACGACGCTTTCGGTTAAGGAAATTGCGTTCCGCGTCGGCTACCGCAGTGAGGTCAACTTTATTACAGCCTTCACCGAGAAAACCGGCGCAACACCGACCCGGTTCCGCAGAAGTACGCTGTAAGTCGGTCTGCGGTTGCGGCGCGTTCCGGTCTTTGCTATAATAGTAGAAAAGGCAAGGGAGTGACCCCGTATGCGAGAACGCCCTCTGGTTTATCTGGTGCCGCCGATGGCTGCCGCGCTGTATGCGGCAGTCTGTCTGGAGCTGCCGGTGCAGCTGCATATCATTGCACCGATCGCGCTTCTTCTGGTGCTTGCGGCTGTGTTCCTGCGCCGCCACAAGTGTCTGCTGACTGTGTTTGCCGTGCTGGCGGCTGCCGCTCTTGCGCTGACCGGCTTTGCCGTGTTCCGGGATTTGCGGGTCGCGCCCATTCGTGCTTTAGCCGGCGAAACGCAGGAGATCACCGCGACCGCCCTGCGGGATGCCGAGGTGTACGACACCGACCAGCGCGTGCTGCTCTCGGCGGAGACTACGGACGGCAGGCGGTTTCGCCTGCGCTGCTACTTGCCTGAAACCGAACCGCCATTGCTGGCAGGAGACAGGGTGCGCGTCATGGCCACACTTTATGTGCCGGACACGCTCGGCGGCTTTGACCGTGCGGCATATCAGGCGTCCGAGGGCTGCTACATCGCAGGCGCGTATGCGACCGATGAGGAGCACAATCCGGTAAAATTTGAGGTCTTAGATTCCAAGCGGGACAGTCTGCGCTTTGCGCCGCAGAGGATCGCGCGGTTCTGCCGAAATGCGGTGCAGCGTGCCCTTCCGGAACGCGAAGCCGGTCTGCTGACCGGACTGCTGGTCGGCGGAAGCAAAAACCTGAGCGACACCGACCAGACCGCGTTCCGCATTGCGGGTCTCAGCCATCTGGTGGCCGTTTCCGGACTGCACATCGGCTTTCTCGTCGGGTTCTGCACGCTGCTGTTCGGCAAACGGTGGGGAACGGTTGTGTCCATCCCGCTGGTGCTGCTGTTTGTGCCGGTCGCGGGAGCCACGCCGTCCGTGCTGCGCGCGGCACTGATGTACCTGACGGCCGCAGGCGGATTTCTGCTCCGGCACCGGTCGGGCGGATTGAACGCGCTGCTGATGGCACTGGCTGTTCTGCTGCTTGTCAATCCGTACGCGATCGCAAGCGTGGGCCTGCAGCTTTCATTCGCGTCCACGCTCGGTCTTATCCTGTTCGCAGGGAAGCTGCAGCATGCACTCGAAAAGCCGTTTGCCGGTGCGCCGAAACTCGTGCGCAAGGCGCTTGCGGTCATCGCGAGCGCACTCAGCTGCACGGTTTGCGCTACGATATTTACAGTACCGATTCTGCTGACCTCGTTCGGTGCGGTGTCCGTGCTGTCACCCATCAGCAACCTGATGACGGTCGGCGTGACCTCGCTCTGCTTTGTGGGCGGGTTCGTGCTGTGTGTTGCAGCAGCCGTCTGTCCGGCGCTTGTGCCGATGCTTGCCGGACTGGTGCGTCCGCTCATAAGCTATCTGCTCTGGTCAGCGAATATCATCGCGGACCTCGGCTTCGGCACGCTGCACCCGAACAACACCTTCGGTCTGGCGGCGCTCGGCATCGTGTTCGCGGCGATGCTCGTGTGGCTGACTGCCGGAAAGCACGTCAAATGGAAAGCCGTGCTGCCGTGTCTGGCGGTGGTGCTGATCGGCTTATGTATTGCCGAGGTGCAGCACCAGAACGGCCATTATACGGTGACGTATCTGCCATGCGGCAGCGGTCAGGCCATTCTGCTGAGCGACACCGAACATGCGATGCTCATTGACTGCGGCAGCTACCGGAACGCTGCGCGTCAGGTACGCGAGTGGCTGCGCTGGAATGGTCTGAAGCGGCTGGATACGGTCGTGCTGACCGCGGTCGATCAGGGACATGCGCGCAACCTGCCGGAGCTGATGGAAACGGTCGAGGTTGGGGAACTGCTCATGCCCGCAGGCTGTCAGGAGCGCAGGACCAACGCCGATTTGCTTTCCTTCGTGCACGAGCATGATGCGCAGGAGGTAAGCGAGCCGGTGACGCTCACGAACCCGATCGCGCCGGTGGAGCTTTTCCCGATCACCGAGGGAAAACTGGCCGTAAGCATAGCGGACGAGGTGCTCATCCTGCACAGTCCGACCGAGAAGCAGCTTTCAGCCTATTTAGAGAAAAACACGCTGCCTGCCGCAGCGGAGCTGGTGCTCAGCGCGAACCATCTGAGCAGCGGCGAAAGCATGGCACAGTACGCTGAGGCGGCAGGCGCACAGCATATCATCATTGCGGCGAGTTCGGAGAAGGGACTGCGGTCGCACAAGGGGCTGGACGTGCAGAGCACCTATAAGGAAGGTGAGATCGCACGGCAGTTCAAAAAGGAGTAACACATGGCGGCAAGAGAAACCAAACCAAACGGAAAATCACAGCTGATCCGCGACCTGAAAAACGGCGAATTTGCCACGCTGTACATCATTTCGGGCGAGGAAAGCTACATGAAGGAATACTATCTGCGGCAACTGCGGCAGAAGGTGGTGGACGAGACCTTTGCGGATTTCAATCTTATTGAGTTCGAGGGTAAGGGTCTGACACCGGAAATGCTGACCGAAGCCATTGACAGCTATCCCGCGATGGCGGATAAAAAGCTCATCATTGTCAAGGACTTCGACCTGTTCAAGCCGCCTGCCGGCTTCGCAGACGTGCTGCCGGGCGTACTCGGTGACCTGCCGGAGTACGTCTGCCTCGTGTTCTACTACGACGTGCTGGACGGCAAGCCGGACAAGCGCACCAAGCTGTACAAAACGCTCGAGAAGCACGCCTGCTTTGCCGAGTTCGCACACGCAGAGGAGCAGGAGCTGGTGGCGTGGCTCGAGCGTCGTGCAAAGGCGCTCGGCTGCATGATCGAACCGGGAGATGCATCGTACATGATCTTCCTGTGCGGCAATTCCATGACCAACCTCGCCGGTGAGATGGAAAAGGCAGCCGCGCATACCACGACCGGCGTTATCAAGCGCTATAACATCGACGCGGTATGCTCGCCGGTGCTGGATGCCGTCGTGTTCGACCTGACCGACGCGGTAACCGCAGGCAGGTTTGATCGGGCGGTCGCACTCGTCGGGGAGCTGCTCGCGCAGAAGAACAACGAGGTCATGATCTTCACCGCCATCACACGTCACATCCAGCGTCTGTATGCCGCCAAGCTGTGCGCGGAGAATCGCGGCGGCGAAAAACAGCTGATGGAGATGATCGGCTCGAAATCGCCGTACTACGCAAGGCAGATTCAGAATGCAGCACGGCGTGTGCCGCTCAGCTGGCTGCGAAAGGCGGCCTCGCTGTGCGCGGAGACCGATGCCGCACTCAAGGGCGGCGCAGCAGACCGGCAGAAGCAGATCGAGCTGACGCTGCTCACCATGGCGGCAGAGCTGAAGGGGGAAAAGAAATGACGCGCATCAGGGAAGCAATTCTGGTAGAGGGCCGGTATGATGTGAACACCGTCCGGCAGGTGGTGGACACCGTGGTGCTCGAAAGCGGCGGATTCCGCATTTTTAACAATAAAGACCAGCTCAAGCTGCTGCGCCGTATCGCGGAAACGCGCGGCCTCATCGTGCTGACCGACAGTGACGGTGCGGGCTTTGTCATCCGCAACTACCTCAAGGGCGCACTGCCGAAGGGCTGCGTCAAGCAGGCGTATGTGCCCGATATCGCGGGCAAGGAACGCCGCAAGCGGCATGGCTCCAAGGAGGGCAAGCTGGGCGTGGAGGGCATGCGTCCGCAGGTGATTCTGGACGCGCTCCGCCGAGCGGGTGCAACCTTTGCACAGCAAGACGAGAGCGAAACGCCTGTGCATCCTGTCATCACCAAGGCGGATTTTTACGAGTGGGGACTGTCCGGCAGACCCGACAGCACCGCACGCCGCGCTGCCGTTCTGCACGCGCTGGATTTGCCCGCGCACATGACGGCAAATGCGCTGCTGGAGTTTATCAACGCTGTTGGCACGCATGAGCAGGTTGCGGAAATCATTCAGCAGTACGTGGAGAAAATTGAGGAATAATTTCCGCACGAATGATTGAAAAACCTGTCGAAGTATAGTACAATGGTAAAATACTAAGTGCAGCTATTGCAGAGCTGATGAAAATAAAGCAAAAAACAGGGAGTGGCAGCATGAACTTTTTAGAGGAACGAATTGTCAAGGATGGCGTTGTTAAGGAAGGCAACATTCTGAAGGTAGACAGCTTTCTGAACCATCAGATGGATATTAACCTGTTTGATCAGATGGGCGAGGAGTTCAAGCGCCGTTTCGCGGACAAGCCGATCAACAAGATCGTTACCATTGAGGCATCCGGTATTGGCATTGCCTGCATTGTGGCACGTCATTTCGGCGTTCCGGTTGTGTTTGCAAAGAAGACCCAGAGCGTCAACATCGACGGCGAGGTTTATGTTGCCGAGGTCGAATCCTTTACGCATAAGTGTAAGAATCAGGTTATCGTTTCTAAGAAGTTCCTCGGTCCGGACGACCATGTGCTTGTTATCGACGACTTTCTGGCAAACGGCTGTGCGCTGCAGGGCCTGATCTCCATCGTGGCACAGGCCGGCGGTACGGTCGAGGGCATCGGCATCGCCGTGGAGAAGGGTTTCCAGCAGGGCGGCCGTATTATCCGCAATCTGGGCTATCAGCTCGAGTCGCTCGCTATCGTGGAGGGCATGGACGCTGAGACCGGTGAGGTGCACTTTAGAGAGCAGTAATATAGAAAGTTTGAAAGGGGAAGGCGTTGAGCCTTCCTCTTTTTGTTTGCGGGAGTGGGGATTAGATGAAAGACAGGAGTTAGGAGTTTTCGGAGAGTGAAGAGAAACGATGGTTTACCCTTTTTCATGTTTTATATTACATATATCGTAGGGTGCGACGACTCGGCGCACCGCATTGAACGATTGGCACATGTTATATCGCATGGGAGCACATTGCGCTCCCATGCAACGCCATATCGAACGTGTTCTCGGGCGCACATGGTGCGCCCCTGCGGTTAGGCAAGGCGTTATGTGTAGCAGTACGGTATCTGTGAATTGCGAATATTTCACGCAACAAACGCAAGAGTAACCCGACTGCCGTTCTCCTTTTCGAAGTTGCAGAAAAACAGGGGAGACTGCGAAACCCATCGAAAAATGAAATGGCTGAGCTGCAGTAGTAAACTTGCCAAAAACTGAATTGCATAATTTGGGTAATATATATAAAGCATACAATATCTTCACTTTTTAGGCTTGCATACACCGTATTATCACGCTTTTCGGTATTTTAAGTACGCCGATAAGGAGTGGCTTTTTTTCGCCACTCCTAAAATGAGAAAATATGCGATTTGGACGGTTTATTCCTGCTGCAATACAGTTCGTACACTGTATTGGAGGTTGACCAGTTGAGAATCTTGCGTGGATAGTTATTGATCCAGTCCTGCAAGGCAGCGATCTGTGCTGCCGTCACTTTGGAGAAGTCAGTACCTTTTGGAAACCATCGCCGGATTAGACGGTTAGCGTTCTCATTAGAACCGCCCCCCCACTCGATGTGGACTCCTATGCCAAGCGCTTTCCGAAAGCGGTTCAATGCCTTAAAGATGGGTTGGAAGATTCTCGGGCCTTCTATGCATTCCCAATGCTGGATGCGCGAAAAATCTCATCTTCCAACATGATTGAGAGATTGAATCGTGAAATCCGCAGACGTACTCGCGTGGTCGGAATCTTTCCGAATGAAAGTTCTTATGTTCGTCTGGTGACAGCGTATCTCTTGGAATACGCCGAGGACTGGTCTGTTTCCAGAGCCTACATAAGCCATGCATCCATTGCGGCCACACTGACTACCGCAGCTTAACTTCATTTTTCAGGAGCCTTTTTGTGAACTTTACTTGACGCCGCCAGACTTCTCAAGTGAGAGGCCCAGAGGCTGTCTTGCTCATATTCACTCTAAAATCGCCCGTCTCTGCCGTTCCACGACAGCATTCAGCGCCTCAAGCCGCCCCTTCGGCAGCTCGATCGTTGGGTGCGGCGCAAAGCGGAACCCATCCAGATTTTTCAGTTCCTGCCGGATTTCGTCCGTCAGCATTCCCTTTGCCGTCTTGATGAAATCCACGCCGATGCGCGGACGGCACTTAACGATATACCAGTCCGGCCTTGCCAGCTGATCTTCGTCGAGATCAAACAGCAGGCTGCGGTTGTGGTCAAACATCGGCGCCGCAGTCTTGACTTCCATCGTTTGATTGTCGAACAGGAAACCGAAATTGCCGAGGTGGCGATCGGTGTTCAAAATCAGAGTATCAAGCACGAATATCCGCCGAAGCACATCCTCTGCTCCGAATTTCGCATAGAATTTCATCAATCCCGATACACTATTCGGGTGATCGGGAAAATCACTGAGTTTCGCAAGGCCGTGCGCCTCATCCGTGAATAGACGGCATTTAGAAATCAGTTTATGGTAATAAAAGTCCAAATCATATCGAACCGCCGCCGGACAAACCTGCTCCGCAAGCTGACACGCAAGAAACTCGGACAGCGGTTCATGCAGCACGATTTTCGGCAGGTCGTTGTCCACAAGGAACTTGCTGAACAGCTCAGACAGATAATTCGGCCGGAACGGCTTGCCGTCCTTCATCACGACCACATAGTCGTTATCGTCATAGGCATTCTTATATTCTGCTCTGCACGCCTGCTGATTCTCCTTCGCCGCCTTCAGCATATCGCACAGCGTATCCGGCAGATAAAGCGTGCGCGTCGAGGACGCCGTTTTGGTGCCCTTCTCGATTTCCTTTTTACCGGCCTGCGTGCGCGTATTCTCGATAGTGATGGTCTGGTGTTCAAGGCCGACACCGCTCCACCGCAGGCCGCACAGCTCGCCGCGGCGCAGTCCGAAATACGCGCAGATAAACACCGGCAGTTCGAGCCGCGTTCCGACAGCCTTGTCGAGCAGAATGCCAAGCTGTTCGGGCGTGTAAAACTTCGCCTCGCGCTGACGCTTTTTGGCGGCGAGACCGCACGCATCAGATTTTCATGATATACTCCTGCCGCTCCGCCGCGTTCAGTGTGTTCGTCAGCAGGTTATGATGCTTGATGACCGTATTCGGCGACAGCTCCTTCTCGTCCATCAGCCAAGTGTAATACTGCTGAATATCACGCGCAACCAACTTTTGCAGCCGGATTTCGCCAAACTGCGGCTTGAGGTAATTCTCGATCATACCGCGGTAGCCGTATGCGGTCGTTTGCTCGATCTGCGTCGCGTTTCGTGTCGAACGTCCGGTACTTGCGAACGCGCTTTCCATTGCGGTCCACGCCGTAGTCAAAGCACACGCGGTACTTGTCGCCGCGCTGCGTAATGCTGCCGTATGCCATGCTCCTCACCTCTGTGGCTTAACGATGCCATGGAATTTTGCGGCTGTCAATGGCTGCAAATTGCTGCAACGCAAAATCGCATTCTCACAAAAATATTATTTGCTGCAGATAAAAGCAAAACCGACGGTCTAAACCGTCGGTTTTGTGTTGGATTTGGTGGAGCAGAGCAGAGCTTAAACGAACACTCAGCCTCGTTATTCTCTACTGCGTTAACTGCGGATTCTATTGGGATCTGGATTGTATTTTTATTGCCGGAGAAACTGAACACCAGCCGCAGATCATCGTCATAAGCATACACCGCGACCAGGAATGTGTCAAATAGGCGCGCTTGGTACTTCTTATCGTGAACATCGCCATCTCGGAACATCTCCAAGCCGGATATAATGTCATCGCGGCTGACAGTCACGATGTCTGCCCGAGCCGCTGCGATATTAGCTTTGATGGTAGCGCGCTCAGACTCCAGCTCGACCAGCCTGCTTTTCGTGGTTTCGGTGATGATGCCCTGCTCGATGGCGGACATGATGTTTTTTATGCCATGCTCCGTGCCGGCGAGTTGGTCTTCCAAAATGCCGACCTTGCTCTCGGCTTCCTTGCGCTCATTGTAGGCGACCGTGCTGTCGGCGATCCACTCGATAACATCGTCCTTCAGAGCATAGTCCTTGATGGCCTGGGCGACCTGCAGCTCAATTTCATCTCGGCGCACATTCTTTTTATCGCAGGTCTTTTCCGTTCGACGCTTCTGGCAGACGTAGTAGTAATGCAGGTTGCCGGAGCGTCCGGTGCCGGAGACGCCAGTCATGGGGCTTTTACAATGCCCGCAGAACAGCTTGCCGGTAAGCAGATAGTCACCATTGACGCGGTGACGCCCTTGCGGATTCTTCTTCGTGGTGATCACCTCCTGGACCTTGAAGTAAAGCTCGTCGCTGATAATCCTCGGGATGCCGCCCTCTTTGCGGACATCGCCGTAAATATAGATGCCGCGATACCGTTCGTTGGAAAGGATCTTCTGAAAGCTCGACCGCCCCCACGGGCGACCGTACGAGGTCTTGATTCCACGGGCATTCAGGCTGGCCATGATATCAACGAAAGCCTCACCGCAGGAAACGCGAGTGAATATCTCCCGGATAACCGCAGCCTTCGGCTCGTCGATGGCATAGTGCAGCGTTTCGTCCGCTTTATAGCCGTAGGGCAGATGGCCGTTCGCCACCATGCAATTCGCGGCGTTGTCATATAGGCCGCGCTTGATGTCCTCGGCCATGTTCTCGGAATAGAACTGGTTGACATTCATCATCGAGCGGGCGGCGAAGCGTCCAGCCGCAGTATCGTCGAAATCCTCCTCCACATAGAGAACACGAACGCCAAGATCCTGAAGCCGAGCTTCGTTGATCAGAGCCTCCAGCATATTGCGCCCCATGCGGTTAGACTTCCACGCGATTACATAGCGGAACTTCCCTTTTGCAGCGTCAGTCATCATGCGCTGGAAGTCACGGCGCTTGTCGGTGCGGCCAGAAACGGCGCGGTCGGCATAGGTGTCAATGATCCTGATGCCATACTCCACCGCCAGCTCGTAGCCCTTTTCAAACTGCTGCTCTACGGAAATGTCCTTCTGGTTGTGGCTGCTGTACCGACCGTAGAGAACGCCCGGCTCTTCGATTTCCAGCTTCTTGCCCCGCTTCGGTTTCGCCGGGTGCTTTGCAGGTTTTCTTGGCAACAGCGCCACCCCCTTCTAACGATAGATTTGCAGTAGTAGATATTCAGAATCAGAAACAGATTACAGATACAGTCTCAGATACAGATACAGGTACAGAGACAGTGCGCGCACGATCGCGCGCACACGCACGCGCGCACGCGATGTATCGCTACCCTATAGATACGGTATAGATACCATATCTATAGGGTATCTATTGTTCGATTTTATGATTTTCCGCATATAAGCGCGCTGCGGGGAACTTCTCGAATAAATCGTCGAGACTTGAAATCTGGGTGGTTACCACAGAGCCAGATCTCGTATCAGAAAATAGACCACTTATTGTATCAGCCTCATCAGAATAGACATCACTGCTGAAACGGAGCATTGAGTTTCCAGTCACAGCCATGCTAACAGAAAAACAATCTCGGGAATCGGCATCGAACTCAGTTTCAAATGCTTCGCGCGTTGCCAGTACATAGTCCCCGAAAGATGATTCTCTCCCGGAGGTTCCAACGGAAACACGGAGGCTATATATGCCGTCTTCTTCTCCGACGGACAGAGATAAAACAGGTACAACTCCAGACAGCATAGAAGAAAGGCTATCTTCGTGGGCTTGCAGCTCCTGGTCGACAGAGGCACTTTCTTGGACTTCGGACGAGCACCCAGCTAATGATAATGCCAATACACAGCATAAGAAAACTGGCCAGCCTTTGAACACTCTTTTCATGTTTACCTCCTCGCTTCTCAAACTCCCGCTCCTACACCATACCACGATGCGAAGTCAGTCGAAAGTGATAATATATCTTTTCAAAGCGAAACTGCATAAATTTTGATAGAATAACGATGCCGTAGATGGCAATTTTGCAAAGAAAGGAGTCCGGGCATGGGACACGATCATCAATCGGAAGCAGTAGCGAGGAGCATATTGAAAACGCTGCTCGCGGCCGAGCTGTTTTCAAAGCTTTCCGAAAGCCAGCAGGATATGATAATCAGCCAGCTAAAAGCCCTTTTATCACATTGATGATGATATCTTGTTTTTCCGGGGTCAGCAGCTCGAATAGCTCAATATACTCTTTTGTGCGCCCATCGCTCGTTTCAGCGGTGGGCGTTACGCTTCTTTCCATGCTGACATCATATCCCATAAGCCAGGCCTCGGAAACGCCGAGTGCGAGGCCGAGGATTGTAAGCTTGTCCTGCCCGGGAAGGGTCTTCCCTGAGACATACTGGCTCAAATCGTTCTTGTTGAGCTTTACGTCAAACCGTTTGCAATAAGGCTCTGCAGCGTGAAGAATATCGACCTGGCGCATCTTCTTGATGTCCATGATTTGCTTCAAACGCTGAGAAGTGTTGTACTCTTTCATCGGTCTATCCTCCCCTTGCAGATGACATCATTATAAAGGGCTTTGAACAAAAGTTCAATAGCGAAAAGAAAAAAAGTTCAACTTTTTTTGAAAAAATGTGTTGCAAATCATCAAGGCGTATGGTATTCTAACGACAGGTTCAAGGAAATTGAACTTTTGAACAAGCTGAAAGGAGGATAAAAATGGCGTACGATTACAGCAAGCTCTTGGGTCGCATCACCGAAAAGTTTGGAACGCAGGCTCGCTTTTCCGGCGCGATGGGAATGTCTGAGCGCAGCCTTTCTCTGAAGCTCAACAGCAAAGTACCGTTTAAGCAGCCGGAGATTTCCAAGGCCTGTTCTCTGCTGGAGATTGGCGATTCCGACATTCCTGCTTATTTTTTTACCATTGAAGTTCAATAGCTTTGAACTAATGGGAGAGAGGAGGTTCCGATGCAGGTCGCAAGGCTTACGCCAACCGAGGAAAGCGAGCTGGTGAACGAAGTACATATCAACACGGCGGAGATTCCTGATTTTGTACGGGACAACCTCGCCGCAGCGACGCTGGATCTGATCCACGGAATACTTCGGCAGCCAGGTGGACGCGAAGCGCTGGACGCAAAAACCGCAGCCAGACGCGCAGGCAGATCCGCAAAATGAAGGGAGTTGAAAGAATGGCATATTACCGGACTTGCCCGCTTTGCGGGAGCAATAATGACCCGGGTGAAGCCTGTGATTGCCGCGCGGAAACGAAAAAAGAGTCCGCCCCGGCGCAACGGGAACGGACTCAGGCAAATGGATACCCGTACACAGTTTACCAGCCGGGTCGAGCCTCGTCAAGAACAAAGGAGGTGCAACCGTGGCAGAAGAGTTGAGAGAGCTCCGGCTTTCCAAGCAGATACCGGCCAAGGATATGGTCGCGGTGGTACAAGCCATCTACCCCAAGTACGACAAGACCGTTCAGAGCAAGTGCGAGAACGGAGACGCCTACGGTGTGAGCCTGCGGCCGGACGCGATGGCGGCGCTCTACGCGCACTTCGCACCGGAGCTGGTAGAGAGCCGTAAGACGGCCAAAAAGGACGCGCACCGGCTGACCTGTCGTATCTCGGCAAGGCTTGAAACCGCCGACTACGAGGAGTTGCAACGGCTGATAGCGGCTGAGGGCTACGCCACCACACAGGACTGGCTGACCGCCACCGTCCGCCGCTACATCGCAGAGGCAGGTGAAACCGAATGAACTACGATCTGCCAGACCACCCCGTTATCCAAAACATGGAGCGCACCGGCTACCCGGACGGCAAGGAGCCGACCTTCCCGATTTGCCCCGTCTGTGGTGAAGAGTGCGAGGAAATTTTCAGAGACAAAGATTTGAATATCGTCGGCTGCGATATCTGCATCAAGCAGTCCGACGCATGGGAGGAGCCGGAGTGCTTCCCCGGAAAGGAGCATTGATGAAAGGACTGGTTATCACTACCGAAAACAAGATGCAGGTCAGGGAGTTCGGCGAGCCTGCCTATGAGACCATCGGAAAGGCTGTCGGCGGATGGATCGAGGTCGTACACCCGAAGGGCCTGCCCGATCCGTTCTGCATGGTCGTCAACGAGGAAGGACTGCTGCACGGTCTGCCGCTCAATTTGTTCGGCTGCATTCTCTACGATACCGTGCGCCACGGAAATCCCATTGTCGGAAACATCGTGATTCTCAAAGAAGGCTTCACCACGCCTGGCGAGAGAGACTTTATCGGGCTGGACGAGGACGACGTCAAATTCCTCGGCGCAATGGCCGTCAGTCTGAGCGGCGGCGGCATCAAGTGGGAAAGCGAGGCGCGATAATGGCAAAGTTCTATTTTACCTACGGCACGGACGGTCAGCCGTTTTTCGGCGGCTGGACTGAGGTCGAAGCCCCGGACTCTCACGCGGCCTGTGCCGCGTTCCGCGCCTATCACCCCGATAAGACCGAGGGCTTAGTGAATTGCTCCAGCATCTATGACGAGGAGAAGTTCAAGCTGACCGGAATGTACCGGGAAAGCAATTTCGGTTTCCGGTGCCACGAAATCATCACTCTGCGGCGCGAAGCCGCTACCAACTGAAAGGAGCTATCACCATGATTAGAAACCCGAACGACATCCAGGAGGGCGCAAAGAAAATCCGCATGCTGATCGCCGGTTATCCCGGCATCGGAAAATCCACTCTGGCACTGTCCGCCCCCAATCCCCTGCACATTGACGTCGATTTCGGCATCGACCGCATCGAGCCGCGCTACCGCAAGCCGTACATCCAGCCGCAGAGCTACGACGAGATCCTTGGCGACCTCACCCCCATCAATCTTCAGGACTTCGATACCCTCGTCTTTGATACCGGCGGCAAGCTCATTTCCCTCATGTCCCTGTGGGCTATCAAGAAAGACCCGAAGTATGGCCAGCGCGACGGCAGCCTCTCTCTCAAGGGCTATGGCTTCGTCGGTAAGGAGTTCGTCCGGCTGATGGACTACTGCTTCTATGAGCTGCAGAAGAACATCGTCATTGTATTCCACGCCACCGAGGAAAAGGACGGCGACAACACCCGCCTCCGCATCAAGGTCGAGGGGCAGACAAAAAACAATGTCTGGGAGCCTATGGACTTGGGCGGCTTCGTGGAGATTTACGGCAATGACCGCACCATCGGCTTCTCCAACTGCGAGAGGTATTTCGCCAAGGGGACGCGCGGCATCTCCGGCATTCGCAAGATCCCCGCACTCGGCCCGACCAGCCCTAACGACTTCCTGACGAAGCTGTTCGCCGAGTACAACGCCAAGGCCACTGCCGAGGTCGAGCAGAACGCTGTTGATCAGGCGGCATACGAGGCCGCGATGGTTGAGGGCACGGCCATCATCGCCGGCATTGTCGATGCCGACACCGCCAACGCCGCCATGCCGAAATATCAGGCCATTAAGCACGCGCTGACCTCCAACAAGGAGCTGGGCGTCCTTTGGAACAAGAAGGTTAAGGAGTGCGGCCTGTTCTACGATAAGGTGCTGAAAAAGTACACGCCCGCGCCGGCAGCGCCCGGAGAGGAGAAGGGAGCTGAGTAAATGGGACGCTACCTGATGACCCATTCGCTGCTGTCGTCCTGGCTCTACACCATGAAGGGCAACCCCTATGAGGATATGACAACGGAGCGCGACCCGATGGCGGAGTTTATGCTGACGCTGCGCCGGGAGCCGACGCCTACCACCGAGGCCATGCAGAACGGCATCGACTTTGAAGATTTGGTGACGAGCATTATCAACGGCCGCGGCGATCCGAACAATCAGTGGTATGCCGCTGCCGAAAAGGTCGCTCGACGGTGCGCCGGGGGCATCCTCCAGTACAAGGCCAAGAAGGTTGTCGAAGTCGGCGGCGTGAGCCTGCTGCTGTACGGCCGTCTGGACTGCTTGAAAGCCGGGGAAATCATCGACGTCAAGTTCACCAAGAGCTATGACGCTGGAAAATATTTCGGCAGTACCCAGCACCCCACCTACTTCGAGTTAATCCCCGAAGCGCGGCAGTTTACCTACATCGCCAGCAACGGGCGCGATGTATGGCCGGAAACGTACCGCCGTGAGGACGCTCCCAGCATCTTCCCTGTCATTTCCGACTTCTTCGACTGGCTCCGGGCAGTGGATCTGATGCAGGTCTATCAGGAGAAGTGGGCTGCATTATGAACGGCAAGCTGAAAGACTGGTCGTTCTCTCGCACCGGCGAAAGCGTCCTGACCATCACGACCAGAGAGAGCTGCAAGAAGCTGTGGGATGCGCTCGGCGATCAGGAGATCACATTCTCCATCAAAAGGCGCGTCATCCCCCGAAGCCTCAACGCGAACAGCTACGCGTGGTCGCTGATTGAGAAATTGGCCGTCGCGGTGAAGTCGGACAAGGACTCTGTTTACGAGGAAATGCTCCGGCGCTACGGCACCGGCGAGACATACACCGACGAGGCCGGGAACGAGTGCAAGGTACTGTTTTCCCTACGGGAGGGCGTACCGCCTGCACTGGTGGCGCGGCACTACGCAGAAACTGGCGTCGGTTATGTCGAGGGGAAGAAGTTCATTCATTACCGGGCGATCAAAGGCACCAGCGAATATTCCACGAAAGAAATGAGTGTCTTTCTGGACGGCATCATTTCCGAGTGCCAGGAGGTCGGCATCGAAACCGACACCCCCGAGCAGATTGCCAGATACAAGGAGGAATGGGGTCGATGAGCTATGGCGAAGAACTTATGACTGAAATGCTGATTGCCGAAGCACTCGAGGAGCAAGACCGGAAGGACCAGGTGTGCCGCTTCTATGGAGCTATCGGCGCCAAGGTGTGGATTACCTCGGACGGGAGCAGCATCAGCATTCGCAAGATGGATAGCCGTCATATCCGAAATTGCATCTCAATGCTCAAGGGGAATATGCCGCTTTATGATGAGCCTTTCGATAGGATCGCCTTAAAGTATATCGAACTGTTTGAAGCGGAAATTCAGACAAGATACCCACCCAAAGATGCCTCCGAGGGCTTCTTTGATGAAGAGGAGGACGAATTCATTGCGCAAAGTTTATTGTGACTACTGCGGTCGAGAGACTGAGTATGTCGACAGCAAGGTCATCTACGGCAAGAGCTACGGCAAGATTTACCTCTGCCGGAACTGCATGGCTTATGTTGGCGTTCATAAGGGAACGGACAAGCCCCTCGGTCGGCTGGCCAATGCGGAACTGCGGAATTGGAAAAAGGCTGCACACGCCGTATTTGACCCTCTGTGGAAGTATGGCCGCTTTCGCGGTCATCGCAACGCTGCCTATGCGTGGCTAGCCCAGAAGATGGGCTTGCCTGTGGAGAAGACCCACATCGGAATGTTTGATGTCGGCCAGTGCCGCAAGGCTATCGAAATCATTGAGAAAGAAACGAAAGGAGACCGTTATGGAAGATACCAAAAAGACCCCCGCTGAGCTGGTCGCTGATCTGATGCTTGACCCCGGCTTTGTCCTCGTTCCGCAGGATCGCTACGAGGAGCTGATCCGCGCTGAAACTGAGCGCGATGTGCTGGAAGCGACCATCAAGGGTGAGAACAGCTACAATGTCGATAGAGTTCTCGATGCCATTCAGCAGGCGCGCAGTGCGCTGTTCCGCATGAAGATGTTGGTGCTGCGAAACGCTGACGAGCCGGAGGATACGGCCGATGCTGAATAAGATCATCGTCATGGGTCGATTGACCCGCGACCCAGAATTGCGGCGTACGCAGTCCGGCCTTTCTGTGACCAGCTTCTCCGTCGCCTGCGACCGCGATTTCAAAAGCCAGTCCGGGGAAAAGGAAACGGATTTCATCGACATCGTTGCCTGGCGCCAGACCGCTGAATTCGTCTGCAAATATTTCAGCAAGGGACGCATGGCGATCGTCGAGGGGCGACTGCAGATCCGCGACTGGCAGGACAACAACGGCAACAAGCGCCGATCCGCCGAGATTGTAGCCGACAATGTTTACTTTGGGGATTCCAAACGCGACGGTGACGGAGGCGGCTATCAGCAGGGCGGTTACGCGCCGCAGGGCGGATATCCTCAGCAGAGCCAGGGCTACGGTGCGCCGGGCGGCTCTTATGGCGGCACTGCTCCTGGTGGATATCCCGCCTCTGACTACGGTGACTTTAGTGAAGTCGGCGAGGATGATGGAGAGCTGCCATTCTGAAACGGTCGCCCGGGGAACCGGGCGACAGCCCACCGAAGGAGGTGAACACTATGGCGAGCTATCGGAATATCAGCATGGACTTTTGGACGGACAGCAAGGTCGTCGATGACTTTACGCCCGAGGATCGGTACATCTATCTCTACTGCATGACCAATCCGCACACCAATCTCTGCGGCTGTTACGAGGTCAGCATCAAGCAAATTGCCAACGAGACAGGGTACAACAACGATTCCGTGGAGCGCCTGCTGAAACGCCTGGATAGCGCGCACAATGTCATTCGGTACAGCGCGCAGACCAAGGAGCTGCTGATCCTTAACTGGTGTCGATACAACTGGTCGACGTCCGAAAAGCTCAACAAGCCGCTGCTGGGCGAGATTCGCAAGGTCAAGAACGATCGTTTCCGCGAGTACCTGGCAGCGCGCTACAACGAGCGCTCTACCGTAACGGCGCAGTATAACGCTGCAGAAGATGGCCACCCCGAGGTCCCCCGCCATAAGCACGGCGCGCATGGATGGGTGCGGCTCACCGAAGAGGAATACGCCCGGCTGATCGACGACCTCGGCGAAGAAGAGTTGACGCGCTGCATCGACTACATAGACGAGTCCGCTCAAATGCACGGCAACAAGAACAAGTGGCGCGACTGGAATCTTGTCATTCGGAAGTGCAGCCGTGAACGCTGGGGCATCCGTGCCGGCAACGGCAGCCGATCGAGCACCAGCGGGAGCGCTATGGACGACCTGCAGCAGCTCCACCAGATGTACGCCAGCGAGGAAAGCCTATGACGCACAAGGAAATGAGCGAGATATTCGCCGTGATGCTCCTTGCCTATCCGAATGCAGAGGTTTTCAAGGGCGGCATCGCAAAGCTCGGCCCTACCATCAATCTGTGGGTGACCTGCTTGCCGGAGATCGACTTCTGGACGGGGCAGCAGGCTGTTGTAAAGTTGGTGCGCGAGTGTAAATTCCCGCCGACTATCGCAGAATTCAAGGAAAAAGCCGAAAAGGTGCAGGCCGAAGTGAGGGCGCGGATTGATCAGGCGTGGAATTACCTCAAGCTCGATATGGACTTTGGGAAAACACCAGAGGAGGCTGTGGCAAGATTGTCGGAGGGAACGGATATCAGGCGCGTCATTGAGACTATGGGTGGCCCCTCTCGGTTGATTGCAACAGGAGAGCGCACCTTTGGCGACGGCACCGTAAAGACATACGAGTATTACAACTACGACGGTTTCAAGTCCGCATATGAAACGATCATCCGGCAGACAAGCGCGCTCAACAGCGGGCCGCGCAAAGCGGTCGGGCCGGGCATGAAGCAGATAGGAGGGAAAACATGAAACGAAGAAGAAAAAGGAGGGCTTCGCCGGCGCCGCTTATCTGCCTGCTCGCAGTTTTAGCCTGCATCGTGGCTCTCCGCATCAGTGTCAGCGAGGAAACCGCAGCGTCAGCACAAATGACCGGCAAGTTAGAAAAACCAGCAACGACAGCACCTGTCCGGCTTTTAGAAGTAGAAATGACCGAGGCTGAGCAAGTTACCAGGGCCGAAGATCGTCCCGCCCGTGCAGCTCGGTATGTCAACATCGAAATGACTGACGAGGAGCTGGCAGAACTGGCTGCGGTCGTATTCCTCGAAGCCGGCAATCAGCGCGCCGAGGGGCAGCAGGCCGTTGTCGAAGTCGTTTTCAACCGCGTGCTACACTCCGCTTTCCCGGACTCAGTACACGATGTGCTGCACCAAGGAGAAGACGGCGATGTTCCCCAGTTCTCCACCATCTACGCGGTCAGCACCGCGACGCCGACGCAAGCGCAGTATGACGCCATCAACGGCGCTCTGTATGGAGATACGATCCTTGACGCCGACGTGGTTTTCTTCTCCCGCAATGGAGAGAACGACCGCGTATGGGGGCAGATCGGAGATCACGTCTTCTGCCGCGAATACATCTGGAGGTAACGAGCATGACGCGAAAGAGATTTCGGCAAGCCTGCGGCATCATCGCCGCGCTCGGCTTTCTCCTGGTCCTCGGAACTGCCGGCGCCAGCGATTGCGACCTTATCCCCATGAGCCAGATACTCCGGCAAGGTTGCATCGGGCTGGGAATGTTCGCCGGTGGGCTATGGTTGGGAGGGTATCTCTCATGACTGTGAAGAAAGACCCGAAGCGCCAGCTGCTCGGCAAGATCGCAAAAGCCCGCGGCAAGCAGTTTGAGAGCCGCATCGACGATTCCTTTGCCTACTACGCACAGAAAGGCTATGCGATCATCGAAAAGACGCCGGAGCCGATGCACCCCACGAAAAATCTCGGCAATGGCAAGTTCATCGCCTACTACGAAAAGCAGGCACAGCCGGACTATAAAGGCACCATCAAGGGCGGTAGGACGGTCATGTTCGAGGCGAAATTCACCGCCGCCGACCGAATGGAGCAGAGCCGCGTCCTCCAGAGCCAGCAGGACTATATGGACAGGCATCAGGTGCTCGGCGCTCGCTGCTTTGTCATCGCCGGTTTCAGTTCCGGCATGGTCTATTGCGTCCCCTGGGACATCTGGAAGACCATGAAAGACCACTTCGGCCGCAAGTATGTGACGGAGGCCGACTTGGAGAAATATCAAGTGCAGACGGCGTGGAATGGCACGCTGCTCCTGCTCAACTGAATTGAAAGGAGTTACCACCATGAGCGAAATTTCCATGTATGAAGCCCAAAAGAAGAAGATGCAGGGCCTGTGCGATGAGCACGATCTCGTCTATCGCTTTGAAAAAGACAGATACCCCATCATCTTTACCATCAAGCCCGTACAGGGCATGGACGCACAGATTTCCATGCTGGAGAATGTCGAGGAGGTCGGCTACCGCAGCCCCGACGCCTCCATGTCCTGGATCTTCGAGGACGGCGGTCTGGACACGAAGGTAACGGGCGGCACCTTTACCATCAGCAAGACGCTCCGCACCAAGATTGAGTCCATTCTGGTGAAGATGATTACCTACTGGCAGCAGTATTTCTTTCGCGATGTGCTGGAAAAGAACGCATTGCGCAGCGGCCTCATGCCGGTCATTGACGAGGACGAGGCTGGCGATACCGACGAGGAGCCGGAGGACGAGGGGGATATGCAGGGCGAGGATGGCCCCGAGGTTGACCTGGACGACCCCGACATTCAGCGGGCCATTACCATTGTTCGGGCAGAGAATAAAGCGACTGTGGGGCTGTTGCAACGCCGTATGAGCGTTGGCTACGCAAAGGCTGCGCGTCTGATTGACGCACTGGAGGAGCTTGGTGTCGTCGGTCCGTATAACGGATCCGACGGCCGCGAGGTCCTCCCCACCGACGAGCCTGACGATACGGAAGGCGGTGAAGATTGATGCCGACCGTGAATGCAAATAAGCATACCGCACACGACCTGCAGCTTGCCGGTCAGATGCGCCGCGAGGACTACAAGACAATCAAGCACATGGACAAGGCGACGCTTGCGGCCTACCTCAGCCGCGTGTGGAAACGCGGGTATGACGCCGGGTATCAAGCCGCCGTTAAGTCGGTCGCACCTCAGCTGCGCGAAGCCGCAGAGCTGAAAGCGGCGGGCAAGGAGGGCTAAGTCATGGGAAACGCCCTGCGGCACGTCAGAGGGGAAAGTCAGAAGAATATTGTCCGCTTCATAGAAGGGCTGAGCGGGAAGTATTCCCGCTGGGACATCTGGCAGGACTTCATCATCATGTCGGCCACCGCAATCGCCAACACGATGGGAGGTCCGCAGGTCAAGGCCAGGGAAGAAATGTACCGCAGCCGCGCAGAGAAGTATTCCGCCAAGGAGCTGGAAGTCTTTGCAGATATGTTGCTTGAGGTCGTAGCCGAACTGGAGCGCGATCCCGAGCAGGACTTCCTCGGTGAGCTTTTTATGGCGCTCGGCCTCGGAAACGAATGGAAAGGACAGTTCTTCACTCCGTACAGTGTCTGCAGGGCGATGTCCGCGATGACCTATGCGCCTGACATGACGGCGCGGATAGAAAAGCAGGGCTGGATATCCGTGAACGACCCCGCCTGCGGAGCCGGTGCGCTGCTGGTTGCATTCGCCAACGAGTGCCGGAGACAGCATATCAACTATCAGACCTCGGTGTTGTTCGTGGCGCAGGACATAGATTTCCTCGCCGGGTGTATGTGTTACATCCAACTGAGTTTGCTCGGCTGCCCCGGCTATGTTGTCATTGACGACTCCATCGTGCGACCGTCCACCAGCTACGACGCCCGCGGCCTGCTGCCAAAGGACGGTCCGCAGGTCTGGTACACGCCGATGTACTTCCGTGATGTCTGGCACTACCGCCGCATCGGGGCGCAAATGGATATCCTGTTTCGGAACGCGGCAGAGCAGGTACCGGCAGAGCCGCCGGCGCCTGCCGCGCCGCCGGAACAATCTCAACCGCTGGCGGAAACGAAAACCGGCCAGCTCACTCTATTTTGATGGGAGGGAACGGAATGCGGCAGCCGCCGCCTCTCGGGAGCCGGACATGGAAGCCCGAGGAAGAAGATTATTTGATGGAAAAGTGGGGGCAGATTTCTGTTCCGGCCATCGCAAAGAAACTCAATCGTACTACAAACGCCGTCAAGGTCAAAGCTCAGCGTCTGGGTTTAGGCGCGGTATTGATGGCTGGCGAGTATGTCACTCTAAATCAACTCCTGCTGGCGGTGAACGGAGGAAGCAGCTCCTACGGCTACAAAATGAAAAGCTGGGTCGAAAATCGCGGCTTGCCCGTCCACACGAAAAAGGTCAACCGCTGCAGCTTTCGTGTGGTCTACATTGAGGAGTTCTGGGAGTGGGCCGAGCGATACCGCAGCTTCATCGACTTTTCCAAGATGGAGCCGTTGGCGCTCGGCGAGGAGCCGGGCTGGGTAGCCGAGCAGCGCAAGAAAGACTTTGAGGCCTATGCCATTCAGAGGAAAGACCCGTGGGGAGAGGACGAGGACTCTCGGCTGAAGATGCTGCTCAGTAAGCACAGGTACTCATGGGCGGAAATTTCCGAGATGATGCATCGTTCTCACGGTGCGATCGCGCGCCGTTGCCGTGACCTCGGCATCAAGGATCGCCCTGTTTCGATGGAGCTGACCGGCAAGCGTGGCACATGGACCAGCGAGGATTTTGAAATACTGGCAGACGGCATCCGACACGGCGACAGCTACGCTGCCATAGGCAAGGCGGTCGGCCGTTCCGAAAAGTGCGTCCGATCCAAGGTCTACAACGATTATCTGACCGAGAACGCCGACAAGGTGCGGGAAATGCTCGGTGATGGCTCGTGGGGGCACGGTGCGCCGGAAATGGACGTCCGTCATGGCTTCTATATCTCCCGCACCCGCCATCAGGTCAGGCGCGACCTATCCGCGCTGGCAACGGTCCTTCGTAAGCGCATGAACGATCTCGGCTATGATCCTTACTGGCAGCGGTTTATGTGCATGAATTGGGACGACATTGGCGGATGCTCCGCAGGGTGTACGGATTGCGACAGCTGCACAGCATTCCGGCGTATTCAGCCTCAGTATTGCGCACGGTGCGGCGGCACCTTCTACGAGCGCAAGGAAAACCGCTTCTGCGCGGCCTGCCGCACCGCGAGGAAGAAGCAGGCCCAGCGGCACTGGTGCCGCGTGAACGGCATGAGCCGAAAATAATAAACTGTCCCAGCCGAGGGGCAAAGCTCGGCATAAGAAAGGAGCATTTTATGGCAGAAATCAAGTACATTCCGGTTAAAAAGCTGTGGCAGCACCCTGATAACCCCCGCAAAGATTTGGGCGATGTGACCGAGCTGGCCGAGAGCATCAAGGTCAACGGCGTACTCCAAAACCTCACCGTTGTTCCGCTGATCGGGGAAATCACAAAGAAGTGGGACGGAGAAAGCTACCGCGTCATCATCGGCCACCGCCGTCTTGCGGCCGCAAAGCTGGCTGGTTTGGAGGAGCTTCCCTGCGTCGTGGTCGAGATGTCGGAGCGGGAGCAGCTGAGTACGATGCTCACGGAGAATATGCAGCGGTCCGATCTGACGGTCTATGAGCAGGCGCAGGGCTTCCAGATGATGCTTGACATGGGCGATACCGTCGAGGACATCGCGGAAAAGTCCGGCTTTTCCGCTACCACCGTCCGGCGCCGTGTGAAGCTCCTGGAGCTGGATAAGGACAAATTCAAGAAGTCCGAGGAGCGCGGCGTCAGCCTTTTCGAGTACATGGAGCTGGACAAGCTGAAAAGCCCGGAGCGCAAGAACGAAATGCTTGATTACATCGGCACTGAGAACTTCAAGTACAAGCTGAAACAGGCCATCAATGATGAAGCTGCAGAGGCGCGTAAAGCCCTATGGGTAGAGCAGCTGAGTACCTTTGCGACGCAGATCACCGACAAGACCGGCTATAAGAGAGTCAATAGCTTCTATACCAACGGAGAAGTCAAAGTGGATCGCCCGGAGGATGCCGATACCATTGAGTATTTCTTCTTCGTCGAAACATGGGGCTATATTGTGCTGATGGTCAAGGATGAGCCTACCACCCTTACCCCGGAGGAAGAAGCGAAAGAGCGCGAGGAACAGCTGAAACAGGAGCGAAAGGACGCCGCAGTAAAGGCACTGTCCGAAGCAACCGCCCGCGCCTATGAGCTTCGCGCCGACTTCGTGGCTACCGTTTCCGCAGCCGCCATCAAAAAGCGCCTTGCGGACATCGTGGCGTTGTGGGCCTACGCCGAATACTGGGATGATACCGGCTGGCTCACCGAAGAGGAGATCGCGCAGGCTACTGGCGCCGAGACCCTTGCCGAAGATGACGAGGACGGCGAGGACGATGCCGCTTTTACGCTCCAGGCCGTGACCGACGCGATCGGCAAGACGCCCGAAAAGGCGCTCCTGCGAATGATCTATGCGCGCCTGGGTGATGGCAAATCCGAGGGCTATTTCCGCAGCTACTGGAACAGCTACACCATGAAGCACGAGGAAAACGAGAAGCTGGATCGCATCTATGCTCTGCTCGTCAAGCTGGGCTACGAGATGTCCGACGATGAAAAGGCGCTCCAGGACGGAACACATGAGCTTTTCGGGGAGGCGACCGACGAATGAGAGCATCTACCTGCAAAGGCTGCGGCGCGGCTATCGTCTGGATCAGAACACCCGGAGGGAAGTCCATGCCGTGTGACGCCACCCCGCGCTATTACATCGAAAAGCCCCGCTCCGGCAGTAAAAAGATCGTCACGCCTAACGGCGAGGTCATTTCCTGTGAGTACACGGAAGATCCGCACAAGGCCACCGGCACCGGCTTCGCTCCCCACTGGGGGAGCTGCCGGGCGGCGGGCAGCTTCAAGTCGAGGGAGGAACGCAATGGATAAGCTGACATGGTATGACGAGGATGGGCGGCTTTACTGCCGCCGTGGGTATGAGGTCGCGCTGGCGCGGCTGGCTTCTTACGAAGCAACAGAGTTGATGCCGGACGAAATCGTAAAGATGGGGATGATGTTCGAGGATAGCAAGCGCTATTCCGGCCGGCTCGAATTGAAGCTGAATGCTGCGGCAAAACGGATGCCCAAATGGGTATCTGTAAAAGAGAGGTTACCGGAAGATCGTAGCGATGTCCTCGTTGTCGCGTATTGGCACGAAAGATGGGGCGTCTATATGGGCTGGTGCGCTACCGAAAGGGCGAAATGGAGTGTCCATATCGGCATTGGGGATAGAGACGATGTCGCAGTCACCTATTGGATGCCTCTCCCGGAGCCGCCGAAGGAGGACGACAGAAATGATTGATACCGGGGATGTCACGATGTTCTGCCATTGGAACAAAAGACTGGTCTGCAAAAAGGACTTTTACTGCGACACCTGCAAACATCAGCTCGCCGCCGACGATAAAGAGAACGGCAAAGCCGAGCCTGTGCAGCTGCGGTGGACTGAGGATTATGACGGAGGCAGAGTTCCCGAATGCCCCTCCTGTGGGAATATGCCGTACAGTTTGGAGCGGTGCATCTTCTGCGGTCAAAGATTTCTGCCCGATGCGCTCACAAAGGAGTGGAGCAAGCCGCCGGAGGAAGTACGCATGGATTGTCCCTCCTGCGGCGGGGAGAATACGCTGGTCGGCGCCAGAGCACGCAGCAACGGACACTTTCACGGTCGATGCACAGCCTGCGGTTGTGTGGTGATGGAATGAAAAGGAGCTTCTATGGAACGATTTGAAAACCTGCTCGATTTTATCAATGAGCTGAACGAGAACGGGCGCATTCCGTACGACGATTACAGTCGCCTTTTTGACTTGGTGCAGGAGTTCGCAGGAGCGGAGGAAGCAATCAACGCCGCCGCGACCGATATTGCCGCCCTGCTGTGGCTGAACGGCAACTGCGAATATTGTGAGCACGGAGAGAAAGAGGAGTTCAGCGGCGCGAACAGATGGCATTGCCGTCTCGGAAACGGCATAGACTGCCGCCCTGTGTGGCGCGGCGCTGCAACGAAGGCCTCCCTGCCGGAGATACACAAGGCAGAGCCGACTTCGCTTCGTGCAAAGCCCAGCCGCGCGGAGACTATGTTCGGGCCGAAAGAGACATGGGCTATCCCTGATAGAGCGGAAGCCGAGGAGACCACGCCGAAGACATACAAGGGATTTCTGCTTATTCGGTGCGCACAATGCGGCGAGCTGCGCGGCTTTTGTGCAAAACAGCCTATCTCGTCCTATCGGTGCGCAACCTGCAACGGAGAGACGCCGCTGCACGATCTCACGTCGGCGCACATCCGCTGCAAGTGTGGAAAGCACTTCAAATACCGGACGAATTTCGAGGAGGACTTCTTCACCTACAGCTGCCTTTCCTGCGGCGCGCCGGTCGATCTGGCCTATAACAAGAAAGCTCGCACCTATCAGACGGTGCGATGATGCTCATTATCACCGTTCACGTCAATGCTCCGGCAGGACAGGCCATTGGCATAAAGGAGCAGATTGCTCAGGATTTGGAGCGATATGGAGATACCCGTGTGGTGTCGGTAGAGGTAGTGCAGCCAACATACCGGCAAATGCAGATTGGAGAGACTGTCAGCCAGCAGGGCGGCAAGAGGAAGTAAGAACAGATTGGGGTGAGCTATTACGACGCTTTCGGAATTGAATCAGCATTTTGAGCTGATAGAGAAACTGGCAAGGGCAAGGGAGATGCTACAGTCCTTGCGTGACGCGGCTTGCCCCGGCGCGGCTGCCCTCACAGGTATGCCGCATACTCCCGGCATAAAGGATAAGGTCGGCGACCTCGCAGCTGAGATTGTGGATATGGATGCGCGTGTCGGATTTCTGGAGGAAGAGGTCAAGGCCAGCGAGGGGCAGATCATGCCGTTCATTCAAGGCATCGACGATGACCAGACGCGCCTGATCTTCCGGCTGCGCTTCCTGAGAGGACTCGCATGGAAAGAGGTCGCAGCGGTCATAGGAGGCCGCAATTCGGAGGATTCGGTAAAGATGGTGTGTTACCGCTACCTCGGCAGTTAAAAGCTGTTCTTCGCTGTTGCAACTCGTTTCTTGATATTCCCCGCACCATGTATTAGGATTAGACTCGTAAAATCCTACATAAGCCAGGCGGCCATCCCTCGCGGGGTGGCCGTCATTCGTATGGGAAGGAGGTTGAGGCCTGCGCGTTACTCCTTGCGCGCCGGTCATGCGCCGGGTCCGATGTTCGCCAGCAGAGGGCAGCGGTGACATCATAAAAGGAGATTTCCAAAATGTTCGGAATTGTCATTCTGGCCGTCTATGCGGTGCTGATGATCGGCGTCACGCTGATGTTCACCCGAAAGACGACCGACGCAGAGGGCTTCCATGTGGCGGACCGGCGCATCGGCTCGGTGATTGCTGCCATGAGCATCGCCGCCACTTGGATTTGGGCTCCCTCACTGTTCACTTCCTCGGAGATGGCCTATACGCGCGGCATCCCGGGGATGTTCTGGTTTACGGTACCGAATGTGCTGTGCCTGATCCTGTTTATCCCCTTTGCAAAAAGGATCCGGGCGCAGTACCCGGAGGGCATCACCTTGACCGGCTACATGGCGGAGCGCTATCACTCCGGCAAGGTCAAGGGCGTCTACTCCTTCCAGCTCGGCGCGCTGGCCGTCCTCTCGACGGCGGTGCAGCTGCTCGCCGGAGGAAAGACGCTGGCTCTCATTACGGGGCTGCCATTCTGGAGCATGACGCTCGCCCTGGCAGCTATCGCATATTCCTACTCCCGCTTCTCCGGGCTGAAAGCCTCCATCACCACCGATGTCGTCCAGCTGGGCATTATTCTCATGGGTGGCGCTCTGCTGGTCGTTCTGAGCCTTCGCATGACCGGCGGCTTTGACACGGTACGGGCAGGGCTCGGTGCTGTCTCTGGAGAATATACTTCGCTCACCTCCTCCACGGGCATTGAGGTCCTGCTGGGCTACGGTCTGCCGATGGCTGTCGGTCTGATCTCCGGCCCATTCGGGGATCAGTGCTTCTGGCAGCGAGCTTTCGCAATCAGGCGCGACCGCATCGGCAGATCGTTTTTTGCCGGTGCGCTTTTGTTTGCGCTCGTTCCGATCTGCATGGGAACGGTGGGCTTCCTTGCCGCTGGATCCGGCTTTGTGGCCAGCGACACCGGCATGGTCAACTTTGAATTCGTCTCCTCGCTGCTTCCGACATGGGTGCTGGTCCCGTTTCTGTTTATGATTATCTCCGGCCTGCTCTCCACAGTGGATAGCAACCTTTGCGCGGCAGCGTCGCTCACGACAGACTGGCTCGGCATTGGGAAGGACACGGTGCAGACTTCGCGCCGCACCATGCTTTGCCTGCTGATCGTGGCTATCGCCACCGCCAACATTCCCGGCCTGACGGTGACATACCTATTCCTGTTCTACGGAACGCTCCGCGCTTCGACGCTGCTGCCGACGGTCATGACGCTGCTCGGCAAGAAGCTGACGGGCAAGGGCGTTTTTGCTGGTGTGCTGACCGCGCTGTGTGTCGGGCTTCCGATCTTCGCCTACGGCAATCTCGCCGGCATTCCGGCTGTGAAAGCGGCAGGCAGTCTGACGACCGTCCTGTCCAGCGGCCTTGTCGCCGTTATCGCCTCAAGAAAGGCGGTGAAGGCATGAGCCTCGGGAGGAAGCAGAGCATCGACAACAGCGCATGGCTGGAAGCCGTTGCAACAATCGAGGACGCCGTTTCCCGTGAGGAGCTGGACGCTTTGACCGCCGCGGCTGTTGCTGACATCAAAGCCCATACAGAGGGTAAGGCTGCGGCCTATGCGTGGAGCGCAGGTAAGGACAGTATTGTCCTTGGCAAACTGTGCGAAGCGGCTGGCGTCACTGACTGCATGATCGGCGTGTGCGACCTGGAATACCCCGCCTTTGCCGCGTGGATCGAGGAGCATAAGCCGGCAGGCTGCGAAGTCATCAACACGCATCAAGATATCGACTGGCTGGCGAAGCATCAAGAGATGCTTTTCCCCAAGGACTCCGCCGCGGCCGGACGATGGTTTTCTATCGTGCAGCACCGAGCGCAGCGTGAATACTTCAAGGCGCACGAGCTGGACGTCATCATTCTCGGCCGTCGCCGTGCGGACGGCAATTATGTCGGTCGCAACAGCAATATCTATACCGATGGCAAAGGTGTTACGCGATTCAGCCCGCTCGCTGCGTGGAAGCATGAGCACATCCTTGCCTATATTCACTATCATCAGCTCCCTCTTCCGCCGATCTACGGCTGGAAGAACGGATATCTGTGCGGCACTCACCCGTGGCCCGCCCGCCAATGGACGGGCAGCATCGAGAACGGCTGGCGTGAGGTCTACGATATCGACCCCGGCATCGTCCTTGCGGCAGCTGAAAAGATCGACAGCGCTCGCGCCTTCTTGAAGGGGGTGCAGGCATGAAGGTCATAAAAAAGCCTCTGACCGAGCTGCGGCGACCGGATCGGAACGTCCGAATGCACACCGACAAGCAGCTGAAAGAGTTCCGCCGCTCCGTCGAAATGTTCGGTCAGATTCGCCCCATCGTGGTCGACGAGGACGGCGTTATTCTCGCCGGCAACGGCTTGTATGAAACGCTGCTCTCCCTCGGCCGCACAGAAGCGGACTGCTATGTTGTGTCCGGACTGACCGATGCCGAGAAGAAAAAACTCATGCTGGCCGATAACCGTGTCTTTGACCTCGGCGTTGACGATCTGGCCGCGCTGGATGCTTTCATTCTCGACCTGAAGGACGACCTGGATATCCCCGGCTACGAGGAAGATCTTCTCCGGGCGATGGTGATGGAGGCGGACGAAGCCAGCGACACCCTGCTTGAGTACGGCACCATTGAGCCGGAGCAGGCTGCGGCCATCACCGAGACGCGCGAGAAATACGCCGCCCGGGAAGAAGCTGCTGCGGCGCAGGCTGAGGAAGTCGCACCCGTGCAGAGCGGCGCGGCGTCTTCCACCGAGCCCGCCAAGAGGTTTATCCTCTGCCCGAAATGTGGTGAGCGGATATGGCTGTAAAGCGCATCAGCTCAGACATCGACGTTGTGACTGCGGCGCGCCAGCGGATCAAGAACGTATTTTCCAACGGCGTCCCCGTATACCTCTCGTTTTCCGGCGGCAAGGACAGTATCGTTCTTGCCGACCTGACCTATAAGCTGATCCAGGCCGGAGAGATCAATCCCTCGCAATTGACCGTCCTTTTCGTGGACGAGGAGGCAATCTTCGATTCCATTGAAGCGACGACCAAGGCGTGGCGGAAGAAGTTCCTGCTTGCCGGCGCCAAGTTTCAATGGTGGTGCATCGAGGTCAAGCATTTCAGCTGTCTCAATGAGCTGTCCAGCGATGAAACCTTCGTCTGCTGGGATCGGCGCAAGCGCGATGTCTGGGTGCGGCAGCCGCCGCCCTTTGCCATCCGCAATCACCCGCAGCTCCGGCCAAGAATCGACAACTATCAATCCTTCCTGCCCCGCGTGACGATGGACGGCATTATGATCACCGGCGTCCGCGCGGCAGAGTCCATTCAGCGGCTCCAATACATGGCGGCTCTGAATATGGGCGCAAAGGGCATCACCGGCACGAACACCATCTATCCCATCTACGACTGGAAGACGGCGGATGTCTGGCTGTACCTGCGAGATCAGCGCATCGAAGTCCCCGAGGTCTACCTGCAGATGTATCAGGTCGGCGTCAATCGGAATCAGCTGCGCGTGTCGCAGTTCTTCTCCGTTGATACCGTACCCGTGCTGGTACACCTGGGCGAATATGACCCATCGCTCATGGAGCGTGTCCTCCGGCGTGAGCCGAACGCCTATCTTGCCATGCTGTACTGGGACAGCGAAATGTTCCACCGCACCACAAGGAAGCGCCGGGAGCTGGAGGGCGAGGACACCAAGGACTACCGTGCGCTCCTGAAGGAGATGCTGTTCGTCCGCCCGGGAGACTTCTTCAACACGGAGCATAAGCGCAAGATCGCCAAGCAGTACCGCAAGATGTTCATTCAGATGGACGGAATGGCGCGGCCGCGCGACTACAAGAAAATGTACGGCGGTCTGACTGCTGGAGATCCCAAGCTCCGCACCCTGCGCGCCATCTATCAGGACATATCCTGCGCCTACGCTGATTACGCCAAGCGCTTCCGGAAGGGAGGTGAGGCAAATGGCTGACGCGGATTTGTTCGCCCCGTTATCCTCCCTGCAATGGGTAGACCGGGAGCAGCTCAAACCCAATGACTACAACCCCAACAAGGTCAACCGCGAAAATCTGAAACTGCTGGTGCAATCGATCATGACCAATGGCTGGACGCTTCCCATCGTTGTGCGTCCCGACTACACCATCATCGACGGCTTTCACCGCTGGACCGTGGCCGGAGAGGAGCCGCTGCACACCATGCTCAAAGGCAAGGTGCCGGTGGTAATCGTGCGGCATGATGACGCGACCGAGGATATTTACGGCACCGTCACACACAACCGCGCTCGCGGTACACATCTGCTTGAGCCGATGAAAGCCATCGTAAAGCGGCTGCTGGACGAGGGCAAGTCCGTTCAGGAGATCGGCAAACAGCTCGGAATGAAACCCGAAGAAGTATTCCGGCTCTCTGATTTCTCGCGTGATGACTTCCTCGGCATGATGACCAAGGGCGTTAAGGGGTATAGCCATGCGGAATTGCTGACGAAGTTATAACACAATACCACAGCCAGGCGCATACATCGCACGAGAGCGGCGTATCTGCGTCTGGCTGTGTTGCGCCCTCCCCCTCTCGGCATCGTCGCGCTGAGGGCGGGGAAATGCGTTGCAACAGGCGACGACGGCAAAAGGTACTGTGACGACCCCCGCCCCACACGCCGCGGGCTCGCCGACCCCGAAAAAAGCGTAGTTACCAAGGCAAAATTTTGGCATTTCCGTTCCGCTTTGGCGTTGCTTTTGGTGCCAAGCGCGGCACCTGTGGCGGTACCTGCCGCAATCCCCCATCGCTTTATCCGTCTTTCTCTGCGGAAATGTGGAGGAAGTCCAGATAAAGGCCTCCTATGAAATATAAGACCACACGCGGGATAAGGGTCTCGCACAGAGCTGCTGGTACCAGCCTGTGTGCTCCAGTGCAATTCTGGTGAGTCCCGCATTCGGACATAAAAAAAGACCCGACTGCTGCAACAGTCAGGTCTTGCGCCCTCAGGCGATATGGAATCTACGATATCAATACCATATCACAATTTACGCAGACAGTCAAGCCGACCGGACTGCGCAAGGAAGGAGGAGCGCCATGTCTGAAGCTATTGATGTCATTACCGGGGAAACAGAGGTAAGCACGACAGAGCTGGCCTGCGTCCTGGGCATCACAGGACGGCGCATTCGCCAGATGGCGGAGGACGGTCAGCTGCAAAAGGTCAGCAAGGGGCGCTTCCTCCTTGCCGATTCCGTCCAGCGGTATGTTAAGTTCCTGTCCGACGGCCCGATGGACGAAGAGGATAAGAAGCTGGAGAAGACCCGCCGCGTGGCGGAGACGACGATGAAGGCGTCCAAGGCCACCATTGCCAAGCTGGAGGCTGAGGAGCTGAAAGGCAAAATGCACCGGAGCGAGGACGTGGCCGCGATGACTACCGACTTGATCTATGCCATTCGCGGGGCGATGATGGCCCTGCCCGGCCGTCTGGCCGTGGACGTGGCCTCGGCGAACTCCCCAGCGGAGGCCGCCGAGATTATCCGCCGCGAGGTCAACAAGGCCATGCGGGAGCTCTCCAATTACCGCTATGACCCAAAGAAATACGAGGAGCGCGTCCGGGATCGGAGGGCCTGGGAAGCTGACAGTGGGCGTGATGCCGATGACGGATAAGGAAACGCGCCGGCTCATAGAGGAGAAAGAGGCCCGCGAGCGGGTAAAGAGGCTGAATGTCGTCATCGGGAAAGTCTTGGCCGGCATGAAGCCGCCGGACGACCTGACCGTGACCGAATGGGCGGAGCAGAATCGCCGCCTGTCGGCCGAGAGCGCCGCAGAGCCCGGACCGTGGCGCACCGAACGCACCCCCTATCTCCGCGAGCCGATGAACGCATGGACCGACCCAAAGATACGGCACATCGTCATGGTGGCTGCGTCCCAGGTCGGTAAGTCTGAATTTCTCAATAACTGCATCGGCTATGTGATCGACCAGGACCCCGGCTCGATCCTGTTTGTCCACCCTACCACCATTGACGCAAAGGAGTATTCCAAGCTCCGCATCGCGCCGATGATCCGCGACTGCCCCACGCTGCGAAAGAAGGTCAGCGACCCCAAGAGCCGCGACAGCGGCAACACCATTCTGCAAAAGACCTACCCCGGAGGCATCCTCACGATGTGCGGCTCCACCGAGGCCCACGCTCTGGCGTCAAAGCCTATCCGCTATGTGCTGGGTGACGAGCGTGACCGCTGGGCGCTGTCCGCCGGTAACGAGGGCGACCCGTGGGATCTGGCGATGGCGCGGCAGACGACATTCTACAACGCGAAAAGCGGCGAGGTGTCCACGCCCACCGTCAAAAATGCCAGCGCCATTGAAGCTGCCTACGCGACAGGCACGATGGAGCGGTGGAAATCCCGCTGCCCTCATTGCGGCGAGTATCACGAGATCCAATGGGCGGACATCCGCTTTGAGCACGACGAGATCATCGTCGCGGGGAAAAAGACCTACAAGGTCCGCAGCGTCTGCTATGCCTGCCCCGGCTGCGGCTGCATCTCCACCGAGGCGGAAATGAAGCGCGCCCCGGCAAGATGGGAGGCGGACAACCCCGCCGCCTATGAGCAGGGCACGCGCTCGTTCTGGCTGAACGCCTTTGTCAGCCAGTGGGCGAGCTGGGAATCCATCATTCTGAAATACCTGAACGCCATCGGCAGTACCCGCAAGATGCAGGTTGTCTACAACACCTGCTTCGGCGAGCTGTGGGAGGATCGCGGAGACCTGGAGGACGAGGACAGTCTGATGGCGCGCCGGGAGGAATACCCGGCCGAGCTGCCGGAGGGCGTGCTTGTTCTGACGGCCGGTGTCGATACCCAGGACGACCGCATGGAATACGAGATCGTCGGCCACGGCCACTTTGGTGAGACCTGGGGCATTGAGAAAGGCATCATCATGGGACGACCCGACGACGATGCCGTATGGGCGCAGCTGGACGAGCTGGTATTTGATCGCGTTCTGCGCTTTGAGAACGGCGTGGGGCTGAAAATGTCAATGTCCTTTGTGGACGAGGGCGGACACTTCACGCAGGAGGTCCGTATGCAGTGCCGGGCGCGGCTGGGCAAAAAGGTGTTCTGCATCAAGGGTATGCCCGGCAGCGATAAGCCCTACACCGCGCCGCCGAAAAAGCAGAAGATCATCATCAAGCAGACGGCGGTCGGCACCTGCTGGCAGTACCAGATCGGCGTTGACTCCGGCAAGGAGGTCATCATGGACAACCTGCGCGTACAGACGCCGGGCGCGAAATATTGTCACTTCCCCAAGCGGGATGACTACGGCTCCGGCTACTTCACAGGGCTGCTCTCCGAGGTCAAGGTCTACGACCCCAACAAAAAGCAGCCGTGGCAGTGGAAGAAGATCCCCGGCCACGAGCGCAACGAGGCGCTGGACTGCCGCAACTATGCGCTGGCGGCGTTCAAGGCGCTTCCCAAGAACCTGGACGAGATAGACAGGCGGCTAAAGGAGGCGGGCGGCGAACGCGCTCCTGCCCCTGTTGCAACGCCTGTCATGCCGCCTCCCGCCGCCAAGCAGAGGCCGAAGCGCAGAAGCGGGAAGAAATACTACGACGATTGGTGAGGTGTCCGATATGGATAAAGTTGAACTGCGGGCGCGGCTGGACTTCTGGCAGAGCGCTCTCTCAAAGCTGCGCGCCGCATATCTGGCTCTTGTGGACGGCGGCGTAAAAAGCTATGTCATCGACGACCGGGAACTGACGCGCTTCGACCTGCCCGACCTGAAGGACGAGATCGAAGACGCGGAGAAGAAGGTCGACGAACTGCTCGCGGAGCTGAACGGCCGCAAGCCGAGAAAGGCTTTCGGCATCGTCCCCCGCGACTGGTGACCTTTTTCGTGAGGTCACGAAAATGATACCGGCAAAGCGCCCGAAAGGGCTTTTTGCACAGGCAGTCCGGCGGAGTTTGCTCCTTTCGCCGCCGGGCGGCCTGTTTTTTATTCCGAAAACGGGAGGCGATAAGCATTGAGCAACAAGAAAGACCGCCGCCGCGCAGCCGCGCCGCAGGCGAAGGGGTACAGCGAAGCCGGGGCCAGCTTGACGCGGCGGGCGCTCAAGGGATTTGTTCCGGACAGCGGCGCTCCCAATGAGGACATCAACCGCAACAACGCCACCCTGCGGCAGAGGGCGCGAATGCTCTACATGGCCGCGCCGGTGGCTACGGCGGCGATCAATACCAACCGCACCAAGGTCATCGGGACGGGGCTGACGCTCAAAGCGTCCGTGGACCGCGAGGTGCTGGGCATCTCCCCGGAGGCGGCGAAGAAGTGGCAGCACGCGGCGGAGATGGAATTCCGGCTGTGGGCAGGGAAAAAGCAGAACTGCGACGCGCTGGGCCTGAACAACTTTGAGAGTTTGCAACAGCTCGCCTTGAAGTCGTGGCTGCTCAGCGGCGACGTGTTCGCACTGGTCAAGCGATACCCGGCAACACCGCTAAACCCCTATACCCTGCGGCTGCACATCGTGGAGGCAGACCGCGCCTGCACGCCAAGCGAATATGGCGGCGGTGTCACCATCGGCGGCTTCGTGGAGGGCAAGATCCCCGAGGGAAAGCCCGGCGCAGGCCACAAGGTCTACGACGGCGTGGAGGTGGACAGCAACGGCCGCGTGGTCGCCTATCACATCAGCAACACCTACCCGCACGAGATCACCAGCGAGCCGCAGAAGTGGCAGCGCGTTGAGGCCTACGGTGCCAAGACCGGCCTGCCGAACATTCTCCACATCATGGACAGTGAACGCCCGGACCAGTACCGCGGTGTTCCTTATCTGGCGCAGGTCATCGAGCCGCTGCTCCAGCTTCGGCGCTATACGGAGTCCGAGCTGATGGCGGCGCTGGTGCAGAGCTTCTTCACTGCATGGATCGAAACGGAGACCGACCCCTCCGATACACCCTTCAACGAGGTCGGCGCAGGAGATATTGCCGGCGTCCCCGCCGAGGTCAACGCGGACGGCGGACCGATGGCGAACAACATCTCCGATGATGACAACGAGTACGAGATGGGACCGGGTACGGTGACGCACCTCGCCCCCGGGGAAAAGGTCAACTTCGGCAATCCGAACATCCCCACCGCTGGCTTTGAGACCTTTGTCAAGACGCTGTGCAAGCTGGTCGGCGCAGCCTTGGAGCTGCCCTACGATGTGCTGATCAAGGAGTTCAACAGCTCCTATTCCGCAAGCCGAGGCGCGCTGCTGGAGGCGTGGGAAGCATTCAAAATGCGCCGGAAGTGGTTTGTGGACGACTTCTGCCAGCCGGTCTATGAGATGTTCCTGGCCGAAGCGGTCGCTCTGGGGCGCATCAACGCCCCCGGCTTCTTCACGGACCCCCTTGTGCGGGAGGCATGGTGCGGTGCGCGCTGGATCGGCCCCGTGCAGGGCAGCCTTGACCCCAAGAAGGAGGCGGAAGCCGCCCTCATGCTGATCGACAACGCCATCAAGACCCATGAGCAGGTCAGCCGTGAGATGAGCGGCGGCGACTGGGAGGAGAATGTGGAGCAGCTGCAGCGAGAAAACGAGCTGCTGACACAGGCAGGAGGCAACAAGGTCACCGTTGTATCGGCATCGCCGAAAGAAGGTGACGGCGATGAAGACTAACTTCGAGCATCTGCAGAGCCTGAATGTGCGGAGCATGGCGCTCGCCATCTGGAACTATGCAAGCGACTACTGCGCCTATTGCCCGAAGAACATGGAGCGCCGCTGCAACGAGAACTGCCGCGCGGGAATCCGCGAGTGGCTGAACAGTCCCTACATTCCGTCAAGCGATATCTGGAAAGAAAAGAGGTAATGCGCATGAGTATTCCGGCAAAGAGAGCTGGGCGAAAGTCTCCCGCCGTCAGCATCTCGAAAAAGGTCTATACGATGGCCACGGTGGACGGCAGTGATGCCGAGATCACCATGTACGGAGACATCTACGAGGAGCAGCCTACGAACTGGTGGGGCGAGCCCGTCGAGGGGCAGTACATCCTGCTCTCCGAGTTTTTGGAGGACCTCAAGCAGATCTCCGGCTGCACGTCCATCACTATCCGCATGAACAGCTACGGCGGCGACGCCGGATCGTCCAACATGATCCACAACCGCCTGCGGGAGCTGGCGCGGAACGGCACGAAGCTTACCTGCATCGTGGACGGCGTGGCCATGAGCGGCGGCAGTCTTATCATGTGCGCCTGCGATACGGTCAGGGTCAATCCCTCCAGCCTCGTCATGATCCACAAATGCTGGACCTTCCTGTGGGGCGGCTACAACGCCGACGAGCTACGGGAACAGGCTACCCAGCAGGAGGCGTGGGACAAGATGCAGATGGAGGTCTACACGCGCAAGACCGGGCTGTCGGCCACGGTGATTTCCCACATGATGGCGGACACGACCTATATGACAGGCCGCGAGGCCATCGACAAGGGCTTTGCGGACGAGCTGATCGAGGACGCGGAGCCGACCAGCATCGCCGCCAGCGCGGACGGGCGCAGCCTGTTCGTGAACGGGAGGCAGATGCACCTTGCCCCCGGCATGTTTGCGCCGGACAACATTCCCACGGTCACACCCGAGGCCTCCGCCCCGGTTGAGACAGATAAAAACAAGCCGGAAGTCACCGGCGATGAAGGAGGAATTTCCATGACTAAGGAAGAGCTCCGGGCAAAGTACCCGGACGAGATCGCCCAGGTGGAGGCCGACGCCCGCGCTTCCGTCGATCACACTGAGGCGGTCAACGCCGCGATCCAGGCCGAGCGTGCGCGTATGCAGGAGATCGACGAGATTTCCGGCCTGCTCGACGCGACGGACGTGCAGCAGGCCAAGTACGGCGACAAGCCCTGCTCTGCTGCCGACCTGCTGATGGCAGCGGCCAAGAACGCCGCCAAGCAGGGCAAGAAGTTTCTGACCGATCTGAAGGACGACAGCGAGGAATCCGGCGCTGAGGGCGTTCCTGCCGCTCCTGCCCCCGCAGTCGAAACGCCCGAGAGCGAAGACGGCGAGAAGAACGACACCCCCGAGGCGCGCATGACCAACGCCCGGAGCATGGTCGCTGACCTGCTGGGCAAGAAGAAGGAGGGCTAAGAACATGATCAATCTGAGTGAAAAGCTCGGCGAGATGACCTTTGACGGTCTGATCACCGACATCAAGCCCGCGCCCGAAGTGCGCGGCGGCGTTATCCGCAAGCTGTCCGCTGCGGCCACGCTCAAGCGCGGCACCATTCTTGCCAAGTCCTCCGGCACGGCCGGCGACGGCAAGCTGGTCGTTCTCGGCAGCACGGCCAAGGAAAACGAGACCCTGACCCCCGACTGCATCCTGTGCGACGACATCGAGGTCGGCACCGCTGCCGACGAGAAGGTAGCTGTCTACACCGCCGGCTGCTTCGACATCGGCAAGGTGACGGTCTCGGCCAGCTACACCATCACCGAGGGTGATAAGGACAACCTGCGTATGCGCGGCATCGTCTTCAAGGCTGCCGCCGCTGCCAACTAAGGAGGGAATCAACAATGGCTGAACTGAATTTCTTCGATACCTATGTGCTGATGGCGATCGCCGAGGAGATCGTTCCTCAGCAGACCTTTTTCCGCGACCGCTACTTCCCCACCGGGGAGCGCGACATCTTCGCCTGCGACAAGGTGCTGACCGAGTACCGCAAGGGCGACCGTAAGATGGCGGCGTTCGTCTCCGCCCGCGCCGGTGACATCCCCATGGACCGCATCGGCTATGCCATCCATGAGTACCAGCCTGCTTTCATCGCGCCGTCCCGTCTGCTGACGCTGGACGACCTGACCAAGCGCGGCTTCGGCGAGGCGATCTACGCCAACAGCACCCCCGCCCAGCGCGCGGCGCGTCTGCAGCTGGACGATCTGACCGACATGGACCGCCGCATCGTGCGCCGCGAGGAGTGGATGTGCGCGCAGACCATGATCAACAACGCCTGCACCATGCAGACCTACATCGACGACAAGACCGAGGGTGAGAAGCTGTATGTCAAGTTCTTCGATGACGCCAGCGACCACACCTATACCGTGGCCACCAAGTGGAACGCCACGGGCGGCGACTTCTTCGGCGACGTCAAGGCGATGTGCCGCAAGCTCTCCAAGCGCGGCCTGCGCGCGGCCGACCTGGTGCTCGGCTCTGACGTAGCCGACGCGATTCTCGACATGGAGAAGGTGCAGAAGCTGCTCGACCGCAACAGCGGCATCATCATCGGTACCATCGACCAGGAGCTCAGCCGCTACGATGGCGTGGTCTATATGGGTACGCTGAATTTCGGCGGCTTCAAGCTGAACCTGATCTCCGTAGACGAAACCTACATCGACAACAACGGTACCGAGCAGAAGTATTTCCCCGCCACCTCTGCGATGGTCACCGCCCCCGGCTGCGGCCATCTGATGTACGGCCAGATCACCCAGATCGACTACGGCTCCACCGCCTTTGCCAGTCATGCCGCGGCCCGCGTTCCGAAGTTCTCTCTGAACCAGGAGGCGGACATCCGCAAGCTGCGTCTGGGCGCGCGTCCGCTGGCTGCTCCTCATAACTACTGCCCGTACATCTACGCGGCCGAAGTTGTGTCCTGACCCGGCGCGGAAAGGAGACTGCTATGACGAAAATTGAGATCATCTGCGGCACATACGGCTACAGGCCGGATGGCTCGAAGCACCCCATTCCCATCGACCGCGGCGGTATCTGTGAGGTCTCCGAAGAGGAGGCTCAGCGCCTTTTTGCCCTGTGTGTCGCCCGCCCCGCTGAGGAAACGCCCTCTCCCGCTGTTGCAACGCCCCCTACGGGCGAGGACGGCAGCGGGGCTGGCGCTGACCCATCTAACAGCGGCGAGGGCGCAGAGGGCGCGGAAAGCGCCCATCTTGACCCCGAGCAGCTCAAAACGCTGACCAACGCCAAGCTCGCGGAGCTGGCCAAGGAGATGGGTATCGACACCGCCAAGCTCAAGACCAAGGCGCAGCTGATCGCCGCCATTACGGATGTTCCGCTGGAGGACGCGATTGCCGAGGACGACGACGGCGTGGACGACGGCGAAGCGCCCCCTGTGCTGACGCCGGAGGCGCCTGTGGTATGAGCGGCTTCAAGGATATGGTCGCCCGCGACAACTTCGGCGTGTTCCTCAACTGCGACGAGTTCGCGGAAAAGCGCACCGTCAAGTATGACGGGGCGACCTACGAGGATATTCCCATCGTCCTCTCCGGTCTGAAGGAGAAGGACCGCCGCCAGCTGATGAGTGACCATGCCCAGGGGCTTTACATCGTTTCCTCCGTTCTCCACTGCGCCCTGTCCGATCTCGGCGGGGTGCAGCCGGAGCGGGGGCAGCGTATCAGGATCAACGACCAGGAGGGCGGCGGAGGCTTCTTCCGAGAGTTCTATATCGCGTCCTCGGTCTGTGAGATGGGTATGCTGCGCGTAGAATTGGAGGCGGTGGACGAATGAGCTTTATCCGCGTCAACGAGGTCGGCGGCGGCAGTCTGGAGCGCGTGAACAAGCTGCTGCACAATGTTCCGGGCGGCGTTTACAAGGCGGCTTTCTCCGCGTTGAGGCGCGCCGGAGATACAGCCAAGACCCGCGCCGGACAGTTCGCCGCCGCCGAGTACACCATCAACAAGGGTGAATTCATGCGAAGAGTTCACTCCAAGACCCACATCACAGGCGGTGCGGGAGGCGTGATGGGTATGAGCATCAGTTTCTCCGGCACCGTGCTCCCACTGCTGACCTTCAACACCACATACAGCCGGGACGGCACCGTGCAGACACAGGTAAAGCGCAACGGCGGAGCCGCGACGCTTCAACACGCATTCGTGGCCCGTATTTTCGGCCCGACTGCCGTTTTCGAGCGCGTCGGCTCGCCGCGTTTTCCTGTGGAGCAGAAGTTTGGTCCGTCTACCGGACACATGATGCGGAACGAAGAAGTCATCGAGAAGATGGACGAAACGATCCGCGACACCTACGAAAAGCGCATTGAGCATGAAATCCTGCGCGTGCTGAACGGATGGGGAGGCTGATTTATGACAAGGATCATTCTGCTGGAACGCCTGCGGGCCTTTACTGAGGAGGTCACCGCCGACCTGATCATGCCGACCCGTTTGCAGAAGGGCGACACGGAGCAGAGCTTCCGCCCTGCCAATGTCTACCTGACGCGCCTGCCGGACGGCACTTCCGCCACCAAGAAGGCCCCCTATGTGCTGCACCAGGTCATTACCGGCATGGATCAACAGCCGCAGGGACAGCGCGTGACCTCCAGTGCCAAGGTCCGGTCTATCTGCTGTGTCTATAACGATGACGAGCAGGAGGGTGGGCTGATGCTGCTGAATCTCATGGAGCGGCTGCGCATAGCGATGCTCAGGCAGGTCGTGATCGGGGGGCAGTTTACCCTTGACCTGGAGGCGGGGCTTGAAACGCTGGTCTATCCCGATGACACCGCCCCCTATTTCGTGGGGGAAATGATCTCCACATGGAAGCTTCCCCCCGTGGAAAGAGAGGTTAACCTATGAGCGAAAAAATCATCGACACGGCGGCTCAGCCCGCCGCACCAAAGACGGCAAAGAAAAAGCCTGCCGCGCCGAAGAAGGTCGCCGACACCGGCGGCTTCTGCGTCTATCTCGGTCCGACCATGATGGGCGTGATCCAGCGCGGCACCATCTATCGCGGCGGCCGGAAGGAAGTCCTTGACACACTTGCCCCGGTGATCGAGCAGCACCCGCTGATCGCGTCGCTGGTGGTGAGCGACGAAACGCTCCCCGCCGACCGCATCAAAGTCAAAACGCCTGGGAACCTGCTGTATGTGAATTATCACAAGCTGGCCAAGGGCATGAAGTAAGGAGGAAATTTCAATGAACCACGGCGTATATGTCTCTCAGCAGGCTACCAGCGTCAGCACCCCTGTCGTGGCGGAGTCCGGCGTCCCCTTCGTGGTCGGTCTGGCTCCTGTTCAGGCGGCGGATAAGCCTGCTGCCCCCGGCACCCCTGTTCTCTGCACCAGTTGGTCCGAGGCGGTGGAGAAGCTGGGCTACTCCGACGACTGGGCAACCTACACGCTCTGCGAATTCATGTATTCGCACTTCAAGCTGTTCGCCTGCCAGCCCGTCATTTTTTGCAATGTTCTGGATATCGCCACCGCAAAGGAGGCGTCTGCCGCGACCGATGTTGCGGTGACGGAGCACAAGGTAAAGCTTCCCATCGCGGCCATCAACGATTCCACTCTGGTCATCAAGCCTGCCGGCGGTACCGGCTCTGCCTATGTGTCCGGCACCGACTATAACGCCTATTACAGCGGCGAGCATCTGGTAGTGGAGCTGCTGTCTACCGGCAGCGCCTATGACGCAGAGCAGGTAAACATCGCCTACAACAAGGTCAAGGCATCCACCGTCACCGCATCTGACATCGCCTCCGCGATGGAGAATGTGGAGCTGTGCCTGACCCTGCTGGGCATCGTCCCCGATCTGCTGTGCGCCCCTGGCTATTCTCAGCAGTCTACCGTGGCCGCTGCGATGACCGCCAAGGCAGGCAACATCAACGGTCTGTTCCGCGCCAAGGCACTGATCGACATTGACTGCGGCGCTTCCGGTGCGCGCACCTATTCCGATGTTCTCACCAAGAAGAACGCTGCCAACATCGCCGACGAGGACGAGATCGCCTTCTGGCCGATGGCGAAGCTGGGCGATTATAAGTTCCACCTGTCTACCCAGATGGCGGGGCTGATGGCGCAGATCGACACCGGCAACGGCGGCTGCCCCTATGAGTCCCCCTCCAATAAGGGGCTGCAGTGCGACGGCCTCTGCCTGGAGGACGGCACCGAGGTCAACCTGACGCTTGCGCAGGCCAACTACCTCAACGGCATCGGCGTGGATACCGCGCTGAACTTCATGAGCGGCTGGGTGGCGTGGGGCAACTACACCGCCTGCTATCCCTCCAACACCGATGTCAAGGACTACTTTATCCCGGTCAGCCGTATGTTCGGCTGGGTCGGCAACTCCCTCGTCAAGACCTTCTGGAGCAAGCTGGACAAGCCTATGACCCGCCGCCTGATCGACACTGTGCTCGATTCCGCCAACATCTGGCTCAACGGTCTGGTGGGTATGGGCTACCTTCTGGGCGCTCGCGTGGAGATGCTGGAGAACGAAAACCCGCTGACCAACCTCATGGCCGGCATCATCAAGCTCCATGTCTACATGACGCCGCCCTCTCCTGCTCAGGAGATCGACTTCGTGCTGGAGTATGACGCCAGCTATGTCACCAGCGCCCTGCAGGGCTAAAAGGAGGTTTGAATCATGGATCAGAGCATTATCAACTTCAAGGTCTACGAGGACTCTGTTGAATATGTCGGTATGGCACAGGCGACCCTGCCTGACCTGACCGCGCTGACGCAGTCCATCTCTGGCGCCGGCATTGCCGGCAATGTGGAGGCGGTCATCCTCGGCCACTTCGACGCGATGACGCTGGGGCTGAACTTCCGCACCGTCACTGCGCAGAGCGTGAAGCTCTCCGAGCCCCGCCGCCACACCATTGACCTGCGCGTGGCACAGCAGGACGAGGATGTCGTCGCAGGCGAGGTTGTCGTGCGCGCTGTGAAGCATATTTTTGTTGTTATCCCCAAGAGCGACAAGGGAGGCACCGTTGCCCCCGCCTCTCCCTCCAACGGCTCCGGCGAGTACGCCGTCCGCTACTGGGCGACCTACATCGACGGCAAGAAGGTGCGCGAGATCGATCCGCTGAATTTCAAGTGCGAAATCAACGGCGTCGATTATCTGGCGCCTGTTCGCACGGCGCTCGGCATGTAATCCACATTTCGCCCGGGGCGGTTTTCCGCTCCGGGCATATTTTTCAATTCTGAAAGGAGTTTCATCATGGCTGACAACAAGAATATTATTTCTCCCGATGCTTTTTCCACCGCTGTGGATCATGACGAGTTCGCTGCCGCTGAGGAGCAGGCCAGAATTAGCGAGAGCGCATTCACCGTGAAGCTGAAAAAGCCCTTCACCTACGAGGGGCAGACCTTCTCCGAACTGACCTTCGACTTCGACAGTCTGACCGGCGACGATGCGCTGGCCATCGAGGACGAGCTTCAGGCTATCGGCAAGCCCACCATTTCGCCGACCTTCTCCGGGCAGTTCCTGATTCGCATGGCTGCCCGCGCCTGTACCGCGACCATCGTTGACGGAAGCGGCAGGCCGCGCCGCCTCGGTGATGATGCGCTCCGCGCGCTGCCTATCTCCGAGTTCAACCGTGTGCGGAGCAAGGCTCGCAGTTTTTTACTGGCATCGGAGCTGTAACCGGCGACGGCGGCGTCTGGCTCCGCAGGCAATGTCTTACGATGGCGAAAACCAATCAGACCCCTGTTTCCTACTGGCTATCGCTGCCCCTGCCGTCTCTGTGCAAGTGGATCAAGGTCAGCAACCAGCTTGTGAAGGAGGCTCGGGAGCGACGCAAGAATAAATAAATCTGAAAGGAGGGCCATCTATGGCAGGCCGCAAAGAGTATGAGATGCTATTCCAGCTGAACGCGCAGCTTGGAGGCAATTACAGCAAGACCTTCAAGGCCGCTCAGCAGGAAATTGTGTCCATGCAGAAGGAAATTCAGGCCCTCTCCAAGACGCAGGCGGATATTTCCGCATTCCAAAAGCAGCAGGCAGCCGTGGAAGCGACACGGAAGCGGCTGGAAATGCTGCGGCAGCAATATGACAATATTCAGCGGGAGATGGAGGAAACCGGCAACGAGTCCGCCGACATGAAGAACAAGCTGCTGGCAAAGCAGCTTCAGATCGACAAGACCTCCGCCTCGCTGGAGAAGCAGACGGCAAAGCTGAACGAGCTGAGCGGGGCTCTGGAAGAGGCAGGCGTCAATACCGACGACCTCTCCCACAGCTCCGAGCAGCTTGCCGGCAAGATCGACACGCTGAAAAAGAAGCAGGGCGAGGCCGCCGATAAAGCTATGACCTTCGGCGACAAGGCGGGGCAGGCCTTTAATCAGGTACACGAGGCCATCGTGGCCGCAGGCATCGCCGTCGCCCTGAAAGAGATCTACGAATACTTCGCCAGCTGCGCGCAGGCGTCGATGGACTTTGAGAGCGCCATTACCGGCGTCGCCAAGACCACAGACCTCACAGACGAGGAACTGGCGGCAATGTCGGATTCCATCAAGGCGCTGTCCACGGAGATCCCCGCCACCACAGAGGAGATCGCGGCGGTAACCGAAGCCGCGGGACAGCTCGGCATCCAAAAGGACGCCCTGCTGGACTTCACCGAGATCATGACCATGCTCGGCACTGCCACCAACATGACAGCTGACGAGGCAGCAACCTCCCTTGCGCGCTTCGCCAACATTACCGGCATGGCAACGGACAATTACGGACGGCTCGGCTCTGTCATCGTTGACCTTGGCAACAACTTCGCCACGACGGAATCCGAGATCGTGGCGATGGGTACGCGCCTGGCGTCGGCGGGCAAGCTGGCCGGACTGACCGAGCCGGAGATCATGGCTCTGGCGGCGGCGATGTCCTCTGTCGGCATCGAAGCCGAGGCGGGCGGTACCGCCATGACCCAGACGCTCAACGCCATTGAAAAGGCCGTTGCAAAGGGCGGGGACGACCTCGCGGAGTTCGCCCGTATCGCGGGTATGTCCTCCGAAGAATTTTCTTCTGCGTGGAAGAACGACGCCATGAGCGCCCTGACTTCCTTTATCGGCGGGCTCGGCAAGCTGGACGAGCAGGGCGAGAGCACCGTCCTCGTACTGGAAGACCTGGGTCTGACCGGCATCCGGCAGAGCAATATGCTCAAAGCCCTGGGTCTTGCCGCAGACCAGATGACCGGCGCGGTGAACACTGCAAATACCGCCTGGCAGCAGAATACCGCCCTCACCAACGAGGCCAACAAGCGCTACGCCACCGCGCAGAGCCGGTTGACCATGATGCAGAACGCCTACAACAACCTCAAGGTAGCCATCGGCGACGCCTATACTCCCGCGCTCAGCGAGGCTTACGGCGTCGGCACGAAGGTCCTCAACAGCATTACGGCGTTCATTCAGAAGAACCCGGCGTTGGTCAATGCCATCACCGCCTTTGCAGGCGTGATCGGCGCGGTCGTCGCCGCGCTGGCTGCCTATGCGGTCGCTGCAAAGATAGCCGCAACTGCCAGTGCAATTCTCACTGCGGCGATCCCCGGCGTCAATGTCATCATGGGCGTTACCGCTGCCGTGGCCGCAATCACGGCGGGCATCGTTGCTCTGGCCACCGCTGCGGCGAATGACGCCGTACCCAGTGTGAAGGAGCTGACCGAAGCCGCCCGCGGAATGCGGGAGGCGATGGACGAGGCCAAGGCCACCTATGACGATACTGTTACCTCCACCATGGCCGCTGCAGGCGTCGCAGACACCTACATCGGCAAGCTGGAGGAGCTGGAGGCGGCGGGGCTCAATACCGACGAGCAGCACAGGCAGTACCACAACACCCTGGCTCTGCTCTGCCAGGTGGTACCGGAGCTGGCCGATTATATCGACCTCGAAACCGACACCATCAACGGCGGCACCGAAGCACTCCGCGCCAACACCGAGGCGTGGAAGCAGAATGCCATGCAGCAGGCCTATCAGGATCAGCTCACCGAGCTGTACTCCCAGTATTCCGCCGTGCTGATCGAGGCAGAAGAAAACAGCATCGGGCTCACCAAGGCGCAGTACAGCCTGGAGGCCGCCCAGCAGAAGCTGTCTGATACCTACGCGCAGATGGATGCGCTATGGGCAGACGCGCAGAAGCAGGCGGATGCCTATTACGACCAGTACGGCTATTACACCGATGCGACCGCTTTCCTCTCGCAGGAATACTACGACCTGCAAAACTCCATCTACGATACCAACAACGAGATATGGGCGGCTGAGAAGTCCATCAAGAATTACAACAAGGCGATGGAGGAGGACGCAGACGCCGTTTCCGATGCTGAGGCGGAGATCGCCCTCGCGGAAGAGGCGGTCAAGAATCTGACCGCCTCCATGAACGAAGGCACTGGCGCGTCCGAGGAGGCTGCTGCACAGGTCAGCGAGTTCCAGGCTGCCATCTCCGGCGTGCAGGAAAAGATCGCTGCCCTTGTGGAGTCCTACAACGAGGCGTACAGCGCGGCATACGAAAGCATATCCGGACAGTATCAGCTTTGGGACGAGGCCGCAAAGGTCGTTGCAACCAGCGCAGGCAGCATCAATTCTGCACTGGAGAGCCAGATCACCTACTGGCAGGACTACAACGCCAACCTGCAATCCCTGACTGACCGCAGCGCCGACATCGAGGGACTGAGCGACATGATCGCCTCCTTTGCTGACGGCAGCTCCGACAGCGTGAACGCGATCGCCGGCATGGCAGGCGCCACCGACGAGCAGCTGGCCACGATGGTAGCCAACTGGAAGACTCTGCAGCAGGAGCAGCAGAACGCAGCGGGGAGCGTAGCCGACCTCAAGACCGACTTCACGGCCACCATGGACGAGCTGCAGACGGCGCTTGCTGAGGACATTGAAGCGATGGACCTTGGCGACGAGGCCAAGGCAAGCGCGCAGGCCACCATTCAGGGCTTTATCGACGGAGCTGTCGGTATGCTGCCCCAGGTGACCGCTGCCTACAACCGCGTCGCCGCCGCAGCCAGAGCCGCACTGTCCGCGTCCGGTACCGGAACGGCCGGCAGCATTCCCGGCTACGCAGTTGGTACGCAGTCCGCCGCACCCGGCTTTGCCCTCGTCGGCGAAAACGGCCCGGAGCTGGTCTACTTCAACGGCGGCGAGCAGGTCATGACCGCCGAGGAGACCGCCGCTATGCGCGAGAGCATGGAGATCCAGGCCATCACCTTCGCCCCGCAGCTGCTGGAGGCACTGCACGCCATCCATGGCGACGGCGCGCTTTCGGCAGAGCCAGGCGCAGGCTCCGGCGCCGGATCGGTGGAGCTGCAGATCGTGTTTCAGATCAACGGCAGCGCATCGCCCGAGACGGTGGAAGCTCTGCGTGAGTACGGAGACGAGTTCGCCGAGCGCGTCCTTGAAGTCATGGAGGAGGCCGGCATCGACACCGCAAGGAGGGCCTACAAATGAGGAAGACCTACACCACCATTCAGGGCGATATGTGGGACAGCATCGCCTTCTCCCAGCTGGGGAGCGAAGCGTACACCGACAGGCTGATGAATCTCAATCCGCAGTATCTCGGGTACTACACCTTTCCGGCCGGGATCGTGCTGAAGCTGCCCGACCCTGCTGAGGATGTCGGCGATGCCCTGCCCCCGTGGAAGCAGGTGGTCGGATGAGCAGCCCGAATCAGGCGCGCCGCGTCACGGCGCAGATATTTTTCCAGGGCGCGGACATCACCGGCAGTATGCGCCCCTATTTCCTGTCGGCCACCTACACCGACAAGGAGGCGGACGGCACTGACGATCTGCAGCTGAAGCTTCAGGACCGCGATGATATATGGCTCAAAAAGTGGCTGGCCGATGCCATCGACGCAGCAGCCTCCGCAGGGAGCCTGTCCGCGTCCTCCAAGGCCAAGACCGATGGTGCGGCAAAGTCCTACAAGGTCACCGCCAAAAGCGGCTTGAATGTCCGATCTGGCCCCAGCACCAGCTACGGTAAATACGGTGCTCTGGTCTGCGGCGCGGAGCTGCAGGTCGAGGGCATCGAAAACGGCTGGGCGAAGGTCAGCTATAACGGCAAAACCGCCTATGTCAGCGCATCGTACATCAAGGAATCCGGCGGCGGGGGCGGCGATGCTTCTGCCGCCGCTCCTGCCTCTGCTTCCGGCGCCGGCTTCAAGATCAGCGCCGTGTTCGTTCGGGAGAACTGGACGGGCGGCGGTAGGGATAAGGTGCTGGACTGCGGACAGTTTGAGCTGGACAGCGTTGACGCCTCCGGCCCGCCGAACACCATCACCATCAAGGCGACGGCTCTTCCGTACAGCGCACAGATCCGTCAGACGGAGAAATCCAAGGCATGGGAGGCCTACACGCTTTCCGGCATCGCAAACGAGATGGCCGCTGCCAACGGAATGACCTGTATGTTCCTCGCCAACAGCGACCCGTCCTATGGCCGCGTGGAGCAGTACAAGCAGAGCGACATCGCCTTTCTCTCCAAGCTGTGCCACGAGGCGGGCATCTCTTTGAAAGCCACCAATAACCTGATCGTACTTTTCGACCAGGAGGATTACGAGAAGAAATCCCCCGTGCTGACTATCGTCCGCGGCAGCGGCAGCTACACCAAGCACAAGCTGAACGCGGGAACGGCCGGAACGCAGTACGCTTCCTGCCGCGTCAGCTACACGGACCCCGGCACAGGAAAGTGCATCGAGGCCACCGTCAAGGTCGAGGACTACAACGACAAGGCCAAGAACAACCAGCAGCTGGAGATCACCGCGAAGGTGGCAAGCGCGGCCGAGGCCAAGACCAAGGCCGAAAAATATCTCCGGCTGCACAACAAGTACGCAAAGACCGCGACCTTTACGCTGCCCGGCAATCCGGATATCGTGGCCGGTGTCACAGCCAAGCTCACCGGCTGGGGTGCGTGGGACGGGAAATACATTGTGGAGCAGGCTGCGCACTCGGTCGGCTCGTCCGGCTATACCACGCAGGTCAAGCTGCGCAAGACATTGGAGGGATATTGATGGACGAACTGCAGAATATCCTTTCGAGGCTCGTTCAGACCGGCACGGTAACGGCCGTCGACAGCGCAAAGCGCAGGGCTCGTGTCAAGTTTAAGGACACAGGCATCATTTCGGACTGGCTCTATGTGCTCCAGCACTACGGAGCGAATTTCTACATAAAGCCGGACGCAAAGCACACGCATGAGATCACGGACACCTTCACCGGCGGCGGCACAGCCAGCGAATTCCCCGACCACGACCACCTGCCCGGCTCGCATCTGACCTACTGGATGCCGAAGGTGAATGACCGCGTCCTCTGCCTATACCTTCCGGTATTCAACGGGGACGGTTTTGTGTTAGGAGGTTTTTGAGCATGGGAATGGTCGGCTGTCTGGGCGACATCGTTTTTACGGTGTCTGACCGCACGATCGAAACGATCAATAATGTCACCTGGTCTGGGTCGGCCCGGTACGCGACCCATCAGCGGCACGGCACACACGCCCTTACGGAGTTCACCGGCCTTGACCCCGACAAGATGACCTTCGACATCGTTCTCTCCGCTTACCTCGGCGTTGATCCTATCGCCGAGGTCGTGAAGCTGTGGAACTATGAGCGCGGCGGCATTGCCGTCCCGCTGGTGATCGGCAACAAGGGCTACGGGAAATATCGATGGTCCGTGCTTGACCACAAGATGAAGATGAAAACCTATGACGGACGCGGCAACGTCACCAGCGCCACCGTGTCCGTCAGCCTGCAAGAGTATCTGAGGGGGTAAAGCTGCCATGAGCTACAAGGTGACCGCATCTGACATCGGCGCGGTGCAGCTCAACGAGACTGACACCGTCCGCTCTGTCTTGCAGAACATCGCCATTATCCTTTCCACGCGGCAGGGGACCTGTCCGTTGTATCGCGGCTTCGGTCTCCCTCAGAAGTTCGTGGATAAGCCTCTGCCGGTAGCTATGCCTATGATGTATTCCGAGGTCAAAGAGGCAGTGGAAGAATATGAGCCCCGCGCCGAGGTGGTGAATGTGACCTTTGCGGCCGACAGAAACGCCCCGGGCAGGCTGATCCCTACCGTGGAGGTGAACATCATCAATGAGTGAGAGAAATACGGGATATCAGTTTGTTTCTACCGACACCGAAGCGGTGGAATCGCTGCTGATCTCCATTTACGAAAAAATCACCGGCGTCAGCGTGAAGCCCGCCAGCCCCGAAAAGCTGTTTATCCAGTTCGTGGCCGCCGTGGTGATCCAGGAGCGCGGGCTGAACAATTACACAGGCAATCAGAATATCCCAAGCCGCGCGGAAGGGGAAAACCTGGACGCGCTGGCCGAGCTGTTCTATGTCACGCAGCGCCCGGCGGCGCAGGCTGCGGTCTGCACCGAGCGCTTCCATATCTCCGAGGCACAGACCACAGCGATCCTCATTCCTGCCGGTACGCGCGTCACTGACGCCAGCGGTACGCTGACATGGGAGACGGTCGCGGATGCCTATGTATCCATCGGCGAGACCTATGCCGATGTGCAGATCCGCTGCCAGACTGTTGGTGCGGTCGGCAACGGCTACGCAGCGGGACAGATCAACACCTTCGTTGACCTGTTCGACTACTGCGAAAGATGCGAAAACCTCACCGCCAGCGATGACGGCGCAGACAAGGCCACCGACGACGAGTTCTATGAGCTGATGCGCGCCAGTCAGGACGCTTACAGCTGCGCCGGAGCCAAGGGCGGGTATATCTACTTTGCCAAGCAGGTCAGCACCAAGATCGCCGACGTGGTGGCGAACAGCCCCAGCGACGGAACGGTGGATCTCTATGTCCTCATGGACGACGGTACCATCGCTACCACGGAGATCAAGAATGCTGTCCTCGCCGCCTGCAACGACGATACGGTGCGGCCGCTGACGGACAAGGTTTCTGTCAAGGACCCGCAGAAGGTGAACTACAATATCACCTTCACCTACTATGTGCCGAAGGACAGCTCCCTCAGCTCCACAGAGATCAAGGCTGCGGTCGACAAGGCCGTGGCCGAGTTCGTCGCGTGGCAGTGCGGGAAGCTGGGACGCGACATCAACCCCTCCGTGCTGATCGGAAAGCTCATGCAGACCGGCATCAAGCGCGTGGCGCTGACCAGCCCGGTCTTTACCACGCTGCGGGATGGATCCGACGACACGACGCCGCAGGTTGCGTCGGTCGGGACCATCACGGCCACGAATGGGGGCTACGAGGATGAATAAGGCGCACGGCATCACGAAGGAAAACCTGCTGGCCTCCTTGCCGGCAGTCCTTGCCAATGACGACAATATGGCGGCGCTTGCCTCTGCCGTTGCCGAGGTGCTGGCTGCCCGCGTAGGCGAGATCGAGCGCGTGTCGATCTACTCACAGATCGACAGGCTCCCGAACGAGCTGCTGGACATTCTGGCGAACGACTTCAAGGTTGACTGGTGGGACGCCAACTACACCCTGGAGGAAAAGCGCCGGACGCTGAAAGACTCATGGAATGTTCACCGCAGGCTCGGCACCAAGGCGGCGGTCGTGCTGGCGATCTCCGCCATCTACCCCGATACGCAGGTCAGCGAATGGTGGGAATACGGCGGCAAGCCGTACCACTTCAAGCTGCTGATCGACGCCACCTATGAGGATGTCGACCCCGTCAGACATCAGCGCGTGATCGACCGCGTTGCCTTTTACAAGAATCTGCGCTCGGTGCTGGACGAGGTAGAATACTACGACGCCGGAGGACTGGCAACAGAGTATTTCGGCGCGGCCTGCATCGGCTGCGAGCTGGTCGACAGCGCGGCCGCCATTCGATACTGACACGGAGGTGTTTTACTATGGCAACATGGAACGGCGTCATCACCAACGCCGGCAACAGCCTGCTCAATGAGTGGGTGAATGAAAAGACCCTGAACTTCGACAGCGCGGCTGCGGGGCAGGGCACCGTCGCGGCGGCGGCAATGATGGCACAGACCGCCCTCGTCAATGAAAAGCAGACCGCGAGCCTGCTGGGCGGCGAGAGGGTATCTTCCGGCATTCGCCTGAAGCTCCGCATCGCTGCGCCGAATACGGCCTATACGCTGAATCAGTTCCGCGTATCTGCCAGCGTGGACGGAGGAGCGTCCGCCATGATCGCCTTGTTCCAGCTGGAGCAGGGCGTTCCCATTCCCAGCAAGACAGAATCGCCGGATTTCGTCTACACCTTTTACGCGCTGATCTCCTGCTCGAATACCGGCACATGGACGGTGACGGTCGACACCAGCGCCTGCGTCACACAGAGCGATATGTCCGCTGCCATCACTGAGGCGGTAAAGACCAAGCAGGACAAGATCATGGTCAAGGGTCTGCTGCTGGGCGACGGGAACGGGAATATCTCTGCGGCAGTCGCCGGAAAGGACTACGGTTATCCACTTGCAACAGGCTCAGGAGCGCCGACAGCCACGACCGAGGGTACCGCAGGGCAGCACTACTATGACAGCGCTACGGGCAAGGAATACGTCTGCAGCGGCAAGGACAGCAGCGGCAAGTATCAGTGGAAGCTGTCCGGCGCCAGCGACGCGGCCGATCTGACCTATAACGGTAAATCGCTCGACACCTTCCTTGATGGCGTTTCCGGCGACCTCGACACGCTCTCCAAGGGGCTGGACGGAAGTAAGCCACTCACCGGCAAGACCGATCCGACCTCCAGCACGAAGGGCTCGGTCGGCCAGTCGTATCTGAACACAGACACCATGCAGACCTTCTACTGCACGGCAGCCAACGATCAGACCGGCGTATACACATGGGAAAAGCCCAAGGGCGGCGGCGTGGCTCCACAGCTGGAGGTCTCTGTTGCCACCGGATCGGCTATCACCTGTACGAACGGCGAGACTACGCTGACTGGCACCAGCGTCGGCGGTAAATGCGTTTTTGATCTCCCTGGCTACGGTACATGGTCGCTGTATGCCACGCTGAACGGGCAGACCACCGCCACCGAGACTGTGGTCGTGGATCAGGTCAAGCAGTACGCGGTGACGCTGAGTTACTTCGCGGCTACGCTGACCGTAACGGCGGAATCCGGCGCAGTCGTGACCGCCACGCTTGGCACGAAGCAGTATACCGGCACCTGCGGCAGCAACGGCAAGTGTGCGCTGACCGTCAACTATGCCGGCACCTATTCCGTGACGGCCACCAAGAGCGGGGTATCCTCGTCCACGGCGTCTGCGGCGGTGTCGACCTCCGGCGGCAGTTACACCGCAACGGTGAAGTTCTGCACCATCACCGTCACCATCGACAGCGGCTCTACGGTCAAGGCGGTCAACGGTTCCACCACGCTCACGGCCACCAGCAACGGAACGGCAAAGTTCTACCTGCCGAACACCGGCACGTGGAGCGTCACCGCCACCAAGAACGGCGAGACGGCCACCGGCAGCGTAGCTTGCAGCTCCTACACCGGCTATACGCTGGAGCTGTCCTATGTCAAGGTCTTCGGTGTCTGCTGGAATTACAGTGCGCAGTCGACGGCTCTGACGCGGCTGAAAAAGGCCACCGATCCGAACGGACTGGTCAATGTCGACATCACCACGAATCCCGCGCCTGCGGTCGGTACCGGCGCCGGCAGCTCCCCCTTCGACAGCTATCTCCCGTGGAGCGGCATGGACGAGTACAACATCATCAACAATGCCGTAAGCTACAAGAAGGGGCAGAGCGGCTTCTCCCGAAGCAGCTACGATACCGTCGTCTTCATCCCCGAGTATTACTTCCGTATTATCGACGATGCCACCAACAAGAAACGGTACTTCTACATCGCGGATAAGGCCAAGAGTGGCTTCACCAAGCACCCCGGCTCCGGCAAGTATGTCGGCCGCTACAACACGATCTCCGGCCATTATTCCAAGACCGGCGCTGCGCCGCTGGTCAACCTGACCCGCGCATCGGCTCGTTCCGGTGCCAGAGGAAAGGGTAGTAAGTGGAGCGAGTATGACTTCGCGTCTTGGTGCGCGGTCTGGCTGCTCTATCTGGTGGAGTTTTCCGACTGGGACAGCCAGAGCAAAATCGGGCGCGGCTATGTGGACAGCAACAACTCTGCCATTTCTTCCGGCGGCACAGACAGCATGACCTACCACACCGGACGCGCAGCTGGGACGAATGGAAAGACCGCCGTCCAGTACCGGCACATCGAGAATCCCTACGGCAATGTCTTCGAGTGGGTCGACGGCATCAACTTCTCTGATGGTACCGTCTATGTCTGCCTGAACCCTGCGAGCTATGCAGATGACACCGCAAACAATTACACGAACATTGGCACTAAAATCCAAAACAACGGCTACATTAGCGCCATCGGCGTAGCGGCTGCCATGCCCTGGGCGTTCTATCCCACGGCGGTCGGAGGCAGCGAGACGACCTATATTCCGGACTACGCCTCCTACTACTCTGGCTGGCGTGTCCTCCGCGTCGGTGGCAACTGGGACGGCGGCGGCGATGCCGGCCTTTTCTACTGCCACGCGAGCTACTCGTCTTCCGACACGTACTCCAGCGTCGGCGCGCGACTCCTTTTCCACCCCTAATGGGGGACCGGGGGCCGCAGCCCCCGGAGCTTTCCCGCCTGCACTATTTGGCGGCATGAGCGCAAGCCCAAAAGCTGAATGGGGTACGGGGCGAAGCCCCGTCGACACGATTTTTGAAAATAACGTATTCTGTTATTTTCTCCCGTTTTTCCGTATGCGTGGCAGGCCGGAGGTATAATTATCTCCGGGACTGTCTGCGCCATGCGCCGAGGGCTTGATTTCTACGCCAACTACAACTCTGGCTGGCGTGTCCTCCACGTCGGTGGCAACTGGGACAACGGCGGCAATGCCGGCCTTTTCTACTTCAACGCGAACAACTCGTCTTCCGACACGAACTCCAACGTCGGCGCGCGACTACTTGTGTTTCTTTTTGACTGGCGCGGGCTTTCCCTCACCGCTTGGTGAAAATATTGCCGCATAGGACGGGGTTAAGTAGGCTTCGGCTCGAACAATCTCGCAGGCAAACAAGGACGGAGGGAAAATCCTATGCCGAAACGAGTCGGCTATCTCTACGACAAGATGGTTGACCGGGACTTTATCCGCAGCGTCATACAGGAGGCGGCTAAGGGGCGTCGGAACAGGCGAGACATCGCCCGCGTACTGGCGGACCTTGACGGATACGTCGAAAAGACCTACGAGCTTGTTGCAACGGAGAGCTTTGTGCCATCCGCGCCGAAAGTGCGTGAAATCTATGACGAGAGCAGCGAGAAGTACCGGAAGATCAAAATGGTCCCGTTCTGGCCGGACGGCGTGATTCAGTGGATGCTGGTGACGGCCATGAAACCGGTACTCATGCGCGGAATGCACCCGTGGTCCTGCGCGTCCATCCCTGGGCGCGGTGGGAAGCGAATTCACAAGAAGATCCGTGGCGCGCTCCGCAATGATCCGAAAGGGACGAAGTACGCCGCCGAGCTGGACGTCGCACAGTATTACCCCAGCATCTCCGGCAAGCGGCTGATCTGGGCGCTGGCGCGGAAGATCAAGGACAAGCGCTTTCTGCGGACGGTCTATTCCATCATCGAATCCTGCGGCGGCGGGCTGGCTATCGGGTATTACATCTGCCAATGGCTGGCAAACTTCTACCTGGAGTCTCTGGACCAGTACATCATGACGCTGCCGGGCGTGAAGTATATGACCCGCTACATGGACAACATCACCCTACTCGGGCCGAATAAGAAGCAGCTGCACAAGGCGCGGAAGCTGATCGCCGCATTCATGCAGCAGCGGCTCGGCCTGTCCATGAAAGCGAACTGGCAGATCTATCCCACGGCAAAGCGCATGGTGAGCGCGGTCGGCTACCGCTTTTCCCGCACTCATGTCATTCTGCGCAAGCGGAATTTCCTGCGCTTCACCCGGCAATGCCGCCGCGTCAAGAAACGGCTTGACGCCGGGAAGCCTATCATGTTCGCCCAGGCCTCCGGGCTACTGAGCCGCGCCGGGCAACTGAAACACTGCAATAGTCATACAATTCGGGTGAAGTACATTGACCCGATTGGAGTAAAACACCTGAAGGAGGTCGTGCGAAATGAGAGTAAGAGGCGACAACGCGCCCAGCAACGCATTCTCGCTGGAGGAGCAGCCTAATAAGCCGGGGGTAGCCCTGGTACGCTTCTATGAGAACGCCAAGCCGTTTGAGGAAAAGCGTGACGAGCTGACCATCAGCGGGTGGGTGTATGATGAATATCACTTGGAGCTGAATATGTACGACGGCCTGAGTGAAGACATCCTCGGCAACTATGCCGGTTATCTTGCACAAGCCAAGCTGCATGAGGCAGAGGGCAAGACGATCCCCTCCCTGCAGCAGCAGGTAGCCGACCTGGAGACCGACAAGGCGGCATTGACGGAAAAGGTGACGAGCCTTGAGGGGCAGGTCACCGATACGCAGATGGCGCTATGCGATGTCTACGAACAGATCGTCGCCGTGACATCTACAACAGGAGGCGCGTAACTGATGGCGAGCAATTACATGGTGAAGGTCTACGCAGACCTGATCCGCAAAGGAAAAAAGACGATTGAGGAAGTTCCCGACCAGCTGCGAGCAGCCGTCCGGGAAATCCTCGAAAATAGCAAGAATGGAGCTGAGGGCTTATGAAAAGCCTTCGGCTCCTTCTTTTATACATTCTGATGGGAAAGGAGGTAGCAGTTATGGCAGTTGTCTACGCGACCCTGATCGTCAAGGGCAAGAAGACCATCGACCAGGTTCCGAGCCTGATTCGGAAGCAGGTCGAGGAGATCCTGGCGGATCTCGAAGTCACCGTCTGACCACGGCATTGATACGGAGGGCAGCTCCTTTGCGGGGCTGCCCTTCTTATCACGCGCAGAGGAGGATTGAGAGATGACGCTCAAGGATATTTTGTTTGGTGGGGGAAGTGCGCTGTTTATGCTGCTGACGCTGCTCCAGCTCGCCCCCATCAAAATCAATCCGTGGTCTGCAATAGCAAAGGCTTTCGGGCGCGCTATCAACAGCGAGGTCTTGGAGAAGGTCGGAAAGCTCGAAAGCGAGCTGCAGTGCGTTCGGTCTGGCATGGCCGAGGAAAAGGCCGTCAACTGCCGGGCGCGCATTCTACGCTTCGGCGATGAATGTCTCCACGGCGAGCGCCACACCAAAGATCATTTCGACCAAACGCTCCGGGACATCGCCGCCTACGAACGATACTGCGAGGATCACCCGGAGTTTGAAAACAATGTAACAGAGCTGACCAGTGACCGGATCAAGACGATCTATCGCCGGTGCTTGGACAGCAACGACTTTTTGCAGTAAGGAGGACGCACAATGAACGTGCTGGATATGACGATCATCCGCCTGGCCGCAGGGCTTGTGCTGCTGATCGCCGCGAACATTGCCCTCGGTTCCATCAATGCCATCATTGATGGGGAATGGGATCAGACGAAGTTCCGCAACGGCTGCATCAAGAGTGCAGTTGTGGCAGCGGCGCTGGTCGCGGTCTACTTCGCCGGGTACCTCAACCCCGATCTGATGGTAGTGGAGGTCGATGGGCAGACCGTAAACCTGATGACAGCGGTATCGCTGGCTATGCTGGCAGCCTTTACCGCCTATGCCGTTGATGTACTGAAAAAGCTGAAAGATATGCTCTCTACCGCGACACCCGGGGCGGACGCGGCGCCTACTGCGCTGCCTTCCGGTGAGGGCAAGGAAGACCATACCGCCCCCGAGGAGGAATGACCTATGAGCAATAGCCCTCTTGTCAGTTACACAAAGCTCAGCCCGAATCACTCCGGGCAGAGGACCCGTAAGATCGACCGCATCACGCCACACTGCGTAGTGGGCCAGTGCAGCGTGGAGCGGTTGGGAGATATCTTTCTCCCTGCCTCCAGAGAGGCAAGCTGCAATTACGGGATCGGCGCGGACGGCCGCATCGGTATGTATGTCGAGGAGAAAAACCGATCCTGGTGTTCCTCCAGCAACGCAAACGACCAGCGGGCGGTGACTATTGAATGTGCGTCCGATGGCGCAGAGCCGTACGCATTCCGCGATGTGGTCTATCAGTCCCTCATTACGCTTTGCGTCGACATCTGCAAACGCAACGGCAAGACCAAGCTGCTCTGGCTGGAGGATAAGGACAAGACGCTTGCCTACACCCCTGCACCGGACGAGATGGTGCTGACCGTACACCGCTGGTTTGCCAACAAAAGCTGCCCCGGGAACTGGATGTACGCCCGCATGGGCGACCTCGCCGAAAAGGTGACAGCCCAGCTTTCCGCAGGCATGGACGAGGAGGATGACGATATGGATATCAACAAATTCAAGGAGCTTTGGCGTGAGATGCGCAAGGAGCTTCAGGACAACGATGCTTCCGCCTACTCGGAGGAAGCGCGCAAATGGGCCGTGGATAACGGCATCATTCGCGGCGGCAACTCCGATGAGTTCAATGGAATGTGGGAGGACATGATGACCCGCGAGCAGCTGGTGACCGTCCTCTACCGCTTCGCCCAGAAGTTTGGGCTGAGCTGATGGCAAGGCGCAAGCGCAGAGCCGCGAAGAAGCGCAAGGCCGAATGGAGCAAGGTCGTGTGCCTGCTGGCGATGCTGGCCGGTCTGCTGATCGTTCAAGAATGCCTGTTCCTCATGTATCTGTGCATCAAAAGCGGCTACACCGCCGCCGCTGCATGGCTTACCTCCGCCACCGGCGTTGGTGAGGCGATCATCATCGCCGGAGCAAACGGCTACCTCTCGCTTGCGAAGTCCGACCACAAGCGTGGCGGGATCACCTTTGAGGCGGCCAAGGCAAACAACTTCCGGACCGACACGGAGGACGACGGCAGCATCGACAGCCCCGCCATCTGAATGCCGCCCACACAATGAAAGCCCCCTCGCAGGATTTTACCGTCCTGTCGAGGGGGCTTTTTCTATTTTCCGGCGCTTTCGCGTTTACGGGGCGCTGTGGCGCTTTTTGCGGCTTTGGTGTGCGTCTACCCTCCCACGATGCAAAGAGCGTGTTGCAACTCGCCTACGGCGGCGAGAGAGGTGCTTGCGCGTGGCCGCTGCGCTTTCCTTTCAAAAATCCCATGTATCCCGCTCCGGAACGAACTCAATGATCGTTCCCTCTGGAACAGGGTCGCAGGGCTCGCCGTCAAAGGCGTTGCCCTGCTTCGTGCAGATGTCTGCAGGTCTGCTCCGGCGCGGGTCGACATCGACATAGAGCCGACCATCGCACTCGTAGACGGGGCGATCCCAGCTGTCGCGGCCTCTGTGTTCCAGCCGCAACACTGGCGCGGCGCAGAACTCCTCGTAGCTCATGTGGCCCTCCGCTTTCATCGCGGCACTGGCAGCAGCCAGCTCCTCGGGCGTCCAAGATTTGCTCATATCAGCACCTCTCATATTTCCGTTCGATACTGCGCATCAGATTCAAGACATCCTGCGCGAAAGGATATTCGCCTGTGTTATCCCGCACGACCTCTGATAGAAAGCTTCGCAGCTCACGCCAGCACTCTGTGTAGAACATCAGCTCGTCGTCACGCTTCACACTCACTGCCTCCTTCCACCATGCGCCAGTTTCCCGGCGCGGCGACGATAGCCCATGCGGTCAGCGGGGTGCGGCTGTCCATCATGTCCTCCAGCGCTTCCTGCATCCCACAGGCATCGCAGATATAGACGGTGGCGCGGCGGCTCAGGGCGTTGTGCGTGACGCTCTCCGAGTCCATCGTCATCTTCCCGCAGCGGGGGCAGGCAAAATGCCCGCCCTGCTGCTTCTTGCTGAACTCAGCAATGAGAACTCGCGCCAGCGTTTCCTCATGTGGCTCGATGCTCTCGATTTCCCATACATCGCGGCCGTCGATCCGACCATCGGCTCGAGCCTTTTCCTGCGCCTGCTGCTGATCTGCTGCGAATACGGCGGCGGTGATCCGCTGGCCGTTGTCACGATTGCGATAGGTGACCGTCCAAAACCTGTTCTCCATGGTGTACCTCACTTTCTGTTGTGCAGTTCCTCGATCTCGTCGAGGGTAGCGAGCCGGACATCTAACTCGTCGATCATCTTCTGACAATGACCGGCTATGTCGTGCGCCTGCCCCTCCAAAGCCTTCTCCTGCATCTGGCGATAGTTTTCCTTTTCGGCGATGACGCCCTTGCGGGCCCAGCCGAGGATTTCGAGATAGGTCATAGCTGCTCCTTTCTCCCCGTCGTGCCGATAGGTCAGCTTCTGCTTCACAGCTTGCAGAGATCCTTAAACTCGTTTGCGATGTTCTCGATGATCTGCGTGGTGCTGTAATACTGGGTCACATTGTCGCCCTGCATTGCGGCGTCCATGAGCATCGAGAGAAATTCTTCCGCATCCATGCGGTCGATGATGATTTTATCGTCCATACTCGTTCCTTTCACTCAATGGCAGCTTCGATGCTGCTGATGACTTCCTCCAGGTTATCTACGGCTTCGGAGAGGTTGTCGCAGGCCTCGTCTGCCTTTTCATAGCGTTCGCTCTCCTGCATATTCTCAGGGATATTGTCGCGGTACTCTTCCTCCTCGGCCTGGAGATCTTCGAGACTGCCCTTCAGCTCCTCCAGCTGGTCGATGATGCTTTGCAAATTTTTGCGGCGGATCTTGTTCATGGTTAGTCCTCCTCCCCATAGTCTTCTTCAAAGCGGCCCTCGGTAATGCCGCCGTAGGTGTAGCCGTTGTCAAAACTCAGATAGACCGGCGTATCTTCATCGTACTGGGCGAGGAAGTTAATCAGCTCGCCGGCCGTCATCGTTCTGCGGATCTGGTCGATGCCGTAACCTTCGCGGAAAGTAGAACAAATCAGCTTTTTCATTGTCGGCGCTCCTTTCTCAAAATCTGAATACCAGCCCTTTGACCTCGCGGCGGCCTGATGGATCGTGCAGCGGATCGCGGGTAACAGTTCCGACGCCCTCCAGATACGCGCCCTCGGCTACCAAGGCGTGGACACTTTCCATGAGCGCGGTGGACTGATCTGTGACGATAATCTCGTCAATATCAGCTGCGGTTAATGCAGCAACGAATTCTTTCATCACGCCGTCCTTAATCTGACTGCCCCATGGAAGCGCTCTGACCTCAAACATATCGGCTCGGTCTTCCGTGCTCTGCTCCCAGCTCCGGTATGCGTAAACCTGCCCGCGAGTGGGGTTCTTCTCCGTGTCGCGGAGTTTTTCAAAGTATTCCTTTGCAGTATCTCTGTTGAGCATATCCAAAATCTCCTGCCTGATTTCATCGGTGATATTGATCTTCATCTTGCGTTCCTCCTTGTATTTTCACACTCGGTGCTTTATACTGAGGGGGAGGGGAGCTTTCCCGCTCCCCCTCGCGCCGGGGTTAGGTCTCTTGGCGTTCGCCCTGCTGGGGCTTGCTGTTAGGTTTGATGGTGATTGTAATCCGGTCGGCTAAATCGGGATTATCAGCCAGCAACCTCAGAAGCTCTTGCAGGGCTTCTTTTTTTGCTTTGTCCATCGGCCTGTCCTCCTTTCCGGAGAGGTTTGTCCCTCTCCCTTACAAGAACCATATTACACTAATTCGTGTCACTTGTCAACGGTTATTTTACATTTTTTCGTGGAAATCGTAAAAAAGTTTTTGACAAGCGACACATTTTAGTGTATAGTACGAGTGAGGAGGTGAGAGTATGGGACTCTCTGTTGCCGAAAAGATTCGCCTGATCATGAAAAGGCAGAAAATAACGATGGGCGATCTGGCTGAGGCGTCAGGACAGACGCGGCAAAACCTGTCCAACAAAATGACGCGCGGGAACTTTACGGAAAAAGACATCACGGAGTTGGCGGCTGCGCTCGGCTGCACAGTCGAAATCCGTTTTGTCACACAGGACGGCGAGGAGATATAAGAAAAGGCCCCGGGCGAATGAACGCCCGAGGCCTCGGAGCAGGCTTAACGCTTGCTATGTATATCCGCGCCGGTGCGCGTCTTGACTCTGGTCTCCTTGTTTTCCTCTCGGATCATCAGGTCTGACAGCTCACACCCCAGCGCCTCACAAATAAGATCCAGATGCTCCAGGTTTACCCTTTCTGCGATCTCATGGTACAGGTCATTGATCGTCGAAGGTCGAATGCCTGTTGCCCTTGCAAGGTCAGCTTGTGACCACCTCCGCTCGCCAAGCCGGGTGGACAGTAAAATCCTAATCATAGCCATGCTCCTTTACGGTAGATTCTAACAACGATTTTAGAATCTCGCTGGATTTTGGTAGATTATAACGAAATCCGTTATGGCTATGAGAGAACACAAAGAGGCTACCACACAGGAAATTCCCTGTGTAGTAGCCTCTTTCTTTATTTCTTGGCATAGGCAAGTGGAAACACCAGGACAAATATCCCGCCGGTCATATAGACCGTTGGGGCAGAGCAAAAGCCAGGCGAACCGGCTTGGTTCGTCTGGCTCTGCTTTGGTGGAGCCGAGGGGAGTTGAACCCCTGTCCGAAAGCGCATCCACGAGGACTTCTCCGGGCGCAGTTTGTCGATTAAGATTCCCGCCGCGGCACGCCGGCAAACAGGCTTACCGTTTTGGTAGAGTCATTTTACATGACGAGGGCAACTCTTACCTCGTACACGTTCACCACTAATCGACGCCGGGTCTCTGAGCCGTGGTCCTCTCTGAGCCGACGGGCTAAGCCTAATTAGGCAGCCTGAAGAGTATAATTGTTGTTGTTTAATTTATAAACAGTTGGAGCTTTTATCGCAGATCCCCACTGCGGCCCGCTATCCCGGCTTCAACACCCCCGTCGAACCCGTTACGGCCCCATTTTGAAATGGAGAATGGAAAATTGAGAATAGCGAATGATTCTGCTCTCAGCTTTTCCATTTTTTTAATTAACGATTACGCTCTTTCATCGCACGGTCCATCTCGCGTTTTGCATCGCGTGCGGCGATACTGTCACGCTTATCGTGCAGCTTTTTGCCCCTGCACAAACCGATTTCAACCTTCACGCGCGAGCTTTTGAAATAAACCGCCAGCGGAATGACCGAATAGCCGTCCTGCTTGGTCTTGCTGAACAGGTTGACGATCTCGCGCTTGTGCATGAGCAGCTTACGCACGCGCAACGGGTCCTTATTGAAGATATTGCCCTTTTCATACGGCGAAATGTGCATGCCGCGCACGAAAATCTCACCGTCCTTGAACGAACAGTAGGAATCCTTGAGATTGATCTGCCCCAGACGGATGGACTTTACCTCGGTACCCGCAAGCTCGATGCCCGCTTCATACTTTTCCTCGACAAAGTAGTCATGCCATGCCTTTTTGTTGGCCGCAATCTGCTTTGTGCCCTTTTTGTCAACAGCCATGGCGAAACCTCCCTTACCGTGGTATAGATTATAATACCACGATATACCGTTTTTGTAAAGTGGCAACCGCATTTCATTTTTCGATGAAAAATGTAATATTAAACTTACCACGAGGAACACACCTCAAAGGTAAGTTTTTTATATCTGTATAACAGAAGGAGGTGCTGTGAAATGGCTGAAATGGGTCCAGTTCGTAAGATAGATGATCTCGGTCGCGTAGTCATTCCCAAGGAGTTTCGGAAAACCTTTAATTGGCCCATCGGCATGGAGGTTGAAATTTCCGCTGCTGACGGGAAAGTAATTGTCGCAAAACATTCAACGGCTTGTGCCTTTTGTGGTAAGCCAACTCGTGTGCAAATCGGTGAACAGCATATTTGCCCTGCCTGCGCTGCAAAGTATCAAGCACAGTTCGATGAAATCGCTCATATGTCGATGGAGTGAGGTTAATGTCGTATCGTTTGCACATCACCAAGTCGAGTGTGTTCCAATGGAACACGCAGACCCAAAGGAGGACGATTGATGACTTATCAGCTTTCTGACAACCCGTCTTTTCGCGAGCGAGTGGGGGGTGTCGTCCGTACAGGCGGTCGTCAAGGTCGGTGACACTGTATCCGACATCCGGGAGGGCAGGAACGCCGGTGTCCGCTCGCTCGGCGTGCTCGAGGGCAGCAGTGTGATGGGCATGACGCAGGCATCCTATGAGGCGCTCTCCGCTGAGAAAAAGCAGGCCGCACTTGACCGTGCGCGGCAGATGTTCCTCGAGGCCGGCGCCGATGATGTGCTGCTGAATATCGAGCAGCTGCCCGCATGGATTCAAGCGAACAACTAAACCAGATTAAGGCACCGCGGCAGTGCGACCGGAGCCTGCACAAGGAGCCGCCGCTTTAATTGTGCGGTGTTGCCTTAAATACAAAACCCGAAGTGCAGGTTTTACGCCTGCACTTCGGGTTTGCTTTTTGCTGTTTTTAATGCTCCGCCCAATCAAGCGACCGTCCAACCGCCTTATCCCAGCCGGAGAGCAGCTTACGGCGTTTATTCTCGTCCATCGAGGGCGCATACAGCGTATCGCACCGCCAGAGCTGCTTCAGCTCCTCGCGGCTGTGCCACACACCGGTCGCGAGTCCGGCAAGATAGCATGCGCCGAGCGCGGTCGTTTCGCGGATGACCGGACGGCGAATCGTGCAGTCCGAAATATCGCTCTGGAACTGCATCAGGAAGCTGTCGCGGCTGGCACCGCCGTCCACCGAGAGGGAGGAAAGGGAAACGCCCGTATCGCGTTTCATGGCGGTCAGCAGGTCGTTCACCTGATAGGCGATGGACTCCTGTGCGGCGCGGATGAAGTGCTCGCGGGTCGTGCCGCGCGTCAGACCGATGAGACAGCCGCGTGCGTACATATCCCAATGCGGCGCGCCCAGACCGGTGAATGCAGGCACGAGGTACACGCCGCCGGTGTCCTTCACCTTGCCCGCGTAGTATTCCGCATCGCGGCTCTCGGAGAAAAAGCGCATCTCATCCCGCAGCCACTGGATGACGGCGCCGCCGACAAACACGCTGCCCTCGAGCGCGTACTGCGTTTCTCCGCTGATTTGAATGCCGATGGTGGTCAGCAGGCCGTTTTTGCTCTCGCAGGCGGTTGTGCCGGTGTTCATCAGCAGAAAACAGCCCGTGCCGTAGGTGTTTTTCGCATCGCCTGCCGCAAAGCAGGTCTGACCGAACAGCGCCGCCTGCTGGTCGCCTGCAATGCCTGCAATCGGAATATCGCCGCCCGGCAGGGAAACAGAACCGTACACCTCGCTTGAGGAGCACACGCGCGGCAGCATCGCCCGGGGAATATCGAGCGCTTCAAGCAGGGTATCGTCCCAGTCCAGACGGTGAATGTCGAAGATCATCGTGCGTGCGGCATTGGTCGCGTCCGTGATGTGCACCTTGCCGCCGGTCAGCTTCCACACCAGCCAGGAATCCACCGTGCCGAACAGGATTTCTCCGCGCTCGGCCTTCTCTCGTGCGCCCTCCACATGGTCGAGCAGCCATTTGATTTTCGTTCCCGAAAAATACGCATCCGGAACCAGACCGGTCGTGCGGCGGATGTGCCCGGACAGACCGTCCTGCACCAGCCTGTCCTGCACCAGCCTGTCCACAATATCCGCTGTGCGGCGGCACTGCCAGACGATAGCGTTGTGAATCGGCCGTCCGGTATTTTTATCCCACAGGATGGTCGTCTCGCGCTGGTTGGTGATGCCGATGCCCGCCACATCGGACGGAGAAACATCGGCGGCCGCCAGCACCTCGAGCATAGCTGCATACTGTGTGGACCAGATTTCCATCGGGTCCTGCTCGACCCATCCCTCGTGCGGATAATGCTGGGTCAGCTCGTGCTGCCGGATGGCGAGAATATTCTGTTCGCTGTCAAATAAGATCGCTCTCGAGCTTGTCGTGCCCTGATCGAGCGCCAATATATATTTTCCCATAGCGGAAACTCCTTTTTACTCTTTGCATCTATCATACCGTTGCGGACACGGATTGTCAATCACTGCAAATTTGACGGTGCGGTGCATTTTGTGGTAAAATCAGTGCGAAAATGCATAGAAGAAGGGGATTGCATGAGGATTTACGAATATGGCGAGCCGAATGCGAAAAACGTGCTGCTGCAGCCGGTTGGGGACCACGACCTGCCAGCCATCGAGAACGAAATCCGAGAGATCAAGCGGCTGACTGCACAGCCGTTCCGTTTGATTGCCGTCAAGGTTGAAAGCTGGAACGACGACCTGTCTCCGTGGTGTGCACCGGCAGTTTTCGGTCATGAGGACTTCGGAGACGGTGCTGCGGCACTGCTCCGCGAAATCCTGCCGCTGTGTGAGGACGCAGACAGACGATACATCATCGGCGGATACTCAATGGCAGGGCTGTTTGCCCTGTGGAGCGCATATCGGACCGACCGTTTTTCTGGCATCGCGGCAGCCTCGCCGTCTCTGTGGTTTCCGAAATTTCTGGAGTACATGCAGGCGCATGATCTGCACAGCGCTGCCGTCTATCTCAGTCTGGGCAACCGCGAGGAAAAGACGCGTAATCCGGTGATGGCTGCCGTCGGCGACCGCATGCGGGCAGCGTATGCGCTCCTGCAGGAGAAAAACGTAAGCTGCACACTGGAATGGAACAGCGGCGGGCATTTTCAGCAGCCGGACTGCCGCACGGCAAAGGCGTTTGCGTGGGTACTGGAACACTTATTTTATTAAGGTATAACTTATGCTTGAGAAGTCTGTCGGATTCCTGTATAATAATAAATAAATGTTACCGGTTGACTACAACCGATAACAAAAGTACTTTGGAAAGGGAATAGAAATTATGTTGGAAACGATCAACTCCGTTATCGCAGCGATATCGGATGTGCTGTATCAGCCGTGGTTTGTGCCGTTGTTTCTGATAGTCAGCGGCATTTATTTCACGTTCCGATGCAGATTCATCCAGATTCGTCTGTTCAAGGACGCGTGCAGGGTCATCATGGAGAAGCCGGAAAGCGAGGGGAGCATTTCCTCGTTCGGCGCACTCATGATCTCCACCGCGTCGCGTGTCGGCACGGGCAACATCATCGGTGTATCCACGGCAATCTGCCTCGGCGGACCGGGCGCTATCTTCTGGATGTGGGTAACCGCACTGCTCGGCGGTGCAACCGCCTTCATCGAGTCTACGCTCGCGCAGATTTACAAAAAGCGTGCACCGGACGGCAGCTGCTACGGCGGTCCTGCGTACTACATGCGCGATGCACTCGGCAAGCGCTGGATGGGTGTCATCTTCTCGGTGCTCATCATCCTGATCTACGCAGTCGGCTATAACATGCTGGCGGCGTACAATCTGCAGTCCACATTCTCGGTGTTCAAGTTCTACCATCCGGTTATCACGCCGGCGTTCATCGGCGTCATTCTGGCGTTCCTGTTCGGCGTAATGGTACTCGGCGGCGCAAAGCGTCTGGCAAGCATCACCGAAATCCTTGTTCCGTTCATGGGTATCCTGTATGTACTGGTTTCGCTGCTCATCATCTTCCTGAACATCAGGAATGTACCGGGCATGTTCGCGTCCATCTTCCGCAACGCATTTGACTTCCAGTCCGTGATGGGCGGCTTCTCCGGCAGCTGCATCATGTACGGCGTGAAGCGCGGTCTGTACTCGAACGAAGCAGGTATGGGCTCTGCACCGAATGCAGCCGCAACCGCATCTGTTTCCCATCCGGCCAAGCAGGGTCTGGTGCAGATGCTGTCCGTATTCATCGACACGCTGCTCATCTGTACGGCAACGGCGTTCATGTGTCTGTCCACCAGCGTTGTTCCGACCGAGGAAATCGCCGGTGCGGTTTATGTACAGAATGCTATCGCATCTACGCTCGGTACGGCAGGTCCGGTGTTCCTTGCTGTGGCGATGATGCTGTTCGCGTTCACCACGCTGCTCGGCAACTACTCATACTGCGAGGGCTGTCTGGAGTTCATCCTGCATCGCAGCATCAAAAAGCATGAGCTGCTCCTCTTCCGCCTGTTTGCTACGGCCATCGTGTTCATCGGTGCGATTGCAAACGCCGGTCTGGTCTGGGATACTGCGGATATGCTGCAGGGTATGATCGTCGTAGTCAACGTGCCGACCATCCTGATTCTTGGCGGCACGGCAATCAGGTGCCTGAATGATTACGTTGCAAGCCGCAAGCGCGGTGAGAATCCGGTATTTCACGCGAAGAACATTGGCATCAAGGAAGAAACTGATTTCTGGAAATAAGCGAATAAGAAAAGGACTGCTGCACAAGGATAAAACCTGTGCAGCAGTCCTTTTTTGTTATGCGTTTGTGTTCTCCTGCGGCGGATTTGCCGTTAAATCGCGGAAATGCTGCAGGCGTGCCGTCCACAGCACGGTATCCTGCGGTTCATCCGGCGAGATTGAGAGATTGTTCTTCGTCCAGTCCGCGAGAAACGCACTGAATTTCTCCGCGCCGACACAGTTGTAATGCAGTGAGTCGTAGAAGTCGTTTTCCGGATCTGCGGCAATCTGCGCGGTGTAGTCGCTGCAATTCAGTGTTGATACGCCGTCGCGTCCGTCAAACTGCGCGGTCAGCCTGTCCCAGTCAGCGTCGTGCAGACGCTTTGTCGGAGCACGGTACAGCACCAGCTGAATATTGTTCCTGCGGCAGAGCGCGTAAATATCTTCGAGGGCATCCATATTTCGTTCCCAGTCCTCTGGGGCAATATCAACCGTTTCGCAGTCGTCCGGACCCTTGTCCGTGCCGCCGGACAGAAAGGTGTAGCCGGCCAGCATATCCTCGGTGTACGGCTGCACGTCCTCGCTCTTGAGGGTCGTCCAGCGGTCGTGATAGAAGTACAGCGGAAACAGCAGTCCCTTGCGGACTTCGGGTTCGGCATTAAAAAAGGTCGCGTGCAGACGATTGATGCCCCACGGCATCTGACCGATATTGGTCTTGGTGAAGCCCATGTATTGATGGAACGCTATACCGGTGCACTCCACGAAAACCGCCTTGGGTGACTGCGTGCGCAGGCTTTCCTTTAAGTAATCCAGCGTCAGCGGAAGCGGCTGCTCGGGTCCGGCCTGCACAAAGGCGGTCAAACCGGAATTTTCCCAGTATACGGCAGGTACCACGTCGCAGTAGGTGACGGACGAGCCGAAGAACAGCACATCGATCGAATCCGTCTGCTCCTGTTCGTACATGCCCCAGACCGAGCCGTAATCATGCTGCTGCGGTGTGAGATAATGGGTCGCACCGGCGAGGATACCGCCGAACACTGCCGCAGCGGCAAGGAAGGCCGCCAGTTCTCTTTTGAAAATGTGTTTCACGGCGATTCCTCCTTAAAACTGGAAATAGACGAATTCCTGCGGGTTGAATCCGGTGCCGTATGCGCCGCACACGGCCGTCACTGCCAGCAGGATAACCCAGACCGCATACCGGAGCCAGACCGTCTCCAGCAGCTTTTCCCGCAGCGGGAACCGGTCACCGATGATGTCGGTCAGCACCAGTCCGATGAGGCTCACGGCAAGCACATGCAGCGCACGCTCGGTCAGACCGAGATGCGTCAGGTCAAGCGGGAAGCATGCGCCTGCTGCCGTCACAATGCGTTTGATGATAGCGCACGCCTGCAAAGCGGAATCCGCGCGGAAGAATATCCACGCAAACGTGGAAAGGCCGAAGGTGATAATCACGCGGATGATCTGCAGCCAGCCTGCGTCCCACGGAATGTGCAGTGCGGCGCACAGGCGCTGCTTTGCCGGTGTCAGCAGGCCGCCGATGACCTGAAAAACGCCGAACAGCAGTCCCCAGAGCACATATTTCATGGCGGCACCGTGCCACAGACCGCTCAGTGCGAACACGATCAGCACGTTGATGTAGGTGCGCGCTTTGCCCTTGCGGCTGCCGCCGAGCGGGAAATATAAGTAGTCGCGGAACCAGGTGGACAAGGAAATGTGCCATCTGTGCCAGAATTCCTTGGAGCTTTGCGCCATGTACGGTGCGTGGAAGTTTTCCATCAGCGTAATGCCGAACAGCCGCGCGGAGCCGATCGCCATGTCGGAGTAGGCGGAAAAGTCGCAGTAGATCTGCAGGGCATACGCCACTGCGGCGAACGCCAGCTCCAGACCGGAAAACTGCGCCGGATCGGCGTACGCGGTGTTGACCAGAACCGCCAGATTATCCGCGAGCAGCACCTTCTTGACTGTGCCCTCGATAAGACGTTCGGCGGCAAAACGCACATCGTCCGCAGTTGCGCGGCGCGGCTGCTTGATCTGCGGGAGCAGGCTCTTCGAGCGCTCGATCGGGCCGGACAGGATTGCCGGAAAAAAGGTGGTAAACAGCGCAAAATCGAGAAAATTGCGCTCGGCTTCACGACCGCGGTACACGTCGATCATATAGCCGCAGATGACGAACGTGTAGAACGAAATGCCAATCGGCAGAGCAAGCTGAGGCAGACTGAGCTGCACACCGGTGCAGCCGAGCAGCTCTCCGAAAAAGCCGAGGTATTTGAATAACCCGAGTGCGCCGAGGTTGAGCACAAGCACCAGCGTGAGCAGACCGCGCTTACGCTCGGTGCGTTCCAGCTTTTGCGCCGCAAAGAAGTTGAAGGCAACGGTCAGCGCCAGCAACGGCAGAAATTTTACACCGCCGATGGCGTAAAAACAGATGCTCAGCAGCAGAAGAAACGGTTTCTTGGCCTTCTGTGACAGTGGGTGGTAAATGAGTGCGCCTATCACCAGAAAGACGATATAAGCGAATGAATTTGGTGTCACGTTTATTTCTCTCCGTCCCCAAAATTATTTGTTGTAGCCGGTCACGCCGTTTTTATTCATCCAGGTCAGCTTGACCTGCAGCAAACGGGCGATCGCCGGATTTTCCTGACCGTGCCGGGCTGCATACAGCCGCTGCAGCTCAAGCAGGTCGTTGTAGGTCAAATACGGATAATCCTGACCGGAACAGGTGCCGTCTGGCTTGTAGGAGTAGTTCAGATCACCGTCCGGCTTGTACCACAGCAGTTCGCTCTGCTCAATGCCGCGCACCATGCGGTCAGCGAGGACGGCGTAGCTGTCCTCATTCACTGCGTTTGCCATCCGGTACAGGAATTCGGCTTCGGCGGCATGATGGTTGAGCGAAGCGTGTGTCGGCGAGGACTCTCCGTTCGGGTGCCAGTAATCCTGCACGAGCCATCCCTCGTCATCGCCGGCCCCGAAGGTGAAGTGATGCTGCTCGGCAAAGCGGACGAGAAAATCCGCATACTTGCGGGTCTTGTCCAGCCAGCCGGTCACACCGAAGTTTTCGGCTGCGTTGATGTTCGCCAGCCAGAAATCCGTGTTGAAGCGGGTGTCGTAGTAGCCGGGTTCGATGCCGTAATCCGTCTTGAGCCAGGTGCTGCCTGCCTGAGAGGGGATAAAGCCGTACTCGTTCTGCTGCTCGCGCATCAGGTCGATCATCGCCAGACCGATCGCGCGGGAGGCCGGCTGATCGGTGTCGTTTGCCATCTTGCCGGCAATATGCGCCGCCGGAAGCGAGTAGAAGTAGTTCTCATCGAACGGATAGTAGGTCGAAGGCGCGGTATAGTAGTAGCCGTTGTAGCACCAGCGGTTGGTGCCGATCAGGCTGTAGTTCGCCCAGCGGCTGAGCATGGACGGGTCGCTCCAGTCGATGAGCGTCTGCTGAGAAGTCAGCAGCAGATAGTCGCTGTAGGTGCCCTGCGTAAGAGCCGCAACCTGCACGGAAAACCGAAAGCCGGAAGCTGTCCGCTCGATCTTCAGAGAGCCGTTTTTGCCCGGAAAATACTCGATCATGCCGTTGTCGCGCGCGGCATAGGTCATCGGCGTGACGAGAATGCTGTCCACGCCGTCCACCCGCAGGAAATACATGCCGCTCGGCAGTGTGCCCGCAGTGAGCGGCTGCTGTTTCCATGAGGAAGCTGCGGTGTCGTACCAGCGAACCGTGCCGGACGTGCCCTTCATCTCAAACTGCGCGGCTATGTGTGCGGGTGCGTCCAGCACGGCGGCAGAGTGTCCCATCTCGACCGCGCAGCCCTGACCGTCCGTGTAACGGCGGGTCGCTCGATGAACTTCGGTCAGGTCCTGTTCGGTCTCGCTGCGCGTCACGTCACCCAGTTTGGTGGTGAAGGCCGTGTAGGAATGGGTCTGCGGCGGCTTCGGCGCATCGGTTTCCCGCTGCTGGTAGGAGACCATCGGTGCAAAACGCTGCAAAATAGTCGCCAGCTGTGCGCGGGAGACCGTGCGCTGCGGAGACAGTGTGGTCGCAGTCGTGCCGGTGATCAGTCCCTCGGCGTTGGCCCACTGCATGGCGGCCTGCGCATACGGATGAATCGAAGAAGCATCCGTGTAGCCGGAGAGCGTGCTTTGTGCCGTCACATCCAGCTTTTTGTATTCGGCAAAGCGGTACAGCATAACGGCGAACTGCTCGCGCGTAAGTGAGGTGCCGGGGCGAAATACCGTGTCGCTGTAACCGGTGATGATGCCGTTGGACACACCCCACTGAACCGCGGTCAGGAAGGACGCATCCTCCGCGACATCCTGAAAGGTAAGCACTGTGTCAGCCGCAGGCGCGTGCTCCATGCGGTACAGCGCCTGCACCAGACAGGCGCGGGTCGCAGGTGCATCTGCAGCAAAGGTGTATTCCGAAATGCCGTCCATCAGATTGGACTGTACGGCGAATTCCATGGCCTGCTCGGCCCAGTGCGGCTTTAAATCGGAATAATCGGCGGCAGCGGTGCCGGTCAGCATCGAAAGACTGAGCATTACGGCCGCCGCGGTATAGCGATGTTTTTTCAAAAGAGTAAACCTCCGTGATTGTTTTCGCGCAGAAAATTATGCGCGTGGTTTATACACTTTCACAATTTATCATTATAACACCGCGGCAGGGCGGGCCGCAATAGCAATTCTTTGTAATATCAGCAGAGAATTACTGCAGATTCTCGATGAGTTTGCGGCAGGTATCAGCGGACAGGCTGCTGTACAGGTGATAGACGATGTCATCGTGCGTCCAGAGGAGCGTGACCGTGCCGTTTTTCTCGATCATCGTAACCGGACTGCCGTGCAGAGCAAATTCGGTAACGGATGCGTTTTCCGTGTCCACGAGCTTGTGTGCCTCCGAAGTGTCCGTAATCCAGGTGCAGGTCAGGTCGAGAAAATCGGTAGTGCTCTCGTAGGTGACAGTATAGCTGTTAGGTGTGCTGCACTCATCGGTTTTGTGCATGGTATCCGGCAGACCGGACAGAACCGGCGGTGTGAACGCCTTGCTGTCGGTTTCGGACGGCAGGGCCGATGAAAAACGATAGTCGGTCAGGTCGTTAAATACGCGCACGACAGTATTGATAAGCGATACGCGGTATGCCTCTACGCTCATCGCGCAGCCGAACGAAACCGCAGCGGAAAGCAGCAGAACAGCGGCCGTGCGGCGCGCAAGACGGAGGCTCCGGTTAAACGCCGCAGAGTGCTTTTGTGCACGCACCAGACGGCGCATTTCACGCCGGAATTTTCGGGAGAAACGGTGCTCGGGCAGAGCATCCGGCGTGCAGGCTTGCAGCCACAGTTCGCGCGCTTCGGCGGCCTGCGCGGACAGCATATCGTCAGTGATCTTCATTTACGGTTCCTCCATCCCGCTCAGCGCTGCGCTGAGTTTTTCCTTGGCACGCTGGATGAGCTTGCGCACGTTCGGCTCGGTCATATCCAGAATATTCGCAATCTCCGCGTTGGAATAGCCGCAGTCGTACCGCAGGAGCAGGACCGAGCGGTAACGCGGCGGCAGGGACGCGATAGCGGCGGCCAGTGTGTCGCGCGCGGCGAGACGCTCGATCTCGGCGGCAGGCGCGGCTCCGATATATTCCTCGGCAAGCGGCAGGACATTGCGGCGCTGCTTTTCGCGGTACAGGTCGATTGCTTTGTGCTCGGTAATAGTGACGAGCAGCGCACGCGTTTTGTGACACCTTGGTGAAGAAATGGTATCCAGAATTTCGATGACTTTGAGAAAAGCCTGATGCACCACGTCCTCCGCATCGCTGCTGTTGCGCAGAATGCGGTTTGCGGTGTAGTACATCAGATTTTTGTATTCGCTGTAAAGAATCTCGAACTTGGACTTGTCTGCATCCGAGTCGATCATTGCCAGATAGAGAAACATTTTTACGCCTTCCTGCCTGTTATTTTAGCAGATTATAGCATATTGTGTCCGGCTGTGCAATCCAAAGAGCGGATTTGCAGGCCGGTTTTTCTCATGCCGAAAAAATTCAAAAATTTTTGCGGGAGCGTGTCACAAAACCGGAAGGACATTCGTCTATATAGTATGAGCAGGACAGGAGAGCCGGAAAGGAGGGAGTGCATGAACAATCGCAGGATATGGTTTCGATTAGGCGGCGTACTGGCTGCGGCAGCTGTCTGCACAGGCGGTGCGGCCGTTGTCTCCGACCGTGCGCAGGAAGCGAAAAATGTACAGAGGGCGTTCCTCGGCGCGATGGAAACGCAGATGCAGATAGGGTGCTATCCGTCGGAGACCGGCTCACCGGCCGACCTGACCGAGCGGGAACGCACGGAACTGCAGACGGCATACACTTCACGGGTGGAGCAGTACTACACCGAGGAAAATCCCTGCAGGAAACGATACATTGCACTGAACGAGGATCTTCTGACGGCTTGCGATTCTGATGTAGAATACAGCAAGTCCGGCGGCGTGGCCGACTGCCGATTTGACAGCGTGCGGCTGTATGCAGACCGAATGACGGCGGTGGTGCAGGCAGAGACCGTTGTTTGGGATAAACGGATCTCCGGCAATCCGGAGCAGGGATTTTCGGTGGAGCTGCCGGTCAATCGGGATACCATCACTGCGACTATGAAGAAAGAGAACGGCGTGTGGAAACTGGACTCGATTGATTCACAGATCAGTCTGTCGGCTGCTGTACCGGTGGATGATGAGGTTTGCAGAAAACGCTATCCGACATTTGAAACGGCAAGGCAGGTGGCAGACAGTATAGATGACCAGGCATACATAAAGGAGGCGCGTTTCGCTTGAACTATTTTGGGCTGCACCGTGTGGCTGCTCCCGCATGAAAAGGATAGAGCGGCGGACTTGTTGTGGGGACAAATCCGCCGCAAAACGGCAGAGAAAAGTGAAACAGTCGCAGACTGAACTGCTGTGACTGTTTTCGCCTGCTTGCAGAATATACAAAAATTTTTGAAAAAAGTTGTTGACATTTCTGAGAGAATATAATATACTAAACAAGTGCTGTAAAAAACGCCTCTGTAGCTCAGTCGGTAGAGCAGGGGACTGAAAATCCCCGTGTCGGTGGTTCGATTCCGCCCGGAGGCACCATTTATTCAAATGAGTGTCTGGACACTCATTTGAATAAATCTTACCTTTCGGTTAAGGAATCGAAAGGCGGCTCTTAGAAACAATCCGGTGGATTGTTTCAACCGCCGTGGCTTTTTCCGCAGAAAAAGCGATTCCGCCCGGAGATGTAGCGTCGGAGCGGCAAGCAACCCATCTTCGAGTTCTAAAAACGCGTTAGCGTAAAGCGCAAACAAACTGAATATGCGGCTGTAGCTCATCTGGTAGAGCGCCACCTTGCCAAGGTGGAGGTAGCGAGTTCGAGCCTCGTCAGCCGCTCCAAATCAAAGGACACCGATGTAATTCGGTGTTTTTCTTTTATCCGTAGCACACTCGCTTCCTCCACCTTCATAAAATCAGAGGTCGGGGTCCCCGTGAAAGCCTGCGGCTTTTGCGGGGTGTGGATGCGAGTTTGAGCCTCGTCAGCCGCTCCAAATCAAAAAGCACCGATGTATTCGGTGCTTTTTGTTTTACCCAAACCGCCAGCCGCTGTTAATTCTTTGCCGATTTACCGCTTCACCATGATAGTGCAATAACCGCTTTGCATGAAATTCCCTTTATCAGAAAATGAAATTTATGAAAAAATACAAAATTCACGTTTGCAGCTGAGAAACAAACGCAAACTGCGAAAGAACGCTTGTGACACCCTGTCAAATATGCTATAATGAGCCTATATTTGAGGTAACACCGCACAATGAAAGCTGCGGTGCTTTGCGGAAATTTTGTGCCCTGACTTCGTTCCGGTTTCACGGTAATACAGCAAGTATTACCGCAAAACTGCGTATAGTCAGTACGTAAAATTTACTCGCAAATCACACTTGTTCAATTATGCGGTATTACCTTGTTCGCTTTACAGTTTACAGATAAGGAGCTTTCGACGTGAAAAATCGCGAGCAAATTCGCAATTTCTCCATCATTGCGCATATTGACCACGGCAAATCTACGCTGGCAGACCGTCTGCTGGAGCAGTGCAAGGCCGTTTCCGTGCGTGAAATGGAGGAGCAGCTACTCGACAATATGGAGCTTGAGCGCGAGCGCGGCATTACCATCAAGGCGCGCGCTGTCCGCATGGAATATACCGCGGACAACGGCAAGACCTACGAAATGAACCTGATCGACACCCCGGGACATGTGGACTTCAACTATGAGGTTTCGCGTTCTCTGGCGGCGTGTGAGGGTGCGCTTCTGGTTGTTGATGCGGCACAGGGTATTGAGGCGCAGACGCTCGGCAACACCTATCTTGCCATTGACGCCGGTCTGGAGGTCGTGCCGGTCATCAACAAGATCGACCTGCCGGCGGCAGACGCGCCGCGCGTCAAGAAGGAGATCGAGGATATCATCGGCATTCCGGCAGAGGACTCGCCCGAAATTTCCGCAAAAATGAATATCAACATTCACGAGGTGCTCGAGCGTATCGTCACTGATATTCCGGCGCCGGAGGGCGATGCGGATGCGCCGCTGCGTGCGCTCGTGTTCGACAGCCAGTACGACCCGTACAAGGGCGTTGTCGTTTACATGCGCCTGCTTGACGGCAAGATCTGCCCGGGCATGAAGGTCAAAATGATGGCCACCGGTGCCGAATTTCAGGTGCTTGAGTGCGGCTACATGCTGCCGCTCGGTCTGTCTCCGCAGCAGGAGCTGTGTGCCGGTGAGGTAGGCTACTTTACAGCCTCTATTAAAAAGGTATCCGACACTCGTGTCGGCGATACCGTTACCGGTGTGGAAAATCCGACGCCGGAGGCGCTGCCCGGCTATCGCCCGGCACGTCCGATGGTATTCTGCGGTATTTACACCGAGGACGGCTCCAAGTATCCCAATCTGCGTGACGCACTTGAAAAACTGCAGCTCAATGACGCAGCACTGTCGTTTGAGCCGGAAAGCTCGGTCGCACTCGGCTTCGGTTTCCGCTGCGGCTTCCTTGGTATGCTGCACATGGAGATCATTCAGGAGCGTCTCGAACGCGAGTTCGACCTCGACCTTGTTACCACGTTGCCGAGCGTTATCTATGAGGTCAGCAAGACCGACGGCACCGTGCAGCGCTGCGATAATCCGCACGATTATCCGAGTCCGGATGTCATCGAGGAGGCTCGCGAGCCGTATGTCAAGGCGTCCATCATGACGCCGCAGGAGTTTGTCGGCAACATCATGCCGATGTGCCAGGACCGCCGCGGCATTTTTAAGGATATGCAGTATCTGGACTCCAATCTGGTCGAGCTGCACTACGAAATGCCGACCGGTGAGATTATTTATGACTTTTTCGACGCGCTCAAGGCTCGTACCAAGGGTTATGCGTCGCTCGATTATGAATTTATCGACTATCGCAAGAGCGATCTTGTTAAGGTCGATATGCTGCTTAACGGCGATCAGGTGGACGCGCTGTCCTTTATCGCGCACCGTGACAAGGCCTACGGCCGTGCCCGCCGTATCTGCGAAAAGCTGAAGGAGAATATCCCGCGTCAGCTGTTCGAGGTGCCGATCCAGGCAGCCATCGGCGGCAAGGTCATCGCTCGTGAAACCGTCAAGGCGCTTCGCAAGGACGTACTGGCTAAGTGCTACGGCGGCGATATCACCCGAAAGAAGAAGCTGCTTGAAAAGCAGAAGGAAGGCAAGAAGAAGATGCGTGCGCTCGGCACGGTTCAGCTGCCGACCGAGGCTTTTATGGCTGTGCTTAAACTCGATGAGGAAAACTAACGCTGCAACAGGCGGCAAGCTGCTCGGCCTCTACCTGCACATCCCGTTCTGCGTGAAAAAGTGCGCGTACTGCGATTTTTATTCGATCACGGATGCGTCACTCAAAGCCGATTACACGGCGGCGCTGATTCGTGATATAAAGGCGTACGGCGAACGCTGTTCCGGTTACACGGTCGATACCGTGTACATCGGCGGCGGCACGCCGACCTGCCTTGGCGCAGGCTATCTCAGCGAGATTTTACAGGCGGTCGGGGCATGCTTTGCAATTGCGGAAAACGCCGAAATCACGGTGGAATGCAATCCGGAGAGCACGGATCAAGCGGTGCTGGAGGCCATGCATAAGCACGGCGTCAACCGGCTCTCGTTTGGTGTGCAGGCGGCGCACGACACCGAGCTTAAACGCATCGGCCGTATCCACGACTTTGCGCAGGCACAGGCAGCCGTAGAACTCGCACGGCGGTGCGGCTTTACCAACATCAGCCTTGATTTGATGTACGGCCTGCCGGACCAGACGCAGGCGCAGTTTCTCGACTCGGTAACGCAGTGTTTGACGCTGAATCCGCAGCATTTGTCGTGCTACGGACTCAAACTGGAGCCTGCAACACCGATGGGACGTGAAAATCCGGTTCTGCCGGATGACGACACGCAGGCAGATACCTATCTTGCCATGTGCAGACTGCTCGGCAGGAACGGCTTCGAGCACTATGAAATATCAAATTTCGCAAAACCGGGTTTTCGTTCCCGGCATAATTTCAAATACTGGGATCTTTCCGACTATCTCGGACTGGGACCGGGCGCCCATTCCTTCCTGAATGGCCGCCGGTTCGCGTTTGCCCGGGATATCAGGGCTTATATCAGCGGTGAGAGCATCCCGCAGGACGAGGAGGAGGTCTCGGACTTCCAGCGGCAGGGCGAATACCTGATGGTGCGTCTGCGTACCTCGGACGGTGCGGATATGCACGATCTCGAAAACCGATACCATGTCAGTACGGCTCCTTACGAGCAGGTATTCCGCATGCTGGAAAAGCACGGTCTTGCCGCTCACGAGGGTTCACGGTGGTATCTCACCGAACAGGGGTTTCTGGTTTCCAACAGCATTATCAATGCTGTGGTGGAAGCCGGAGAATAATTGAGAACGACGGATTCTCAATTTTCCATTATTCATTTGTTTGTGATAAATTAACATATACGCAAAAATGGAGGAATCACTATGCGCGCAGTAATCACAGTAACAGGCAAGGACCGTACCGGTATCATCGCCAAGATTTCGAACACGCTCTATGAGCAGCAGGTCAACATCATCGACATTTCGCAGAACGTAATGGAAGATGTATTTGCAATGGTCATGCTGGTAAACATCGACAAGTGCACCGTAGACTTCAACACGCTTATCGACCTGCTTGACAAGGATGGTGAGGAACTCGGCATGAAGATTCACACCATGCACGAGGACATCTTTGACGCAATGCACAAAATCTGACAAATTGACGGAATCGAGAGCAGGTAACCGATTCTCAACTCTCAATTTTTCAGGAGGTTTAGTTAAATGTCTATGATCAACACGAAAGATATTCTGGAAACCATTAAGATGATCGAGGAGGAGCACCTCGACATTCGTACCATCACGATGGGCATTTCGCTGCGCGACCTTGCGGCGGACGACATCAATGTGCTGGCGGACAAGGTATACGACAAGGTAACGCGCCGCGCGGAAAAGCTGGTTGCCACCGGCGAGCAGATTGAGCGCGAGCTTGGTATCCCGATCATCAACAAGCGTATTTCGGTTACGCCGATCGCCATGGTCGGTGCGACCTCCTCGGCGAACAGCTATGTACCGCTGGCCAAGGCGCTTGACCGTGCCGCTGTGACCACTGGCGTCAACTTTGTCGGCGGCTTCTCGGCTCTGGTGCAGAAGGGTTTTGCCAAGGGCGATGAAATCCTGATCAACTCCATTCCGGAGGCAATGGCGGAAACCAATCTGGTCTGCTCGTCGGTCAACGTTGCGTCCACCAAGGCGGGCGTCAATCTGGATGCCATCGGTCTGATGGGCCGCATCATCAAGCAGACCGCAGAACTGACCAAGGACAACGATTCCATGGGCTGCTCCAAGCTGGTCGTTTTTGCCAACGCGGTAGACGATAACCCGTTCATGGCCGGTGCGTTCCACGGCATCGGTGAACCGGAGACCGTTATCAATGTCGGCGTGTCCGGTCCGGGCGTTGTGCAGTCCGCAATTCGCCGTGCAGGTGACTGCTCCATCGGCGAGGTAGCTGACGTGATCAAGAAAACTGCGTTCAAGATCACCCGTATGGGCCAGTTGGTCGGCGCACTGGCAAGCCAGCGCCTGGGTGTGCCGTTCGGCATCGTTGACCTGTCTCTCGCACCGACGCCGGCGATCGGTGACTCGGTTGCGCGTATTCTGGAGGAAGTTGGTCTGGAGGTCTGCGGCGGCTGTGGCACGACCGCAATCCTCGCGATGCTGAATGATGCCGTTAAGAAGGGCGGCGTTATGGCATCCTCGAGTGTCGGCGGTCTGTCCGGCGCATTCATTCCGGTTTCCGAGGACGAGGGCATGATTGCGGCGGCTCAGGCAGGCGCACTGACCCTTGAGAAGCTCGAAGCAATGACTGCGGTATGCTCGGTTGGTATCGACATGGTTGCTGTTCCGGGTGACACCACCGCTGAGGTCATCTCTGGCCTGATCGCGGACGAGATCGCAATCGGCGTTGTCAACACCAAGACCACTGCTGTCCGTGTTATCCCGGCCATCGGCAAGGGAGTCGGTGATATGGTCGAGTTCGGCGGTCTGCTTGGCTCTGCACCGATCATGCCGATCAAGACCGGTTCTCCCGCGAAGTTCATTAACCGCGGAGGCCGTATTCCGGCTCCGATTCAGAGCCTCAAGAACTAACTGCATAAAGCGCATAAAAACAGCTCAGCAATGCCTGAGCTGTTTTTATGTTCTGCCTGTGAGACAAAAAGACGCCCGCTCAAAAAATGAGCGGGCGTTTATTGTTTTTACCGGTTCTCGTTGCCTTTTTGGCACATGGCAGTGAAAATCACGCCTGCACCGGAGACAACCCCTACGCTTATCCACAGCTTGGATGAGCCGTCAGACAAGTGCACCTTGAAGCTGTCAGCCGCTGGGATATCGTTTTCTGCAATATCAGTAGCCGAAACCTCGTTATCCCAGGTTCCACTGGCCGGAATCGGTCCATCGGGAATGTCGATAATGATCGGCTCATAGGAAACCTCCGGAACATCGGAATCCGGACGGTTTACAGATGAATCAGTCTCGTTCTTTGAGATCTCTGAAACGAAAGCAGCGTCCGTCTCCGGAGAATCCTCTGCTGCAAAAGCGCTGATGCCGAGCATATTCAGACTCAGGCTGGCGGTGGTCAGCAGAACAAGAAAACGCTTGCCTTTTCTCTTCATGAGCTCTCCCTCACTTTCGCATGAAATCAGAAGCATAAATCAATGCCGCTTCTTATTATCGAACATAGTTTATCAGACAACAGATACAGAAAGAGGGTATATTTTGCGAAATGACAGCATTTTCCTAAAAATATTTTATACAAGGCGCTAAAGCGGACAACGGACACGGAAAAAAGCCGTTCTGAGGCATAGAACGGCTTTGGAGAAGTTATTCCCACTGCTCCCAAACATCGGGCTGGTAGCCGACAGTTGCCTGACGGCCGTTGCGGACAATTGGCGTTTTCATCAGCGTGCCGTCCTCGAGCAGCTTTTCCTTTTTATCCTCGTCGTAGGCGAGGTAGGCAAGCGACGCATAACTCTTGCTTTTCTGGTCAAGCAGGTTGTCCAGTCCGCCGACAGCCTTCAGCACGCTGTCCAGTTCACCCTTGGACATGCCCTTTTGCGCAAGGTCGATCATCTGGAATTTAATGCCGCGCTCCTTGAACCATCGCTGCGCTTTTTTGGTATCAAAACACTTGTTTTTGCCGAAAATCTGAATATTCATGCCGTAATCTCCTTTGCTCTGCTGTTTGCATTATAGCAGAATGGAGAGCGGAAAACAAGGGCAATACCGCATAATTGAACAAGAGCGATTTGCGCAAAGCGCCGCGGCAGCGCGACCGGAGCCTGCGCAAGGAACCGCAGCTTTAATTGTGCGGTGTTGCCCAAATCCTATTGCGGTCGGCGCAGGTGCAAAACGCCGCAGGTGCGTGTGAACGGATACAGCAGCACACAGACAAGTGCGGCGCATCGGCCAATCTCACACAGGAGGAGAGGCACTGCGAAGAATACCTCGCCGTGTCGGGCAAAATTGCCGATGGCAGCAAGTCCGGCGGCAGTGAACGCCGGATAGGGGAGCAGGGCAGCGGTGTTAGCTCCAAGCAGCAGCACTGTGCGCAGCAGCAGAAGTGCGAGCAATGCACCGCCTGCGCTGAGTCCGCGCGACACGCTTGCGGACAGCCTGGTCTCCGGCAGAGAAAACGCCAGTACGACCGATGACGGCAGCAGGGAGTACAGAATATGCCGGAATTGCGGCAGCAATGCCGCTGTCGGTGCGGAAAAGCTGGCAGGCGTAAGCTGTGTGAATGTCAGCACGCCGGAGAGCAGGAGTACCGTACCGGCAAGCCACGCAATCGGCAGTGCCCACATGGCACAGCGGTTGAGCCCCATTGATGCCGTGAGCAGGATGCAGACTGTCAGCAGCACAACTGTGCTGCCGCATGATCGTCCGGTGAACACAGTCTTCTGCAGGAAAATGCTCATGCGGGCGATGGATGCAAGCAGCGAAAACAGCGAGGTCAGGGCGAGCACCCATTGTGCAGGAGCCGAATGCCGAATACGGTCGGACAGCCTTGCTGCTCCGATACCGGCCAGTGCACAGACCGTACACGCGAGTGCAGCGGCGTACACGCTCTGCCCGTCGGCGGGAAGATACAGTAATTCGCTCATCGGCAGCAGGGCAAACAGCGCCGTACACCACCGCGGAAACAGCCGCTCACGCATAGGCGCCACCGCCGATCTCACCGTCTAAAAAGCAGTTCAGCCGTTCGTTTTTGAACACTGCCGTGCCTGCCGGTGCTGTCTGTCCGAACGCATCCACGCGCAAGGCCGGAAGAATGGCCGTGCCGTCTGCGTGCAGCACATCGGTGACGCGGTACAGCGGCATATCCGGCAGAACGCCGTCCTGCGCGGAGCGGTCAAGCAGCTCGCTGAGCGCGTACACCTCGCTGTCGTTCTCCAGCAGCTCGGCGGCAGAGCCGTCCCGTACGACGGCTGCCCGCAGGCTGAGCCGCACATCGTTTTCACGGCAGAGATAGTCCGCCAGCGGAAGAATGCTCTCGGAAACCGCATCCTCGCTTAAAAGCAGCACCTGTGCATGGCTCAAATACAGGTCGCCCGGCAGGATACTGCGCAGGTTGCGCAGCGCGTCCGTCACATCGGTTCCGGTGGCGGACAGGTAAGCCGGTGCGGCGGTGTCGTCCGGCGAGTCCTGCCGTACAACCTCGGCGGTCAGGCAGTACATACCGTTTTTGCAGTCGAGCGCAAGTGCAGATACCGGTGAAACCTCTCTCGCACAGCCGCACAGCAACAGCAGCAGCGGCAGGAATCTGAGCAGCTTCACGGGCGTTCCTCCTTCGACGGGCGTTTGACGGCAAAGCGGTCGCAGCGCATGAAAAACCATGGATAGCGAAGCCAGGTGTCCTCGTGCTCGGCAGAGATGCGCGGCACCAGATTGAGCAGATACGGTACCGAGCACGAGTGCATGCGGCACAGTGCTGCGAGTGTTAATCCGAGTGCAAGACCAACGCCATACAGTCCCCAGGAGGCTGCAGCAGCGAGCAGCACGAAGCGAAGCCACAGGGCAGCAGTCTGCAGCTTGGGCACCATCAGACCGGTGACACCCGCGATAGCGACTACGATAACGGTCGGTGCGGCGGCAAATCGCGCGGAAACTGCCGCGTCACCGAGCACCAGACCGCCGACAATGCTCATCGTCTGTCCCATGGCACCGGGCGTTCGCGCTCCGGCTTCCTTGAGTGCCTCGAGCACGAACAGCATCAGGAGAATCTCCCATCCGATGGGAAGGGGAACGCCGCGCTGTGCGGCGGAGACAGCGAACAGCAGCCGCGCGGGCACTAATTCTCGGTGATAGAGCATGAGTGCGGCGTACATGGCGGGAAACGTGATCGTGAATACAAATCCGATGACACGCAGGATGCGCGAAAGATTCGCCTGCAGAAAGCTGATATAGTAGTCGTCGTTGGACTGAAAGCACTCCTGAAACAGAAACGGCGCTGTGAGCGCTACCGGACTGCCGTCCACGACAATGACGCACCGACCCTCCAGCATACGGGAAGCGGCAACGTCCGGCCGTTCGGTCGTGCCGAGTGTCGGAAACGGCGACCAGCGGTGGTCGCGGATGCGCTCGGCAAGATAGTTGGAGTCGAGCACACTGTCGATATCGAGCGCGGTCAGACGCGTTTCCAGACGCTCAACCAGACTGTTTTCACACAGTCCGGCGATATAGCACAGGCACACGTTGGTGTTCGTGCGGCTGCCGACGCGCATAAACCGGAATTTCAGCCGAGGGTCGTTCACGCGGCGGCGGATGAGCGCCAGATTGGGCATAAAGCACTCGGTGAAGCCCTCTCGCGGGCCGGAAAGCACGCGCTCGTTTTCCGGCTCGGCGGTGCTGCGCTTGTCGAAGCCCTTGGTGTTGACGAGAACCGGACGTGCATCGCCGTCAGTCAGTACGATGGCGTCGCCGTAGAGAAAGGCGGCAAATACCTTGTTCATATCGGTTTCCACGCGGCATTCGTCGGCTTGGAGCACAGCGGCGGCGAGCAGATCGGCGGAAAGCCGCGGCTGCTCACAGCGCAGGATCGGCCGCACAAGGCTCTGGTTGATGGCAAGGGAATTTACCATGCCGTCAAAGAAAAACAGCGCACAGCGCAGTCCGTTTTGACCGATGGCACGCCGTATGATAAGCGTATCGTCGTTCCGGAACAGCTCCTGCATCATGCGGATGTTTCGTTCCAGATCGGCGGTAAATGTTATCGTTTCCATAGTTTCACCCCCGAAAATAAGGATGTACAGAAAACGATAGTTTATGCAGGTTAATTGAGAATGGATAATGGAGAATGGAAAATGAAGGAGTCTGCCCATAGGGCGGTGATTGAATAATTGCGCTGTGCGCGATACCAGCGCAGCGCGGATGGAACTCGCGCAAGGATAGCGCTAATTCTCAATTCTCCATTTTCCATTTTCAATTCAGCAGTTCGTCAGACAAGACCTCGCCAAATAATCTGATCCCTTTCAGCGCTTCCGTCATCGTATTGCCCGACGAACCTACCTCCACCAGAAACGCGCTGTGCGTTGCATGCTGATTAAAACGCTGGGTCCGCAGATTAAGCGGACGCATGAGCGTCGGATAGGTGCGGTTGAGCCGGTACTGCAGCGATGCTGCACGATTCAGGTTCTCCTGCCAGTCCGGATGATACAGGCCGCCGTCATCTGTGCCGACTACAAGCATAAGCTGTGCGGTTTCCTCGCCGTTTATCGTGCAGGAGGTCTTGTAGGCGCGGCCGTCATCGGTCAGGATCGAGTCGCGGTGCACGTCAATGACGGTTGTGATGGATGGATATTCTGCCAGCGTGTCCTCAACCACGGCAAGTGAGCGGTCATACGCGCCAGTGTACACGGGCGAATCGAAAATTTCGCGGATATGTACGGCCTCAATGCCGTTGTTCTCGAGGACCTTCTGCAGCTCGTCACCGACGCGCACTACATTATAATTGGTATCGGTCGTGCGCTCGGTCTCGGTCGGTGTATACGGAAAAGCGGCATCCGGCGTGTAGCTTTCGCTGCTGTGTGTGTGATAGATAAGCACCTGCGGCCCATCTCCATCAGCGGAAAAATGCTCGTCTGCGGCCAGACAGTCTGCCGCATCCACGTCATACGAGGTCTCGTTGTTGATGGAGACCGTGGCAGCCTTGTCAGCGGCCGACAGCACCGGATTGTCGTTCTCGGTGTCGGACGAGGGCACATAGGTGCTCTCTGCAAGCGGATTTTCCGCCTGCTCATCCCGCGCTGCGGCAGCCGTGCGCGGCGTGTACACCTCAGTGGTATTGTCCGGCGAAACGCCGAACTCGAGCGCCATTGCGCGGGTGACAAAGCCGCTGTTGCGAGCCAGACCGGTCAGTGCCTTTTGTGCGATCGGCTCGCCGCCTGACCGGGAAAAAATCAGCAGCGACAGCGCCAGACAGAGGGTGATGGCGGCAGGCAGGCGGATGCCGCCTCTCGATCGGAATTTCTGATGTTTACGCCGCTTCATTGCGCCATCCTCCTTGCTGTTTCATGCTATCTATCATACGCCGTACAGCGTGCGAGTATGCCCGAAACCTGTCACGAGAGGTACAGGTCGATATCGGCAACGCTGAGGTGCGGATGCAGCGCCATGTTGACTGCGTAGCCGATCATGCGGGAGATGTCCGCGACCTCGCGGTCAATGTCGCGCGTGGTGATCATCACCGGCTGAGAGAGGTCGTCCAGCGCTTCGCAGGCAGGCTGCCCGAGCTGGCTGCTGATCTCATGTGCGAGCGTTGCACCGTCCACCACGGTCGGCACGCCAACGGCGATAACCGGCACGCCAAGGGTTTCCTCGTTGAGCGCCGCACGGGCGTTTCCCACGCCGGCACCCGGCGTAATGCCGGTATCTGCCAGCTGCACCGTACGCAGCAGCCGCGACAGCCGACCGGCGGCAAGCGCATCCACGGCGATGACAGCGGCAGGGCGCACGCGGTCGAGCACACCGCAGATGACCTCGCCGGTTTCGACGCCGGTCTGTCCGAGCACACCCGGAGCCAGTGCGGAAACGGGCCGCCAGTCCGCGAAAATAGCGGGCGACTGCGCGACCAGATGCCGCGTGGCAATGACATGATCGGCGGTCTGCGGACCGATGGCATCGGGGGTTATCATACGGTTGCCCAGTCCGGCAATGAGCACCGGACCGTCATTCGGATGCGGCATCAGCTCGCGCAGCAGCGTGCTGAGCGCCTTGCAGGCACGCGGAAACGCATCCTCCTCACGGCGGATGAGTGCATCCAGCTCAAGCGTGAGATAGCGCCCCTGCGGCTTGCCGATCTCGCGGGCGGCATCCTCTGAGAGAATGCGTACCTCGTGTACGGCGAAGCCCTCAAGCGTGCGGTCGGACTGCCGGACATGCGGCAGGGCAGCGGCTGTTTTATGGTTTTCGATTGCCTCAACGGCCAGATCGGTGCGGAAAGCCATGCGCAATCCCTCCTTATAAGGATAGTTTTTTCGAGAAAAAAGTTTTTATGCAGAAAATGAAAAAAACACTTGCTTTTTTTGTGAGAAGATGATAGAATAATATCACTGTTGAATAGAAAACGAAGGAGGTGTTTTCAGAATGCCCAATATTAAGTCTGCAAAGAAGCGCGTTAAGGTTAACTCCGTAAAGGCGCTGAACAACCAGATGGCTAAGAGCGAGCTCAAGACCACTCTGAAGAAGTTTGATGCTGCGATTGCTGGCGGCGATAAGGCTGAAGCAACTGCTGCTTACACGACCGCTGTCAAGGCTGTCGATCAGGCGGCTGCCAAGCACCTCCTGCACAAGAACAATGCGTCCAACAAGAAGAGCAAGATGACTACCAAGCTCAACGGCATGGCGTAAGTTCTGGTATAGAACATCGAAACCGCAAGTTTAACTTGCGGTTTTTCTTTTTACATCATTTAGATATTTATCGAAATGTGTTGACAAACGCAGAAACTGTGGTATACTGAAAACAATTAGATGGCCATCTAATTAATAGGATAGCGAGAAGGGCGGTGAACGGAATGGACATTACCATTCTGATTTGCGCGATTGCGCTGATTTTGGCGGCAATACTGGTAATCTGGCAGGCAAAAGCGCTTGCAAGGTGCGATTTAATTTGTAAATCCTGTGGCACGAAGCAGAATCTGCCGTGGAAGCGGCTGGTTTTCCGCACGCATGTGGGAAATGACTGGCAGCTGTATTGTCCGGTCTGCGGACGCAAAACGTGGTTTACCGCACGGAAGAGGGGACAGTAATGGGGTTTCAGCAGAGCTTTAAGGCACTCAGCGATCCGGTGCGGCGCGAAATTCTGTCGCTGCTGCGGCGCGGACCGATGGCGGCGGGCGATATTGCGGCGCACTTCGAGGTGTCGGGTGCAACCATTTCGCATCACCTGTCCGTCCTGCGGGATGCGGGTCTGGTGCTGGATGACAAGCAGGGCAAGTACATTTATTATGAGTTGAATATGTCGGTCGTGGATGAGATTCTCGAATGGATCAGCGCCTTGAAAGGAGATGTCAGGAATGAAAAAAATCAGTAGACTGCAGGTGACGGCGTGGGTGCTGTCGCTGCTGCCGGCGGCAATGACAGCCGCGTTTTACAGCAGGCTGCCCGCAGAGATTCCCATGCAGTGGGATCTTGCCGGCCATATGAATTACGAAACCAGATGGCATTTGTGGATCGTGGCCGGGATGGCACCGCTGTTTGCGGTTCTGTTTTACTTTCTGCCGCGGTTTGACCCGAAAAGCAGGAACTACAGCAAGTTTTACGATGTCTATATCGGGTTTCAGATCATGATCGACCTGTTCCTGACCGCAATGTGCGGTATCTGTATTGCGGAAGCACTGCGTCCGGGTACGGTCGATGTGCCGACAGTCGTATGTCTGCTCGTCAGCCTGCTGGTGATGTGCCTCGGCAACATTATGCCGAAGTTTCGCATGAACTGGTACTGCGGACTCAAAACGCCGTGGACGCTGTCGAGCGAAACTGTCTGGACGAAAACGCATCGTGTGGCAGGCCGCATGATGTTTGCGGCGGGTATTATCGGTGCGGCAGGCTCGTTCGTTCCGAACGAAATTGCAAAGTTTGTGCTGGTGCTCGCGCCAATGGTGGCGGCAACGATTATCTCGACTGTGCTGAGCTGGCGATGGTACCGCGCAGAACAGCAGTGATAGACGAAAAATGAACTTTGAAAGCGCGGTTTGCTGGAAAACCGCGCTTTTCTTGTATAAAAAGGTTAAAATTACAGAATGGTTACAACAAATTTAGTCATATTTTAACTTGCCAAGTGGGGAACGGTGTGCTATAATTTTGAAGCAAGTTTACATAGGTGGGGAATACACCCTATCTATCATAACCACTGAGCAAGGAGAATATTATGAAAAGAACGCGAAAGCTGGTGACCGTTGCGGTGCTGGCGGTTGCGGTGGTCGTAAGCGCGATCACGGCAGCCTATGCACTGAGCGCGAACACCACGGAGACGTATGCGTATCTTCCTGAACACTCGGTTTACTTTTATGATACAGCAGGAGAGTACGCGTGGGCTTCCAGCGAGGTTGATACGCTTGCCGTCGCAGGCGTGATCAAGGGCAGCGGAACCCATCTGTTTTATCCGGGCAACGCCATTACCCGAGCGGACTTCATCGTTATGCTCGACCGCGCCTATGGCATGAGTGAAGCGCTCGACAATGGTCAGGTCAATTCGAACGGCTCGTTTGTCGATGTGCCGAGCAGCGCCTATTACAGCAAGGCGGTTATCGCGGCGAAAGCCTTCGGCATAGCGGCGGGCACCGCGACCGGTGAGTTTCAGCCGCAGCAGAGTATGACCCGTCAGGACGCAATGGTGTTCCTCAAACGCACGATTGACCGCACGGCGCTCAAGCTGGGCACCGGTTCAGTGAGCAGCTTCTCGGATGCGAGCAGGATTTCCAATTACGCGAAGCCTTCCGTCAGTGCACTGGTCGGTGCTAAGGTGATCGGCGGCTCGAAAGGAAAAATCAATCCGCTTTCCAAGGTAACGCGTGCGGAGATGGCGGTGATGCTCTATCGGGCAACGCATTTGACCGTGCAGAGCAGCGGCGCTGTGTATCAGAGCCGCGGCGATCTGGTCAACCTGTGTATCGGTACGCAGAATTACTGTGATGTTGTGATCGAGAACTATGATCCTTCGGTGACGTATACCGGTCTGATGGGGTATACGGATTTTCGACGAGTCGGCGGCGTTACCTACGTTTCGCTGAGCGGCAAACGCGCGATTGACCGCACGGTAACGTACACGAACGGCGTGTTCACCTTCGCAGACGGTGAGGGTACAGTGAGCATTCCGGCGGCCGCCGATTGCGTAGCTATTGATGTCAGTCAGCCGTACCATCAGCTGAATGCGCCGACAAGCACCGGCAGTACCTACCGGCATTGCTATCCCTCCATCGAGGACGGCACGGTTACTGCAATTTATTATTCCAGGATATAACGAAACCACCCTGCTTTCGCAGGGCGGTTTGAGGCTGTCGAAAAACTCCGTTTTTCGAGCAGCCTCTCGATTGAAACCACGCTTTCAATCGAATCTTGACGAAAAGCCGCGCCCTACGGGCACAATTTTTCGTCCCTTGTATAATTCCCGAGGTACACAAGGTGAATTGCCGCATAGCGGCAAAAGAGGGTGGCCTGGGCCACGCCCCTGGGAATTATGAATTTGCTGTGCAAATTCTATTTTATGCGTGCTGCCGCACGAAAGGTAAAAACGATAGATTGACTTTATCGACAGACTGAAACCACCCTGCTTTCGCAGGGTGGTTTTTTGTTGTTAAATCCGTGGGCGGAAACTGGAGAAACGTTACGTCCATTTTCCATTAAAAAGACACCTCCGCTATGCAGAGGTGTCTTTTTTATACATTTGGAGATGAATGGATTTTTGGAGAGAATTGCAGGATTTGAGAATTAAAATTACTCAGAAACCAGCGGGGTGGACAGGTAACGGTCGCCGGTATCAGGCAGCAGAGCTACGATAACCTTGCCGGCGTTCTCCGGACGCTTGGACAGCTCAACAGCAGCCCACAGAGCAGCACCGGAGGAAATACCCACGAACAGACCCTCGCTGTGTGCAAACTGGCGAGAGGTTTCAAATGCATCCTCGTTTGCTACACGAATAACTTCGTCGTAAACCTTGGTATCGAGTACATCAGGAACAAAGCCGGCGCCGATACCCTGAATCTTATGCGGGCCGCCCTTGCCGGTGGACAGTACCGGGGAGGTATCCGGCTCAACAGCTACTACCTTGACATTCGGGTCCTGATCCTTCAGGTACTTGCCGGTGCCGGTTACGGTGCCGCCGGTGCCTACGCCTGCAACGAAGATGTCAACCTTGTGACCGGACTGCTCCCAGATCTCGGGACCGGTGGTTGCGTAGTGTGCAGCCGGGTTTGCCGGGTTTACGAACTGACCGGGGATGAAGCTGTTCGGGGTCTCCTTAGCCAGCTCGTTTGCCTTTGCAATCGCACCGGACATGCCCTTCGTGCCTTCGGTCAGAACCAGCTCAGCGCCGTATGCCTTCAGCATGTTGCGGCGTTCAACGCTCATGGTTTCCGGCATGGTGAGGATGATGCGGTAGCCGCGGGAGGCTGCAACTGCTGCCAGACCGATGCCGGTGTTGCCGGAGGTCGGTTCGATAATGGTTGCGCCCGGCTTGAGTGCGCCGGACTTCTCAGCCTCGTTGATCATAGCGTTTGCGATACGATCCTTAACGGAACCGGCCGGATTAAAGTACTCCAGCTTTGCGAGAACCTGTGCATTAGCGCCAGCCTTAGCTGCAAACTTTTCAGCCGCATACAGCGGGGTGTTGCCGATCAGATCGGAGAAGCTCTTTTTAATATCAGACATGGGATAAACCGCCTTTCAAAATTAAGAAAAATAGAATGTGATGTTAATAAGGAATGATGGGAAAACTCAGTCGATGCAACATCGACACATTCGCCGGATCATCATTGAGATCACTCTCCTTAATTCACTTTAATCATATGTGTTTTGTATGAATTAAATATACAACCGAAACTCCTGTTTGTCAATAGGAATTTTGAAAAAAGTCAAAAAAACTTCCGCACCCGGAAAATGGTGCGGAAGCTCACGATTTAATGATTGAGATCCCAGTCGATGGGGTCGATGCCGTGCGCTTCGAGAAACGCATTGCATTTGGAGAAGTGCTTGCAGCCGAAAAAGCCATTGTACGCCGACAGAGGAGAGGGATGCACGCTTTCGAGCACAAGGTGCTGCGGTGCAGTGATGAGTTTCTTTTTGCTGCGGGCATTGCCGCCCCAGAGCAGAAAGACGATCGGCTGCTCATGCTCGTTCAGCTTTTCGATTATATGGTCGGTGAAGGTCGTCCAACCGAGGTTCTTATGGCTGTTCGCCTGCCCGCGGCGTACGGTCAGAGTCGTGTTCAGCATAAGCACACCGCGCTCCGCCCACTTGGTGAGCGTGCCGTCCTTGGGAGGTACAATGCCGAGATCACTCTGCAGCTCCTTGAAGATGTTCTGCAGGCTCGGAGGCGGCTGAACACCCGGCTGAACCGAAAAACAAAGTCCGTGCGCCTGTCCGGGACCGTGATACGGGTCCTGCCCGAGAATGACGGCCTTGACCTTGGAATACGGCGTGTACCGCAGAGCGTTAAAGATGTTCTCTGCCGCCGGATAGATGGTCTGCTCGGCGTATTCCTTTTTCAGCCAGTAGCGAATGCGCTTGTAATAATCCTGCTCAAACTCTCCGGCAAGGATCTCGTCCCAATCGTTGCCAAGATGTACCATGCTATCACTCCAAAATTGTTTTCTTACCTTTAGTATAGCATAGGAAAGGGGGTGTGTCAAAATTGAGAATGGATAGGGAGCGTCCTATCGCGCAGACAGTTCGTCCTATTCGGGCTGCACTGGTCGCAGGCACGGGTTTTCCGGTGTGCCCGAACTGCGAAGGTGGTTCGCCATTTCCGGGCGAGGATTCCGCCGCTGCGGCGGCGGGGACGTTTGCCGTGTCCACGGCAGGGGACAAAAAGGGTAGACACCTACGGTTTCTACCCTCTTTGAACACCCGTTTCCCTTGTAAGGATAGCTTGGGTGCAGATGGTAGACTGCGTAAGCAGGAAAAGAAGTACGACAGTCGGTTTACCTTCTTTGTAGGGGCGCATTGCGCGTCCATTACTCGACATATTCGCAGTGTCGGCTACATTACTGCTACACATATGGTAAAATCAACGCAGGCGCGGCACAAGGTGAATTGCTGGTCTGTGTAGCAGTACGTTATCTGACACTGCGAATCGGTTGCGAAAGATACGGAAGAAAAAATCCTCTGCCGTACTCCTTTTCGAAGCGGTCACATATAGGCAATCTGCGCCAGATTAGGAAGCAAGGGAAAGGTAGGAGTTCAAAGAGGAAGGAAAACCGCAGGTTGTCCTTCCTTTTTGCTCCCGCGGCGGGTGCCGCGACGTTCCCGCCGTCCGCAGACGGCGAATTCCCACCGCTGAACCTCAGCGGAAAACCTGCCGCCCGGACAGGGTGAATCGCCAGCGCGGTTCAAGTGCCCCGGTCAACCGGTGCAGAGAAAAGACGGATGTTTGAACGGCTTGATGACCGTTTTTGAATAAACCATGAATTTTGTAAAGCCCTCTTGATTTTTTCTGACTTTGGGATTATTATATCAATGTTGGCACTCGATGATTGAGAGTGCTAATACCAAACAACAAACACAGAGGTGTATGTAATCATGGCAACCAAGCAGTTTAAGGCAGAATCCAAGCGCCTGCTCGATTTGATGATCAACTCCATTTATACGCACAAGGAAATCTTTCTGCGTGAGCTGATCTCCAACGCATCCGACGCAACGGATAAGCTCTACTATAATGCAATGAAGGAAGGCAAGACCGGCATCACTCGCGATAGTCTGCCGATTGAGCTGACGCTCGACAAGGCAAATCGCCGCTTTATCATCGAGGACCACGGCTGCGGCATGACTGCCGAGGAAATGGAGAACAACCTCGGTACGATCGCGCATTCCGGTTCGCTGGCGTTCAAGAACGAAAACGAAAAACAGGACGACATCGACATCATCGGTCAGTTCGGTGTTGGCTTCTATGCGGCATTTATGGTCGCAAAGCATGTTGAGGTCGTATCCCGTGCGGCAGGCAGCGACGAGGCCAACCGCTGGGAGTCCGACGGTGCGGACGGCTACACGGTTGCACCGTGCGAAAAGGCAGAAAACGGCACGAAGATCGTGCTGACCATCAAGGACAATACGGAGAACGAGAATTACGATGAATTCCTCGAGCCGTACCGCATTCAGGGTCTGGTAAAGAAGTATTCCGATTACATTCGCTACCCGATCAAGATGGATATGACGCGCTCCCGCATGAAGGAGAAGCCGGCGGATGCAGGTGACGACTACAAGCCGGAGTGGGAGGAGTACACCGAGAATGAGACCCTCAATTCCATGGTTCCGATCTGGAAGAAGTCCAAGAAGGAACTGAAGGACGAGGATTACAACAGCTTCTATACGCAGAAGTTCTACGATTATCAGCCGCCGCTGTGCCACATCCATTCCAGTGTGGAAGGCGCGGTAACGTACACGGCAATGCTGTTCATCCCGTCTCACGCGCCGATGGACTACTACACCAAGGATTATGAGAAGGGTCTGCAGCTGTACTCCAACGGCGTACTCATCATGGACAAATGCGCGGATCTGCTGCCCGATCATTTCAGCTTTGTACACGGTATGGTCGATACGGCAGATCTGTCGCTCAACATCTCCCGTGAGATGCTGCAGCACGACCGCCATTTGAAGGCCATTGCGCAGAGCCTTGAGAAGAAGATCAAGAGCGAGCTGCTCAAGATGCAGAAGGATAAGCGCGAGGATTATGAGAAGTTCTGGGCAGCGTTCGGCCGTCAGATTAAGTACGGTGCTTATGTTGAGTACGGCGCGCACAAGGAGCTGCTGCAGGATCTGCTGATGTACCATTCCTCCACGGAGGACAAGCTGGTATCGCTCGCGGAGTACGCTTCCCGCATGAAGGAAGACCAGAAGTATATCTACTATGCTTGCGGCGAGACCATCGACAAGATCAAGCTGCTGCCGGTTATGGAAACGCTGTCCGACAAGGGCTACGAGGTGCTGTGTATGGACGACAGCATTGATGAGTTCTGCGTCAAGATGCTCGCTAAGTACAACGATAAGGAATTCAAGTCCATCGCGGATGCAGACCTCGGTCTGGACAGCGAGGACGAGAAGGAAGAGATCAAAAAGCTGAGTGAGGACAACAAGGATGTCCTCGAGGCGCTCGGCAAGGCGCTTGAGGGCAAGGTTAAGAAGGTCGAGCTGACCAGCCGTCTCAAGAGCCATCCGTGCTGCCTGCGTGCCGAAGGCCCGGTAACGCTCGAGATGGAGAAGGTGCTCAACCAGCAGGCTGCTGTCAACGGCGGTCAGAGTGTACACGCAGAGCGTGTTCTGGAGCTGAATGCCGAGCACCCGATCTTTAAGAAGCTGTGTGCGCTGCAGGCGGAAGGCTCGGATAAGGTAAGCACCTATGCGGATATCCTGTACACGCAGGCGCTGCTTATCGAGGGTATGCCGGTGGATGATCCGGTGGCTTACGCAAATGCTGTTTGCAATTTGCTCTCCTGAGATATATAATAATATAGTTAGTATATAATAGAAGAACGTATACGCGGGGATAAAAGAGTGAATGATTGATGGATTGAGAATAGCGATGCGGCTCGGCTGTGTCGATACTACATTTTATTTATGAACAAAACCGGAAGGTGATGAAACATGAAGAGAATGCTGTGGATACTCAATCCGCATGCGGGACGCGGTGCAATGAGCGGAAAGATCATCGGCTGCGTAACCGCATTTCAGCAGGCAGGATATGATGTGACGATTTATATCACGCAGGGCGCGCAGGATGCAACGCGTGTTGCGCGGGAGCGTGCGGGCGAGTTCGATCGCATTGTGTGTGCAGGCGGTGACGGTACGCTGAATGAGGTGATTACCGGTCTTATGCAGGCGGAGACCCGACCGGTTCTCGGTTATGTGCCTGCCGGTACGACAAACGACTTCGCGTCCAGTCTGGGCATTTCCAAGGTGCCCGCTGAGGCAGCGGTTATTGCGGCAGGCGATACGCTGCAGGCGCTGGATATTGGCCGCTTCAACGATCGCTATTTTAACTATATTGCGGCGTTCGGTGCGTTTACTGAGGTCTCCTATGAGACACCGCAGCAGACCAAGAACATTTTCGGGCGTGCTGCGTATATCATCGAGGGCATTAAGGCGCTGACCAACATCAAAACCTATCACATCCGCGTGAACAGTGCGGAAACGCAGATGGAGGACGATTTCATCTACGGTATGGTGACAAACACGGTGTCGGTCGGCGGCTTTAAAACCATCCGGCCGGATGGCGTGGCGCTGGATGACGGACTGTACGAGGTGCTGCTCATTTACCCGGTCGAAAATCCGATGGAGCTGCAGTGGCTGGCGAATGACCTGCTGACGCACAATATCGAATCTAACCGCTTCGCGTACTTCCGCACGTCAAAAATCAGTTTTTCGTCCGATGACGAGGTAACGTGGACGCTGGACGGCGAGTTCGGCGGTGCATTGCACAATGTGCAGATTACCAACTGCAGCCGTGCGATCACATTTGCCACCGGCAAGGAGCCGGAAGGCAAAGAATCATAAGAAAAGTCCTGCAGAATGCGGGCTTAACCGTGATAAGGAACGAATGCAGCCGTATTACGGATAGCCGGTGGATTCAGGTGTGCAAGGACCACAGACGCAAAGACAACCGCCCATTTCCGAAAGAAATGGGCGGTTGATTTTTTGCTGTTTATCAAAAGCAAGCTTATTCAATTCCATGGACGAGGTGGCAATCTTCGTATCGGCAGAGCCCGGGATCGTAGAAAAAACGGCGTGACTTTCACGGTCACACCGTTCTTTGCGACACAATAATTACTTGTCACGATTCAGTGTCAGCTTTGCGGTTTTTTTATACGTTGGGTGCAAGCAGGATGGGCTGAAGCTGTCTGCCGTTCATGGCTGCGTCAATGGCAGCGGGAATCAGCGTCATATCTGCGACAAGCGAGCGCGGCTTGCTGTGCGGCGCATCCTGACGGAGCGGCACGAAATAGTAATGCCGGCGATTCAGCAGCGTGCCGAGATTGGCGGCGCTGCCGGACAGACCGTCGTTGGTGGAGACCGCTAGCACGACCGGACGTTCTCCGCGCAGATGGCTTTTGACCGCCATGGTCGCAGGGGTGTCCGTCAGACCGTGCGCCAGTCTGGCGAGTGTATTGCCCGTGCATGGAGCAACGATCAGTATATCAAACAGAGCCTTCGGTCCAATCGGCTCGGCGGAAACAATGCTGTCGATAGGGGAGATGCCGGTGAGTGCGGTCAGCTCCTCGCGCCAGTGCGCGGCGGTGCCAAAGCGGGTGTCGAGTGTACCGGCGCTGTCGGACAGAATCGGCGTGACCGTGTCGCCGCGCTCGATGAGTGCTTGTATAACCGGCATGACCTTGGCAAAGGTACAGAACGAACCGGTCAGTACAAAGCCAATGCGGAGTTCGCTCATAAGATGCCCTCCTCGTGCAGAATGGTGTCCACGGTATCGAATACCGCGCGTGCAGCGCTGAGCGGTGCTACCTTGCCCGGAAGAGACAGTGCGTGCAGCACGCGGCAGCCATCCGGAAGCAGGGTATCGGCGGCAACACCGCCCGGCAGAGATGCAAGATCAATGATGAAGCAGGGCGGTTTCATGTCGGATAGTACCTCGGTTGTCAGGATCGGAGCGGGTACGGTGTTGAAAATCAGGTCAAAACCGGCAAGGTGACCGGCGAGCCTGCGTGTATCCAGTGCGTGCAGTCCTGCGGCGGCGATGCGTGCAAAATCACGCGTACAGCGTGCGGAGACTGTGACTTGTGCATCGAGAGCGTACAGCTTGCGTGCAAGAAGCATGCCGATCCGTCCGGCACCAATCACCAGACAGCGTGCATTTTGCAGCGTGAACGCAGTTTGCTCCATCGCGAGCTGAAGTGCTCCCTCGCAGGTAGGGAAGGCGTTAGCGGTTTGGCGCATAAACGGGTTTGCCTTCGCATAGACTGCAAGCGAAGGAGGGATAGCCATGAAACTGACCGAACAGGAGCAGGCTGCTGTTTCGCGCGGCATGATCGAGGGTCTGCTCCGCGCTTTGCACGCGGAAGGTGTGCTGCCGCCCGAGCGTCTGGAGCTGGTGCTCGAGCTGCTGTGCGCAGGCCGCTGACATGCTGCGCGTGGCCGCCTATTGCCGCGTTTCCACCTCGCAGGAGGACCAGAGAAACTCGCTGGAGAATCAGCGGCGATATTTTTCGGAGTACATCAGCCGTCAGCCGGACTGGGAGCTTGTGGAGGTTTATGCGGACGAGGGTCTGTCCGGCACCTCGTCCGACCGGCCTGCCTTTCGGCGCATGCTGGCAGCGGCAGCAGAAGAGAAAATTGACCTGATTTTAACCAAAGAGGTCTCACGCTTTGCCCGAAATACGGTTGACACGCTTGCGTACACGAGGCTGCTGCGCCGCCAGGGCGTCGGTATTGTATTTATCGGAGATCATATCGACACCCGCCAGAATGACGGTGAATTCCGGCTTACCATAATGGCAAGCGTAGCGCAGGAGGAGAGCCGCAAAATCTCTGAGCGCGTCAAGTGGGGGCAGCAGCGCTCGATGGAGCGCGGTGTGGTGTTCGGATGCGATAATATTTACGGGTTTTCCCTGCGGGGTGGGGAATTGACAGTGAATCCCGAGCAGGCGGCAGTCGTCCGCGAGGTGTACCGCCGTTTCTTGATGGACGGCAAAGGCACTTACATCATCGCACGGGAGCTGACCGCCGAGGGCATCCCGCCGCCAAGCGGAAAAGGGAAAACGTGGTCGTCTACGATGGTGCTGCGGCTGCTCCGGGGCGAGAAATACTGCGGCGATCTTCTGCAGCGCAAAAGCTGCACGCCGGATTTTCTCGATCATCGCAAGGTGAAAAATGAGGGGCAGTCACCGCAGGTCTATCTGCAGGATCATCACGAGGCGATTGTGCCGCGCTCGATGTTCGAGGCTGTCCGGCGGGAACTCGACCGCCGGCAGGCAAACCGCAAAGCCGGCAGCCGACCCTCCGCGCGGTACTGGTGCTCCGGAAAAGTGGTCTGCGGACGGTGCGGCAGTCGGTTTGTGCCGCGCAGGGGCGCACAGGCGGACGGCGGTCTGCGATGGGTGTGCGGGAAACGGGTGCAGCACGGCGTGGCAGCGTGTGCGGCTCCGGCAGTTGGGAATCGGATTTTGCTGGACTGCATGAAGCAAATTGTACAGGATTTACCAATCGACATGGAGATGGTATTGCGGCAGACCTTGCGCGCGATACCTGATCTCACACGCACTGAAAGACAGCAATTCTGTACAATTTTACGAAAAAAGCTGTACAGTGAAACGGTTTACAGCGCACTGCTCGATCATATCACCGCAACGGGGGAGGGCTTGACTGTACATCTGCACGGCGTGTCCGAACCGCTGTATTTCGACCTTTCGGGCAGAGAAAAACCGTCCGTGCAGCGCACGGACGGCTGAACACTATTCGCTTTTCTTTCCGCGTTCGTCGTAATCATCGAGGAACGAGTGAAGCACGCCGCCGGACTTGTAACCGGGCATCATGTCCAGATTTACCGCGTGGATACTGTTGAAAATGCTGCGCTCGATATTCGGGTTGTCGCGGCACAGACGGCGCAGCAGAATCTTGACCTCCTGTCGCTTGGAACCGCCGCCGCCGTTGTCGCACATCGTGCAGTTTTCGGTGAAGCGGCACGCGCACTGGATAAATTCGAGGTCGTTATACTGCTTCCACGCGAGGATATCCTCCTCGTGAATGCAGTACAGCGGACGAATCAGCTCCATGCCTGCAAAGTTGGTGCTGTGCAGCTTGGGCAACATGGCCTGCATCTGCGAGCCATAAAACATACTCATGACGGTGGTTTCGATGACATCGTTGAAGTGGTGGCCGAGCGCAATCTTGTTGCAGCCAAGCTCCTGCGCCTTGCTGTACAGATAGCCGCGGCGCATGCGCGCACACAGGTAGCACGGGTTCTTCTCGCTGTTGTTGGCAACCGCGAAAACATCGGTCTCGAACACGGTGATCGGGATATGCAGCAGTGCGGCGTTGCTCTCAATTTTATTGCGGTTGATCTCGTTGTAGCCGGGGTCCATAACGAGGAAAACCACCTCGAACGGCACCTCGCTGTACCGCTGGAGCAGCTGCATCAGCTTGGCCATCAGCATGGAATCCTTGCCGCCGGAGATGCACACGGCAATCCTGTCGCCCGGCTGAATCAGCTGATACTGACGGACCGCCAGTGTAAACGGGTTCCAGATGGTCTTGCGGAATTTTTTGATGATACTGCGCTCGATCAGCTCGTGCGGCTGTAAATCTCGTTTCATAATGATGCTCCCTGTATTACTTGACTAACTCGTGATAGCACGCGTCGAAAACGGACAGAAATTCGTCGATTTCCGCGTCCGTGGTAAGGTGACTCAGGCTGATGCGCCATGAGGACAGTGCATTTCTGCGATCACGGCTGACAGCAAACACTGCACGGGACGGCAGACCGTCTGCCGAGCAGGCGGATTTGACCGATACGCACACGCCTTTTTCGGACAGCGCGCGCTGAAATACAGTGCCTTTCACATTCTTGACGCTCAGATTGAGGATATGCGGCACGGCGTACTCCGGGCTGTTGATATGCACTGCCGGATAGGCCGCAAGGGCTTTCCGCAGCCGCGCACTGTGGCGCTGAACGGCCGCACAGCGGCTCTCACGCTCATCGCATGCCAGCTGCAGTGCCAGCGCAGATGAAGCCGCCAGACCGAGTGCGGGCGTGCCGCTGCGGTACAGCGTCGTGCTGGCACCGCCGTTCATTTGCGGTTCGAGCGGCATCCGGCTGCGCTTGAGCAGCACACCGCTGCCGCAGATGCCGCCGAACTTGTGCGGCGCAAAACTCAGTGTATCAATACCGGCGAAGTTCACCGGGATGCGCCCGATGGCCTGCGTTGCGTCAACGTGCAGACGGCAGTTCGGATGGTCAGCCAACAGCACTGCGATTTCGTTTACCGGCTGAATGGTGCCAAGCTCGCTGTCCACCGCGCAGATGGCAACGAGAACGGTATCCGGACGCAGAAGCTCACGCACTTCCTCCGGGTCAACCGTGCCGTCCCGTCCGATGGAGAGCAGGTCGATCTCCCAGCCGCGCTCCTGCAGGGCGGTCAGGCTGCCGCTTACCGAGGAATGCTCGAGCGGTGTGGAGATGATATGCTTGCCGATATGCCGTGACGCCTGTGCGATGCCCTTGATGGCAAGGTTGTTCGCCTCGGTCGCACCCGAGGTGAAAATGACCTCGGCAGGGGATGCGCCGGTCAGCGCTGCAATCTGCTCGGTGACGCGCGCCATTTCCTCGCGGGCGGTCTTGCCCGCCATGTGTACCGAGTTCGGGTTGGCCGGGAACCGGCGTTCCATATCGCAGAATCGCTCCAGCACCACGGGGTCAGCGGGGGCATGGGCGGCATAATCGAGATAAATCATAGCATGGACTCCTCAAAATAAGGTTAACGGCTATAATCATAGCATTCTTATAGGAAAAAGTCAAGATGGATAGAAAAAGACTGCTGTCTCCGATGAAACAGCAGTCTTTTGTTTTACTTCATTGCAGGGTCGGTCACACCGTTCGCCTCAAACGCGCGGATGCGGTCCAGACAGGTGCCGCACTTGCCGCACGGCTTGTCGCCGCCTTCGTAGCAGCTCCACGTCAGCTGATAGGGAACCTGCAGCCGCAGACCTTCGGCAACGATCTGCGCCTTGTTCCAACGCACGAACGGAGCCTCGATACGGACATCACCGCCCGAGCCGAGTACGATGGAGTGGTTCATCGCATTTACGAATTCCTCGCTGCAGTCGGGATAGGCATTGCCGGCGGCATCGTCGTGATGTGCACCGTAGTAAATCACGCTGCAGTTCTTGGACAGCGCAACGCTTGCCGCTGCCGACAGGAACAGACCGTTGCGGAACGGCACATAGGTCGTAACCGGCTTGCCGCCGCGCTGCGCCAGCTGCTCGGCGTAGGATTCCTCGGGGATGTCCTCGGTCGAGTGGGAAAGCAGCGAGCAGTCGCTGTACGCGAACACCGGCGTCAGGTCGAGAGATGTGCCCTCGATGCCGTAGTATTCGAGAACCGCCTTCGCAGCCTGAATCTCCTTAACGTGCTTCTGACCGTAGTAAATGGACAGCGCGCACACATTCTCCTTGCCGTGCTTCTCGATCGCCAGCGCCAGACAGGTCGTGCTGTCCACGCCGCCGCTGCACAGGACCATAGCCTTTTCGCTCATCGGTTGTCCACCTTCTCCGGGTACAGATCGTGGTGGGTGAGACGCTCGAATGCAACCTCCTCCCAGCGGGTGCCGGGCTTGCCGTAGTTGCAGTACGGGTCGATCGAGATGCCGCCGCGCGGCGTAAATTTGCCCCAGACCTCAATGTACTTCGGATCCATCAGGCGGATGAGGTCCTTCATAATGATGTTTACGCAGTCCTCATGGAAATCGCCGTGGTTGCGGAAGCTGAACAGATACAGCTTAAGCGACTTGCTCTCTACCATGCGCTCGCCGGGCACATAGGAGATATAGATAGTAGCAAAGTCCGGCTGGCCGGTCATCGGGCACAGGCTGGTGAACTCCGGGCAGTTGAACTTGACAAAATAGTCATTGTCCGGATGCTTGTTCGGGAAAGTCTCCAGCATTTCGGGCGCGTAGTCCGAGGGATACTTGTTCTTCTGGCTGCCCAGCAGAGTGACGCCGTTCAGTTCTTCTTTATTTCTTCCGGTCATGGTTGCATTCTCCTTACATTTAATTAGGCCTTAGTTGCCTTGGGATACAGTGCACGCTGCAGTACGTTCACCAGAACGACACCGCAGACCGCAGGTACGGACTGACCGATGCACAGGCTGGTGGCGAGTACAGAATACGGAACGTGCAGCAGATAGCTCAGATAGCTCGATACGCCGAGACCGGGCACAAGGATGATCGGGAGGATCATCAGCCAGCGGCTCCAGCCCTTGCGGCGGATGAGCACGATGATCGCGGTAACGATGATACCGACGAAGCAGCCTCCGAACCAGTCCAGCAGACCAAGTCCGCCGAACAGAAAGTTGGCAATGAAATTAGCGAAACCAAGCGGCAAAACCAGGAACGGAAACAGGTAAGCGAGCGCGTACAGCGAAGTCGCAATGCGGATCTGGTACGCACCGAAAGAGAAGCTCTGCGTAAAGTACAGCACAACAACGTAAAGTGCCATCACCATAGCAGAAACGGTCAGTTTTTGAACCTTGCTCATGTTTTCTTTTACCATATTTCGTTCACCTCCAAATAATGCACACAACAACGTTGATTGAGAAACGTAAAGTTTTTCTGTTTCGTTGTCCCTAGTTTTGTTTTACGACAGGATGGTTTCGAACTGTCATTCCATATCCGGAAGCAAAGTGCCGAACGGCACAAACGATAGTATAGCGTATTTTTGCCGTTTATGCAAGTGCAAAAGCACCAAAATGCGGTTTTGATAGAGAGATTATGTGGTTTCGCAGAGAAGTGCGAAATCCATGCCCGACAGAGAGAAAACCGGACATTCGACAGAAAAAATGCGGTATTGTCGAAAATTGTCGATAAATATGCGGGAAAAAGCAGGGATATCCGCTTGCGCGGACGCGCTGAATATGTAAAAATAAGATGTAATCCATAAATCGGCATAAGATAGAGAAAGCCGGGGGAAAGCAGTAAATGAAGATCAAACAAGGCAAAATGCGTATTTTACTGGCGTGTGCGGATGAGCCTCTGCTGAAACAGACAAAGCGGCGTATGCAGGCGAGCAATGAGCTGGAGCTTGTCGGCTGTACGTCGAACGGCACGAAGGCGTGGGAAATGATTCGACAAAAAACGCCGGATATGGTCGTGCTGGATACCGACCTGCCGTATGCGGACGGCTTTGCCGTTGCGTCATGGATGAGACAGAATAAGATGTGGGATACGAGCATTATCCTGCTCAGCTCGTTCATCGGCGGTCAGACCTATGTGGAGTGCAGCCTGCTGCACATTAACGTGCTGCTGCGTAAGCCAATCTGCGCGGATGCACTGTATGAGCGCATCAAGCTGGCGGTCACCTGTACCAGTCGGGGAGACACGGTGGAGCAGCGGCTGGCCCAGATCCTGCGTGAGCTAGGTATGCGCGAGCACACGATCGGCTATCAGTGTGCATTGCTGACCGTGTGCCTGTATCGGGAGACCAACGGTGCCAGCATCACCAAGATCATTTATCACAGTGTCGCGCAGCAGCTGAACAGCGAAGGCGGTAATGTGGAGCGCAACATGCGCTACGCCGTTCATCGTGCATGGGATAAGTGTGATAAAGCCGTGCTTGCCAGGTATTTCGGTGAAGCGCGTGCACAGGATAAGGAGCCGCCGAGCAACCGCGAATTCTGTGCGGCTCTCGTGGAGTATCTCCGGCAGGAAGCCTGTCGCCTGTAACCGGACAGCCTGTGCTTTTTGCAAATGCGGCAGGTACCGCGTTGCGGATCGCCAGCTCCTCGCGGGATAAGTAGTCGATGAGTGTCAGTCCGTTCTGCACCGCGCGGGCGTGTACGGAAAAGGGCACGGCACCGGCCAGTGTCAGCGTTCCGGCGGGAATGGCATCGAGTACATCGCCGATCGTGTGCTGTGCATTGGCAAGCGGCGCGTTCAGGCTGCCGTCCCCCGTCTGCACCGGCATAGGCAGAATGACCGCGCGTGCGTCGGCAAGGCACGCCTGCAGGTCACTTACAGCCGTGCAGCCTGCGGCGGGTCGGCGCTCGAGTGCAAACGTGCGCACGGTGTGGCCTGCTTCGTGCAGCAGCTCGGCTAAATATGCCTGACGTACATCACCGCCGACGACGGCGAGAGTCGTCGATTGATTCATAAGCAAAAACCTCCTTTGCGCCATTCTATGCCGGATGCAAAAGAGGAGTGAAAAGAGAACATCCGCTCTTTGTACAAACAGAGAGCGGATGTTTTTGTATAGATTACTGATTGAGTACCTCGAACAGCGTGTCGCACGCGCCGGTGAGCGACTGCGCAGGACCGTCTGCGGTGATCTCATAGGTGTTTTCGCAGCCGATGAGGCCGACACCCGGAATCGCGATCTTCGGCTCAACGGCAAGCGTCATGCCGGACTTGAGCGGAGCCGAGAAGCCTTTGGCGAGAACCGGCGTTTCGTCCATTGTCAGACCGATGGAGTGGCCGAGGAACTTGCAGCCGTTCATGAAGCCTTCACGGAACGCAGGATCGACGAGAGAGAGGATCTTCTCGTAAATCTCAGCCGGAACGGCACCGGCGCGCAGGAGAGATGCGGTTTCGTTCTCCAGTGCAATGCACTGCTCGCGTGCCGCACGGATCACGCCGCTCTGCGGATGCTTGTCCAGCTCGCCGTAGTAGAACGTGATGCTCTTATCGGTATGGTAGCCGCGCAAGCCGCACGGAATGTCCAGCAGGACGGTGTCGCCTTCGTGCAGCTTGCGCTCGGACGAGCCGATGGACTTCATTGCGGTCGAGGTGCCGATACAGCCGGAGGGACTGTCCAGCGCGGTGGGACACAGGCTGTTTTCGCTGAAGCTGGCAATGCCGAGCACGTCCTCAGCTGCCGGCTGATTGTAGCGCGAGATACCCATGCCGCCGCGGTCCACGATGGCGGTGCAGATCTCACTGCATAGACGTGCTTCGCTGACGCCTTCGCGCAGGAACGCCGGAGCGAGTTCCTCGATGACATAACGGTGCAGTCTGCCGGATTCGCGCATGCAGTCCAGTTCATACGTACTCTTGACCGAGCGCAGACCGCTCAGTACGCCATCCACCGGCTTGGGTGCAAACGGCAGATGCTTGTTCAGCATGGAGAGCTTTTGCAGCGTCATGGTCTTTGCGGCAACATAGACGGTCTCCGGAATATCCGGATAGACCTCCTTGATGCCGCGGAAGCTGCCCATCGGACGGATGTCTGCAAAGGCGGATTCGTCCTTTGCAACATCAAACGAGCGGCGGACGAACAGTGTGGCCTGATCGGGTGTCACGACAAGTGCGCCATCCTGCATTGTGCCGGTGAAGTAGTACATGTCGAGCGTGTTGTCGAGCAGAAGCATGGACCACGCAGGGTCCTTCTCGGTCATGGCACAGCGCAGACGGTCGAGCCGCGTGTTCAGTTCGGCGGCGGGCACGGAAATATGGGGCATGGATGATCCTCCTGTATGATTAACGGTGGTTTACAAAAATGTTACTTTTAGTGTAGCACATATTTAACCGGAGAGCAACGCAGACGCGTTGACTTTTTATACCTTGTGCGATATGATTATAGTCTATGGAAGGACTGCGTTGTGCAGGGAAGGGAGAGATTATGATGCGCAGAAAAGTAGGTAAGCTGCTGGGCGACCGACGCGTTGTCGGAGGATTCCTGCTGCTGATTCAGCTTGCAATCGTTATGTTCGGCGTAAGCTGGGCAAGTACGGAATATCACTGGCTGACACCGGCACTGACCGTGCTGAGCGTTATCATTGTCATCTGGCTGGTGCGTAAGTACGACAACCCGATGTACAAGATCACATGGATACTGGTTATTGTGCTGCTGCCGCTGTTCGGCGGCTTGTTTTATCTGTTCTGGGGCAATACGCCGCTCAATCGGGCGCGTACCCAGCATCAGTACGAGCCGAAACCGCCGGATTTCACTGATTATATGCGCACGCCTGCTACAAAGGAGCTGATCGAGCAGCATCCGCGTCATGCAGCACGCGCCCGCTATATCGAGACGCTGGACGGTATGCCGGTGTGGACCAATACGGAGACGAAATATTTCCGTGTCGGCGAGGAAATGTTCGACTCCATGTGCGAGGAGCTGCGCCACGCACAGAAGTTCATCTTTCTGGAGTATTTCATCATCGAAGAAGGCATCATGTGGGATACTATCCTTGACATCCTGCGGGAGAAGGCGGCCGCCGGACTGGATGTGCGCGTGCTGTACGACGACGTTGGTTCGATCTGCACGCTGCCGAAAAACTACGACCGCTATCTGATGAGCCTCGGCATTCACGCGGTGCGCTTTAACCGCTTTATCCCGACGCTGAACACCTATCTCAACTACCGCAACCATCGCAAGATGACGATTATTGACGGCAATGTCGGTTATATGGGCGGTATCAATCTGGCGGATGAGTATATCAACAAAAAGGTGCGTTTCGGCTACTGGAAGGACACCGGCATCATGCTGCGGGGTGAGGGAACAGCCAATATGACCGCTCTGTTTCTGCAGATGTGGGAGTATGTCACCGGCGAGGACATGCCGCCGCTCGAAAACTATCTGCCGACCGCCAAGCTGCCGGCAGACGGCTATGTGCAGCCGTTTGCGGATTCACCGCTCGACGACATCAATATCGGTGAATCCACCTACCTACAGATCATCCATAACGCGCGAAAGTACGTCTATATCACCACGCCGTATCTTGTACTGGATAACGAGATGATTACGGCGCTGACCATTGCGGCGCAGTCCGGCGTGGACGTGCGCATCCTGACGCCGGGCATCCCGGATAAAAAGCTGGTGTACATGATCACACGTTCGTACTATCAGCAGCTGCACCGAGCCGGTGTGAAGATTTATGAGTACCGACCGGGTTTTCTGCACGCGAAAACCATCGTGTCCGACGATGATACGGCGGTGGTCGGTACGATCAACATGGATTTCCGCTCGTTCTTCCTGCACTTTGAGTGCGCGACCTGCTTCTACAACAGCTCGGTCGTTGCCGCCGTTAAGCAGGACATTATGGAGACAATCAATGTCAGCCGCCGGATTGATGACGAATGGCTGCGCCGTGTGCCGTGGATTCGGTCAATCATGGCAAGCGTGCTGCGTCTGTTCGCGCCGCTGCTGTAATGAGAGGAGCGTGGTTTGATGGACCGACCGGAGCAGACACTTTCCGCTGTGCTGGATGCGGGAGAGCTGCTGCTGACCTCGGGTGCTGAGGCAGCGCGCGTAGAGGACACCATGCGCCGTCTGGCACGCGCCTACGGTTTTGTACGAGCGGATGTGCTGACCATCACGGCCAGCATGGCAGTAACGGTACGGACGGCAGATGATCAGGTGATCACGCAGACACGCCGCATCCTGCGGCGAGGAACCGATATGCGCTGCATTGAGGCGGTCAACGAGTTGTCGCGCAAGGTATGTGTGAATCCTATCCCGCCGGAGGAATTACACGCACGTCTGGAAGCCATCCGCACCGCACCGGATAAGCTGCGCTGCCGGCTGCCGCTGGCGTATCTGATCACGTCAGGCTCGTTCGCTGTGTTCTTCGGCGGCACCTGGAGAGACGGCATAGCCGCCATGCTGTGCAGCGTGCTGCTGTATGTCATCGGCGTGCTCGGTGATCGGATTTCGCTGCAGCCGCTGGTGCTGACCATGGTCAGCTCGGCGGCGATGTGCACGGCAGCGGCTCTCACGGTAAAAACCGGCATGGGACAGAATCTGGATTATATCATTATCGGCAACATCATGCTGCTGATTCCGGGCATTCCGTTCGTCAACTCCATGCGCGATATTTTCGTGGGCGACACCATCACCGGACTGCTCAGTGCATTTGAAGCGGTTTTGCGAGCGCTTGCCATCGCGGCAGGCTGCGCGCTCGTGCTCATGCAGACTGGGGGCGGTGCCGTATGACGGGTGAAATCCTTCTGCAGATTGTCATGGCGATGATCGGTGCGCTCGGCTTCGGACTGCTGTTTCATATTTCCGGCAGCCGCCTGATCACGATCATGCTGGGTGCTGCGGTAAATTGGGGTGTATACCTGCTGGCGATGCAGTGGTATGATAACCGCGTGACCGCGTTTTTTGTCTCTACGCTGGCAACGGCCGCACTGGCCGAGCTGCTCGCGCGATTGCTCAAAGCGCCTGTCATCACGCTGCTCGTGCCTATGCTGGTGCCGCTGATTCCGGGCGGCGACCTGTATTACACGACGCTTGCGCTCGTGCAGGGCGACACGGCAGGCTTTGCTCGATACGGTACGCTGTTCATCGAGGAGGCGGGCGCGATGGCGTTCGGCGTCATCCTTGTGGCGTGCCTGGTGCAGACTCTCGGCAAGCTGTGGCTGCTGCACAGCGAAAGAAAATAAAGAAAGCGTTCTGTAAGAGGCTGTCGCGAAACTGCAGTTTCGCCGACAAGCAGGAACGAACCGTGGGCCGTTCCAAAGTCGTCCGAAAGTTCCTATACAGAAACTTTCTCCCTCCAGAAGTATAAAAAACCGAACGCCATCCTTGCGCGGCTTCTTGGCCGCGCTGCGTGGCACATGTCCCCGGATTTTTGGAATTTGCATGGCAAATTCTATTGAAACACGCGCTACCGCGCGATAGGATAAAATTGGTTTACTACAAACTGAGCGTTCTGTAAATCTTATACAGAACGCTTTTGTGCTGCTTACAGCAGGTGAATTGTCAGATATAACGCACAGAGCAGAATCGCGATCCACACAGTGGCGAAAATCACATTGTACACTACCCGTGCAAGCGGCAGACGTGCCTGCCGCAGAGCCTTTCCCAGTGCATCCGGGTCACCGAGTGCGCGCAGCACCTGACGCACAGCCTGCTCCTGTGTGAGACTGCCGCGGCAGCGCAGCTCCTCCGCGCGGCTGAGAATATGGTCGGTCAGCTCCCGCCGAACGCGGGCACGGTAAGGCGGCCACAGGAGATGCCGGCACACGCGGTGCAGGTACGGCACAATCAGCTTATTTGGTGACACAGGCGCCACCTCCGATTGGCTTGCGGCAGGTTTTCCACTGTTCCCGGCAGCAGGTGAGCGTTTTCACGCCCTGACGGGTCAGCCGGTAAAAACGGTGCGTGCCGTCCTCGGTCTGCCGTTCACAGGAGCGGACATCGCCGCGTGCCTCAAGTCCGTGCAGCAGGGGATACAGGCGGCTTTCGCGGATGGCAAACGCGCAGTCTGAGCGGCATTCCACCTCATGCAGCAGCTGAAAACCGGTCTTGTCCGCCTCCTCAAGCAGAGAAAGCACAAGCAGGGCTGCGCTGTCGTAAAAGGCAGCGTCTTTTTGTCCTCGCGGCATGGAGATCCCCTCCTTTATATATTCAGTATAACCGTTCGCAAGGGGTGCGTCAAATTATTTTACACAGATTTTACGATTGCAGCGCTTGCGTTTGTATGCGGAATAGGGTATCATTAACAAGTATATCTGTGTGAGTATTCGCTGTTTACCATAGAACACTTGTCAGGAGGAAAAAATCGTGTTTTCATCGTTATTCAACTGGCTGATGGGCGCAGGCCGTGAACTGGCGGTTGTGCTCATCTCCATGGTTCCGCTGGTAGAATTGCGCGGTGCGGTCCCGCTGGGTGCGGTCGCAGGCGTGCCGGCGATCGAGCTGATCCCGCTGGCTGTGATCGGCAATATGATCCCGATCCCGTTTTTACTGTTCTTCGGCGAAAAGCTGCTGGACTGGGTGTGCTCGCTCGGCCCGCTTTCCGGCTTTGCCACCAAGTACCGTGAAAAGCTGCTCGGAAAGACCGGTCAGGTCACCCGGTATGAACGGCTGGGTCTGTTCCTTTTTGTGGCGATCCCGCTGCCGGGCACCGGAGCATGGTCGGGTGCATTGATCGCAACGCTGCTCAAAATGCCGAAAACCAAGGCGCTGACTTCGATTCTGTGCGGCGTAATTGTTGCAGGCTTCATTATGCTGCTCGGTTCTCAGGGTGTAATTGGCGTTGCACATTTGTTTTAACAGATAACAGCCATTCCCACGGGAATGGCTGTTATCTTTTGCAGCAGTGAAAGAAAAATACGCTTTTCGGAAAATTCCTCTTGCCAACCGGTGCGATTTACGATATAATAACTATGTTATGCCGGTGTGATGGAATTGGTAGACGTAGTGGACTCAAAATCCACCGCTGGCGACAGCGTACCGGTTCGAGTCCGGTCACCGGCACCATCAAGCGCCTCGGTTCCTTGGAATACGGGGCGCTCACAATACTATCCGGGTGTAGCGCAGTTGGTAGCGCGCCTGCTTTGGGAGCAGGATGCCGCAGGTTCGAATCCTGTCACTCGGACCAAACTTTATGCCGCTTGAACATTACGTTTGAGCGGCATTTTCGTCATTATAATATACTTTTGACGCTATATAGTACAGATGAGGTTTTCACTTAAAAATCCAGTTAATAGGAGATTTTAGGGCGTTTAATGGCATTGGGTGTGTCACTTAGTGTGTCACCTGCAAATGAAAAGAGAGCGAGGAACAACATGAAACTGACCCATTTGGATGAAAACGGTGCAGCGCACATGGTCAACATCGGCGCAAAGCCGGTCACGCAGCGCGAAGCTGTGGCGCAGTCCGTGCTGACCATGCAGCCGGAGACGCTGCGCATGATCCTTGACGGCACAGTGCCCAAGGGCGATGTGTTCGCGTGCGCGCGCATCGCGGGCATTATGGCGGCCAAGCGGACGGCAGAGCTGATCCCGATGTGTCATCCAATCCCGATCGAGAGCGTGGACATTGCCATTGAGGCTGTCTCGGAGACGCAGGTGCGCGTTGTCAGCACGCTGCGCTGCTCGCACAAGACCGGCATTGAGATGGAAGCACTCACGGCGGCCACTGTTGCCGCGCTGACCATCTACGACATGTGCAAGGCGGTGGACCGCGGTATGCGTATTGATGAGACGCTGCTGCTGCACAAGACCGGCGGCAAAAGCGGCGATTATCACGCGGAAGGAGCGGTGGCACGATGACTTTGCTGGAACAGCTGCAGGCTGCCGCAGAAAATGCGCGCAAGGGACTTCCGGCGGCGCTGACCATAGACGCGGACGGCGTACAGTATACGCGCAATTTCATGCCGCAGGAACGCCTGATTCTGCTCGGCGGCGGCACGATCGCGCAGCCGCTTTGCCGCTATGCGGCCGATCTCGGTTTTGAACTGGTCGTGGCGGACGACCGGCCGTCCTTTGCCAACCATCCGCGCTTTCCGGAAGCAAAGCAGATCGTATGTGATCTGTTTCCGGCGGCAATCGAGAAAATCGGCATCCGAGAGAGCGATTACGTTGCCGTTATCACGCGCGGGCATCGTTATGACGCAGACTGCCTGCGGGAGCTTCTGCGCGGCATCATGCCGCGCTATCTCGGCATGATCGGGTCAAAAAGACGCACGGTCGGTCTGCTGAACATGCTTGAGGAAGAAGGCTTCTCTCGGGCAGATCTCGACCGCATTCATACGCCCATCGGTCTGGACATTGGTGCGCTGACCGTCAAGGAGATCGCGATTTCTATCGTGGCAGAGCTGATCGCGGAACGCCGCCGCACGACCGACCGCCGTTCCAAGAGCAGCATTCTCACCGCAGAGGATATCGACCTGCCGCTGCTGGAAACCGCTGCACGCGGTGATATTCCAAAAACGCTCATGCTCGTGTACGAGACCAGCGGTTCCACGCCGGTAAAATCCGGCTCGTACATGGTGGTCGATGCCAATACGGCTACTGCGGGCACCATCGGCGGCGGCTGCAGTGAGAGCGCCGTTATGCGGCAGGCGTATTACTTGATCGGCACCGGCGAGCACAAGTGCGTCACCATCGACATGAGCAACGACATTGCTGCGCAGGAAGGTATGGTTTGCGGCGGGCAGATGAAGGTGCTGCTGGCGGATTTGGGTACGAAAAAATCGACATAAAGTGAAAAAAGTTGTCGAAAAATACTGGGATAAAATGTCATATTCTCTCTGGCATTCATAGATTTAAAATGGTATAATAAGGATAAAAAGTAAAGCAGGGGAAGCCATGAGACTCAAAAGACGGATTTTCGGTGTATTTGCAGCAGCACTGGCGGGTGTGCTGCTGTGCGGATGTACGGCTGCCGAGGGTATACAGGAGCACCGGACGGAAACACCGATAACGATCAAGGTGGGCAGCGACAACTATCCGCCGTTTAATTATACCGATGAAAACGGCAATCCGGCAGGTGTGGATGTGGATTTGGCTAAGGAATCCTTCGGACGGCTGGGGTATGCAGTATCCTTCGTCGGCATTGACTGGGAAGAAAAGAAGAAACTGGTTGAACATGGTGATATTGACTGTATCTGGGGATGTTTTTCCATTGATGGGCGCGAGAACGAATACAACTGGACTGAACCGTATATGATCAGCCGCCAGGTGGTTGCGGTCAACCGCAGCAGCGATATTTACCGGCTGAGCGATCTGGAGGGCAAGACCATTGCCGTGCAGTCCACCACCAAGCCGGAGAGCATTTTCCTCGAGCGAACGGACAGCCGCATTCCGCTTGTGCGTGAAGTCTACAGTCTGGAGGATCGCGAACTGCTCTACACCTCTCTCGGCAAGGGCTATGTGGATGCGATCGCGGCGCACGAAACCGCTATTCGGCAGTATATGAAGGATTATGATGCGGATTACCGTATTCTGGACGAAAGCATTCTCACGACAGGAATCGGTGTGGCGTTTGCAAAAAACGATACGCGCGGACTGAGCGAACAGCTTTCCCGGGTTTTCGAGGAAATGCGTGCAGACGGTACGACTCGAACGATCATAGGCAGGTATCTGTCCGATCCGGACAAATATTTGGAGGTGGACTGTGCTGCAGATTAAAAAGGGCAAAGCCACACGTCGGTACGAACGGATTGCGGCTGCAATCGGCGCCGTGCTGGTTATCGTGGTCGGCTTTAACACGATGCGTGCGGAGAGCGCACAGACACGGGAACAGCTAGGCAATACGATAGATTATGTGAAGGAGCAGTGTACGACCTATACACGCTACAATGCTGCAGCTGTTACCAAAAGCCTGATGCGTATCATGGACAACGCACAGCAGGTAAACCGCAATATCGGCTATGAAGGCTCGGCTGTAGATGAAGAACGGCTTCGGTTCTATGCGCAGGAACAGCGGCTGACCGGCATTATTCTGCTGGACACAGATGGAAGCGTGCAGTGCGAGTATAACGGTGATCTGCTGAATTTTCTGACACTGCAGGAGTATATAGAGCGGGATACAGCGCTCGATGTGGTCAGGTATCCGCAGAAGACCTATGCTTCGCGGATTGACCTGCCGGACGGCTCCTATGTGGATATTTCGGCGTACGGCCGTACAGATGTGCCCGGTGTGATCGTTGCATACTATCACACCACTGCAGAGTATGCACGCAATTATACGCTGACCATACAGGGCTCGCTTGCGGGCTATAATACCAGGGACGACGGTGTGATTGTGGTGGCAGATGGTGACCGCATTATCGCGTCCAACGATGAAGAGCTGGCTGATACCAAGGTGGAGGACAGCCGTATTCTGCAGCAGATCAAGTCGAATCTTTCGTCCGCCGAGGTCGGGCATTTCAAGTGCGATGGCAGCACCTATTTCGGCGGTCTGGACCGCAGCCGCGACTACTATATCTATGCCTATGTATCCGACCGCATGGTAGCGACTGATATGGTCAAAAATATGATGGCGGCGCTGATCATTTATCTGGTCATGCTGACCGCGATTCAGATGTTCCGCAGACGTTCCGCGCGGGAATATCTGGCCGAGCGGGATCGGCGCGAGCGGGAATTTCGTGAGCAGCTGATGGAATCCGCTGAAAAGGCCGAGCAGGCCAACCGCGCTAAGACCGAGTTCCTGCAGCGCATGAGCCACGATATCCGCACGCCGATTAACGGCATTCGCGGTATGATTGAGATTGCGAATTACTACAAGGACGATCCGGACAAGCAGACCGAGTGCCGGAAGAAAATCTGGGATGCCTCCGGTCTGCTGCTCGAGCTGGTAAACGAGGTGCTGGACATGGGCAAGCTGGAATCCGGCGAGATCATGCTGGAGGAACGCGAGTTTGACCTCAAGGAACTGCTGGACAGCGTTGGCATAGTGGTAGATAAGCAGGCGCGGGAGCGAGGCATTACGATAATAACGGATGGCTATCCGGTTGAGCACCGCTGCCTGCTCGGCAGTCCGCTGCACCTGCGGCGGCTGCTGATGAATATCATCAGCAATGCGGTCAAGTACAACCGCGTGGGCGGCGAAATCAGGCTGGGATGCTGCGAAAAGTCGAGTGCGGATCCGGAGACTGCACAGATTGAATTCACCTGTGCGGATACCGGTATCGGCATGAGCGAGGAGTTTCAGAAGCATGTATTTGAGCCGTTTGCACAGGAGCGGAATACGGCTCGATCGGAATACGGCGGTACCGGTCTGGGTATGCCGATTGCGAAAAGTCTGGCGGAGAAAATGGGCGGCACGCTGTCCTTTGTCAGCAGGCAAGGCGTAGGCACGACGTTTACGCTGTCGCTGCCGTTCCGCATCTGCCATGCACCGGAGAAGCGGAACAAGCCGAAACGCCTGCTGCAGACCAGCTCTATTGCCGGACTGCATGTGCTGGTTGCGGAAGATAACAGGATGAATATGGAGATTGCTGAGTTTGTACTCAATGTGGAAGAAGCCTTCATCATCAAGGCAGTGAATGGCGAGGAGGCGGTACGCATTTTTGCCGATTCCAGGCCGGGAGAAATTGATGCGATTTTAATGGATGTGATGATGCCGGTGATGGACGGTCTGGAAGCGACGCGGCGTATTCGTGCGATGAAGCGTCCGGATGCGAGAACCATTCCAATCATCGCCATGACAGCAAACGCTTTCGCAGAGGACCGTCAGCGTGCCTTTGCTGCGGGCATGGATATGCATATTGCAAAGCCGCTGGAAGGCTCGGAGATGGTGGAAACGCTGGAGCGGTTTGTCAAATCCTCGCGGAAATAGGAGCAGAAAGGATACTATATAAAGGAAAGTCAGCCAAAAACGGCTGACTTTTCCTGTATAGTGCAGTTCTGCTGCCCGCAGCATACACACAGCAGAAATATTTGGTAGGCTTCACATCAGCCGTTCCTTCGCAAACAGGTGGGCGTAATGCCGTTTGGCGCGGCTTAAGCGTGCACGGCTGGCCTCGTGGCTGATATGCAGATACTCGGCAATGTCCACACAGTTCAGATTCAACTGATACCGCAGATATAGAATCTCCTTATCCGTGCGGGATAATTCATTCGGCAGCAGGTCGAGCATAGAAAGGGACGCCGGTTCGCAGCCAAGATTCTGAACGCTATCCAGCGGCACCTGCACATACCGGCTCTGCCGTTTGTACTCATCAAGCGCGAGATTGGTCAGCACGGTGTGCAGCCAGCCGGGCAGATTCGGGTGCTGGCGCACCCGGTCAAAATGCGTCAGCAGGATGGTAAACGCCTCGTTTGTCAGCTCCTCTGCTGTAAACGGGTTGTGTGCAATGCGGATGGCCGCATACAGCAGCCGCTTGTAATTCCTGTCGTATAATTGGGAAAACAGCTCCTTGTCCTGTGCCGTCATAGATCGTTCACCTGATTCCTGTCGGGTTATGTCATGCACGATACCCGTTTTCAAGGGGAAAATCAATAGCGCGTTCCTGATTGGTCACTTTGCGTTCCCGCTCTGCAGCCGGACGTCCATCAATCTGCGGTATAATAGAAGCGGGGCAGCAGGAGACAGAGCGCTTTGTGAAATATTGTCTGCTGTGCTGCTTTATGGTATAGTTAGTTCAGAACACAACAGGGAGGAGCACTCATGCGCATTATACTGTGCGATGACGATACCGCATTCACGCAGGTCTTTGAAAAACGCTTGCTGACCGTTTTCAAAAAATACGGAATCACACCGGAGATCGTGTCCGCGCACACGGGCGTGGAAGCCTTGCGCGAGATTACACGCAGGCCGACGGATGTGCTGTTTTTGGACATTGATATGCCTGAAAAAGACGGCTTTTCGGTCGCGGAAGAGCTGTCAGCCATGCCGTCGAAGCCTCTTATCATTTTCCTGTCCGGCATGGAAGATCTGGTGTATCAGTCGTTTGCGTTTCAGCCGTTCTGGTTTCTCCGCAAAACGCATCTGGAGGAGCTGCCGCAGGTAACCGAGAAAATGCTGCAGCTTCTCAACAGCCGTCAGATTCACTACACGGTTACGATGAACGGCAGCAGCACCCGCATTCCAATCACGGAGATTGCGTATTTTGAGAGTCAGGGACATTATATCGTTGTGCACTACAACGAGAAATCCCTTCGGTTCAAGGCACGCATGAGCGATATCGAAACGGCACTCAGCAAATACTTTTTCGTGCGCTGCCACGTTGGCTATCTGCTGAACTGCCGGTTTGTTCAAATCTGCAGCCGGACAAGCGTCACCTTGACGGACAGGACGGTCCTGCCGGTCAGCCGCGCCAAAGCTGAGGAAACACAGACCGCCTTCATGGCGTATATGAGGAGTCTGCGCCCATGAATTTCTGGTTTGAGATGGCAGTCAATGCCGTGGAAGTAACGCTGATTCTCAGTTTTCTGGTGCAGTATTTCGGATATAAGACGGAAACCTCAGCGAAATACTGGGGAACCGCATTGATATGGATTCTCTCGTTTTGCATTGTAGCGTTTTTCTCGTGGACACATTTGTATGAAAATTATGCAAGCTCATTGCAGATTCTGGTCAATATTCTATTTTGCGTTACCCTATTAAGGGGTAATATTTTCCAAAAAATATTCGTGTCCGCGTTTACTATGGGTCTGGTGGCCATTACGGCAACGCTTACAACACTGCTGGTGGCCAAGCTGTCCGGTAATCAGGTGGCGTTTCTGTTGAGTCATTTCAGCGGGATTCGCGTTACGTCCATCTGCCTGACCAAGCTGTTGTTTTTTGTTATCACGCGGATTATTCTGCGTATCAAGGAAAGCGGAAAGCTAAAAGGGATGGACGTTATCGCACTGGTAATCGTACCGATGCTGTCCGACCTGGCTATTACATTGATGATGTATGCGGCGATACAGGAACCGAGCATTCAGACGATTGTTCTGTATGCCGTAGGTATTGTATTGATACTGAATATCGTTGTCTACTTTTTGTTTATCCGTTTGGGCAAAGCGGGAAAAATCCAGACCGAAATGGCGCTGCTCGCGCTGCAGAACGAATGCCTGCAGGAAAACGCCAAGGACATTGAGAACATGTATGACACGGTTCGTGCGCTGCGGCATGACCTCAAAAATCATCTGCTCTGCATTTTATCCATGGCGGAAGAACGGGATGTCGAGGATATCGAGCAGTACACAAGACAGCTTCTGCAGCAGCAGAATACTGTCAACAAGCTGATCATGTTTTCGGGCAGTAAGGTGCTGGATGCGATCATCAACAGCAAAAGCGCAGCCGCGGAACGGGCAGGCGTTCGGCTGAGTGCTATTATCACAACCCCGCTGGCGGGTATTTCGCCGGAGGATATTACCATCATCATCGGCAATGCGCTGGACAACGCGATTCGTGCCGCAAAAGACAGTCAGCGCAAGGTGGTGGATATTCATATTCAGCCGCAGGGAGCATACAGCTCGATCGTGATTGCCAATGATATCGCACATCCGGTGCTGTCGGACAATCCGGCACTGCGTACCACGAAAAATATCCGGTATCGCCACGGCTTCGGCATTCAGAATATGCGGCAGGCGGTGGAACGTAATCAGGGGCTGATTCGGTTTTACGAGCAGAACGACCGATTCATCCGCGATATTTTGCTCCTTAACGTGCAAAGCAGGAACGAATAACGACTAAGCAGGAATAGCCGGTTGCAATTTCGGTGAAAAGCAGTTATCTTACAGATAGACCATGACAAATGCAATGTGCATGGGTTATCTGCTGAGATAACTGCTTTTTTGAGGTGAGTCCGATGGTATGTTGAAATGAAAACCGGTAAGGTATGGATAGTGATTAGAGAGCAAACAGGGAGGGTTAAATGATGAACAGATTTCGAAAAATACTGAGCGCCGCGCTGGCAGGCTGCATGGCGGTCTCTGTGCTGATGATGAGCGCCGGTGCGGCGAATACCGGCACAGAAGCCGCACGCGAGAAGGCCATTTACGGCAGTCAGGCGTGGACGGTGAACGGTGCGGCAGCCATTCAGCACAGCGACGGCACAGTAGAGCCGGTACCGGAGTTCTCGGCGCTGTATCCCGGGTGGACAGTGCCGAAGCAAGCGGCTTCGGTATCGAGTACGGCACTGGCTGAGGTGGCTGATGTCGGTTCGCATTCGATCAGCGGCTATTACCGAAATGTGTATTTGACGCAAGATGTGAAGTACAAGCCGTTTTACAGTTTTCTGGGAAACGGTGAGACGGTCAGTGTGTTTGCGGTGACGATACCGGGCAGCAAATACAATCTGGGCATTTACAACGAGACAGCGCAGCAGGATGCAGGCTGGCTGCCGAATCTCTCTAAGGGCGATCGCGTGCTGCTGCAGACCGCAAATGGTGTATACTGCTCGATTCGCGCAAGCGTACCGTTAAATATGCCGATTGGGTATTCGCGCATGAAGGTAGAGGAGGCAGGGAAAATCGAAAATGTGGGAAAGAACTGAAACTTTTGGGTTTCAGCTCTTTTGGTGATGCGGAAATTGTGCTTTTGCTGCCGAGCGGTAGCATATGTTCTGAAACGATATCCGGTCATCCTAAAACTCGTTAAAAAGGTGCTGAACCTGCACTAAAATCAGCACTAAAATGAAGCGCTGCGATTTTGGTAGACACTCGTGGTAGACACCACTTTTTCGCAAATTACATCACAAAACTAAACACTGTAAAAAGTATAGAAAAAGAGCTGAAATCAAAAGATTTCAGCTCTTTAACTTGGTGCGGATGGGGGGACTTGAACCCCCACGTCCTTGCGAACACTAGCACCTGAAGCTAGCGCGTCTGCCATTCCGCCACATCCGCATATTCTGTTGTTGAAAGAAGGTGGTGCGAGTGACGGGACTTGAACCCGTACGTCGATCGACACACGCCCCTCAAACGTGCCTGTCTACCAGTTCCAGCACACTCGCATTCTGTTCTCATCGAGTCGCCTCACTGTCAGCGACAAGAATTATTATATCCATGTGGACGTCAAATGTCAACACCTTTTTTCAAATTTTTTTGAAAAATTTCAAAACGCGAAAAACAGACGATTTCTCTGCCACGCGAAACAGTTTGTGTGTTACAATAGAAGCAGTCAGAAAACTCACAGCGAAAAAGGAGGAAGATTTCAGTGCTTTCTAAAAAAAGTAAGGCAATCGGTTTTATCATTATGTCCGCATTCGGTTTTGCGATGATGGCGGCATTCGTGCGTCTGGCGGGTGATCTGCCGTTCACGCAGAAAACATTTTTCCGCAATCTGGTCGCGGTGGCAGTGGCCGCCGTGGTGCTGTGCCGCGAAAAGGTTGGTTTTAAGTGGGAAAAGGGCAACCTGCCGCTGCTCATCATACGCGCAACCTGCGGCACACTCGGCATTTTCTGCAATTACTACGCGATTGATCATCTCGTACTGGCAGATGCAAACATTCTTAATAAAATGTCGCCGTTCTTCGCTATCATCTTCTCGCTCATTCTGCTGAAGGAGCGGGCCAGCGTATTCCAGTACGCGGCGGTGCTTGCGGCATTCGGCAGCAGCATGCTGATTATCAAGCCGGGTTTTTCCTCGGCAACCTTCCCGGCAATTATCGGCCTGCTGGGTGGCATGGGTGCAGGCGCGGCCTACACCTGTGTGCGCGCACTCAGCCGGAAAGGCGAAAAGAGCGCCCGCATCGTGTTCTTCTTCTCGATGTTCTCCACGCTGGTATGCGTACCGTCTATGATCATGGACTACCACCCAATGACATGGGGACAGTTCTTCTGTCTGATTGGCGCAGGTGCGTCAGCCGCGCTCGGACAGTTCGGCGTAACGCTCGCGTACGCCAACGCACCGGCCAAGGAGATTTCGGTGTTCGACTACACGCAGGTCATCTTCTCGGCTGTCCTCGGCTTTTTCCTGTTCGGCCAGCTGCCGGACGGCTGGAGCGTCCTCGGCTATCTGTTGATCTGCGGCATTTCGGTCGCGGTGTTCTTCTATAACCGCAATCTGGAGCGCAAGGGACAGTAATATGATCGAGTACGAACTGGTTCGCTCCAAACGCAAGACGCTTGCTGTGCAGGTGACGCGCGAAGGCCGTGTGATCGTTCGTGCGCCGCTGCGGTTGGCAAAATACCGTATTGAACGGTTTGTCGCGGATCATACGGACTGGATAGCCCGCGCACTTGCCGATCAGCAGTCCCGCCGTGCGGCACATCCGGAGCCGGATGAGGCCAAGCAGGCTGAGCTTATCCGCCGAGCGAAAATAGAGCTGTCGCCCAAGGTACAGCATTACGCAAAACTGATGAACCTGTACCCGACTGGACTAAAGATCACCTCGGCGAGAACACGGTTCGGCTCGTGCAGCGGCAAAAACAGTATTTGCTTCTCATGGCGGCTGATGGACTATCCCGAACCCGCTATCGACTATGTGGTGGTGCATGAACTGGCGCACATTGCACATAAAAACCATGGACCGCAGTTCTGGGCACTGGTGGAGCGCTATTTACCCGATTATCGTGCGCGGCGTGCCATGCTGCGCGAATGAGAACAGGGAACGAGTATGAATATGACGAATCAATACAAAATTCTGGCATTGGATTTAGATGGAACGCTGCTGGATGCGCAGAGCCGCATCACGCCGGAGAACGCCCGCGCGGTACGCATGGCGCAGCAGGCGGGCGTGCAGATCGTGCTGTGCACCGGACGCAACGTGCGCGAGGTGCGCCGCTTCAGCGAACAGCTGGAAGCCGCACCGGACTGGCTCGTCACCGCAAACGGCGCGGCAGTGCAGCATCCGGACGACAGGGAACCGGCGTTTTTCGACGGCCTGAGCACAGAAATGGTGGACATCATCCTGAACGAGTGCACTGCCATTGACACCGACCCATGCCTGTATACCACGCAGGATTTGTACTATGGACATGCTTTTCGGCATTTCCTCGAAAACCTGCAGCGGCGTGGACGGGTCGTGATGGACGAGGCCGACGAGGGTTATCACTTTGTCGGGGACAAGAATGCGTGGCGCGCTGTGCTCGCAGACGAGCCGCGCCCGTTCACCAAGGCGATTCTTTATCACGATGACCCGAATGCAATCGCGCCGCTGACGGCTGCGCTCGATAAATACGGCATTTTCGAGCTTGCGCCGTCCGTCATGTACGGCGGAGAGTTGCGCAATGTCGAGGTCAACCGCGTGGGTGTGCACAAGGGACGCGGACTGGAATGGCTGGCGCATCACCTCGGCTGCACGCTGGCCAACGTCATCGCCATCGGTGACAGCGAAAACGATTTGACCATGCTGCAGATGGCGGGATTGGGCGTCGCCATGGCAAACAGCGAGCCGTGCATCCGCGAAGCAGCGGACGTTATCACCGGCAGCAATATGGAAAACGGTGTCGCACAGGCGATTTACCGACATATTCTGGGGGATGAACGATGAAAAAAGTAGTGGCAATCGGCGAACTGCTCATTGATTTCGTGCCGCAGCAGCGCGGCTGTGCACTTGATGAGGTCGTGCAGTTTGAGCGTGTCGCGGGCGGTGCGCCGGCCAATGTGGCAACCGCAGTGGCGCGTCTCGGCGGCAGAGCGCAGATGATTTCGCAGGTGGGAGAGGACGCATTCGGTACGCACATCCTCAAAACGCTGCACGCAAACGGCGTGAACATCTCAACGGTGTTCCGCACCGGACGGGCGAATACCGCGCTGGCGTTTGTTTCGCTTGATAAGAACGGCAACCGCGAGTTTTCCTTCTACCGCAATCCCTCGGCAGACCTGTTTCTCGATGAAGCACAGATCACGCCGGATATTTTCGTGGACTGTGCCGTGCTGCACTTCTGCTCGGTCGATCTGGTGGATGCACCTGTCAAGCAGGCACATCGCAAGGCCATCCGGCTGGCAAAGGACGCAGGCGCATTCCTCTCGTTTGACCCTAACGTGCGTCTGCCGCTGTGGGGCAGCCCGGAAAGCTGTCAGGCAGCGATTCGTGAGTTTCTGCCGTGTGCAGACCTCGTGAAGCTGTCGGATGATGAAGTTGAATTCTGCACCGGCTGCAAAACCGAGAGGGAAGCGGCAGAGCTTCTGTTTTCGCAGGGCTGCAGGCTGCTGCTTGTGACACGCGGCGCGGGCGGCACGGCAGTTTACACGCCGAACGCGAGCGCCGAGACCAAAGCGCTGCCGGTGACGGTCGCGGATACCACCGGGGCGGGCGATTCGTTCATCGGGTCGTTCCTGTATCAGCTTACCCGCGACGGTGTGACAACGGAAACGCTCGCAGACATCCCGCAGAAGAAACTTGCGGATTATCTGACATTTTCGTCTGAATGTTCAGCGTATACCGTGCAGCATAAGGGCGCGGTTATGCCAACGAAAGAAGAATTGAGAATGAAAAATGGATAATGGAGAATTGAGGTTGCGCGCAAAGCGCGTTATTTAATTACCGCCCTGTGGGCGGACACCTTCATTTTCCATTCTCCATTCTCAATTCTCAATTTTCCATTAACCTGCCACTAAAATTTATTGCACAATGTGTGCGAACGTGGTATAATTTTGAGGTTATAAAGAAATGATAACGATTCTTGGCATCGACCCGGGCTACGGCACGATTGGCTATGGCGTGGTGCGGTTCGATAATATGAAATTTACGCCGGTGCAGTACGGTGCGGCAAAAACCGCTCCCGGAACACCGATGCACCTGCGCTTATGTGAGATTTACGATGATATCTGTACGCTGGTGGACACATTTCACCCGGACGAGGTGGCAATCGAGGAGCTTTTCTTCTCGAAAAACGTCACAACCGGCATTCAGGTTGCGCAGGCGCGCGGTGTAATTCTGCTGGCGCTGGCACAGAAGGGACTGCATCCGGTATCCTATACACCAAATCAGGTGAAGCTGTCCGTTGTCGGCTACGGCGGCGCGGAGAAAAAACAGGTGATGGAAATGACAAAAAGCATTCTCCATCTCACCAAGCTGCCGCGTCCGGACGATGCCGCGGATGCGCTTGCGCTGGCCATCTGCCACGGGCATTCCCGGCAGGCCATGCGCTATGAAGGCTTATTATGAGGTTTAAATAGATGTTTTATTATGTAGACGGCACGGTTTCCGTGCTCCAGCAGGGTCTTGCGGTGATCGACTGCGGCGGTGTAGGCTATGCCTGCCACACTTCGCAGAACACCATCGGCAAGCTGAAAACCGGCGAAAAAGCGCATCTGCTGACCTGGCTCAATGTCCGTGAGGGCGTGTTTGAACTGTACGGCTTTATCGACGAGGAGGAGAAGTCCTGTTTCCTGATGCTGACCAGCGTTAACGGTGTTGGTCCGAAGGCGGCACTGTCCATCCTGTCGGTCGCACCGCCGGACAGACTGGCGCTCAGCATTATCACCGGCGATGAAAAAATGCTCATGCAGGCGCCGGGCATCGGCAAGAAGATCGCACAGCGCATTGTACTCGAGCTGCGCGACAAGATGAGCAAGGAGCAGCTGGAGACCGCATCTGCAGCGTCTCCGGTGGCGGCAGCCGCCGTTTCCGGCGGTGTCAACCACACGCAGGAGGCAGTCGCGGCGCTTATGGTGCTCGGCTATACGCAGGCAGAGGCGCTGCACGCAATGGAGGGTCTGGATGCTGCCGGCATGGAGGCGGACGAGATCATCCGTCAGTGCTTGAAAAAGCTGGTCAAGTCCTGATTCTGGACGATAAAAGCCTGATCAAGTAGGGGAGTGTACCTTTGAGTATTGAATTTTCCGGCGGCATGACGGATGATGAGCGCATCATCTCCACCCGCCAGCTCAGCGAGGACGAGACCGAGAATTCGCTCCGTCCGAAATCCATGGCGGACTATATCGGTCAGAAAAAAGCCAAGGAAAACCTGAGCATTTACATACAGGCCGCGAAAATGCGCGGTGAATCGCTCGACCATACGCTGCTGTACGGTCCGCCGGGTCTGGGCAAGACCACGCTCGCGGGCATCATTGCCGCAGAAATGGGTGTGAATATCCGTGTTACGAGCGGTCCGGCGATCGAAAAAGCGGGAGATTTGGCGGCTTTATTGACAAATCTCTCAGAGAATGATATTTTGTTTATTGACGAGATCCATCGTCTCGACCGTGCGGTAGAGGAGATTCTCTATCCCGCGATGGAGGACTATGCACTCGATATCATCATTGGCAAGGGGCCTTCGGCGCGCTCGATCCGTATCGACCTGCCGAAATTTACGCTCATCGGCGCGACTACGCGTGCCGGTCAGATGACCAGTCCGCTGCGTGACCGCTTCGGCGTCATGCTTCGTCTGGAGCTGTATTCGCCGGAGGAGCTGTGCGGTATTGTTGAACGCTCGGCAGGCATTCTTAATGTACCGTGCGAGCACGAGGGCGCATTCGAGATTGCGCGCCGCAGCCGCGGTACGCCGCGAATTGCCAACCGGCTTCTGCGCCGCGTGCGAGACTTCGCACAGGTAATCGGCACCGGTACGATTGACAGAAAAAGTGCCGACATTGCGCTTCGTGCACTCGAGATTGATGAGTTAGGTCTGGATAACGTAGACCGCAGGATGCTCAAAAGCATCATCCAGAACTACGGCGGCGGTCCGGTCGGACTGGACACGCTGGCTGCGACCATCGGCGAAGAAGCGATCACCTTGGAAGATGTTTATGAGCCGTATCTCATGCAGATCGGCTTTCTCAGCCGCACGCCGCGCGGACGCTGCGTGACGCTGCAGGCTTACCGTCATTTGAATCTGGAACCGGCGGACGGACAGCAAATGCTGTAATGCAATCATTTCCCCGCCTTTATCATATAAGAAAGTTAGGTGTTTCATTTGGGTAGATATTTTGGAACAGACGGCGTTCGCGGTGTTGCGAACTCGGAACTTGATGCACTGCTGGCGTTCAAGATCGGCGCGGCAGCGGCATACGCACTTACGCAGGAGTCTGCACACGGCCGCAAGGCGAAGCTGCTGATCGGCAAGGACACCCGCGTATCCTCGGATATGCTGGAGAACGCGCTGGTCGCGGGCATCTGCTCGGTTGGCGCGGATGTAGAGCTGCTCGGCGTTATCCCGACGCCGGCGGTCGCTTTCCTCACCATCAAGCACAAGGCAGATGCGGGTATTGTCATTTCTGCAAGCCACAACTCCTTTGAGTACAACGGCATCAAGATTTTTGCGGGTAACGGCTACAAGCTGCCGGACGAAACCGAGGCAAGGATTGAGGACCTGATCGACGATTTCGAGTCTATTCCGAAGATGACCCACGAGAAGATCGGCCGTGTACTCAAAAGCGAGATCGACCCGGTAGTCGAGTACACCGACCACCTTGCAGATACCATCAAGGGCGACCTGTCCGGTCTGCGCGTGGCGGTGGACTGCGCAAACGGTTCCTCCTCCACAACGGTGGAGCGCCTCATGCGTCTGGTTGAGTGCAAGGCGGAAATCCGTTTCTATGAGCCGGACGGCATCAACATCAACGATAACTGCGGCTCCACCCATCTCGGTCAGCTGAAGGAGCGCGTCCGCTCGGGCAATTTTGATCTGGGCGTTGCCTTTGACGGTGATGCGGATCGCTGCCTGATTGTAGACGAGACCGGCGAGGAGCTGGACGGCGACCGCATTATGGCAGTCTGCGCGGCGCACATGAAGAAGGAAGGCAAGCTGCGCGGCGGCGCATTTGTTGCCACCATTTTGTCCAACATGGGTCTGCACGCCTACGCCGATAAGAACGGCATGAAGATCGAGTGCTCTAATGTAGGTGACCGCTATGTGCTCGAAATGATGCTCAAGAAGGGTTACATTCTGGGCGGCGAGCAGTCCGGACACGTTATTTTTCTTGAGTATGCGTCCACCGGTGACGGTGAGCTGACTGCACTGCAGTTTATGTCTATCCTCAAGGCGAGCGGCAAGAAGTGCTCGGAGATCGCGGCTGAGGTTGAGCCGTGGCCGCAGCTGATGATCAATGTCAAGGTGCCGAACGATAAGAAGGCTACCCTGCAGCAGCTGCCCGAGGTCAAGGAGGCTATCGATGCGGCTTCCGCAGAGCTGGGCAATAACGGTCGAATCCTGGTTCGTCCGTCCGGTACAGAGGCGCTCGTGCGCGTCATGGTAGAGGGCACGAACAGTGAGCAGGTAGATACTTTGGCAAAAAAGGTTGCCAAAGTCATCGAGTCTGTTGTATAATGTAAAAGAGCCAACGGGAGTGGGTGTGGTTTGCACACCCACTTTCTGTATTCTGAACAGGGAGGTGGGAACATTTGCGCACAATTCCATAACATGCTAAGCGCCAGAACTGCGGTGCAGCCGGTATCGCAGTTGACGAGGAAAGGGTTAATCGAAAGTATTCGGCGGATGCCCTTCGGTCACAAGTGGGTTGATCGTCAGCAGGCTGTTAAAACATACGGGCGACCGTATCGACAGAGCAGTTATGCGTAACGCACTATTTTTATACCCTTTTTTAGGGCACTACCGCACAATTTGTCTGCGGCACTTTGCGAATCTTTTACGCTCTTCAGAACGCAAAATCTTTCGCAAACTGCTCTTGCCAAATTGCCCGGTAGCACCAATTTCTTATTACACAAGTACCACCGCATATATTGAGGTAAGGCAATACGGAATAATTAAACAAGAGCAATTTGTGAGAGAGTTTTGCGGACCGACAAGGCGCGACCGGAGTTCGCGCAAGAAGCCGCAGCTTTCATTGTTCCGTGCTGCCTGAGGCTCATACTGAAATGTTGCGGAAGATATGTTATATTTACCGTTGCAAAGGAGTATTATTTTTATGTGTGGAATCGTTGGATTCACCGGACGCGAGAACGCGCTTCCGATTCTTATCAAGGGTCTGTACAGTCTGGAATACCGTGGCTATGACTCTGCTGGTGTGGCTGCCTTCACGAAGGACGGTCTGCGCGTTGTCAAGGCGCGCGGCCGCATTGCAAACCTTGAGGAGAAGATCAAGGAGGAAGGCGGCGACATGTACTGCACCTGCGGTATCGGCCACACCCGCTGGGCAACGCACGGCGAGCCGTCCGACCGCAACTCGCATCCGCATCTGGGCGGCAAGGGCAAGGTAGCAGTTGTACACAACGGCATTATCGAGAACTACAAGGAGCTGCGTGAGCGTCTGGAGGCACACGGCTACGAGTTTAAGTCCGAGACCGATACGGAGACTGTCGCGCACCTCGTGGACTATCTGCACACCGGCAAGCAGGAGGATCTGGCAAAGACCGTTCTGCAGGCCGTACAGCGTCTGCGCGGCTCTTACGCACTGGGCGTAGTCTCGATGGATAACACGCAGGAGATCGTTGCTGCACGCCGCGGCAACCCGCTGGTTATCGGTATCGGTGAGGGCGAGAACATGATCGCATCCGATATTACCGCTATTATCAATCGCACTAAGCGTTACATTATTCTGGATGATAACGAGGTTGCAATCGTTCGCCCGGACAGCGTAGTTGTCATGAACGAGTTCGGCGATACGGTAGAGAAGGAAATCATGACCGTAACGTGGGATATGTCCGCAGCGGAAAAGGGCGGCTACCAGCACTTTATGCTCAAGGAGATCATGGAGCAGCCCAAGGCAGTTGCCGATACGGTTAAGCCGCGTATCAAAAACGATGCGGTTGTATTCGAGGACAACGGTCTGACCGACGAGCGTCTGCGTGAGATCGAGCATATCCATATCATCGGCTGCGGCTCTGCACTGCACGCAGGCATGGTCGGCAAGCGCGTGATTGAGGCAATGTGCCGCATTCGCTGCACGGCAGAGGTTGCCAGTGAGTTCCGTTATGAGAACCCGATCATCGGCAAAAAGGATATGTGCATCGTTATCAGCCAGTCCGGCGAGACAGCGGATACGCTGGCTGCCATGCGTCTGGCCAAGCAGGCAGGTGCGTTCACGATTGCAATCGTAAACGTCGTTTCCTCGACGATTGCGCGCGAGGCAGACGGTGTGCTGTATACCTGGGCCGGCCCGGAGATTTCGGTTGCGACAACCAAGGCATATTCCGCACAGCTGTCCGCTCTGTACCTCATCTCGGTTAAGATCGCGCGTGTGCGCGGCCTGATTTCCATCGGTGACGAGCGTGCGCTGTGCGCTGAGCTGAAGCGTCTGCCGGAATGCATTGAGCAGACACTGGGGTGTCAGTCGGATATGCAGCGTATCGCTACGCTGTATGCAAACCGCTCGAGCGTGTTCTTCCTTGGCCGCGGGCTGGACTATGCCGCCGCGCTCGAGGCTTCGCTCAAGCTGAAGGAAATTTCCTATATTCATTCGGAGGCGTACGCTGCCGGTGAGCTTAAGCACGGCACCATTTCTCTGATCGAGGAGGGTACTCTGGTTGTTGCTCTGGCAACGCAGCCGGCACTGTTTGAGAAAACAGTCTCCAATATCCGTGAGGTTGTAGCGCGCGGCGCAAGCGTCGTGCTCGTCACCACGGACGATTTCACCGGGGACGAGTCGGTCTGCCAGCACATCGTGCGCCTGCCGAAGTGCCTGTATGAATTTTCCGCTTCGCTTTCGATTATTCCGATGCAGCTTTTGGCATACTATATCGCAGTGGAGCGCAACTGTGATGTTGATAAGCCGCGCAACCTGGCAAAGTCGGTAACTGTAGAGTAAAACGTTAATAATATTGTCATAATTGCATAAAAGCAGAAGCGCGTTTTTGTGTGATATCGGTAAAGATGACAATCGTTTCTTGACATTTCCAATTCTACCGCGTATAATAGCTATTGACATGAGAAATGATTATCAAATACAGCCATCGAACGGGATTCCCGATGAAAAGCTGTGCCGTCTGGCGCGGCAGGGAGACGGACCCGCGATGGAGAATCTGATCCGTCGTTATACCCGTCTGGTCAAGACCTGTGCGCGGCCCTACTTTCTGGCAGGCGCCGATGCAGAGGATTTGATGCAGGAGGGGATGCTCGGGCTGCTGAATGCCGTCCGGGAGTATGACGAGAGCAAGGGCGCACCCTTTGGAGCGTTTGCACGGTTGTGCATCACGCGGAAGATTTATTCCGCCGTGAAGGCGGCAGCGTCGCTCAAGCACGACCCGCTCAATCAGTCCATGTCAATCGATCGACCTCTGTTTGAAGACCTTGCGGAATCGCGTACCCGGGTAACTGCACCGAATGGTGATCCTGAATCGCTTGTTATCGGCAATGAGGAGAGGGAAGAGCGGAAAAAGAAGCTCTACTCGCTTTTGTCTGAATTTGAGGCACAGGTTTTGACGTTGTTTTTGGACGGCTTATCGTATGAAGAGATGTCCGAAGCGCTGCACAAACCGATCAAATCTGTGGATAATGCCGTCCAGCGCATCAAGCGAAAATCGGCAGCCATTAAACCTATTTAGGCGATAGCAGGCGCAGTGTCTGTACGCATATATTTCAAGTTTCCCGAGGGAACAGTATCAAAGAGAGGTAAAAACCATGTACGAAGACAAGACTTTAGTATGCAAGGAATGCGGTAAGGAGTTCGTGTTCACCGCTGGCGAGCAGGAGTTTTACGCAGAGCGCGGTTTCCAGAACGAGCCGCAGCGCTGCAAGTCCTGCCGCGATGCGCGCAAGAATGCTGCACGCGGTCCGCGTGAGTTCTTCACCGCTACCTGTGCTGCTTGCGGCGGCGAGGCTCGCGTTCCGTTCGAGCCGAAATCTGACCGCCCGGTATATTGCAGCGAGTGCTTCGCAAAGATGCGTGAGCAGTGATATCGTAACGCTAAAAAGTCATCAAATGACACGATAAAAAAGTGTCGGTAATGAAATCCTCATTACCGACACTTTTTTATTTGTCCGGAGAAAAAATAGTCCTCAAATAAGAAAGGGAAAAGAGGTGTGAAAAATGAGAAATGCGTTCACAAACTATGGCTCGCTGGATGAGTTTGTTGCGAGTAATTCGCAGAAGGTGTTCCGTGTTGTTGATCTCGATGAAGAAGCATACGGCTGTCCCTGCATGATCTATGGTTGCCTGAGTACGATGATAGAGCTGGCAGATAAAGGCGTTCTGCTGGGCATTCAGGTGCTGCAGGAGAGCGATGATGGCAAGCTGTATGATACGGATACGCTGGAATACTACAAACTCAATGAGATCCGCCTGACAAGCTGCCAAGAAGACATGGCACGACATTGTACCGATGAAGCTGCTGAGCGGATAGCCAATTATACATGGAATGCGTATGGTTCGTTCAGTAGATTTGCAGAGAAGAACAAAGACAAGGTGTTCCGTGTGATCGTAAAGCCGGAGTTCTGCGGCAATGTCCCGGAAGACAGCTTTGATGCAAGACGCTGTAAGATGTCTTCTGTTGTAACGCTGCCGGATGATGATATCCTTATTGGGTTGCGGATGCTTGATACTGCGCAGGTGGAATACCGGAAACTAAGCGAGGTTCATCTGCAGTGTCGTGCAGACGATAATCAGCCTGAGTGATCAGTGTAAAAAGAAAACCTCTGCTCATATTGAGCAGAGGGGCAGGAAAATGACTTAACGATGCATCGCAATCTCAAGACTATCCAGATACTGACCAAATGACATATTGAATTTCTGATAATCAGCTTCCATAAACTCATCAGTAGAGCGCTCCACATGAACGTCCACAAACTGCAACTGGTTATAAAAGGTTATCATTACGCGACTTTTCATGATGTCTGAGGCACCACGGATAATCATAGAACCGCATTCCTCGAGCTTCAAAATGTCATCTCGATTGGATATTTCTACGGGATTTTGATCAACAAGAATTTCGACATTGGAAAAATCCGAGAATGCAGAACGAACAGCTTTGCAAATATGCACCCATCCTATCCGATAGGTCAGTTTCCATCTAGATACAAGCCACGCACCATCAGCTTTTACGCCTAACAAAACCATAGTAACACCTCCGTGGAATCACTCCCTCACATAAGTGAGGAAAATTGCTTGTAATTATTATACCATATTCAAAAGGGCTATGACAATTTGGCGCAACGTTGCTGACGAGAAAATGAGTCATCCTTTTACAGCAGTGTGTTAGATGTGTGCAAACACTTGAAAGCAAACTTTCAAGTAACTTACAAGTAGTTTCAAGTAGAAGCTGCTTTCCGCCAATGACTTGCATTGGCTTTGATAAAGAAATGAAGACAAAATGCTGTTACTCGCTCTCAGATGCGATAAGAGGGTAAGTAGCAGAACGTATGAGAAAACTAATCACCAGTGCGAAAAAAGTTGCCATAGGCGAATATATCGTCGGTGAAAGGGTTTTAGTGGCTTTCGAGTAAGGAAGCTGCACTTTACCAGCAAATCGTGCTGGTCGATAAAGAAATGATTATGAAATGCTGTTGCCCGTCCTCAGATGCGACAAGAGGACGGGCAATGGAACGAATGTAGAATTTAACTATTGAAGATTAGAAACGCTCACAGCGCATTGTAGCGTTTATTTATCCCATGCAACAGTAAACACAACATTCGCAGCGGTCACAGCGTTTTCAATTTTGGTGGATACCGCACTGGCGATTGCGCCTACTGTGATGGGTAATTCGTTATTTCCGGTGTTTTTACCGGTAATCCGCCACTTGGTAGAATCAATGACAGGGGACTGGCTGCCGTTCGTGCTGCTGGCTGCGGTGTTTCCGCCTACTGTAAGCGACAGGCCCAGTTTATTGCTACCAACCTTTTCGGCTGCGAGCTTGGAGCGATCACCGCCATTATAGTCGGTCATAGTCCATGCGCCATCATTCATTGCAATGGCAGTAACCTTGACTGGACCAGCGGAATTGTTGATGATCTTTACATCGGACGGAGAAGTGACCTTGCTGTCAGCACCGACGACAAGCGGAATGCTGGTCGGAACGGTAACGTTAAAGGTGGAAGCGGCTGCAGTGAGGGTTACGGGAGTTTTGCCGGTGCCGGGAGATGAGATTGTGCCACTATTGGCAGCTTTGTATTCGGCAATCTTTTCTTCGAGGCAGGACACACAAATATACTTATCGTTATACATAGCAGCACAGTTTTGTTCATCATAAGACCAATCTTCTGCATTGGTCAAATTAGGTATAGTGTCTACAGAATATTTTTCTTGATATGATGTATATGTTTTTCCATCCACTTGGACTAAACCTAATTCCTTTCCACACAAAACACAATTTGCACTAGTAACGGTAGGAGCCGCCCCCGCCATTACCACCATCGACCCGAGCAGAGCAATGGCAGTAATCACGCCACCAGAACGAGTGATAAGCTCTTTTAATCTCATTTTAGACTTCCTTTCAAAATTGATTTGAGATTATTTCAAACAGTATAATGCTGATAAAAACAGTGGTTTACGCCCAACCAACCGTGAATACTACATTAGCGATTTGAGTGTCCGAAACGGCTGCCGTCTGGGCAGGGAAAAGGGCATTATAGGTTACAGCACAATTCTGACCTTTAGCGATTCGGGCATTAAGAGAATCTGACAGAACATCGGATGTCCCTCTGTTTGAAGTAGCAATGGTTTTGTCACCAATATTCATCTGCAAACCGAACTGCCTGGTGTCTACCGGTAAATTAAGAATATCTCTGCTGTAAGCCGCAAGAGTCCAATCGCTTAGACTTGCCAGTTCAACCTTGGTGACAGCTACCGGAGCGCCGCTGTTATTGTTGATAGCGGCATCAGTTGCGGTAGTGACGTTTCCATCGGCATCGACCGAAATAGGCAGGGTAGTGGGGACGGTGACGCTGAAGGTGGCAGCTTCGCGAGCAACGGTTACGGGGACGGAAGCAGCGCCGGTGGTGGAATCGACAGAAGTGCCTTTATATTTAGTAATGATCTTTTCAAGACATGATTCGCAAATCATAGTGCCTGATGAATTGAACACGGTATCTTCTTCTATGATTACAAAATATTTATTGGGTTCATTTGATAAATAGTAAAGTTTAGAGCCCAATGAAGGTATGCTGTCGATTCCGTAGACACTTTTTACGGAAGTGGTCTGAATCATAGCGGACATCGCACTTTTTGTACTGCCGCATTGAGTACAGGTATATTCTACAGGGACTCCTGCCGCCCCCGCCACCACCATCATCGATGCCAGCAGTGCAAAGGCGGTGATAAGCCCGCTTGCCCTGCGTAATAAATTTTTAAGACCCATTATCAACGTCCTTTCTGCGTTGGGATTTCATGGAATATTCTATTGCTTATATGAGCATCGGAACCCGAGTGCATAGAATCATAGCGATAATGCAAATCAGTATAGTCACTATAAGAATAATGCATGTAATCTCAATTTTGTATTCTTCTTTGTGCAGTTTGAATGCTGCAATGAGAACTATGGCACTTACAAGTGCGATAATACCAAGTCCTTTCCATAACCATGAAAGTTCATGTATTAACTGCATTGGGTCACTTCCTTTCTGAAATCTTGTAGGAGAAATATGGAATATTAATCCATATACTTTTTGAGTTCCTCTACGTCCTGCGGACTGAGCAACTTGCGGCGCGGCAGTCCTTTTTTTAGGTTGGCGAGAGCCTCTTCGGGCTTTTCCTGCAGATAGATCAGATAGTTGTATGCACCGAGAGGGGATAGTGAATAGTTTCTATGCAAGGTAGCAGCATTATAACCGCACACAGATACCCCCATTCGAGGGAATTTTCTGGTGGAAACATATTCAGAAAATTCTAAATATATCTCTTTATATTGTGCAAGTTTATTCATCGTCGTACTCGCATCCTGCTCAGACATCTTTACTTCAGAAAGTAAATAATTCTTTACCTGCTCTCTTCTAATGACGGCCTGACTTTTAGTCATATAGTTTATGGCATACCAGTTATCCAATTTTTCGATGGCTTCATACATTTCTGGTGGATCAATGTTGCGATCAATAAAGTGAAATAACGGTAGAACAGGATAATCACGAGGATAAAATCCACCCTGTATAGCAGCCTTCATAGCATTTAATTCAAATACTATTTTCTTGTACCGACTTGTGCAATACGTACAGTCGGATTTTGCGCTTTGAAATATATGAATACACTGGTTTATGAGATCGTTGAAATCCATTTTATTCACATTTTAGATTAGAGAGAGTCCCTATGAGGCAGATTCGCTTCTGACGCTCGAACGTGTGAAAGAGATGGCTCTGCGGAACAAATGCTTAAGGATCACACCTACGTGTGTGGGGAAAGGACTTAAAATTATCCCGGTAACATTTGTCCACATTAGCCATATACATTTATAAATACAGAAAAAATGATTTTTGTAGCGCAAAAAAACAAATTTTATAAAAAACTCCATCTAACCGAAAGGGTATAGATGGAGTAGGGATTTTTGATTGTGTGGGTGTTAATTTGACAGAGGGATATGCAGTATTTTGGCGGTTTCAAGCCATGCGATTTCATTGGACTCCAGCTCTTTGATGGCCTCAAGGCGAGTATCTCCTTGGGCGACGCAGCCTTTCAAATGCAGGCTCTTGGCGATCCAGACACGATGCCCATTGACGCTCTCACGGCTTATGGCGTAGGGATACAACATGAAGAACAGCTCCTTTAGCAATAAAAACGGGTTCATATGATAAGGTACAGAACAAGAATACCCACAAAAGTTGTTGCCATTCCTGTGAGAAAACATCCCATAGTCAAAGAACCAGGAGAGGATTTGCTCGAGTCTTCAATTAGAAACGCAGCAAGCAGAAGGACGAGCCCGAAACAAAGCAAAAAAGCGCCTGCATGAATGTTAAGGGGGATTATCATTTGGGATTCTCCTTATGAAACATGAGAAACAGCTCCTTTTGAGAACAAAAATAGATTTAAGCGAGAAGTTTTCTTGCAATACATAATAACAGAATAAAAAAGACCAAAAGAGGTAATAGGCCTCAAACAGGGTACCCTGTAGGGAAAATAAAGGGGAATTTTCACAAAAGACTCAATTAGACGATGACGACTGTTCCGCGAGAAAAGAGGTAAGTTCGGTGACGCAAATAAGGTAGCAATGCAATAAGTAGAAAATAGAGGTATCTCGTTTTACATAGGTCGCAAACTGGCAGTTCCAGAATCTGTTGCTAAAGCCGGTTTTAGAGGTGGGCCGTTTTACATAGGCTCAAAGATGAATGAAGAGTGTCTTTTTTGGGGGGTATCTAATTTGTCATAGATCTAAAACAGGCAGATTGAGGAGCTGCTGGTTTAGAAATGTCTGATTTGTACAGTTTTCAAATAGGTCTCAAATCATAAAGTTTGACGCACTGCAAAGGTACAATTTTACATAGCTCTCAAATTAGCGAGAATATCATCTGAACGAACAGTTAATTTTAGAGGTAGACAGTTTCGTATAGGCTCAAATAAACTGATCGACTCCATAAAGCCGTAGGGTAGCTTAACCCAATCTCAAAACAGCTTAAACCAAATTCAGCAAAACGAGGTAAATCGGGGCTCAAATGACCGGTCTGAACGGTGATAACAGAAGGAAGAGGTTTTACAAAACTCAAACTGGATGAGGACGATGTTCCGATGAAATAAGATTCAAAAAGTTATAATGTGGATTTTTGAGAGAGTTAGAGATATCTGATTTTTACATAGGACTCAAACCAAGTGGAACATGACTATGGGACTGAAGGTGCTTTGAAGGTGAGTAGTTTTACATAGGCGCAAACGCTTGTATTTGGCATACTAAAAATAGAGGTATAGGATTTAATGGGCTCAAACGACCGGTCTGAACGGTGATAATAGAGGTAAATAGGCGCTCAAAAAGGAACCGTGTAAGAAGAGAAAGGTCTTAATCTCTCCGAGTAGCTTTGTTGTAATCAGCCTGTCCGGCCGCAATAACAGCGGTCACGCAAACAACCGTTGCGAAAAGACACAGGCCAGCAATAATGCCGACGATAAACAAAGAAATCGCCTCCTATATATAAGCGAAAATGGTTGTGAATTTACAAGGTTAAGTAACTCAAACGCGCGTAGCGGTACGGGATAGCCACTGAAAGAGGTTCGACATAGGGCTCAAACCCTGATGGAACGGATATTTCATATCCGGTTGGAGGTGGATAATTTTACATAGGTCTCAAATTAAGCGCGAACCTATGTTGGAATGCCGTCGGTTTTGGAGGTAAGTGATTTTACATAGGTCTCAACATAGGTCTCAAGCAACGAAGTGCTCTACATCACTCTCGATGTTTTAGAGGTGAGTCGTTTTGCATAAGCATCTTAACGGCTGGGCCCATACAACCCCGTAGGATTAACGTACTTAACATCGTCATATCCCTGCTTTGCTAACCCCATGCCCAGCTTAACAGCCTTAATGAAGTCCTTTTCGTCGAACAGGTCTCGACCAATTACAGCATCCTCAGGGCATTCATTTAGATTCCATGCCGAAAACACCATATTGTCGTTCTGATCGAAAAGGGAAACGCCAACAGCAAAGTCTAAGTCGTCTGTTTGGTATTCGGCGTTAAATTGGTAGGTCTTCTTCGTCGGAATCACTCCTTGTGATGGAATTGAGAGATAGATAGTTTTACATAGGTCTCAAACCGCCATTATCGAGAGGTCTGGCAATCAGTGAGTTTGGAGGTGAGTAATTTTGTATAGAACTCAAACGGGCGGTGCGGGATAGTTTTAGAGGTAGACAGTTTTGCATAGGCCTCAAACCTGATGGTCGTTATACTCGAACACCGGCAGAGGTTTGGAGGTATTTAATTTTGCATAAATCTCAAACGAGATTGTCTGTTTTGCACAGGGCTTAACATAGGTCTCAATAGGTCTCAATCACATATTTTCGTGGAGACATTCATCACCGCAATAACAACGCATCGCAAGTGTACCTTTACTATGACGGTTGATGATTTCACATGCCGCATGCATGGGCATCTCTATAATCCAGAATCCATTGCGGCAATAGCTCTTCGGCGGAAGATAACCGAATTCGAAGAGATCTTGTTTAATAGTCTCAACTTCAGCTTCGGAATCACACATGCTTAAAGGCCAAATGACCAGTGTGTTGCGATTAGCGAAATTAGACTTTAGATATGAACGAAGCATATCGTCAATAGTTACATGTTCTAGTTTCATAATAGCCCTTCTTTCTTTAAACGCAACATTTGCTTTGTAATTATTGTACCATATTCCAGTGAAAAAGCAAACAATTGTTCGATGCCCGGACTTATGCTGTTTTTGCATTAGCGAAAGGGAAGTGAGTTGTGATATACTACGGGGTTTGTGTCAGAATCGCTGGTACAGCAGGGGGGCAAGCAGCTCGAAAAGGATCCCAGACTCTTGCCTGCATCGCGCCTCATGCGCTGCCTATGTGCCGCTGCATCCTATTCCATTTTGCACTTAGCAGGGTTGACATTGGTATGGTATAATGCAGAGTTTGAACTCTTTTAAGGGTGATGTTTGATGGTTTTTTAGGGTGACAAATACAAGCAGTGATATTGTAACGCTAAAAAGTCATCAAATGACACGATAAAAAGTGTCGGTAATGAAATCCTCATTACCGGCACTTTTTTATTTGTCCGGAGCAAAAATAGTCCTCAAATAAGAAAGGTAAAAGAGGTGAGAAAAAATGAGCAAAATGGTCTATCTCCCATATGTTCGTTTTGAGCAGGAAGAAGGAGAAGCTGAGGGTATCGGCTGGTACTTTACGCAGTATAATGCCGAAACAGGAGAAGGTCGAGGCTGGCACGGAACAGAGTTCATGCCGGACTGTTTCTTTGAAACGAAATGCGAGGGCGACGAACCGGAAACAAAGTTCTTTGATGTGAATACCAATGAGCCGATCAAGCAGTGGAGTTGGCCGGAACCGCCGGATGACAATGCGTTCACGAACTATGGCTCGCTGGATGAGTTTGTAGCGAATAATTCGCAGAAGATGTTCCGCATTGTTGACCTCCTCAATGAGATCCGCCTGACAAGCTGCAAAGAAGACATGGGATATGCGTTTTACCCTCTATCCACACCAAATTTTAAATAGACCATCTCGTCGCGAATCTTGACAAAATTCGCAAAAACCGATACAATATAAAGGTTAAAAAGGAATTTCGGCTCCTGCTCTGACGGCGGGAGCCTTTTTGGAGGAAAACCATATGCAACTCACATTATGCTGCCCGACCCTGTTCGGGTTGGAGGGTATCGTCGCGGACGAGCTGCGCTTCGGCGGCAGGCTGACCGACGTGCACGCGGAAAACGGCCGCGTGCTGTTCACCGGTGACGAGAACACGCTCGCATGGGCGAACCTGAACCTGCGGTGCGCCGAGCGCGTGCTCATCCGCATCGGCACATTCAAAGCCAAAACGTTCGATCAGCTGTTCGAGGGCGTAAAAGCACTCCCGTGGGAGCAGTTCATTCCGGCGGACGGCGCATTTCCGGTCAAGGGTCACAGTCTGGACTCGGCTCTGCACTCGATTCCGGACTGCCAGAAGATTATCAAAAAGGCGGTCGTATCCCGTCTGGGCGCGAAGTACGGCCAGACCTGGTTCGACGAGATCGGCGAAAAATATCAGATTCAGTTCGCCATCATGCACGACGTAGCTGAACTGTACCTCGATACCTCGGGCGCCGGTCTGCACAAGCGCGGCTACCGTGCCAACAGCAACGCGGCGCCGCTCCGTGAGACGCTGGCGGCGGCTATGGTCAAGCTGGCGCGCTGGCGCGGACGCGACCCGTTCCTCGACCCGTTCTGCGGCTCGGGCACGATTGCGATTGAGGCGGCCATGATCGCGCAGCGCCGTGCGCCCGGTCTGCTGCGCCGCTTTGATGCGGAGAAGTGGAGCTGCTTTGACAAGTCGGTCTGGCAGCAGGCGCGCGAGAGTGCGCTCGACCTTGCCCAGCCGGACGCTAAATTCGATATCGTCGGCAGCGACATCGACCCGGACTGCGTGCAGCTGTCCATCGAGAACGCGCGCAAGGCCGGTGTAGCCAACACGGTTTTTTTCGAGCGCGCGGACGCGACCAAGCGCGATTACAGCAATGCGGGCGTACTGTTTGCCAATCCGCCGTACGGTGAGCGTCTGCTGGACCTGCAGCAGGCGGAAAAGCTGTACGCCGACCTCGGCAGAGCGACGAAAAACAGCCCGATGAAGCAGTATCTGCTCAGCTCGGATCCGCTGTTCGAGCGCTGCTACGGCCGCAAGGCGGATAAGCGCCGCAAGCTGTACAACGGCATGATCAAGTGCGAGCTGCATATGTATTTTAAAGACCCGTCTGCATCGAACAGGGGAGAGAATAAGCACTCCGACCATCCGTCTGCTAAACGGCCGGCAAAACGCTGAGCGGTACAGGGCACTGTTCATAATTTGTTCAGAAAATTTTTGTGAAAATTCCGGATTACCCCCTTGCATATTGCGGCTCCTTGGTGTAAGATAATACTCGAAGTTAGCACTCGGGTAATTTGAGTGCTAACCCCCAACATTGTAAAATCTTATTTTTCATAGGAGGAATCCATTATGAAGCTCAAGCCCCTTTGCGACCGTGTAGTTATCAAGATGGTCGAGGCGGAGGAGACCACCGCAAGCGGCATTATTCTTACCGCATCCGCACAGGAGAAGCCCCAGGTTGCTGAAATCATCGAAGTAGGCCCGGGCGGCGTTGTTGACGGCAAGGAAATCAAGATGGAAGTTCAGAAGGGCCAGAAGGTCATCACCGGCAAGTACACCGGCACCGAGGTTAAGCTGGACGGCGAGAAGTATATCATCGTTCGTCAGAGCGACATTCTGGCAATCGTAGAGTAATTTTCAGGAGGTAATTCATCATGGCTAAGCAGCTTATTTACGGCGAGGACGCGCGCAAGGCTCTGCAGCGCGGTATTGATCAGCTCGCTGATACCGTTAAGGTAACCATCGGTCCGAAGGGCCGCAACGTTGTACTGGATAAGAAGTACGGCGGTCCGCTGATCACCAACGACGGTGTTACCATCGCTAAGGAGATCGAGCTGGACGACGCTTTCGAGAACATGGGCGCACAGCTTGTTAAGGAAGTTGCCACCAAGACTAACGACATCGCAGGCGACGGCACCACCACCGCTACCGTTCTGGCGCAGGCTTTCGTTCGTGAGGGTCTGAAGAACGTAGCAGCAGGTGCAAACCCGATGGTAATGCGTCGCGGTATCTCCAAGGCAGTCAAGGCTGCTGTTGCAGCGATTGCTGAGAACTCCAAGAAGGTTGACGGCACGAACGACATCGCCCGTGTAGGCGCTATCTCCTCCGGCTCCGACGAGATCGGCACCCTGATCGCAGAGGCTATGGAGAAGGTTTCCACCGACGGCGTAATCACCGTTGAGGAGTCCAAGACCGCTGAGACCTACTCTGAGGTTGTTGAGGGCATGCAGTTCGACCGCGGTTATATCACCCCGTATATGTGCACCGACACCGAGAAGATGGAAGCAAATCTGGACGACGCTCTGGTGCTGATCACCGATAAGAAGCTGTCCAACATTCAGGAGCTGCTGCCGATCCTCGAGCAGGTCGTTAAGGCCGGCAAGAAGCTGCTGCTCATCGCTGAGGACGTTGAGGGCGAGGCTCTGTCCACCCTGATCGTAAACCGTCTGCGCGGCACCTTCACCTGCGTAGCTGTTAAGGCTCCGGGCTTTGGCGATCGCCGCAAGGATATGCTCCGCGACATCGCAATCCTGACCGGCGGTACCGTAATCTCCGAGGAGGTTGGTATCGAGCTGAAGGACGCTACCATGGATATGCTGGGTTCTGCCCGTCAGATCAAGGTAACCAAGGAGAACACCACCATCGTTGACGGTGCTGGCGACAAGCAGGCTATCGCAAACCGCGTTGCTGAGATCCGCGGCGCAATCGAGCGCACCACCTCTGACTTCGACCGTGAGAAGCTGCAGGAGCGTCTGGCTAAGCTGGCCGGCGGCGTAGCAGTTATCAAGGTTGGCGCTGCCACCGAGACCGAGATGAAGGAGCAGAAGCTCCGCATCGAGGATGCACTGAACGCAACCCGCGCAGCTGTTGAGGAAGGCATCGTAGCAGGCGGCGGTGTAGCTTATGTAAACGCTATCGCAGCGGTTGAGGCTCTGGCTGCAGAGGCAACCGGCGATGAGAAGACCGGTATGCAGATCGTTGCACGCGGTCTGGAAGCACCGATGAAGCAGATCGCTGCCAACGCAGGCATCGAGGGCGCAATCGTTGTTGATAAGGTAAAGCACGCTGACAAGGTTGGCTACGGCTTTGACGCTGCAACCGAGACCTACGGCGACATGATCGCAAACGGCATCGTTGACCCGACCAAGGTAAACCGTTCCGCACTGCAGAATGCAGCATCCGTTGCTTCGATGGTCCTGACCACCGAGAGCCTGATTGCTGATAAGAAGGAGCCGGTTCCGGCTGCTCCGGCTGCACCGGATATGGGCGGCGGTATGTACTAAGAAGTACCCCAAAACGCTGAAAACACTGGGGATTTCAAGGGTTAAAAGGAAAACTTGTGATAATCGTCAGTGGAAAAGCATCAGATATGTACAAGGCCGACGCCTGCATTTTGCAGGCGTCGGCCTTTTTCCGTTGTCGAAAAAATACAGATGCAAATGTGCTTAATGGATTCTTCAAGAGGCTTGAGACTTACCCGGAAATGAAAACAGAGCGCTTCACAGCAGTGAAACGCTCTGTTTCTTGTATGAGTATCATCGGATTTGCGTGCGCCGGAGCTTTATGCAGCCATTGCTCAGAAATCTGGATGAAGCAGTTCCGCGGCAGCCGGAGATTATTCGTACAGCGGGAACTTCTCGGTGAGTGCCAGAACACGCGCGGAAATCTCGTCCTTCTTCTCATCGTAGTGGTAGATGCAGTCTGCGATGCAGTCCGCGATGACCTTCATCTCTTCCACGCCCATGCCGCGGGTCGTAGCGGCCGGGGTGCCCAGACGAACGCCGGAGGTGATGAACGGGCTGCGCTTCTCACCCGGAACGGTGTTCTTGTTGGCGGTGATGTGAACCGAATCCAGACGCGCCTCCAGATCCTTGCCGGTGCACTCCTCGTCGGTCAGATCAACGAGGAGCAGGTGATTGTCGGTGCCGCCGGAAACCAGCTTGACACCGCGTGCCTGCAGCTGTGCAGCCATAGCCTTGGCATTCTCAACGATCTTGCGTGCGTACTCCTTGAACTCCGGCTGCAGTGCCTCACCGAAGCAAACCGCCTTGGACGCGATAACATGCTCGAGCGGGCCGCCCTGGGTGCCCGGGAATACAGCGGAGTTAATGCGCTTTGCCAGAACCGCGTTGTTGGTCAGGATCAGGCCGCCGCGCGGACCGCGAAGCGTCTTGTGGGTGGTGGTGGTAACAACATCAGCATACGGCATCGGGTTCTGGTGCTGACCGCCGGCAACCAGACCGGCAATGTGCGCCATATCGACCATCAGGTAAGCGCCGTAGCCATGTGCGATCTCGGCCATTTTCTCGAAGTCGATGGCACGCGGATACGCGGATGCACCTGCAACGATCAGCTTCGGGCGATGCTTCTTGACAGCCTTCTCAAGCTCGGCGTAGTCGATGAAGCCATCCTCGTTTACGCCGTAGGAAACAAAGTGGTAGTTCTTGCCGGACTGGTTGACCGGAGAGCCGTGGCTCAGGTGACCGCCCTGAGACAGATCCATACCCATAACGGTGTCGCCCAGATCGAGCAGAGCGAAGTAAACCGCAAGGTTGGCCTGTGCACCGGAGTGCGGCTGAACATTCGCATACTTTGCACCGAACAGCTCACATGCGCGCTCGATTGCGATGCGCTCTACCTTGTCAACAAATTCACAGCCGCCGTAGTAGCGCTTGCCGGGAAGACCCTCAGCGTACTTATTGGTCAGCACGCTGCCCATAGCAGCCATAACGCCGGGAGAAACGATATTTTCGCTGGCGATCAGCTCGATATTCTGGCGCTGACGGTGCAGCTCCTCATTCATCGCACTGCCCAGCTCGGGGTCGATCGACTGGATCATACCGATGGAATCCATCATTTCTTTGTACATTTGAACTACCTCCAAGCTTTAGTAGTATAAAGTTCTCTTTGACTATACCATTGCCCTCATAAAAAAGCAAGTCGATTTTACGAAAAATATAACCAAAAATGAAGGATTGCAAAAAGCCTCCTGCAAAAATAAAAAAGGCAGGTTACCCTGCCTTTGCTCAGATGTTCTGATAGAACAGTCCGTCCCTCGTGCAGTACCACAGCAGCATGCCGTGCCGAATATAGGGCAGACGCACGTCTAATCCCCATTCCGGGTACTGCTTTTTGACGATCATCGTGTCTCCGGTGAGAAATGCAACGAACGAGATATAGTGCTCGCGGTGCATTTCATGCGGTGCGGTGATATACCATTCGCCGTCGCTGTGCTCAATTTGCAGTGCATTTTCCTCGTCCGGTTTGTGCATAACGAGGTTGGTCAATTTTGCACCGCAGCAGGTCACATCTGCGTCATCGGTCGAGAACAGCAGGTTGCCGCAGGCCGGACAGCGGTAAAACCGCATTTTCTTCATATTGCCGTTAGTCATATCGTTTTCCTCCAGATCGCCTCTCAGCAGGGCTTCGGTGTCCACGCCGAGGGCCTGTGATAACAATGGGAGGAGCGAGATATCGGGAGCACCGCCGCCCGTTTCCCTTAATTAAAGATATTGTTGGGTAAAAAAGAAAGGTCAGTCTATTTTGCCGATGAAGCGGTAGTAGATTTCTACTTCCTGCTCACGGCTTCCGTCCTCGCCCTTGACAGCTTCGTGGACGGTTATTTTTTCAATTAGAGTGTTCAGAAGTTCGGCGGTCAGCTCCACAGGGTTGACATACTGTTTCATCAGGGCAATCCACTTTTCAGCATCCGCTGCGGTCTGTACGGCGGCTTCCATCGTTTCGTGAAGCTGTCTTATTTTTGTTTCAAGCTCCTTTTGCTCGTTCTGGTACTTCTCGGACAGCATATTGAAGTTATACTCGGTTATGCGTCCGGCAGACCAGTCCTCATACATTTTAGCAAACAGCCCGTCAACCTCGGCTTTACGCTTCTCTGCCTTTTTCAGCTCCGCAGCCTGCTTTTTCTTCGCAGAGTTTCTTTCCCTGTCGCTGGCATTGAGCAGGCGTTTCAGCAGCTTGTCCTCGTCTTTCTGTGCCAGCATAGACCAGTATTGCAGTCTTGCAAGCACATAGGCATACAGTACATCATAGCGGATATAGTGCATGGAACACTGGCGTAATCCCTGCCCGTTCTTGCTGCAATGGTAGTACCCGTATGGGTTCTTATTCTGCTTGTTTTCCCCATAGGCTAAAGACCATCCGCAGTCTGCACATTTTATCAATCCTGCGAAAATCTGTGTCGTACCGTTTCTGCGTTTCCTGCGTCTGCTTGCAATCAGCTCCTGAACTTTTTGGAACACTTCTTCGGAAATGATGGCTTCGTGGGTATTTTCCACACGATACCATTCTTCCTGCGGCTTCCGCACCTTTTTCTTGTTCTTGAATGAAATGTTGCTCTGCTTGTTGTGAATGCTGTGACCGATGTAGGTTTCCTCTTTCAAAATGCTCTTGACCTGTGCTATCGTCCACGCATAGGCTTTTTCTGCGGGCGCACCGGCGTAGATATTGGCGAAAGTCCCGTATCTTTCATAGTTCAGCCAGCCGGGGGTAGGTACTTTTTCCTCCACCAGAATCCGTGTAATGCTGGCGGCTCCACGCCCGTGTACAGCAAGGTCAAAAATCTTCTCTACAATCCAGCGTGTTTCCGGGTCGATCAGAAGATGACCTTTTTTGTCCGGGTCTTTTACATAGCCCAGCGGTGCATAGGCTCCATAGTGTGCGCCATTGGCAAATCTTGTGTGCATGGCAGCCTTGACCTTTTTGCTGGTCTGTCGGGCGTGCATTTCATTCAGGATGTTTAAGAACGGTGCAAGCTCGCTTTCTCCGTTGATGGTGTCCACATTGTCATTGATGGCAATGTAGCGTACTCCCTTGCTGGGGAAATAGATTTCCGTGTACTGACCGGTCAGGATATAGTTTCTTCCCAGACGGGATAAGTCCTTTGTGACAACGCAGTTGATTTTCCCGTCTTCGATGTCATCAATCATCCTTTGGAAACTTGGACGCTCGAAATTTGTCCCACTCCATCCGTCGTCAATGTACTCGTCTACAACGGTCAGCCCATGCTCTGCGGCATACTGTCTAAGCATCATGCGCTGGGTCTGGATACTGCCGCTTTCCCCCTGTAATTCATCGTCACGGCTCAATCTCAAATATAGTGCAGTGTTATAAATCGTTGTATTGTATGGTTGTTTCACGGTTAAAAATCCTCCTTCTAAAAGAAACAACCCACGCTTATACAATACTCGCTGGTACAAGTATATCATAAGCGTGGGCTGATTGACAGTCGTTATTCCGTATTTTTTCAGGAAGCGGCGGCAGCGTGCTGGATCACATCTTCCAGCAGGCTGTCAAGCGGCTTCCCATCCTGTGCGAAATGCTCCGATACCTTGATACGGACTTTCCCCATGACAAAATACTGGGTGCCGTCTTTTTCGGTAAGCAGGGTGCCGCTGTTTTTGTTATTGCTCTCGTTTTTGCTTTTTGCCATAGGCAGTTACCTCCATAAATGAAATATGCCCGACAAGGGAATGTCAGGCAGGTGTACAGCCGCAGGCTGTCTCCATGTCAACCAAACCGTGTCAACCGGCAGAAAAGACTTTGAAAACAATCCATAGGCGCTCTATTATTACTTTTTACTTTTTCTTTGATTTCTTGGTTGACATGGTTGACAAAGGAGAGAAATGCCCCAAATATCAGGCTTTTCCCCGTCAACCGGCTGTCAACCAAAGCGTCAACCAAACTGTCAACCGGTGGCTTTTCAGAATGGAAGTTCCATTTGCCGGGCTTCTTCTTCCGTGATTTCCTGAAAACCGTCCCCCTCCGGCGGAGCTTGGTTGACACGCTCCCAGCCTTTTTGAGAACCGTATTTCTTATACCGCTTCGGGCTTTTGTAGGCTACCCAGCCCTGTATGATGCCGCCCGCAATGCCGGTATTCATAATCTCGCAGATTGCCCGTGTCTCCCAGTCTGCCGGGGAATTTAAGTTCCCCAGCGCTTCCTCATAAAGCTGCTTGGAACATACCCTGTCGCCGGTGTAGTCCTCCAAATAGGCGTAGATCATGCCGGCCTGTGTGTCTTCCTGCATAAAGTCCTGCTGGTGGGCGTTCAGGTATCGGTTCATTTCCATGCTGAATGACAGCTTATACTTCCCACTGCGATAAACCGTCATGGCTTCCGCCCACATCTGTTCGATATACGCCCTCGCCGCCGCTTCATCGTCCAGTATGTGAACCTCCGCCCGTTCCGGGTACACCGTCACGGGGAGAAAGCGCCGGTTGCCGGTGCGATCACGGGGCAAAAAGTCCTGCCGGTTGGTCGTCCCTCCAAATACACATTGCCGCAGCCGGTCTGCCGGATGTGTCTCATACGGCACTTTGTAGGTTTCTTTCTGGCGGCTTAAGAATGACTTGATTTCCTCAATACTCTTGGCGTTGGCTGTGGCAATCATCTCCGACATCTCGATAATCCAATGCCCTTGCAGCTTGCGGTACACATTTTCATCGTCCAGCTTTTTCAAATCGTCTGAAAACCATTCGTCCCTGCCTGCCAGCAGCCGGAAAAAGGTAGATTTCCCGGCTCCCTGACCACCAACCAGACAGAGCATGACCTCAAACTTGCTCCCCGGTCTGAATACCCGCCGGATGGCTCCCATCAGGAACAGTTTCAAGGCTTCATAGGTGTATTCGTCCGTATCGGCTCCCAGAAAGTGATGCAGGGCGTAACGGATGCGCTCTGTGCCGTCCCATTGCAGGCTGTTCAGGTAATCCCTGACTGGATGGTAGCGGTTTTCATTGGCAACAATCTTGATGGCGCTCTGCACCTTTTTCTCGCTGGTAAGCCCGTAATTTTCTTCCAGATACAAAAGCAGGTAGTTCATGTCCATGTCGGTCAGCGTGGTACTGGTGCGCTCCCAGCCCAGCGGCTTCACAATGTCAATCTGCTCCGTCAAAAGGTTCAGGCGCAGCGCCCCGCGAAACAGAGGGTCACGCTGGAACACCGTCAGGCAGTTTCGGATGCTGTTCTTCACGCCGCCTTTCTGCGTCCCCTCTAATGTTTCCCGGATTTCTGCCGGTGTCTGCGCCGGTTCCATTGTGTCCATCGTCCTTTTGACCGCTTCCTGCGTTTCCGGCGGCAAGCTCTGAAATTCGCTGTTCAAGCCGCAACACCTCCTTTCCCTGTGCGGCGATCAATGCCGCTTTTTCTTCTATTTCTCCGTATAACAAAATATCCAAAAGGTATTCTGTGTAGCTTATCCTCTGCAACGCTTCCACAAAAAGAGGATGCCAGATGGCATCCTGCGGCTGTGGGGCGTGTGCTGTTTTCCAATGCTCCAGCAGGCGCAGATAATCGCATAGCACCCGGAAACAATACCGTTCCGTTTCCTGAAATCTCTGCTCCGCTGATTTTTGTCGGGGCTGTGACCTGTTGTGACGCTTCCTATATGGCGGCGCATTGCCGGATTTCTCATAGGAAACGCCGAAGTCCTCCGCAAGCCTGACCGCAGCTTCCCGTTTCCCCAATCCATGCAGCAAAGCGGCCAAGTCGATCACATCCCCGGAAGCCCCGCAGCCGAAGCAGTAAAAGCGGCTGTCCACTTTCATGCTGGGCGTGCGGTCATTGTGGAATGGACAGCAGACCATGCCGTTTCTCCCCACCCGGATTCCATAGAATGAAGCAGCCTGCCGGGTGGTAACAGACTGTTTCACCGCTTCAAATACATTCAAATGCTCCCTCCATAAAAATACTGGTAGCGGTAAAGCTGCCGGTTATATCATAGCTCCATCTCATGTTTCTTTCTCTGTACTGCCTGTGGCTGCTCCCTCCGGCGCAGTGCGGTATCTACGGCGTTCTGCACCTGCCGTAGCCGTATGACTTCCTCCCGGAGTGGCTTGTGCTGCGGAGACAGTTCGGCATACTCTGTTTTTAACTGTGCGTATTCCTGTTTCCATGCTTTCAGGGCAATGGGTTTTCCGTCCAGTTTTTCTTTCAAAATACGGCGGGCGGCATAAAACAGCCGTAACTCCGCATCGTGGGATGTTTCAAATTTCTCCCTCTGTTTCTTAAACTTGATATTGTTCAATTCCGTATGAACAGGTTTTAGCCGCTGGTAATTCTCGCCCTCCCGTATCAATTCCTGCAATTCCTTTATCCGGGCAGATTTCTTTTTCATGGAGTCGCTTAACGCTTCAAATTCTTCGTTGACAGAGGAAAGACGCTCCTGCAAATCCTCTAATGTGAGCAGCTTGTTTTCCGTCAGATAATTGACGGCTTCGGCAAACTGCTTTAAGTTTCCGGTTCTGGCTTTATTGCTCCATGCCCCTGCGTTGCGCTGGTTGTAATAAGCGATCAACAGGTCGGCAAGGCTCGGTGTCTGCGGTTTGGAAAGTTCTTCTTTTACCTCTGCCATCCAGACAAACAGGGCTTTGATCTTCTTCCTCACATCCTGCATGAGCCGGTTGGTGGCTTTAATCCAGCGGTTCAGTTCCCCTTTCTCGGTGCGGATGCCCTTTGCTTCCATCTGCCGGACATTAGCTCCCTCGTGGACAGTAGGTATCAGGTCAAGCCCCTGCCGCACATAGGAACGGTGGTCGATACGCACATCCAGCCCTTTTTCCTCAAATTTTGTATTAACGGCAGCCGCCCACTGCTCCCGCCAGTGTTCCAGCGTTTCCGGCTCATGCCAGTCTGTTGTATGGACAGCGTTAAACATATAATCGCCGTTTTTATCCCGGATTCGGTTTCCATCTTCATCAAGAAGATATTCCCGCCGCTGTTTTTGTCCCCATGTGCCATCCGGGTTCAAAGGGCGCATGGTTGTCATCACATGGAAATGCGGGTTAGGGATGCCGCCGTCCTCTTTCTCCGGGTTGTGAAAAGCAAGATCGGCAATCATGCCTTTTGCCACAAACTGCTCCTGCACGAACTTCCTCGCCAGCTCCATGTTTTCTTCCAGCGTCAATTCATTCTGCATGGCAATATCAAAGGAATAAGCAAGCTGGGCTTTTGGATGTTTCTCGCAGCTTTCCACAGCATTCCAGAGGGTCGCCCGGTCAAGATATATTTCCGGCGCATGGGGCGGCAGCATGATTTCCGAAGCGATCACGCCGCCCTTTTTGGTGTAGTCGCTGACTTCTCCATAGTAGCTGCTGTAAAGACGCTCCCCGGCTCGGTAGGCTGCGCTGGCAATGGCGCTCTGACCGGCGCTGCGCTTTATCTGTGCGATTGAAAAATGATAAAGTGCTATCCTTAGTCACCGCCTTTCTCCTGCCCGGAAATACGGGCGTGGTTTTCTGTGGCAGACCGGATGAAATGCTCCGCCTGCGGCAGATTCAAAATGTTTTCCATGAGGGAATAAAATTCCGCTTCGGATAGCTCCTTTGTCTGTGGCGCAATGCTCTCAATAGCTGCCCCACTGGTAATCAGCCGGTGCGTCCTCTGTTTCCGGGAACCGCTTTCCAGATACGCCTGCCGGTTTTTCAAACGCTGCATTTTCCGTTTTTCCCGTTCCAGCAGGACAGTGGTTTTTTCATATTCCTGCTTCAACTGTTCCAAAGATTTTTCCATGTTCTCACATCCTTTACTTATAAGATAAAGAAAGACCATCCGCAGACAGTCTGTGTGTCAGTGCTTCTATAAAACCCGATGAAAAGGGAAAACCGCAGAGCGGATTTCTCTTTTCGGCGGGTACACAGGGGATAGCCGCTTTAGCGGCGCAAGGGGGTGTAGCCACCTTGTCGGAGCGAAGCGAACGCAGACCTCGGATTGCTGATTTTATCAGCGGCAGAGGTAAGCTCCGCAGGACGCACGATACATGGTCTTTAGACTATGTATAGAAGTGCGCCCTTAGTTCCTAAGGGATTTTGCCGTTTCCGGCAGTCTTGTCCTTTTTCTTGGAACGCTTGGAAAGATACTTCGGGCAGTCAACCACAACCGCCCGGAAGCTCTGTTTACATTCGTGCTGGCATTTCCGGCACAGTTCGTTGTAAGTGATACGGCTGCGGTCATTTAAGAAGAAAGACCATTCCTGCCGACGCTTGTTACTCATTCTTGCCATAACCGGCTCCTTTCTCCGTTTCTATCTGATGTACGCAGATAGGCTGTTTTGGTGTAGCGTCTCGGTATCATTTTTAAGGTTTTTTCCCTCTGTATGCCCCTTTGGAAAGTGCGGCAGTATTGCAGTCAGGGAATGATACCTCACGCTTATTTGTCGCTTCTCGGTACGGTTTCGGAGCCTTTTGCCATCCATTCAAAGAAAGCAATTTTGCTGACCTTGATAAGCCTGCCCCTGCGGAACGCCGGAAAGCCGGGGGTGTGTACCAGCTCATAGGCGCTCGCTCTTGAAATTCCCATAATCCGCTGGATGTCCGCCACATCCAGAACCAGCGGTAAATCCTCGTAGCTGTTCAATCTCTTTTTATCGTTCATTCTGTTCCTCCCATAAATCAAATAGGTTAAAATGCTTCCTGCTGCCGTTCTCCCCAAAAGCCGTTTTCCTGCCCCATTCCTGCGGTGTTTCCCTGCATTGGTGCGCCGGATGCGTCACTTCTCCTGCCGGTCATATCCCTTTTGGACGGTCATTCACTTGTCAAGGTACTGTGTGGCACGAAATTACCAACTGCAATCATCATAGCGGACTATCCTTGACAAAACAATGCTTCTGCGATACCATGAGTGTAACGGATATAACTAAATTATATAATTACCATAGACAAAGGCAGGGGATAGGGATGGAGAATCAGTTTATACGGCATGAGCCATGTTTTGAGAGGATTTTGTTTGTCCTGACGCTGGACAGGAAGAAAATGAAAGAGCGGATTTTGATTGGGGAAGAACAGCAGATCCGCTTCCGGCTGAACGGGAGCCAAAACGCAGAGGTGCTTTGTGATATGACACGCCCGCTGGGAACTTTTTTGATAAACTTTGAGCGTGACACGGACAGAGACTGGAACTTATACGGGCTTTCTCCGCTGCGGCAAGCCCTCCACTCCAACCGATGGAAACAGCCGGAGCTGGAACAGGCGGCAAGCGAATTTCTCTGGGGAAAATATCTTAGCAATGACCCTCTGAAAATGTATGTGGCGTTCCGTATCTGGAACAGCTATCTGCTTGCCAGAGAACCCCGTGACCGTAACGCTGCCTGTGACCGCTTCATGGATAAAATGAGCAGACTGACCAGGGTATTCCAAAACGAAGCCATGAGCTTTGACAGGGAGACAGGAAAACCGAAACATTTTCAAGCTGGTAGCCTTTATTTCAAAGGCGCACCGTCAGAAGATACCCGGCTTGACCTCTGGTTCCCGGACAACCGGCGCACAGAAGAATGTGTGTCTGCCTATGCGTCCCTCTACCCGTTGATTACCTATTATCTGAACAGGCTGAATGACTGGGGGCTTTGCTTCCGGCAGTGCAAGATCTGTGGGAAATATTTTCTGGCAAAGAGCCAGCGGTATGAGTTGTGCAGCGATAAGTGCCGAAAAGCACAGGCGCTTCAAAACAAGCGGGAATTTGACGAGAGGGCAAGAGAAAATAACTATGACCTGCTTTATAAAAATGAATGCCAGAACTGGCGCAACAAAATAAACCGGGTAAAAAATACCGCAGGCTTTCCGGCTGACCGTCTGGAAAAAATACAGGCTGCCTTTTCCGACTTTAAGAAAGAAGCCTTGCAGAGAAAAAAGGCTGTAAAAACAGGAACAGCCAGCCCGAAAGAATTTACGGACTGGCTGTATCAGCAGAGTAATATTATAATAAATTTATCAGTCTATTGATTTTATACTTTCCTGACGGCAAAAGTTTGAGCGTTTTTTGAGATTTGGCTGTTACGATAAATATAATGAATTGCAAATGGAGATGATAGCATGAAACAAAGGCTTCTTATTGTTGATGATGAACCGGGAATTGTAGATATGATGGCGAGTTATTTTTCTTCTCAATATGATGTGTTGACCGCTTATTGCGGAAATGAAGCACTTCAAAAATTAGCAAAACAGCCCGATTTAATCCTGCTCGACATCAATATGCCGGACATAGACGGATTGACCCTTTGTCAGAAAATTCGGGAGCTTATTACTTGTCCCATTCTTTTTTTGACGGCAAGGGGCGAATCTGCCGATAAAATCATCGGCTTTCAGGCAGGTGCCGACGATTATATCATTAAGCCTTTTGATTTGGACGAATTAAGGGCGAGAGTTGCCGCACATCTGAGGAGGGAGCAGCGACACAGGAATAAAGCGACAATTCGCTTCTTTGGTGAACTGACGATTGATTATTCAGCCCGAACCGTCACAGTGGCGGGTGAACCTGTTGCTTTATCAAAAAGGGAATTTGATATTGTGGAGCTGCTTTCGCTGAATGCCGGACAGGTATTTGACCGGGAGCGTATTTATGAAACAGTGTGGGGACTTGACGGCGAGGGTAACAGTGATACTGTCATGGAACATATCAGAAAAATCCGGGCGAAGCTGGCTGCTTGTACTCTTCACAGTTATATTGATACAGTTTGGGGGTGTGGTTATCGGTGGAACGTCTGAAAAATATGGAATTAAAGAAAACTTTTCTCGTCCTATCTGCTTCCTGTGTTTTAGTGGCTCTCCTGATGTTAGGCTTAGTCTTTATGATATGCAATTCAATCAGCAGCACTTTTCCCTCCGGTGGAATAGAAATTTTAGCAGACGGTTCAATCGTTAAAATGGCTCCCCCCACAGAGACCCAGCAAAATATATTGTCCATGCTTGGTATCATTCAAATTGTGTCCTGCATTGTTCTCCCTATGGGCGGGTTGGCTCTATCCGGCATATTATATTATCATATCAAATTGAAACAGCCGATCTCCACGCTACGGAATGGGGTTTCACGAATTCGGAACCATGACCTTGACTTTTCTATGCCTGTCCATTCTGATGATGAATTGGGGCAGCTCTGCACCGCCTTTGATACTATGCGTGAAGAACTTCTGAAATCAAATCAGGAACTGTGGCGGCAGGCAGAAGAACGGAAAAGGCTAAATGCCGCCTTTTCCCATGACTTGCGCAATCCGATCACGGTCTTAAAGGGAACTATAAAATTACTGCGGCAGGGTACAGCAGATGAACAAGCCATTGACAGATTGGAAAGCTATACATTACGGATTGAACAGTATGTAGAAGCTATGAGTAGCATCCAACGATTAGAACAAATGCCGGTGCGGATAAACGAGTATTCCTATTCACTGCTACATTCTGAATTAGAGGAAACAGCAAAAATTCTTGCAGGAGCATTAGAACCGTCCGTTTCCGCACCTGATAAGGGGATAATACAATTAGATCATGGATTGGTTTTAACCGTTGCTGAAAATCTAATTGGAAATGCGGCTCGGTTTGCAAAGAGTAAAATTGAAATTCATCTGGAACAGAAAGGAAACTTCTTGCATCTATCAGTTACAGACGATGGATCAGGCTATCCTGTGGAGTTAATACAGAGCGGCCCGAAACCATTTGGAAAAATGAAAGAAGACTCCGCACACTTTGGTATGGGGCTATACAGCAGCCAGATACTATGTCTGAAGCATGGAGGAACACTTACACTGGAAAACAGAAAAAGTTATGGTGCAACGGCTACTGCTTCTTTCCAAATAAATCAGAAACCTTGAGCGTTTTTTGAGATTTCTGTTTTACACTCTCATTATATTATAAACAAGGAGAGTGTTTTTATGAACATTGAAGCAAAGGAACTATCGAAAATCTACGGCAGCGGCGAGAGCCGCGTCGTTGCGTTGGATAAAGTCAACCTTGAAATTGCATCCAGCGATTTTATTTCTATTATGGGGCCATCTGGCAGCGGCAAAAGTACCTTGCTCCACCTGCTGTCTGGACTGGACAAGCCGACTTCCGGCAGTTTGACATACGATGGAAAAGACATTTATCGTTTTAATGACAAAGAACTGTCCTCGTTTCGCCGTCAGCGCATCGGATTTATCTTTCAGCAATTCAATCTTCTCCCCGTGCTGACCGCAAAAGAAAACATCATCATGCCCCTGCTTCTGGACAAAAAGCAGCCGGACGAAGTATATCTAAATCAGCTTACGGATTTGTTAGGTATTCGTGAACGGCTGACCCATTTGCCCCATGAACTTTCCGGCGGTCAGCAACAGCGTGTAGCGATTGCCCGCGCCCTGATCGCAAAGCCGGATATTATTTTTGCTGACGAACCGACCGGAAATCTGGACAGCAAGAGCGGCGGCGAGGTTATGGAAATGCTACAAAGCATATGGAAAAAGATGGGGAAAACGCTGGTTATCATCACGCACGACAGCCGCATTGCAAGAATGGCAGACCGGCAATTTGTAATTGTGGACGGTGTTCTTTCGGAGGTGACAGCAAGATGAAATCTTATTTAGCTCTTGCATGGAAAGAACTGAAAGCACAGAAAATCACGGCAATCCTGATCTTGGTTGCAGTTATCATGTCCACGATTATGACGACAGTGATCGGTCAGTCTATTGGTATATTGCAATCCATGCGTATTCAGCAGGCGGCGGGTCTGAACGGAAACCGTTATGCAACCTTTCATCAGCTTGGCAAGGAACAGGCGCAAAAACTACATGAAGATGATCACCTATATGATGTAGGCGATACAATCTTTATTGGCAGCACACCATTAGGCAACAGTAGTTTATCTTTATATCTTCGGGAATATCACGATAACGCATTATCTATGTACCCGGCAATCGGAGACGTAAAAGAGGGACGATTACCAGAGGAAGCGAATGAGATTGCCCTGTCGGAGGATGCGCTTCAATATCTTGGATTGGACGCTGTAATTGGCGATACCGTTTCTCTGGATTTGAGTGTTTCCGTTATGGATGGATCGCTGTCAGAGTTAGAATATTCTGCTGATTTTGTATTGACAGGCATTCTGGAAAGCAGCTATATCGGCTACGCATCTGGTACGGTTCAGGGGATTGTCGGGGAGGGAACCGCAGAAGAACTGTTACCAGAAGAGTATCTGCTTTATTCCACAGATTTTAAGATTTATGACAAGCAGAATTTTCAAAGCATCATTTATGCTCTCGCAGAAGATTTGAACGTGGATGAACGGTATATCCAATATAACTGGATTTTGCTTGACGCTATTGGTATTTCCTATGATGAAGCGGCAGACAGCGATACCGGTACGGGATTTTCATTTATGACTACGGCGTGTATTTTGGTGGGTGTGCTGGTTTTGCTGGCGGCTGGGCTGGTAATCTACAACATTCTGAAAATCTCTATCACAAAACGCATCAAAGAATACGGAACACTTCGTGCGATTGGTGGAGAACGAGGGCAAATCTATCGTTTGGTTTCTTTGCAGCTTTTGATTCTCTGTGGAGCCGGTATTCCTATCGGATTGCTGCTCGGTATATTGTCGGCAAAAGGTGTATTGATTGCTGCTACGGGGCTTCTCAATCCCAATCTGTTCATGGCAAACAGTACTTCCGAATTGAACTCTGCAATCAACACCGCCAGTACAGTAAAACTACCGATGCTCTTTGCCAGTATCGCAGTCATACTTCTGTTTGCTCTGCTGGCGGCCTTTCCTGCTGCCCGGTACGCATCCCATGTATCTCCTACTGTTGCTATGTCGGGACAGACTGTGAAAATCAAACGCAGGATAAAAAGGAACCGCAACATCCGTAATTTTGAAGCCTATTATGCAAGGCTCAACCTAAAACGAGGGCGTGGAAGAACAGCAGTTACCATTCTGTCTTTGGTTATGAGTATTACCGTATTTGTTACCTTGCAGAGCTTTACAGGGCTGCTTGATGCTAGCAGTTCCGTTCAGGACATGTATTTCAGCGACTATGCAGTTACAAATGAAACCGTTGGTATCCCATCAGAAGCCGTAAAAACATTAGCGGAAAATGACGCAGTAGAAAGTGTTTCCACTACACGGCTTTCTGTATTTATGCCAGGTGCCGGTGATATACTGCCCTTTGAAACTGATCTTTCCGTACAGAGCCATGAAACCTTGCAGCTTGTAAATGTGGATGAAGCACAATTACAAATCTATGCTCCTAACTTGTCTGCTCAGGATAAACAGGCTTTGAAAGATGGAACAGGCTGCCTTGTAAAAAATCCCATTGCCTTTTCTTATGGAGATACAACCGTTCAGCAAACTGTTCTTACCGTAGGTGATACCATTCAGCTGGGAAACAGAACACTTCGTGTATTAGGATTGATCGATACAGCAATCACAATCAATAATGATGGCTTTACGAATGGTGTTCAACTCATCGTGAATGACAAAATATACTGTTCACTGCTCGGAAACGACAGCTATTCAGAAGTCTATCCTACATTACAGAATAAGGACGATACAGATACCTTTGAAAGCTGGTTGGATAGCTGGTGCAGCAATTATCCAGGAACACATTGGCTTTCCTATCTCCAAAGCAGCAATGAGATGATAGAAAGCTTTGAACAGATCAAAATGCTGTGCTGGGTGCTTATCATCTTTATCGGTATCATTGGCATCCTGAACATCATCAATACCGTTTACAGCAATATTCATACTCGTGTCGGTGAAATTGGGATGCAACGGGCTATTGGAATGAGTGCCGCAAGCCTTTATAAAACATTTCTGTGGGAGGGCGCTTATTACGGTATCATTGCGTCAGTGATTGGAGCGGTGTTTGGCTATATCTGCTGTATCTTTGTCGGAGCAGCACAGACCGATGCTTTACAGCTTGTCGCTGTTCCGGTTATAGCGATTGTGGAAGCTGCGATTATTTCTATTGTGGTCTGCCTGCTTGCAACGGCAATTCCTCTGCGTTCTATTGCAAGAATGAACATTGTGGATTCTATTGAGACTGTTGAATAATTTCAAAAACGACAATTAAAACAAGAAATCCCCCATAAAGCAAACCTTGTTGCTTATGGGGGATTTCTGTATGTTCTTTTTGGATGTGCTAAGTCTCGTATAAGCGTGGTGTTGTTATGTTTGGTGTGGTATCTTTAACTATGGGAAACTCCGCGCTCCCATTTGGATACCGCCTTGTCGCTGACGCCAAGCTGTTCAGCCAGCGCAAGCTGTGTCAGTCCCAGTTTTGTCCGCATTGTACGGATTAGTCTGCCGGTTTTTACCTGATCCATTCGGATCACCTCCCTTGCGTTCTATTATACGGAAAATGGAGGAGAATACAATGAACGCTCCGTAGAGTTGCGGAAAATTGAGAATGGAGAATTAACGTAAGAGCGAACCTGCGGCATCCTGCTCCCAAAGGGATGCTGAACACTTTTTTCGCTTGTTTATATCGTTTTTTAGCCATTTCCTGTTTGTTTTGCTTACTCTTTGACGCTCTTATCTCCACTGTTTCCGGGTGTTCCGGCGCCGTCTGTGGTAATCTATGTGGTCAAAAACGCTTCCCGTCCGGTTTTCGGTGAACTGTCACCGGTGCCGGATGGGAAGCGTTTTGCGTTTCAGATTGTCTGCATTGTAACTCTGAGCAGGGTGTTATGCAAGTGGTTTCTGCATGAGCGGCAGCTCAGCAACTGCGGCGCTATAGACAAAGAATAGAGGCAAGATTTGTTTTTAGAATATTTATCGGAGCTAATCAGAGATAATCCGTGCAATCCCTTATTAATCCCCAAAAACATTGCAACCGATGCACTCTTGTGTTATGATTTATCTTAAAGGATTGTATACTCATCTGAAAGTGAGGAAATCTCATGGATACAAATATCGAACGTTGGTGTTCTATGAAAGAAATTATCGAATACCTTGGGGTTAGTCGCGATACGGTTCTCAACTGGATTGAAAAACGTAATATGCCCGCAGCCAAGATAGGGCGTCTCTGGAAATTCAAAATCAGCGAAGTTGATGCGTGGATGAAATCTGGAAAGTCTGCAAAGTGATATCACTCGAGGTGTGACATGGGATCGGTAATAGAAAACGAAAAAACTAAAGAAAAATGTCAAATCTTCACTCCTGATGATATCGTGAAGAGTATGTTGGATCATTTAGGGTATTCTGACCATTTGTATGGAAAAACTATTTTGGAAAGCTCTTGTGGCAACGGACAATTCTTAAAAGAAATTGTTATACGGTACATCAAGGACTGTGAAAGCAGAGGTTTATCAAGAACAAAAATTAAAAATGGACTTGGTCGTGATATTTTTGGAATTGAATTGGATCCTGTGCGATATCAGGAATGCATAGATGTATTGGATTCAATTACTGATAAATTCAGTTTAAAAAGAGTTAATTGGCAAATCAAGCAGGCTGATGCTCTTCGGGATCCATATTCTCGTACATTTGATTTTATCGTAGGGAACCCACCGTATGTATCATACTGGGACTTAGACATATCCGAACGAGAATATATCGAGAAGAACTATACTGCCTGTCAATTTGGCGCATGGGACTATTCTTACGCATTTTGGCAGAATGGATTTAGCCACCTAAATGCCGCCGGAAAAATGGCCTACATAGTCCCAAATAGTATTTTTAAAACCAAGTCTGGACGACATATACGAGCGCTTCTGCGGTGTAATCTTATAAAAGTGTTCGATTATACAACTACCAATGTTTTTGGAAAGGCTCTTACATCCCCGGCTATCATCATAGTTGATCGATTAGTGCAAAGCCAACAAGTTATATATCAAGACTTGTCGAAGAATACGAAGTTGTCAGTAGAGCGTTCGACACTTGTTGATGAGTGGCTGTTTGGATGCCAGGCGCAAGCCTCTAATTTAACTCATAAATTTGGCGAGTACTTTAGAGTTGCTACAGGTGTTGCGACTCAGCGTAATGAAGTTTATGTTCTTTCTGACTATACTGATGAGGGCGAATACTTGATATGCAACGGCCAGAAAATCGAAAAAAGCGCTGTGCGGAAAGCAGCAAGTCCTCGCGGAAAGGCAAAAGGATCGACAGAGTACATTATTTTTCCGTATTACTATTCTGACGGCGAATTAAAACGCTACGAAGAGAAGTCCTATAAAGAAAAATTTCCTTTTACCTATGCATATCTTGAAAGTTATAAAGAAACGCTGGATGAGCGAGATGCAGACAAAAATGCACAATGGTTTGAGTATGGTCGTTCCCAAGCCCTTACGCACATAAATCAAAACAAAATTCTCATTTCAACGGTCATCACCGGGAAGATTCGAGCATACCCATTGGAAACCGATGAAATCCCCTATTCGGGGCTATTCATTACGGTTAAAAATCGACCCGATGCATTACCCCTGACTGAAGCAATGGCAATTTTAAATAGTCCGGAGTTTTTACAATATCTTGAACCAAGGGGGATAAACGCAAGAGGAAAATCCATTCGAATCATAGCTGATATCATAGCTAATTATTGTTGGTGAGTTATCTGTCACGGAGGTATTTATATGGCGAAAATGAAATATAAAATGTCTTCTCGTGCAACGATTCTGTTAGGCAGAGAAAGTGTGTCGCGTGTAGATGGTGCAATTATCGAATTGGTAAAAAACACATACGATGCAGATGCAGGTTTTTGCTGTCTCTGCTTTGATGTAGAGCATGACCAGATTTACATCTTAGATAATGGTGTAGGTATGACAAAAGAAACCATCGAAACTTGCTGGATGCTCATCGGAACAGATAACAAACGGGTCGAATATTTATCAACAAAAAAACGTATTAAATCTGGTGAAAAAGGCATTGGACGCTTCGCACTTGATAGACTTGGCAGTAAGTGCAGAATGTACACAAAGCACGATAGTGAAGATTTGATTTGCTGGGAAACTGACTGGAGTAATTTTGAAAAATCAGGTCAAATCATTGATGATGTAGAGGCAGACTTTACTTATTGCGCAGGCCAGAGGTTCGAAGACATTATCCCAGCGGAAATCAAAAACGCTGTTGCAAAGTTTGCAGAAGAAGCTAAAGATGACCAGTTTGTGCTAAACAGGGGCACATTGTTTATCATTTCCGGATTGCGTGATAAGTGGACGACTCGCGAAAAAGAGAAGGTAATAGATGTACTGGGTTATTTGATTCCCCCCTGTAGAGCAGCAAAACTATGCAATTATTACACAAGATAGTTTGGATGCCATTGCTAACAAGGTTGATAATGACATCACCGACGATTTTGATTATAAGGTTCATGCACGCTTTGACGGAGAAAGGGTCATTGCTACAGTTTTCAGAAACGAGTTTGACTTGAATGTTATGCCTAAAGAGCTGTTCAGACAATCAGCTTTTTGTGATAAACCATACCGTATGGAGGACTTTTTCAAAGGATTCTATGAAGTAAAATATACTATTGCCGAACTTACGGGAAATGACACATCTGTATTTGCAGATATGTGCAGACAAGTAGGTCCTTTTGATTTCCACTTCATGTTCATGAAGCTGTCTAACCGTGGAGAAGGACCGTACTACTATAAGGCGGTAAGTAAAAAACGCAAGGCGTGGATGGAAAACCACGGTGGCCTCAAAATCTATCGTGACAATTTTCTTGTTCGCCCCTATGGTGATCCAACCTCGAAGTCATTTGACTGGCTTGGTTTGGATGCACGAAAAGGCGTAAACCCCGTTGCTATTTCGGATAAATCTGGGCAGTGGCATGTCAACAATTCGCAGCTCCAGGGTACGGTTTTAATTTCGCGTGTTTTTAATGCATCTATTTTAGATAAATCCAATCGAGAAGGAATTATTGAGAACGAGTATTTTGAGACATTATCTTCCCTACTAATCAGTATTATTTCGATATTCGAAAAGGATCGTGCATATATCGTTCGAAACATTAAACAGTATAACGATAATCAAAACCAAAGAGAAAAGGCCAAAGAGGAAGCGACCGACATTGCAAAGACTCTGTTAGGGAAAAAGAATAGGCGGCCCAAGGAACAGCAACAAAGAACAGCCAGCGATGCAGAAAAACTTGCCGAGGCAGTTCAGATTTTTCAAGAAGAACGTGAAGAGTTGATTTCCGAAATAAAGCTTCTGCGTGCATTGGCCACAAACGGACTAATGACAACTACCATGGTGCATGATTTGAAAAGCATTAATGCACTATTAGTTTCACGTGTTCGTGGATTTAGACTGGCAATCAAGCAAAATGATACTCCTCAGATACAAAGAAATCTTGACGATTTAAAGACAAACGACGAGTTTTTGAAATCATGGATTACAGTTATCACAACTCAAACAAAAAAAGACCGTCGAAAGAGGCTGAAGAAAGACATATATAAGACAGTGGCGGAGTCACTAAAACTTATCAAGCCAATACTTGATCGCAAGATGGTGAGGGTCAATTTTTCGACCGATGGTGGTGAAGCATACAAGAAAATATTTGCAACAGATTTTGATAGTATTATTTATAATCTGATAATTAATTCTATTGAGTCTTTTGAAGAAACAAAGGTTGCTGAGAGATTGATAGAAATCGCAGTTGAGTCCGGGGATATACTAACGGTACATTATTCTGACAATGGCCACGGCTTAACAGAGGCGTTCAAAAAGAATCCGTATAGCATCTTCGAATACGGAACAACGAGTAAGTTTGATGCTGAAGGGAAAGCCGTAGGAACCGGACTCGGAATGTACATAGTAGCATCCAGCATAAACGAATATAATGGCAGATATACTATAACAAGAGTAGAGAATGGTTTCGGATTAGATATCACTATCCCGCTGTCGGAGGAGGGCCTTTAACGATGAAAGAGCTATATCACATCGGAATTATTGATGATGACCCGTCAAAAATCACTCAGATGATTACAATGATCAGGCTTTGCTGCGATGACGAAGACGGACAACCGCTTAAGGAAAAGTACGCAAACTATAAACTTGATCCTATAGAAATTACACTCGAGAAAACAACCGATGATATGGTAGAGCGCATTGTCGAGGCAGACGTAGATGCTGTGATTATTGATTACAAACTTTCTTCTCAACAATCTGTTTCCTATTCGGGCGTGTCTTTGGCCAAAGAGCTTAATCAGCGGCTGTGGGGATTTCCTGTTTTTGTGCTGACAACCTATCAGGATGATTTGTTTGACCATGAACTGTTTGATTCGTACCTCGTTTTCGATTTCGATAGATATATCGGAGATGACAAAGAACGTATAGAGTTTAATTCTAAACTAATTGAACAGATAAAAAAATATCGTATTGAAATGGCAACCTGCAAATCAGAATTAGAAAGTCTATTGCCAAGAGCAGGAGAGTCAGCATCCATTGATGCGCGAATCCTCGAATTGGATTCCCAGTTAGAGAGAAGCGTTTATGGAAACGCAGCTATCGCTCTTCCAATAAAAAAAGATTTTACGGCGGAAAAAATAAACGAATTGATTTCAAAAATTGATTCACTGATAGAAGGCGAATGAAGAGATGCTTAGAGAGAAAAAGCCAATCAGGAGTTATCATGGAGAGCAATTTCGCACTAATCCGACGAACAAAAAGCATTTAGCAGAAGACTTTGGACATCGTTGCGCTTACTGTGATGATCTCGATACTTACGGTGGAGGTTATCGGGCTTATCATGTCGAACACTTTGCGCCCAAAGAGAAATTCCCTGCGCTTCGGTTCGATTACGACAATTTGCTCTATGCGTGTCCTTGGTGCAACCGAGCCAAGTGGGATATATGGCCAAGTAACGACCCAAAGATAAATGTCGTCGGAAAGGAGGGCTTTATTGATCCTTGCAGCGAAGAATATGACCAGCACTTGGAGCGTCTTGCGGACGGTTCGATTGCAGGAATGTCGCCTCTCGGAAAGTATATGCATAAAACGCTTCAACTCTATTTGAAGCGTCATGCTATTGTACATAATATGGACAAACTCAAGCGCAAGAGAAAAGAACTTGAGGACAACATTGCAGCTGACAAAAAATTAGGCAAAGACTGTAGCAAGAAAGAGGCCGCGCTGCAATTGGTTACAAAGGACTTCTTCGAATATTTTGATATGTGGGAACACGAGTCCAAAGGTCCCGCATGACTCTATTTACTTCGATGATGCACATTTTAGGGAGGCGGGCATATAGAGCAGTATTTTCTGAGAATGAAATATTGTTGCTGAAATACTGGCAGCATTGTGGTATACTATAAGTTGTAGACCAACGATCCGGCGTCTGCCGGTGCTAACATGAGCTGCGGCTCGGTCTATGAAAAATAAGCGAGCTGACCGCATGTCGGTCAAAGGAGGGCTTTATTATGCAAAAGACGATTTGCGAGTTATTCGCAGGCGTCGGCGGATTCCGATTGGGATTCGACCGACTTGAATCAGGCTGGGAGACTACGTGGTTCTCACAGTGGGAACCCGGCGCAAGGACACAATGGGCACATGACTGCTATGTGCAGCACTTTGGAGACAGCTTTGACCTGAATAATGAATTTCATACTGGAGAAGACATCAGCACGATGGACAAGCAGGCCATTCCCGACCACACACTTCTCGTGGGGGGCTTCCCTTGTCAGGACTATAGTGTAGCACATACCCTGTCGTCTTCTCACGGTATCGAAGGTAAAAAGGGCGTACTGTGGTGGCAGATTAGAGATACGATCATCGCAAAAAAGCCGCCGTTCTGCATCTTTGAGAATGTAGACAGATTACTTAAGTCCCCAGCCAAACAGCGAGGACGTGACTTCGGCGTTATTCTTGCGTGTCTTGCCAAGGAAGGCTATAGTGTAGAGTGGCGAGTTGTTAATGCAGCACAATATGGTGCAGCACAGCGTCGCCGTAGGACATTCATCTTCGCATACAGAAACGACACGATTTATGGACAGAAGATGGCCGACATATCTGCAGATATGATCATCAAAAATGGTGGTCTTATGGCGAAAGCCTTCCCCATTCAAAACATGGGCCGGATAACGGAGACGGTTATCGGCGGTGACATCGTAGATGTGAGTGATAACTTTGCCTTCGCATTCGAAACTGCAGGTTATATGTGCAAAGGTAGAATTTATACAGCAAAAGTAACTGAGCAGGAAGAAGAACCAATTACCCTTGGAAAAATCCTGCAGAAGAATGTTGATGACAAATTCTATATTACTAACGAGAAAATGCCCAAATGGACATATCTTAAAGGTGCAAAGAAAATCCCAAGAAAAACAGCAGATGGCCATGAGTATACATTCTCAGAAGGCCCCATTGCCTTCCCTGACCCGTGGGATAGACCTGGCCGTACGATGTTGACCAGTGAGTCCACGCTCAACCGTTCCACGCATGTTGTGTCAGATTTGGAAACGGGACGTCTCCGGTTACTGACCCCGGTCGAGGCCGAGCGCCTCCAGGGATTTGACGACGAATGGACGAATACGGGTATGCCTGATAGGATGAGATATTTTTGCATGGGCAACGCCCTGGTCGTACCGATGATAACCAGAATGGGTAGAGTTCTGGATATGATCATAGCTGAAGAGAAATAAGCTATATCAAAATCAGAATGATATCCATGGGTCTTGTGCAGCGATGCGCAAGACCCATGGTCGTTCATAATGAGATCATAGAAAAGGAGTTGGTAGCAGTGGAGGGAACACAGTATGTGACCAAAGAATCGATCCTGCGGCGTGCGCAGGAAATCAAGGGTATCCCGCTCCGGGATGTCGATAAAACTGGCCGTTTGGCCACGGGAAAAGGCGCTATCGGAACTGTTATCGAAGAAAGCTGGTTTGGCTACACGCCCAACTCCGAGTCTGAGCCAGACTTCCCGGAGGCTGGCGTAGAACTGAAGGTCACGCCCTACCTGCGTGGAAAAAACGGGATCCGTGCCAAGGAACGGCTGGTCTGCAATATCATCAACTATATGGAGGAGTACGATAAGACCTTCCAAACCAGTGCCTTTTGGCATAAATGTAATACCATGCTTCTCATGTCTTATGAGCACCTTGCAGACAAGCCCAAGGGTGATTATCGGATAGACGAGGCGGTTTTGTTTAGTTTCCCGGAAGAGGATCTTGCTATCATTGAGCACGACTGGGAAACTATCATGGAAAAGGTCCGTGCAGGCCGTGCTCATGAACTTTCGGAGGGTGACACACTTTATCTTGCGGCTTGTACAAAGGGAGCCAATGCATCCAGCGTCCGACAGCAACCGTTTTCAGAGCTTCCTGCAAAACAGCGGGCATATTCTCTGAAATCATCGTACATGACGCAGATCCTCAACAAGTATATATTTGGAAATGCGGAGAGCCCGCGTATCATCAAATCCGCAGATGTGTTACACGCCAAAACTTTTGAGGAATACATTATTGATAAGGTTAAGCCTTATTATGGAATGACTCAAAATGAGCTTAAACTTAGACTTGGTGTCGATAGCAATGCCAAGAGCCTTAATGAGATCCTATTGGCGCGAATGTTGGATGTTAAAGGCCGCATTGCCTGTACGGAGGAGTTTCAAAAGGCAGGTATTATCCCCAAAACTATCCGAGTGCAAAGCAACGGTAAAATCAAGGAAAGCATGTCCTTCCCTACATTTGACTTTATTGCGTTGAGCAAGGAAGAGACTTGGGAAGAATCAGAACTCTATAACTATCTGGCGCCTACAAAGTTCATGTTCGTTATTTTCCAGGAACGGGGTGATGGAGCGTATGTATTTGACCGTGTCATGTTCTGGAATATACCAAATGATGACCTTGAAGAGGTGCATCGTGTTTGGGAGAGGACCGTTCAAACGATTCGTAGAGGTGTCCGGCTGATCCAGACACCTCGTGGGATAAGCAATGATTTGCCGAAGCAGACCGAGAGTCCCGTTGCACATGTGAGACCCCACGGAAAAGACGCATCGGATAAGTTGCCGTTGCCTGATGGCCGCATGATGACCAAGCAGTGTTTCTGGCTGAACAATACTTATATCGCAGAGCAGATCAAGGAGGTGAGGTAATGGCTGGATATGTATTTGCTATTGGCGGAGATGAAGATCCAGTCAGCATGATTCGAGAGTGTGCTGAAAAGGGAATATATTCGACATATTTGAAAGGAATTGCTCCTCTGTCCTTTGAGGGTACTTTGGCAGACTATATGTCAATGAAGCCAGGCGACAATATTTACTTCTTTTGTAAACGTAGGTATTATGGCATCGGTGAGTTGATTTCCATTGGCCCTGATTGCAAGTATTGTAATTATCCTCGTTCATCTGCAAGGGTCAATGTGCGGTATGAAGACATAAGCAATGACCTTTTGGTGAACTTTGGAAGTCAGAGTCCACATTACCGCTGGCTGTGTACATTTAAAGGCGCGCCGTACTTTTTTGAAGAAGGAATTGATACGGACGAGATCTTGACATATAAGCCAAACACATTTAAGATGCTTCGTGCTTTCTGGAAAGTTTCGTTCATTAAACTTAGCGACGAGGAGAATGCATCGTTAAAAGAGATTTTTCTGTTGCGTCGACAACGAGAGACAGCAGCACAAACTGGGATTTTTCCTGAGCGCAATGATATTCACAATGCGATAGCAGCAAAAGTACTTGATAGGTATTTGATCAAACCAGCAGATATGCTTCAAACATGTATTTTTGGCTCACGAGTAAAGCATGAAATGGCACTTGAAGCAGCTGTTGTATATGACCTGTGCCATAACCGAGTTCATGCCTTAGGTGCTTGGGATTATGTTTCTCATCAGGTAATAGCTTCACCATTCAAACCCATTGATTATATGGATAAAATCGATGTCTTAGCAATGCGCTATCTGCCTAACACAAAAATTCCCTGCAAATATCTTGTCGCCGAATTGAAAAAAGATGCAGCAGACAACGCAACTATTGATCAGGTCTTGAAATATGTCGACTGGGTCTGCTCTGAGTATGCTTATGGTGATTATGAGGCGGTCGAGGCTTGCATTATTGCAGCGGAGTATCCCGAGAATATTGCAGCCTATTACAGTGAGGTTGTTCAGCGGTATTATACCTTGGGTAGCCATCCCGTCCGAAATAAACAATGGAATAGTTTGAAACTGTTACGCTATTCATATGCGGCTGGAGAATTATCTTATGTCGATGTTACGCCTCAAAATGAGATGCCAGACTGACATTTAAGGAAAAGCAAATCATGAAACACCCCAAATCGTACGACTCTACTCCTGAGACCCGAAAGCGCATGTCCAAGGTCAAACTGAAGGGCGGCAAGGCAGAGATACTTTTAGCAAAAGCACTTTGGCATCAAGGCTATCGTTACCGAAAGAACGATAAGAGGTTGCCTGGTTCCCCAGACATAGCGATACTAAAATACCATATCGCTGTCTTTGTAGATGGCGAGTTTTGGCACGGGAAAGACTGGGAAGCCCGAAAGATGCGGCTTAAACGGAATCGAGAGTATTGGGTCGAAAAAATCGAAGAAAACATGGCTCGCGACCTTCGGGATGACCAGCTGTTGATGCAGGCCGGATGGGTCCCCATTCACTTTTGGGAAAAGGAAGTCATCAAAGATTTATCGACATGCGTTGCTACGATCGAGGAAGTCATCCTTGCGCAGCTGATAGAGAGTGCAGATGCGCAAGGGTCCATTGACTATGAAGAGTGATGTCAGCGCCTTACATAGGAGTTACATTTATGGATACTATCAGAACAGTAGAGCTTTTTGCAGGCGTAGGCGGATTTCGCTTAGGCCTGAAAGCTGCGTCTGATAGATTCAAAGTGATATGGGCAAACCAATGGGAACCGTCTATGCGAGAGCAGTATGCTTTTGAGTGCTACACCACGCATTTCGGCAATAAAAAGTACCATGTTTGCCAAGATATTGCCAAAGCGAAAATCGATGTACCTGACCATGATCTGCTTGTTGGAGGGTTTCCGTGTCAGGACTATTCTATCATGAAGAAAAATTCCGCAGGAATTGAGGGGACTAAGGGTGCGCTTTGGTGGCAAATAGATGATATCCTCAGAGAAAAAAGGCCAAAGTATGTGTTGCTGGAAAATGTGGACAGATTGATCCGCTCTCCGGCCAAACAGTCCGGTCGTGACTTTTCTATCATATTACGATGCCTCTATGAGAAAGGCTATGCCGTAGAATGGCGAGTCATCAATGCTGCTGACTATGGATACGCTCAACGCCGGCGGCGGACATTTATCATAGCCTATCATAACCAGACGGAGATTTTTCGTAATTTTGCAGAAACGGTATGTGTGAAAGGCATTAAGTCTATGCACAAGCATATTATGGGAAATGGTATTTTAGCAAAAGCGTTTTCTGTTCAAAGCCATAGCAGGTCATATGTTGAAAGTTGGATCGATGAATTAGAATATGCTGATATTTCAACTGTTTCAAGAGATCAGAGGGTATATCTCTATAACGCAGGGGTTATGATGAACGGACGGATATACTCTGTTGATGTAACTCCGCAGCGAGTAGCAGCGATACCTCTTAAGGACATATTAGAGACAGCCCCAGTGGATGAACACTATTTCCTTCGCACCGAAGATATGCCCCGATGGACCTACGCCAAGGGAGCAAAGCGAGAAAAACGACAGCGGCGAGATGGCAGTCAGTATTATTTTTCCGAGGGCAGCGTCCAATTTCCAGAATCGTTGAACAAGCCCTCAAGAACGATGCTGACCTCGGAATCTCAAGTGGGCCGGACTTCTCATGCCGTACAGGACCCGATGACTGGTCGCCTACGGGTGCTGACTCCAATTGAATGCGAACGATTAAATGGGTTTCCGGATAACTGGACAGATACAGGAATGCCTGAGCGAATGCGATATTTTTGCATGGGTAACGCCTTAGTCGTTCCGCTTGTAAAAAGGATAGGCGGCGCATTGTTAAGTTCGGGGATATGATTACACAAAACGGACATAGTTCGAGTGTATACCCTTGACGATGATGAAAGTAGAGGATGATTATGCCGAAAATTATCAGGAACGCGATCAGATGCAAGAAATGTGGAGATGTTATTGAAAGCAAGACTGTCCATGATTTCAAGTTTTGCAGCTGCGGTTCGTGCGCCGTGGACGGCGGCCACGATTACCTTCGTAGGTGCGGAAACCTTGGAGATTGGGAAGAACTGTCCAAAGTGGAAAAGGTGGAGGGCAACAACGCATTGACTTGATTCTATCTTGCGGAAAGTGGCTGCGCCATAATATTGCTTATCATCATTCGCAAGTCACCACGGGTACCCCGCATCCTCAATAGAGGCTGAAACTATGCGTTTCAGCCCCTATTTTTCCAAATCTTTCAGTAGCTATTCCTGCTGACCTGTGGTATATGTTTGTGCTGCAAGGAGGCGAGCACATGAACAAACTGCTGAAGGACCTGTACGACCGCTTCTACACCCCGCCGGAGCTGGCGGCGACGAAGCGGGAGATCGAGGAATGCCACCGCGCGCTCATTGAGGCGCTGGGCAAGCCGGAGCGCCGATTGGTGCTGAAGATCATCGATGCCAAGGACCATATTTCGGAGGACACTTCGCTCGACAGCTTCATCTCCGGATTTCGGCTGGCGTGGCGGCTGTCCGCAGAATTGAATCACTATGACGATGAGCGTCCGGCGCGCTGCCAAGCGGTAGAGAAACCGGGCGCTCGTTTTACGCTCAAAAAGGAGGATGATGAACAATGAAGAAGCGCATCGTGACAGCTGTGATCACCGCTTGCTTGGCCCTGTGTGCCGCTGTGTGGCCGCAGCCAGACACAAGGGAGGAACGACCCGTCCCCATACCAACGCACGCCGTAACTGCCCCGAAAGCGGATGCTGCGACAACGGCAGAAAAGAAAAATACGGAAACGCCGCGGGCAGAGCCGGACGAGGAGCTTGGCGCCGTTCCTGCCCCTGCACCGGCAGAGCCGACGCCTGCGGTCGAAACGCCGCAGCCGACCATAAAGCTGCAGCCCGGCGATGAGGTCTATATTCCGGGCTTCGGCTGGTTGGAGTACGAGGGACCCAATCACTGCGAAGATGGCACGGACATTTACGAAAACGGAAACAAAATTGGAATCATGGGGTGAAATTTGCAGTTCCCCATTGCATTCGCTTCCCATTCATGTTATCATGAAAGCGCTAAATTGTTGGACTGTCCTGAACTTTGATCGTTCGTATCATGAGAGTACGAATCATATCGAACGGCAGTGACATAGACAATGAAGCGAGTAAAAAAATATGTAAATCCTCGAAACTATTGATTCCAATCAAATTCTCATTGTGGAATTGAGAAAGCAGTTTGCTGGTTGACTGTCGTTGTCCCCCTGTTGTTTCGATGCTTTGCACCACAAAATCGAACCGGAGAAAGTGTTCTTTCGTCGGGTTTGTTTTGTTGCGTGCAAAGCGGTCTTCCGGATGATCGCAGTCCACGCACGAAGCAAAGTGCGTGGGCTTTTTTCGGTTCAGAAAGGAGGCTGATTATGGGAAAGGTATCAGGAAAAACACATACCAAAGCACAACTGGATCACTGGGCAAATCTGCATAATCCCAATAACAAGGCATATCAAGCTGACGCTGACAATCGGGCCAATCAGATGAATCCGAACCACAGATCGCACCAGAGAATTCACAATGCGAACCGCAGAAATAAAGCATATTGGGTACCCGACTGGGCACCTGACTATCCGGAATACGATGATTAAAATTGGAGGTGCACGGTATGTCAAAGTACATTTTCGATTACGATGACGGCGACTTCGCCATGAGCATTTCTGACAGCATGGCGATGGACTCCGATGGGGATCTCATGATGCGCATGGGAGATCATATGGCAATGGATATGGACACAGGGGATATTCACATAATCTCCTCATGGCCTGATGATGACGAGGAGTAGAGCATAGGCGGCGGCTCAACGGATGCACCGCCATAGACAAAGAAAACATTTTTCAGGATCCGGGCAGAGAAAGCAGCGGGACAGGCCGTAAAGGCTTGTCCCGCTGTCTGTGTCTTATGGCAGATATTCTTCCGTGACCCGATACCGGCTGATGCCGAAAGCATTGCTTCGCTCCATGATCTCCGGCGGGATCTTGGGCAGGTACTTCTTGCTGAAGCTGGTGTCCCCAAAGTAGGCGTCAAAGTTTGCCACCGGCAGGACGGCCCATTCGCAATCATCCTGCCGGTTGGCAAGGTAATAGCGGATCAGCGTACAGACAACCTCGGCTGGAATTTCCTTCGGAAGCGCCGCTTTCACTTTCTCTGCCAGTTCAGGCGGCAGCTCCGGCCCCTCTCTGCGCAGCGGTCCCAGCTCCAGCGCATCGGCAAGGACATCGTCAAAGCGCAGCGTCCAGGCACCCTTGGTTTGGGGTGCGAAAATCGGGATCTGATACTGCATCACCTTGCTTCGCCATGCGGCGGCAAACTTGGACTGAATGACCTCCGCATACTTGAGCGAGGTGCTGCGCACCTTTTCCGGGTGCGTCAGCATGAAGTCCGCAGCGCGAAGAACATGGCGGAGAAACCAGCCGGTCCCATCCGCATCCACCAGCTCCGGAAATTCCGTGTGTAGTTCCGAAAAGTCTGTTTGGAATTGCCATTCCTTGTCCGGCGCACGCTTCCTGTCCTCCGGAATACTGCACCAGGCACAGAGCGCATGGCGGGCGTAGTCGATCCGATCATGCGGATCACCCGAAAGGATCGCTCCGTCCTTGCCGTGGAATAGATACCCGCGGGCCAGGATGGTCAAAATCCGAGCCATCCCCTCAAACTCCAGGATCGTGGTAAAAGTGAACCGACCCAGCCATGTCGTATCGCTCTTCTTACTGGCGGTATAGGAAACCGTTCCGGTATATGCGCAGAATTCTACCCATTCGTTAATCATCCCGCACCTCCAGAACATTTTTCTCGATATACTCCGGCAGCAGCTCCCACAGCAGGTCGCGTCTGCCGAGGGCCACCACATAGCGCACGGCCAGAGCCGGTCTTACAATCGCGGTCAGCAGCTCCCGGCACTTGGCCGTCACCGTATCTCGATAGCTCCGGGAGGCGGACTTGTCCGCAAAGGCTCTCATCATGGCAGTGAAGGATTTCGAGTCGCTTTCGCGGAACAGATGCTTTTTCTCCCTGCCGGTGTTCTCTTCTTCCATATCACAGACAATGTCTCCGAGGATGCGGTAGCCGCCGAAGCGGAAATCGGTCAGCAGATCGTATATATCTTCAAACTCCGGCAGCCATTCCCGCAGGAAGCGCTCCCGTGCATCCTCGTCCATGAGGTGCCAAGCCTGCTCCCGAATGGCCTGCCGCAGGGCGGACACCTCTTCCGGCGGCAGGCTGCCGAACAGGGCATACAGCTCGTCGGGATCGTATGTATCCTCCTGCCCTCTGGCATACAGAATGCGCTCCACATCGCTCTTCCGCTTTTTCTCCTTCACCGGAACGCGGCAGGCCCGGATGCGGGAGAGACAGGCGTCGTGATCCCGCAGCAGCGCATCCACCGCCGCCAGCTTATCGGAGTTCAGCTGCTCCCTCCAGTCCGGCTGCTGAGCGAAGGAAAACAGTTCCTCATCCTTGGCTGGCTTTGCCTTGATGCGCGGCGTGTTCTTTTTCAGCTGCTGTGCCAGATACGGCAGACGCTCCACGTTGGAGTCTACTTTGCTCCAATCCACCTTCTTGAAAAATGCCTTCACCCTGGCAGCATGGGTAGGCTCATACCAGGCACGCCGGGTCTCCATTTCTTCTACCAGCATTTTATATTTGAGGAAATCACTGCGTTTGACGGTCTTATGGGTCAGGTACTCATCCAGATCAGGGCGGATGCCGCTCTTGGCTGAGTCGATCTCCAGCCCGGTGAGGATGGCCAATGTCTCCGTTTCCTCCCGGCAGCGCTCCCGCTCCTCGGCGTCAGAGTTTTCGTTGTAGGCAATGATGCTGCGGTCCAGCGCAGCATTACAGATCTGGCCGACGCGGGAGGAGAAGGTGCTGCGGACCGTTTCGAAGCGGGCCTCCCAGTCGTCGGCACTGCGGATTTGGGGCTGGGCCGTAGGGATCATCAGCAGAGGAATGTTCTCTGTATTGGTGAGGGATTTGTGTTTCTCGTAGCGGTAGAGGTTGTAGTTGCGGCGGACGCAGGCATTCAGGATCGGATCAGATATGGTCTTGATCATATCGCCGTCGTAGTCAGCGCCGCCCAGCCGCTCCGCAGCCAGCATATTGGAATCCACCATCACCACATCCGTCAGGTGCCCGAAATAGTAATGCCGCATCTGCTTTCTCTCTTCCTTCGCGTCGTAGAAGGAAAGCTGTAGCTCCTCGTTGCGGGCAATGTGCGGATTGCGTAGCAGCGTGCAGGCGTCGTCATGGGCATAGGCCGCCTGGGGTGCATAGAAGGAACTCTCCGGGAAGTGGTCGGTCATGACAGTGCTGTAAAACATCCGTTGCCTGCGTTTGCGCGGCGGAACAGTCGGGAGCAGAAATGCCAGAAAGTCCAGAAGATCACCGGAAAGATAACGGTTGTCTCCCGCCACGATCAGGCGGCCGACGGCGTACTGCTCCACGATCTTGTCCGCTTCGTCCTCCAGTCGCTTGGCATAGACCGGTTCGTTGATGAAGCTCGGATTCTTTTTCAGCACGGCGGCAAGGCTCTGGTCCTTGCCTTGGTGTCGTTCCCACCAGCTGACCCGCTCAAACTTCTCCAGAAAGTAATTCTGCCGAAACGATTCATCGGCGCAGAAGCTGTAATACGCCAGCTCCGTCTGCTTGGTGAGCCAATTTCGCTCGTCTGTCTCCGGGCTGTGGTCCCAGCCATCCGGCAGATCGGCAGGGCGGAACTCGTCACCCTGAATGGAAACGGTGGTCAGAAACTGATAGTTCAGCTCGGTGGTCTGTTCCGGTTTCTCCTTGCTCACATTGGTGATGTACAGCGCATGGCGGTACTTGCGGAACACATTCCAATAATCATTCCAGCTCATGCCGCTGGCAGTGAGCCAGCCGTATCCCTTGAACATACTCTTGGTGAGGATGACATCCACATCCCGGACGGAATGCTCCACGCCCCACAGATCGGTGATGGTGTCCGTCTCGCAGAGGGTCAGGAAGTCTTTGAAGTCCACCTCGTGCAGCATACCCTTGACATAGGGCATACGGATCTGGAATGAGGTGTGGACTTTCTTCCCGCACAGCTTCTCGTCCACGACGCGGGCATATTCTTTTGAGATCAACCCCTCGCCGTCGAAGCAGGTGATTTCGATATCCTCTTTTTTCTCCACCCGGTGGTATTTGCGGGTACTGCTCTGCGTTCCGTCGTCCTCTACGGTGATGACGCTGACATTCCGCTCTGTGCGCGTAGGATTGTCGATGACCACCACCCGGTGGGGCTGGTCAATGCCGATGCCGTCAATGCGGATACCGCTGGACAGCATCAGTCCGTTGTAGGCGTAGAGCTTGCTGAGCTGGCAGTCACCGATGGTCATATCCATCATGATGCGGCGGCGCACGGCGTCATAAAAATCCTCCCGGATGAAGGACAGCCGCGCCTGCCGGCTCATGCTGCCCGAACGCTCAAAGGCAAGATAGCGATGCGCCCCGGAGCCAAAGTCCAGGCTGACACCTTCGGGACGGAACAGGGCCTTGGCCTTCTCCTGCCGAATCAGGTGTTTCTTCCTGGCACCGCTCCGGTCGAAGATGCCGGAGAAGTCCATATAGAAAATGACGTCCGAGAGGTCGGTTACCAGCTGCCCACCGGGTGTTTCGGTGAAGGCGTCGCCGTGCAGCACGCACATGATCTGATAGAACAGTGCGTTATCGTCCTGCTCGTGGGGTGCGGAAAGTGATTTGCATTTCTCTGTCTCAGCGGCGCTGAGATGGAAGGTGTATACACCGTCCTGCTCTCTGCCGTAACTGATCACGGCTCTGGTGGACAGTTCGTAGATCCTGTATTTCGCCAACGGCATCGGCTCACCTCCTGATGCTTCTATTCTATCACGAGGTTCTAAATTTGCAATATGGATACTGCTCCCACTTTTTCAGTGGGAGCTTTTTGCTTGCAGCTCTCAACAAAAAATATAAAGGAGGAATCCAATGCAAGAATCCACATTCACCAACTATGACCAGCTGCCGCTGTTCCTCAATGCGAACACGGTGGCGCAGGTGCTGGGCGTGTCCATCTCCAGCGCCTATGAGCTCATGCACGAGACGGGCTTTCCCGCACTGCGGATCGGCAACCGCATCGTGGTGCCAAAAGAAAAGTTCCGTCAGTGGGTAGACGCGCAGACAGGAGGTGATGCCTGATGTTCCAGCGTTGGCCCAAGCGGGATCCGAACAAGCACTACTACCTCGTGCCAAACGAGGTGTTCAACCTCGGTCTCAGCTCGCATGAGATTGCCGTCTACAATTACCTTCTGCGCTGCGAGGATCGCAGAACCTACCAATGCCATCCCAGCTACCGCACCATCGGTCGGGCAGTGCAGCTGAGCGAAAATACCGTGCGGAAGTATGTGGCCGGTCTGGAGGAGAAGGGCCTCATCCGCACCGAGCCCAGCGCCATCATCACGAAGGACGGCCGCGTGCGCAACGGCAGTCTCATCTACACCATCCGTCCCATTCAGGAAGCGATGGAGCTGAACTATCAGCGGCAGTTCCTTCAGGCGGAGCGTGACATGGAGCGGGCAAAGGCAGAGAAACGATTGGCCGAGTTGAATCGGCAGAACGAGAAGAAGGAGGAAGAGAGCGCATGATGCAGCAGATCGCAAACTTTATCGTAGACCATGACCCGATGATGGTTATCCGACGCACGCACGACACGGTGCGCTACATCCGGTGGGCGTGGAACAAGGATCATGCCCACCCCATTGATGAAGAGGAGCTTCGCCTGTTCCTCTGCGATGAACACTACGGTGATCTGACCGATGAGCAAAGAGCCTTCGCTCGTCAGGGCCGGGACAAGATGCGAAGTGTCTATGCGGAGCTGTGCGTGCGCTTGCTGCAAAGTGAGATCATGCTGGAGCAGGGCATGGTGCCGGACATCAGTACCTACCGCAGTGTGTTCTGCCCGGAAGGGGGTGATGCGCCGTGGATGCTTGACCGGGCGGGATGACCGAAAATCGGACCGATTTGCCGCCGACGAAAGAAAAGCAGGAGAAAGGACCGGGGTCGTAAACGCCCCGGTCCGTCCCACAAATGCCCGCAGTGCGGGCATTTTCAAGGGTTTGTGACCGGGGACAGAGGAACGCTCCTTTCGGGAGTTTGTACCCTGTGAAACGCTCCGAGTTCCAGTTTCCTCAGTGTTTTCAAGGGTTTCCGCCGACGCTCTACCGGCCCCATGCCCCGATTTTGATCCAATTTACACCTAATTTGCACTTCAAAACGCAGAAAAAGAATTGAGAAAAGCAATAGCTATTTCCGCAAAAGTGTGGTAGTTGTTTGTGTTGCAAAAAGAAATCTCAGTCAAAGGAAGTGAAATACATGGCAAAACGAAGACCGGCCGGCGACGGCATGGTGCGCAAGCGGGAGGACGGACGCTGGGAGGGCCGCATCGTCATCGGCCACAAGGAAAACGGAGAGCCGCTGTTCCGCCATGTCTATGCCAAGACGCAAAAGTCGTTGCTGGACAAGCTGCACCAGAACATCGAGTGTTATCGTGATGTGGAGTTGACCGAGGATAGCCGCATGACGCTGGGCCAGTGGCTGGACCGCTGGCTCACGGAGTACAAGACGGGTACGGTGCGGCCCGGTACGCTCAAAAGCTATCGCTGTTATATCGAATACTACATCAAGCCGCAGTTGGGCGGCAAACAAATCTCCCTCATCTCTCAGCAGGACATCCAGCGAATGTACCGCCGTCTGAAAACGGAGGGGCGCATCCACGAGCATCCCGAGATGGACCACCAGCTCTCGGACTCCATGGTCCGCCACATCCACTCCACGCTCCACGCCGCGCTGAAAGACGCGGTGCAGGCGCATGTCATTCCCAGGAACCCCACCGAGGGGACAACGGCGCCCAAGCCCAACTACAAGCCCAAGCGCATCCTCACCCGCGCGGAGCTGGATGCCTTCCTCGCAGTTGTGGAGCAGGACGAGGTGTGGCGGGACTTCTTCCAGACGGAGCTGATGACCGGCCTGCGCCGCGGCGAGATCTGTGGTCTGCAGTGGAACGACTTCGATGAGGATGCCGGGACGCTGAAAGTGTGCCGCACCCTCCACAGCCAGAGGAAGGGCGAGTACACCGTCGGTGAGACGAAGACCAATCAAGGCATGCGCACCATCATCCTGCCGCACAGCGTGACTGACATCCTGCGGCGGCGAAAAGCGGATACTATCAGCCAATGGATATTCCTGGACCCGGTGAAGCCGGAAGACCCTGTTGACCCCAATGCGGCCTATCGCCACATGAAGACGCTGCTCCAGCGGGCGGGTCTGCCCAGTATCCGCTTCCACGATCTGCGTCACACCTTCGCCACCCACGCTCTCACCAGCGGCGTAGATGCCAAAACGCTGTCCGGCATCCTGGGTCACACCAATGCGTCGTTCACGCTGGACACCTACACCCATGTCACATCAGATATGCAAAAGCAGGCTTGCGGCATCGTAGGCGGCTTCATGGAAGATATCTTCGGAAAGGAGTTGAAACCGTGGCAAGAAAGCGAAAAGCCGGAGACGGAACGGTAAGGCAGCGCAAGGACGGACGGTGGGAAGGTCGCATCGTCATCGGCTACGATGACAACGGTTATCCCAAGACGAAAAATGTCCTTGCCAAAACCAAGAAGGAGTGCGTCGAAAAACTTCAAAAGCTCAAAGAAGCGTGCGGCGGGCTGAAACCGGAGAAGGTGCGGCCCGAGATGCCCTTCGGGGATTGGCTGACATACTGGTATGAGAATCACTCCAAGCCAAAGATCCGCCCCACCACGCAAGAAACCTACGAGAGCCGCATCCGCTTGCACATTATCCCAGAGATTGGGGACATTCCACTGAACAAGCTGACGCAGAATGACCTGCAGCAGTTCTATGGTCGGCTCAAGAAAAGCGGCCGGAAGCGCTTCACCGACAAGTACGGCGAAGGGCTGTCCGACCGAATGGTGCGCATGTGTCACGCCACCTGTCGCTCCGCGCTGGAGAAAGCGGTGCAGGATGGACTGATCCGTGTGAACCCGGCCATCGGCTGCAAGCTGCCGCCGAAGAAGGCACGGGAGATGCAGGTGCTGACGCGGGAGGAGCTTCAGCGGTTTCTCATTCAGGCAAAGTTCGAGGGCTACTACGAAGTGTTCCTTCTGGACTTGGCGACAGGTTTGCGCCGGGGCGAACTCATGGCACTGCAATGGGATGACCTAAACTTCAAAACCGGTGTGTTGAATGTGAATAAGCAGGTCTACGATGTGCGTGGCCAGCTTCAGATCAGCACGCCCAAGACGAAGAACTCCGTCCGCAAGATTGTCCTGCCGCCCGCTGTGGTAGCGGTGCTGCGGGAGTACAAAGAGACAGCGGACTCCCGCTGGATGTTCCCATCCCCAGTGAAGGAGGACTGCCCTATCACGCCCGGCGTGGTGCGTCGCAGATTGCAGCTCATCTTAGAACACGCAGGCTGTAAGCATGTGAGGTTCCACGACCTTCGCCATACTTTCGCAACGCTGGCGCTGGAAAACGGTATGGATGTGAAAACGCTCTCCGCCATGCTGGGCCATGTGTCAGCGGCCACCACACTGGACATCTATACCCACATCACCGACGATATGCGGCTCACAGCCGCCGCTAACATCGACCGTGGCATCGGCAAAGCAGCGCTGCAGGAGGACGCTTCAGAGCCAGGACAGGAAACTGCCCCGGCTCAGGCGGAAAAGCCGAGTATGACCGATTTCAAGCCCTATGTGGGCCGCAAGCGCAAGTCCGGCACCGGCTGCGTCACCGAGATCAACGACCACCTCTTCGAGGGACGCTACTCCCCCAAATGGCCCGACGGCAAAAAGCACGCCCGCAATGTCTACGCCCATACTCGTGAGGAGTGTGAGGAGAAACTGAAGGTGTTGATCGTGGAGATGAAGGCGGAGCTGAAGCGGCAGAAAGCGGAGGGGACGCTTCCGTTGCAGGAGATAGAGAAGGATAAAAAGAAAGACCGGAAGAAAGCGAGATGAGCATGTAGCGACAAGAAAAAAGCACCACCAGGTATACAGCAATCAGCATGCCTGATGGTGCTTTTTGAAAAGCGCGAGATAACAGTCTAAATAGAGTTTTAATTGAGCCTAACAATTAGAGCGTTCCATCAATCGTAACAACATTTCTAAGCTGAATATTATGATGGAGGAAATTCTTATAATCGAGTTGCTGCGCAACCTCATCATAAACAGGGGCCTTTCCGTTTGGGTCCCTGATAGTCAGGAGAAGGCAGTATTCTTGCGACAGTTGATAGTTTCGGGCGCGAGCATCTTGCTCAATGAAGTCTCTATAGAGTCCCTCAATCTTCAGATACCACTTTCTGTCGCCGCGCAAATAACGCTGCCTGTTCGATGTAGTCATTTCAGATAAATCAATGGCATACTTTTTTACGGGGTGGAATTTCTTTCCGTATTTTACAAGTGTACACTCTCGTTCAAAACCAGTGAAAGGATGTGCTCCTTTTACACGTGCACTATATAGACTCTCAAGCAAAATGTTCTGAGGCTCTTCTAACCCCTTTGGATTCTTGATACCCTTTTTCGATGTATCGCGATCAGTTTCGGTTTCATAGGTACCAAAGAGGATGTCAATATTAGATTGGCAGTACTCTCCAGCTTGCTTATCGTCCAGCAAAGATTTTGTAACCAAAGTGACTATAATCTGACCAATGAAATTTCCATCTTTATCCACCAAACTTTCAGGAAATGGAAAATCGAACATCTCGATAAAACTTCCTTTTTCGAGTGTGTCTCTCAGAATCAGAGTAATTTCATCTTCTGAATTATAAAGCATCTCTTGGACACTTGAAGGCGCACCAAATCCCATTTGAGTTACTTTATCGGTCATTGACATGGAATTGTTAGCAGGATACTTGGCATTATGAATCAAAAGAGCCCGAATCAATAATGGATCAAATTCCTCTTTGACCAAATGGGTTAATTCTGCAGCCATACGAGAAACCCAAGGCGTAGAGAAGCTTGTTCCGACATTGTAGGCAGGGGTGCCATCAATCGAGAAAGATTTGATTCCTGTTTTTTCGAGTTTACCAGCATTCATACCGGCGTTTCCGCCATAAAACACAACATCAGGTTTTACAATACTGCCTGGTCCCGGGCCAATCCTTGTGAAGGGGGAAGGTGCATCTACTTCCGCGTAGTCATAAGGCCCTTTTGCATGTGCTAAAGAGCCGACTACAACAGAGCGAACGGAATCAGCCGATTGGGCAATTCTACTTTTTGGCAACTGTCGAGTAAAGTTGGTACAATTACCTGCAGATTTAATAATGAGAACATTGTTTTCGTCTTGAATATTATCAAGCGCCATTCCAAAATCAGAAAAATCATCCAGACTTGATTCAATACTTGTTCCAAGAGAAAGATTCCACACTTTAATGTGCCGGTTTCGTTCTATAGCCTCTCGAATGTGCTCAACAAGATCATCTACATAGATAGTTTGCTTAGAACTATCGGGATATACTGCTGCATCAAAGAGATGGACACCCGGCAACATCGTGGTTGATAATCCATTTAGTTCATCACCGTACTCGATAATTCCTGATACAAAACTACCGTGTGAAGGATCTTTGTATTGATCGGGATAGCTGGTGAATGAATCTGCCGTTTTCCACGCACTCAAATAAGGATTATCTGCAATTCCGGTATCCAAAATACCAACAACAGGATATTCTATACCTTCAATTGGAGCCTTCGCTACGATTGTTGTAGGTGATGTGAGGGTGTCGAGAGTTACAGAAATGGGAAGCATTTTCTCAACAGTGTAGATTCCTTCAAAATCTTCTAACAAGTTCAGTTGTTCCATGCTATCGATACAAACTCTATACACCGTCATATCAGGTGTAAATTTTGTTTTTTGTTCAATAGCGATTCCAGCAGCTGCACACTGTTGCTCGAAAACTATTTTCGTTGCGCAATTTAAATCATAATTATTATAGTTTATCAGCCGGACTTTATAATAACGGATGCTTGCATCGAATTTGTCTACTGCGGGATAGAATGGTTCGATATCTACAATCGAGGAAATCAGTTTCGCACGGGTCTCAGTGTCAGAAAGCGCGCGGTCAATGGTTTCTAAAGTTGATTCACTTGAAACCATCGTAAGCAGACAACGATTTCCAGCGAATCCAAGAACATTGCTACCGTTTTCGTCTATATATAACCCCGTAATTTCGCTGCGATGGGATTTCGCAATTGCCTTTTCTTCCAAGGTGGTACATACCACCAGAGGCAGTTTCTTCTCCTGGCTCTGCCGTTCGCGGAAAACTGTAATGACATCACCCACACTACTGGTTAGGGCAGAAGACTTAGCAGTCAGGGCATCGCCTGTTAAAACCCAACTTGGAGGAGCAGAATTGCCTCCCCCTTCAGTAGAACGATCATCATAGTCTTTTCGTTTCTCGAAAAACTGAATTGGTAAATGTTTCTTTGCCATTATTGCTCATCCCCTTTCAAGCCAATACAATTACGTACTTGACGTACTGAAATTCCAAAATATTCAGCAATTGTTCGTTGGGCAATTCCGCATTTCAAAAGGTAATGAATTAATTCGGGCCTTTCCACATTGCCATGCCGTTTAAACAAAAGAATTTCTATCAAAAAATCAATAGCACTTACATCATTTTGGTTTAATATTAGTTTTTGTTTTACAACGTTTTGTCCGAGAACCTGAATGTCCGAATATGACAATCCCTGCATCTGTTTAAAGATAGTTTTCATATGCTTATCTGCAATATCATCAGTGTTCAGCGTCGCTGTAATTTTAGAGAAATAAAGCTGAATCTCAGTAATTGCAGGTTTCGGAACTTCGATAACGGTTTGAAATCTTCGCCAAATAGCATCATCAAGCAATTCTTGGTGATTAGTGGCTGCAATCAACACCCCGTGTTGACAATAGGTATCCATATTTTGCAACAGGCTATTTACGACCCGCTTTAATTCGCCTAATTCGTGCTGGTCATCTCGCGCTTTTGCAATTGCATCAAACTCATCCAAAAAAAGAACACATGGCTGTCGATTTGCAAAGTCGAATACCCGCCTTAAGTTTTTTGCAGTATTTCCTAACAAAGAAGAAATCAATGCGTCCAATCTGGCGGTTACAAGTGGTAACCCTAAACGATGCGCAAGATAATATGCTATACTGGTTTTTCCGCATCCCGGAGGGCCATACAGAAGCAGAGACATATTAAACGGCATCCCCATGTTGTCTAATTTATCCTTGATCTTAATTGTGTTTTCAAAGTCTATTAATCGAGCCTGTATAGCTGGCGATAGGATAATTTCAGGCTGAGCTGGACAATAGTCAATGTCTACAATTCCCATGCGACTCTCTTGATCTACCGGAGGTGCGACAAGTGCATCGGTCATAGCAGATCCATTGTTTTTTTTTGCAAGAAGTGAGTCTATTCGTTTGCTTGATTTTAGATCACCATCATCGGCCAATTTCTTAGATAAAAGCAAAGCATAATTCTTGACTTTATCTTTGTCCCGGTCTAAGCCAGCTTCAATAATTCTTAATATTTCAGAATAAAACATTTGAGTACCCTCCTGTGCGTATTATTTTAACACATGCACGAAACAAAGTCAATATAAATCGTACCAAAATGCAAAAAAGCGTAACAAAATACGCGGAACTGTATCAAATTGGTTGAAATCGTCATGTTGACTCTTAGAAAAAGTAAAGTGCGGATTCCCGGGGCAAAGTCCGGGGATCCGCACTTTACTAAACTCTATTATCACAGATGTTAACGCAAAAAGTGCGCCGCAATAAACAAGGAATAAGCAAAAGCTTCTGAAATCAACCGATTTCAGAAGCTTTTGCATTGGGGTGCATATTTCCGCCCAAGGGGTTCACTCCTGGGCGTTAAGGGGGGGATTGGGGACTTGGGATGTTCACCATCAGAGTTAAGGTTCGATAATGCCGTCATAGTCGTCTTCGTCGGTATGAATCTCATGCGAGCAATTAGAACAGCTCCAACAGTCGCCATCCCAATACATGATTCCATTACATTCGGGGCAATCCTTGTACTTTTCGGCCTCCGGTTCAATTTCGCCAGAACAATAAGGGCAGTGTGTGTACTCCGATTCATCATACACCTTGTCACAGTTAGGGCACATCTGCATTATTTTCACCTCCTTTATTATGCGTATTTTCTGTATCGCTGGTACAGGTGTTACAGGAGGGAGATGAAACGATTTCTACCTCCGTAGAGGCTGCGGACTTAAATCCATCCAGAATTTCCTTGCCGTCTGCTTCATGCGCACGCTGGGCGGCCTTAACTTTGTGTTTGTCATACAGATAGTACCCGGTGCCGAATAGTACGGGAATGGCCAGCCCGATAGTCGTGCCTTTAAGCAGACCGCTTTTTTCTCCGATTTGTTTGCCGACTTGGTACCCTTCATATCTTCCTTCATCGAGAAAATAGGTCGCGATTTTCTTTACGCCTGTCTGCATGTCCCCGCCGATGTTTTTTAGTGCCTGTGTAATGTCTGGCGCGCTCTTACCGGTTGTCTCCATCAGATCATAAATCTCAGCTGTAGTATTCATCTTGATGCCTCCGTTCATATGGTTTTAGGATAGGCATTTTCTCACCTTGCCCAGGGTGGCTCCTTTGTGGCAGAAGGGGCAGTGGAAGATTTGAAAGGAGAGGTGAATGCCACAGAGTTTAGGTCTGTTCCGGCGTGTCGAAATTTTTGCAGTAATGCCTGAATGCTGCAGACACATACTTTCCGGCACCCTTACCGTGAGTTGCCTTATCAAAGAACCCATAGTAGCCTGGGTCGGCATAAAGTTGGACCGATTGCCGCATAAGCTCCTTCGGGGAAATGAACGATTGGTTGTAGAGTTTTGCGTAAAAGTTATAAATTTTATCAACAACGGACTGTACCTCGTACGACCACGGCTTGTATTTTTGCTTGCCGAAGGAAACAATTTCCTCAAGAGCATCGTTTAAGACTTTGTCGGGGCCTTTGTCGATATTATCTTCAATGTACTTGTTAACCGCTTGCTGGATAAATTCTGCCGCCCCCGGAAGCTTATACTCGGCTTCGATTTCTTCGGCACCTTTGCTCCCAGGTGCTATTAGGAATGAGGCAATCATCAGTCCAGAGACCGCATTGGACAACAAGGGACTCGCGAGCTCGTGAAATGCCTGAACAGCCGTCTGAACAGGATCTTCATCATAAGCCAGACCGTTCTTATAAAGGTCAAGTACGCTTTCAAATGCCTCAAACATATGCTCAAATTCTTCGTCCGTGATGGGGCAATCTCCGGGTTTGGTTTCATCATTTGCAAATTGCCGAGTCACGGCTCCCAGGACCCCAAAGGTGTCGTTGAAGGTGGCACCCATCATAGCGGCTTGTGAATGAAGCGCCTTTGGAGTAAGGCCAGTTTCCTTCATGAGATTGGCAATATTGATAAGGTTATCAATCTCCTGCCTTTTTTGCTCCAACTGCTTTACTTGAGTCTCGAGCGTTGTTGAAAAATCGTAGCAAGGGTCATCAAAGACAGCCTTTATCGCCTTCTTGTCATAACCCAGTTCTCTATAAAAACGGATCTGCCACAAGCGGTCAATGGCATCGTCGTCATACATCAGGTAGCCGTATTTGTTTCTTTCAGTTGGTTTAATGGCTACTCCATATTTCTCATATTCTTGAATCATACGAACAGTTAGACCAACGATATCAGCTGCTTTGGTTACTGTTTTCATCACCAACACCTCCCTACAATTAGAGACTAAGACACCACGAGCCGTGTTGTCAACAACTAATTTTATTTTCTTCAAAAAAATTGAACTGTGCGCTGTTTTGTTTAGCAGCGCACAGCTTTAGTTGATTATCCCCCAAAGTTGCGTTACATAGGAAGTTAGTCCACTGAACCCAGGTCGGTAGACGCATGTGTGCCAAAAGCAAAAAGAAAACCGTCAAAGAAACTGCTCCTTGACGGCTTATAATATATCCTCGGAAACCATTGGGCTGAAAGTGCTTGAAAGGAAATAAACAAGGACGGTTATTCTATCAAAATAACCGTCCTTTGGTCCGAGTGGAGCGATTCGAACGCTCGGCCCCGTGAACCCAAATCACGTGCGCTACCAACTGCGCTACACCCGGATATTCATTTTTCTGCCATTATACCACGGCGGGGAGGAAAATCAAAGATTTTTCTGTCTGTGGTCATTCCTGTGGTCAAAACCGCTTTTATGCCGTTTTCTGCAATCGGGGAAAACACCGCAAACGCAGGCGCTGCAAGGCTTTGCGGCGTTTCGCCTTACCCTATCCCGGATACAACCACGGCACTCCCAAAGCAGGCGCACTGCAAGCATAAGGCGACACCGCATAATTAAAGCCGCGGCTCCTTTATGCGGCATTGCCATAAAAATTCCGCGCGAAATTCAACGCGGGATTTGCTGTCCTATCGGAAGACAGACTGCGGAAACGCTTCCGGATCGGCTGCCTTTGCGGCGGCATCGTCGAGGCGGACCTCGCCGCTGCGGACGAGTTCACCGAGCGAATCGTCCATCAGCATCATGCCCTGATTGCGGCTGGTCTGCATGGTGCTGATCAGCTGATACGACTTGTTCTGACGGATCAGGTTGCGCACGGCAGAAGTGCCGGTCAGAATCTCAAATGCGGCTGTGCGGCCGCCCATGGTGCGCGGTACGAGCGTCTGACAGACAATGCACTCGAGTACCTCGGCAAGCTGAATGCGAATCTGCTCCTGCTGCTCCGGCGGGAATACGTCTACGATACGGTCGATCGTACCGGCAGCACCCTTGGTGTGCAGTGTGCCGAATACAAGGTGACCAGTCTCGGCAGCCGTGATAGCGGTCGAAATGGTCTCCAGATCGCGCATCTCACCGACGAGAATAACGTCCGGGTCCTGCCGCAGAGCCGCCCGCAGACCGCTTGCAAAGCTGTCCGTGTCCGCGCCGATTTCGCGCTGGTTGATCATTGAGCGAATGCGCGGGTGTACATACTCGATCGGGTTTTCGAGCGTGATGATATGGCGTGCCGCGGTGCGGTTGACGTGGTCGATCAGTGCCGCCAGTGTGGAACTTTTGCCGGAGCCGGTGGGACCGGTCACGATAACCAGTCCGCGCGGCTTTTCGGCCTGCTGTATAATGATATCCGGCAGGCGAAGCTGCTCCGCAGTCGGGATTTCCATCGGCAGCAGACGCAGCGCCAGCGCCGTGTGGTGTTGCTGACGAAACAGATTGCAGCGCATGCGCACGGAATCGACAAACGTCACTGCAAAGTCGGACTCGCCGATGGTTTTCAGCTCGTGCAGCTGATGCTCATCCGCAAGCTGCTGCGCCGCATCCTGCACATCCTGCTCGGTCAGAGGTACGTCACCGTGGGTACGCAGCTCACCGTCGATACGCAGCATCGGCGGGAGACCAACGGTTAAATGCACATCGGAGGTGTTTTTCTCCTTGGCGTAAAAAATCAGAGTTTGTAAATCGTACAAGGCGTGTCTCTCTCCTTGGTGTCCCAAAGCAGGGGACAGAGTTTATATGGGTATTGTACCGCAAATTGCCTGCCGCTGCAAGTAAGGATAAATGAAAACGGCTTCGGAAATCCGAAGCCGTTGAGATTGTTGGAACACTTCGTTCTTCTTTTGTTTGCGCGTGTTATTTCGGCGGGTCGTTTCCTTTATTTGAACTGCAGTGCGCTATGACTTCGTTCAGATAGACCGACATGCCCGCACACAGGACACCCTGCACCACACCTTCAAACAGCGCGGCTGCCCAGTTGCCGTAGCTGGCATAGCGCGATACGACCGACAGACAGGCCAGTCCAATCCCGCAGAACGTGAGTGCCAGAGGGATAAATTGATTGGGAAACCGCTGTATTGCCTTGAGTCCGCGTCCGATGCAGTATAAAACCGCCACCAGAACCGCGAAATCCGCCTTGATATACTGCGTCAGTTCTTCCATGGGTTCACCTCCCCTTAACAGCCTATGCGGAAAGAGAACGATGTTTGCCAAGGCATATTGCAGGGCGGCATGACCTCATGCCGCCGTTCGCAACGATCTGCACATACTTACAGGCGGCGGGCCGGGGTCCGCCCACCCTGCATGATACGTTTATCGCTATCTGCTCCTCACTCTCTGCAAGCTGGACTTGCAGATTTTAGTTTGCTGCTGTATAATACAATAGATTAGGAATGTTTACCGCCAAATAAAAGGCTGGAAAATATGGGAGATACGAAGATGAATACTGCTTCTATTCTGGGCGTGCAATTTCACGCTGTTACCAAGCAGCAGGCTGTTGAGCTTGCAATGAGTAAGATCCGTTCCCGGCAGAAGGGCTACGTTGTTACCCCGAATCCGGAGATCGTCGATCTCTGCCGCCATGACGAAAAATTCATGGGCGTTGTCAACCATGCGACGCTTGTCCTGCCGGACGGCATCGGCATCATCTATGCTGCGAAGATCCTCGGTGAAAAGCTGCACGGCAAGGTAGCCGGCATTGAATTTGCCGAGAGCCTTGTTGCCGCGATGGCCAAGGAGAACATGCGCCTGTATCTGCTGGGCGCGAAGCCCGGTGTTGCCGAAAAGGCAGGTGCAAACCTGTGTGCAAAGTATCCGGGACTGGTGCTCGCCGGCACGCATGACGGCTATTTCTCCGACCCGCAGGAGGTTGTTGACAGCATCAACGCCGCAGGCGGTGCGGATGTTGTGTTCGTTTGTCTGGGTGCGCCCAAGCAGGAGAAATTCATTGCGGACAACATGGACGATATCCACAGCACACTGTTCTGCGGTCTCGGCGGCTCGCTGGATGTGTTCGCAGGCGTTGCCAAGCGAGCGCCGGATATTTTCATCAAGCTGGGGCTGGAGTGGTTTTACCGTCTGCTCAAGCAGCCCAGCCGTATCGGCCGTATGATGAAGCTGCCGAAATTTCTGCTCATCGTTATCAAGGAGCGGCTTTTCGGCAGGAAGGGAAAGTGATAAGAATGAAAGTAAAACTGCTTGCTTACACGCCGGACCCGGAAAAGCTGGTCGCGGCTGCAGCAAAGAACTGCTATTCCTCCACGGACGTGGACAGCGTGCTGGATGGTCTGACCGAGGAAAAGACCGAGAGCTTTGTCAACATGCTTTCCGAGATCGGCCACGAAAGCCCGATCGAGCATGTGTCGTTCACCTTTGCAATCGAGGGTGTATCGCGTTCTCTGCTGGCGCAGATCACGCGCCACCGCATTGCATCGTTCTCGGTACAGAGCCAGCGCTATGTGCGTGAGAAGGGCTTTGAGTATGTTGTTCCGCCGGAGATTGATAAAATTCCGGCTGCCCGGGCAAAATTCATTCAGGCGATGGAGGACGATCAGCGCACCTACGAGGAACTGACGGCCGTGCTGATGGAAGGCTACCTCAAGGAGCTGCTCGAGCAGGGCGTTCCGGAGAAGACCGCCCGCAGCAAGGCTGAAAAGCACGCCATTGAGGACGCACGCTACGTTCTGCCGAACGCCTGCGCGACCCGCATTGTCATGACGGCGAACGCCCGCAGCCTGAAGAACTTTTTCCGCCTGCGCTGCTGCAATCGCGCTCAGTGGGAGATCCGTGCGCTTGCCGAGGAGATGTACAAGCAGGTATACGCTGTTGCGCCGACGCTGTTTGGTCACTGCGGACCGGCCTGCGTGGACGGCGTCTGCACAGAGGGCAAAATGTCCTGCGGCAAGGCTGCAGAGGTGCGCGCGCACTATCAGACGCTGCGCGAGGGCAAGTAACCCTCAATCAATCTTGCGAAAGGAATTATATGTTACCGTTTAGAGAAATTACCTTAGAAGATAAACCGATGGTCGAGCACTGCGGCTCGCATTACAACTATCATCTGTGTGAGCGCTGCTTTGTCGATCTTTTCATGTGGCGCAGCCACTACAATACGCAGATCTGCTTCAAAGACGGCTTTATGCTGGTGAAAATGTCTCCGCTGGACGGCGGACACGACTGCTATCTTGCGCCTGTCGGTCAGGGCGACCTCGGCGCTGTGCTGGATGCGCTCGAGCAGGATGCCGCTGAACGCGGTCTTCCGTTCGTCATCGTCTCGGTCGCTGAGCCGATGATCGAGCGTATCGAAGCCGTTCGTCCGGGCAAGTTCACGTTCTCGCATGACAGCGAGGACGGTGACGATTATATCTACCTCGCGGAAAAGCTGCGCACGCTCTCCGGTAAGAAATTGCAGAGCAAGCGCAACCTCGTCAACCGCTTCAAGGCTGCCTACGAGGGCCGCTGGAGCTACGAGGATATGACCAGGGAAAACATCAAGGACGCATTCGCGTTCCACATCCACTGGTGCAACCTGAACGGCTGTGCACGCGAGCGCGACTTTGAGGGCGAGACCTGCGCGATCGTGCAGGCGCTCCACAACTTCGACTACCTGAATCTGCGCGGTGGACTGCTTCGCTTGGACGGCGAGGTTATCGCGTTCACGTTCGGCTGCAAGGCTACGCCGGATATGTTCGTGGTACAGATTGAAAAGGCCGATCACACGATTCAGGGCGCGTACCAGATGATCAACCAGCAGTTTGTACAGCGCAACTGCAATGATGTGGAATACGTCAACCGCGAGGAGGATCTGGGACTCGAGGGTCTGCGCAAGGCGAAGAAGTCCTATTATCCTGTCATGCGCGGCGTGAAATATGTGGCAACACCGAAAGGTTGATTGAAATGATGCGATTTGCCGAAAAAGGAGATTTTCCTGCCGTTCGCGCCCTCTGGGAAACCTGTTTTCCGGATGAGGGCGGCTTCAATGACTACTTCTTCGCGCACTTCTATAAAGAGAAATATACGCTGCTGTATCTCGAGGGTGAGACGCTCGTGGCGATGGTGCAGATGCTCCCGTACCGGATGACGGCAGGCGGCGTATCCCGCGAGGTGACGTATATCTACGGCGCGTGTACCGACCCGGCGCACCGCCGCAAGGGGTATATGGCGCGGCTGCTCGAGCGCTCGTTCGCGATGGACAGGGAAGCGGGGCGCATTGCGTCCGTGCTCATTCCGGCAGAAAAGTGGCTGTTTGATTTTTACAAACCGTTCGGCTACGAGCCGTTCTTCCATATTTCCCGCCGGGAGATTACCTGCACGGCAGGGGAGCGCGAAGCACCTCGGCGGCTGACCTCGGCGGATGTGCCTGCACTGGCGGCGCTGTATGACAAGCTGGTGCCGAAATGCCGCATCGAGCGGGACACGGCGTACTGGAACGCGCAGCTTGCGCTGTTCGACACGCTCGGCGCGGGCGTGTATGGCTGGTTTGAGGATGAAACGCTCACCGGCTATGCGTTCTGCTGGGAGGACAATGCGCAGGAGCTGCTCGGCGCAGATGACGCGCAAATGCAGGGTCTGCTGCAAACGCTCGGCCGCGGCACGCTCACCGTGACGGAAATCGGCAGCGAAATTGCACTCGGTGTATGCAAATGGCATGAGAAAGCGGATGAAACCGCTGGATATATGAATTTAATGCTCAACTGAAAGGTGTGACAAACATGGTATATGTATTACTGGCAGAGGGCTTCGAGGAAGTCGAGGCGTTGACTCCGGTCGATCTTCTGCGCCGCGCAGGCGTGGAGACCAGACTGGTCGGTGTGACCGGTGCAACCGTGTGCGGTGCACGCGGCATCAATGTCGTAACCGACCTGTCCATGGACGAGGTTGACCTTGCAAAGGCCGATATGCTCGTTCTGCCGGGCGGCATGCCGGGCACGACCAATCTGTACGCGGACAAGCGCGTTACCGATGCGGTTCGCACGATGGCAGATGCAGGCAAGTACGTTGCGGCCATCTGCGCGGCTCCGTCCATCATTCTGGGCGGCATGGGTCTGCTCGAGGGCAAGAAAGCCACTTGCTATCCGGGCATGGAGGACGGCATGACGGGCGCGACCCCGGTCAAGGCGAACGCCGTCACCGACGGGAAGATCATCACCGGCTGCGGTGTAGGCGGCGCACTGGATTTCGCGTGCGAGCTGATTACCGCGCTGTGCGGCAAGACCAAGGCGGACGAGATCGCAGAGTCGGTCGTACATCATGTGTACGGATAAGAAAACGCTGCGGGGGCGCTATCTTGCGGAACGGGCAAGCCTGTCCGCTGAGGAAAAGCAGGCAATTGATCGCGGTATTGCACAGAACATCCTGCAAAGTGAGTTCTATCAGCAGGCAGACTGCATTTTCTGCTATGTTTCGACTGCTGAGGAGATTGATACCCGTACGGTGCTCGAAAACGCGCTTGCGTCCGGCAGGACGGTCTGCGTGCCGCTGTGCGGAAAGGGCGGCAGCATGACCGCGCGGAAAATCACCGCGCTCTCCGAGCTGCAGACCGGTCACTACGGTATCCTGGAGCCGTCTAACACGGCGCCCGAGATTGCACCGGAGAACATCGACCTGATTCTTGCGCCTGCGCTCTCGTGCGACAGAAAAGGGTACCGTCTCGGCTACGGCGGCGGCTACTATGATCGGTTCCTCAGCCGGACAAACGCGGTCTGTGCGGCGCTGTGTGCATCGCAGCGCATGAGCGCAGCCCTGCCGCACGAGGCGTTCGACCGCTGCTGTCATTACATTATCACTGAAAGAGAGGTGCTGCGCACCGATGAATCAAGATAAACGCACACTGCTGCCGGGCCTCAGCCTGTTTGTGTGCTTCTGCCTGCTGACAGGCATGGAAAAGCTGATCACGCACTTCAATCTGCCGTCGTCGCTGATGGCGCTCGGTGAGATCGTGTGCTTCGGTCTGGCGCTTGCAATGGCGCTGCCCGGTATGGATCGGGAGCGCTTTAAGCAGCGGCTTGCATTCAAAATGCCGCGTAAGGGCGGCTGGCTGCTCATCCTGTTTATGGGCGCGGCGACCGCATTTGCCGCCCTCAGCCTGAACATGCTGGAATACCGTCTGCTGGCGCATACCGGTCTCCGGCTGACGATTGCATCCCTGCCGATGCCGCTCGGCGGTATGTCGTTTGCATGGCGGCTGCTGATCGGCGTTGTGATAGCAGCTCTGGTCGAGGAGATCTATTTACGCGGTGCACTGTTCAGCGTGTACGGTGAAGAAGTCGGTACCTCGGCGTGCCTGCTGTTCGGCGGCATCGTGTTTGCACTGCTGCACGGCAGCCCGCTTGATCTGGCGGCAGGCTTCTGCGCCGGACTGGCGTTTACCTATCTGACCTATGTGTTTGATACCGTATGGGCGGCGGTACTTTCCCATGCTGCGGCGGCATTTGTCACCGTGGTGATGCAGTGGATAGCAGATACCTATGCACCGTTCGGCATTTGGAACATCCTGCTGCCGCTGACTGTGCTCTTTTTCCTGCTGTTTGTGTTCTTAACGCTGGACACACTGGGAAAAATGCTGGCGCGCGGTTCCATTCCGCACTTTGAGGTCAGCGCCGGCTGGTACGACCTGTGGCTGCTGGTGAAAGAGCCCGGATTTATTGTGTTCGCGCTGGCATTTGCCGGTAAAATCATTCTGAATTACTGGATCGGCTGAGGCTGATCCGCAGAGAGGTGAATTATGGATAATCATTTTAACAACGATGAAACGCGGCGCGTACCGCTGCCGGGTTCGGAATCGCCGGTGCCTGAGCAGTTCACGCCGGAGCATTTCGATGACGATCGGGAGCCGGAGCAGCCGCAGAAGCAGCCCAGACGCCGCCGCAGCCGCCGCCAGATGAACGCAGGCTGTGCAGGCTCGATGGTGTACATGATCGCAGTAGTCGGCGTTTCGCTGGTGCTGTCGATTGCAGCGCTGTTCATGGCAAACGACATTTTTGCCTTTGTCAAGGCGGATGCGGTCAAGGAGATCACGGTTTCGGAGAACACCTCGGTATCCTCGCTCGCCAAGGAGCTGGACGACCAGGGCGTTATCAATTATCATTCGGTGTTCAAGCTGTATCTGACGCTCAAGCACCAGACCGATACCTCGGTTCTGGCAGGCGCCTATCAGCTGAACCCGTCGATGGACTACGGTCAGATCGTAGATGCGCTGGCCAACACCGCAAGCACGGAGACCGTGCAGATTACCATCCCGGAGGGTTATTCCATCTCGCAGATCCGCCAGGTGCTGCTGGACAACCATATCTGCACCGAGGATGCGCTGGATGAGGTGCTGAATGACTATTCCTTCAAGCACGATTTCCTTGAGGACGAAAAACCGGCCGCGGAAGGCTGGCTGGAAGGCTATCTGTTCCCGGATACCTATGAGGTATACAAGGGCAACGCTGCGGTTGTCGATACCATCAACAAGATGCTCAACAACTTCGGCAACAAGTATGACGCGGACATCAAGTCCGGCGCGGAGAATCTCGGCCGCTCGATGCACGATATTGTCACAATCGCCTCTCTCGTTGAGCGTGAGGCACAGCGCGACGATGAGCGCGCACGCATTGCGGGCGTTATCTACAACCGTCTGAACAATTCCTCCGAGTTCCCGTATCTGCAGGTGGATGCATCCGTTCTGTATGGTCTGGGACGCACCGGCGGCAAGCTGAGTGACGAGGATCTTAAGTCGGATTCCGAGTACAACCTTTACAACCACAAGGGTCTGCCGCCCGGACCGATCTGCAACCCGGGTTATGCTTCGCTGTACGCAGCAAGCCATCCGGAGGACAACAATTACTACTATTACGTTGCTATGCCGGACGGCTCGCACCTGTTTGCAAGCAGCTATGAGGAGCACGAGCGCAACATCGAGGCTTCCAATCAGGCACAGGCGCAGGCTGCAAGCGCTTCGGCAGACACGACGACAACGGAGGCAACCGGTGAATAACACACCTGAATTACTGTCGCCCGCAGGCGATCTGGACAAAATGCGGTTTGGCATTGCCTACGGCGCGGATGCGGTCTATATGGCCGGAACGCGCTTCGGCATGCGTGCCGCTGCAACCAACTTTGACGATAACGCGCTGCGCGAGGGCATTGCCTACGCGCATGCGCACGGCGTCAAGTGCTACATTACAGTCAATATTATGCCGTCCAACCGCGACCTTCCGGCGCTTCCGGCCTATCTGGAGCTGCTGCAGGACGCAGGCGCGGACGCACTCATCATCGCGGATGTAGGCGTGCTGCGCATGGCGCGCAGATACGCGCCCAAGGTTCCGGTGCACATCTCGACTCAGACCAGCATCCTTAACCACGAGGCGGCAAACTACTGGGCGGATGAAGGCGCCGAGCGTATCGTGCTCGCGCGTGAGCTTTCCCTTGAGGAGATCGCCGAAATCCGTGCAAAAACCCCGAAGGAACTCGAGATTGAGGCCTTCGTTCATGGTGCCATGTGCATTTCGTACTCCGGCCGCTGCCTGATCTCGCAGTACATGACCGGCCGCGACGCCAACCACGGTGCCTGTGCACAGCCGTGCCGCTGGAATTATTCTCTGATGGAGGAGAAGCGTCCGGGGCAGTTCTTCCCGGTCGAGGAGGACGGACGCGGCACCTACCTGTATAACTCCAAGGATATGTGCATGATCGAGCACGTTCCGGAGCTGATCGAGGCCGGTATTACCTCGTTCAAGATTGAGGGCCGCAACAAAACTGCGTACTATGCAGCCTGTGTCACCGGTGCATACCGTGCCGCGATCGATGCGTACAGAAAAGACCCGAACGGCTTTGTTCTGCCGCAGTTCTGCCGCGACGAGGTCAATAAGGTCAGCCACCGTGAGTATTACACCGGCTTCTACTTCGGCAGCGAGGAGAACGGCCAGCACTACGGCGACAGCCAGTATATCCGCGAGTACGAGGTTGTCGGCATGCCGGTCGAGTGTGACGACAGCGGCAAAGCCGTGTTCGCACTCAAGAACCGCTTTTTCGATGGGGAAGAGCTGGAGCTGATCCAGCCGGGTCAGGCGCCGTATGTGTTCCGCGCAGAGAACGTCACTGATGACGAGGGCACGAAGCGCGAGCTGTTCAACGTGCCGCAGATGCGCGTACACTTTGCGTTCCCGTTCAAGGTCAGCGAGTGGGCCATTTTGCGGAAGGTCAAGGAACGGCCGGAGTAAACAAACCGTGAGGAGTTAGGAGGCAGGAGTTTTCCTGCCTTCAGCTCTCTCGCAGGGGCGCACAGTGTGCGCCCTTTTTCTTTATCCGTTGCAGGCCGCTGGGACGGGCACACACTGTGCGCCCCTGCGGAAAACGTTCATCATTGTCCACTCCTATCTTCTCACTCCTGCCTTCTAACTTTTTGAACGGTTGCAACCTTTCCTAAAGTGTGGTATCATTACAATTAAGTATGGAAACCTTTCGGGGTGAATTGAACCGAAAAATTCTAAGCAAGGGAAGTATATACATGAGCGATAACCAGAAAAAAACGATTTTCTCCGGCGTGCAGCCGTCCGGCAAGCTGACGCTGGGTAACTATTTGGGTGCTATCCGCAATTTCCCGATCCTGCAGGAGCAGTACAACTGCATTTACTGCGTGGTCGATCAGCACGCCATCACGGTCCGGCAGGAGCCTGCGGCGCTCCGCCGTGCAACGCTTGAGCTGATCGCGCAGTACATTGCCTGTGGTCTGGACCCGGAAAAGAGCATTCTGTTCATCCAGAGCCATGTGCCCGCGCATGCGGAGCTGGCGTGGGTGCTCAACTGCTTCACCATGTTCGGCGAGGCTTCCCGCATGACCCAGTTCAAGGACAAATCCGCCAAGCACGCGGACAACATCAATGTCGGTCTGTTCACCTATCCGGTTCTGATGGCGGCTGACATTCTGCTGTACCAGACCGATCTTGTGCCGGTTGGCGTGGATCAGAGCCAGCACATCGAGATCTGCCGCGACATTGCAAACCGCTTCAACAATCTGCATCCGAACACCTTTACCATTCCGGAGGGCTACTACCCGAAGGTTGGCGAGGGTGCCAAGATTACCAGCCTGGTTGACCCGAACAGCAAAATGAGCAAGTCCGACCCGAACCCGAACGGCTATATTCTGCTGATGGACAAGCCGGAGGACATTATGCGTAAGTTCAAGCGTGCGGTTACCGACTCGGATTCCCGCATCATCTTTGACCCGCAGAACAAGCCGGGTGTTTCCAACCTGCTGCAGATTTACGCACTGGCGACCGGCAAGACCATCGAACAGGCGGCAGCCGAGTTTGACGGCAAGGGCTACGGTGAGTTCAAGCCCGCAGTCGGCGAGGCCGTTGTCGAGCTGCTGCGTCCGATTCGTGAAAAGACCACCGATCTGCTGAACAACAAGGATTATCTGGAGCAGGTCTACAAGGAGGGCGCACAGAAGGCCTCCTATCTGGCGCGCAAAACGCTGGATAAGGTTTATCGAAAGGTAGGCTTTGTCGCACGCTGAGCCAAAAGGGAGTAAACCATGTCTGAATATATTGTTATCGGCACGATCATTGCAGCGTTTGCCATAGCTGCCGTGCTGAGCTATTTTTTCACACCGCCGGTCAAGAACTTTGCACACAAGGTCGGCGCGATCGACGTGCCGAAGGATGCACGCCGCATGCACAAAAAGCCGATCCCGCGGCTGGGCGGTCTGGCCATTTACGGCGGCTTCCTGTGTTCGATTCTGATTTTCGGGCAGCTTGATGAGACCATGCTGTGCGTCCTGCTTGGAGCGGCCATCATTGTCGCACTCGGCATTTTCGATGATGTGCTGGCGCTCGGCGCCAAGCTCAAATTCGTGGTGCAGATTGTGGCGGCAGCCATTCCGGTCTGCATCGGCGATCTGCAGATTGGTCTGTTCACCAATCTGAATCCGCTGTCGGATACGCCGTTTGTCCATCTCGGCATTCTGGCAGTGCCGGTCACGATTATCTGGATTGTCGGCATCACGAATGCGGTAAACCTGATTGACGGCCTGGACGGACTTGCGGTCGGTGTTTCGTCTATCGCGGCGATTACCATGCTTGCCGTTGCGCTGCTGACCGGCAACATGCCGATTGCCATCACGATGGCGGCGCTCGCCGGCGCGTGCATCGGCTTTCTGCCGTACAACCTTAACCCGGCTAAGATCTTCATGGGTGACACCGGTTCGACCTTCCTCGGCTACATGCTGGCGACCGTGTCCATCATGGGGCTGTTCAAATTCTACGCAGTCATCTCGTTTGCGGTACCGTTCCTGATTCTCGGCCTGCCGATTTTTGATACAGCCAACGCCATCATCCGTCGTGTGGCGGCAGGCAGAAGTCCGATGAGTCCGGACCGCGGCCATGTGCATCACAAGCTGATCGACATGGGCTTCAACCAGAAGCAGGCGGTTGCTATCCTGTACGCTATCAGCGCAACACTCGGCCTGACCGCCGTGGTGCTCACCTCGTCCGGCGAGGTTAAGGCGATCGTGCTGCTGCTGGCGGTTCTGGCGGCCATTCTGGTAGGCGCAGGCATCATTTACGGTGCGGAACACTGGAGCAAACACGCTCCCGAAAACAAGGAGGATAAAGACGATGAATAAAATCAAGGTAATGACGGTTTTCGGCACTCGCCCGGAGGCCATTAAGATGGCGCCGCTGGTGCACGCGCTCGAGCAGAATGAAAACACCGAATCCATTGTGTGTGTTACTGCGCAGCACCGTGAGATGCTCGATCAGGTGCTTGATATTTTCGATATTAAGCCGGATTACGACCTGAATATCATGCAGCCGCGTCAGACGCTGGCGACCATCACCGAGAAGAGCCTGCACGGTCTGGATGAGGTGCTCGAAAAGGCACAGCCGGACATCGTGCTCGTCCACGGTGATACCTCGACCACCTTTGCCGGTGCGCTTGCGGCGTTCTATCACAAGGTGCCGGTCGGCCATGTGGAGGCCGGTCTGCGTACCTACGATAAGTACAGCCCGTTCCCGGAGGAAATGAACCGCAAGCTGACCGGTCAGATTGCAACGCTGCACTTTGCGCCGACTCCGCGCAACCGCGATAATCTTGCAAAGGAAGGTATCACAGACGGCGTGTTTGTCATGGGCAACACGGTTGTTGACGCAATCCACATGACCGTAAAGCCGGATTTCGAGTTCCGCGATGAGCAGCTCAAAACGCTGGACTTTGAGAACAACCGCGTTGTCCTCGTTACCGCGCACCGCCGCGAGAACTACGGCGAGCCGATGGAGAACATCTGTCGCGCCATTGCCGAGCTGAGCGAAGCATATCCGGATGTACACTTCGTTTATCCGGTGCACCTCAGCCCGTATGTCCGCGAGACTGCGGAGAAATTCCTCGGCGGCAATAACCGCATTCACCTCATCCATCCGCTGGCCGTGGACGAGATGCACAACCTGATGGCACGCTGCTATCTCATCATGACCGACTCCGGCGGACTGCAGGAGGAGGCGCCCAGCCTCGGCAAGCCGGTTCTGGTGCTGCGCCGCGAGACCGAACGTCCGGAGGCCATCGAGGCCGGTACGGTCAAGCTGGCAGGCGTGGAGCAGGCCAATATCGTTAAGCTCGCGCGCGAGCTGTTTGACGATGAGGACGCTTACGCAAAAATGGCGCACGCTGTCAATCCGTACGGCGACGGAAAGACCTCGCAGCGTATCGTGCAGGCGATCGAGCAGTATTTTGGTCTGCGCGAGGACGGCCCGGCTCCGTTTAACCCGTGAAACCCGTAAAAAAAGAGAAGCATACGCCGAAACACTATCTGCCGGACACTACGCCGAAGATTGCGGCTGCGGGCGCTACCGTGCTCGTGCTGCTGGTGGTGCTCAGCTTTGTGCTGTCCTCCGGCTGGATGCACGGCAGCAGCACCGGCATTATCCTGCCCGGCAGTGAGGGTGATTCGCCAACGGTTGGCACAGGCAGTGCGCTGCTCACCGGGCAGAGCGTGGATGATATTACCATTGATGTCAATAACGCCAAGACCGTTATTGCGACGCTCGCACGTCCGGCGGCATACAGCAGCAGGATCGAGAACACGATCTACTATGATGGCGGCTCGGCGGCTCTGTACTGCCATCGCTATGTGCGGGATAATGTGATGCGCACGGATACACTCGGCAGTGACAATCAGGTGCAGTCTACGCTGATTCGCGTTCCGGACAGCAAGGTGTACGCGTGGAATGCAGGGGACAGCACTGCTTATCAGGGCAAAGCCGGCGATTTTACTGATGACGCAGCTGCTATGCTGCCGACATACGAGGATGTTCTGGCTGACGAAGTACAGCTGACTGCTGCCGGCCGGCAGGATATTAACGGTGAACCGTGTATTGCCGTTACGTTTGAGCAGGACGGCTACCGCTGCGTATATGCCGTTTCAACGGTCAGCGGTCTGCTGGCGCAGGCGTCGTTCTATGACGGCGATACGCTGACGCGCAAAGTCACCGTCAGCGAGCTCAGCACGGAAACGCCGGACAGTGAATTGTTTACGCTGCCGGACGGCGAAAGCGTTATATAGAAAAAGTGGAGAGTGGAGATTGCAGAGTGGAGAGACAGCGAAACCGTTTCGTTATCTTCACTCTTAACTCTCCACTCTTCACTCTGATAGAAGGAGATTACACATAAATGTCTGAATATATTAAGATTTCACCGGAGATTCGTGCGCTCGGCCGTGAGGCTGAACGCGAGATCCGTCCGTATTTCGAGCGTCTCGAGGAGATCTGTGACCGCAACACCGAGAAGGTGTTGGCGGCATTTGCGAAGAACCGTGTATCCGACAATCTGTTTGCCGGTACGACCGGTTACGGCTACGATGACTACGGCCGTGACACGCTCGACAAGATCTACGCCGATATTTTCGGCACCGAGGCCGCACTCGTGCGTATCGGCTTTGTAAACGGCACACACGCGCTGTCCTGCGCGATGTTCTCCGCTGTCAAGACCGGCGACACCGTGCTGTCCGTCACCGGCCCGGCGTATGACACGCTGCAGAACACCATCACCGGCGATTACTGCGGCAGCATGAAAAGCTACGGCATCGGCTACAGGCAGGTTGATCTCAAGGACGGCGAGCCTGACCTGCCTGCCATCAAGGCAGCGGCGGCAGATGAGGATATCAAGCTGGTATTCATCCAGCGCAGCCGCGGCTACGGCGTCCGCAAGACGCTTTCCGTCGAGGAAATCGGCGAAATCTGCAAGACCGTGCGCGAGGTCAACACGACTGCGGCCATCATGGTCGATAACTGCTACGGCGAATTCACCGAGGAGATCGAGCCGACGCAGGTCGGTGCGGACATCATTGCAGGCTCGCTCATCAAGAATCCGGGCGGCGGTCTGGCCCCGACCGGCGGCTATATTGCAGGCCGTGCCGATCTGGTCGAGAACGCCTCCTACAAGCTGACCGCACCCGGCATCGGCGGCGAATGCGGCTGTACGATGGGTCAGAACCGCCTGCTGTATCAGGGCCTGTTCATGGCGCCGCATGTCACCATGCAGGCCATCAAGACCGCGATGTTCTGCGCCAAGGTGATGGAAAAGCTCGGCTACGAGGTCAGCCCGAAGGCAGAGGAGCCGCGTTACGACATCATCCAGACCATTGCGTTCGGTGCGCCTGACCCGCTGCGCCGCTTCTGTGAGGGCATTCAGGCCGGTGCGCCTGTCGATTCCTATGTAACGCCGGAGCCGTGGGCAATGCCGGGTTACGACGATCAGGTTATCATGGCTGCAGGCGCGTTCGTGCAGGGCGCGTCCATTGAGCTTTCCGCCGATGCACCGATGCGCGAGCCGTATGTCTGCTATATGCAGGGCGGCCTGACATATGAATCCGGCAAGCTGGGCATTTTGCTTGCTGCAGATAAAATTACCAAGGCAAAGGCACAGTAATGGTGAATGAAAAATAGAGGATGATGGTATCCTGCATTTTTCAATTCTTTATTTTTCGTGCGAAATCGGTTGACAAAGTGCGGATATGAGCGTTATAATAAATCTGTATTTATTAAGTTATAGGCAATGACGGAAATCCTGTTTTCCGCAAAGCATTTGGCAGAGAGCGTGCGCCACGGCTGCAAGCACACGCAATGCGGAGAAAACAGTACCGATTCCCGAGCCGCACAGCGGAAAACCGCAGTATGCTGTGCCGTGTCGTTCGCGTTAAGAACTCCGAGCGGCAGTCCTGCAAGGGCTGCAAGCAGGGTGGAACCGTGGGCAAGCGCTCACCCCTGAGAGATACAGGGGTGAGCGCTTTTTTGTTACTCTGCAGTAATGGAAAATTGAAAATGGAGAGTTGAGAATTGTGGTTACGCGCAAAGCGCGTCACAAAATTCCGTCCCGTGGACGGATACCTTTATTTCCCATTCTCCATTATCAATTACTCCACTCGTTATGATTTTACAAGAAAGGTCTGAATAAAAGTGTCCGAAGAAAACAAGTACACGTTTGAGAACAAGGAATACCGCGACACCTACCGTCACACGGTATCGCACATTCTCGCGCAGGCAGTAAAACGCCTGTATCCGGAGGTCAAGCTCGCCATCGGCCCGTCCATCGACAACGGCTTCTATTACGACTTTGACGCGCCGTTCTCCTTCACGCAGGAGCACCTCGATGCCCTCGAGGCCGAGATGCGCAAGATTTGCAAGGAGAAGGAGAAGCTCGAGCGCTTCGAGCTGCCGCGCGAGGAGGCCATCAAGTTCATGGAAGAGCGCGAGGAGCCTTACAAGGTAGAGCTCATCAACGACCTGCCCGAGGATGCCACCATCTCGTTCTACAAGCAGGGCGAGTTCACCGACCTGTGCGCAGGTCCGCATCTGGACTCCACCGGCCGCGTAAAGGGCAACGGCATCAAGCTGATGAACGTTACCGGCGCTTACTGGCGCGGCGATTCCTCCAAGAAGATGCTGCAGCGTATTTACGGCACCGCATTCCCGAAGAAGGACGAACTCGACCAGTACCTCAACATGCTGGAAGAGGCGAAGAAGCGCGATCACCGTAAGCTGGGCAAGGAGCTCGGCCTGTTCATGCTGACCGAGGAAGGCCCGGGCTTCCCGTTCTTCCTGCCGAACGGCATGACCCTCAAGAACACCCTGATCGATTACTGGCGCGAGGTACACAAGCGCTACGGCTACGTTGAGGTTTCCACCCCGATGATCCTCAACCGCAAGCTGTGGGAGCGCTCCGGTCACTGGGATCACTACAAGCAGAACATGTACACCACCGTCATCGATGACGAGGATTACGCAATCAAGCCGATGAACTGCCCGGGCGGTATGCTGGTCTACAAGGCTCAGCCGCACTCCTATAAGGAGCTGCCGCTGCGTGTCGGCGAGCTGGGTCTGGTACACCGCCACGAGCTGAGCGGCGCGCTGCACGGCCTGTTCCGCGTGCGCTGCTTCACGCAGGATGATGCCCACATCTTCATGACATGGGACCAGATGAAGGACGAGATCAAGAACGTTGTCCGTCTGTTCGATGAGGTTTACTCCACCTTTGGCCTGACCTATCAGATCGAGCTGTCCACCATGCCGGAGGATCACATGGGCGAACTGAAGGACTGGCAGTTTGCTGAGAAGACCCTTGCAGAGGCCATCACCGAGATCGGCAAGGACTACGTTGTCAACGAGGGCGACGGCGCGTTCTACGGTCCGAAGCTGGACTTCCATCTGGCAGACTCCATCGGCCGTACCTGGCAGTGCGGCACCATCCAGCTGGATATGCAGCTGCCGGAGCGTTTTGAGCTTGAGTACACCGGCGCAGACGGCGAGAAGCACCGTCCGGTTATGATCCACCGCGTTGTCCTCGGCTCCATTGAGCGCTTCATCGGCGTTATCACCGAGCATTTTGCAGGCGCATTCCCGACCTGGCTCGCACCGGAGCAGGTTCGCGTTATGCCGATGACCGACCGCAATATTCCGTGCGCACAGGAAGTTGTTAAGCAGCTGACTGATAAGGGCTTCCGCGTAACCATGGACGAGCGCAACGAAAAGATTGGCTACAAGATCCGCGAGGCACAGGTTCACAAGGTTCCGTATATGATCGTCATTGGCGACAAGGACGAGGAAAAGGGTGTTATCTCGGTTCGTACCCGCAAGACCGGCGAGACCACCGCTATGGAGACCGGCGAGTTTATCGAGAAGCTCGCGTATGAGGTTGAGAATAAGCTGAAGTAAGCAGCAAAACGGAGAGCGGAAGCGATATTCCGTTCTCCGTCACAATAGAATAAAGGTTCATAGAGTTTTGTCATGTATGCAGGGAGGGTGCGGCATGAAAAAATTTGTTTCCGCGTGTCTGATGGCAGGTCTGCTGACTTGTGCCGCCGGTGCGGCACAGGTCGGTACGATCAACAACAACTATCCCGGCGATACCGAAGCGCAGGCGCAGATGCTTTACGATCTCGGACTGTTCAAAGGCACCGACAAGGGCTTTGCGCTGGAGAAATCCATGACCCGCGCAGAGGCCTCGGTGATGCTGACCCGTCTGCTTGGCGCAGAAAAGACCGCGCTGGCAGGAAACTGGAAGCATCCGTTTACCGATGTGCCGCAGTGGGCGGACAAATACGTCGGCTGGCTGTATCAGAATGGTTTGACCAAAGGCGTTTCCGCGACACTGTACGGCTCGCAGCGCAATGTCACCTGCGGTCAGTATTGCATTTTTCTGACCCGGGCACATTTGGATGCGGACAGCTATCAGGGTACGGCTTTTGTCGATAACGATGAGGTACGGCAGACGGACGAGGAGGGCTTTATTCGCGGAGATGCGGTTTCGCTCTCGGCGCGGCTGCTCAGTACGAACTACGCGAAAAATGGCGATGAAAGCGACCATAGTGTGGCGGAAAAGCTGATCGACGACGGCGTTTTCACGGCGGAACAGTTCAAAAATGCGGCATGGGACGTTCTGCCGCGTGATTACAGCAATGATTACCAGTACGATGGCAAATGGAACCTGATTGCTTCGCCGTTCGTCTGCCAGATCGCAGATGTGACAGTGGCGCAGTGTCCGATTGACGGAGTGCAGCCTGTCAGCGGTACGGACCGTTATGCGCAGAGCGATATGGAGCAGTCGAATTTTATCCTGTACCGCATGGACAGCAAGACGATGAAACTGACGCAAGTGCTCTCGCTGCCGCAGGAAAGCTCTGTGGAATATCTCGGCCGTGCCGGAGAAACCGATTATCTGCTGGTGTACGACCGGAAAACGGAAACGTATTCGCTGTGCTCAGTGCACGGCGATACGGTCAAAACCGAACTGACCCTGACCGAAGCACAGCAGCAGGCAGTACGCACTGTTTATCAGAGCGCACGCGGCTGCATCATCTGCACGGACGAGACGACCGGTTATAAGCTCACGGAAACAGGCGTGGAGCCGTTGGGCGTGGCAGCGGGTATCTGCCGGCTGACGGATAACGGCATGATTATTACGCAGAACTATACGGCGGACGAAACCGTGCTGACGGCGTATAACTGGAACGGTCAAAAGACAGACAGCTATACCATCTCGAATGCGTATCAGTCGGATGATGCCGAGGTGCGCAAGCATTGTGCGCCGCGGATAATTGGCAGTGACGGTGCGTTGCTCTGGGGCACAGCCGGGCTGTACCGCGAAGAGAACGGCCGTCTGGTGCAGGTGACAGACTCTCCGGTCATCAGCGTAAAGCAGGATGCCGATGGGGCCTATTATGCTGTTTCCTGTGATAAGTCTGAGCGGACGGAATACTATTCGGATGGTATCGGATACATGGCGGGTGATATGCTCGTGCGTATCGCGCCGGACGGAACGCAGACCACGCTTACAACACTCGATGACATTCTGATCGACGAGGTAAAGACGGTCAAAAGCGGTGCTGTTCGCTTCACAATTGCTATTCCGACAGAAGGCCATAGAAGCGGACACTATACCTGCCTGCTGAAAGACGGAAGGATTACCGTCCGGTCTGCAACCGATGATGTATTCTACATCTGGGGCAACGATGCGCTGGAAAACGAACAGGAAAAAATAGATAAGATTATTGCGAACCAGAAAGGTGAAGAATAATGGCAGAAAAGAAAAAGCTGGTCAGCGAGATTACGTCTATGGACGTGGACTTCGCGCAGTGGTACACAGATATTGTTAAAAAGGCTGAAATGGCCGATTATTCGTCCGTAAAGGGCTGTATCATCATGCGTCCGTACGCACAGGCGCTGTGGGAGAACATCCAGCACACGCTGGACGGCATGTTCAAGGAGACCGGTCACGAGAATGTAGCAATGCCAATCTTCATCCCGGAAAGCCTGCTGCAGAAGGAAGCCGACCACGTTGAGGGATTCGCGCCGGAGTGCGCGTGGGTAACGCACGGCGGCAACGACAAGCTGGAGGAGCGTCTGTGCGTTCGTCCGACTTCGGAGACGCTGTTCTGCGAGCATTACGCAAAGATCGTTCGCTCCTGGCGCGATCTGCCGAAGCTGTACAACCAGTGGTGCTCGGTTGTCCGCTGGGAAAAGACCACCCGTCCGTTCCTGCGCAGCCGTGAGTTCTGGTGGCAGGAGGGTCATACCGTTCATGCTACCGCCGAGGAGGCTATGGAAGAGACTCTGCGCATGCTGAACATCTACGCGAAGTTCTTCGAGGAATGGCTGGCCATTCCGGTCGTTAAGGGCGAAAAGACCGAGAAGGAGCGCTTTGCCGGTGCAGAGAACACCTACACTATCGAGGCCATGATGCACGACTGCAAGGCTCTGCAGTCCGGTACCTCGCACTACTTCGGTGACGGCTTTGCACGCGCATTCGGCATGCAGTACACCGATAAGAACAACACCCTGCAGTATATGTATCAGACCTCCTGGGGCGTTTCCACCCGTATCATCGGCGCAATCATCATGACGCACGGCGATAACGAGGGCCTGGTTCTGCCGCCGCGTATCGCTCCGACCCAGCTGGTTGTTATTCCGGTTGCGGCTCACAAGGAAGGCGTTAAGGAGAAGGCAACCGAGCTGTACGAGCAGGTCAAGGCAGCGGGCATCCGTGCCAAGATCGACCTGAGCGACAATACCCCGGGCTGGAAGTTCGCCGAGTACGAGATGAAGGGCATTCCGCTTCGTCTGGAGGTTGGTCCGCGCGATATCGCTGAGGGTCAGTGCGTACTGGTTCGTCGCGACACCCGCGAAAAGACCGTTGTTAAGTTCGAGGATCTCGAAAAGACCATTCCGGCACTGCTGGAGGATATCCAGAAGTCGCTGTATGAGAAGGCGCTCGCAAACCGCGAGGCGCATACCTATACCGCAAAGTCTCTTGACGAGATGAAGTCCATCCTTGCTGAGCACACCGGCTTTATCAAGTCCATGTGGTGCGGCGACCTCGCCTGCGAGGAGAAGGTCAAGGAAGAGACCGGTATGCCGAGCCGCTGCATGCCGTTCGAGCAGGAGCACATCGCAGATACCTGTCCGGTCTGCGGCAAGCCTGCAAACAAGATGGTTGTCTGGGGCATCGCGTACTAAGCGAAGTCTCAGAACCAAAAAACTGCACAAGCAAAAAGTCCCTCATCAGTCGATGAGGGACTTTTTGCGCCAATAGAGAAACTTTTTCAGCAGATCGAACGGTTTGCGCGGCAATGATCGGATACCGGTTGCAAAGCTGCCGATCAGGAAGCCGCCGTCTGTATTCTTAACGAGAATGAAGAATGAAGCAGTGGCATCCTTCAGGTCATAGATCGAATTTGCCGACGGCTTCATTTTTAACGGACAGTCGAAAACCATCGGCTTGCCGTCATACAGAACGGCGAATTTACAGCCGGCTGGGAGCAAATACTCCCAGCCGGCTGCGTGTAAACGGGTAGATAGATTATCTGCAGGAATTATTGCCGCTGCAGGAATTGTTATTGCCGCAGCCACAGCCGCTGCGATTGTCATTTACGCCGGCACTGCCGGTGAACAGACAGCCTGCCTTGTCGCTCTGCGGCGGGAAAAAGGCGTCGATGGGGAAGTCGAAGCTCGAGAAGATCTCGCACGGGTCCTGCTCACCGCCGACACCGCTGTTCGAGCAGTCGCGCCGCGGCAGACATACGTCGTAAGCGGGCATGAGCAGCTGAATGTCGCGCTCGAGTCGGATGATCGAGAACTGACCGAGGGTTACGAACAGCTGATAGCCATCGTTGCCGAGCACGAGATCGTCACCGCCGAAGCACGAGCAGATTGAACGGGGTACTTCATGCAGCGCGCAGCAGCAATAACTTAAATGTTAGAGGTTTGAGGTATAGCAATTTTGGGGTGGATTGTCAGATGGAGGTCGCTTTTGGCTTTGCCGTAGACACGGACGGTTTTATGGTAGTCTATACGGCGGATTACCTGCTTTAAGAGAAGATTTTGTTCTTTTGGATCTTCCAGTGTGGGGTATACGTCCAGCACATGACGGATGAGTGGCGCGGAGTTCTTCTGCGCTTCAATGTCTGTCTGTTTATTATGGAGTTTGCGCTCGATCTCGTGCTTTGTGTTTAGCAGTGCGGTCTGATCCTGGCTGATTGCGGATTGACGCTGCAGGAAGGTTTCCTTACTGTAAACACCATCTTCGAGCAGTTCATAGGTACGCTGCAGACGGCGGTTTATATCGGTAAGCTGCTTCTCGATATTCTGCAGTGCGATTTCTTCGCTTTTCGTGTCCAGAAGGGCAGGAGAGCTGAGTTCGATCTCGTGAAGAAATTCGCGGAGAGACTGCAGGACAAGGCTTTCCACATCTTCAAACAGACTGGAGACGGTAGAGCAGGACGGATTTTCACAGCCAAACCGGACTTTATCTTCACGGCGGTATGGATGGCGAGACATCAGTTTACCGCATTGGTCGCAGTAGACCAGTCCGGCCAGCGGATTCATCTGCTGGTATTTGCGCGGTACACGCGGCGTAACGGTGTCTTTCATGCGCTGTTGGACGCTGTACCAGACGTCCCGCGGGATGATCGCTTCGTGTATTCCTTCGTACAGCTCACAGTTTTTATTGACCGGTCGCTTGGTTATCAATTTGCCTTTTTGCACGATTTTTGTGTTGACCTTCATGGCACTGGGGATAAAACCGGCATAGTGCGGGTTCTGCAGGATGGCACGGGTAGTCGCGGGCACCCATTTTTTATCGAGCGGTGTGCGGATCTTCATAGCGTTCAGTTCGTTCGCGATTTCGGAAAAGCCTTTGCCGGAAAGATACATATCGTAGATGGTGCGGATCACACCGGCCTGCGGCTCAACCGGTCGAAGGGACCAGCCACGGCCGTCCAGTTTGTAGCGTTCATAGCCGTAAGGCGGACGTCCGGGAACGTAGTGGCCTTCTTTCTTGGAGGCTCTCGTTCCGGCCAGCTGACGGCGGCGTATCATTCTATACTCCTGGCGCGACATGAACAGGCCGAACTCCATCCACTCCTCATCCGCCTCCTGCGTGGGGTCGTAGGTTTTGGACGGTGTGACGATCAGCGTGCCCGAAAACTTAAACGCTTGGGCGACGATGCCTTGATCGATCGTGTCGCCGCGGGCAAGACGCGAGGTTTCCGTGACGAGCACGCCCTTCCAGCGGCCGTCCTCCACCTCGGAGAGAAGCTGCTGCATGACGGGACGGTTCGCAATACGCTCGCCGGAGACGATCTCACGGTAGATCGCGCCGATCGGCAGGGCGCGGGACTTGGCAAGCTCCATCAGAATGTGCTCGTGCCGGGCGAGGGTATCACCCTCGCCGTGCGCCTCGGCTTCGAGGTCCGCGCGGGATTTGCGGAGATAGAGGGCGTATTCGGTTGACAATTATCTTACCTCCTTTGTCTGCTGACGATCAGTGCGAGCAGCACCACTATGCCGAGCGCGCCGAACACCAGCAATTCTATATGATCGGTGATTGAGATTTTGGCTTGCTTTTTCGGTTCCGGCTCCGGAGCGGACAAATCGGGATCGTGAACGGCGGTATGCACCTCGCTGCGGTCGATGATATCGTTATCCGGTGCGGTATCGCTGGCGGCGTAGCCTTCGTTGTAGCCGTCCTTATAGCCTTGTTCGTAACCTTCGTCGTAGCCTTCGCCTTGATTATCCGATAAGCCTCGTTCGTAGCCTTCGTTGTAACCTTTACTGTATGGCGTATCGGAAACATCGGAATCGTAAGAGTATTCAACACCCGATTCGAAACCGCTGAGATATGCGTCGCGCTTGGTTTCAAAGTCGGTTTCGGCTTCAGGTCCGTAGTCGCCTAAAGCGAGCTGTTCGGATTGCTCCGCTGCTTGCGTGAGCGCTTCGTAAAACGGCGCGTCCTTTGATATATAATCTTCTGCGCTGGCGACCGGCACCAGCAGGGCGGCACAGCAGAGTGCCGCAATCAGCTTTTTGTTCATATTGCAAAATCCCCCAACATCTGTTAATATAGTGCTGAGGGATTCTGCTTCTGAGAGGGAGTGGTTCTCTTCAAGCCGCTGTCAGGTGCGATCTGACAGCGGCATTTTTTTATGCCTGTTGATCCATGACAGGCTCATCACGTTTTTTATATCGAGGGTTTCCTTTCAGGTCTGTTACGTAATCGCGGACCTTTTCTTTTCCCTCATCGCTGAATGAGCGGTAGTCCGTGACAAGCTGCTGCTCGTCTGTCGTGAGCGTGTCCGCTGGCTCTGGGTGCTCCTCAAACACATCTGTTATGTTTATGTTCAAAAGTTTACATAATGGCTCTAACAGCTCTATATTCGGGGAATTGTCACCTTTCATCCATTTTGTTACGCTCATCTTTGATACGCCGAGTGCTCTTGCTATCTCTGCCTGCGTATATGGTGAACGTTCGAGATAGTATTTCAAGTTTTTGCGTATCGTTTCTCTTATATCCATTGGGGTTCACCTCCTTTCTATAAGTAAATTATATCATGACTGGCGGCGGATGTAAACATATAGGTAAAGAAAAAGTTTACTTATTTTCCGAAAAACTCTTGACAGTAAACGTGAAGGTGACTATAATAAAGGCACAGTAAAGATAAAGTTTACAGAGGAGGTGCAAGTTATGAAAATCGCTGACAATATCCTTGCATATATCCGTGCAAACGGCATTCAGCAGAAGATTATTGTTGATAAGTGCGGTTGGTCTAAGCAAAAAGTTTACAGCATGCTCCACGGAATCAATAGAATTTCGGTTGAGGAATACGGCATGATCTGTAAAGCGCTCGGGGTACCGGTTGAGTTCTTCTACTTGTATAACAGCGAGGATAAGGCAACCCCCTCCGGCAACTGCTGACGGGGGCTGCCGGAAAGGAGAACGACATGAAGTACGAAGTTTGGGTTCTGACCGAAAAAGGTCATATTGCGTACCAGTGGACGCAATATTTTTGCGACAGCCGAGAGGTTGCGCTGCAGAAGGTCGAGGAGTGGCTCGGCAAGGCAGAAAAGATCGAGGTGAAACCTGTATGAAACCATTCAACGAATACCTCGCCATGACGGCAGAGCAGATCATGGCTGACCCGGAAGCGCCGGAGAGCCTGCGGATCGCTGCCCGCATTGAGCTTGAGAAAGCACAAAAGTTCAATTTAGAGGCAGAAGCGGCGCGGACGGCAACAGACAAGCCGGTTTAAGCATAGGCTTTAGAAAGGGGTGGTTACGGTGGCAATCGTGGCTGAATATCATTATCCTAACGGTACGGTATGCATAGACGACGACTGCTACCGTGACGTTCCGCCGGAGGAAATGCAGCGGCGCATTGAGCGCCTGCAGAAAACGGCGTGGGAATTACTGATGAATCAGGAACGGAGGAAGAAAGATGAAGGCAAGTAAGTTTATGATGAGCCTGTCGGCGGCGGTATTCGGCGGCGTGATGTACATGCAAATTGCCGGTGCCTGCAGCCGCATGCAGGCGGCGGTGCTCGGAACGGCGATGCTGGTATGCATGGCAATCTGCTATGCCGACCTGCAGCGCGAAAAGCGCCGGAAGGCCATGCAGGAGGATAAGGCCCGCAGGGCGGCTCGCGTCTCCATGGACAAAGCGGCGCACATTGCATACCGCGCCGACCTGATGAGGCAGATTCGCTGATGGCTGACTGGAAGAAAAACCGGCAGAAGTTCCAGATGCCGCATGACCGGGTGGAACGCTGTATGCGGTATGTGAAGGCCGTCGAAAAAGCAAAGCGGAAGGCTGAGAAAGCCAAAAGGGTCGCAGCGCGACCGGAGCCTGCGCAAGGAACGGCCGAGTTCGAGGCGCTGCTGCTCGAACGGTGGCAGGCTCGGCAGGAGGCTAAAAAACAGGAGGGCGGCCATGCAGAGATTTAGCGGATTGGAGATCAAACCGTATTCTCAGCTGACCGAGCTGCCGCGGGTGCGGATCGACAGGGTGCGCGTTGAGGTTCAGCGCACCCTGTTCGGCGAGGTGGAGTATCACCTTGTCGGCACCTACGGTGACGAGGGAAGGGCGTACCCGATCTGTCAGCCGTTTGCCGAGCTGCCGGACGTATGGGAAAAAAAGAAAGAAATTGAAAGCGCCATTTTCAAGGCGCGCCAGGAGGAACAATATGCGAAAAAAAGAAAAGACGCGGGTTATCTGGAGACACCCGCGCGGCCGGTTTGAGATACAGGAGACCGAGCATTACAGTCTGTTCGATCACTGCACATACTACACGCGCGAATGCGTATTTACGCCGCAGGACGATGCGCGCGGGCTGTGCAGCGAGGTGCCGACAGGCATTTTTGTGCCGGAACTGTGTACGCCGCAGAAAGGCGTGCAGGGTCCGGTCAGCGACGTGGACGTAGACCAATGGTGCGAATGGTACAAAGCCGGCAAAAATGTTGCGGATATCGCTGAGATGGCAAGACGCAGCAAAGCTACTGTTGCGGCGCGTCTGCGCACGCGCGGACTGCTGCCCGATCCCGTTCCGCGCGTGACGGATGAGGAAGTACGCGAAATGGCGCGGCTGTTTGCTTCCGGCCTGTCCGTGCGCGAGGTCGCGAAGGCAACCAAACGAAACATGAGAACAGTACGCGAACACTTGCGAGAAACGAGGGCTATCAGATGAGTTTACATAAGATCAAGGCGGAGCTGCAGGCAAGCGATGAGGCCGCCTGCGAGAAGTTCGCAAAGGTGATTGCGGACTGGCTGCGCAGGGAAGGGGATCGTCTGGCGTGAAGAAGAAAGGCAAAGGCAAGCCGCGGGGCATGAATTACGCCGATGTGCTCAAGGCGCGGCGGGATCGCTTGCAACTGGCGATGGATGAGGCGGCGCTTTTGAACGTCTAGCAGAGCATGCAGCGGTATCTCTGGCTGATGGCGGTCAGCTTGCACGATGCTTACGGCTTCGGTCCGGAGCGCCTGCAGAAGTTTTTCGAGGCGTTTCAGGAGAACTCGGACGAGCTTGCGAAAATGCGGGCAGAGGTAGACGACGATTACGCCTTTGAAAAGCTGCGGCTGCGGGCGGAGGACGTCAGCCGGATGGATATTCGCTATTATGGGAAACTCAAGATTGATTAGGAGGAACTGATACATGAATGCAAAGAGAGCGGCAAAGCTGATGCAGATCGCCCATTATTACGGCGAGGAAAAGCAGGTTTGCAAGCTGATGGAAGAATTGGGCGAGGCTACGAGCGCGGCAAGCGAGGTACTGATGCTGCTCAGCTACCACGAGCAGGGCGGCAAGAAACGCGACCTGACCGCGAGACTGGAACACCTTGCCGGAGAACTGGCTGATGTTGTCAATGTCACTGAGCAGATCATTCAGCTGTTTGGACTGGAAACTGATTTTAAGGTGGCGCGGCACGCGGGAATTCAGAAAACCTTGAAGAGAATCAGAGAGGAGGAACAGGCGAATGAGACACGAGATGAGCCTGCGCGGCGGAATCTTTAACGGCGCTGTCAATCTGTTTGATGACAAACTGCAGGATGTGCTGTTTACGCTGGTGCGGCAGGGACTGTGCGAGGGTGAGGTGACACTCAAGGTTAGCATTGATCTTGCGCGCAAGGAGATTATCGACGAGGACGGCATGCCGCATGATGTTGATCAGCCTTATTTTGCATACAGCTGCACCTCATCTATTACCCAGAAGGATAAGGTCAGCGGCACAGTGGCCGAGCAGCTTAAACTGCGCAAGGTAGACGGTCAGCTCGAACTGCGCGATCTCGACGAGAACACGCTGTTTGATATTGTGGAGGGTGGTGTTCAGGATGGAGCGCAGCCCGGCAGAGACGGCACACCTGGCTGATTCGCATTACAGCCGGTCGTTTGGACGGCCGCCGGATAATGAAATGCGTGAGTTTATCCGGAACGCTGCCGAGCACGGTTTGACAGCAGACGAGCTGATCAACTGCATGACGGCGGCTGTGGTTACTTACGGCTTCTGCGCGTATGAGCGAGATTACCGCAAGGTTTTCGTGAGCGAGGCGCGGAAGGTTTGGAAGATGAAAAACAGAAAAGAGAAAGCCAGCCCGTGAGGGGCTGGCTTTGAGGGTTAAGGTTTCGTTGTGAGGCGGTGACCGAGACGGATTTCTTCTTCGGTCCAGCCGAGCTTACGGCGCGCGAAATTTCGCATATATGTGGTGCGGGCAGATTTGCGGCATTTTGGACAATATTTCACATTTGTTCCGCCCTGAAATTCTGCACCACATATACTGCATTTATGAGGAATGCTGCGCTGCGACTCTGATATTTTTTCGCGTATCGCTTCGTTGCGCTGAGCGTGATGTGCACAGCCGCAGCTTTGGTTGCGTGAATTATAGAAGAATGTGCGGGAACGTATAAAAACATTTCCGCAACGCTTACAGCGAGCACGGATGCGCGTCTTGCCATCCGGCAGGCGGATACGCTCGATAAATTCAAATGGTCCGTCTGGGCGACACTGCGGAAGTGTGACGTGCGTGTATGGCTTTGACATATCAGACGTATTTCTGCCAGACGTTATCTTCGTGCAGCGCTTGGATCTTCTCGATCGCTTCATCAGAATACCAGCGATTACGGAAGTAAATCTCAGTACCGGCACGGCGTCCATACCATGCGTCTACGCAAAGTTCGGCGATCTTTGCTTCGTTTCCGTAGTCCTCCGGCGGCAGGAGTTTTGACGGAATGCGGAACGGCTCCTGCGGGCCGTGTGTCCATACGTTGTAACGTTCGATCTGCAGGCGGCCGCCGCCGATATTATAGATGATATAGCCTTCTTCGTTGCCGACGTCCAGCTTTCCTTCAAAGCTGCGGTAAAGCTCTGTTTTCATTTTTCAGTCCTCCTTGAGTGCATTTGTGAGCAGCGTCTCGACATAGGCGCTGAGGCTGATATTCTGTGCGGCCGCGATACGGCGGGCCTGCTCGATGAGCGAGCAGGGAAGCGAAAGATTGATAGCTGCGCGGCTGTCATCCTCGGATACGGTGCCGAAAAGCTCCTCGTATTTGTTGGCGGAAACGTTGCTTTCAGCCCACTGCCGCGCGTCCTCGTAGGACAGCGGAACAATGCCATCGTCCAGCGGACCGCGGAATACGTCGCGGAACAGGAAGAATTCGCCGTTACGCTTTTGGTACAGGGTCAAGGCGTAGAAATCGTATTCTTCGATGCTGCCGATATCGACAGGATCGGAGCAGCGTTTTGCGGTGGATGTGTCGTAAACGCGGTTGTTGATGATCTTTTTCATGGTGTTACTCCTTTCGGCTGGCGTGGCTGATATTGTTAGCGATAAGATTGCAAATACGCTCGAACTCGTGTTTTGGGTCAGATGTTATTGCTGCGGTAAGCTGATCCGGCCGGCAGTCCGGGTTGAGGCCGAGCGCCTCGTAAGGCAAGGCTGCAGTGAAATATGAGGTTTCCAATGACGGAACATTGGTCAATCGGCCTGCGCGGTCGATATGCACGATAAATTCAAGGTGATCGTCGTGAGTTTGCGGATAGCGGTTTAACAGGTATTCATGGATTTCTGCTGCAGTGTGCTGCGGCTCGGGTTCTTCGGCCGGCGCCTCTGCGGGCTGCGGCTTGGACTCAACAGATGCTTTGATCTCCTCAAGCAGTTCCGGCTCATCCTTAACGGTAGAGGTGCAAAGAAGGTTTGCGCTCATGCCGCGGTGCTCGATCCACCACTTTGCCTCGGTTTTGTGTGCTGCGATAACATCAAATGCGGCTTTCCATGTCTTGTCGAGATCGGTTGAATGCTCGATCTGGTGAACAAAATCAGCGCGGATGCTGATTGCCCAGCTGATCTGCTTTGGGGAACCGGTCAGCTCCGGCATGTAAGCGGTAACTGCTGCGGCTGCTGCAGTTTCGCGCTTGTGGCGGCACTCGTCACACTCGGTGATATTGGCGACGGCCCACTGCTCGAAATTGCGGGCGATCTCGGTATTGCGCTTATTGGCACGGATAACAAATTCCTTGCCACAGGTTGCACATTTGCAGGTTGCGTTAGCGATTGCCATATTGATAACCCCTTTCAGGTGTTTTGTTGATCTCTTTAACTGTCTTTATTATAGCATAGAGTTTGCGCAAAGTCAATAGATATATAGAGTTTGCGCAAAGTCAAGTGACGAAAAACATATAATATTTTTGTGCAATATGTTGCGGCGCAGATGCAGGAGTCGGCCGCAAGAGGTGATTTATGTTATATCAAAAACAGGAGTGCAATGGTGCGCTCTATCAAATGTGCCTTTACAGCATGGGCACGATGCCGGGCATGTCGCCCAGGCAGAGGGCGGGCAGACGGCGGACAACCGAGAAGGCCAAGCAGGAGATCAACCGGCGACAGCGCAAATGGCGGCTGATGCAGCTGATCAACGCGAATTTTGTGAGCGGTCGGGATCTGTTTGTGTGCCTGACGTATGCGCCGGAGGCGTCCAGGGCGCGGGCACTCGAAAAATTCCACGCGAAGATGAAAAAGGCGTATGCAAAGATTGGCCTTAAATACAAGTACATAGCAGTAACAGAGGAGCACGACATGGACGGTGAGCCGGTGCGGCTGCATCACCACCTGATCCTCAGCGGCGCGCACGGCGTGCAGCTGGCCGAGGTGGTGCGTGATTGCTGGGCTTCCGGTCTGGCCGATGTGCGGACGCTGCGCGAGGGCGCGGACTTTTTCGAGGACACCGCCATCTATCTGCTCAAGGAGGACGCGCACAAGAGCAAGGGCGCTCGCCGGTACTCCACCAGCCGCAATCTTACGCCGTCCGCCGAGCCGGTGCGGCTCAGACTGGGCGAGGAGGAGGAGGCCGAAGTGCCGCCCGGTGTGAAAATCATCGAACATGTGCAGAACGCGAATGAGTTCGGTCGCTATGAGGTTATGATCGGCCGCATTTACAACCAGGCGGCGTTTGACGCATGGTGGCAGATACAGCGGCGCAAGGCTGCTCCCGATCCGTGGGAACGGCTGCGCAGGAGACGGCAAAGAAAAGTTTAAGATATCGGCGGCCGGGTCCGCCTGACAGCCTTGTAGGGGGTCTAACAATTCCCCTGCGGTTTATCGGAGAGGTTCGGACGAATGAATACAGATTGTAATCACATTACTGTTTGTACTCTCTCAAAGGACGGAGCGCGCGGAAGCGCGTAACGGTGACGGCAGTAAGGCGGGAAATCTGCGCGGCAGGAGGTGCAGTACGGCACAATGACAAAAGACAGATTAAAACAGGTGGAAAGCCTGGTCTGTGAACTGGAAGAAGAAAGAGAACGGTTTGCGCGGGAGGCGCGGCACCACAAGCGGATCGAGGAGACTTACGGCGTTGGCTGTCTGTTTGGCCGGGATGCACTGGACGCGGCACGGGATCGGCTGCAGGCCATTGAGGCCGAGTGCCAGGATGAGCGCGACATGGTGCGGCAGTGGATCGACAGCGTTTCCGACTCCATGACCCGGCGCGCGCTGCGGCTGCGGTATCTGGACGGGAAGAGCTGGGGCGAGTGCGCCCGGCGGATGGGGTACGCAGATGAGAGCGGTCCGAGGAAGTTGGTCGAACGATATATGCGGATGGACTGACGATGTGTCACCCGTCCGCTTTGCTGTGCCCTGCGGTGTAAAAATAGAACATGCCCAAATGGGCAGGTGTGCAGGAGCACCGAAAAACGTAAAAATAACATGGTTTTCCGCTTTGTTTTACAGTTGTAAAGCAAAGTCAAGAATACAACTTTACAAAACATCAACAAGGAGTGGATAACATGGCAAACGGAGCAAAATTAGCGTATGTGCGCGTATCGACTGAGGAACAGAACGAGGCGCGGCAGGTGGAAGCCTTGAAGCAGTATGACATTGACAAGTGGTTTATCGAGAAGGTGAGCGGCAAGGATATGAACCGCCCGAAGCTGCGGGAAATGCTGGACTATGCCCGAGAGGGCGATACAATCTACATCCACGACTTTTCCCGTATCAGCCGAAGCGTTGCTGACCTGATGACGTTGACCAAGGATTTACAGGAACGCGGCATCCATCTGAAAAGCAACAAGGAGGGCTTTGACACCATGACCCCTATGGGGCGTGCGATGATCGGCTTTATTGCAATCATCAATCAGTTTGAGCGGGAAAACATGCTGGAACGTCAGCGTGAGGGAATCGAGATTGCAAAGCGCGAGGGCAAGTACAAGGGCAGGAAAAAGACGGAGATTGAAGATATTGCTGGTGCATATCACAACTGGGTAACACGGCACAAGAGCAAGGCAACGATCGCACGGGAAAACGGGATCAGCAGGCCGACACTGGATCGGCTGCTGAAGGAGTACGAGCGGGAATTCATTGCAAAACAGAATGACTGAAAACACAAGCGCTTGGGCGGGCTGTGAGGCTCGTCTGGGCGCTTTTTTGCTGTTAGAACAAAGTTGTCCGTTTTGTCCGAAATTCCCGATTATACTTAAATCCAGAAAACAAGACACGCGCGGGAGGTGATTGGATGCAGCAGCGCGGGAGCAAGTACGATCAAAAAATTAAAGACGAGGCGCTTGCGCTCGTGGCGAGCGGCGTTTCGATCACAAACGCTGCGTGCCGGATGCGCATTCCCAAATCGACGCTTGCCGACTGGGTGCACACCCAGAACGAGAGTGACGAGGACGGCGTGGCTGCTCGGCGGGAAATCCGCAGAAAGCAGATCGCCCGGTGCGAGAAGATCGGGGACAAGGTACTGCGCGCGCTCGACCGCAAGGCCGAGGCCGCTGCGAAGGACACCCGGACCATCAATGACGGTCTGGCGGTGCTCGAAAAGGCTGCCAAGGACGGCGTGATCGGGCTGAGTGAAGCCGAGGTGGCAAGTCTCAGAAACGTTGTAAGCGATTACACCGGCGTCGGCCTGCGCGAGTTGGCCGGAACCATGAAGGATGTTGCGGCAAGACAGGAAACGCTTGAGCAGCACCTCGGCGAGAAGGACGGCACCGGTGTGCAGATCACGTTTGTGGATGGTGCGGAGGAACTGGCAGAATGAACAGCTTTGTGATTCCGAAACCCTATCCGAAACAGGTTGAGTTTATGAAAAGCCGGTCACATTACACGGCTTATGGCGGCTCACGAGGTGGCGGCAAGAGCTTTGTCGCACGACTCAAGGCCAATATGCTGTGTTTGCGGTATGACGGCATTCAGATTCTGTTTATGCGCCGGACGTACCCGGAGTTGCGGGAAAACCACATTATTCCGGCTATGCGGGAGCTGAAAGGCATTGCGGAGTACAAGAGCGCGGACAAGGCGTTTGAGTTTCCAAACGGCTCACGGCTCAAGTTTGGTTACTGCCGGAACGACAGCGACTTACTCCAGTACCAAGGACAGGCTTATGACGTTATTTTTCTGGAGGAGTGCACGCTTTTTCCTGAGAACGTTTTTACAACAATGACCGAGAGCAACCGCTCATCCGGTCAGATGCGGGAGTTCTTCCCGCCGAGAATGTACCTGACTTGCAACCCCGGCGGCGTTGGGCATGCCTGGTTTAAGCGGTTGTTTATCGATCGAGATTATGTCAAGCAGGAACGAGCAGAGGACTACAAGTTCATTCAGGCCACGGTCTATGACAATCCGTGGCTTGTCAAAAACTCACCTAACTATGTGCAGTCGCTCGAAAATCTGCCCGAGGACCGCAAGCGGGCGATGCTGTACGGCGATTGGGACGTATTCGAGGGACAGTATTTCCCCGAGTTCCGGCGCGAGACGCACGTCTGCGAGGCGTTCCCGATTCCGGAGCACTGGACGCGGTACAAGGCGCTCGACTACGGCTTTGATATGCTGGCCGTCGGCTGGTTTGCCGTGGATGAGAACGGCACTGCGTATCTGTACAAGGAATTTTGCGAGGGCAAGGATTTAGGAGAAGGACACGATGGACTTATATTATCTGACGCGGCTAACGCCATCCTGGAGCGCTCGGACGAGTTGGAACGCGATGCGATCACCTTTGCACCGCCTGACCTCTGGAACCGGCGGCAGGACACCGGACGTAGCGCGGCAGACCGCTTTGCGGAATGCGGTGTGTTTATGGAAAAAGCGAAAAACAACCGCGTGCTCGGCTGGTTCGACCTGAAGGAATACCTGAAGGTACGCAAGGACACCGGCAAGCCGAGTTTGATGATCTGCTCCAACTGCACGCAGACCATCAAGAGCCTGCCGATGCTGCTGCACGATGAGAAGCACCCGGACGATGTGGCAAACGATCCGCACGAGTACACCCACCCGGCGGATATGCTGCGGTACTTTGTGGCAGGCCGCCCGATCGCGGCGAGTGAGCCGAAGGAGTTTAACGAACTGACTACCGAGGAGGAAATGGGAAATGTATTTAGCTATTAGCGCGGTTGCGGCGATGTGTGCGTTTCTGGCTGCTGTGCAGACCCGAAACGCCAAGCGCTTGGGCGCGGATTTGCGGGTAAAGACCGTGGAAGCGGAATCCTTTCAGCTGACTGCGCGGACGATGGAGCAGAGACTGCACACCGAGGAGGCGGCGCGCATGCAGCTTGCGGACCGCATTACCAAGGTGGAGACCGCCCTGCGGGAGAGTGAGGACACGGCCTGCCGGTTGCGGCAGGAGCTGCAGGCCGGACGCAAAGCTGCGAAGGAGCTGCAGGAAGAACTCGACTCCACCAAGGATGCACTCGACGCTGCAATCAGCGCGATGTGGAGCACCCGCAACGAGGTAGACGGCCTCAAGAAGGAGCGCCGCAAGCTGAATGAGGCGCTCATCACCGAGCGGGAGACCGCAGAGCGCTGGAAAGAGGAATTTCTCAATGAACAGGCGTACCGCCTGAGCACCGAGGGCCGCATTATGCGTGAAGTCAACAATCTACTCCGTTATGACGGCACCGCCCACGGGCAGGAGGATTTGAGCGATGAATGAGCAGAAAATCACGCTCACGGCTGACAGGATACAGGCCGAGTACGAAAAAGGTGTGCAGTACAACACCGGCCTTGGCCTGTACGACGATGTAAAGCAGTGTGAGAACTTTGTGGAGGGCAAGCAGTGGGAGGGCCTGAAAAGCAAGAACCTGCGGCCTATCACGATGAACGTTCTCGACCCGATCGTGCACTACAAGGTGGCGCAGATCGTCTCGAACGATGTGGATCAGGAGGTTGAGCCGTTCCTTCCAGATGAACAGGCCGAGTTTGCGGCGAAAATCCTTGAACAGAGCATTGACCGCGTGGTGGAGAGGACGAAGCTCAAGAGCAAGCACCATCTGGTGCTGCGCGATGCCTGTGTGGACGGCGATGCGGCGCTGTACTTTTACTTTGATGCAAGCAAGGCCTCCGGCCTCGGCGGCGTGCAGGGTGAAATCTGCGCCGAGCAGGTGATGAACACCAACGTGATTTTCGGCAATCCGGCGAACTGCAATGTGCAGGAGCAGCCGTATCTCATCATTGTGCGTCGCCGGCCGGTATCTGAAATCCGCAAGGACGCGAAGCGGCTCGGCTGCAAGGAATGGGAGACCATTGAGGGCGAGTCCGACGGCCTGTACAAGGGTGATGATGAGCAGAACAATAGCGACAGTCTCGGCAATGAGCTTGTGCGGTTTTGGAAATCCGAAGACGGCCGCGTGCACTACTGCCGCTCCTGCGGGCGCGTGATGATCGAGCAGGATGTGGCGACGGAAATGACGCTGTATCCGGTGGCTTATCTCAGCTGGAAGCCGAGAAAGAACTGCTATCACGGCGTGATGGAGATCAAACCGCTCATCAACACGCAGATCGAGATCAATAAACAATGGACCGCGCTTGCGCTCATGCTGCGCAACAACGCGATGCCCAAGCTGGTGTACAACCGGAACAAATTCCCCAAGGGCTGGGACCCGGATGCGACTTCTATCGGCGTGACAGGCGATGTGAAGGACGCTTTGACCGGCGTTGCAGGCTCGATGCCCATTCCGACAGAGGCCACCGGCATTACGTCAACAATGACGGACGCGCTCAAGAGTGTTGCCGGTGCCAATGACGCGGCGCTCGGCAACGTCAAGAATCCGGAGAACAGCAGTGCGATTGTAGCGGTACAGACCGCGAACGCTGCGCCGCTTGCACTGACCAAGATCGCATATTATCAGTTTGTCGAGGACTACGAGCGGGTGCTCATCGACATGATGCACGCCTATTACGGTATGCGTCAGGTCAAGATCACTGACGAGATGACAGACGAGACCGGCGAGACACAGGAGCAGACGCTTGTGGAGATGTATGACTTCTCAAGTCTGCCGGTGGAGGCGCTGGATCTCAATATTCATATCGGCGAGGCAAGCTACTGGTCGCGCATTTTGCAGGTGTCGACACTCAACAACCTGCAGACGGCAGGCGTTATGCCGAATATGGTTGAGTTCCTCAGCCGCATGCCGGAAGGCTCGGTTAAGGATCAGGAAGGTTTGGTCGAGGCTGCAAAGAGAGTGCAGCAGCAGGCCAGCATGCAGCAGGCTTTACAGCAGGGAGGTTTGACAAATGGATAACAACAATGAGAGCAAGGCGGAGCGCTTTGTAAGGCTGGCAGAGCCGCGCGTTTCGCGTGCGTGCAAGGCGATCAGCCTGATCGGCCATCTGGCGGCAAGCTCGTATGAGTACACCGATAAGCAGGTTGAAAGCATGTTTGCGGCGCTTCAGGATGAGCTGAACACACAGAAGGCGAAGTTCACCAAGAAGGGAACGGACAGACCGTTCCGGTTTTGAGGGAGGTACGGCATGAAAAAGTTATTTATTTCTCAGCCGATGAAGGACAAGACCAACGATGAGATTGAACGCGCGCGTGAGCGTGCTATCCGCGAAGCGACTGAATATATCGGTGAGCCTGTCGAAATCATCGACTCCTTTTTTAAGGATGCACCGCACGACGCAAAGCCACTTTGGTTTCTGGCTGAGTCTATCCGGCTTATGGCAGATGCGGATCTCGTTTATTTCGCCAAGGGTTGGAAGGACGCACGCGGCTGCATGATCGAGCGCGAATGTGCTGTGCAGTACGGCGTTCCGATTCTCGAACCTGATTATTGATTTTTCTTTCCGGCGTTCGGACGGGCGGGAGCTGACCTCACCCGCCCATTGATTCCCCTTATTTCTTTCGATGGCGGGCACCCTCGTTCGGGTCGAGGGCGTCCGTCCGAGCGCCGGAATACAACTGAGTCCGAGACTGTGACGGGCAGTAATGCCCAACGACCGAGCCTGCTTTACCCAGGGAACGGCCATACCTATTTTCTCCTTTCTATTGTATGGCGGCGGCAAGGTTTCTGAGTTCATTTTTTCCTTGCCTGCCCGTCAGAGTCTCGGACACGATCTCTTTTCCTGCACTGCGGCGGGCGTGGGCGTTTTTGCCATATCACCCTCGTCCGGGTTCACCTCTTTTGATGTAGCGTTATGAAAACGGGTGGGTGCACTGCTTACGGAACGGCGGTGCGTCCGCCGGAGTGCAGGAACGCACGATAAACACACGATAAACACACGGCAATGAGACGAAAGTCTTTTGCATATAGGAGGATTGTCTAAATGGATTGGAAGACCAGCAATCACATGGACGGAAGCGAGATTCGCGGGGGTATCGGTTTACAGTATTTTGCCGAGGACGGCAATACATCCGACACCGGCGCGGACATGGACGGTTTTAACGGCGACGCTTTCCTCGAAAGCCTGACGGGAGAAAACGGTCTGGAAAACCAGCAGGCCGCTGCCGAGGGCGAGGAGGAGACCGTGCAGGACGGTGCGGAAGACCAGCGCACCGAAGAGCAGCAGGAAGAACCGGAGAATCAGCCGCCAGAGGGCGGCGAAGTACCGCCGGAGGCGGTGGAACAGCCGGTGCAGACCGTGCCGCTCGTCTTCAACGGACAGCAGATCCTGCTGCCGGCAGACGCAGTGCAGGCGCTGACCGGTGCACTCGGCGCGAACCCGGTCGAACTGCTCCAGAAGGGCATGAATTATGACCGCAAGGCCGAGCGGGAAATGCGCGTACTGGATCAGTACGCCGAGGCCGCTGGCATGAACCGGCAGCAGTACCTTGAACAGCTGGAGGGCGCACGCAATGAGCAACTGCTTTCGGCTGAGATGGAGCAGTGCCGCACGGAGTTTCCGGATACACCGGACGCGGCGCTTAAAGCAATCGCTGAGGGCCGCATGGCTTCCCGGCGGGCGGCCGAAGCACAGGCTGCCGAACAGCGGCGGGCGGAGCTTACCGCCATGCAGCAGCGCATTGATCAGACTGTTGAACAGGCACGAGAAGAAGCCGATGCACGCGCGTGGGAAGAATATGTTTCACTCTCTGGCGTGAAAAGTTTCGAGGAAGTGCCAAAACGCGTGCTTGAATTGGTGCAGCAGGAAGCTATGACGCCCGTTGCCGCGCACTGGCGCTATCAGGCTGAGCAGAATGCACAGGCTGTACAGATCGAAAAGAAGAACAACCAGAACAAAATGACAAGCCCGGGAAGTGTGCAGGGCAATGAGGGCGACACGAGCGACCCGTTCCTGCGCGGCTTACTGGGACTGTAAAAGGAGTGATTTTACTATATGCCTATTTATCTTACTGAACAGTATTCAAAAGCTGTAGAAAAGCTGTATACCCATACCTCGTTCCTGCGCCCGCACTGCAAGGCGCACGTTGACATGATCGGCAAGAAAACCTGCAAGGTTTACCAGATCCTCACCAGCGAGCTGAACGACTACAAGCGAGAGGGCAAGGACCGCTACGGCGTGCCGAACGATGTACAGGACATCGTAAACGAGTACACCATCACCCAGGACAAGGCGTTTACCGCCATTGTAGACAAGGGCGACGGCTCTCAGCAGGCTATCAGCAACAAGGCCGGCCAGTACCTGCGCCAGCAGATCTCCGAGAAGTGCGTGCCGACCGGCGACAAGTACGGCTTCAGCCGCATTGCACGATTCGGCCATATTCAGGGCGTTTCTGCTGCACCGACCAAGAGCGACATTATCTCCACCGTCTATGATGCTGCCGCCTATATGGACGATCACTATGTACCGGATGATGGCCGTATCCTTTTTGTCCGCGTGAGTGACTACAAGAAGATCATCCTCTCGGACGAGTGGGTCAAGCTGGACAATCTGGCGGGCAAGCAGCTGCCCACAGGCGTTGTCGGTCAGGTTGCGGGCTTTACTGTTGTAAAGGTTCCCGACCGACTGTTCCCGACCGACGTTTATATGCTTGCAATTCACGAGCAGGCGCTTGCGTTCCCGTATACCATTGACGATACCAAAATCCACACCGATCCCCCCGGCGTTTCCGGTTCTCTGGTTGAGGGCCGTCAGATTTACGATCTGTTTGTGCTTTCCAGCCGTGCGGATTCGGTTGTCGTTGTGGCCAAGGCCGCAAGCCAGCAGGCGTGCACCGTAGCGATCGCTTCGCACAGTGCGACCGTTACGGCGGCAGATGCGGACGAAATCTGGTACACGCTGGACGGCTCGGACCCGCGCTTCTCCGCAAACCGCATGCTGGTCGCATCCGGCGGCACGGTTGCCACCAAGGCGGGCGAGACCATCAAGGTCGTTGCGTTCGGCAAGGGCGGCAAGCTGACCTCGGATATTGCGGAGGCTACGGATAAGTAAAGACCCAGGAGGGCGGGCGGCTGCCCGCCCTCTGTTTGTTAGGAGGTGAAAGCGTGGCGACGACTATTAAACGTATTTACACGCTGGCACTGGCGAAAATCATTGAAGCGCCCGGAACGGACGTTGACTTTGACAGCTACTCGCCGACACTGCTTGACAGCCTGCTTGTGGAGGCAATGCCGTATGAGAATGCCATCCGCGCACAGCGCGGTGACGCGGAACTGACAAGTACGCCGGAAGTCACGGCGATTGACAGCACGGCGCTCGACTGGGACGACCGGATCACGCGCGTGGCGCTGCCGTGGGGACTGGCTGCGGCGCTGCTGTTTGATGACGAGAACCGCAAGGCGGAAAGCGTGATGTTCCGAAACGAGTTTGTTTCGGCACTCGAGGACGCTGCGCCCGCTGTGCCGGATTACGGGGAGGAGTAAGCTATGCCGCGTAAGGTTACGGTGCCGGATTTTACGGAATCCGAGGAAGGCACCAAGCACTATAAGCGCTTCAAGGGCCTGGACTACTCCACCGATGAGACCCAGATCGACGATGGACGCTCGCCGCGTGCGGTGAACGTTATCGCAGACGAGGGCGGCTTTCCTGAGCGGCGCTATGGATGGCGCACGCTGCTGCGGTTTACGGATGCGGACGGCAAGGCTGTTCCTGTCGCCGGTATTTTTCCCTATGAGAACGACAATGACGAGGAAAACCTGACGCTCATCGTCCATGCGGGCAGCAAGCTGTATGCTGTAAAGCTCGATGCAGACTACAAGGAAGTAAAGGACAGCCGCAAGGAGCTGCTGGACAAGCTGAACAGCGGCGGCCGCAGCCAGGGCTTTTACATGCACGGCAAGCTGTTCATCCTGACCGGCGAGCACTACGTTGTTTATGACGGCAAAACCGCCGTACACGCGACAGACGATAACGCCTACTGTCCGCTGACCAGCTATCAGCGCAAGGCGGCAGGCGGCGGCGAGACCTACGAAAACGTTAATATGCTGTGCAAGTGGCGCAAGAACCGCTTTATCGGAGACGGCACAAGCACGACCTATCAGCTGGACGTGACCGGCATTGACAAGGACTGCATGCCGACGGCGGCCTATCTAAACGGCAGTGCAATTACTGTGAAAAGCTACGATGCGGAGAAGGGCACGGTGACGTTTGAGACAGCTCCGAGCGCGCCGGAGAACGCCGGTATCTCTAATTTTGAAGTGAAGTTTGCCAAGACCACCGAGGACAGGAAGAAGGTGCTCGGCTGCACCATCTTTGCGATTTACGGCATGGACGGCAGCAGCAACCGCGTTTTTATTTCCGGCAACAAGGAGCACGCGGCTATGGAATGGTTTTCCGGCCTGTCTGACCCGACCTATTTCCCCGACATTAACTATTCTGTCGTGGGTTCGAGTGATTTTCCGATCATGTGCTATCTGAAAGCACAAGGTGAATTACTGCTCATCAAGAAGGATAACCGGCAGGAGGGTACGATCTGGCACCACTCGGGCGCAATGCTGAACGATGTGGCAACCTTTCCGCTGAAAGAGGGCGTGCCGGGTTATGGCGCGATTGCCAAGTATTCCTCGGCGAATTTGAATGACGATCCGCTGTATCTCTCGCCGCGCGGTGTATATGCGCCGACCACGACCTACTACAACAACATGCAGGTGCGGCAGTTATTCTGCCGAAGCCGCCGCGTCAATCCGAAGCTGTGCAAGGAGCGCAGACTTGCGGACGCTGTAGCCGCCTGCTGGCGCGGCTGGTATGTGCTTGTGATCGACGGCTGCGCGTATGTGGCAGACGGCAATCAGGACAAGCAGGATCAGGGCTACGAGTGGTACTTCTGGACGAACGTGCCCGCAAAGGTGCTCTGTTCACACGAACAGGCGCTGTATTTCGGCACTGAGGACGGCAGAGTTTGCCGGTTTAATGACGATCTGGTAGACGAGAACAATGATATTATGATGAACGCGTTCTCGGACGACGGCGCGGCCATTCACACCGAGTGGGCTACCAAGCTCGACACGATGAACACGCCGATGATACTGAAAACTATGCCCAAGCGCGGCAGCGGCGTACACCTCAAGGCGTACACGCGCAGTGCGGTTGAGATTTGGGTGCGGCTTGAGACTGACCACGGCACGCTGATGAAGCGCGTGACGGCAGACCGGCTGAATTTTCACTACATCGGATTTGAACGCTTTCCGTTCGGAACGGTAGTAAACTCCATTATTCCGTTCCTGTTCAAGCGCAAGGGCTGGAAGGCGATTCAGGTCATTCTGCAGTCCGACACGGTGGACGAGGGCTTCGGCGTGCACGAGGTTGTCATTCGGTACTTTATCGCAAAGTACGCAAAGAGACAGTGAGGTGAGGACATGACGTTTGATGAAAGCAAAATTTCAGCCGAAAAGGCGGCAGAGACCGGCGTGCAGAGCCAGCCGGACGCGCTGACCGGCTCGGCCGAGGAAAACAAGAAGGTTTTTGATCTGCTGCCGCTGCTTATTATCGAGAGGCTTAACAAGCTGATCGAGGCATTGCAGGCCGCAAACAGCGCCGGACAGATCGGCGCCGCGGCGTTCCCCAACGTGGCCGGCTGCTCGGTTCAGGAGCAGCTGCAGATCATTCAGAAGAACCTCGAGGACTACCGGGACGCGGTAAAGGTGAACGGCGCGGAAAACGTCGGCATGACACCGTTTGACGGCGTGAACGCAAACACCGTGCAGGCGGCGCTCGAGCAGCTGCAGGCAAACCTTGTGCAGTATATCAATACTGTTAAATCCGCAGAGGGCGCGGGCAGGGTCGGCATTACGCCGTTCAAGGGCGTGACGAGCGGGACCGTGCAGGCTGCACTTGAGGAAATCCGCAGACAGATCGACGATGTAACGGCGGGCGTTATCCCGGACTACGGCGTCACCACTATCAAGCTGGCGCTGCAGGCCGTGACGGCGGACAGGCTGGCGCAGGATGTGCTTGATATGATCGAGGCCGCAGAGCCGGCACGCAGCACCAACGAGCTGGACGATTACACAATGGAGACCGGCCGCTTTGTCAACGCCGGTGCGGGATGGAACACCTTCCGGTTCCGGCATGCGTTTGAGGGCGTGCCGGTCCTGACGGTGACGCCGAAGGAATTCAGCGGTTTTTGCGAGATTAAGAACGTGACTGCGGAAGGATTCCTCTATTGCCTGCGTCAGCCGAGTTTGCAGGGCGGCAGTGCGACGAAGGGCACGGTGACAACGGCTACCGGCTATATCGGCTCGGACACCGGCTCGTCACCCAGTCACAGTCAGATCACCTATGTTTCCGGTGTGACGCTGCCGCAGGTCGTTCTGCCGACGCTCGGCACGATTACAACGGCAGAGAAGATCGAAATGGATTATATCGCTATTGAGTTTGGAGGTGACGAGTAATGCTCAAGAAGATTCAGCAGGATTTCAGCTATTACTCGCATGAGTTTAAGGATAACTACCGAAAAGGCGTACACCGTCTGCGCACCATCCTTGCCAGCAGGGCACAGGCACAGGCGTTTGTAAGCAATGCGGGCGGCACTGCGGTGGTGCTCGGCTATGAGCCGAGCGCGCCGGATAAAAACGCACAGGAACTGTATGCGCTGCTTGCGGCTTCGCCGTATATCGACGATGCGGTGCAGACGTTTTTGGGGAGCATTTACGAGGCGGGCGCGGAAAGCCAGGATGCGATGTATTCGGATAGTGCCCGCTGTCTGGAAATCCTGCACGATCCAGTAATGGCCCGTGCCGCAGGCGCAGGCGCGGTAAGCGCCGGAAAATGGATTGCAACTCTGGCGGGACAGAGTTGCAATTTGTACAGGGATATGAACGCGGTTGCCGCCAGCGATATCGCTATGACGGCAGTGGCTGCAAGTGAGACTGCAATGGCGGCTGTCGTCAGCAACGCGACGGCGCTTAACGCTGTTGTAACTTCTCATGTTGCACTCAATGCTGTTGCCGCAAGCGAGACTGCGATGGCGGCTGTCATCGGCAACGCAACGGCGCTCAATGTTGTTGCAACCTCTCAGGCTGCGATGAACGCGGTAGCTGCAAGCGAAACTGCTATGACGGCGCTCATTGCAAACACCGCAGCGTTCAATACGGTGGTGACTTCTCATGTAGCGATGAACGCGGTAGCTTCGTCCTATGTGGCTGTGGCCGCAGTCTACGAGAGCGCGGTTGCGGTTGAAGCTGTCAAGGCAAATGAAACAGCCTGGGCTACCCTTACGGGAGCGTCCAGCGCAGTTATGGGCAAGGCCGCGGCGAAGCTGGCCGGTTTGAATCCTGCGGACTATGCCGACATGGATGCGATTGCTGCATCCTCGACCGCTATGGCGGCGATCAGGTCCCAGACGTAGGCGCATCGCGTCCCAGACCGCTATGGCGGCAATCATCGGGAACAGCACTGCGCTTAACGCAGTTGTTTCGTCCTCGACCGCTATGGCGGCGATTGCAGCGTCGAGTACAGCTTTGAGCGCTATTGCTGCCAGCACAACGGCTTTAGATGCACTTTATGCGAAGAAAAAGCGCATGAGTGGTGCCAGCGCAAGCCTGTCCGGCAAGTTTATTATTCTTCAGATTAGCAACGATAATGCTTTCGATACGTCTCAATACGGATATGCCACCCTGTCCGATGGCAGCAAGCCGAAGTGGGATAGCTATAAGGGTAAATATGCTTACTTTAAGCAGTACAAAAAGATTGCTACCTACATGAAGAATGATACTGATAGAGATGATTGGATCGACTATTTTCAGTGCTGAGCAAGGACGCATTAACATTCTAAGACGTACCACGCAACTTTATATAGGCGCTTATGAGGCAGTTTAAGCTGAATGTTACGTCTGAATACTGCAAAACAACCGAGAAAGCCGGTGAATACGGCGTTATCGCCGCGGTTGCGTGCGCATTAGAATGTTAATGCGTAGCTGAGAGCGGCGATTTTAACAGGGGATATAGGTCACGCTGGAGGTAGAAGACCACCAGTAAATTGCCAAGGAAGATGTGAAAAATTTCCCCACATTTGTAGTGCCTGCGGGCTGGCTGGTTTGCGCCCCATCCAACTTGTACCAAGTAGATCCAGCCTCTCCACCGCTGTTTGCGTTGTAGCAACTGATTAGATATCCCATGCCATTGCGGATGGTACGGTTCTCCCAACCGTTTCCGTTGCCCTTTGTCACGGTTGTTTTCAAAGGGCTGGAGGCAAGGGCGTTCTTTGCCGTTGCAGAGTTCGTGATAGCTGTGCGGGCCGTGTTGGACGATGCAACGGCCGCCATAGCGGTCTGGGACGCTGTAATCGCCGCCATAGCGGTC